>WNFF01000029.1_pt1 | contig 98616 bp, 91 predicted proteins | sample 5400441 | NCBI WGS metagenome assembly WNFF01 (sample SAMN13153345, study PRJNA577476) | soil metagenome | isolation source: 120 cm saprolite under Douglas fir tree site 2 hole 3 replicate 1 | place: USA:California | collected 2015-04-18 | reverse complement strand
CCGAGCAACGCTCCGATAGTCAGCAATGGGACACCCGCGCCGGCAAGCGTGCTGGCGTAGCCGTGGCGCAGATCGTGGATCCGCAGTCCCGAAATGCCCGCAGTCCTACAGATCCGCCGCCAGGGATATTTTAAGTCCCTCCGATGCTGATCGCGGCGCCCCGGAAACAGCCACGGCGAACCGTTGTTGCGCGCATGAAGCCGAGCCAGCAATTGCCGTGCGGGCGCGCTCAAAGGGACCCGGTGCTCATTCCTCTGCTTGGTCGTCGCGGCCGGTTTCGTCCAAACCCCAGCCGTCAAGTCAAATTGATTCCAGGTTGCGCCCAAGACTTCGCCACGCCTTGCTCCAGTCAGTAGCAACAAACGAAAAATGTCGGCCGCTTGCTGGTCCGCATCCTCCTTGAGCGCTTTGGTGAAGCGAGTCAATTCATCAACCGTGAGATAGCGCTGTCGCCGATATTCTTGGTTGCGCTCGACGCCTCGGCATGGGTTATCCGCGCGGAGCTTCCACTTGATGGCCAGAGCGAATGCTTTCGTCAGCATGCCGTGCATTCGATTGGCCCGGACCGGAGCGCGCTTCGACACGTCACGATGAAGCCGCTCGATGTGTTCGAACTCGACGGCGGCGACCTTCATGCGACCCAGCGCTGGGAGCACGTCGTCGCGAACGATAGATGCGAAGTCGGTCCGCCACCCGCGAGACTTTTTACTCATATGCTCCTCGGCAACCCGAGCGCACAGATCTGCAACCGTCGGCGCCTCGCGGGTTGCCCTGACCTCGCCAATAGGATCACCGCCGCTATCGATGTGGCGCTTGAGTTCCTTCGCTCGCTCTCTCGCTGCCGCCACGCTCCAGTCAGGAAAGGCGCCGATGGTGTATCGCCGCTCAAGGCCGTCGGCCTTCCGGCGGTAATTGAGAACAAAGGCAACCGCGCCGCCAGCGGTGACGCGCACGCCGAATCCAGCCACCTCGCTATCATAAGTGATACGATTCGAGCGCGCGGGTGGCTCCAACTTGCGCACGATCTTATCGGTAATGCGTGGCAATTCGCCCTCCGTGTCCGTACCGTGTCCGCGCCCTGATGTGTATGCGGTGCCTGAGCATGTCAACGGATGTCAGTGGGTGTCCACCAAAAGTGCCCATACTTCAAGGCCTAGTTTGAGCATCGCACGAAAGCAGTGTCCGCTCAACGATTAGGGAAAGCGCCGAGGAAACTGCTACGATAGCAGCGAGAAAGGCAAGAACGCCATGAGTTCGAAGGACGGCTCGGCGGACAGCAGCGCGTTCAGCGTGCGCGAGATCCTGGCTGGAGAAGCGCCGAAAGAGGCGCCGGTCACGGTCAAAGGCTGGGTGCGCACCCGGCGCGACTCGAAGGCGGGCGTCTCATTCGTGCATCTGTCGGACGGGTCGTCGTTTAATCCGCTGCAGGTGGTCGCGCCCAACACGCTGCCCAATTACACCGATGAGGTCTTGAAGCTCACGGCCGGTTGCGCGCTGGAGGCGACGGGGACGATCGTGCCGTCACCCGCGAAGGGGCAGCCGTTCGAGATGCAGGCGAGCGCGATCAAGGTGGTCGGCTGGGTGGAGGACCCGGATACGTATCCGATCCAGCCGAAGGCGCATTCGCTGGAGTTCCTACGCGACGTGGCGCACTTGCGGCCGCGGACGAACACGATTGCGGCGGCGACGCGGGTGCGCCACACGCTGGCGCAGGCGATCCATCGGTTCTTCGACGAGAATGGCTTTTTGTGGGTCAATACGCCGATCATCACCGCATCCGACGCGGAGGGCGCCGGGGCGCTGTTCCGAGTGTCGACCCTCGATCTCGCCAACCTGCCGCGCACGCCCGAGGGCCGGGTGGATTTCGCTAAAGACTTCTTCGGCCGCGAGGCGTTTCTGACGGTGTCGGGACAGCTCAACGTGGAGGCGTATTGCCTCGCGCTCACCAAGGTCTACACCTTTGGGCCGACGTTCCGCGCGGAGAACTCCAACACCAGCCGCCACCTCGCCGAGTTCTGGATGATCGAGCCGGAGATCGCTTTCGCCGACCTCTCTGACAATGCGACGCTGGCAGAAGCGCTGCTGAAGTTCACCTTGCAGGCGCTGCTGAAGGAAAGGCAGGAGGATCTCGCGTTCTTCGACGAACGGATCGAGAAGGGGCTCATCGCGAAGCTCGAGGGCATCGTCGGCTCGCAGTTCGTGCGCATGGATTACGGCGAGGCGATCACGGCCCTCGAGCGGGCGAAGGAGAAGTTCGAGTTCCCGGTGAAGTGGGGCATGGATCTGCAGTCCGAGCACGAGCGCTATCTCACGGAAAAATACGCCAAGAAGCCTGTGATCGTGATGAACTACCCGAAGGACATCAAGGCGTTCTACATGCGGGTGAACGACGACGGCAGGACGGTCGCGGCCATGGACGTGCTCGCACCCGGGATCGGCGAGATCATCGGCGGCAGCCAGCGCGAGGAGCGGCTCGAGGTGCTGGATGCGCGCATGGCGGAGCGCGGCATCGACAAGGAGCACTACGCTTGGTACCGGGACTTGCGCCGCTATGGCACGGTGCCGCACGCGGGCTTCGGGCTGGGCTTCGAGCGCACCCTCGCCTACGTCACCGGGCTTGCCAACGTGCGCGACGCGATCCCGTTCCCGCGGACGCCCGGAAACGCGAAGTATTAGCGCTGAGCTAGTGCAAACAGCAGGCCCTATCCATGCCCAAGCTTCGCGTCCATGGCTTCAGCATATCACTCGACGGCTACGGCGCTGGGCCCAACCAGGACGTCCACAACCCGCTCGGCGTCGGCGGCGTTGCATTGCACGAATGGGCCTTCGCCACCCGTACGTTTCGGCAGATGTTTGGAAGTGACGGCGGCACGACAGGCATCGACGACGACTTCGCGGCGCGCGGGTTCAGCAATATCGGAGCGTGGATCATGGGCCGAAACATGTTCGGGCCGATCCGGGGACCCTGGCCCGACGAGAGCTGGAAGGGATGGTGGGGCGACGACCCGCCGTACCACACCCCCGTCTTCGTGCTCACCAACCACCCCCGGACATCGATCACCATGAACGGCGGCACCACCTTCCACTTCGTCACCGATGGCATCCACGCTGCACTGAAACGCGCCAGCGAAGCCGCGAATGATCAAGACGTCCGGCTGGGCGGCGGCGTCGCGACAATCCGGCAATACCTGCGCGCGGGACTCATCGATGAGATGCACCTCGCCATTTCCCCAGTCCTCCTCGGCTCCGGGGAACACCTTCTCGCCGGTATCGATGCAGCCAAGCTCGGTTATGAGTGCAGCGAGCACGCTCCCACGACGAACGCCACGCACGTTGTGCTTACAAAGCCGAGGTCATGATCACCACCGACCGCGAAGCAAGCGTAGCAGTAATTTGCTAGAAGCAAAGGTGGGTCACGACGTTTCCGCGTTTACGGTGAGCCTGTATCAGTTTGACCCTGAACCGCCATCTGCGCCTGTCTTGCAGGACACCCGTAATGCGCGAATACTCTCCTTGATCGCGGGAGCCATCGGGGGGCCCCGCTTCGAAAGGGCAACGCATGGACCGCCGTCGTTTCCTCATCGGGTCCGCCGCGGGCGCGCTCGCGGCCGCACCAGTATTCGCGCAGGAGGCTTTTCCCTCCCACGCGATCACTATCATCAACGCGTTTCCGCCCGGCGGCGCCAACGATATCGTGACGCGGCCGCTGGCCGCGGCCATGGAGCCGATCCTCAAGCAGCCGGTGGTGGTCGAGACCAAGGCCGGCGCCGCCGGACAGGTCGGCGCCCAGTTCGTCGCCGCCGCCAAGCCCGATGGCTATACGCTGCTGTCGCACAACACCGGGATCTCCGGTTACGCCGAGGTCGACAAGCTGTTTGGCCGTCCACCCAAGGTTACCCGCGCCGACTTCATTCCACTCGCGCGCCTGGTTGCGGAACCGATCTTGCTCCTCGTCAACGACCAGCAACCTTCCAAGACGCTGAGCGAGTTCATCGCGGCTGCCAAGGCGCATCCGGACACGCTCGTGTTCAGTTCGGGCGGACTCTATGGCGCGTCCCACCTGCCGCTGGCGTATCTGGAAAAGGCGACGGGCCCGTTGCGGCTGCGGCATCTGCCGACCAATGGCGGCGGACCGGCCATCGTCGCCATCCTCGGCAACAATGCGCAGGTTACGACCCAATCGGTGTCGGCGACGCTGCCGCACATCAAAGCTGGCAAGCTGCGCCCGCTCGCCGTCTTCAGCGCAGCGCGCTCGAAGTCGTTGCCCGATGTGCCGACGCTCAAGGAGCTCGGCTTCGACGTCGAATACTATCTTTGGGTCGGGATATTCGCGCCGAAAGGCACGCCGGCGGATATCGTGACGACGCTGCGCGCTGCTATCGGCAAGGCGGCGCAATCGGATCAATTCATGACCACGCTCGCCAATGTCGGGCAGGAGCTCGCCTATCTCGACGGGCCCGATTTCCAGAAGTTCTGGGACATCGACGGCCGGCGAACCGATGAAGCGGTGATCTCGATCGGTCGGCAGGGCTAGCTCGCGTCTGGTGCTTTCGAGCCCACGGCATTGACGCGCCGAGGTCTGCCCGTGTCGGTCATCCGGATATTGCACGGGCAACGCGAAACGACCCGTTCGATCCGAAGCGGTCATTTGCTAACGGGTTCCAATCTCAAAGCCTTAAGCTCAGGGATGCGGTATGAAACAGCAGACGAACCGGACGCTGGCGGCATGCGTCGCTGTCTTCATCGGCGGCGCGGCCCTCGCCGAAGATAGGACAACGGGCGCCATCAAGCCCCTCTCATCGGTGAAATTTTCGACGGACAACGACGTGAAGTGTCTGCAGTCGGCGATCGAAAGCGGTGACCCCACGACCGGTCGCTCGACGCTGATCTTAAAGGCATTCCCCGGATGCGTGGTACCTTGGCATTTCCATTCCGCCGAGGAGCAGCTGATCGTCATCAACGGCGCCGTCCTGGCCGAGATGACGGATCACCGGCCCACACGGCTCGGGCCAGGTGGGTTTGCCATCATGGGGAGCCGCATGCCGCACCAGTTCACATGCCAAGGCAAGTCGGCGTGTTTAATGGTCGTCGCGTTTGATCGGGCTTACGACATTTTCTGGGGAAAAGGCGGTTAATGTTCTCGCGAAGGCCCGAGAGTTCGATGTCGATCGGGCAGCAGCGGTAGCCCAGGGAAGACAAGCTCAAGGCGCTCCCGACGGAGAGCCTTCTGCGGCGCCAGCTTTCTTGCCGAGATCATCCGGCTTCGCATCCGGACGCAGCTGGCGCACGGCTTCTTCGACGGTTCTGAAAACGCGCTCGGGTCCGAGCGCTGCGATCAGCCCGGTTTGGCCCGCCTGCGCCTGGGCCTGCGGGTCCGACAGCCGGGCGATGGCGACTCCGATGGAGCGGGAGCGCAGCTCTGCGATGGTCCGCTGCAGGATCTGCGAGCCGGTATAGTCGATGTCGATCATGCCGCTGGCCTCGATCACCAGCAGTTTCACCGGCGCGGGCGCCGCGTCGAGCGCGCGCATGATCTTGTCGCTGATGTACTGGGCGTTTGTGAAGGTCAGCGGCGCCGCCGTCGCAAAGACGAGGACGCCCGGCTCATGCTCGCGCTGCTCGCCCCGGCCGGGCGCCCACCAGACGGTGGTTCCCGGCACGCGCGCCAGTTCCACGCAATAGGGTCGCACGACGAAGTAAAGGCTGTGCACGAAGGACAGCACGATCGCCAGCAGCATGCCGGTTTCGATCGGGAGCGCCACGACCAGCCCGCAGCTCGCCGCCACCAGCAGGATCTCGAGCCCGCCGCGCCGGTAGATGCGGATCATTTCGTTGAGACGAAAAATCTTGACGGCGATGTAGAAGAGAATTCCGGAGAGCGCCGCATGGGGCAGATAGGCCAGCAGGCCCGCCGCCAGGAGGAAGAGCACGATCATGAGGGCGACGGCGGTGATCGAGGCGACCTGCGAGCGTCCGCCGGATTCGACGACGATGGCGGTGCTGGGCGGACTGGCATCGACGGGGAAGGAGCCCGTCAAGCCTGCCAGGATGCTGCCGGCGCCAACGCCGGCAAAGTCGCGGCTGGCATCGTCCGGCCGATCCTCCTCCGATGGAAAGGTGCTCGCGACCGCGGAGGTCTGCATGATGCAGACCATGGCGACGATGAGGGCCAGCGGTAGAAGCCGGGCCATCTCGCGGGTGTCGGGCATGTACGGAAGCGCCGGGCGCGGCAGCTCGAAATGGAGCGGGCTCAGCAGACTCACGCCGCGGCTCTCGAGATGAAACAGCGCCACTGCGACGCCCGCCCCCACCAAGCCGATCAGCGCGCCAGGAACCTTCGCGCTGATCCTGGCCGTGCCCAAGGTCACGATCAGCACGCCCGCGCCGAGCGCGAGCGTGTAGGGATTGGCCTCGCCCAGGCGGCCGAGGATATGAAAGAGGCGCAGCAGAAGGTGCCCCCGCTCCTCGGATATGCCGAGCAGCGTCGGAAGCTCGCCCACCATGATGTGGATGGCGATGCCCGCGAGAAACCCGGTCGTCACGGGGATCGACAGCAAGGTCGCGAGCCAGCCCGCCCGCAGCAGCCCGACGACGACCAGAATGGCGCCGACCATCAGCGCGAGCAGCGTGACCAGCTCGGCATAGTGGGGGGTGCCGGCGACAGCCAAGGATGCAAGGCCGCCGGCGAAGATCGGCGCGATGGTGGAATCGGCCGCCACCGACATGAAGCGGTTGGCGCCGAAGGCGGCGAAGGCGAGCGAACCGGCGGCAAAGGCGTAAAGGCCGGTCTCGGGCGGCATTCCCGCCAACCGCGCGGTCGCCAGCTGCCCCGGAATGGCAATCGCAGCCAGCATCAGGCCGGCGACCAAATCCCCCGGCAGCCATCCGATCCGATAGCCGCGCAGCGACGCGAACAGCCAGGGCAGCATTCGGCTTCGCCGCTATGCGACCTTGTCGGCTTTCTTCGTCCGACGCTGGTCGCCGATCTTCGGCTCGCGCGCCGCCGCGTGGTACTTGCGGCGAATATCCGCGATGTCGACGTGCGTCGGCGGCAACTTCAACCCCATGTCGTCCATCGTGTCGGCGATGATCTGCGATACCGCGAGGTTGCGGAACCACTTGTGGTTTGCCGGAATGACGTACCAGGGGGCGTGCTTCGTGCTCGTCAGGGCCATGGCGTCCTCGTACGCCTCCACGTATTGCGGCCACAGCTCGCGTTCGGAATAGTCGCTTTCGCTGATCTTCCAATTCCGCGACGGGTCGTCGAGCCGCTGCTTGAAGCGCGCCAGCTGCTCTTGCGGGCTGATGTGGAGAAAGAACTTCAGAATGGTCGTGCCGTTTTGCGACAGCATCGTTTCGAAGTCGTTGATCAGATCATAGCGTTTCGACCACACCGAACGTGGCACGAGCTTGTGCACGCGCACCACGAGCACATCCTCGTAATGCGATCGATTGAAGATCACCACTTCGCCTTTGGCCGGCGTGCGTGAATGGACGCGCCAGAGGAAATCGTGAGCGGCTTCCTCTTTGCTCGGCTGCTTGAATCCGAAGACGAACGTCCCTTGCGGGTTCATTCCGCTGAACACATGCCGAACGACGCCGTCCTTGCCGGCTGCGTCGAGCGCCTGCAGCACGACGAGAAGGGATTGGCTGCCGTCCGCGTAAAGCAGGTACTGCAGCTTGTCCATGCGTTCGATATGGGCTTGGATCTTGGGCAGAGCCTTCTCGTGGGTCTCGTTCTTGCCCGTGTAGGACGCATCGATTTTCGACAGCCGAACCTTTGCTCCGGGCTCGATCAAAAACTTCTTTCGATAATTCATCTTCGATGCTCCCATTACGATGATGCGTGCAGCCGAAGCGATTGGTTCACGATGTGCATGCTCCTTGCCTGCCGCGCGGTCCGGTAGGCGGCGAAGCGCTCGCTCAGCAGTCGAACGCCGCCGAGCACGAACATCCAGGCGATGTTGTAGAGCCACACCCATCCGACCAGGGTCCACGGGATCGACGGGACGAGCCAGCCGAAGCCGCACATCAGCACCGCCAGGATCTGGGTCAGCACGATCGCGCTGAATAGCGGCATCGCCGGGAATGGCGGCAGGAAGAACCAGCGTTCGCTCCTGGTGATGAACAGCAACAAGTGGCCGCCCGCCACCAGCTGGAGGAACATCACGGTCTGCAGCTGATCCTCGCTCGCCAGCCCGAAATAGTCCTGCAGGTGCGGATGCGAAAGCACCCGGATGCCGATCAAGAGGAGCCCGAATGTTTCGACGATCGAGAACACGCCGAGCACGGTCGCGACGCTGAGGAGCTGCGGCATGTGCCAGCGGATCGGCTTCGCGCTCACGGGAGTATGGTCGTAGGCGATGGTCATGATCGGGACGTCGTCGAGCAGCGACATGGCGACGATCATCATCGCGGTCAGCGGCGCAAAGTCGAGAAAGATGGTGGACAGCACGACCACGAACATGATGTCCATGGTCAGCGCTATGCGGTAGATCGTGTAGGTGGTGATCCGCCCGAAGATGCGCCGGGCCTCGTCGATCGCATCGTTGATGACGGAGAGGCCCGGCGCCGTCAAAATGAGCGCCGCGGCGCCGCGCGCCGCGTCGGTGGCTCCCGACACGGCAGTGCCGCAATCCGCCTGTTTCAACGCCGGCGCATCGTTGACGCCATCGCCGGTCATCGCAACCAAGTGACCGCGCGCCTGCAGCGCCTTGACGATGGCGTATTTGTGCTCCGGGAACACGCGGGCAAAACCGTCAGCCCGCTCGATGGCGTCGGCGATTTCCGGCGGGACGTGGTTGGGATCCATGTCCTTGGGAAAGGCCTCGGCGGCCGGGATGATGTGAGTGCCCATGCCGAGCAGGCGCGCGGTCTCGATCGCGATGGCGGTATCGTCGCCGGTCACCATCTTGACCCGCACGCCCTTTTCGTTCGCCATCTCGATCGTGGCTTTGGAATCCTCGCGCGGCGGGTCGAACATCGGCAATATGCCGAGCAGCGCCCAGCTCTGCCCTGCGTCCTCGGAACGCGCGACGGCGAGCGCGCGCGAGCCTTTGGCGGCGAGCTCGTCGACCGTTGTCTTGACCCGCTGCGCGACGTCGGCTGCCGGCTTGGCGAGATCGACGATGACCTGCGGCGCCCCCTTGGTGACCACGACGCTTCTGCCCTGCGCGTCGATGACTGTCGCCGCGGTGCGCTTGCTGACGGGATCGAAGGGCACGAATTTCACCTGCTTGTAGGTCTTGAGCGCGCTCTGGTCCTTCAGCGCCGCGATCACCGCGGTGTCGATGGCGTCGCGATCCTCGATCTTCGAAGCCAAAGCGGCGGCCAGGATGCAATCCTGCGCGCTTTTGGCCGAAAACAGGATCGGATCGCCGAGCGTGAGCTGGTTCTTGGTCAAGGTCCCGGTCTTGTCCGAGCACAGAATGTCGACCCCGGCCATTTCCTCGATGGCGGACAGCTTGGAGACGATCGCCTTCTGTTTCGACAGCGCCAGCGCGCCCAATGCCATGGTGATGGAGAACACCGCCGGCATGGCCACCGGGATCGATGCGACCAGCAGAACGAGGACGAATTGCAGGATGCCGAGCGCGTCTTCGAGTCCCCAGTCGTCGGTGATGACGATGTCCTGACAGACCTGGACGGCGACCATGATCAGCGCCAGCGCGACGGCGACGATGATCAGGAAGTTTCCGATCTCGAACATCGCCCTCTGGGCGTGGCTCACGGCGCCGGCGCCGGCCACGAGCTTGGCGGTGCGGCCGAAGAACGTGTTGGCGCCGGTCGCGATGACGACGCCTTGCATCTCGCCCTGCTTGACGATGCTGCCCGAATAGGCCTCGTCGCCCACCTTCTTCGCGGCCGGCAAGGATTCGCCCGTCAGCGCCGCCTGGTCGATGGAGGCGTAATCGCCGCCGACAAGCCGCAGGTCGGCGGGCACGATGACGCCGAGCCTGATCTTGACGATGTCGCCGGGCACCAGCGTCGCAGCCGCAACCGTTTGCCACTTGCCGTCGCGCATCACGGTGGCCTCGGGGGCGAGCCCCTTCCTCAGCGCGGCCAGCGCATTGGAGGCCTTGCGGTCCTGCCAGAATTCGAGCCCGGCGTTGAAGAACAACAGCGCCGCGATGATGGCGAAATCGTCCCAATGCCCGATGATCGCCGAAACGATCGCGGCGGTCTCGATCATGTAGGCGTTCGGCCCGGTGAAGTGCCCCACGATCTTGCGGAGCACACTGACCTCTTTTTCAACGAGGGCGTTGGGGCCGTACTTGGCGAGCCGCTGCCGCGCCTCGGCGCTGCTTAATCCCTGCTCGGGCTTGACAGCGAGCTGGGCAAGGACCTTTTCGACCGGCAGCTTCTCGAGGTCGATCGCGGCATGCGCCCCGACCTCGTGCGCTCGCGTGGCGGATTGCAGGGCAACGGCGGACATGGACTGCTCCTGGGAACGCGTTCGCGGGATTAAGAAAACGGATTTCCAAAGCTAACGAAATGCGGCTTAATGATCGAGATCAAAGACCAGCCCACACCGCCCGAGTCAACGTACTCGGCGAGGAGGGTTGCCGACTGATGGACGACGTGCGGCCAATCCCTCCTGGTGACCATTGGCATGACCCGGCGTCTCATCGCGTCAATCGGGTCGGATCAACTCGTAGGTGGCGTATCATGGTGCCAAGGCACGAGAGAATAGCAGTGAGAGCATTGACCGCCGTCGTCGTTCTGGGCCTGGGCCTTACAGCGGCGTACGCCGGCCCCTGCAGCAAGAAGATCGCGCGATTCGAGCAGGCGGTGCGCCAGTCCGCCGGAGACCCGAACGCCGGGCCGATGGCGCCGCAATCGATCGGCGCGCAGCTCGACCACCAACCGACGCCCGGCTCGGTCAAACGGGCGCAGGAGCGGGCGCAGGCGACGTTCGCGGCGACCTTGGCGCGCGCCAAGCGGCTCGACGCCCGGGGAAGTCGCGCAGGCTGCACGCGGGCGCTCGCCGCCGCCAAGCGAATGTACAATCTTTAGCGCTCGGTCGGGCTCGCGAGCGGCGCTCTCGTGCGAGGCAAAGAGGAAGGGCAGGATGGTCATCGGCACGAAAGACGACGATTGGACGTGCATCCTCGCCTTCGCACGCTGGCGCGCCAGGGAGATTGTTGTCGATCGCCATGCTTCACGCTAGTTGTTGAACATCCGAGCGCCGGCTGGGGCACGCTCATGTTGCGCCGTCTATTGCCATTGGTTTTTGTCACGCTCGGCTTGACGGCGCCGATGGCGAGCGTCGCGGCGCAGCCGTTCACGCAAGGGGCAGCCGCCAGCGCGATCTCGGCCGCCAACGCGCTCAGCGCTCGCATTCGCAGCTACCACCGCTGGCAAGGCTTGACGCCGCCGCCGGCGAGCTATTGCGCCACCATGCGCGAGGGCGAGGCGGTGTTGAAGCAGCTCTCTCGTCTCGCCAGCCGAGCCATCCTCTACCGGGCGCCCGGCTTGGCGTTGAGCTTGCAGCAGGCGGGCGACCGGCTCAGCGACGAGCTCGACGAAGAGGAGGAGACCAATCAGCAGGCCGGTGTGCCCTACACGCTCTACCCCTGTCCGGTACCGGCGCCGTATCCGCCGCGCGCGCTCGTGCTGAGGATCGTCGACGCAAAGGCGCCTACCTGTCGCAGGCGGGCGGATGCGGCTCGCGTGTCGTTCGACGCGCGGCGATCGCTGATGCAGAGATGCCTGCGAATACCGGGAACCTAGGCGTTATCGCCTGCGGGAGCCTTGTCGCAACGGTTGTCGCGCGGCGCTGGGTGTCACGGACAAGGATTGCGAATTCGGGAGACGACGGCTCACGAGTGTTTTCCAAGACAGCGCGATGCGGCAACGACGCTCACGAATTTGGCCTGTCGTTCGGCTCCTTTATAGCGTGCTTGAGCGCGTCCGACATCGGCAGCTGGATGTTGATGGCGCGCGGCGGGATCGGACGCTCGAACCACTGCGTATAGAGCTTCTCGAACTCGCCCGAGCGCATCAAGTTGGCAAGCGTTTCATCCACCAATGCCTTGAATTGCCGATCGTCCTTGCGAATCATCAGCGCGTAAGGGTCGGACGGATAAGATTTGTCGAGCAGCTTGAAGTCGGCGGGATTTTTTGCATTCGCCCGGAAGCCCGCGATCAGGATGTCATCTTCCATCCACGCGCTGGCGCGGCCGGTCTCGACCAGCAGGAACGATTCGGCGTGATCCTTGCCCTGCATGATGGTCATTCCAAGCTTGCCGTCGTTATTCAGCTTGTTGACGAACAGCGCGGTGTTGGTGCCGGCCGTCACGGCGACGGTTTTGCCGCGCAAATCATCCGCGGTCTTGATGTCGTTGTTGGTGCGCGTGATCCATTTGAATTGCGGCACGAAGAACGTGTAGGAAAATCCGACCTGCGCCTGTCGGCTCGTCATATTGGCCGTCGAGCCGCATTCGATGTCGACCGTGCCATTGGCGACGAGCGGGAGGCGGGTGGCCGACGTCACCGGGTTGTATTTGACGCTCAGATTCGGCATGGCCAATTTCGCCTTCACGGCCTCCGCGACGTGCTTGCACAGCTCGATCGAGAATCCGATCGGCTGCAACTTGTCGTCAAGGTATGACAACGGGATCGAACTATCGCGATGGCCGATGGTGATGGTGCCGGTCTCTTTCACCTTTTTCAGCGTGCCTTCCAGGTTCTGCGCCTTGGCCGGCGCGCACACGCCGATCGCCAAACCGGCCGTTACGACGACCCCGATTGTATTCTTCATGACGCTCCTCCTGCACTTTTGGACGCGCATGTCGCGTGACGAACGCCTCATTGGGTTTGCGCAGTTGCCGCGTCGATCGCCTCGCCGAGACGTTCCACGATCGTGTCGATGGCGGCCCCTTCGATGATGAAGGGAGGCGCAATCAGCACGTGGTCGCCGCGGATCCCGTCCGCCGACCCCCCCATGGGATAGACCAGCAGCCCGCGCGCCATCGCTTCGCGCTTGACGCGCGCGTGCAGCCTCAGTTTCGCGTCGAATGGCTCCTTGCTGCCGCGATCGGCGACGAGCTCGATGCCCTGGAACAGGCCGCGTCCGCGCACGTCGCCGACGAAGGGATGATTGCCGAACCGCTCCTTGAGCCGGCGCGCGAGGTGTGCCCCCTGCGAGCGCACGTTGGCCAGCAGATTGTCGCGGCGCATGATCCGCTGCACCGCCAGCGCCGCCGCGCAGGCGAGCGGGTGACCCATGTAGGTGTGACTGTGCTGGAACGCGCCCGAGCCGTCGGCGATGGCGTCGAAAATCTTGTCCTGCATCACGAGGGCGCCGATCGGCGCATAGCCGCCGCCCAGCCCCTTCGCGAGCGCCATCAGATCGGGGCTCACCCCCTCCTGCTCGCAGGCATGCAGCGTGCCCGTGCGGCCCATGCCGCACATCACTTCGTCGAGAATGAGCAGCACGCCGTGGCGGTCGCAGATGTCGCGCACGCGCTGAAAATAACCCGGCACCGCGGGGACCGCGCCCAGGGTGGCGCCGACGACGGTCTCGACGACAAAGGCGATGACGTTCTCGCCGCCGAGCTCCTCGATCTTGCTTTCGAGCTCTTGCGCCAGCCGCTCGCCGTAGGCTTGCGGGCTCTCGCCCGCGCGGCGGTCGCGATATTCATACACCGGTGAAACATGATGCGTTTCGATCAGAAGCGGAGCGAATTGCTTGCGCTGCCGCTCCCGGCCTCCGATCGCGAGCGCACCGAGCGTGATGCCATGATAACTTTGCCGTCGCGCAATGATGTATCGCCGCTGCGGCTCGCCGCGTTCGACGAAATATTGGCGCGCGAGTTTGAGCGCGGCCTCGATCGCCTCCGAGCCGCCGCTGACGAAAAAGACGCGGCCGATGCCCGGCGGGGCGTGAGCGACGAGGTCGTCGGCCAATGCCTCCGCAACCTCCGTCGTAAAGAAGCTCGTATGCGCATATGCAAGCCTGTCGAGCTGTGCGCGCATCGCTGCCAAGACATCCGGATGCGAATGGCCCAGACAGGACACCGCCGCGCCGCTCGAGGCGTCGATGTATTCCTTCCCCGCGGCGTCGCGGATGGTGATGCCCTCGCCGCCCGCGGCGATGGGATAGGAATGGCCGGTCTGGCGGTGGAGGATATGAGTCATGATCGCAACTGGCTGTTCCTGACCTGCCTGAAGACGCCGTCCAAACCGCTGAAAGTCCCTCAGCAATATCGAACAGCCAGTCTACAATAAATCCTCCACCCGAAGGGGCAAACGCGGCATGGCCTGGCGGATCGGGGTCGATATCGGCGGGACTTTCACGGACGTGGCGCTCGTCGACGATGCGAGCGGGCATATCGGCGTGGCCAAGGTGCCGACCACCCCCAGCGACCTCACCGAAGGCGTGCTCTGCGCCCTCGACATGGCGATGCGCCGCTACCAGGTGGCGCCGGCCGAGGTCGAACTGCTGTCGCACGCGACCACCGTCGTCACCAACGCCATCCTCGAGGAAACTGGCGCGCGCGCGGCGCTGATCACGACGCGCGGTTTCCGCGACGTGCTGGAACTGCGCCGCTCGGCGCGCGCCGACCTCTATGACCTGTTCCAGGACGCGCCCGCCACGCTCATCCCGCGCCGGCGCCGGTTCGAGATTACGGAGCGCATCGGCGCCGACGGCGCCGTCGTGACCCCGCTCGCCGAAAACGAGATCGATGGATTGGTCGCGGCGCTCAAGGCCGCGCGGGTCGATGCCGTCGCGATCTCGCTGCTGTTCAGCTTCCTCAATCCGGAGCACGAGCAGGGGCTCGGTGCGCGGCTGCGGGCGGCGCTGCCGGATGTCCCGGTCTATTTGTCGTCGGAGGTGTTGCCCGAGATCAAGGAGTTCGAGCGCACCAGCACGACCGCAGTGTGCGCCTATACCGGGCCAATTCTTACGTCCTATCTCCAGCGGCTCGACCACGTCACGCGCAGTCGCGCGCTGCCGCCGCTCTACGTGATGGGATCGAACGGCGGCGTCCTCGAGGCGGCCGAGGCCATGTCCATGCCGGCGATGGCCGTGGAGTCGGGGCCGGCAGCCGGCGTGGTGGCGGCCGCGCTGGTGGCGCGCCAAACCGGTCGCCTCGATCTGCTCTCGTTCGACATGGGCGGCACCACCGCAAAGGCGAGCCTGATCCGCGGCGGCCATTATGAAACGACGTCGGATTACGAGGTCGGCGGCGGATCAAGCATGAGCCGCTGGATGAACGGAACCGGTCATCCGATCCGCGTGCCGGTGATCGATCTGGCCGAGGTGTCCGCCGGGGGCGGATCGATTGCATGGGTTGACCGCGCCGCAGGTCTGCGCGTCGGCCCGAAGAGCGCTGGCGCCGATCCCGGGCCCGTGTGCTACGGCCGCGGCGGCAGCGAACCGACAGTGACGGATTGCAACCTCCTGCTCGGCTACCTCGACAAGGCATCGCTGCTGAACGGCGATCTGCCGATCGACCACGACGCGGCCGCGGCTGCCGTGCGCAAACGGCTCGCTGAGCCGCTTGCGATCGACACACGGACGGCCGCGGCTGCCGTCATCGACGTCGTCAATCACGCCATGGCGGAAGTGCTGAAAATCGTGTCGGTTCAACGCGGCCACGATCCGCGCGATTTCGCGCTCGCCGCCTTCGGCGGGGCCGGGCCGCTGCATGCGGCCGCGCTTGCAAGCGAGCTCGGCATTGCCGAGGTGATCTGCCCGCCGATCCCGGGAGCCTTTTCGGCGCTCGGGCTCGTCGGGACCGACCTGAAACGCGATTACGTGCGAACGTTGTACACCACGGCCGCCAACGCAGATCCCAAAGCCGTGGAGGCTGCCTTCGTCACACTGGAGAACCGCGGAGCCGCCATGCTCGATCGCGCCGGCGTTGCGCCCGCGCGGCGGCGGTTCGAGCGCTCCGTCGATGCGCGCTATCCGCGTCAATCCCATGAGCTGGTGATATCTGTTCCACCTCGTGCGGTCGACGCGGCCGCGCTGGCGGAGATTGCAGCCGCTTTCCACGACCGTCACCTGCACACCTATGGCCACGACAATCGCAGCGAGCCGGTCCAGATCGTGAGCGTTCGCGTCACCGCCATCGGTGCGATCGCGCCGCTCGTGATCCGCGATACCGTGGCGCGTTCCGGGACAAACACCATCAAGGCCAAGCGCCAGGTATGGTTCCGTGAAACCGGCGTGATCGAGGCCGCGATCTACGACCGCAAGCGCATGCCCGCGGGACTGGAGGTCGCGGGCCCGGTTGTGATTGAGTCGCTCGAGTCCACCATTCTCGTCCCGCCCCGATGGCAGGCCAAGATGAACGAGGATGGCTTCGTGCTGCTGACGCGACTGCAACAAGGAGCCGGACGAAAATGAAAACCGCGGCGCCGAGGGATGATCCCGCCACCTTCGAAATCGTCAAGAACGGTTTTTACAAGATCGCCGAGGAGATGCGGGTCGTCCTGGCGAAGACCGCCTACTCGCCGTTGTTGAAGTCGGCCGGCGACTATTCCTGCGGCCTGTTCGACGCCCGCGGCGAGATGGTGGCGCAAGGGCCTGACCTGCCGATCCACCTCGGCTCCATGCCCGATGCGGTTCGCGCCATCGTCGCCGCGTTCGCGGCGGACGTGCACGACGGCGACGTTTTTCTCCACAACGATCCTTACTTCGGCGGCAGCCACCTGCCCGACGTGAACGTGGTGCGGCCTGCCTTCTACGAGGGCCGCTTGCTCGGCTACGCCTGCCTGCGCGCGCACTGGCCGGACGTCGGCTCCGCCACGCCCGGCAGCTACGGCGCGGTCACGGAAATCTTCGGTGAGGGGCTGCGCCTGCCGCCGCTGCGGCTCATCAGCCGCGGGGCGGTCAACGCGGACCTTGAAAACGTGATCCTGGCGAACGTTCGCACGCCCGACGAGCGCAAAGGCGATCTCGGCGCCCAGCTCGCCGCAACCCTGCGTGCAACCGAGCGCCTCAAAGCGCTCGCGCGACGCTACGGTCCTGAAGAGCTCATCGGCTACATGGCGCAGGTCATGGATTATTCCGAGCGACTGATGCGTGCGACGCTCATGGACCTGCCGGACGGGGAAGGCGTTTTCGAGGATTTCTGCGACGGCGACGGCATTGCGGACGACGAGCTTGGCAAGGATGCGCCGTTCCGAATCCGCCTCTGCGTCAAGAAGATAGTGGACCGCCTGATCGTCGACTTTGCCGGCACTGCGGGAGGGGTCAAAGGGCCGATGAATGCGCCGCTCTCGGTCACCGCATCGGGCATCTATTGCGGCCTCAAGACCGCGATAGATCCGAACAACCTCGTTCCCCCCAACTCCGGCTGCTGGCGCGCCATCGAGATCAGGGCGCCCAAAGCTTCTGTCGTGAACGCCACGTTCCCCGCGCCGGTCGTCTATGCCAACCACGAGATGTCCCATCGCGTGGCCGACATGGTGATGGGCGCGCTCGCAAGCTTCGTGCCGGAACAAGTGATGGCCTGCAGCCAGGGCACCTCGGCCATCCTCACCTTGGGCGGCGTCGATCCCCGCACCGGCCGCCCCTATGTGTCGTATGAAACCGTGAAGGGCGGATATGGGGCGCGACCGAACAAGGATGGCATCAACTGCATCGCCAGCGGCATCTCCAATACGATGAACACGCCGGTGGAAATCATGGAAATGTCGTTTCCGGTGCGCATCGAGCGCTATGAGGTCAATCCGGACTCGGGCGGCGCCGGGCGCTATCGCGGCGGCTGCGGCGCAATACGGGTTTGGCGTCTGCTGGACGGCGCGGACGCGACCTGCGCTTTGTGCATGGAGCGGATGGTGTCGCCACCCTTTGGGCTGCTTGGCGGCAAAGCCGGCGCAGCGGCCGTGGTCAAGCTCACGACGCCGGACGGTGCGACGCGCCATTTGCCCGGTAAGGGCGCATTCAGCGCGCCGGCGGGCGCCGTCATCGAAATGATCACGCCCGGCTCGGGCGGCTTTGGTGCGGTGGCTGCGCGCGATCCGGCAGCCATCGGCCGCGACCTTCTCGACGGCTACGTGAGCGCCGCGGCGGCGAAACGCGATTACGGCGTTGCAGATCCACAGGCGCTGCGCGAAGCAGCCGAATCGGAGGATGCGAGGTGACCTATATTCCGAACTCGATAGAAGCGCGCGACGTCGCAAGCCTGGTGCACATGCAGACCAACCTGCGCACGCACCAGCAGGAGGGCCCGCATGTCATCGTGCGCGGAGAGGGCTGTCGCGTCTTCGACGACTCCGGCCGCGACTACATCGACGCGGTGGCCGGGCTGTGGTGCGCTTCGCTCGGCTTCGGCTCCGAGCGGCTTGCCAAAGTCGCTTACGAGCAGATGCGAAACCTCGGCTACTACCATCTTTATCGTCACCGCTCGAACGAGCCCGCCATCGCGCTGGCCGAGACGCTGCTCGAGCTTGCGCCCGTGCCCATGGCGCGCGTGGTCTTCCAGTGCTCGGGCTCGGAGGCGAACGACACCGCCATCAAGCTCGCCTGGTACTATTGGAATGCCGTGGGGAAGTCGCAGCGGACGAAGATCGTCGCGCGCCGCATGGCTTATCACGGCAGCACCTGCGCCGCCGTGAGCCTGTCGGGAAAGCCCGACATGCACGCGGGATTCGGCCTGCCGTTCGCGCCTTTCAAGCACACCGAGTTCCCCCACTACTACCGCCGACACGAGCCCGGCGAGACGCAGGAGGCGTTTTCCGCCCGCATGGCCGAGGCGCTCGAGACGCTCATTCAAGCGGAAGGAGCGGACACGATTGCCGCCTTCTTCGCCGAGCCCGTGATGGGTGCCGGCGGGGCGATCCTTCCGCCCCACCGCTATTTCGAGAAGATTCAGGCGGTGCTGCGCAAATACGACATCTTGTTCGTTGCCGACGAGGTGATTTGCGGCTTTGCCCGCACCGGCGAAATGTGGGGCTGCCAAACTTTCGGCATTCGGCCCGACATGGTGACCTCGGCCAAGGCGCTCTCCGCCGCCATGCAACCGATCTCCGCCGTCCTCGTCAGCGAGCGCATCCACGCGGCGATGCTCGCGCAGTCGGACAAGTTCGGCAACTTCGCGCACGGATTCACCTATGCGGGACACCCGGTGGCGGCCGCGGTCGCGCTCGAGGTGCAGAAGATCTATGCGGAGATCGACATCGTGGGTCGCGCCAAGCGCCTCGGCGCCGTGCTGCAATCGGCGCTCGGCCGGCTCAAGGCGCATCCGCTGGTCGGCGACGTGCAAGGCGTAGGCCTCATCCTCGGCATGGAGCTGATGCGCGACGGCGAAAGGCGCATTCCCTTCGACGCCGCGCTCAACGTCGGTGCGCGAGTCGATGCCGCGGCGAGGCGCCACGGGCTGATGCTGCGGGTGGTGGGCGACCGGCTGGTGTTCGCTCCGCCGCTGGTGATCGAAACCGCCGAGATTGAAGACGTCAGCGAGCGACTCGAGCACGCGCTGGATGACGTAGCTGGTGATCTCGGGCGCGAAGGCGCCTTGCGCTGAGCGCTGGGACGGCCTTCGCCAGCATCAGGCGCTGATGAGCCTTTGCGGCACGCCGACCCGTTCAAACGTAGCGCCAACCCTTCATGCCCCTCGCGATCGCCACCATCCGTGTCAGGAATGCTCCCGAGATCGTCACGATCACACCCAGCCTGATCTCATCGGGCTCCAGCCGCTCGGCCTCCCATTCCAGGAATAGCGCAAGCGCAAGTCCCCACACGGCGGCGATCTCGGGATAGAGTTCTCCCCGCAAGTTTGCAGTCACGCGGTCATGGCGAAATAGGTCCCGCATCAGGCCGCCGAACGAGGCGGTCAGGACGGCCGCGATCGGACCCCATAGCCAGAGCGGCTGGGCTTTTGTGTCCAGCACGACCACCACGCCGACGACGGTAAAAGCGGCGAGCGCAATTGCGTCGAACACCTCGATCAATCGGGTGCCGAGTTGCGCGCGCGCTTGCAGCTGTTTGGCCAGCAGGCCGGTTTGAACGCGGGACACGACCTTGATGACGAGCATGCCGGCCAGCACCGTGCCGAAGACGGTCAGCAGCGCATCGGGATTCTGCACGATTCCCAAGGGATCTCGCTGCAACAGCAGATCGCGCACGATACCGCCGCCGACCGCGGGAAGGGCGGCAAGGACGAAGGCGCCGAACAACATGTATTGGCCCTCATAGGCGAGCACCACGCCGGAGAGGGCGAAAGCCACGATGCCGATGAAGGCGAGAATGCGGAACCACCGAGTATCGATCGTCTGGTTGATCAGCACCGGCAGGGCGTACAAATCGGCGATGCGGCGAAGTTCACCGCTGCGCCGAAGCTCATCGATTGCGTCATTGAGGCGAGCGAGCATCTGTGGCGGCTGCGTCGCGCGGCTCAGCATGAAATGAATATCGGTGGAGAAGCGCAGCGGATGCTCTTCGATGCGCGCTCCTTCCTGCCGGCGCCAGGCTGTGGTGGCGGCAGCAATGCGATCGGCGAGGAAGCCGTCGATGACGCCAGCCAGGAGGTTTCGCAGGTTCTGAGCATCGTTGGGGACTGGAACGATCTGCTCCCTATGCGCCTTGTCTGCAATGAAGGCGTTGACGCGGTCGTCGGCATAGACGAACCCGGCAACGACCCCGAGGCGAAACTTCTGCTTCGCGAAAGTGTCGAGCATCTGCTCGATCGTGTGGAAAGGGTATCGGCCGCTCGCACCTCTCGGCAGGATCAAAACATCCGTCTCGGTTCGATACGGTTTTGAGAAATACGCGTATCGGCTGCGCGCCTCACTCGCCGTCGCGCCGGCGGCGATGTCCGCCGTCCCGGCGGAGAGCGCCGCCAGATGGTCCTCCCAAGCGATTTCTGGCAGGAGAATTTCCACGCTCATGATCCGCGCGAGCGCGCGCTCGATTTCCACGTCAAAGCCGGTCAGGATTGGAACGCCTCGCCTGTAATCGCGGTACTGATAGGGATCCCATGGATACCAGCCGCCGCGAAGGTGTGCCGTATCGGATGCTCGGGCGGGCAAACCGGGATTCGGCGGCGCAGGGTTCTGTGCGGCCGCGCCGCCGGCCAGCAAGAGCCCTGCGAGGATGATCGCTACCAACCGCCGACCCACTCGGTGGACTCTCCTCTTGTTGCGCTTCGCCTTAATTCGTCACCGCCACCCCCGCACAGGAGGCAAGCTGCCTGATCAAAGAACGAGTTCGACAAAGCTTTGAGAATGTCAACAATTACAACTATGATGGCTGCTCGAGGCGGTTGCATTTAACGTTCATCGCCGTTCGCTGTCCTTATGCCATTGGCGGCGCGGCGCCCACGCAACGGTTACCCCCGGGGCTGCATCGGCGTCGGGCCGCCTGAATTTCCGGAGGCGCACATGAAGTCGCGCGGGCTGGCAATCATTCTTCTCTTGGCGTTGGTTCTGTCGCTGGCGTCGTGCGCGACGCAGACCGTTCCGAACGTGCATCGGCCGCCTGGATTCCTCCTGGGCCTCCTCCACGGCTTCATCTCGTTGTTTTCCCTGATTGGGAGCCTCTTCTTCGACACCCGCATCTATGGCTTCCCCAACAGCGGGAGCGGGTACGATGTTGGATTCGTGCTCGGAGCCGCCGTCTTCTACGGCGGTATCGCCGGACTGCTCGCAGGACGATCGCGGGCGAAGGCGTCGGCCTGAGACACCGATAAGCGCAGGGAAGTCGTGGCCCAGCTCAAGACGATCATGGCAATGAGCGCTTAGGGCCGTGAGGCTCGCGGGAATGGAAGGTAATGGCCGTGCGCAGGAGAGGAAGGAGCAGAGGAACATGAGAGGACGTCCGGTCGCACGGTGCGCTCCCATCGCGCGCGCGCTGGCCGTTGCCATGGCTGCGCTCGTTTTCGGCGCCAGCGGCGCTCCGGCGCAAGCGCCGGCCGACACGTATCCGGAGAAGCCGATCAAGATCATCGTGCCGTTCGCACCCGGCGGATCGGTCGACATCCTGGCGCGCGTGATCGGGCAGAAATTGACGGAAAATTGGCGACAGCCGGTGATCGTCGAGACCCGGCCCGGCGCCGGTGCGATGATTGGAACGCAGGCGGCGGCGAAAGCGGATCCGGACGGTTATACGCTCATCATCGTGGTGAGCACTCACGTGACAAATCCCGCAATGCACGCCACGATGCCGTACGACACGTTGAAGGACTTCGAGCCGATCAGCCTGCTGGCGCGAGCGCCCATCGTGCCTTATGCGAGTCCCGCCTTTGCGCCCACCAACGTGAAGGAATTGGTCGCGATCGCAAAAGAAAAACCCGGCACGCTCAATTTCGGCTCTGCGGGCCCCGGCAGCATGACGCATCTCGTGGCCGAGATGTTCAAGCTTCAAGCAGGCATCGACATGAACCATGTGGTTTATCGCGGCGGCATGCCCGCGCTGAACGATGTTCTGGCCGGGCAAATTCCAATGACCTTCGCCACCGTCACGCAGGCGCTGCCGCAATACCAATCCGGGCTCGTGCGCGCGCTCGGGGTCACCGCCGCCGGGCGTTATGCGTCGATCCCCAATGTCCCCACCTTCCGCGAGCAGGGGTTCGACCTCGTCGCGTCGGAGTGGTACGCATTGCTCGCGCCCGCGGGCACAGCCAAACCCATCGTTGCCAAGCTCAACGCCGAGATGCGGCGGATCATGGCGCTGCCCAATCTCGGCGAGCGGCTGGCCGCGATCGAGCTCTTGAGTTCATCGCCCGAGGAGCTGAGCGATTTCATTCGCGGCGAGATCGATCGTTGGAGCCCGGTGATCAAGAAGCTCGGCCTCAAGGCGGAGTGAATGTTCCTCGGCGTGCCATTTGGTGGGCGCGCCATAGAGCGATCGACACGCCGCTGCGGATCGCGGAGGTAAGGAACGAGATGAAAGCAGCTTTCATTGAACGACACGGCGGGCCCGAGGCCTTGAAATACGGCGATCTCCCGGACCCGACCGCCGCTCCAGGCGAGGTGGTGATCGATATATTCGCTGCCAGCGTCAACGGCGCCGATTGGAAGGTGCGCGTCGGCGACTACAAGCAAGCGAAGTTTCCCTATGTCCTGGGGCGCGATTTTTCCGGCGTGATCAGCGCCGTCGGCGAAGGCGTCCCGGACCTTGGGGTCGGGGACGCCGTGTTCGGCGTTTGCGAGGCCGGGCAGGAAGGCGCCTATGCCGAGAAGATCGCGGTCAAGGCGGCGATCGTCGCCAAGAAGCCCGCCGGCTTGTCACATGTTAACGCCGCCGCCTTGGCGCTCACCGGGCTCACCGCCTTGAGCGCGATCGAGGATACATTGAAGCTCAAGCGCGGGGAGACCATCCTCATCCAAGGCGGGGCGGGCGGGGTTGCGAGCTTCGCCATTCAACTCGCCAAGCATATCGGCGCCCGCGTGATCACCACCACCAGCGCGGCCAACTGTGACTACGTGCGGAGCCTGGGAGCCGACGAAATCATCGACTACCACACGCAAGATTTTACCAAAGTGGCGAAGAATTGCGACGCCGTCTTCGACACCGTCGGCGGGGAGGTGGCGCAGCGGTCGTTCGCGGTGCTCAAGCCCGGCGGACGCGCGGCCTTCATCGCGTCGGGCGCGCAGGCGCCAAAGCCCGAGCGCGACGACGTCACGTCGCTGCGGCCCCCCGTCGGACGCGCCCGCCGCCATCTCGAGCGCATCGCCGAGCTCGTTGCGGCCGGCGCCATCCGAGCGCCCGAGACCAAGCTCTATCGGTTGTCTGAAGCGGCCGACGCTCATCGCCTGAGCGAGTCGCGCCATTTCCGCGGCAAGCTCGTCTTCCAGGTGCGTTGAGATCGTTGTGCGGGGAGGGGCGGAGCGTCGCCCACTCGGCTGGCGGCGGCATCGCCGCTTGCCGTCTCGGTGTTGAGAGAACCCCTCCGAGGGATTCAAACCTCACTCGATCGCACGATTGTTTCGAGAATTTGCAGCGCGTCGGAGGTTCCCTCCGCCTCGCCCTTTTCGAAGTCTTGTCCTCGGCGGCCCATGGTATTGGTGACGTGCGCGAGGCAGAGCACCCGCGCGCCCGTGCTTTTGGCGAAGGCGTAGAGGGCGGCAGCCTCCATTTCCACCGCGAGTACGCCCTTGGATTGCGCCGCCTCGATCGCCTCGGCGGTTTCGCGAAACGGAGCGTCCGTCGTCCAACTGGAGCCGACGATCGCGTGCAGGCCGTTTGCCTTCACCGCCGCGAGCGCCGTTGCCACTAGGTGCGCGTCGGCTTCGCTGTAGTCCGAAGGCGCGGCATAGTGATAGCTCGTCCCTTCATCGCGCAGCGCGCGATCGATGATCACGAAGTACGGGGGATTGCCGGCCGCGGTGATCTGCCCGGCGGAGGTGATGCTCAAGAGCAATCGGCAGCCGCATGCGAACAGCTGTTCCGCGACCAGAACGGCAAACGGCGCGCCGACCGCGCAGCCGACGATGCCGACGGTTTGCTCCGCGAGCACGAACGTGTCGAGCGTGGTGTGGTAGCAGGGCCAGCCCTCGAAACGCCGCGCCGCGCCGGTTCGCCGAAGATGGCGAACGATGTCTCCGTCCGGGTCCAGAATGCAGATCGACGGCACATCGACGGCGGCGAGACCCTTTTGCCGCCGCGCTTCGCGCAGCAGCGCGGAAGGCCGGAACACCGACGCCGCCGAAGGGTTCTTGTTGTCGAGAATCGCGGTCATGGCCGGCCGAGGCGAATGCAGCGCGGCATAGTGATAGGGCAACACCTCTATCGGATATGCCAGGCTCAGTCGTCTTGCCGAGATGTCACAACTTTCGCCGCTCTGCAACGAGAAGGAAAGCTGCGGCCTTCCCATGTGCCAACACACGATCGTGATGGTGGATGGACGCCGCGGCCTTGACGCCGGCGCCTTCACGCAGTTGCGCGCCCGCCGACGCGAGTGAACCGCGCCGGCCGAAACCCGCGCCGGCGGCGTCTCGGTCGCCTGGTCGGGCTCGATGCGAGTCAGATTTTAGTCCGCAGGCCGCTTCGAGTCCTGATCCTGCATGAGCGGCGTGAGCTGGTCGAAGTACTTTAGCACCAGCGCGATGTTTTCCTTGAACTGAATGGGCTTTGCGGTCTTGAGCGACGCCTCGAGCTGCGCCAGGTCTTCCTTCTTTTCCGCCTCCGGGACGGATTTGTCGGCCTTGAGCGCCGCGATCTCTTTCCTGATCTGTTCGGGCGGCTCGGTGAACTTCTTGGTCTGCGGATCGATGCCGGAGAAGATCATCGAAATATTCGTCGACGCGTCGTCATATTCGTCGAGGCTCGCAAATCCGTTCTTTTTGGCAATAGCCGCGGCCCGCGCCTCCAGCTTCGGGTCCGGCTTGTCCGGATTGGCGCCTTCGTAGAGCTTCGTCATGTCCTTGGAGGCAGCCATGAAGCCCTGGAGATGCTTCTCGGTGAGCTTGATCTGTTTTGCCTCCTGCGCAGTGGCCGCGCCGGGATCAAACAAAGCGAGAGCCAGCAGCGCCGAGAACAAGGCACCTAGAAGCCCGCGACGCGTGCACGAGACCGCGAATCCGTTTCGAATGAGCGACATGGCATGACCTCCGTCTCAATGCATCGATTGCACCCTACAATTTTGGCTGCGGCATGACGACAACCGCACGGAACCCAATCTTGGCCCCAATGTTTACGCCGATGTTATGCGATAATCACCAAGCCGGCCTGCGATCCGGGTTCTCGGCAGAGCGCGCAGAGCGCATCCCCAATCAGGGGTCCGACGCGGCCTGGCAAAGTGTGCCCACAGCATCGGGCGTGCGGCGCGCGAGCTTCATTGATGGCAGCGTTGCAGAATATCGCGGGAAGGACATTCGATGGCCGCCGAATTCGTGCTGCTGCTCGCCATCGGCTTCGTTGCACAATTGGTGGACGGCACCCTCGGCATGGCGTACGGCGTGCTGACGAACGCCGCGCTGCTGACCATGGGCCTGCCGCCGGCGCAGGCGAGCGCGCTGGTCCACACCGCCGAGGTTTTCACCACCGGCGCTTCGGCGGCGTCGCATCTCTATCACCGCAACGTGGATTGGCGAATGGTGGCGCGCCTCGGCGTGACCGGCGTGCTGGGCGCGATCCTGGGCGCCTGGCTTCTGTCCAATATCGAGATCGGCGCCGCGCGCCGCATCGTCTACGGCTATCTGCTGCTGATGGGTCTCTACATTCTCTGGCAATCGGCGCGGATCGCGCTCACGCCGCGCACGCCCGCCGGCTGGGTTGCGCCGCTCGGGTTGCTCGCAGGATTTCTCGACGCGAGCGGCGGCGGCGGGTGGGGACCGGTGACCACCTCGACGCTCATCGGCTCGGGGCATGCGCCGCGCCAGACCGTGGGCTCGGTCAACACCACCGAGTTCTTCGTGACCGTCGCGGCGGCCGCCACATTCTTTGCGGAGCTCGGCGCCTCACCGCTTCAGCACCTCGTTCCACTCGTGCTCGGCGGCGTGCTGGCGGCGCCGATCGGCGGATGGGCGGTCAAGCACGTGTCGGCGCGGGCATTGATGATTGCGGTGGGCGTTCTGATCGTCACGCTCTCCGTATTCCAGCTCTTGCGTGCCTTTCGCTTGATCTAATTCGAGGACGCGGGTGCACGGGTTTATATGGTCTTGCATGCCGAGACCCGATCGGCTCTGATGCGGCCCATGCGCGCCATACTGACCATCGCTTGCGCCAGCGTTGCTTTTGCCGCCGGCGCCCAAGCCCAAGACGCCCTTAGGTCTTGCCGTCAGATCAGAGACGATGGCGAGCGACTGAAATGCTACGACCGCCTTGATGCATCCTCTTCGAGCCGAACGGGCAGGCCGGCGGAAAGCAAACCGGGCGCCGGCACGTCGTGGATCGTCAACGATGAAAAATCTCCGCTCGACGACAGCCCCCTGGTCTCGGCGGCGCTGGAGTCGAGCGACGGCAAGGCCCATCTGCTGATGCGCTGCAAGGACCGCAAGACCGAGCTTGCGCTCAGCATCAGGGGATTCATCAAATGCGGTACCGACATACCCGTCACTTACCGCATCGATCAGGCCCAAGCCACGGAAACGGCATGGCACGCGCATTCGAGCTGCTACCTGGCCGTCGCCCCTTCGCCGATCCCGCTCATTCGCGCGTTCGCGGATCAGGGCAAGATTTATTTCCGCATGTTCGATCATCACAACGCCGCGTACGACGCATTATTCAATCTCGGCAAGGTTTCCGAGATCCGTTCCCGCCTGGCGGAGGCCTGCGACTGGGAGGGCGCGGCTAAAGCGACGGAGAACCCTGCGTCGAAGCCGCCCACGCCCGCCGCCTCGCCCAGCCCTTCCAAGGCGGCGCCGAAATAACGCGACCCGATCGCGCGCGCGATCGATTGTCAGCGCGCCGGCTGCGCCTCGCATAGAGGCAGAGCGCTATGAACGACGACCTAAAATTCCAGTTGCGGTTGACCTTGAGCGACGAATTCGCGCCAGTGGCGCGGAGCAATCCGGGAGCTCCGTCGATCTCCCCGCTGACGAATATTTTGAAGCGGCACGATGCCGTCATGAAATGCCAGTTCGACGCTTTCGCCGATTACGTCAGCGAGGCCGAGTCCAACGGCGTCGAGAATTACCACCTCTATGAATGGACCAAAAAAACCATCGAGGATCCGGCCAAGAAGGCAAAATACGTGAAGTCGTTCACGCTTTATGTCGGTGGTGAGGAGGTTTACGAGAAGGACAAAGCGGACGAACTCGAGGCCGAGTTGAAGTCTCTGGTCGGAGGTCCCATTGTCGCGAAGATGTTCAGATACGATACCGATCCGGCCCATAACCCCCAGCCGCCGCACCGGGGCTAGAGCAAAACCATTTCCTCGCTGCAGGTTGACGTCGGTGATGGGGTCATCAATTCAAAGGACCGTCGGATTCAATCGTTTGCCTTAAGGCTAAACGGCCAAGCGAAAAAACGATTGCATGACCGTTTCAGAAAAAAGCCGCTGGCTCATCCTGATCGTGCTGTCCAGTGCCTTGTTTCTCATCGTCATCGACATGACGGTGCTCTATACCGCCCTGCCTAGCTTGGCCCGTGATCTGGGCACCAGCGCTTCGGAGAAGCTTTGGATCATCAACGCCTATGCGCTGGTCGTGGCGGGCCTGTTGCCCGGCCTTGGCACACTGGGAGATCGCGTCGGCCATAAGCGAATGTTCATCGCCGGGCTGTGCGTGTTTGGCATCGCCTCGCTGGTCGCCGCCTATTCGCCGTCGCCCATGATCCTGATCGGCGCACGCGCGCTGCTTGCCGTCGGCGCGGCGATGATGATGCCGGCTACTTTGTCGATCATCCGCCTGACCTTCAACGATGACAGGGAACGAGCGCTGGCCATCGGCATCTGGAGCGCGGTGGCGTCGGGCGGGGCGGCGGTGGGACCGCTCGTTGGCGGCGTTCTCCTGGAATACTTCTGGTGGGGCTCCGTTTTCCTCATCAACGTTCCCGTCGTCGTCGTCGCGCTCGCCGCTGCCAGCGTTTTCATTCCCCGCCGCAAAGGCAGCCGCGACGTGGGATGGGACCCGGTGGGCTCGCTCCAGATCCTGGTCGGGCTGGTCGGTCTTGCCTACGCGATCGAGGAGCTCGCCAAGGAGGCGCCCTCCTTCTTGGCGGCCGCGGCGGCGGCGGTGATCGGCGGACTGGCGCTGGCCATCTTCGTGCGCCGGCAGCGCCGGAGCGCGGCTCCCATGTTCGATCTTACGCTGTTCGAGAAACGGGAGTTCGCCCTCGGCGTCGTGGTCGCGCTGGTGTCGTCGTTCAGCATTGTCGGCCTCGAACTCGTGCTGAGCCAGCGCCTGCAACTCGTGCTGGGCTATTCGCCGCTGCAAGCGGCGCTGTTCGTGCTGCCGGGGTCGCTGCTCGCCTTCATCGGCGGGCCGCTCGCCGGGTGGTCGGCGCCCAGGTACGGCACTGGTCAGGTGATGGCGGGAGCGCTCCTCTTGGGCGGCCTGGCGGTGGCGGGCCTGTTCCTTGCCGCCGACGCCGGCCCCATGCCGCAGCTGCTCAGCCTGTCGGTCTTCGGGTTGGGATTGGGGGCCTCGATCGCGGTGGCCTCGAACGCGATCATGAGCAAGGCCCCGGCGGAGCGGGCGGGCATGGCCGCCTCGGTCGAGGAGGTGGCGTTCGAACTCGGCGGCGCTATCGGCATCACCATACTCGGCAGCCTCTTGGCCGGCGTGTATTCGGCGGTCCTGGTGCTGCCGTCAGGGCTTCCGCCGTCGGTGCGGGAAGGAATCGACCAGGCGTTGCGGGTGGCCGAGACCCTGCCAGCCGAGGCCGGACACCTATTGACCGAGTCCGTGTACGCCGCCTTCGACGCCGCCTACCTGAGCGCTCTCGCCCTCGCCGCCGTCCTTCTCGTCGCCGTCGCCGTCATGGCGTGGCGCGCGCGCGGTGCACCGGGGCGGGCGTAGGCGGGGAGCGCTGCGTCAAAGACGTGTATGCGGCTCAAAAGGCTTCGACTGGATTCTCAAGGCAAGTTTCCTGCTAGGCTTGATCACGGCCCATCTGGGGCATTGTTGGCGAAGCGCCGGTTGGGCAAGTCCGCGCGCGTCGGCCTCAATTCGACGCGTGCTTCGCCCGTCGCTCAGGGGCCGGGCGTGCACGACCATCTGCTAGCCTTGCAAGCGCGTCGTCAATGTCGATGCGCGGGAAGATTCGATGGACGCTGTGTGGGCACACATTGAAGATGGGTGGGATTTGAATCCCGAAGTAGGCTTCGAGGCTGCGGGAAGCGAAGTCGATGACTCTGTCGCCATTGATGGCATTGACATGCTGGCGGCGGTTGTACTCGTCGAGCTTGCGCGGCAGCCCCTTGAACGAGACCATGCTAGGTCTCTTGAGGAATTCCTGCGGTTCGGCGTCGGCGTCGTAGTCGTCGTAGTAGAAATAAGGACGTTTGCTGAAGCTTGGGTTCGAACCGCCATCGGCTCCAAATAGGAAAATCCGCCGGGGTCGAGCGAACAGTAAAAGCGGGATGAGCAACGAGACAGTGGGTCCGTTCTCGAAGTGAAGCGGCCTGGACGGGAGCGGCGGGCCTCCATCGGAATGTACCAGGAGCAGCCGTTTATCGTGCCGAGCGACGAATTCCCTTTCGCTGACCCCGAACCCGGACAGCCCGGAGAGTGCGTAGCGATTTGCCACCACTAAATTTGGAGGCGAGCGGGCGAGAAATTTCATAAGTTCGGGATGCCAAGCGCGAATGGACCCAGGCTGAGTGAAAAGCAATATATCCGCACGACGATTGATGCGTCGCAGTTCCTGTTCGACCGGTGGAAAAGAATTGAGAGTGGCAATGGCGAATTCGAAGTCGGCAAACTCATGCAGGCGTGCCGCCAACGTTGCGAATGACGGTCCTTGCAACAAAACGAAAACGTCGCGCGAGTCTACGATTTCTGCCAGACGCTGCAGCCGCTCCGGGGTGCGGGGCAGATATTCGGCCCGATCGTAGCGCGGAGTCGGTGCCGCGACGTCTCGGATCGATTGCAGTGCTGAAAAGGACTCGTCCAAACGGCCAGTCTGGGAAAGCAGAAGCGCTTCCTCACGTTTAATGAGCTCCAGACCGTCCCCTTGTGCGCGTTTGGCCGCGAGCCGGCAGCTCTTGAGGGCCGCTGAGATTATGTCGACGGCTTCCTGTGTGCGGGCAGTTTCTTTCAAGCAGGTTGCGTAATAGCGGCAGATCACAAAATTGTCCCACATGTTCGGATGAAGATTGAGAAGTCGCTCGTAATATCTCGCAGCTTTCTCGTAATCGAGATCGTATAGAAACCGTTGAGCGACGCCTGCCAGCAGAGCGCCATCGTTTCCCGAAAGATCTCCGGCGCGCTCGAACGCGCTATCGGCCCGGTCGAAGGAGTTCCATAAGATCTTGCCGTATTCGAACCAGGCCCATCCATTCTCAGGAGCGATGGCAAGCAGTGCCTCGATCGTTTTTGCGGCCGACTCGAGTCGCAGGAGTTGGAACTGGATTCTCGCAAGAACCAAGCGCAGTTCTACGCTCGTTGGGCAACGCTGCACCGCCACAGCAGCAACGGTCTCAGCCTCCGCATATCGAAGGTTCTCCAGCAAGAACTCAGCAAGTGCGAGGTGGGGAGCGGCGCCGCACGGTTCTTCCGCCACTGCCTCCCGCAGCAGATTTTCGGCCTCCTCGCGCAGTCTCGGTGCGACGGCCCTCACTGGCGCCGTCTGCGCTTCCCGGTATCGAGCCTCTTGTCCCAGACAGGCGGCGAGTGCAAGCCGGGGAGCGGCGAGGCGCGGCGACTCGATCACCGATTTTCGCAAAAGGTTCTCGAGTTCTGCCCATTGCTCCAACGATATGTTGCCGCCGGCGGCGCGAAGGTCCTCTTCCAACAACAAGATAAGTGCGGACCGGGGAGCGGCAGCGCGCGGTGCCAAAGCAACTGCGCTGCGCAGCACGTCCTTCGCCTCCGCTCGCAGGCGGCGCGCGCAGAGCACTGCCGCTATGTTCGTAATCTGCTCGGCCGTGCGATCAGGGTCGGCAATTTGCCGAACATCAATCGCATCCACCGCTGCGAGGGCGTCGTAGGCTCGCCGAGGACGCCTCAGCTTCAGGCAGATGCGGGCTGTCATCAGCGCCAGTTCGGCGCGAGGCGGCGTGATGGCAAGCAACGCGGCGCAGGCCACGTTGACCGCTGTACTCGCAATTGCGCGACAACTTCGCCAAGCGCCACGAGCCGCCCCAAAGCGCACGATATGGCCTCACCCCAAAGTGCACGTCGCCCCGATCCGAGACGCTCTCGCTTTGAGGCTTTCCAGAACATGGCCGCGTCATTAATTTTTCCAACGGGCGGCAAATAAAAACGGCGTGTAAATCAATCGGCGGCGGCGTTGCGAAAACAATGGCAATCGTCTCTTTCCAGGAAGGAATGCGTGAGTTGACCCAATGGCGCGCGGAAGTTGCGATGTGGCGCCAAGCTGACAAACCACCGGCGGCGATGATGCGGTGAAATGCGCTTGCTTATGGGAGCGACCGGCGAATTAAATCGCCATAAACAGAAATGAGAGCAGGCGCGGCGATACTTGTCAGAATTGTGCGTAAGTGTGCTTTGCGGGCGACAACCAAACGCCTAATGCACCCGGGCCGGATCGATCGTGCGCTCACAGGCGCGCCGCAAGCGCCGGCCGCCTACGGCGTATCCCGTCCTGCGTTCAATGCCGTTTCGGCCGGACGTCGAAGCACCGCACCGTCGCCGCTGAACGCCGTTTCCGCTGGGCTGTTTGGACATCGGCCCGCGGATCGCTGCGGCCATCTTGGACGCGGAGCTCAAGCAGAATCTTCTCAGGGCGGCTCGATAGCGAACAGCATCGTGGCCTTGCGCGGGCGCAGCTCGACGCGCCGCTCCCGTCTTGCCCGGAACGGCTTTCACGTCATCCACGCCGCGCGCCATCAACGCGCGCGTGGCGTCGCATATTCTAGTGGGCTTGTCTTCTAATGCGCTTGTTCATTACGTCGCCGGCGGTCGAGCGCCGACATGCCCGGCAGCGGGTCGCCGAAAAACCAAGCCGTCAGATCGCGAGGCTCGAGTTCGGCGCGGCGATCGCGATCGGCCAACGCCAAAGGGCACGGCCGAACGCTCGGCGAGAGCATGAGCTGCGCGGGCTCGCAGTCGCGAGCCGCTTCATTGAGGACTTTGGCCATTTGTAATTTCCCCCGTACGGCCTCCCCCTTATGCCGCAGCCCTAGAGCACGCCAGCACCTTGTCCGAACGGTGACGGTGGACTGTCCGAATCAGGACCAAATAGGGATTATTGCTATGGCGAACGCCTCGGCGCCGCCGGCCGCGCCGACGCAGATTCGGCGGGCGACAGCGTGTAGGTAAGCCATACGTTCCAGCCTTCCGGCCGGTTTGCCGCGGCGAACTCCTTATAGGCTTTGACGTTCACGTTTCCCTCGAGCTGCCCCATGGAGATGGTATAGCCGAGCTGCGCGCCGGCGGCCGCAACGCGCGACTGGAAGCAACCGACCCGGTTTCCCGATCCGCCGTCGCAGCTCGCCTGATTGTAGAGGTAGCCCACCAACCCGATCTGGAGCTGCTTGGTTAGGAGCCGCGACGCGCCCCAATCAAAGTGGAGATCGACGCCGCTCTGATAGAGGGTGTCGGGATTGACGAAGTTGTAGGTCACTCCCCCCACCGCCGAAAATTCATACCCGCTCTGCTCGTTGAAATAGGTGTAGCCGACGCCGCCGTCCAACGCGCCGTGCCCGATGCCGATGTTCGAGAGGCGGGCAGGATCGTAGGCGCCGAGCGGGACATTGCCGGTCACGTAGGTCATCACGTTGTGAACGCCAATATTCCAGCGCAGCGAGGCCTGCGGCGCGAAGTCCCCGAAACCGCTGACCGTATCGCTGATCGTGTCGAACCGCGACTGCGTGGTCGCGAACGATCCCGCCACCAGCGGGGTCGTGATGAGCGCGTCGGTCGACGTCCGCTTGCGGCCATAGATCGCCGACACGGCGACGGCGGCCTGACCGCCGAGAACCGGTGTCGCGAAGGTGTACGAGGGAGTGATCGTCGCCAGATCTTCAGGCGACACAGAGATTGCGCTCACGTTTTCATCGACCGCGCCCGTGACTCGTCCAATCCTGATCAAACGGGCACGAGCGACCTCGCTGCCGGCCGACGTCGAGGTGTGGTAATAGGTCGAGGTCAGGGAGAAGCCGGGCTGCGAGGCAGTGGCGGCGAGGCTCCCGAAGGATCCAGGGGTCCAGAAGCTCTCGCCGACTTCATCTGCCGACGCCAGCTGCGGAGCGAGCGCAAGCGCGATGGCGACGGCGGAGCCTGCCAGCGAGTGCAACCAAAAGCCGTGCCGCGCAGCCGATTCGCTCGTCCCCATTTCGCCCCCGAAGGCCTTTGCGGCAGTCGCCCGGTCAACCGCGGTCTGCGCCTGCTTACTATACGAAGTGCCGTGCGAGCGGGCGCGGCCATCGAACCCGATGACCGGCACCTACACGAAAAATATCGGCGATTGTTGCCCGTGCGAAACAGTGCGACCCCCAACGCCGATGCCGAGCCGGTCCTCCGTCAATCCCGTTGTGGCCGGGTTGCGAACGTCGCACAATCGGCTGCACCAGGTGGCGTCGCTGAACGCCCCGCAGCAAACCGAGGGAGGATCGACCCATGCCGAGTCGACGAAGCTTGGTCGCCAGCGGCCTCGGCGCCGGCGCGGTGCTGGCGGCGCAAGGTCCGCGCGGGGCGGGCGGGCAGGGCGCCCAGCGCCTGATCGTCGATGCGCAGGTCCATTTGTGGAAGGCAGAGTCGCCGGACTGGCAATGGGTCCCCGGCCTCAAACCGCAGTTGCCGGAGCCTTTCACCATCGAGCGGCTGGTGCCGATGATGGAGGAAGCCGGCGTCGATCGCGCGGTGATCGTGCCGCCGTCCTGGCCCGGCGACCGCAACGATTACGGGCTGGAGGCGGTCAAGCGTTATCCCGAGCGCTTCCGCGTCATGGGCCGCATCCCGCTGCAGGATCCCAAGTCGGCGGATTTGCTGCCGAAATGGAAGGAGCAGCCGGGCATGCTGGGCGTGCGGGTGATCTTCAACAACCCGCGCACGATTCCTTGGCTCACCGACGGCACCGCCGACTGGTTCTGGCCGGCGGCCGAAAAGGCCGGACTTCCCGTGATGTGTTTCGCGCCCGGCCGCACCGCGGTATTCGGCAAAATCGCCGAGCGGCACCCGCAGCTCACGTTGATCATCGACCACCTGGGCGTGAACATGGCTATGGCGAACGAGGGCAAGCTCGACGAAGCGATCGAGGAGACCGTGGCGCTCGCGAAATACCCCAACGTCAGCGTCAAACTGTCGGCCTCGCCCGGCATTTCGCGCGAGCCTTATCCGTTCCGCGACGTTACCGTGCACGTGCAGCGCGTGTTCGACGCCTATGGGCCCCAGCGCAGCTATTGGGGCACCGATCTCACCAATTCGTTCGCCAAGGCGAGCTATCGCCAGCGCATCACCCAGTTCACGGAAGAGCTGAGCTTTCTCAGCGAGAGCGACAAGGACTGGGTGATGGGCCGCGCGATCATGCAGCGCCTGAAGTGGACGTGAGGGAACGGCGCTTCAAGCTGGCCGGCCCATCGTCGAGCCGCGCCGGCGATGGGTCGGATGGATCGGTGCTGCGGTTAAATCGGAAGCGCCCAGCCGCCGTTGCTCGCGCCGACGACCACGAAGGCGGTGACCAGGAAGCCCGCTCCCAGCAGGATCCAGAACACGCGCCAGTTCCACGCGATGAAGCCCGCCATGGCGGCTATCCCCAGAGCTGGAGCCAGCAGCCCCACATAGAACAGGGTGGCAACCTCGACCTGGATCGGAGCGAGATAGAACGCAACGGACAGGACTACGAAAGCCAAAAGCAGCGCCGGCGCTGCCGCGCGCTGTGCGAGCGCGTTAACGACCGTTTGCATGGTGATCCCCTGACCCCGAAGGCTCATTAGCCAAGGCTTCGTGGCGGATTCAAGGAACGCCCGGCTCGGCTTGCCGCCAATGCTCCAGCCAGCGGCCGGCGAACGCGCAGCATGAGAACGTCGGCAGCAAATAACGCTGGGTAACTCTGTTCCATCGAATGCTTGAGCTCGGCGCGAGCAGGGCTCTTTTTCGGCTGGAGCGCGTGCGTTTGAAATGGAATCAGCACGGGCGGTGAATCTTCTTGCGGGTCGCGTTGATTTTGCTGCACGCATCAGCGTTCCGCCGCCGGTAGGTTAACAATTTGATAATTCCAGGCTGTCAATGTGCGACCCGCGTGAGCTCATCCGCGCGCTGAGGCGCTCTTGTCCAGTCATGGTCGCAGGCGCCTGCGCGCTGCGCCGCGCTGATGCCAACACCCGTGAGCCCGGGAGACGGTCAGATGCGGTTGATGATGTTGCGTCTCGTCATTGGATGCATGGTCCTTGCTTTGGCCGCGCAGGCGGGTGCGACGTCGTGGACGTCGGCGAAAGTTCCCGGCGAACAAAATCGAGCCGTTCAGGGATGCGCCGACGATGCGCAGAACCCCGGGGACTGGTTCTGCATATTCATCCGCTGCGACCAGCCCGGCTCGCCGCTGAGCCTCTATTTCTCGGCGCCGGGGCCGGATATCCGCGGTGACATCAAGTTGGTCATCGACGACGATACCTTCGCGGTTTCGGTGCCGACGTCGCCCAAATCGGCGCTTCCGTCATCGACGCGCGCGCAGGCGATGTCCGAGGCTCTCATCGACGCAATGAAGGCGGGCAGCACGATCTTGGTCCAGGGGTCCCACTTGCAAGCGCCGTACAATCGCATTTCGTTGGAGAACTCACGCAAAGCCATCGAGAGAATCGAGTGGGCGTGTTCGCGCCCGTATCCCAGCGCCGCGAGATTCTGGCGGCGCATGACGCGGAGATTAGGTTTCTGGTGAGGTGAGAAAAAGGCGACAGGACGCGTCGGTGCGAAGCTCGGAGTCCGGCGCGCCGTTGTTCACGCGTTGGTGCGCATCGAGGGGCGGGCAAAATCACGCGCGAGCGACGCGACGCCAGCGACTTCGCACACCCCAAAGCTGACCAATTCGGCACAAGGCGCCAGCTCCGGATCGCCGCTGGAGTTCACCCCGCGAAAGCGGGGCGGGAATGGGCGGGGTTTGCTTGCGCCTGTGTCCTGGTTGAACTGCGGCACTGGTTGCCTTCGTATTCCCGCGCCTGCCGTCACGCGGTATGATCGGTACGCGCGGCCATCGCCGGACACCGCTCGGGATGCCGCATAACAATGAGCTCGCCGGCCGCCCAGGAGCCGCCGTGCGGGCGATTTCACGGGAGGATGGCAATGAGACATGTCTTGCAGATCGTGGCATCCGTTCTCGCGCTGCTCACGCTCGTTGCGCGGGCGCAGGCGGAGCCGGTGCCGCCGGTCGCCAAAAGCATCAAGGCGAACGAGACCGCCATCCTGCTGGTCGACTTCCAGGCCAATTTCGTCTCGCCCGACGGCGCCTGGTATGGCAAGTTCGCCGAGCACTACAAGAAGACGCGCATGCTCGACCGTATCGTCGAGCTCGTCCGCAAGGCGCGGGCCAAAGGCGTCCTCGTCGTGCACATCACCGAGGGCTACACCTCGGACTATCGCGAGCTCGATGCTTCCAATCCCGGCATGTTCCACCGCGGGCAGATCGGCCGCGGCGCCTGGAAGGTCGGCTCGAAGGAAGCCGCCTACTACGAGCCGCTGAAGCCCTCGCCGGAGGATCGCGATCTGGTTCTGCCGCCGCGCAGCCAAGCCAGCGGGTTTGGCGGAACCGGATTGAGCGAAATCCTGCGCGCGAAGGGCATCAAGAACGTCGCGGTGGCCGGCTTCACCAGCGACGTGTGCGTCTACGCAACCGCCTTGTCGGCCTACGATCTCGGCTTCCACGTCTATGCCTTGCGCGAGGGCATGGTCGGCTTCTTCGACGGGATGGCCGAGCAGATGGTCAACTTCGTCTATCCCATGTGGTCGCAGGTCATCGACAACGACGAGTTCGACAACATGATCGAGGCGAGCCCGGCGGCGTCGCGCAAAGCGTCGGCGCAGTAGCGAACCGAGCCATCGCCCGCCGCCGCGGGATGGAGGAATGGAACGAGACCGGCCTTGCGGTGCAAGCCCAGGCCGCGCAGCATCTATCGTCGCATCAATCTTAACCCGCCGCCACGTGACCGCGACGTATGCCGCGTCATGCGCCAAGCCCCTTTGCACAAGATCGAGCTGAAGTAGCCACATTCGACAAGCCCTGTCGCCGGGCATCGCTGTATCTCGCACCGATGACGCCACGAGCGATCACGGGGAAGATCGCGCGGCCAATTATCGCGGCGTGGCCGGCAAGCCCAAAAAAAGACGCGGATGCCCACAACAAGCGCGGGCATCGCGGGCGGGCGGAGTTCCATCTCTCCAGGATTTCCCGCCCAAGGGAGCGCGATCCATGGCCAAGGTCGTCTTCACGCCCAACATCCAGCGGCACGTGGCACTGCCCGAGGCCGAAGCCTCCGGCCATACCGTACGCGACGTTCTCGAAACCGTTTTTGCCGACAATCCGCAGGCGCGCGGTTACGTGCTCGATGACCAGTCCGGACTGCGCAAACACATGACGATCTTCGTCGATGGCCGGATGATCCGCGATCGCGCGCGATTGACCGATGCCGTGGGCGAGTCGAGCACGGTCTACGTCTTCCAAGCCCTATCGGGAGGCTGATGAATGAGCGACACCCTTCTCGTTTCGACCCGCAAAGGTCTGTTCACCGTCGCGCGCAAGGCGAGGCAGTGGGAGATCACGGCGGTCGAGTTTTTGGGGGACAATGTCACCCTCGCGCTGAGCGACCGCCGCGACGGGCGGCGTTATGCGGCACTCGACCACGGTCACTTCGGGGTCAAGCTTCACCGCTCGACAGCGAACGGGTGGGAGGAGATCGCTGCGCCGACCTATCCGCCCAAACCCGACGGCTACGAGGAGCACGACATGTGGGGTCGGCCGCTGAATTGGAGCACGGCACGCGTCTGGGCGCTCGAGGCCGGTGGCCGCGACGAGCCCGGCGTCATTTGGTGTGGGACGCTGCCGGGCGGGCTCTTCCGCTCCGGCGATGGCGGGCAGAGTTGGGCCATGATTCGCTCGCTCTGGGATCACCCCAAGCGCAAGCAGTGGATGGGCGGCGGCGCGGACCTACCCGGCATCCATTCGATCTGCGTGGACCCGCGCAATTCGCGGCGCGTGTGGATTGCGGTTTCGACTGGAGGTATCTGGTTCACCGAGGATGGCGGCGCCAACTGGACTCTGCGCGGCGAAGGTATGCGGGCCGAATACGCTCCCCCCGGGCAGACCCACGACCCCATTGCCCAGGACGTCCATTGTCTCGCGCAATGTCCGGCGGCGCCCCAGCGCATGTGGGTGCAGCACCACAACGGCATTTTCATCTCCTCGGACGAGGGCAAGACGTTCACGGAGATCACCGGCGTCGAGCCATCGGCGTTCGGCTTCCCGGTCGTGGTGCATCCGCGCGAGCCCGATACCGCGTGGTTTGTCCCTGAAATCAAGGATGAGAAGCGTATCCCACGCGAGGGCAAGCTGGTCGTGACGCGCACGCGCGACGGCGGCAAAACCTTCGATGTCCTGACCAAGGGCCTGCCGCAAACGCACGCATACGATGTCGTGTATCGCCATGCGCTCGTGCTCGATGAGGGCGGCGAACGGCTCGCTTTCGGCTCGACGACGGGCGGCCTCTGGGTAAGCGAGGACCAAGGCGACAGCTGGACATGCGTGACGCACACGCTGCCCCCGGTCTATGCGGTGCGCTTCGCATGACGCGGCGACGGCGTTACCTGTCAAACTGCCTTCGAATGTCCGTTATGCGAGGCTGCGGCGATAGTTGGTCGGCGTTTCGCCGGTGTATTTGCGAAAGGCCGCGGTAAACGAGCTTGTCTCGCTAAATCCGACATCAAATCCAATCTCCGTCACCGAGAGCTTGTTTGAGCACTCTAAAACCGAAGGAAAGGCGACCATGTCCAAGACTCACGGGAAATTCGTTTGGTACGACGTGATGACGAGCAACCCCAAAACCGCCGAGTCGTTTTATCGCAGTGTGATCGGCTGGGACGCGAAGGATTCGGGCATGACCGATCGCTCCTACACCATCCTCTCAATGGGCCCGACGATGGTCGGGGGGCTGATGCCGATCCCTGAAGACGCGGCCAGAGCGGGCGTCGGGCCGGCCTGGATGGGCTATGTCGCGGTCGATGACGTCGACATTTATGCCAAGCGCGTCAAAGCGGCGGGCGGTGCCGTGCATCGCGGCCCCGAAGACATTCCCGGCGTCGGCCGTTTTGCCGTCGCCGGCGATCCGCACGGCGCGGGGTTCATCCTCTTCAAAGGGATGGGCGATCAGGCCCCGATGCCCGCTCCGGCAGGCACCCCCGGTCACATCGGTTGGCGTGAACTCCACGCCGGCGAGCGCGAAGGCGCCTTCGCCTTCTATTCCGGTCTGTTCGGCTGGACCAAGGGCGAGGCAGTCGACATGGGGCCCATGGGTGTCTACCAGACCTTCGCAATTCATGGGACGCAGTCCGGCGGCATGATGACCAAGACGCCGCAAACGCCCGCGCCGTTCTGGCTTTATTACTTCAACGTCGAGGCCGTCGATCGCGCCACGGCGCGGGCGAAGGACGGCGGCGGGGAAGTCCTCAACGGCCCGATGCAAGTCCCCGGCGGCAGCTGGATCGTCCAATGCCGCGACCCGCAGGGCGCGATGTTCGCGATGATGGGACCGAAACGCTGATCGACTTGCTCAGCCCTGGCGCTGCGCCGCCGGTGCGCGGTCACGGCAAGGGCCACGGACGATAGCCGGCCAACCAGGAGCAGAACGCCACCGGTCGTCCGCGCCAGCCGACCATGTTTCCGCGAACGTCATAGATCGGCATGCGGAACCAATTGCAGTTGGACCCTGGCAGCGGTTCCGCATAGGCGGGATAGTACACGTAGCCGGGCGGGGCTTCGGGCGGCAGTTCGCCGGCGCCGACGAGGCAGCCGGCGCAGCGCGCATCCGCCGTGGTCGAAACGGCTGCGGCCGCAGTTGCCAGGGTCGCGGCCGCAACCAGAGCAGTGAGCGTGTTCGTCATGGAAATCTCCTTGAGCGTCGGCTCGCGGCGTATGCGCGCAAGACTACACGGCGACGAGGAGCGGGCCAAAAATTTTCAACGGCTCGACGCTAAAATATTCGCCTCTTGAGCGCTCTCCTGATCCATTCCCCGGGACATCTCCCGCCGCTCGATACCGATCACGGGCGCGGTGCTCGAGCGAAGCGGCGCCACGAGCCTGTGTCGGCCGTGTCGGTCCTCACTAAACATCATGATGGATTGGCGTGAACAGCCCGATGTATTGTTTGAGCGTGAGCCGGAACGGCCATCCGGCGTCGGGCTTTGAATGCAGCAGGATGGCGTTGAGGCCGTCCAACAGATCGCTGAGTTCGTTGGGCGTGAACGCCCAGCGCCCCGGTTCCGCTTGAATAATTATCTCGGCACGCACCTGCAGGTCGTCACGGACTTGAATGCCGAAGGCCCGGCAGAGTCGATCCTTGAGATCGTCGAGATCGTGATCGGTCATGTTGCGACTCGTGGGTGCGTTTCGCTGCGCTCAACCCATCCTCGGCTGCCTGGGCTCGAGGCGGAACACGCGGATGCTATCCCCTCCCAGCATCCCATGCGTGACCGATCTGCGCCGCAGAATGGGTTGAGCGCAGCGAAACAAGGAGCGACCAGGATCGACGAACGGGACCGGGAATGGCTCCTTGCGAGCACGTCCGGATGCGCCGCGCTATCGATCCAATATTCGGCAGTGGTATTGCGATCATGCCCCCCGCCCGAATACCTGGCCGCTTAACATCGAGCCGCGTGGTCAGTTCCACCGGCGACGTGATTTTCTGTCAGCGCGATCCACATCGCCCCGCAGTGTGACGCATTTGCAACATACCGCCGGGTAAGTTGCCTGATTGCTTCGACAATTTGTCGATGCATAGCTGCGAGCAGGATCGGAATGGCAGGAGCGGGACTCACCCGCCCCATCGCAGGCGGATGTGATGGTTGTCGGCCTACTCAGAGTGGGGGGAAGCGAGGATCAGAACCAGGGGCGAGAACCGTATGACCGGGACGAAGCGTAGCCCCAGAACGGATTTGTTTGCTGCTCTCTGACGGGACGCGCCCGGCGAGGACTTGTCCGCGCCTCTTGCTTCTTTGTCTCTTTCTTCGGCTCCTCGGCAACGCTGCTCTTTGCGATCGCGGGCGCCGGTTCGGCTGCTTTACGTATCGGCAGCACATCCGATGGGGGAGGAGGCACCCACGGCGAATCTGCATAGCGCACGATGGTCTTGGGTGGCGGCTGGTATGCGGCCAATCCGGGGTTCGCAGTGACGGTGGGCTGCATCAACCAAAAGAGACCGACGAAAAAGCCCAGGTACGCTGCAACGACAAGTCCGACGGCCGCAGCTAAGGGGTAATCCTCATGTCGCGGGGTGCTCAGCCCCAACGAATTCCCGCGCGAATACATATGCTACCCCCCCAGCCCACTCATTCATTAGTCGCGCTCGCTGGCGAATGGTTCAATTGGCGAGCCAATTCACGGCGCGGTGGGCGGCGGTAGCTCGATAAGCGCGGCTGGAGCCGGGCGGTGACAAAAATGGCGACGGTGAGCTTCTTAAAGACTCTTCGCCAGCGGCGCTGATCTGCGGGCGTCAACCATTTGGTTAATGGGGCGCTCGCCAACGTCTCGATTCTCCCGATCGCATTTTGAACCAATCGACCGCCAAAGCGACAAATAGAGTCGGGAGCCGTCCCCCGGCGATGGAGCCGGACCATGGGATGGTAAAATTTGGGGGGCGCTTTGCACGGACAACGTGGGCTCTGACTGCGATCTGGCGCGGTGAAGGCCGTTTGGGCCGTCGCCGCCGTCCGCATTCAGTGATTTTGCAGCCCGCGCGGCAGCACCTTCCACGACCTGTCTGTTGGGGAGAATGGCGGTGAGCGGACTTGGTTACGACCGCGGGGCGGCAGGGATCAGCGCTAACGTCGCGCCGGCGAGGAGATGGACCGCCTCGATCGGTTTGGCCCAAACCTCGCCCTCCCATTGGCTGCGAGTTTCCGGCCTGCTGGTAATGCTGATGATTGTCGGCGCGGCGTGGACTCCGACGGAAGCTCGTTCTCCCCGCAAGGATCCCCCGAAGCGCCCAATTCACGGACCCAATTACCGACCGCCGTATGCGGCCATCGTGATCGATGACAAATCCGGCTTCGTGCTGCACGAGGTCAGTGCCGACGAACCGCGCCACCCGGCATCGCTGACCAAGATCATGACGCTCTACCTGCTGTTCGAGCAGCTCGAGGCCGGCAAGCTCAGCCTCGACACGGAGCTGCCCATCTCGACGCGGGCGGCGCTGCAGAATCCCACCAAGCTCGGCCTCAAGGCCAATCAGACCATCAAGGTCGAGGACGCGATCAAGGGGCTGGTCACCAAATCGGCGAACGACGCCGCGGTCGTCGTCGCCGAAGCCATCGGCGGCAGCGAAGAGGATTTCGCCAAGCTCATGACCTTGAAGGCAAGGATGCTGGGCATGACGAGCACGACCTATGTCAATGCCTCAGGGTTGCCGGCCGAGGAGCAAATCACGACCGCCCGCGACCAGGCCGTCCTGGGCCGCGCCATCCAGCACCGCTTCCCGGTCTACTACCAATATTTTGCAACTCCGAGCTTCCGCTATAAGGGCGCAGAGATGCATAACCACAACGCCCTGCTCGGGCAGGTGAAGGGCGTCGACGGGATCAAGACCGGTTATACCGAGGCTTCCGGGTACAACTTGGTATCATCGGTGCGCCGTGACGAGAAACACATCGTCGGGGTGGTCCTCGGCGGGACTTCGAATGCTGCGCGCGACGCTCGCATGCGCCAATTGATCGAAGACAATATTTCGCTGGCTTCGACCCAGCGCACGGTGCCGGTCATCGTGGATGCGAACGGCCGGCGCATCGCGGATGAGGGATGGGCGCTCTATCTTGCCGCTCAGTGGCTCGAGGATGCGCGCTGGCGCTATCAGTCGCCGTCGCGGATCGCCCGCTTCTACGGCGATCTCGGTTGGAAGCGCACCGACGCGGAGGTCCAGCTGGTGGCGAGCGAGGCCAACAATTTCTTCGGCGTGAGTGAGCCGACGAGGGCGCAGCTGCGCGCCGCCAACGGCCGCTACTCCGACCGCTGGACCGTTCAGAGCAATCTCTATGGACGCGCGTTTGGGCAGGGCAACCCGCTATTCCATACGCTTTGCCTGGAGAGCGACGGGGTCCCCACGCAGCCGCAGGCGAATGTCCAAGTTCTCGGCCCCGACAACCAGCCGACCAAGTATTCTCCCGGTAGCGGCGACGCTTGCGCGCCCACGCCATGGGGGGCGGTCGAGCGCACCTTCATCAACGCGCTCACGACCGGCGGCGCCCTGCAGACGACCACGACGACGCGGTGACCGGCGGACGATCCGAGCCGCGTCGCAAGCGCACGGGATGCGCCCGTTCCGAGCCTTTACGCTTGTCATTCGAACCGGAAGCAGCGCTTCTGCCAGGGGCCGCTATAGCGCCAGCGCGCCGGCGGAGGGGCGGAAAATTCCGCGGTGCGGCGGTCTCCTGCCGCCGTATCATCTGCTATCCTTCCGCTCCGATGCACGGGAGGCGGTCGGAAGCCCACCTCGATTGAGAATGTTTCTGACTGACCATCATGCTTAGAAACCTTTCGGTTCTTTCGACCATCGGCTTGACCATCTGCATCAACGCGTCGGCGAATGCCTCGTGCATAGACTTGAAACAGACGGATACTCTCTCGTTTGAGGGCACGTTGAATTACCGCATCTTTCCAGGGCCACCCAACTACGAGGATGTTCGAAAGGGCGACACGCCTGAACCTACGTACATCCTCAAGCTGGAGGAGCCGATTTGTGCTACCGGGGATGAATTTGTCGATCAAAACGTTAAGTTCGACCGCATTCAAATATTCCCTGAATCCGGCAAAGCCGGTCAGGCGTTATGGCGGGACCTCCGGGGCCTTATTGGGCAACGAGTCGTTGTTGCAGGGACGGGAGCATTCGGACGCCATACGGGGCATCACCATGCTCCGCTGATGTTGCCCACAGCCAGCGTTTCAGCCGCTTTCGATCCGACAAAGTCTCACGGCACATCCATGACCACAGTTCAAGGTTTCTACCTGGCCCTTAGCGCGGGCAACGGTGAGGAAGCCGTAAAATTTGTGGTTCCTGAAAAGCGATCATCGGGACCACTGTCCGCGATCGCTATCCGAAATTTCTACAGCAATCTGGTTGAACCGCTTACTCTTATTGACGTGGCTCCCACTCGTTCGGACGAGTATCGCGTACGCTATACATATGTAGCACCCAGTCGCGGACGCTGTGATGGAGAGGCTCTGGTCCGGACGACCAAAGTCGACGGACTTAACCTGATTGATTCGATCAAAGCGATTAGCGGATGCTAGGAGATCATTTTGCGATAGCGTTCGTGGATGTCCGCGACTTGACTTGATCGTGTCCGCCGGCGGCAGCCGGTTTGCCCTTCCTGAGGCCCCACTTCCGGAGCAACCGTGCCCCGACCGCTGTTGGCACTCTGCGTCAGATCATTGCGTTTAGCTTTTCCGTTTTTGATACATAGCGGATGTTCGTTGGCTATTCGATTGCCTCGGCACGGCGATTTGAAAGGAGTGTGGCAAAGCGAACACACCTCATGTTTTTCAAACGAAGAAACCCGCTTTGGCCGCTCGCCGCATTGACGATCGAAACTAAAACTACAAAGGTAGATTTTGTCACCCTATTGCGTGCGAGACCATCATGATCGCGCCGGCCCTCGAGCGCGCGCCGCGGATGTTGCTTGTGATCGGCGAGGACGAGCAGGGTCTGCCGACGGAAACCATCATCCTCGAGCCCAGCATGTCACGGCTCTATGATTCGCTGCGCGCGTGGCTGGAAGTCGTGCTGCCGAACTGGCTTGGCCGCGCGCTAGGCCTGACGCGGCCCAGCCATCCTGGTCTGCTTCCGGCTTCCGAGCCGGTATTGATTGACGTCCAGCTGAGATGGGCTGGTCTATAAACAGCCGAGCCTGAAGCAGGTCAGGGGTAGGGATGCGGCATCCCGCCCTCGTGCACGTTGTTGTTGCGGTGCATGAGTCCGGCCTTGCCGCGGCGCGCTTGCGCGGGCGGCGTGATCGTCTTATTCAATTTCCATTCCAGGGCTGTAGTTTGGTGACCCCATGGCATTCGACTACGCGAAGCTTTCCCGTCCCAAGCAGCGGGCGATCGTTCTTCTGCGCACGCGTAATTTGAAAATGGCGCGCAATGCGCATGCCTACGTGCGCGGAAGCACGGTGAAGTTTTACGAGTGGCTGGAAGACGGCGGCAGGAAGCTACCGCCGGGGCCGTCGGTATGGATCTGCGGCGATTGCCATCTCGGAAATCTGGGGCCTCTCGCCGACGCCGACGGCCGCGTCGACGTTCAGATTCGCGATCTCGATCAGACCGTGATCGGAAATCCCGTCCACGACCTCGTGCGGCTGGCGCTGTCGTTGGCGTCAGCGGCCCGCGGGTCCGATCTGCCTGGCGTGACGACGGCCAGGATGCTTGAAGAAATGATGAACGGCTACGAAGGGGCTTTGGCCGGAAGATTCGGCGGCCAAACGGAAAAGAATCACCGGCCGAAACTGATCCGCGAGATCCTCGACCGCGCGGTCCACCGCAAGTGGCGACAACTGGCGCAAGAGCGGATCGAGAACGTAAAGCCTACGATCCCGCTCGGAAGGCGATTTTGGGCGCTCACGAAAAGCGAGCGCAAAGCCCTCAAGGAACTTCTGAGGAGCGACGGTGCCCGCGAGCTCATCACCGCGCTCAAGGGCCGTCGTGAGGATGACAGGATCGAAGTGCTGGATGCCGCCTATTGGATGAAAGGCTGCAGCTCGCTCGGCCGTCTGCGCTACGCGGCGCTCGTCGGCGTCGCCGACGGCGAGCCTCAATCGAACAATCTCTGCCTCATCGACATCAAGGAGGGCGTGCTGGCCGCGGCGCCGCGCGCGCCGGATGCAGAGATGCCGCGCGACAACGCGGAGCGCGTCGTCGCGGGGGCGCGCGCGCTTTCGCCGAACTTGGGGGAGCGGATGATGGCCGCCCGGCTGTTCGACAAAAGCGTCACCGTGCGGGAGTTGATGCCGCAAGACCTCAAGATCGAGATCGAGCAGCTCAGCCGGGAGCAGGCAACGGCGATCGCGGGATACTTGGCGGGCGTCGTCGGGCGCGCGCATGCGCGTCAGATGGATGGGCCGACGCGTCGAAGCTGGAAAGCGGAATTGGCCCGCAACCGGTCCAAGACGCTCGATGCGCCGTCATGGCTGTGGCTGAGCGTGGTCGAGCTGATGGCGACGCATGAGGCCGCTTACCTCGATCATTGCCGCCGCTACGCTTGGGACGAAGCCTGAAACGTTCCGCGTTTGGCGACCGCAGCCAAAAGAGCCTGTTGATTGCGACCGCAGCCGCCTGCGACCTCACCCCGCTGATCAGCCAGAAAATCTGGTTTAGTGCGTCTTTCTCATCGTTTCGCGACGGTCGCCGGGGAGCTCCATCCATGGGCGGGATTGCGGCTGACGCCGGAATGCCAGCTGGCAATGACGTCGAAACCGGGTATGGAGATCGGCGATAACTCGGAGGTCGCCCGGTTGTATCAATGACGGATCGATCGACACGGTGGACCGAACCGCTCGCACGCGCGTTGACGCCGGCTGATGACACGCCGCGCGATGTCGCAGCTTCTATTCTCCTTAACCTCGCCGTGCTTGTGGCCTACAGCATCTCCGGGCTGGTGGTGCTGGTTTTCGGTATAGGCCCGGCAAAGATCAGTCCGATTTATCCGCCCGCGGGCATCGCGGCGGCGGCAAGCTTTATTTTCGGACCACGGATCCTGCCGGCGGTCTTTGTTGGCCAGTTTCTGAATGGTTTCCCGCTGCTGGCGGAGCCTCAGATAACGCTGGCGAGGTTCATCCTCGCCAACACCGGCGGCGGTGTCGCAGCAATGCTGGAAGCGTCGATATCGGTCGCGTTGCTGCGGCAACTTGCCGGCACCTGGCATCCGTTCGAGCGCCCGCGCGATGTCGTGATTTTCCTGGTGGGCTCGTGTCTTGTTGCCGCACTCGTTGGCGGCATGCTCGGGACATTGTCGCTCTGGGCGGTCGGCATTGTCCCGAGCGAGCAATTGCAAATCACGTTCGTGACGTACTTTCTCGCGGACGCCGCAGGCATTGCGGTGTTCGGATCTCTCATTCTGGCCTGGTATCGCGAACCGCGGCCCGATGCAAACATCCTGACCATCTCCCTCGTCATTACAACCCTAGCAATTCTGATTGGGGCCCTCGAAGCATGGACCGGCTACTCGATCAGCTTTCTCTTCCTGCCACTGTTTCTTTGGGCCGGATTCCGGGCGGGTGCCCGCGCCGTCACGCTGGCCGCGACGGCGATCATCGTCATCGCCATTCTCTCGACCGCCTACGGTGTCGGTCCATTTGCCGACGCTGCCAACGAGTCCATCCTCCTGCTCGAAGGCTTCATCGCCGTGATCACGTTTACCGGGCTCATCGTGGTCGCGGTTCGCGCCCAACAGTTGGCGGCGGAGGCAGCCCTCGAAGCTCATAATCGGATGCTGGAGCAGCGCGTCCTGGAACGAACAGCCGAAATCCAGGATAAGAGCCGGCAGTTGGCGGAGGCGAGCGAGCGCAAGTCGCAGTTTCTGGCCAGCATGAGCCACGAGCTGCGCACGCCGCTCAACGCCATCATCGGCCTGACGGAAATGATGGTCACCAATGCCGCGCGCTTCGGCACGGAAAAGGCCCTGGAACCGCTGCGGCGCGTGAATGCGGCCGGCACCCATCTCCTGAGCCTCATCAACGAGGTTCTCGACCTTTCGAAGATCGAGGCCGGCAAGCTCGAACTCAATCCCGAGCCGGTCGATTTGACGCGGCTTATTGATGAAGTCATCGGCACCGCGGGACAACTCGCCGAGAAGAACAAGAACCGCCTTGTTGTCGAAGCGTCGGAGGACGTGGGCACGCTCACCGCGGACTCCCTGCGGCTCAAGCAGATTCTGCTCAATCTCTTGAGCAATGCCTGCAAGTTCACGAAAGACGGCGAGGTCGCCCTTCGGGTGCGCAAGGTGGTGGACGGACATGCCTGGATCGAACTTGCCGTCGCGGATACCGGCATCGGCCTGACTGCCGAACAGCGGGCGAAACTATTCCAGGACTTCACCCAGGCAGATTCTCTGACCGCACGCCGCTACGGCGGGACGGGGCTCGGCCTTGCCCTATCGCGCAGGCTCGCGCGCATGATGGGCGGCGATGTGACGGTGGCGAGCGAGCCGGGCAAGGGCTCGGTGTTTACAGTACGGATGCCCGCCGGCAGCCAAGGATGACGCTGCACCGACGGCCGTCGAGCGAGAGCTCGTTAAAGCAGGCGAAGCCGACTCCGCGCCAGCATGCAAAAGCATTGCGCCCGCTGCCGGTACAATCTGAATCGTTCTGAATCGCGCTGAAATTGTGATCCCTATCACGGGCCGGCCGCACAAGCGTTGGCATCTTTGGGCCTGCGGGCGCCAGCCCATCGGCCGATGCGCTGATGTCAAATGGTCCAAATATGGAGACGTGTCATGAAAGTACTTATCGCTGCTCTCCCATTGGCCGAGCTGATCTCGGTTCCTGCGTTCGCTGTGCCCGCGAACACTGCCCGCGTGTTCCCCGGTAACGGCTGCTGTGACGCGCAGCAGCATTCTTGCGCGATGGTGTGGTAGTGTGCTGGCGCGGGAGGATCATGCGCATATTGACCCTACTCATTGGGACCGCCGCGTTGTTTGCGGCCACAGCCCCTGCCGCGGGCGCGAGCCGGGCCGACTGGGACGCTTGCAAGGGGGACGATCGGGATCGCAGCATCGCCGCCTGCACGCGCATCATCCAAGGCCGCGGCGAAACTGCGAAAGATTCCGCCATCGCCCACCACGAGCGGGGGCTCTCGTACAAGAGCAAGGGCGATTTCGGGCGCGCCATTGCCGACTTTAGCGAGGCGATCCGGCTCGATCCCAATTACGCCGAGGCCTACTACCTACGAGGCGTCACTTACGGGAACCAGGGCGATCTCGACCGCGCCATTGCCGACTACAGCGAGGCGATCCGGCTCGATCCCAAGCTTGCAGCCGCCTACAACAACCGGGGCAACGCGTACAAGAACAAGGGCGATCTCGACCGCGCCATCGCCGACTACAGCGAGGCGATCCGGCTCGCTCCCGAGGTCGAAGCCGCCCATCCAGAGTCGATCATTCGCCGCCTCGCTCACTACAACCGCGGCCGCGCCTACAATAGCAAGGGCGACTTCGACCGCGCCATTGCCGACTTTACTGAGGCGATCCGGCTCGATCCCAAGTACGCCGAGGCCTACTACAATCGGGCCGGCGCGTACGGGAACAAGGGCGATCTCGACCGCGCCATCGCCGACTTGAGCGAGGTGATCCGACTCGCGCCCGCGGTCGCGGACGCCCGCCACGACCGGGCCCAGTTCTACCGGATGCAAGGGAACTACGAGCGCGCCATCGCCGACTTGAGCGAGGCGATCCGGCTCGATCCCAAGTCTGCAGTCGCCTACAACAACCGGGGCAGCGCGTACGCCTTCCAGGGCGATATCGATCGCGCCATCGCCGACTTCAGCGAGTCGATCCGGCTCGAGCCCAAGGTCGCAGCCGCCCGCTACAACCGGGGCAGGTTGTACCAGCTCCAAGGGAACAACGAGCCTGCCATCGCCGACTTTAGCGAGGCGATCCGGCTCGATCCCAAGTTCGTACCCGCCTACAACGACCGGGGCTTCGCATACCTCAACCAAGGACGTACCGACCGCGCCATCGCCGACTTTGACGAGGCGGTCCGGCTCGATCCAAAGTTCGCCGACGCCTACAGCAACCGGGCGACCGCGTACTTCCTGCAGGGAAATAACGATCGCGCCATCGCCGACTTTAGCGAGGCGATCCGGGTCGATCCCAAGCTCGCCTCCGCCTACAACGACCGGGGCAAGTTGTACCAGCTGCAAGGGAATAACGACCGCGCCATCGCCGACTTTAACGAGGCGATCCGCCTCGATCCCAAGCTCGCCTCCGCCTACAACAACCGGGGCAACGCGTACGGTGCACGGGACAACACCGGCCGCGCCATCGGCGACTTCGACGAGGCGATCCGGCTCGAACCCAAATACGCCGTCGCCTACAACAACCGCGGCTCCGCATACCTCAGCCAGGGCCGTATCGCCCCCGCCATCGCCGACTTTGACGAGGCGATCCGGCTCGATCCCAAGCTCGTGTTCGCCTACAGCAATCGGGGTCACGCCTACCGCGTCAGGGGCAACAACTACCACGCCGTCGCCGACCTGAGCGAGGCGATCCGGCTCGAGCCCAAGTTCGTCTTCGCCTACGTCGACCGGGGCAACGCGTACCGCGCCAGGGGCGACAACGACCACGCCATCGCCGACTACAGCGAGGCGATCCGGCTCGAGCCCAAGTTCGCCGACGCCTACTTAAACCGAGGCCTGGCGTATCTCTACAGCGGCACTCTCGACAAGGCTTGGGCCGATGTCAGCGAGGCGAGCGAGCTGGATTCGCAGGACGCGTATAAGGCGCTGTGGGCCGATATCGTCGCAGCGCGCAACAATGCCCCGAGCCATTTATCGCAGGCGAGCACCAAAATCGACATGACCCCATGGCCCGCGCCGATCATCCGCTCGTTCCTTGGTCGGATGCCTCCGGAAGCCGTGCTCGCCGCCGCCGATGATCCGGACGCCAAGAAGAAGAAGAGCCAGGCCTGCGAAGCCAATTTCTACGGCGGCGAATTGGCGCTGCGGCTCAATGCGAAGGAGGAGGCGGTGCGCCTGTTCCGGCTGGCGGCGAGCGGCTGCGCGAAAGACGTCAACGAATGGTTCGCCGCCAATGCCGAGCTCAAGGCGCTCGGTGAAACGCCTTGAACGAACGACCTCAGCCGTTGTTCCGCCGTTGTAGATGCCCGGACGAAATCGAACCTTCTCGGGCTCCGTCTCGAACTTTCGCTGACCCTGCCACCCGCGCCGACGAGGTGATCGAGTGACCGGTGTTGCGATGCGCCGTCGAGGTCTCGTTGCCCTGCTCGTCGGTATCGCGCTGTTTGCCGACGCGAGCCCTGCGCATGACGCCGACTACCCCAACCGGTCGGTACGCGTCATCGTGCCCTACCCAGCGGGTGGGCCGACCGATCTCATCGCCCGCCTGGCTGCCCAAATGCTCACGGAATCGTTTGGCCAGGACTTCTTTGTGGAGAACGTGAGCGGAGCAAGCGGCGTGCGCGGCGCGCTGATGGTCGCCGCGGCGCCGGGCGATGGCTATACCTTGATGGTGGCGACCAGCGATCTCGCGATCGCGCCCGTGATGTCGACCAAGGTTGGCTACGATGCGCTCAAGAATTTCGTGCCAATCAGCATCATTTCACGCTCGCCGTCGGTGCTTCTGCTGCATCCGTCGGTGTCGGCAAAGACCGTCCAGGAGTTTGCGGTGCTGGCGCGCGCGGACCCTCCAAAGTACAGCTACGCATCGATGAGCCTGGGCCAAAATCTGCTGAATACCGAAAGACTTTTTCGTCTGACTTTGAAGCTGCCAATTGTCCGCATCCCCTTCCCGGGGGCGGCGCCCATCCTCAGTTCGACGGCGGCCGGCCATACCCTCGTCGCCTATATCGGGCTTCCCCCGGCAACCCCGTTCATCAAGGAAGGCACGCTGCAAGCATTGGCGGTCACCAGCCCGAAGCGATCTCCCATCGCCCCGGACGTGCCAACCATGGCGGAGAGCGGTCTTGCGGGCCAGGAAACGGAGCTGGTGATCGGCCTGGTCGCACCGGCTCGCACGCCGCCGTCGATCGTGGACCTCTTGGCCCGCCGGATGGCGGAGTTCGTTGCCCGGCCGCAAACGCAGGAACGCCTCGCGGTGTTCGGGTTTACCGCGGTCGGCAGTACGCCGGAGGAATTTGCCGCCCACATCAAATCCGATATCGATCGAGCGGCTGCGGTCGTTCGGGAGGCAGGGATCAAGGTCGATTGAACCGCTCTTCGAGGAGAGACCGTCGGTCACGATGTCGCAAAATCGCGCGCAAGCGGCACGAGGCGATAGCGCGCAGGCGATTTTGCCCACCCTACGGAATGCTAGCTGAATGCACCAGGGCCTGTGGCTTAGGCTAACGCCCGGGCGAGCGTCAGCGATCGCCGGCGGCGGCGTACTGGCGCCTGCGATCCGCCGTCTTCAACATGTCTTTGACTTGCTCCGGCAGCTGTCCGGCGGCGAGCCTGAAGGGCGGGCTGTCGAGACGCTCGACCACGGCGAGGCGCGTGACTTCGCCTCTAAGGTACGCGTTCAGGAACTCGGGATAGTTGCTAAAGGACACGCAGCCGTTCGACTGGCCGTTCGCGCCCAGCATGTAGGAGTGGGCGAGGATGCCGTCGCGGCCGTACATCCTGCCCCCGTCGACGGGATTGAGGCGAATGGCGCGAACGCCATGAAACAATCGCTCGCGCAAAGTGAGATGGTACACGTTCGGCGGCGTTGCCCCGCGCATCCGCAGGTGCACGTGGCGCGGACTGTCCATGTAGCCGCCGAGGCCGGAATGGGCCTCGAGCCGCCGGCCGCTCGGCAGGTAGACCACCTGCGCGGTGATGTCGTAGATCGCCGTGCGGCCGTCGTCCTCGAGCGGCGGGCCCTCCTTGCGCGGTGGGCTCACGCTGACCGACGCTTTGGCAACGGTCGGTTTCGCCGGCGCAGCGGCTTGCTTCTTCTCGATGCCCTGATCCGGCGGCAAGCGCAGACTGCTCGCGAGCACCTGCATGGCGGAGGCGAGACTCTTGTCGAACGACGCCGGACAATCGTCGGTCGAGGCGAATCGTTTGTCGAATGAGACGGGATGATCATCCACCGCGGCGAAGCGCTCCTCGAACGGCGCGTTTGCGCACGCCGACGCGGCCGCATCGGTCAGCACCGGAGCCCGATAGGCTGGGCCATCAAACAATCCAACCTGCGGCTCGATGCTCGCCAGCCGTATGCGCTCGCCCGGGGCGCCTGATCCCAGCGGCGCGTCGAGCCGGAAAAGCTCAGGGTGGATCGTCCCGAAAACCGAAATGCGCGGCGCGGGCAATGGGTCTGTCGGCCCTGCCTGCGTTCCTGGCGATTTGAGGACGAACCCCAGAACCATCGCGGCGATTCCAACCGGAATCGCGCGGACCCCCCAGTGAACCAATACGTCCCCCACGTGCACCCCAACGTTGCCTGTGGCGCAGCGCCCAACGGCAACGCACGTCCCCCGACGCAGGCGCAAGCAAACATGCCGATTGCGGCAACAATCGTTCCGAGATTGCGGCAAGAATCGTTCGGACCGAGCCGCTCCGCGTGCTAATTCCTCACCGCCCCGGCGGTGTTACCAACGGTTAACTGCGTTCACAAATCGGCTTGCCGTCTTCCCACCGGCGGGGCTGCCGCGGCGTCGTCATTGCCGGGCATAGCGCGTTGAAGACGCGCGTAAACGCGCTTATGCCCCGGCAATCCATCCATTTTCGCAAAAACTTCTTGCGAAGAAGATGGATGCGCGGGTCAACGGGGTCCCCGCCGACTCTGTCGGCGGGGTGCCCCGGCCCGTGCATGACGATCCACTAGTCGGCACGAGGGATGGGCGGACCGGCCGGTTGCGGCGCGGGCTATGCGCCCGCCCGCGACAGCACTAACATCTGCGGTATCTCGATCAGGCTGAGGAGAGCGTTTCCGTGACGGCAATCGCACTCAAGGACATCACCATTCATCCGGTCGTCGAGCAGCAGGCGCCGTTCTTCGACGTCTTCGAATTCTTCCCGACGCTCACCAAGGAGCTGCTCGAGGAGAACCGCTCGTGGTTGCAGCCGGCGTTCATCGATCCGGCGAGCGGCAAGCTGGTGCTGTGCGTGCAGAGCTTCGTCATCAAGAGCGCGCACCACAACATCCTGATCGATTCCTGCGTCGGCAACGACAAGCCGCGGCCGGCGCGGCCGCTCTGGAACATGATGAAGAGCGACCGCTTTGAGCAGGGCCTCGCGGCCGCCGGGCTGACGGTGAACGACATCGACTACGTGATGTGCACGCATTTGCACGTCGACCATGTGGGCTGGAACACGCGGCTCGAGAACGGGCGCTGGGTGCCGACCTTTCCCAAGGCGAAATACATCATGGCCGACCGCGAGCTCGCGTACTGGACGCAGAGGGAGAAGGACGATCCGTCAGGCGTTCCTTGGATCACCGACTCGGTGCTGCCGATTGTCGAGGCCAAACGCACGCAGATCGTCAAGAGCGATTTTGCCTTCAACGAGTCGATCCAGTTCATCCCGACGCCCGGCCACACCATCGACCATTACTCCGTGCTGGTCGGCCGGCCCGGACAAGATGCGTTGATCACGGGCGACATGATCCACTCGCCGATCCAGGGAAAATATCCCGAGCTCGGCATGCGGGCGGATTACGACTCGCGTGCGGCCGGACAGACGCGGCGCCAGGTGTTCGACCGCTTCTGCGACGCGGCCACGGTCATGTGCGTGACGCATTTTCCTTCGCCCTCGACCGGCCGCGTGCGGCGTTGGGGCGACGGCTACAAATTCGTCGCGTGACCGCTGGAGGGCAGTCTCGATAATCGACCGCATTGTGAAGCTGCTGCTGGGGGAGGATGATGCAGGTGGAAAAGCCGGGACTGATCGTTGCGCCGCTCACGCCCTTTACCGCCGACCTCGACGTCGACGAGGGCGCGCTGCGGCGCGAGATCGACTATGTGGTGCGGGACTGCCGCGCCACCATGGTGGTCGCGGCCGGGGTCGAGACCCAGGAATACACCTATCTCAGCCTCGAACAGCGCAAGGCGCTCATCCGTCACACCATTGCGTGCGTCGATGGACGCGTGCCGGTCATGGTCGGAATTTCGCATCCCTCCTTCAGGACCGCGATCGAGCTCGCGCACTTTGCCGAAAGCCTGGGCGCAGCGGCGGTGCAATTGCTGGCGCCGCTGCGTCCATTTGCCGGTCCGCCCACGCACGCCGACCTGATCGCGTATTTCGAGGCGATTGCGCGCGAAAGCAACCTCCCGATCACGCTCTATCTCAATCCCGGGCCGGGCGCTGACGTCTCCATTGCGGACACGATCGCGCTGGCGAAATTGCCGAGCGTTGAGCTCATCAAGGAGAGCTCCCGGGATCTCGCGCGCGTGTCACGCCTGATCGTCGAGATCGACCGCGCCGGCCATGCCCGCTATTTCACGACCATGCAAATGCTGCTCGCTACGCTCGAGCTGGGCGGCTCCGGCGCGACCATGCCGCCGCCGGCGTGCGAGATCGCGCGGCATATCATCGATGCCTTCGTGGCCAAGGACCATGAACGCGCCGCCACGCTGCAGCAGCAGTTCGCGCTGTTCCCGTCGAAATGGATGCACCGCGGGCTCGCTCCCGTCATGAAGGCGGCGATGAACTTGATCGGCGTGCCCGTCGGCGATCCCTATCCGCCCTACGCCTCACTCAGCGCCGACGAAATCGCCGCATTGGCTGCGGTGCTGCGCACGACCGCGCTCGCCAAGAGATTTTCCGTCACGGCGGCGGCGTGAGGGCTGTCCATGCATCATCAAGAGCAACGGTCTCGTCTTTTGACTCGGCATGTCCGGGACGGGGGATCCCGCTCGCACATGTGGGCGGACGGATGGACTTGGCACCCACAATATCTGCCGCGGGATTTTGCCAACACCCGGCCACACGTGACGATGCACCTCGCTTAGACACCACGCCAGGCAAAATAAATGGTCAGCGCGGCTCCGAGTACGACAACGAAGCCCTTGATCAACCGTTGATCGAGCCGCTGCGCCCAGTGGGCGGCCATGTAGGAGCCGACCGCCGAGCCCGCGAGCATCGGTAGGGTCTCCGGCCAGCGCACCACGTTTGCCACAACGAACGTGATGATCGCGGTGATTGTCATGATACCCACCAGCGCCATCTTGAGGCCGTTCATCGCGTTGATGTCCCGCATGCCGAATAGGGTAAAAGCAGCCAGCATTAAAAAACCGATGCCCCCGCCGAAGTAGCCGCCATAGATCGCGATGATGAACAGCGATGCTAAGGCGCCGCGCGGGCCAAGCTGGATACGTTGGATCGCATCGGCCGGAGCGAAATTGCCGACGGCAAATACGATCGTTGCGAACAGAATCAGCCATGGTACGAGACTCGCGAAGATAGCGGTCGGGGTCCATAACAGCAGAAGTGCCCCGATCAGCCCGCCGACGAGGCTCAAAACGAACAAGCCTAGGACGCTGAATTCGGCGACCGCGAGGATATTGCGGCGATACGCCCATGCGCCGGCAAACGTTCCAGAAAACAGTGCGACCACGCTCGATGCATTCGCATCGATAGGATTGAGTCCGGCAAACAGGAGCGCCGGAAATGTCACCAACGTTCCACCGCCGGCGAGCGAGTTCAGGGCTCCGCCGAGGAACGCGGCGGCGATGAGGACGATAGTAGTCATGAGCGGTGGTATGTGTGGCTTGTGTGAGGCAGTCAACTCGGCGGTTCCATCTCGGGAACTCGGTTCCGGGGTTGAGATTCTCGTGCGCGGCCGGACTTACAATCTTCACAAACGTCCTGAAATGTAGGGGAAAGGGAGCGGCGCTTTTTCGTCCCCCCGCAACGGCAAAGCCGGCCTTGCATCGGCGCGAATAGGGAGGACGAAATGCCCTCATTCAGCGACGTCAAGTATGTGTACGATCCCGAAGCCCTGAAAATAATGAGCGCTGCATTCGATGCTGTGTGCCAGGCGTTCCCTCCTGATCTGAAAGAGCATGAAGGGACGAGGAGGAGGCTGGCGTTGCTCATTCTTCGACACATGGATCGGGGAGAGCATGAGGTGGCGCGCCTGAGTGACCTGGCTTTGCTCGATTTCATGAGACCGCTCGCGCTTGAGCGGCGGTAGAGCGGCATCCTCGGGGGAACCGCCATCATGCTGCGCATTCTTGTCGTATGGATTTTGAGTGCGCTGCTCGCCGGTTGTTCGGGCAGCAGCAGGCTTGAAGAGATTGTCCCCGATTGGGCGAACGCGCCGCCGCGGCGTCAAGCCACGCAGTACGCGGCACCCAAGAACCAGTCGCCAGGCCGCGCTTCTCTCGCCGCGGAACAGCGCGGCACACCTGCAGTGGACCCACGCACCACACCTGCGGCGGAACCACGTGCCACACCCGCGCCAGAACCACAGGAACCGAAGAAAACCGAGGGTCAAGGCCCTAGCGAAGAGTAAGCTTGAGTCCGATCGGGAGGTGAAGCGGAATCGCGATCCATCCGAGACGCCTTGTTATTTGTTCAACTGTAACTACATACAAATCGTCTACAGACGATTCATGTCCGAATTTTCCCGCCACAGAGATGTTAGCTGGCCACGATCTCGCTTCGATCGGCCGCAATACCAGGCGGGCAAATCGAGAGGCCATGATCCTCTAGGGCTTTGCAGGGAGTTCCAATATTGAGCGTAAATACCGACGAGGCGCGCCGCCGCGCCGAAACGCTGTTCAAGAAGGAACAGCAATTACGCGAGGCCCAGCAAGCAATGACCGAGTATCAGGCCGGGCTGCGTATGATGCGCGAAAAGACCGCGCGCCTGCGGGCGCTGCGGTTGGCTCGCGACGCCGCCGCCAAGAAAGAGACGCGGCCGGCCAACCAGAAAAGCGCAGCGTAAGTTGCGGGCCAAGCTCTGAGCAAGCGATCTAACCGCGCCCCGCCGCTAGGCTCGACAGCGTCGCATCGGCGGCGGTCAACGCCTGCCACGTCAGCGTCGTCGTGAGCCGCAGCGCCTGATCGAGTTCCTCCGGGTGCACCTTGTCGCGGGTGTCAGCGGCCGTCAGCACGAGCCGGAGATTGCTGTCGGGTGCGTCGAATCCGGCGATCAGCCGAACGGCGGGAATGCCGTGCGCTGCAAAATTGGCGTGATCGGAATTGGCCATGAGCGGCAAGTGCGTCGCGATCGGCAGATCGGCGCGCGCGGTGGTCGCCTTGACCCAGGCATCGAGACGTTCGAAGCCCGACGTGAGCGCCGTCAACCCGAATGCGCCGCCGACGCTGTCGAGATTGAGGTTGATGAGCATCGACTGCCGCGCCGCCTCGTCCATTTGTTCGAGCCAGATACGAGATCCGATGAGGCCCCATTCCTCCGCGCTGAACAGGCATATTCGCAAGCCGCGCGGACATTCGGATACGTGCGGCGCGAGCAGGCGTGCAAGCCCGAGCGCGACCGCCACGCCGGTGGCGTTATCCATGGCGCTTTCGCCATGCGGGTGGCCGTCGATATGCGCGCTGACCACGACCCAATCCGGGCCTCGGCCCGGCAGGTCGGCAAGGAGTATGCGCGTGCGCGCGGGATGATCGTCGCCGTCGATGACCATGCGGGCGACTGGGAGCCTGCCGTCCGGCAAACCGCGGAACGCCTCCGCTGCTTCGACGCCGATGCCGAGCGCCGGGATGCCGGCGCCGCCGTTGCGTCCACTCGACCCGGATACGGCGCCGACGCCGCCTTCCGGATGCGCGATCAGAAACCCGACCGCGCCCATCTGCTGCGCCAACGAGAGCTTGACGCGGCGGTGCACGTGTCCGCTCGCGAACGGATATTCGTGGCGAACCATGACGATGCGGCCGCGGATGCGGTTCGCGTGCCGCTCGAAATCCTCAACTCGGCCCAAGCCGAGGTCGAGCACTTCCGCCACGGCGCCCACCGCCGATGCCGTGCCCAGAAGCGGCGTGCATTGGAACGAAACGCCCGTCGTCGCACTGGTCAGCTGCGCCATCCGGCACCGCCAACCCGGATAGTCCACGGGATCGTCGCGAACCTTCGCACCCGGCACGGCCCCGAGCCGCTCACGGGCGAAGGCCAGCGCCGCGGCTTCGCTCGCCGAACCGGCGACGCGGCCGCCCAGATCGCACAGCGCCTGAAAGTCCGCCCACATCAGCGGATCGCTGGGACTTACCAGTGGCGACAGCACATGCCCCATCGATCTAGTTTAGGACGTGGACTCATAAAATCGCGATAGGCGAGGGCGGGCTGATCGATGTCCGCTATCGGGCTGCCCGAGCTGCTGGTAGCCATCCACACCTCGCGGCAGTCTTGCGACAAGGCCGGAGAAGCGCGAATATTCACGCCAGTTCGGGAGTCATCCGGGGGAATCCCGGATGCTGGTACGCCGAGCCTGGCGGCAAGCGACCGGAACCTCCCGAGGCTCGTCACTATAAATCGCAACCGGATTTGATTGCTATTGTCCGCTCAGCGGACACGGAGTGTATCGCAGGATATCCGATGCCGACCGAGATGACCGAGCACAGGAGCGAGTCACGTTCGATCGACGCGCCCGCGACAGGTAAAGCGGGTGCTGCGGCTGATCGCGACGCCAAATCACCGCACACAGATCCTGCTTCAAAGCCAGTCCCACCAGGGGGTCAGCGGTCTACGCGGCGGCGAAGGTTGCTGCTGGGAGTGCTGGGCGCTTTGGTCCTGGCAGCCGCTCTTTGGTTCGGTATTCCCTACATCCTGCTAACTCTCAGCACGGTGTCGACGGATGATGCTTTCGTCAACGGTCACGTGACCTTCGTCGCTGCCCGCGTCCACGGCCAGGTTTCCCGGGTTCTGGTGGATGACAACAACCGCGTGCACAAGGGAGATCTTCTTGTTCAACTGGACAAGGAGCCTTTTGAGGACGCGGTCGCCGTGAAGAAGGCCGCCGTCGATTCCGCACAGGCGGATTTGCAGGCGGCCAGGGCCCAGGTGCGCGGTATCGAAGCACAGGCCTGGAGCCAGCGCTGGAATTTGCAGCACGCCATGGAGGACGTTGAGAATCGAGTATCCTTGCTGCGTGCCCGGGTTGCCGGCGTCGAAAAGAGCAGGGCTTCGCTGAAGCTGGCCGAGCTTGAATTCGAGCGGGCAAAGCAGTTGATCGGATCAACGACGATCTCCCAGCAGGAGTACGACCGACGGGAATCAGCCTTGTCGGTTGCTCGCGCACAGCTCACCCAGTCACTGGCGGATGTGTACCAAATCCGGGTCTCTTTGGGGTTGCCGGCGCAACCCGAGGGCGGCGGGGATCTCGGCCAGGTGCCGCCTGATCTCGATCAGACCTTCTCTTCGGTCCTGCAGGCGCAGGCAGATCTGTTTCAGACCGCGGCTGAGCTGGGGGTCGTCCATTCGGTCGGCCAGACTCCGAAGCAGATGCTCGAAGAGTTCGAAAAGCTCGACCCCGAAGGCAACATCGACCGCACGTTCGCTCGGCTGGCGGCGCAGGCGCCGGCCGTCAAGCAAGCCGAGGCTAAACTCGCGGCCGCCAAGCGCGATCTGGCTGTGGCCGAACTGGACCTTCGCTATTGCGACGTCGTCGCGGAGATCGACGGCGTCATCACGCGGCGAAATGTCAATCCGGGCAACGATGTTCAGGTCGGGCAGAGCTTGATGGCGATCCGCTCGCTCAGCGAGATCTGGGTCGATGCCAATTTCAAGGAGACGCAACTGCGCGACTTGCGCATCGGCCAAGCGGTCGATCTGTATGTCGACATGTACGGCCACAGACAGGTCTTCAATGGCCGGATCACTGGCTTTACCATCGGAACGGGATCGACACTCGCGTTGCTGCCACCGCAGAATGCCACTGGCAACTTCGTCAAGATCGTGCAGCGGTTGCCGGTCCGCATCGAGCTCCAAGACTACGACCCGGACAAGCACCCGCTGTTTATCGGCACTTCAGTCGTTCCATACGTCTATATCAATAGGCCGCCGACCGGGCCGGATGCCGGGAAGTTTCTGCAAGCGTATGCGCCGCGATCGCCGCCATCGACGTCGGCGGGGAGCCGGGCGGGCGCCGAAAAATGACGGAGGCGGTCCTTGCACCCCCAGCATCCCGCGCGGGAGGAAATCCCTGGGTAGTTGCCGCGATCGTCGTGGTGCCGACTTTCATGGAGGTGCTCGACACCACGATCGCGATCGTAGCGTTGCGCTATATCGCAGGCGGACTGTCGGCTACCGTGGACGATGGCGAATGGGTCATCACCAGCTATCTTGCCGCCAACGCCATCATCCTGCCGATCACCGGCTGGCTGTCGGCGCACCTCGGCCGCCGCAACTACTTCCTGCTGTCGATCGCCGTATTCACCCTTGCCTCGGGGCTGTGTGGAATGGCCACTAGTCTCGGCCAGCTCATCCTGTTTCGCGTCCTGCAGGGCTTGGCCGGGGGCGGTCTTCAGCCGAGCAGCCAAGGGGTGCTGCTGGACGCCTTCCCGCGCGAGAAGCAAGGCGTAGCGATGACGCTGTTCGGCTTTGCTGCCCTGCTGGCGCCGGTCGTGGGACCGACCCTCGGCGGTTGGATAACGGACAGCTATTCGTGGCGCTGGGTGTTTTTCATCAACGTCCCGGTCGGTCTTCTGGCGTTTGCTGCGTGTTATGCGGTACTCCGCGATCCGGACTATCTCACGAAGGAACGTGCGGAGTTGAAGCGCCGGCCGTTCAGTTTTGACGCGATCGGCCTGTCGCTGCTGGTCATCGTCATGGTCTCTTGGGAAGTGATGCTCAGCAAGGGACAGGAGTGGGACTGGCTGAGCGATCCATTCTGGCGCGTGCAGACGCTGGCGATTTTCTTCGCCGTGGGTCTGATCGGGCTGATCTTCTGGGAGCTGCGCCACCCCAGCCCCGTGGTCAATTTCCGCCCAATGCGGGAGCGAAACTTCAGTGCGTGCTGCCTCATCATCTTTTGCGCCTTCATGGTGCTTTATGCTGCCAGCACCTCGTTGCCTGGTTTGCTTCAGTCCCTGTTTGGTTATGACGCGCTCAACGCCGGGTTGGTCATGTCGCCGGCCGGGTTCTTTGCCGTCGCCGCAATGCCTGTCGTGGGCTTCGTGCTTGGGCGGGGGACGGACGCCCGGTGGGTGATCATCGCCGGCCTCCTCATCATGGCCGCCGGGAACTATTGGATGTCACAGCTGAACCTGGAGATCAGCCCGGGCCAAGTCGTCTGGCCTCGAGTGGTGCTGGTCCTTGGACTTTCGATATGCTTTGCCCCCGTGAATGTAGCGGCCTACCTCTATACTCCACCGTTGCTACGTGGGGCGGCTGTTGGCTTGTTGAGTCTGCTGCGCAACGAGGGCGGCAGCGTCGGGACGTCCATGGCGCAGACGATGCAGGAGCGCCGCGACCAATTTCACACCCTGCGGCTTGGCGAGTCCCTCGATCCTTTCAACCCGGCTGTGACTTCTTTCCTCGAGCAGGCTCGGGGAGTGTTCCTGCAGCAGACCGGCGATCCGGTTGCCGCGCAGCAGCTGGCCTTGCAGGCACTCGAGAATTTGCGCCAGCAGCAAGCATCGTCGCTGGCTTATTTCGATGTCTTTTTGCTGTTGGCCGCGGTGACGCTGGTGCTTGTGCCCGTGGTGCTGCTGATGAAACGCTCGGTGGCCGAGAAAGGCGCCCACATTGGCACCGAATGAGGTGTGCCTGCGTCCTGGCCGCCGCCTCCCTTATGAGTACACGTCAGGGGACGCTGATGCCGACCGACTTGACGATCTCAGCCCAGCGTGCCGTGTCGCTCTCGATCAAGGCTCGGAATTGCGCCGGTGAGGCGTGAGACGCCGTGACGCCAAGCGGCGTGAGGCGCGTCGCAAACTCGTGCGAGTCGAGAATGGCTTTGAGGTCCCCCGTCAGGCGTGCGGCGATCTCCGGCGGTAGGCCGGCCGGAGCGAGCACGCCCCACCAATGCTCGACGACGAGATCGATGCCGTTTTCCCTGAACGTCGGAATACTCGCCGGCGTCGTGAGCCGCGTCTCGCTTGCGACCGCGAGCGCGCGAACGCGATCGAGGACTGAACTCGCCGTCGCGAGCGTGGTGAAGCCCGACTGCACGTGACCGGCGACGAGATCGTTCATGGCCGGGCCGGCGCCGCGAAACGGCACATGCACGAGCTTGATGCCGGTTTTGGCCTGAAAGAGCTCGGCCGTGAGGTGGGTGGCACTTCCGATTCCGCCCGAGGCGATGGTGATTTTTTCCGGGTCGGCCTTCGCCAGCCCGACGAAGTCGCGGACTGTCTCGGCCTTCACGGCCGGATTGACGAAAAAAACCATCGAGGCGGTGCCGATCAGGCCGATCGGCGTGAAGTCGCGGACGGGATCGTAATGCACCCCCTTCTGGATCGCCGGAATGATGGTGTGCGGCATGTCGGTGAGCAGGAGGGTGTAGCCGTCCGCCGCGGCTTTGGCGGCGATCTCGATGCCGAGGCGGCTGCCGGCGCCGGCACGGTTGTCGATGACGATCTGCTGGCCGAGCGATTTCGACATCCGCTCGCCGATGAGACGAGCGAGCACATCCGAGCTGCCGCCGGCCGCGTAGGGCACGATGAGGGTGATGGGATGATCGGGATAGGGTTCAGCTGCTGGCGCTCCACCGGCGAGAGCTATGAGGGCGGCGAGCGTAAGCGTTGCCGGCAGTGCCACTCCTTTTGCGCGCAGCACCGGTATCCGGTCCATGATCGTTTTCATGCGCTCAAGGCCGTGGTCGCCGTAGGTTCTCATGCAATCCATTCAGATGCTGGCACCACGCGCGTTGATCGGCCACAGCGTCTCCACGCGCCCCTTGCGGACACCGACATACCAATCATGCAGGTTGACCGTCGGATCGCAGTGTCCGGGGATGAGCCACACCTTCTCGCCGAGCGACAGGGGCCGCGCGCGCGGCCCGACCCTGAGTTTGCCGTGCTCGTCCGAGACGCCGGTCACTTCGACGTCGGGGCGATCATGCACCCACGGGGGACCGCGTTCGGCGCTGTAGGACTTGAGGCCCGCGTCCACGATTGCCCGGTCGGCCGTCGGCACGCTGATGACCGATGCGAGCACAAATAGACTGTGTTCGAATTCCGCGTAGGGACGACCGTCGTCGCCGTGGATGCGGGCATATTCGGTGTCCATGAATACGTACGAGCCAACCTGCAGCTCATTATAAACGCCGCTCGCCGCCTCGATTGCGAAAGTCCCGGTCCCGGCGCCGCCGATGATCTCGCAGGGAAGGTTTTCCGCGGCCAACGCCTCCAACGTCTCGCGCACCGCATCGACGGCGAACGCGATCGCCTGCGCGCGTTGCTGGTGGGTCGTCATGTGCTGCGCGCGGCCGTGGTAGGCCTGCAACCCGTTAAATTTCAGGTTCGGCGCATCGGCCACGCGGCGTGCGAGGGCTGCCGCATCTCGGCCCGGCGCCACGCCACAGCGCTCCATGCCGACTTCGATTTCGACCAGCCCCCCAAGCGTAACGCCGAAATCCCGCGCCACGCGGGATGCCGCGTCGACCTGGTCGGGAGCATCGAAGCACAGCGCGATGGTCGCCTCCTTTGCGAGCGCGGCCAGCCGCCGCAACTTGCGTTCGCCGACCACCTGATTGCTGACCAGCACGTCCTTCACACCGCCACGGACGAGCACTTCCGCTTCGCCGACCTTCTGCACGCATTGGCCGACCGCGCCGAGAGCGATCTGCCGTAACGCGATCGCAGTCGACTTGTGGGTCTTGGCGTGGGGCCGCACGCGCACGCCCGCGGCGCGGGCGAACTCGGCCATCTTCGCGATGTTGCGATCGAAAGCGTCGAGATCGATGAGCAGCGCCGGGGTCTCAACCTCGGCGACGGGTGCACCAATCTCGGCGGGCGGCGGGTTCATCCGTTTGCGAAGCGTGCTTTGCCGCTACCATATTCAATGGCCGATCGGGTTGTCTACGACGTGGCGTCAACGTGTGACCAGCAGTGGCACGGACGCCCGAAGTCACCGTTGCGGGAATTGCGCCCGCGCTCGCGCATCCTATATACAAAGGCATGTCCGAACACAAAGTGACTTTGAAATGGGAGCGCGGCGGAGCTGAGTTTTCGTATCAGAAGTATCCGCGCGATCATACCTGGAGCTTCGACGGCGGCCATACGATGACGGCAACCGCGGCCCCTGCTTATCTCGGCAATCCCGCCAATGTCGATCCCGAGGAGGCTTTCGTCGCTTCACTCTCGAGCTGCCACATGCTCACGTTTCTGGCGATTGCGTGCAAGCAGAAGTTCGTCCTCGACTCGTACGAGGATCATGCGATCGGCCATATGGAGAAGAATGCCGAGGGCAAGCTGGCGATCACTCGAGTTGAGCTACACCCTAAGATCAAGTGGAGCGGCGATCGCGTACCAAATGCGCAAGAGCTTGATAAAATGCACCACGCCGCTCACGAGAATTGTTTCATTGCCAACTCGGTCAAAACCAACGTGACGGTGGTGCAGTAGCGGGCAGCGTCTCGGCTGCTGCCGCCTGCGGGTCACTCCGGCTTGAGCCCGGTGAACTTGACCACCTTGCCCCACTTCTCGGTTTCCTCGGCGATGAGCCGACCGAACTCGGAGGGTGAGCCTGCAAGCGGCTCGCCTCCTATTTCGGCAAACTTTGCTCTCATCGCCGGATCGCTCAGGGCGGCGTTGATCTCGCGGTTGAGCTTATCGACGACCTCGACGGGCGTGTTCTTCGGAGCGGCGATGCCGTACCACTGGCTCGCTTCGTAACCCGGCACGAAATCTCCCACCCGCGGCAGCTCTGAAAAGCCTTCGGCCCGCGTTGGGCTCGTCACCGCAAGCGCGCGTAGTTTGCTCGTTCTGGCAAAGTCGCTCGTCCCGGGAGTGGTGGCGAAAAAGACCTGCACCTGCCCGCCGAGCAAGTCGCTCAGCGCAGGTCCCTGGCCGCGATAGGGGACATGCACCATGTTCACGCCCGCCATGAAATTGAAAAGCTCCCCCGCCATGTGCGGCGCGCTTCCCGCTCCGGCCGACGCCATGTTGATCTTGCCTGGATTGGCCTTCGCGTAGGCGATCAATTCGGGAACGGTCTTGGCCGGAACCGAGGGATGCACAAGAATGACCATCGCCACGCGAATGATGCCCGCGACGGGTGCGATATCGCGGATGAAGTTGAAATTGAGCTTCTCGTAGAGCGTCGCGTTGACGGCGTTCGGGACGGTAGCCAGAAGCAAGGTATGCCCGTCAGGAGGCGCATTGACGACCGCTTCGGTGCCGATGTTGCCGCCGGCTCCCGGTCGATTCTCGACCACGAAGGATTGTCCCAGCCGATCGGAAAGCCACTGGCCGATCAACCGCGCCGTGATGTCGACGCCGCCCCCCGCCGCGAACGCAGCAACGATCCGCACCGGCCGCGAGGGATAAACCTGCGCGCCGGCCGGTCGCGGTAGCATCGGCAGCGCGGCAAACCCCGCGGCGAGATGCAGAAGTTTGCGACGGGGAAGGTTCATGCTGCCCTCCAGAGCAATTGTGCAATCACGAGATTACTCGCGCGTTGCACAGACCGCGAGACCCCTATCGCGCGCGCAATGCCGCTTCCGCGGCCACCCCCGCAGGCGTCGGAATTAGGGGCGGTCTTCGGTTGCGCTGCTGACGCGGTCGGCGATTGCCAGCACCAGCATCGCGACCGCAAATGCAAGCAGAATTCCCACCACCCAGGCGAGCTTCACGCTATCGGCCTTGCGGTCGATGTCGGTGAACCATTCGAGCACGCTGACGGCCGCGATCGCGACGATGGAGCCGAGCAGTTTCTGCTTGAGCCCCGAGAATCCAATATTAACAAGACCGGGTGGCCAAGTCGGGTGCTTGGAATAGTCAATGGGCGACACGAAGTTCTCATAGCTGGAGCAGATCACGATCACGATGAGGTTGGCGACGAGCGTAAGATCGACCAGATTTAGAATGCCGACGATGGCGTCCGAGGTCTCCGCGCCATGGACCTGAGTCACGAAATCCACAAGCTTGATGACAAACTTCCAGAGCAACACTGCGAGACCGAAGATCAGCCCGAGAAGAAACGGCGCGACCAGCCACCGGCTGCTGAAAGCGATCATTTCGATGAAGTGGGCGATACGGTTCATGTCGCTTCATCCCGGTTCTAAAAGCCACGCCATCCATCCGCGAACACCATACAGGACCCGTCGACTTCCGGTAATGGCACACGGCGGCGGATCGCGGTGGTGGCGCGCGGCGGCTGGTTCCGCGCGCACATTTGCACTAGTCCCGCCACCGAGGTATTTTGGCGGATGGTCTGCATCTCAAACTGCGTGAAAGGCGGCCCATGCGATCCCGACTTCTAGCGACGATGTTTGTGGTGCTGGCCTCGGCCGCGACGGCTGATGCCCAGAACGCACCGAAAAAGCCGCCAGCCATCATCAATCCGCCGCCGACCGCGCAGGACTACGCCGATCTCGCCAAGCTGCCGGACTGGAGCGGCGTGTGGAATCCGAAGATCACCGACCAAGACCAACAGGCGCGCACCAATCCGCCGCCGTGGAATGAAAAGGTCACCAAGGAAGTCGAGAAGATGTGGGCCGAGGAAAAGGCCGGCCGGCCGAAACTGATCTTCTACGGCTGCTTCCCCGAGGCGCATCCGTCCTGGATGCTGGTCACGCACAACGCGATGGAGATCCTGTTCACCCCCGGCCGGGTGACGATGCTCGGCGAATCCGACGGCAACCGGCTGCGCCGCATCTACACCGACGGTCGTTCGCATCCCGACACTCCAGACCCGACCTTCCACGGCCATTCGATCGGCCATTGGGAGGGCGACACCCTTGTCGTCGACACGGTCGACATTCTGCCGCAGGCGCCGTTCGCGATCAGCGAGGCCGTCGGCGTGCCGAACGACGGCGACATGCGCGTCACCGAACGTATCTACCTTGCCGAAAAGGACATCCTGCACGTCGAGCTCGAGATTACCGCGCCCAAGATCCTCACCAAGCCCTGGAAGACGACGCGCATCTTCTTTCGCCAGCGCGCGCGCAAGTTCGACATCGTCGAGGGCGTATGCCAGCTGGGCGACTACAGGGAAGCCAAAGACGAGAACGGCCATCACGTCTTCGTCCCGGTCGAGAAGACCGAGTGGGGCAATCTCGTCGCGCCGAAATAATCCAGCAGCCGGATCAACCTCATGACGAAACATCTTAAGACTATAGGCGTGCTCGCCGTTGCCGGTGTGGTTGCGGCCGGTATCGCGTCGGTATCGGCGCATCATTCCGCCACCATGTTCGATCATTCCACGACCATGACAATCAACGGTGAGGTCGTGGAACTGCGCTGGGTCAATCCGCACGTCAGCCTCTCCATCAACGGCATCGTCAAGGAGCGAGCCGAGGCGGGCCGAGCGGTCTGGGTGATGGAGATGACCAGCCCCGGCAATCTCGTGCGGGCCGGAGGCTGGCGGCGCGACGCCGTCAAGCCGGGCGAGACGGTCCAGGTCGAGTTCAGCCCGCTGCGCGACTCCGAGCGCAAAGGGGGCGCGCTCAAGAAGCTCACCGTGGTCGCCACCGGGGAGGTCTTCACCGCTAACATTCGCGAGCAGGAGCGGCCGGGGCTCGAATGAGCCGGGGCTTACGCTTTCGTCCGGCCGCCGCGTTGGCGATCGGCGTGCTCATCAGTGCGCCGTTTGCGCTCGGCCAAGAGCCGAGCGGCCCGCCGCCGAAGGACACTATCTTCGCCCGCAAGATCTTGATGGGCGCGATTGACATGAACATGGATGCGATCGAGACCATGCTGGCGCCGAACGGCAAGCTCGACGCCGCGGAGGCGCAAGAGCACGCCGACACCATCTCGATCATGCTGATGTCGTTTCCGCACATGTTTCCGGCGGGAACCAACCAATGGAAGCCAGGCGCCGATCGCGATCCCGCGACCGATACATACGCGTCACCCGAGGTCTGGGCGAATTTTGCGGATTTCTATCAGCGCGCCTCAACCGCCTCGAAACTGGCCCAGCAAGCCAGCAACACCAAGCGCCTAGATGAGTTCAGAAGTCTGATCGGGCAATTGCGGGCAGCCTGCAACAGCTGCCACGAGAAATATATGAAGACCAATTGACCGCGTCAGTCGATCGGCCGACGTGCCATGATATGCGTTAACGGCTCGTTCCAAATACCAGGCCGGGCTGATAGCATGATCGTCGTCTTTCTTGACCGGCAGTTCGCAAGACCGGACCAAGAAAAAGGGGGAGGATCATGAAAAAACTGTTCGCCGCATCGGCTTTGGCGTTCGCCGCTATGGCAGGGGCCGCGACCGCCGTCCAAGGCGAAGATGCGCCGCCGCCCTGGGCCTACGGCTTCGCGACGCCGGTGCCGCCGGGCACTCCGCCCGCCGCGCCCAATCCTGCACAAGTGCTGGACAACACGACGCTGCACACTCTACCCGGATCCAAAGACTCATTCACCCGCGCACAGATCGCCAATCGCTATGCTCCGGCCGACTGGTTTCCCGAGGACCATCCAATGATGCCGGACATCGTTGCCCGTGGCAGGGAAGCCGCGCAGCCCACGATCTATGCCTGCGGTTTGTGTCACTACCCCAACGGGAAGGGTCGTCCGGAGAATGCCAGCATCACGGGCCTCACCTATGAATATTTCGTGCAGCAGATGATGGATTTCCGCAACGGCGCCAGAAGAACCTCCGATCCGAGAAAAGCCAATACGGGATTGATGACCGGGTTTGCGAAAGCAATGACGGACGAGGAAATCAGGCTAGCTGGCAAATACTTCACAGCGATTCCGGCCACGCCCTGGATCAAGGTGGTGGAGAGTGCGACCGTACCAAAGACGAAAGCCCAAAACGGGATGTTCCTGACGCTTGAGGGCGCCGAAGCTGACGTTGAGCCGATTGGCGAGCGCATCATTGAGACTCCGGAGAGCACGCACGCGACCGAGTTTCTGCGAAACCCACGATCGGGTTTCATCGCCTATGTACCGCCAGGCAGCCTGAAGAAGGGCGAGGCCTTGGTCATGAACGGAGTTACGGCTGCTGGGGCCAAAGTCACGGCGTGCACGGTTTGTCACGGTTCTGATCTGCGCGGACTAGGCCCGGTTCCAACGATTGCCGGCCGCTCGCCGAGCTATACCGCGCGGCAGCTCTATGACATGCAACATGGCAACCGGAATGGCCTTTGGACTCCTCTCATGGCTGCTGTCGTCGCCAATCTCGGCGCTGATGATCTGCTGACGGCGGCGGCCTACCTTGCCTCGCTCCATCCGTAGGAGAAGCGATCCGGCGGCTCTCTTCTAGACCGACGCCGTTGCGGGCGACGATGGACTGTGCATGGATATGGGCGAGAGCGCTCGTCCGCGTTCGACTCATCAGCTCTTGAGCCGGATCGCACATCGCCCGCGGGCGCTGTGACACTTGAGGCAAACGAGGAGCGCGTCAATGAGACCGAAAGCCAGTCTGCATTTAAGCGGGGCCGCGATCGGGGCAGCCCTGTTGCTGACCCTCTCGCCGGTGCAACTCGCCGCGCAGCAGACCGCACCCGCCGGGGTCACCGTCGGCGAAAGCGATCTCGGCGGAGTAGTCAGCGGCCCGAACGGGCCCGAGGCCGGCGTCTGGGTGATCGCGGAGACCACCGACCTACCCACTAAGTTCGCCAAGATGGTGGTGACCGACGACCAGGGGCGCTACGTGCTGCCCGAGCTGCCGAAGGCCAACTATGCCGTCTGGGTGCGCGGCTACGGACTGGTAGATTCCCCGAAGCTGCAGAGCGCGCCCGGCAAGATCCTCAATCTCAATGCGGTGCCGGCGCCGAACACGGCCGCGGCGGCAGAATACTATCCGGCGATCTACTGGTATTCGATGCTCAAGGTGCCAGACAAGAGCGAGTTCCCCGGCACGGGGCCGCAAGGCAACGGCATGTCGACCAATATGAAGAGCCAGGCGCAGTGGCTCGACGTAGTCAAGACCAACGGCTGCTACACCTGCCACCAGCTCGGCAACAAGGCGACGCGCACGATCCCGAAGGAATTCGCCGACATGAAGCCCGAGGAGGCGTGGGCGCGCCGCATCATGTCCGGGCAGGCGCAGGTACAGATGGCCAACAATATGGGCCGTCTGGACGTCCCACGCGCGATCAAGCTGTTCGCGGACTGGACCGATCGCATCGCCGCCGGCGAGTTGCCGGCCTCCAAGCCGACGCGGCCGCAAGGCGCTGAGCGCAACGTCGTGGTCTCGGTGTGGGACTGGTCAAGCCCCAAGGCCTACCTGCACGACGAGATTTCGACCGACAAGCGCCAGCCGACGGTCAATGCCTACGGCAAGCTCTACGGCTCGACCGAGGAGAGCACGGACTTCTTCCCCGTGCTCGATCCTAAGACCAACACCGCGACTACGGTAAAAATGCCGGTGCGCGATCCCAAGACGCCAACGTCGAAGGACAATCCACACGGCCCATCGCCCTATTGGGGCGACGAGGTGATCTGGGACAGCCAGGCCAGCATGCACAATCCGATGATGGATGAGACCGGCCGGGTCTGGTTCACCTCGCGCGTCGGCCAATTCGCCAATCCGGACTTCTGCCGCAAGGGCTCGGATCATCCCGCGGCGAAGCTCACGCCGATCGAGCAGTCCACGCGCCATCTCTCCATGTACGATCCAAAAAGCGGCAAGATCACGCTCATCCGCACCTGCTTCCCCACCCACCATCTCGTGTTCGCGGAAGACGCCAACAACACGCTCTGGACCAGCGCCGGCGGCCCGCAGAGCGGCGTGATCGGCTGGCTTAACCGCAAGACCTTCGACGAAACCGGCGACGAGGTGAAGTCGCAAGGCTGGTCGGCGCTCATCCTCGACACCAACGGCAACGGCCGGCGCGACGAAGGCTATGTCGAGCCGAACGAGCCGGTCGATCCGATGAAGGATAAGCGCATCGTTGCTGCGCTCTACGGCATCGGCGTCAATCCGGTGGACGGCGCGGTCTGGGGCTCGGTGCTCACCTTCCCGGGTTCGGTCATCCGCGTGAGCCCCGGCGCCAACCCCCCAGCCACGACGCTTGCGGAGATCTACGAGATCCCCGCGCCCGGTTACGGCCCGCGCGGCATGGACATCGACCGCAAAGGCGTGGTCTGGGTGCCGTTGTCGAGCGGCCACATGGCGAGCTTCGACCGCAGCAGATGTAAGGGGCCGCTCAACGGCCCAAGTGCGACCGGCAAACATTGCCCGGAGGGCTGGACGCTCTATCCCTTCCCCGGCCCGCAGCTGCAGAACATCAGCGAGACCGGCTCAGCCGAGGCGAGCTATTACACCTGGGTCGATCAGTTCAATACGTTGGGCCTGGGCGAGAACGTGCCGATGGCGACCGGCAACGCCAACGAGTCGCTGTTGGCGCTGGTCAACGGACAGTGGGTCAATCTGCGCGTCCCGTACCCGATGGGCTACTACGCCAAATGGATGGATGGCCGCATCGACGATGCGAACGGCGGCTGGAAGGGCCGCGGCTTGTGGTCGACGTTCGGCAATCGGACACCGTTCCACGTCGAGGGCGGCAAAGGCACGACGCCCAAGGTCGTGCGCTTTCAACTGCGGCCCGATCCGCTGGCGCGGTAAATGCACGGCCGCAAGGCGCCACAGCTGTGTAACAAATGTTGCCTGGGAAGTGGTCCGCCCGACGCCGCCCGCGCCGGGCGGATCAGCCAGCAGCAGAAGCGAGCCTAGGGCGCACGCCGGAAACGTCCGACCGGGAACGAGTTGATATCCGCCTGCACTAACATGCCGGGGGCATGCATGCATCTGATCCCGCAGTCTGCGTCGCATTTCCACCTTCTCCTGAGCATCTTCCCGTCGATCGGGCTCATATTCGTGCTTGGTTTTTACGTCACCGCCTTCGCTACCGACGATGCGGCGACAAAGCGAAGCTGCCTCGTCCTCTTTGGCGTTTTGGGCTTATTGGCGATCCCGACTTACGTCAGCGGGGATCGTTCGATGGCGGCACTGTCTCAGGATCCCAAGATTTCGCAGGATTTGATGAGCACCCACTTCGGTTGGGGGATCACATCGCTTGCCCTGCTCGTGTTGACCGGCGCGGCCGCCTTGATCGAGCTTTGGCGCTCCCGGCGCGCTGAGCGACTGTCCAACGATGCACTCCATCTTGTCCTGGGTCTCGCACTTGTCACTCTCGCCTTGATGGTCATCACGGGAGAGGTTGGCTGGGAGATCAATCACCACGAACTGCGATTGGACCCGGCGACGCAGCGAACTCCGCAGGCCTGGTCGCATGTCCACATCATCTTGAATCACTTCCCGACCGTCGGCTTCGTGTTCGCCCTCCTCTTCTACATTGCCGCGCTCGTCATGAACAACGTCGTCATGAAGCGAGCGAGCCTCGTCGTTTTTGTCATATGTGCGATCTTGGGCGTTCCGACTTATGTCACCGGCGCCGCTTCGATGTGGGCGCTGACGGGGGTGCCGGGGATTTCGCGGGCTGCGATCAACGCTCACCGCGATATGGCGCTGTGGACCCTGTTCGGCCTTGCGTTTACCGGCGTCACCGCCTGGATCGAGCTGTGGCGGTTTCGACACCTTGGGCGCTTTTCCAACCGATCGCTTTACCTGGTCCTCGCGTTCGCAATCTTAACTTTGGGCGTGATGGCCGAAACCGGACACCGGGGCGGGCAGATCAATCACCCGGAGATCCACGTGGCGACGGACCCACTGCCAACTGACCCCAAAGCTGGCTTAAGTCCCGCCATCGAATCGCTGATCAACCATGTCATTTGGTTCGTGCCGTGGCAGACCGTACATTTCTTCGGCTTCTCGTTGATATTTGGCACGGCGTTGGCGGTTTCGCTGCGCGTGCTGGGCTTCTGGAAATCCATGCCGTTCTCTGCCGTGCACCGGATACTCCCCTTGGGAGTCTTCGGAGTGGTGATGAATGTTTTCAGCGGAATGCTCATTTTGTTCGCCGATTCCTCTCGCTATCTGAGCGCGACCACGTTCGCGCCGAAGACTGCGCTGATTACGATCGGCGCGATCGCCGTCTTGTATTTCTCGTTGTCCGAGCGGCTTTGGACGGTCAAGGCGGGTGAGGATGCGCCGATGAGCGCCAAGTGGGTCGCCGCCTTGGTCCTGCTGTCCTGGGCCGGCGTGATCATGGGCGGCCGGCTGATAGGGTATGTGTAAGGGAGAGATGACTCATGGAATACGGGAACACCGCCATCATCTTCACGGTCATTGCCGTTGTGGCCTGCGTCCTCGGCCTCACGTTCTTCGGTGTCTACTGCTTGAACAAGTTCGTGGACCAGAACGCCCGCGAGGGCGGTTCTGTGCGGCAGCCGTAGCGATCGAGGAAAATGGCCGTGCTCAATTGGCTGGAGCATACCTCGTATGCGGAATGGGTCAATGAATCCTGGGGCTGGCCGCTCGCGCTCACGATCCACGCCTTCGGGACGGCGACGGTTGTGGGTCTCACGTTTATCATCGGCCTGCGTCTGTTCGGACTGTTCCGGACGATTCCGTACACCTCGATGAACAGGCTCCTTCCGTTCATCTGGTTTGCCGCCGCATGCCAAATCATCAGCGGCGTCACGTTGTGGATAACAAAACCGGGGCAATATCTGGCCGACGGCATGTTCGAGGTGAAGTTCACGCTCCTTATCATCGCCTTGGTCGTGACGTGGCATTTCCAGCACACCATGAAGCAAGAGGCCGCTAGCTGGGAAGCGAACGGAGCCGTCTCTTCGCGTGGTCGTAAACTTGTCTCCGCGACTTGCCTATTATGGGCCGCCGTGACCATCGGGGGCCGGCTGACCGCATATCTGGGATCTTTGTATCTGGGCTGACCGTGCATGCGAATTCATGGAGGTGCCGAATGGTAAGTGTTACGCACCTGCTCATGCGGCCAGGGCGGCGGATGAGCATCATGATCGGCGCCATCGCGTTGCTCGCTGTCGGCATGAGTCCGATGGCGTCGAGCCAGGACCAGAGCGCCACGATTGCCAAGGACGCGATTTTCGCGCGCAAGATTCTGATGGATACCATCAACACCAACATGGACGAGCTCGAGACCATGACCACATCGGACAAGGGGGTCAATCTGGCCGAGGGCCGCGAGCATGCCGATCTGATCTCGGTCATGCTGATGGCGTTTCCGCATCTCTTCCCCGCGAGCACCAATCAGTGGAAGCCCAACGTCGAGCGCGATCCGGGCCGCGACACCTATGCATCGCCCGATCTTTTCACCAATTACGCCGATTTCTATGCCAGGGCGGCGGCGGCGGCGAAGACCGCCTACCGCGCCAGCCGCGCGCAGCAGGACGGCGACTTCAAGACGTATGTGGCGGAGCTGCGGGTGGCATGCGACGCATGCCACGGGCTCTATCTCAAGTCTGATCAATAGCCGCAGCGCTCTGACGCGTCGCAGCGAAATGGCGCGCCGCGCTTCTAAGACATAACGGTCCTGGATAATAAAAATCCCGTATATGCGCCGCCGACTTCTATCGGATGACCTGTAGCGGCTGCGTGGACGAATATGGGGACGTCCACCAACCAGCTCGATCTTTCGGACACGCCGCGCTCCTGATATAGATAACGTCGGACGGCTCGACCGACCAAGAGCTGCCGTGAGAACGGGATGTGCCGGTATCTCCGTTCGTCGCCAAGGCAGCGAGAAAGCCATCGGCAGGCGTCGCATCCTTGATGGCCGGGGTTTTCTTCCGGTCCCAGTGACAACATTCGCATTGCATGGATGCGCATGGTGCCGCCGCGGCGGCACGCGCGCTATGGAGCGATCAAAAAGGGGGGATACCATGCGACGGCAGTTGACCGCAGTGGTGAGCTTTGCCTTCGTCGCCGTGAGCGGTGCCGTTCTGGCGCATCACTCGTTCGCGATGTTCGACCAGGAGAATCCGATCGAGCTCGAAGGCGTGGTGCAGGAGTTCAAGTTCACCAGTCCGCACTCGTTCATCATCCTAGCGGTCAAGCAGCAGGACGGCAGCACCCAGCTCTGGAGCCTCGAAGGCGCTGCTCCGAGCGCGTTGGTCCGTGACGGCTGGTCGAGCAAGACGCTCAAGCCAGGCGACGAGCTGAAACTCACGGTCGAGCCGTTGCGCAGCGGTGCACCAGGCGGCTCCTGGTCCGTGAGCAAGACCAAGCTCAAGGACGGACAACCGATTCTAGTCTCGCAGTAGATTCATCTTCTGTCTGCTCGCCCATCGCCGAATGGGAGGACAAATGCCAGTCCGGAGCTCGATCGGTGCGGTCGTGCTGGCGACGGTGATCGTCACGACGATCGCCGCCGCGCGGGCGCATGACGAAACCAAGTATCCCGACTGGTCGGGCCAGTGGCTCAGGACCGGCGGCATACAATGGGATCCGACCAAGCCCATCGGTCGCGGGCAGCAGGCCCCGCTGACGCCCGAGTATCAGGCGATCTTCGAGGCGAGCCTCGCGGACCAAGCCCTGGGCGGAGCCGGCAATGACCCACGGTTCGCTTGCTTGCCAGTCGGCATGCCGCGGCTGATGAGCGTCATCTTCCCGATGGAATTCATCTTCACCCCGAAGACCACCTACATCTTGTTCGAGAACAACATGCCGCGCCGGATCTATACCGACGGGCGCAGTTGGCCCGACCATCCCGAGCCGGCCTTCGCGGGCTATTCGATCGGAAAATGGATCGATGCGGACGCAGATGGCCGCTACGACATGCTCGAGGTCGAGACCCGCCACCTGAAAGGCCCCCGCACCTACGAGGGCAGCGGTCTCCCGCTTCACAAGGATAATCAAACCATCGTCAAGGAGCGAATTTACCTCGATAAAACCAATCCGGACATTCTGTACGACGAAATCACGACTATCGACCACGCGCTGACGCGCCCATGGACCGTGACCAAGAAATTCCGTCGCGAGCATAACCCAATTTGGGTCGAGAATGATTGCTCAGAGGACAATCACCACCTCGCCATCGGGAAAGAGCACTATTTTCTCAGCGCGGAGGGCTACCTGATGCCAGCCAAGAAGGGGCAAGCCCCGCCGGATCTGAGATATTTCAATCAAAGCAAGAAGTGAGCTCAAACAGCTCAGCGCCATGACGGGAGGATAGCCGTGCGAAGCTCGATCCGATCCATCATGCTGGCGGCGGTGATGATCACAGCGGCTGCCGGCGCGCAGGCGTTTGATCAACCCAATTTTCCCGATTGGTCGGGCCAATGGAAACGGCCCGCGGGCGTCGGCAATCAATGGGACACGAGCAAGCCTCCGCGGCGCGGGCAGCAGGCTCCGCTGACGCCGGAGTATCAGGCTATCTACGAAGCCAACCTTAAGGATCAGGCCGCCGGCGGCCAGGGCACCGACCCCACCTATACCTGCATTCCCGACGGCATGCCGCGGGCGATGAATGTGATTTTCCCAATGGAAATTATCATCCAACCGAACATCACGTACATCATGATCGAATATTTGAGCATGCTCCGTCGCATTTACACCGATGGACGCAGTTGGCCCAAGGATGCGGAGCCATCCTTCATGGGTTACTCAATCGGCAAATGGATCGATGAGGACGGACGCGGCCGCTATAACGTGCTTGAGATCGAGACCCGCAACCTGAAAGGTCCGCGCGCTTTCGACGCCAGCGGCATCCCTTTGCACACGGACAATCAAACCGTCGTCAAGGAGCGGATCTACCTCGACAAATCTGATCCGAACATTCTCCATGACGAAATTACAACGATCGACAATGCGCTGACCCGACCTTGGTCGGTAACTAAGAACTACCATCGCGAGCGCAACCCGGTCTGGGTCGAGGCGATTTGTGCCGAGGGCAACCAACATGTCCGGATCGGGAAGGAGAACTATATGCTCAGCGCCGACGGCTATCTGATGCCGGCCAAGAAAGACCAGCCGCCGCCGGATCTGCGATATTTCAAGCAGACGGGGAAGTAGAGCCCTGCGGGAGGCAGTTATGTTTGACCCACGCTCGATCAGCGTGATCACGCTGAGCGCGGCGCTGTGCTTAAGCGCAGACTGCGTGCAGGCCTTTGATGACGCGACGTATCCCGACCTGAAAGGCCAGTGGATTCGTATCACGCCGCCCGGTCAGCCTGCATTCGACCCGAACAAGCCGCGAGGCCGAGCGCAAGAAGTCCCGCTGACACCGGAATATCAGGCCATCTTCGAGGCCAATGTTGCGGACTTGGCCGCCGGCGGTGAAGGCCTTTGGCCCGGCTACCGCTGCCTTCCCCCTGGTATGCCGGCCATGATGACGGCGTATGAGCCTATGGAAATCATCGTCTTGCCGGAGGTCACCTACATCCTGATCGACCACATCCACGACACGCATCGAAGAATCTATACCGACGGGCGCGAATGGCCGCAGGACGTCGAGCCGGCTTTTGTGGGTTATTCGATTGGCAAATGGAGCGATAAGGACGGCGACGGGCGCTACCACCTGCTTGAAGTCGAGACGCGCCACATGAAGGGCCCCCGCGCCTACGACGCCTCGGGAATTCCTTTGCACAGGGATGATCAGACTGTCGTGAAAGAGCGCATTTATCTCGACAAAGCAAATCCGAACATCCTGCATGATGAAATCACGGTGATCGACAATGCGTTGACGCGTCCATGGATCGTGATCAAGAACTACCGCCGCAATCCGAATGAACGCCCGATCTGGCCCGAATACGTTTGCGCTGAGAACAACTCCCATATCCATATCGGCAATGAAAACTATTTCTTGAGCGCGGATGGCCATCTGATGCCGGCCAAGAAGGACCAGCCGCCGCCGGATCTGCGATATTTCCATTCGACGCGGAAGTGACGACGAGAATGGCAGACCGCGGTGCTCGAGCCGAATGACGATCACTCGTTGTGCCAGCCGCAACGGAGAACAATCATGTTCAACCGAAGCATCATCGGTTCGGTCGCACTGGCAGCCGCGCTATGCATGATAATCGGCGGCGCGCGGGCGTTCGACGAGTCGAAATATCCTGACTTAAAGGGCCAATGGCAGCGGACCGCCGCTCCACGCTGGGCGAGCGCGCGCGAGGCTCCGCTGACCGAGGAGTATCGCGCCATTTTCGAGGCCAACCTGAAGGATCAAGCTGCCGGCGGACAGGGCACCGACCCAACGTTTACTTGTCTTCCGCCCGGCATGCCCCGGGTGATGAACGTGTATGAGCCGATGGAAATCGTTGTCACGCCGTACACCACCTATCTCCTGATGCAACACATCCACGACTCGCGTCGAATCTTTACCGACGGACGCGATTGGCCCAGAGATGACGTCGAGCCGACATTCGCAGGCTATTCCATCGGCCATTGGGTGGATGAGGACGGGAACGGACGTTACGACGCGCTGATGGTCGAGACCCGCAATCTGAAAGGCCCCCGCTCTTACGACAGTACCGGTCTCCCGTTGCACCGGGACAATCAGGCCGTCATCAAGGAAAGGATTTACCTCGACAAAGCCGATCCGAACACGCTGTACGACGAGATCACCGTGATCGATCATGCACTGACGCGTCCTTGGACCATCACCAAGAAGTACCTTCGCAACGCGGAAAAACATCCGGTCTGGCGCGAGACGGTTTGTGCCGAGAATAACCATCATGTGGTCATCGGCACGGAGAATTACTTCCTGAGCGCGGAAGGATACTTGATGCCCGCGAAGAAGGATCAACCGCCGCCGGATTTGCGATATTTCAACAAGGCGCGAAAGTAGCAACCGCCGTCACACGCTCTCACCACTCAGCGGACATGCCGAGAGGATCCGCTATTTGTCCGGTTTGGGGCGAAACGGACGTGAGTGGGCGTTTGGCTTTGCCGTCCTCGGTCGCGATTGACCCGAACCGGTCGTAAGCGGCACAGATGAGTTGATTGCAAATATCGTCTTTTGAGCCGTTCCGACAAATCACCGGTGCCGGTGGGACCAATGCCATCGTCGGTTAAGGCCCGGCGAGTACGCATACGGGGGATACCCGCCGCCATAGTAGCCGTAATAGCCCCCGTACTGGGTCTTGAGGCGGTTCGCCTCCGTGCCGGTCGGCTCAGTCAGGTCCCGACTGGATTGAGCCAGCACAACGGTCGCGCCGCCCATGAGCGATACGGCAAACATAACGATGCATAAAATCTTCGTCATCGCGGAGCCTCCTCAGGCTGGTTGCTCCCCCGCCAGAGGCAACGCAGCGCGCGCATGCCCGTTCCCTCGATTGATCAGTTCCATCGTTGGAAAGGGTGTAGCCCGCAAATTCACCGCGTCGCGGGGCCGCGGCAATTGCGGGCCGAATTCATGGCTGCCCGCGGGGTCGGAATCATCCGGGCATTCCGGCCTTGCGCAACCCTTCTTTAAGACGTTCGAACTGCTGCCGGTATTTCCGGGTCGTCAGATTCAGCGGCACCGGCGCGAGGCTGCGAAAGCTGCCGACCGTGACGTCGGGATTGTACTTTTGATACTGCGCGAGCGCCAAACGCGATTTGTCGGCGTGACCTGCAAGCGCGTAGGCCGACGCCAGCAACGCGTACGTGCCGACAGTGTTCGGATTCGAATCGAGGGCTGTGCGCAAAGATCGCACCGCCTCCTCATCGCGCCCCAGCAGGATGAGAGCATGTCCCTGACCGTCCAACCAGGTCCACCGCGCGGGGTCGCGCGGGCCAAGCCGGCCAGCCTTTGCAAACCAGTCGAGGGCTCCTAGCGGATTGCCGAGATACATCGTCGAGAAGGCTATCTCCTTGTAAGCCCACGGCTCTCCGGGATTTTCGCTGATCACTGCTTCTGCGGCAGCGATGCCCTCTTCGAACTTGCCCTGTGCCCGGCGCAGAGCAGCGCTTGCCTTCAGCGCGGCAAGGTGGCGCGGCTCGACTGCCAACGTGCGCGCAAGCAGTTCCTCGGCCTCGAGCAACCGTTGCTCGTTCCCGGTTTGGTAATAACCGTTGAGCACTTCGAATACGAGCGTGGTCGCGACGCCGGCCAGAGCGTCGATGTTCTCCGGCTCGACCTTCAGCGCCTGCTCATAGAGATCGCGGGCGCCGATCATCGTCTCCTTTGACGATGGTCGATTGGCGATCACCTTGGCGCGCATGAGAAGGTCGGCGGCGTCGGTGCTTTTTGGCCGCTCGCGTTCGGTACGCCGGCCTTCGACGTCAATCACCTTCAAGCCGATGGCTCTTGCCAAGCGGCCGACTATTTCGTCCTGGACTTCCAACAGGTCGGTTCGCTCGACATCGAATCGTTCTGCCCAAAGCTGTGCTCCAGCCTGCGCGTCGACGAGGTTTGCATTGATGCGGAGCCTTTCCCCGTCGGGAAAGACGCTGCCGGTCAGCGCGTAACGCACGTCGAGTTCGCGGCCGATGCGCCGCACGTCACCGATCCTACCCTTGTAGGTGAACGCAGTGTCGCGCGAAACGACGAAGCTTCCAGGTAGGGCGCGCGAGAGGTCGGTGGTCAGGCTGTCGGTGATCCCGTCGGCGAGGTAGTCCTGCCGCGAATCGCCGCCGAGATTGGCGAACGGCAGCACGGCGATCGAAAATCGGGAGGCCATCGGCGTTGATGCCACCGGCGTGAGCAGTTCGGTGGTGACCGTGCGATAGGTCGACCAATAGCCGGTCAAACCGCCGAGAATGGCGCCGACGCCCGCAAACCAGGCGAATGCAGTGCCGATCTTGCGCAACCCGGCCAGGCGGCGAACCGGATTCGAAGCCGGTGCCGCGGACGCCCGCGCATCTGATTCCGGTTCTCTCGCCGGCCAATCGTTAATTTGAATCATGGTAAGCCCAGTGCAGACGGTTGGAACGGTCGAGCGCTCGCAAGCGGCGGCCGAGCGCCCATCCAAATGACAATGTTGTGGCTCGCGACGGCGGCACGGATGTCACGTCGCTGATTTGCATTTTTCTTGGACCTTGACATGGCCGATGCCTCCTCGTTGCAGGCAGGGGTTTACTGGGCGGAAACCAAACAGAGTTAAACGTTTTGGGATCACGCGTCCGTCAAAATGCCGTGAGCGGCGTGGCCGTCGTGGTCGAAAGAATTTGAGCTGGAAAACGCGACGCGCTCCCGGATTTCCCGGCAGCTCCGTTTCTGTCGTTCAATAGCGCCCCGGCCTCGTTATCGCTGCGGGCATGCCTGATCTGCGTGGCCCGCGCCTCACGCGGGAACGTAGATCCACGCCATCACAAGCAGTGTGGCGAGAATTGCGTAGAGCAGAACGCTCGTGCGATCGGAACTCCAGGTCATAACACTCTCCTTCGCCGGAGGATGAATCTCTTCATCCGGGAGATATGAGCAAAACGCCGCGCCGTATGTGATCTACGTCACACTTTGCGTTTTTGGGGAGACGAAAGGGCTCGGAGTAGTGCCTGAACGGTAATACGTTCCTTCAACGGTAATACGTTCCTTCCTGCGGCGCGAAATTTCCGCCCGAATTTCTGGGTCATAGAATCGGCCGCTCGAGTTGCCATATGTCGGCATCGAAATCGGCACGCGGATGACCTGCATCCGCTTGGCGAACGGTCGATTGCTCCGCCCCCGTTCCTACCGGGCCGACCGCGGCACCTCGCACTACGCACATTCATGCGCGAGGATATGGTGCGCTACGAACAAGCGGTGCGAACGCTGAACCTGCAACAACCGAAATAAACGGCTGTGGCGACCTGCGCAACGCGGGCATTTCTACAACGATGTGGTAGGATATGATCCTCGGCCGGAGTGCAGAGGCAATGAGGCGACGCGACTTCATCAAATCGATTGCGATTGGGACGGTCGCCTGGCCGCTCGCCGCGCGGAAGAGACCGAAGAGGGATTGCCTGCAGTGAAACTTCCCCGCCGCAAATTCTTACGTCTGGCAGCGGGTGCCGCTGCGCTGCCGGCCCTGCCGCGGTTGGCGAGGGCGCAAGCCTATCCGACGCGACCGATGACGATGGTCGTGCCCTACTCAGCGGGCGGCCCGACCGACACGATTGCGCGCATCATGGCGGAGCGGATGCGGACATCGCTCGGGCAGATCATCCTCGTTGAGAATACGACCGGCGCGGCTGGCACGATCGGCGTCGGGCGCGTGGCGAAAGCGGCCCCCGACGGCTACACGATCTCTATCGGCCATTGGGGCACGCACGTGGTCAATGGGGCGATCTACGATGTGCAGTACCATGTGTTTAACGACTTTGAGCCGGTATCGCTGATCGCCACCAATCCGCAAATCGTCGTGGCGCGCAAAACCGTGCCGGCAAAGGACTTGAAAGAGCTAATTGCTTGGCTGAAGGCGAACGTCGCCACGGCGACGCAGGGGACCGCCGGCCATGGCAGCGGCTCCCACGTCAGCGGTGTCTACTTCCAGAGCATCACGGGCACCAAATTCCAGTTCGTGCCTTACCGCGGCGCCGGCCCCGCGATGCAGGACCTTGTGGCCGGCCAAATCGACATCATGATCGACCAGGCCGCCAATTCCATACCGCAGGTGCGTGCCGGCACGATCAAGGCCTACGCCGTGACGGCCAAGACCCGCCTGGCGGCTGCGCCAGACATTCCGACCGTGGACGAGGCAGGCGTGCCGGGGCTGCACATTTCGATCTGGCATGCGCTCTGGATGCCCAAGGGCACGCCGAAGGAAATCATCGCCAAACTCAATGATGCCGTTGTCGACACCTTAGCCGATGCCGGCGTGCGCAAGCGGCTCGCCGATCTCGGCCAGGAGATTCCGCCGCGCGAGGATCAAAATCCGCAGACACTCGCGGCCTACCACAAGGCTGAGATCGAGAAGTGGTGGCCGATCCTCAAAGCCGCGAACATCAAGGGCGAATAAATCCGGCTCGTTGCTCGGCATTTCCGGGAACAAACATGATGAAACCTCCCCGCCGAGCTGTTGCGCATTTGGTAGCAGGCGCGGCCGCGCTCGCAGCAGCAACGTCGGCGCGTGCGCGGACCGGATAAGGAGGAAGCCATGCGCCGCCGTCTCGGATCTTGTTCGGCCGAGGATCTGCGCGAGGATCTGCGTCGGTGTGCCGGGCTTCTTGTCGTTGCATGGGCGGCGCTGGGATTTTTTGCGTCCGGCGCGCGGGCCGACGGCGAAGCGAGCGGCGTCCAGTCGACCCGCACCGCCAAGGAGCGGCTCGGCGGCAAGGCGAGCGACGAACAGCGGGTCGACAATTGCAAGGTGCCCGTCGATCAGCGCGGTTCGAAGCCGCGCCCGGACGACTGCCGCGACGGCGCAAGCACAGAGGCAAAGCACTGACTGACCCCGTTCCGTACCGCGCTCGTTCGGTTGCGATCTGAATGCCAGCAAGCGGCCTGCGGTCGCTTTCCTGAATCGTTCTGAATCGTCGCAAAAATTGTGATCGGCATCACAGCGCGGCGGCACGGGTGTAGGCATATTCCCTCCCGCAGGCGCCGGCCGGTCGGTCATGCGCCGATGCGCAAAAAAGAGGACAAATCGTCCAAATATGGAGACGTATCATGAAAGCGCTTATCGCTGCTCTCGCCTTGGTCACCCTGATTGCCGTCCCGACATTCGCCCCGCCCGCGAACGCGGCCCCGATGTCGCCGGCGAGCTCCTCCTTCGGGTCCAACGGTTACTGACCCACGTCAACTTCGATCGGAAAGCGAAACAGCTCTGATCGGTCTCCCATGAGCTGTTTGAGCTGCGCAGCGGCCGGCCTAGCGCCGGCCGCGCTCGTAAGCTCAGACGTTGCCGCAGCCTGGGGAGCGGGCATTCCCCGCCCGGGCAGGATTCAGAACAATTAAGGTCTCGACCAAGGACTTGGCCCGCGCGCGGCGGCACGCTGCAGCGTAAGACGGCAACTCTCAACGCGGCCGTTTCGAGCCATAGGGAGAGAGACCATGGTTGCTGATCGCACTTACTCGCCGGCCTGGTTTGCGTGCACGGACCGACAAGCGAGCCTATTCTACTTCGCCGCGTCAGTGCCTGCTGTGGGGTTTGTGCACGGCACTGTCGATCTTGGGCCGCGCGATGCCGTGGCGCTCGAGAGCTACGCGGCTCCGGCGAAAACGGCCAAGCGCGGGGAGGGCACGCCCTGGAACGACTGAGCTTCGCAGGGCGCCAATCCGGCACGGAGATGATCGAAAATGACCGCAGGTCGGAAGCTTGGAGCTCGCGGCGCGACGTGCCGCACAAAAGAAGGGCTGCTGATCGTCTTGGCGCTCGTGTTGAGCACACCGGCGCTTGCTGCGGCCGACAGCGACATGACGCAGGAGTACTTGACCTGCATGGACAAGTCGAAAGGGGTGACCTCTGAAATGATTGGTTGCATGAGCGCTGAAACGGCGCGCCAAGATGCCCGGCTCAATGCAAATTACAAAAAACTCTTGGCGAAGCTCTCGGCAAAACGAAAAAAGACGCTGCTTGACGCCCAGCGCGCCTGGATCAAATTTCGGGATTTGAACTGCGAGTTTTATTACGACCCGGACGGCGGCACCGCCGCGCGTTTGGCCAGCAACGATTGTTTTCTGCAGGCAACGGCTGACCGTGCAAAAGAACTAAAAAACCTGACCAATGATGAGTAGCTACGAGAATGCGACAAACTCGCGTGCAATAGAGTTTGCGTCCATACGCCTCACGGCCCTGGTCCCTGCGGCGGCTGGACATAAAATAGGTGCACCGAGTGCGGATCTCGGTGGCGCCAATCGACAACGCCGGGACTTACTCACGAACCGTGTCGGGCTCCCGGCACTCCGCGTGGCATCGCTGCGGGCCGAATTCGGCAGGCGATTGGGCCGAAACGGGATATGCCGGAAGCGTCGCAAGCGTGTAGATCCTCACGAAAATGGCCCCCAGCTCGGCATTGAAATGTCATCGGGGGCGCGCGCTCGCGCCGGCGAGGTGATCGAATAGCGCTGCGACCCATTCCCGCTACCTCGTTTACTGCTGAGAGGCATCTACATGAAACATGTCATTCAAACGACGGATTTGTTGTCTTACGAGCAGTTCGGTTTCACCAATTGCGTCCGCTTCGGGGACGTTCTTTATCTGTCGGGCATCTCTGCGCTTGACCCGCAGGGGCAGGTGCTCGGCAGTGACATAGAGACGCAGACGATTCACACCTATCGTAACATCGAACGGGTTCTGCGAGCCGGCGGATCGGGATTGGATCAGATACTGCAGATGACGAGCTTCGTTCTCGATCTGGAGCGCAACGGAGCTCGCTATGTTGCGGCACGTCAGAAAATCTTGACCAGTCATACCTATACCAGCGCCGTGATCGGGGTCTCCGCCTTGATGATGCGCGGACTGCTGCTGGAGGTTCAATGCTGTGCCGCGGCCACTGACCCGGGCGCCGCAGCGGCGGCCGGCGCGCGCAGCGGCTGAGGGTGGCGAAATCGGATTGGCGGAGGCAGAGACCGATGAAAAAAGCGCAGGCAAAGAAAACGAAGAAAGCAAAGAAGGTGACGGCAAAGAACGTGAAGACGGCAAAGAACTTGAGGAAAACGGACCTGGGAGCGATCTTCGATGCGCATGTCCGCCATGAGTTCGTCGATCATGATGTCGCCGCCACGATGAAGACCATGGCGACAGAACCGTACGTGCACAACGTGCCCACCCTCACCGGTGGCGACGGCCACGCCGGCGTCGTCGATTTTTACACGCACCACTTCGTCGGCAAGATGCCTGCCGATACGCGCATCGAGCGGATCTCGCGCACGGTGGGCAGCGACCAAGTGGTGGACGAGCTCATCATGTATTTCACGCATGACTGCCCGATCGACTACATGCTTCCCGGTATTCCTCCGACCGGGCGGAAAGTCGCGCTGCCGCATGTGGTCGTGATGAAATTTAAAGGGGGCAAGGTCGCCCACGAGCATATCTACTGGGATCAAGCCTGCGTGCTCGCTCAGATCGGTCTCCTCGACCCGAGCCAACTGCCCGTCACCGGCGCGCCGCAAGCCGCGGCACTCGTTGAAAAATCGCGGCGCAAGCGCGCGCAGGCGTGAGCGCGCCGAGCCCTGCGCTCTTTCCAAGAGGACTTGCGCTCTTTCCAAGAGGAAATGACTTTATCTGTATTGCCTTGATTTGATCGGCCTTGCGGTTCGTCCGATGCAACTGCGGCGTGCCTGACTTGCGATTGCGTGCATACCGAATCGGAAACGTCGCACTACGTCTTTAATCGGAGTGATTCGCGCAACTCCGCGGATGGTCGTGATGTGTTCATCGAATGGACGTCGGTCGCGTCCAAGGAGTCCAAAGGAGTATGTGCAATGTTACGTCAGATCATGATCGTATTGGCCACGGCTGCCGCTCTCACCGCGGGATTGACCGCTGATGCCTTTGCGCGCGGCGGGGGCGGACATGGTGGGGGTTTTGGTGGCGGCCACGGTGGGGGTTTCGGTGGCGGCGCTCACATCGGCGGCGGGTTCGGCGGCGCTCACATGGGTGGGTTCGGCGGCGCTCACATGGGTGGGTTCGGCGGCGCTCACATGGGTGGGTTCGGTGGTGGCGCCCGCGTAGGCGGGTTCGGCGGCGCTCGCATGGGCGGCGCTCGCATGGGCGGCGCTCACATCGGCGGCGTTGGCGTTGGCCCTCGCGTGGGCGGTGTCTTTGGCCGGAGCCATTTCGGCGGCACCGGCGCGGCTTTCGCTCGCGGCGTTGCGGGGCAGCACTTTTCCCAGCCGCGCGGTGCCGTCCGCCACGCACGGAATTTCGATCGCCGCCGGCGCGTCGTGCCGGGCTTCGGTTTCGGCTTCGATGACTACGATTACGGGTGCGGCTATGGCTACTCCTATTATACACCCGACAGCTGCTACCCGCTCGCCTATCCGCCGGCGTTCTGACGTCCGCCGGCATCGCGGCCGCGGCCGCGCCAGCCAGCCCGGTTGATCGCAGCTGGACGCGGCGTCTGAAATTGCCGCGCGATGACGTCGACCGCAGGCGGCGCAGATCCGAGCGCTATCGGTCGCGCCGATCTCTCGGCCGCACGAATGCGCGACATTGGGATATACCGGCACGCAGCGTCCGAGCGCCAACGCGATACTCAGGAGGCAGCGTCATGCCGTTTGTTCGCATCGATCTCATGCGGGGTAAGTCCATCGAATATCGAAAGACGATCGGTGAAATCATCTATAACGCGATGCGCGACGTGATCGATGTGCCGAAGGACGATAAATTCCAAGTCATCACCGAACATCCGGTCGAAGCCTTCAATGTCAGCGAGAGCTATCTGGGCAATCATTACAGCAAGGATGTCGTCCTGATCCAAATTACGCTGAATGCGGGGCGGTCCGTCGAGCTGAAGAAGGCGTTTTACAAGCGCATCGTCGACGATATGAATACGCAGTTGAAGGTGCGGCCGCAGGATGTCGTTATCAACCTGGTGGAAGTCTCGAAAGAAAACTGGTCGTACGGTGGCGGGATTGCGCAATACGTGACTTGACCGCCTGGGCGTCGAAGACGCGCGTAAACGCGCTTATGACCCGCGCATGACGAGGCGGCTCGCACGATCGGCAAGCCGATGATAGCCTTGTCTGTGTAGTCTTGGCGACTTGCGAACGCGGGGGCAGGCGAACCATGCCGACACCGATGGGTCTGATATTTGCCGCGACGGCAATCCTCGTTTCGCCCGGCTTCGTTTCACCCGTCTTGGCGGCGACCTGTCCTGCGCCTCTCGCGCAGGCAAAGCGGCTCGTATTGGTCGCGACGCAATCGATGGATACGGCGCTTGCAACCTTGCAGCGCTTCACGCGCCGGTCGGCCGACCTGCCTTGGAAACGCGTCGGTGCGGCCGAGCCGGCGGTCGTCGGCAAAGCCGGGCTTGGCTGGGGCTTTCCGTTCCTCGACGTCAAGGACGGTGAGGAACCGGAGAAGGTCGAAGGCGACAACCGGACACCGGCAGGTTTCTTCCGTATCGGATCGAGCTTCGGTTTTGCGCCTTCGCGGCGGCCCGGCTACATCGAGCTCAAGGCCGGGGAGACGGTCTGTGTGGAGGATCCCACCTCGCCTTTTTACAATACCATCACCAAGCGCTCGGACATCGGTGCGGTGGAGGCCGACGACATGCGCAGTAGTGCGTTCTACCGCAGCGGTCTCTTCGTCGACTATCCGAGCGATCGCGCCACGCGACGCGGCTCGTGCATCCTCATTCATATTTGGAGCGCGCCCGACAGGGGAACCGCAGGCTGTGTCGGGCTTCCGGAAGCCCGGGTCGAAGCCTTGCAGGACTTTTCCCGCGCCGGGGCGGTCATCGCGATCCTGCCGGCGACTGCCTTTGATCGTTTCCCGGGCTGCCTACCGGCGCCGACCGTCCGGCCTGCGACGTTCACCGGCGGGACTCGATAAGAGGACGTGAACACCGCGGTCGCAGCGCCGGAAGACGGCTGTCATCCGTCCGTCGTTGGGGGAAACACTATGAAGCAGAAAATGCTCACCGTCTTGGTCGTGCTTGTCGCGCACTTGCTGGTATTTCAAAGCGCGCAAGCGTACCCGGATCGGCCCATCAAACTTGTCGTGCCGTCGCCTGCAGGGGGCCCTCCAGACCAGATTGCGCGGCTCATCTCCGACAAGATGGCCGCCGCTCTCGGCCAGCCGGTGATTGTGGAGAACCGAACCGGCGGAGCCGGCGGGATTATCGGCGCGAAATCGGTCGCGACGGCAGAGCCGGATGGTCACACGCTTTTCATGGGGAGCACGAGTTCCGTTCTCATCGCGCCTTTGATCTACAAGAATGCCGGTTACACCGCCGCAACATTCGCGCCCGTCGCTCGTGTTGCAGAGAGCAGCGAAATGCTCGCCCTTCATCCTTCCGTGCCGGCCAACACGGTGTCGGAATTGGTCAGACTGGCGAAGTCGCGACCGGGTGCGCTGAGCTATGGGTCAGCCGGCGTCGGGACGCTTCCACATCTCGAGGGCGAATTCCTGAAAACGGCTGCCCGGATCGATATGGTCCATGTTCCCTATCGCGGCGGCGGTCAGGCACTGACGGGCCTCTTGGGTGGCGAGGTTCAGGTGCTTTTTTCCACACTGGTCCAAATCCTTCCGCATGTTCGTGACGGCCGGCTCAAAGCCTTGGCTGTCACCGGCGAAAGGCGCAGCCCACTGGCGGCGGATGTTCCCACCATGGTGGAGAGCGGCTTCGATCAGTTGATCACAACCTCGGTCAATGTGATCGTCGCGCCACCTGGGACGCCATTGGCGATCAGGCGGCAGATCAACCATGCAGCTGCTGCGGCGCTCGCCTCAACCGAGGTCCAGCAAGCCTTTGCGAGATTGGGCTACGAAGCGCGACCAGCCTCGCCCGAGGACGTTGCGTCCTACTTGGTAGAGGCGCAGCAACGCTGGTCGCGTCTGATCGAGACGGCTCGGATCTCGATTGATTGACGCTGCAATCGATTCAGTCTCACGCAGCATAGGCGGTGGGAACAAAGGGCTCTTTGTCCCATCCGCCAATGGGATCGTAACCCCAGACCCAATCGGAGTTGCCGTGGACGCTGCCTTTACCGGCGGCGATCGACTCTTTCTGCGCCGTGCTATCGCGCATGTGCTTGAAGCGAGCATTGGACAAGGAGAGCCGCTGCACCCCATGCACGCGCGGAATGCGGATGCGGCGGAAGTTGGTAAAGGCCTCGACCGGATCGGAGCAAGCCTTGAGCCAGCGCGCGAGGATGTAGGCGTCCTCGAAAGCCTGGCAGGCGCCTTGCCCGGCATTGGGCAGCATGGCATGCGCCGCGTCGCCGATGAGCTCAATGCGGCCGCGGCCCCAATTCTGCGTGAGCGGCCGCGTGAACAGGCCCCACTTTGAGCACTCGGTCACGAGGCTCAAGAGCTTCTCGAGGCGCGGCTCGGGGTTGGGAAAGCTCAACCGCATCTCGTTGGGATCGCCGCGGATCGACCAGCCTTCCTCCACCCATTTGTCCGTGTCCTCTTGGGTGACGATGTTCAGGAGCTTCTTGCCGCGGATGTAATAGGCGAGGAGATGGCAACCCGGCCCGACCCATTGGACATGGCCCGTCGGCGCGAGCACCTCCTCCGGCACATCGTCGGCGTCGAGGAGCGCACGCCATACCATCTGACCCGTATAGGCGGGGTTGTCGTCGCCATAGAGCGAGCGGCGGATGACCGAGCGCACGCCATCGGCGCCGATCACGATCTCCGCCTCGACTTGAGTGCCATTGGCGAAAGCGAGAATAATACGATCGCCTCGCTCCTCCAGTCCTGTCAGGCGATGTCCCGGATGAATGGCGCTATGATCGAGCCCGCTGGCGAGCGCGTCGAGGAGGTCGGCGCGGTGAAAGCTGTAATAGGGAGCGCCGTACCGAGCCGCAGCCTTGTGCCGATCGTTGAATTCGAGGAACTCGCCGGTTTGCATATTGCGCGTGTAGATTCCGGGCGATGCGGTCCCGACCGCGGCGACTTTGTCGCCAAGGTCGATCGCTTGCAGCGCTTTAAAGGCCTGCGGACTTACGTTGACCGCGGCACCGATCTCGCCCAAGGCGGGAGCGGCCTCGAAAACCTCCGCCTGCATCCCGAAGGTCCTCAGCGCATGCGCGGCCGCGAGCCCGGCGAGCCCGCCGCCGACAATCGCTATCGTACAGCTTGATGACATTTCCTCCCTCTAGACACGCGCTGGGACCAACCTCTCCTACGACCGTTCGAGTATAGCAAAACCCTGCTCAGCGGGTCGCTCAGCTTGCCCGTCTTCATCCGTTCGTCCCTGCGAAAGCGGGGACCCAGCAGCCTTTGGAGCATGCTCGTGATGGGCTTGCTCATCCGTCCGCGTTGCGTCCATCATCAGCGCGGACAGCCGGACGTCGAAGGAGCAGGCTCACGATGAAAGCCCTTCACGCGAAGTGGTGGCTGATCGCTTTGCTCGCGATCGTCGCCATCGCCGCACCGGCGCATGCGCAGACATTTCCGAGCAAGACGATCCGAATTATCGTGCCCTATCCGCCCGGCGGCAGCATCGATCTGACCGCGCGTGTGATCGCAAAGAATCTGCAGGACAGCGTTGGACAGAGTGTCGTCGTGGAAAACAAACCGGGCGGGAATGCCGCCATCGGCATCGACGCCCTGCTGCGGAGCGATCCGGATGGCCATACGCTTGCCATCCTCTCGGACAGCCCGGTTACGATCAACGTCCATCTGGCGCGGCTCAACTACGATCCGCTCACCGACCTGGTGCCGATTTCCAGGGCGGTGAGCAGCCCAATCATCCTGGCCGCCAATGCCAAGGCGGGCATCGCATCGATTGCCGATCTTATCGCGGCCGCGAAGACCAAGCCCTTGAGCTATGCTGTTGCAGCTCGCGGTTCGGTGTCGCATCTTGCGGCTGAATTGCTCCAGCGTGAGCTCGGGATCACGATGCAAGCCGTGCCCTATCGCGGCGGCGCACCGGCCGCGGTCGCGATTGCCTCCGGCGAGGTCCCCTTGGGATTGTTCGACACGGCTGCGATCCTGCCGATGATCAGTGGCGGCCAGGTCATCGCCTTGGGCGTGGCCGAGCCTGCGCGCTCACGGTCCATGCCGGATATTCCGACGCTGCGTGAGGCCGGTGTTCCCAACTTCAACGTCTCCTCGTGGCTCGCGCTGTTCGCGCCGCGCGGCACGCCGGACGACCGTGTCGCCGGGCTCAACGCCGAGATCGCCAAGATCGCGGCGGTGCCGGAAGCGCAAAAGGTCCTGTTGGCCGCGGGCCTCGAGCCCGCCCCCAACAGTCCGAGTGAGATGCGCCGCATCATCGAAGCGGACCACAAGCGATGGGGTCAATTGATCCAAGCGAGGGGCCTCAGGGCCGAGTAATCCTTAATTTTTCGAAGTCAGACTTTTCGAAGCCAGACCTTTCGAAGCCAGGAGTCGACATCCGCATGTGGCGCGCGCGAAACGGTTTCACGCTGTTGTTTCTGATCATCGCCCTGTGTGGCTCAGCGGCGGCGCAGCCGGGCGTCGCGCCGGAGCATCGGCCGGCGCAAGCCGATTCCGACGAGCAGCGCATTGCCGATCTGGTCGTGGCGAGCCGGATTCTCGTCCAAGAGGGCGTGCTGGACAGCTTTGGACACGTGACCGTTCGCTCGCTGAAAAACCCGAACCGCTATTTCATGCCGCGGGCTATGCCGCCTGCGCTCGTGACCGCAAACGACATCGTCGAGCTCGATCTCGACAGCGTACCGATTGACGCCAACGCGCCGCGGACGAACGGCGAGCGATTCATTCACGGAGAAATCTATCGAGTTCGCCCCGACGTTCAGGCTATCGTGCATAGCCACGCGCCGGCCGTGATTCCGTTCAGCATTTCGCCCGATCGTCCGCTGCGCCCGGTGTTGCATATGGCCGGATTTCTTCCGGGGCGCGTCTCGGTGTTCGATCACCGTGATGTTGCAAAGGACGATGCAAGCCTGCGCGGCAAGCTGATGGTCAACAATGCCAAGCTCGGCGCTGCGCTGGCCAAGACATTGGGAAACGATTCCGTCGTTCTTATCCGCGGACATGGCAATGCCGTGGTTGGAGCCTCTGTGCCATGGGCGGTGTTGCGGGCGGTCTATACGCAGCTCAACGCACGAGTGCAGATGGAAGCGATGGCGCTTGGCGGTCAGGTGATCTATCTCAATGAAGACGAGCTCAAAATGCATCCGGTCGAGGTCTTCGACGTGGACCGACCCTGGCAGAACCTGAAAAGCCGGCTCCCTAAAAATTTCTGACCTGCAGGAGATATCCCATGCCGCGTATCGCAATCATCGACCGTGCCGACATGAACGCCGAGCAGGCGCGCGTCTACGACGTCGCCAAGCAGACGACCGGCATCGTGGGCGGGCCGTACCACGCCTACATCCGGCTGCCGAAGGTGTTCGGGGCCTGCCAGCACATGCGCGCCACGCTGGCGGCCGGGCCGCTCAGTCGCCGCGAGCAGCAGATCGTCAACCTCGCCGTCGCCCGGCATTGGAACGCGCGCTATCCCTGGTACGCCCAGGCGCGCAACTCGCTCGCCGTCGGCATCGAGCAGGCGGTTATCGACGCGATCAACGCGCGCAAGACCCCGAGCCTGGCGGATGCGCGCGAGCGCACCTGCTTTGCCGTGGCGAAGGAGATCCTCGCCGACAAGGGCTTGAGCGACGACAGCTATGCCGCCGCGGAAAAGACCATGGGGCTCGAAAGCTTGGTCGCGCTGGTCGCAACGGTCGGCAGCTTTTCGATGACGTGTCTCACCGCTGCCACGTTCCGGATCGATCCGCCGGCCGCCAACCCGACGCCGCTGGCGGAATGAGGGTCGTGGGATGGGTTGAGCCGCCCCAAATGGGAGAGGGGGCAGGTGTCACGCGGCTGACCGGCAGCGAACCGTCGCGTTGCGGCTCAGTCATGCCAGTTTGCAGTTTCATGGACGATTTTCCCGCCGACCATCGTCATTGTAGCGGAAACGTCGCGCAGCCCAGCCTCATCGATGGTGAGCGGATCGGCGGTCAAGACAGCGAGGTCCGCCAGTTTACCGGGCTCCAGTGAGCCCTTTTTGCCTTCGTCGAAGGTGAGATAGGCGCCGCTTGCGGTCGAGCAGCGCAAAGCTTCCGCCCGCGTGATCGCCTGTTCGGGCGCGATACGCTCTTTTGTGAGGTCTTCGCGTGCAACCGCCTGCCAGATCGGCCAGAACATCGAGACTGGCACGTTGTCGGTTGCAAGTGCCACCGTCACGCCGGCATCGAGCAGATCGCGCATCGGCGTGATCTCACGGTGGCGTTCCTTCGGCAGGCGCTGCTGCAGCAAGTGACCTTGCTTGTAGATGTTACTGTTGGTGTGAGTGGTGAGGACGATGCCCATGCGCGCAATGCGCTCGATATCTCGCGGTGCCAGTGTCGAGATATGGCCAAGCACCCAGCGGCGGCCGTTGAGCGGAATCTCACGATCCACTTCCTCGAACAGGTCGAGCATGCCCGGCGAAGTGCCTGCAAGGCTCACCGCGCGGATGTCATTGGCCGCGAGCAGCAGCAGAACCTCCTTGGCCTTGGGGCGCGGCAGGAAGAAATCGTAGTTGAACCCCGCCCAACCGGTGTATGGCGACGCACTCGCGCGCACGACGTCCGCTGGATTGCTGCCGATGCCCACGATGAGCCCGCTCATCTTGAGCCAGTCGTCGCCGAGCGCGGGCTCGCCGAGCCATCCGCCCCACGCCTCGATCAGCGGGCCCAACGGCGCGCCACCCACCGCTTTCCAGTTCGGGCTGAACACCAATGCCGAACGCATCGTGAGTGAACCATCGCGATAAGCGTCCTTGTAGGCACGCAGGAGTTCGTTGGCGACGCCGTGCTCCTCGAACACGCTGGTCGTGCCGAAGGCATGATAGGCGGCTGCCGACATCGGCATGGCGCGGGCGCGGTCGGCGCGCGTGAAGCCCGCCGCTTGGCGAAACCAGATCAACTCGGCGATCGGCTGCATCTCTCGCTCGATGAACACACCGGTCGGGTCACCGTTGGCGTCTTTCTCGATCGTGAGCACGTCGACGGGAGAAACCGTGTCGCGGGTGATGCCGGCCCGCTTGAGGGCCTCGCCATTGGCACAGGACACGAGCGGTAAGGTGTGACGCCAGAAACCCCAGATCGAGCGGATGAATACGGGATTGTTGGGGGCGGCGAGATCGAGATCTTGGCGGGTCGGCCAGCGCTTTTCGGCGAGAACCTCCGGTACGTTGAAGTAGTACGGCGGATCGCCGATCGGCATGGTGACGATCCACTCCCCGGGCTTGGTTTTGCGCGCGAGGTCGGCGATACGGTCCTGGACGTCTTGGATCGAACGCACGGGCCCGAGCGAAGGATAAATACTCTTGAGGCCCTCGCGATCCATGTGAGCATGACCGTCGATCAGACCGGGGATCACGGACTTGCCCTTCAGATCGATGATGCGGGTCGCCGGTGCGGCATGCGTGGCCATTGCCACATCCTCGCCGACGGCGACGATCCGCTCGCCGGCGATGGCGATCGCCTGGGCGATCGAAAAATGGGCGTCGACCGTGATGACTTTGGCGTTCTTGAGAATGAAATCGGCCGGTCGAGCAGTTGAAAATGGCGGCGCCGGCGAGGGCGGCGCTGATGCCGATGTTTGTGCTGTGGCCGGCAAGCCCGCGCCGAAGGTCAACGCAGTGCTAGCGGTGACCTTGAGAAAATCACGGCGCGGAAAGCGTTCGTCCGTCATCCGTTGCGCCCTTGCGCTGTGTTGCGTTGGCATACTTGCCGCATCGAGGTTAGCGCGACTTAGCTGGTGACGGAAATGGCCGCCGCGGGTCATTTCCCCGCCGAAACATGGTCGGCGGGTCGCACGATCTCTGCTTTCGATTTCAAAGCAAGAACCAGAGTTCGGCTCGCTCAGTTCAAGCGTAAGTCTCCGTTCACATCATCGGCTGATGTCGGTGATCCTTACGAGATAACCCACGAGGAGCCATTCCAATGAGCAAGGAAGAAGATAACAAGGCCGTTGTCGGCCGCTGGTTCACCGAATTTTGGGGCAAGCGCGTCAATCTTGGAGTTGTCGACGAGATCGCCGCGCCGGACATGCTGCTCAAATACTCCCTGCATGAACCCCGCCGCGGCCGCGACGACATCAAGGCGTTCATGACCGATTTCCGCGCCGCATTCCCCGATCTCAATTTCTGGGGCACGGCGGATCTTATCGCCGAGGGCGACTATGTCGTCGGTCAATGGGAAGGTGGTGGCTCCCATACGGGCCCGGCCTTCAATGACTTCCTGATCGGCGGTCTGCCGGCTGCGACCCGTCGGAATATGCACTTCACCGGCACCACGGTGCTGAAAGTGATCAACGGCAAGATCGTCGAAGAGATCGGCCTCGACGATGGCGTGACCGCGCTGACCCAGCTTGGGCTGATCAAGGCGGCATGATCGAAGCAATCCGCCACGCATCGGTTACAGTGGCGGCACACCCTCGATCCTCGAATGGGGTCCGCACGCCCCGCACGGGCCTCATTCGCTTTGGGCGATTCAAGTCCGCTATCTTTTTTGGTACCGGCCCCGCTTTCACACGGGCAAGACCTTTTCTTCTTGCGGTGACGACGATCGTCCGCATCGCCTGAACCGGTCGGAGTTCAGATGACTTGCTTGCGCCGAGCGTCCGCGCGCCCGGCGCTTTCATGTCGGCACCCAAGCCACCGAAAAAAGTTTGCGATTTGAAAGCAAACAGCGGAGTTCAGACGCGCCAGCCACCGAATAGTTTCGATCATGAGGACAGATCAAAGGAGCTGAACCAATGAACCTCATGATTTACGAAACTCCCTCGCAGCATACACCCGCGGCAACGCATGCCGATGTTGCCGTTGACATTCTCTCCTATGCGATCGGCGAATGCGCCTTGGGCCGAGTGTTGGTCGCCCGTAGTGTCGATGGCGTCTGCGCCATTCTGATCGGGGCCGAACACGACGAGGTGGAGGCGGACCTCGCCGCCCGTTTTCCCCAAGCCACGCTCATCGCGAACGAGGCCGTCGTCCACGATGACCTGGCGAAGGTGATCCGCTTCGTGGACAACCCCGCCGCGGAACTTCATCTCACGCTCGATATGCGCGGGACGCCGCTTCACCGCCGCGTCTGGGAGAAGCTTCGCGCGATCCCCGTCGGAAGGACGGTGACCTACACGGAGCTGGCCCGTTGGATCAGCCCCCTGACCTCGGCCCGTGTGGTCGCTGGCGCCTGCGCCGCCAATCCGATCGCACTCGCTATTCCTTGCCACCGCGTCGTCCGCTCAGGTGGCGATCTAGCGGGCTACCGCTGGGGCATCGAGCGCAAGCGTGAACTGATCAGGAAGGAAGCCATGGCATAAAGCCGCCGTTCATGCTGTCATTGCCGGACAACGAACGACGGGGACGTGAGATGGCCAACCGGGATTTACGCGACTGGATCGAAGGCGTCCGCGCCGCGGGCGAGCTCAAGGTCATCACCGGCGCCGAGCCGAAGGAGGAGATCGGCGGCATCGTCGACATCTATATGCGCAAGATGGGCAATCCCGCGGTCCTGTTCGACGATGTGCCCGGCTTTCCCAAGGGCCACCGCGTCGTAGCCAACATCCTAACCTCGATTCCGCGCGTCAACCTGGCGCTGGGCCTGCCGCCGGAAACGGCGGAGATGGAGCAGATCCAGTGGTGGCGCAACTATTTCAAGCGCGCGCCGTCGCAGCCGACCAAGGCCGTCAACGGCGGGCCGCTGTTGGACAACGTGTTCGCGGGGAGCGACGTCGACATCGAAAAGATCCCCACCCCGGTCTGGCACGAGCAGGACGGCGGGCCGTATATCGGCACCGGCTGCCTCGTGGCGATGAAGGATCCCGATACCGGCTGGATCAACTACGGCACCTATCGCGTGCAGT
>WNFF01000258.1_pt1 | contig 99032 bp, 97 predicted proteins | sample 5400441 | NCBI WGS metagenome assembly WNFF01 (sample SAMN13153345, study PRJNA577476) | soil metagenome | isolation source: 120 cm saprolite under Douglas fir tree site 2 hole 3 replicate 1 | place: USA:California | collected 2015-04-18 | reverse complement strand
CAGCTCCTTGGCGAGCGCGGCATGCTCCTCCATGCTCGCCACGTTGAGGTCGTGGTAGTCCCTCGGCGTCTTGTTGAAGGAATTGGTCCAGGCGAAGCTCACCCCCGAGGTGCCTTGGCCCGGCGCGCTCGCCTCCAGCACGGTCACCCGGGCCCCGCGCTCGGCGAGGCGGTAGGCGACATTGGCCCCGACACACCCGGCGCCCACCACGATGATCTCGACACTCTTCATGCGCTCTCCTGCTCTCGACGGGGAGTCCTGTACAGGGCGTCGGCGCGGCGCAGTCGCTCGGAGAGAAGCTGCATCAGCAGTCCCGCGCCAGCCCGCGGTAGACGCGCGGGCTGACACCGAACTCGTTCCGGAAGGCGCGGTTGAAGTTCGACACGTCGCCGAAGCCGCAATCGAAGGCGATGTCGATGATCCTCGCCGGCTCGACGGCCAGCCGCATCGCGGCCTGGCGCAGGCGCGCCCGGAGAACGTACTGGTACGGCGTCACGCCCGTCAGGCGCTCGAACGTGCGCAGGAAGTGGTACGGGCTCAGGCCCGCTTCCCGCGCCAGGCTTCCCAGGGCGAGACCCTCGTGGGGACCCCGATCGATCGCCCGCACCGAACAGGTGACGCGCGCCATCGCGCCGGGCGGAGCGCTACTCGCCTCGCGCACGGCGCCGCGGGCGACCTGCATCACCCGCGCCGCCAGCTCGATGCCGAGCTCCTCCCACGGCGTCTCCGTAGGACCAGCGAGCAGCCCGGCACAGGCGCGAGTCACCAGCGGCGACAGTGCCCGCACGGGCGGCAGGCGAACGATGCGGAAGTCCGGCCGGCCGCCGCGGACCCCGCCATCCTCGGCGAGGCGCTCGAGATACTCCGGGGCGTACTCGAAGGAGAGGCACCGGTCTCCCGCGCCGTGCTCGTGCCCGCACTCGAAGCACTGGCCCGCGTTGCCGAGGAGAAGCGAGCCAGGGGTCATCAGGGCGTGACCCGCGGCGGAGCGGTACTGGAATGTGCCGGCGGCCACGATGGCGATGAAGACGCCTGCGTGCCGCTCCTCGAATGGGTGATCCCGTGGCCCCGAGGTACAGACCACATCGGACACCGCCCAGCCGCCGCCTTCGGCGAGCACCCGCGCGGTGGCTCTCCCCGGGGCTCCGCTGACGGCGCGCCGGGCCAAGGCCTGCTCCAGCTCGAGAGCAATTTTCGCCAAGTCGCAGCTCCTCGCGGTGCGATAGAAGGCACCTAGGATACCAGAGGCGGTAACGGGAGAGTCTGAGCAGTGGGGTGTCCTTGAATTTCACGAATCGCCTGCATCGGGGTCTTAGACAGGTGAGCGGCACATCTCACAGCCCTGGGGAGGGACCATGAGCGACAAAGAGACTCTCTTGAAGGAAGCGCAGGAGGGGTACCTCGAGCTGCAGCAGAGCATCGCCGGCCTCGACGAGGCCCGCGCCGGGGAGCCGTGGCTTGACACGTGGGGCGTGCGGGAGATCCTGATGCACGCCTCGGGCTGGCTCCTCGAGATGACGCCGGCCCTCGAGCGCATCGGCCGCGGCGAGTCGCCCTACCCCGAGGGCGTGTCCTACGACGACTTCGACGCGTGGAATGCGAAGTTCGTGGAGGCCCGACGAGGCGTGAAGCTGGCCGACGTGGTGGCGGAGCTCGAGGCATCTCACCGGGACTTCGTGGCGGCAGCCCGGGCGCTCTGCGACGAGCACTTCGCACCGGAAACAGCGGGCCGCGGCATGATCGAAAACTGCACCTCGCAGCACTATCGGGAGCATGCCGGTCAGATTCGCGAATGGCGGCGCGAGGCCATGACGTCATGAGTGACGCCGGTTACTGCCTCTTCGACACGCCGCTCGGCCGGTGCGGGATCGCCTGGCGCGACGATGGGCCATCCGTTGCGCGGCCCGCGGTGACGCTCCTTCAGTTGCCGGAAGTCACGACGGAGAGGACGGCGTCGAGGATGGCCCGCGCCTCCAGTGCGCCCGGACCGAGCGCACCTCCACCCCCGATCGCCGAGATCATCGAACGCCTGCGCAAGCATCTCGAAGGCGACGCGCAGGATCTTCGCGACATCGTCGTTGACCTGACGGGAGCGGACGACTTCGCGCGGCAGGTTTACGAGGCCGCTCGAGAGATCCCGGCCGGACAGACGCGAACGTATGGCGAGATCGCCAGGGCCCTGGGTCAGCCCCGGGAAGCGCAGGCCGTGGGACAGGCTTTGGGAAAGAATCCCATCGCCCTCATCATCCCGTGCCACCGGGTGGTGGCCGCCGGCGGCAAACCGGGCGGATTCTCCGCTCACGGGGGACGAGCGACGAAGGCGAGACTCCTGGCCGTCGAGGGCGCGCCGACGGCGCCGATCCAGCTGGAGCTCCGGCCGACGCGGAAGCGATGACCCGGTAGAAACGGGCTGATCGATCGCGCTTTTCTGTTTCATCCGCCTCAATACTTGCCCAGATTCAATTCATCGAGCACGGTTTTGCCCCAAGCTCTTCGGTGGCACGAGGAATGCTCGACTGCCATCAGGAGGACGTCAACCATGGCTCACCTTGCTGGGAGGATCCGCGCGTGCTGGATCGTGACCCTGGCCCTCATGGCCGGTCTCCTCGGGGCCTGCGCCACGGAAACCCCGGTCGTCACGACGGCCTCGGTCCCCGCGACTCAAACGGTGGTGTATCAGGGCGGACAGTACAGGCTCTACGGAAGCGGCACGGCCGCCTCGCCCTATTACTGGGTGTGGGTACCGACGGGAGTCACAGCGCCGGCGCCACCCACGACTACTTCTACTACGACGGTGGCGTATCCGGGAGGACGGTATCAACTCCAGGGGAACGGTACCGCCGCCTCCCCCCACTACTGGGTGTGGATACCGGCGGGATCCACGGTGGAAGCCACCGTGCCGGCTCCGCCGCCGCTTCCCGCAACTCAGACCACGGTTCAGCCGGCCGGCCAGTATCAGCTCTACGGCAACGGCACGGCCGCGTCTCCGTACTACTGGGTGTGGATTCCCAGTGGCAGTGGCGCCGTGGTTCCGCCGCCACCACCGCCGCTGCCTCGTTAGAGCTCGGTGCCGCGAAGAGAACGTGGCGCGCAGGGGACGTGAGCCCTGCGCGCCGCGGGTGAGAAACCTGCAAAGGATCAACCGCAGATGTAGCGATCCCCTTTGCATTTGTGTTTCCCGCTGGCGAGATCCGTGGTCAGCTGGCCTGTCGTCGTTCCAACGCCCGCTACGCTCCTCCTGCTCGTTTGCGCCATCGGGGGAATCAGCGCGATGAGCGCATGGCGATGCGGGTAGGGGCGCGACGCGTAACGGCCGCGGCGCTCGCCACTCCGCCGTGCCACGGGCTGAGCGGACCGGCTAGCCGATCGTTCTGACCGGGCTGCGGCGCGCATACCAGCAGGGCCGGTAGCCCGCATGAGGCAGGAGCGACCGGACACAGATCTCCGTCTGGGGCTGGTCCCAGAAGATCTCGACCCGGCCGTCCTTGCGGAGCGTCGCGTAGTAGAAGGTCTCGGCGCCCATCACCTCCTCTGTCTCGGCTCGACGCATCCGGTATCGCACCCGGACATCCTCGACCACGTACACGACGGCCATGGCCACCAGGGCGAAGACGGCCAGGCGGAGCGCGACGATGGTCAGCCGGTCCGCTCGGCTTCTCAGAGCTGGTCTCCGCCGAGCGTGTTGCGCAGGCGCGGATCGAGCCAGTCACGCGCGCGCATGTGCGGGTCAATCTAGCATGGGAGGAGCGGGGGTGGCGGCGCCGCTCCCCCCCTGACACCCCCCACCGGTCACGCGGGAGGATTCACGAACCCTCGCTCGCAGCTCGCGCGGCTTCCTTCTCCGCCATCTTGCGCTTGAGCTCTTCCGGTGTCAGCCGGACGATGTCCTCGTTCTGGTGCGCGTAGACCTTGTGGGTCGAGGTGTCGAGACGCTCGAGACCGGAGCGCCCGGAGAGCACGTCGTCCTTCCAGCGCTGATGCGCGGCCTCGCGCCCGTGGAACTCGGGCATGACCTCGCGCGCGAAGAGATCGAGGCTGGCGCAGATGTCCTCGTGCGGGGTGCGGCCGGTCTGGTTGAGGAGGATGACCTGGTCCACGTGCGCGGCCTCGAACTCGCGCAGCCGTCGTCTGATCGTGTCGGGGGACCCGATCAGGCCCGCGCGCAGCGTCTCCTGCGCCTTGGGGGTGTGTCGCCACTCCTGGTAGAGCTGCCACATGTTGCCGCGCCCGGGCTCGGCCATGCCGTGCTTGCCGTAGTGCGAGAGGCAGAAGACGAAGAAGGTCCAGCCCGCGGCCTTGGCCTGCGCTTCCTCGTCGGTGGGCGCGCACATGAAGGCGCTGACCATGGCGACGTTGGCATTGGTCGGATAGTCGGCGAGCTTGGCCGGGCGATCGATGAGGTTGGCGTAGTACTCGCTGACCCAGGCGCGCGCGGCCTCGGGCGTCACGAACTGAAAGCCGAGGGCGCCCATGCCCCACTGCCCAGCGCTGCCGATGGTCGTGATGTTCGAGCAGGCGACCCAGAGGGGCGGGTGCGGCTTCTGGAAGGGCTTGGGAATGACGTTCCGCGCGGGGAAATCGAAGAACTGTCCGTGGAACTCGACGGCCTCCTGGGTGAAGCACGGGATGAGGACCCGCACCGCTTCCTCCCACACGTCGCGCTTGTCGCGCACGCGCCGCCCGAAGGGATGGAGCTCGACGGGCCCCTGCCCCTCGCCGAGCCCCAGCTCCACGCGGCCTCCGCTCAGGAGATCGAGGGTGGCCACGCGCTCCGCCACGCGAATCGGATGGTTGGTGGGAAGCTGGATGATGCCGTGGCCGAGACGGATGCGGCGCGTGCGCTGGCTGGCCGCCCCCAGGAAGACTTCCGGCGCCGAGGAGTGCGAGTACTCCTCGAGGAAGTGGTGCTCCACCTCCCACGCATAGTCGTAGCCCAGCCGGTCGGCCAGCTCGATCTGGGTCAGCGAGTCCTGCAAGAGCCGATGCTCGCTGTCGGAGGCCCAGGGTCGCGGCAGCTGGTGCTCGTAGAAGATCCCGAACTTCATGTCGGCAAATCTAGCATGAGTAGGCGACGAAGCGCGGACGCGCTCAGGTGATGACGCCGGCGACGCCTTCGTGAACCATGGGTCGGAGAGGGCCGAACTGGCCCTGGGTAGGCTCCGCTCAGCAGAACCACGCCTCGGTCAGCTTGGGGGGGCGCCGCCGGTCGGGGGCCAGCGCCGGCTCGACATCGAGCGGTCGCCCCGCCGCCGAATGGGCGAGCGCCCTGACCTTGTAGAAGGTCGCGCCGGCGTCCTCGCTGACGGAGGCTTCCACGGCGCGGCTCGCCTGCTGCTGGAGATCGTCCATGCGCGGGTCCGGATGGCGCCAGCGATAGCTGAAGGACGCGCGGTCGAGCGGCCCGAGAGAGGGCCTGATCGCCTCGCGGCTCAGGAGCGCAGAGCCGGGTGGCACGAGAAGACGGAGGGTGAGCTGGACGGGATCGACGTGATCGATCAGCCCTTCCCCCTCGATGAAGTCGAGCATGTCCAGATAGTCTTCGAGCGTCGTCCAGGGCGTGAAGGCCACCCAGGTGGGACGGAAGGCGATGCCCGCCTGCCTGACGATCCGGAGGGCGGGCAGGATGTCCGCCCGCGCGTGGCCCTTCTCGAGGTTCGCGAGCACGGTGTCGCTGAGCGACTCCACCGCCGAGATCATGAAGAGGCAGCCGAGCTGCCGGAGCTCGGGCAGGAGCTCCGGTCGCTCCAGGATGTGCTCCACCTTGGCCGTGAAGTCGAAGGTGAGAGACGGCCACGCCCCGTGGACGGCGCGCGTCACCGCCATCGAGTGGCCGGGCCCGTTGAGGAAATCCGGGTCCCCGAAGGTGATGTGGGTGGCGCCGTCATGCACCAGCCGGTCGATATCCGCAAGCACGACCTCCTGCGGCACCACGAAGAAGCGACCGCCGTAGACGGGCGGGATCGGGCAATGCAAGCAATGGTGGAGGCACCCGCGGCTGGCCTCGACGTAGCCGACGAGACGGCGCGACCCGTTCTCCTCCAGGTGGGCATAGCTCTTGAGCGCAGGCAGGGCGTCCCGGCTCGGGGGGATGAAGGCCAGCCGCTTCAGCACGGGCTTCGCGGGATGGTCTCTCAGATGAACACCGTCGATGGGTCCGGAGCGCCCCCTCTCGAGCGCCTCCACCAGCGCGACCAGGGCCGCCTCGACCTCACCGCCGAGGACGGAATCGCCGCCGTTGGCCAGCAGGTAGTCGGCGTTCAGCGAGGCATAGAGCCCGTAGAAGCAGACGTGGCAGCCGGGTTTCACGCGGCGCACTTCCTCCGCCACTCGCGTGCCGAGCCGGAGGGCGGTGTGCATGGGAACGGAGATGGCCACGAACCGCGCGCGCGCCACCCGGCCGGGATCGAATGGCTCCACGGAGAGGTCGAGAGCCGCGGGCGCGAAGCCGGCGCGCTCGAGAAAGGCGAGCGGAGAGGCGAGGGCCAGCGGCTGGTGGCCGAGCTCGTAGCAGGAGAGCAGGAGAACGGCCCCGTCTTCTCTCAGCGGGGTAGCGTCCGTTTTCGGCATGGCAGGTCTCTCGATCGATTTCATGTCAGCGCTCGCCTCGTCGAGTATACCTGCTGCCCGGACGGCTCGGCGGATAGACACGGAGATGGGCTATCCTCGCCGTACGAGTCGACACCAGCCTCCGGGAGGACCCATGCTCCAATTGCGACCGAATTGCGAATGCTGCGACCGGGACCTTGCTCCGGACTCGCCCGAGGCGCGCATCTGCTCCTTCGAGTGCACGTTCTGCGAGGCATGCGCCGAGGGGATACTGCATGGCCGCTGTCCGAATTGCGGGGGTGAGCTGGTCCGTCGACCCGTACGTCCCGCGGACGCGCTGACCAAGCATCCCGCGTCGACGACTCGGGTGGTCAAGCGCGAGCCGTGCGCGACGACGGGATGAGCGCGAAGCATACCGCCATGGAGTTTCCCCGAGACCCCGTGGCGGCCGTGATCCACCCGGATCCGTATCCCTACTACGCGAGCCTGGTCGCCGAGAAGCCCTTCCACCGGGATGAAGCGCTAGGCTTGTGGGTCGCCTCGAGCGCGGCCGCGGTGACGGCGGTATTGACCAGCGATCTCTGCCGGGTGCGCCCGCCCGCCGAGCCCGTTCCCCGGGCCCTCCTGGGATCGCCGGCCGCAGAGATCTTCGGGCATCTCGTTCGCATGAACGATGGCGCGGGTCACTGCCCCTTCAAGCAGGCCGTCTCCGCCACTCTCGATTCGGTGGACAGGACCCAGGCCGCCGAGCAGAGCAAGACCTCGGCGCGGATTCTCTCGGACGAGCTCGAGCCCGCGGCCGATCCGCGTCGGCTCACGGAGTTTGCCTTCCGGCTGCCCGTCTATGTCATGGCGGGTCTGCTTGGCGTCCCTCACGACAGGCTGAGAGAAACCGCGCGGTGGACCGACGACTTCGTGCGGTGCCTGTCGCCGCTCAGCACGCCCGAGCAGATCGAGCAGAGCAAGAGCGCGGCCGGTCGGCTCCTCGATCTCTTCCGCTCCCTGCTGGCGGGCGGGAGGGCGGGAGGTCTCCTGGGCGCCCTTGCCGCGCAGGCACGACGGCTCGGGCGCGAGGACGTCGACGTCATCGTCGCGAACGGCATCGGCTTTCTTTCCCAGTCCTACGAGGCGACCGCCGGGCTCATCGGCAATACCCTCCTGGCCTTGATGTCGCAAGCGGCGGTGCGCGAGCAGGTCGCGGGGAATCCAGGATTCCTTGGTCATGTCGTTCAGGAGGTGCTCCGTTACGACCCGCCCGTCCAAAACACCCGCCGCTTCCTCGCCGCGTCGGGAGAGATCGACGGACAGCAGATGAAGGAAGGCGACGCGATCCTCGTCGTCCTGGCCGCCGCCAACCGCGACCCGCGGGCCAATCCCGATCCCCAGCGCTTCGAGGCGCTCAGGGAGAATCGGCGCACGTTCACCTTCGGCGCCGGCGCCCATGCCTGCCCAGGCGAGGCGATGGCCGCGAGCATCGCGGAGGCAGGCGTGGGGCAGCTCCTGGCGGCGGGCCTTCGCGTCGAGGAGCTCGCGAGTCCGCCGGGGTACCGAGTGGCGGCCAACGCGCGCATTCCAATCTGGTAGATAGATCTGCCAATTTTAGTAGTAACTTACGAGTAACGCTTCAGAACTCGCACGAGCCTGTCCCGTTACCCGTCCGACGCGCGCATGAACTTGTGCCGGGGCGGCGGGCAGTGTATGGTCCGCGGAGTGGTCCGACGCCTCACACGGAGGCTCATGATGACGCGCAGACGTGCCCTCGCATCGATCGTCACCGTCACGATGGCCCTCGGCCTCTGGGTGGCGCCTGTCACCGCCCAGCCGGCGGGGACGCTCGTGGTCGGGCTCGTCGCCGAGCCGGTCAACCTCGATCCGCCCCAGGTCACCGATCTCAACTCGAATCGCGTGGGACGGCGCATCGTCGAGACCCTGGTCACCTTCCCCGAGGAGAGCACTCAGGTCGTCCCCGGCCTCGCCGAGTCCTGGACCATCTCGAAGGATGGCCTGCAGTACAGCTTCAAGCTCCGGCGGGGCATCACCTTCCACGACGGCACGCCGCTGAACGCCGAGGCGGTGAAGTTCTCCATCGAGCGCCAGATCAATCCCAGCCATCCCGCCTACAAGCTCGGCAAGTACCCCTTCGCGAACTTCTTCTTCGGCAACGTGAAGGCCGTCGAGGTGCTGAGCGAGGAGCGGGTGGCCTTTCTCCTGAACGAGCCCCGGGCCTCCTTCCTGTCCATCCTGACCGCGGGCGCGGCTTCCATCGTGAGCCCGACCGCCGTGATGAAGTGGGGCCCGGACTATCCGACGCATCCGGTGGGGACGGGTCCCTTCCGCTTCGCCTCCTGGGATCGCGGCCAGCGCGTGGTGCTGGAGAAGAACCCGACGTACTGGAAATATCCCGTCAAGGTGGAGCGCGTGATCTACCGCCCCATCGTGGAGGATCAGGCGCGGCTGACTGAGCTCCTCACGGGCACGCTCGACGTCATCGTGGGCGTGCCCGCCGACTTCGTGAGCCAGCTCGAGCAGAACCCGAAGATCACGCTGCTCAAGCAGGTGGGGGCCCACGTCTGGTACCTCGGCATGAACAATCAGAAGAAGCCCTTCGACGACAAGCGCGTGCGGCAGGCGCTCAACTACGCGGTCAACAAGGATGCCATCGTGAAGGACGTCCTCAAGGGCACGGGCGCCTCGTCACGGGGTCCCGTGCTCCCGGGCACCTGGGGCGCAGATCCCGCGCTCAAGGCGTATCCCTACGACCCCGAACGGGCGAAGAAGCTCCTGGCCGAGGCAGGCTATCCGAACGGCTTCTCGACGACCTTGTGGGTGCCGGAGTCTGGCTCGGGCATGCAGGCGCCCGTGGCCATGAGCACGGTCATGCAGTCCAACCTCAAGGCCGTGGGCGTCAACGTCAGCCTGCAGACCATGGAATGGGGCGCCTATCTCGCCAAGCTCCGCACCAAGGAACAGGAGCTGTTCGCGCTGTCGTGGATGGCGGGCACGGAAGATCCCGACATGGTCATGTACCCGCTCCTGCACTCGAGCCAGTGGACGCCCGTGGGCCCCAACCGCGCCCTCTACAAGAACCCGCGCTTCGACGCCCTCCTCCAGCAGGCGCGCCTCACCACCGACCAGACCAAGCGCGCCCAGCTCTACAAGGAGGCGCAGCGCATCCTCGTCGACGACGCGCCGTGGGTGTTCGTCGACCACGAGATCCAGATCGCGGCCCTCTCGAAGCGGGTGCAGGGCTTCAAGCTCCACCCGAGCTTCGACCTGCGCGTGGAGACGATCTCGCTCAAGTGAGCCCGCGCCCTTGAGAAGTTAGATCGCCCGCTTGAGAGGTTAGATCGTTGAGGGCCTACATAGCGCGGCGCGTGCTCCTGCTCGTGCCCGTCCTGCTCGGGGTCTCCATCGTCGTCTTCATGGTGCTGCATCTCTCCCCGGGCGACCCCGCCGAGATCATGCTGGGCTCCCAGGCGACCCAGGAAGATCTCGCGCGCCTCCGGCGCGAGCTCGGCCTGACCGAGCCGCTGCACGTCCAGTACCTCCGCTGGATGGGCCACGTCCTCCGCGGCGATCTCGGGCGATCGCTCTGGATGAAGCGCCCCGTCCTCGACGAGGTGCTCCACCGATTCCAGGCCACCCTCGTCCTGACGGGCAGCAGCCTGTTGCTGTCCACGCTGGGCGGCCTCGCCCTCGGCCTCGCCTCCGCCGTGCGCCCGCACTCGCTGCTGGACCGGCTGAGCGCCGTCACCTCCCTCTTCGGCGCCAGCATGCCCGTGTTCTGGCTGGGCATCGTGCTCATGGTCGTCTTCTCGCTCTGGCTCGGCTGGCTTCCCGCCTCCGGCATGTGGGCGCCCTATGGCGGCGGCGACCTGCGCGATCTGGCCGCCCATCTCGTGCTGCCCGCGGTCACCCTGGCCGCGGCCTCCATGACCATCATCGCCCGCCTCACCAGGAGCACCATGCTCGACGTCCTCGGCCAGGACTACATCCGGACGGCGCGCGCCAAGGGACTGATCGAGGGCGAGGTGGTGGTTCGCCACGGGCTCAAGAACGCCCTCATCCCCATCGTCACCGTGGTCGGCGTGCAGGCGGGCTATCTCCTGGGCGGCGCCGTGCTCACGGAGACCGTCTTCGCCTGGCCCGGCGTGGGGCTGCTCATGGTCCAGGGCATCCTGGCCCGCGACTTTCCCCTCGTCCAGGGCTGCGTCCTCGTCATCGCGCTCACCTTCGTCCTCATCAACCTCGCCGTCGATCTGCTCTACGTGTACCTGGATCCGCGCATCCACTATGAATAGACGGCTCGTCAGGAACCGGCTGGCCCTCCTTGCCCTCCTCGTCATCCTGGCCGCAGCCGGCGCCGCCCTCCTCGCCCCGCACCTGCCCCTCCGCGATCCCGACGCCGTGGACACTCCCAATCGCCTGCGTCCGCCCCTGACGGCCGGACACTGGCTCGGCACGGACGAGTTCGGCCGGGACCTGCTCGCGCGGCTCATCTGGGGGGCGCGCGTCTCCCTCCTCGCGGGGGTGGCCACGGCGGGGGCGGCGATGCTGATCGGGGTCGTGCTCGGGATCGTCGGCGGCTACTACTCGGGCTGGACGGAGACGGTGGTCATGCGGCTGACGGACATCCTCATGGCCTTTCCGTACATCCTCCTCGCCATCGCCATCGTGGCCGGGCTCGGCCCCGGCCTCCGCAACGCGATGATCGCCATCACCATCGTGGGCTTCCCCATCTACACGCGGCTCGCGCGCGGCATCGTGCTGTCCGTGCGCGAGCGCGAGTTCGTGGAGGCCGCGCGCGCCCTCGGCAGCCCGGATCGCTTCATCCTCGTCCGTCACATCGTCCCGCAGCTTCTCTCACCCGTCATCGTCGCCTTCAGCCTCGATGTCGGCGCGAAGATCCTGGCCACGGCCGGTCTCTCTTTCCTCGGGCTGGGCAGCCAGCCGCCCACGGCCGACTGGGGGAGCATGCTCGCGACGGGACGCCAGTTCGTGATCTTGAGCCCGCATGTCGTCATGCTGCCCGGGCTGGCGATCTTCGCGATCGTCCTCGCCCTCAACCTGGTGGGCGACGCCCTGCGCGACCTCCTCGACCCACGGACGTATCCCAGGTAGGCGAGGGCTCGCGTCTCCCGGTCGGCGGCTTAGCTCGGCTGGCGAGTCTGAAGGGCGATGTCGTTCAGGACTTTCGGCGGCGTGGGCTTGACGAGAAAGTGATCGAATCCGGCCTGCGCGGCACGCGCGCGGTCCTCTTCTCGCCCGTAGCCGGTGAGGGCGACCAGCACGGCCTTGTCGAGCTGGACGCTCTGGCGTAGCTGCCGGGCCGTCTCGAAGCCATCCATGCCCGGCATGCCGACGTCGAGGAACACGACATCAGGCTGAAAGTGGGCGGCGATCCTCAAGGTGGAGGGACCGTCGTGGGCGATCTGCACGTCGTGCCCGGCCACCCGGAGCACGATGGCGAGAGTCTCCGCACCGTCGAGGTCGTCGTCGGCCACGAGAATCCGGCGGGAGACGACCTTCACGGCCACGACGTTGTTCGGCGTCTCCTGCCCCATAGTCACCTGAATCTCTTGCGTGCGCGAAGGACCTACCGTGCGTTCGGAGAGCAGCCAATGAAGGTCGTCGGGTACTGTAGCTCAACTCGAACAGGATTGTCTGTCGGGTATCCGACACAGTGCGGCCAGCCAGAGAGTCCGTCGATCATGAGGCCGCGAGCGTCACCGGCGAAAGAAGCGGTCGAACTCTCCTTGTATGACGCGATAGCACTCACATGCGGCCGTCTCCAGCCCGGAACGGTTGAGGATGGTGATGCTGCCGCGGCGGTAGCGGATCAGGCCGGCCCTCTGCAGGGAGCCGGCGGCCTGATTGGCGCTGCCGCGATTCACCCCCAGCATCTGGGAGAGAAACTCCTGGGTGGACCGGAGCTCGCTCGACCCGGAGAGATCCTGGGAAGCGAGCAACCATCGACACAGACGCTGTCGTGTGGTGTGGAACCGGTTGCAGGCGCTGGACTGGGAGAGGTGAACGATCAACGTGTGCACGTAGTGCAGGAGGAGCCTGTGCAGGGGGCCGCAGCGATCGAACTCCTTGCGCAGCACATCGGCCTTCATCCGCCACGCCGTGCCCGCCCCCTGCACCACGATCCGGTACGGGAGGGCATGTGATCTCAGCACGATGGGGATGCCAATGACGCCTTCGCTGCCGACCAGGCTGACCTCGATGGACGTTCCCTCCTCGGCCTGCGAGAGGATGGAAACGATGGCCGTGCCCAGAAAGTACGCCCATTGCATGGTGCCGCCCGGCTCGTACAGGACCTGACCGGTGGTCAGGGTGACGTGCTGAAGGTCGGGCGCGATCCTCGCGTATTCCTTGCGAGACAGACCTGCGAGGATGCGATTCCCGCCAGGATCTGGCTTTCCGCCGGCGTCGGACAGATTCTTCTCCTTTGCCGCCGCCGGGTACTCTATACGGCCGAAGGCCGGATGTCTGTCGCATACCCAACATTGTGCACTGCGGAGGGCCCGCTCGGGCCGCGGTCTGCATGGACGGATATCATGGCGACGGCACACCATGCATAGGTCGGGACGATGCCTGGAAGTGGTGGAAGACGGGGAGCGCGCGCAAGGTCTTCGGGCCCCCTCCCCTACCCGGGATCAGGGCGGAAGCGTGTAGCGCCGCTCGATGGCCGCCCTGATCAGGGCCCGGCTCTCCTTCGGAGGAAGGCTCGCGTCTTCTTCCACGCTCGCCGCCGCCGAGGCGAGGGCCTCGTCCTTGATGGCCTCGCGGAACCAACGGGAATAGTCCTTGAGGCGGAGATGGTGGAGCCACGTCTCGTCATCGACTCCCGCGGCCAGCTGCACGAAGAGGGCGAGGTTCCGGGCGCGCAGGTTCAACCGCCCGGCGGGGCCGCGGAAGTAGAAGCTCTTGTCCTCGCCCAGCTCGCCCGTGGCGTACTTGCGCACGTGACGCCGATGCTCCGCCTGGGGCGGCGCCGTGCGAAGCCACACGGGATCGCGGGGTTGGGGCTGTCGCGTCCACAGGAGCGCCTCTCCAGGCTCCTTGGTGCCGGGGAGCCCGAGGGGCGGCTGGGCGCCCACGACCTCGCCGAAGGCTCGGAGCGTGTCGTCGGACGACTTCCCGATGGCGATCGTGATGTCGATAGAGGAGAGCACGGCCGGGGCCACGTGCTCGGGGTGCACGGTGATGAGCATCATGCCCGAGAGCGTCCGGGGCAGCGTGACCGAGACGAGCTCGGAGGAGGCGGGCAGCAGGTGGTGGGCCTCGTCGACCACGATCCAGTGGGGCCGGCCCGTGCGCGCCCGCAAATCTTGAAGTCCGGGCAAGAGGCGCGAGAAGAAGGCCGGGCGCTCGTCGAGCCCGAGCCCGAGGAGATTGACCACCACGTTGCGGTTCGGCTGCTCGAGCACGTCCAGGGCCCCCGCCACCGTGGGGGCGCGCTGCTTGTCTCCGAGCACGATGGCGTTCTCGAGCTGAGCATAGTCGCCCTCGGGGTCGACGATGCAGAACTGATAGCGCCGTTCCGCCAGACGCTCGAGCACACCGGTCGCGAACGTCGACTTGCCGCTCCCCGACGAGCCGGCGATCAGCACGCCGAGGCCATAGGGGTTCAGTCGGACCTCCTCGCCCGTCTCGCGGGTGCCGAGGAGGATGGCGTGCCGGGACAGCCGGCCTTCCAGGTCGGCGAGGTCGCCGTCGATGAGCTTCTCCATCAGCTCGGTGACGCCGGCACCGTTCGGTTCCCGCGTCACCCAGTCGGCCCGCTCCTGGACGAGAGGGAGGGCGTTGGCCACCGCCACGCCGCACTCGCAGAGCCGGATCAAGGCGTGGTCGTTCTCCGCGTCACCCACACCCACGCAGTTGTGCGGGGAGAGTCCCAGCTCGAGCAGCGCGGCTTCGAGCCCCGTGGCCTTGTTCACCCCCGAAGGCAGGACCATGACGGCGCCCTTGTTGAAGATGACCTGGAGCTCGAGCCCGAGGTCCCGGATGGTCTCGAGCACAGCCGTCTCGTGAGGCTGCCAGGTCGCCACGAGGCAATGCCCCACGGAGAGCGGAGAGATCCCGCGGGCGCGGAGCGCGTCGATGAGCTCGGGGGACGGGGCTTCCCCGAGTGTCTTGTGCTCCCGGCTGGCCGGGCGGTACACGACCCCGCCGTTCTCCGCCACGACGCGGTCGAACACTTCGACGTCCGGGAAGATGGCGAGCAGATCCTCGAGCTCCCGCCCCGTCACCAGGACGATCTTGCGGCCGGAGTCGCGAAGCCGCTGAAGGGCCACCCGCGTGTCGTCGGAGACCATGCCACCGGTCGCCAGCGTTCCGTCGAAGTCACAGGCGAGGACGAGGTAGCGCATGCCTCGAGCCTCACTCCGCGGTGGAGAGCTCGTCGGACCGCGAGCGCACGAGGGCGGCGATGGCCCGGGTGAGCGCGGAGGGCTTGATCGGCTTGGCCAGGTGCATCTGGTACCCGGCGGAGAGGGCCCGGCGCTCGTTGTCGGCGCCCGCGTAGGCGGTCAAGGCGATGCTCGGGGTCCCGCCGCCGTGATCTCGTGGCCGCTGGCGGAGCTGGCGGATGAGATCGTATCCGTCCTGGCCCGGCATGCCGATATCGCTCACCATCACGTCGTACCGCTCGCGATCCAGGAGATCGAGGGCCTCCCTCACCGAGCTGGCCGTCGCCACACGGGCTCCCGCCGAGCGCAGGAGAAACGCGAGAGCTTCCCGCGCTCCCGGCTCGTCCTCGACCACCAGGAGACGGAGACCTTGGACCACCGTCATCTGCTTGTCCTCCCCGCGCTCTCGAGGCTCGACGAGGACGGCGATGCCCGGCGCGAGCGGCAGGTCCATGAAGAACGTGGCGCCTCTCCCATTGCCCGGGCTCTCCGCCCAGATCCGTCCCCCGTGAAGCTCCACGAGCTGGCGCGCGATGGACAGGCCGAGCCCCAGTCCGGGAGCCGTCCGGCTGCTGCTGGCATCCGCCTGCCGGAACCTCTCGAAGATGTGCGGGAGAAACTCGGGGGCGATCCCCTCCCCGTTATCCTTGACGATGACGCGGGCGTGCGAGCCCGCCTTCCTGAGCAAGACCTCGACCCTTCCGTCCCTGGGCGTGAACTTGACCGCGTTGGAGAGGAGGTTCGAGGCGACCTGCTGCAGCCGGCTGGAATCGCCGGTCACGGCGAGGGCTCCCTCCTCGAGCTTCAGATCCAGGGTGATCCCCTTGGCGGCCACCGCGAGCCTCACCGAATCCTGGGCCGCCGTCAGGATGGGACCGAGGGGCACCGTCGCCACTTCCATGCGGAGCTTGCCCGATTCGATGCGCGCGACGTCGAGCAGGTCGTCGATGAGCTTGGTCTGCGTGTCCGCCGCGCGCTTGATGAACTCCAGGGCACGGGCGATCTGGGGGTGGTCTCCGGCCCGGGGGCGGAGCACCTCCAGCCAGAGCTGGATGGAGTTCAGCGGGTTCCGGAGCTCGTGGGAGACCACGCCGAGGAACTCGTCCTTGGCGTGGCTGGCGCTCTCCGCGGCCATCCGAGCCGTCTGTATCCGCTGCAGGAGCTCTTCCCGGCGTTCGGCCGCCCGCTTCAGATCCGTGGTGTCGGTGATCAGCCCCACGTGGCTCACCACCGCGTCGCGCCAGTTGCGCACCGGTCTGGCCTGAGCCGTCACCCATTTCGTCTCGCCACCGGCCGGTCGCAGCCGATATTCCGACGAGAAATCGCACTGGAGCTTGATCGCGTCGTCCCAGTGGCGGGTGACACGCTCACGGTCGTCCTCGTGAAGGGCATCGACCCAGCCCGCGCCCGTCGCGTGCTGCCGGGAGAGTCCCGTGATGGCGCACCACTGGTCGTTCACGTACACGTAGCCGCCGCCCGCGTCGGTCTGGAACAGACCGGCGGGGGCCAGCTGCGCCAGCAACTCGAAGCGCGCCTCGTTCACGCGTCGGTCGGCCGCGGCCTGATGCAGGACTCGGGCGACGTCGTCGACTTCGCTGATCCGTAGACCGGGCTCGTCCGGCGGCGGAGGAGTGCCGCCCGAGAGGGCCGCCGAGAGCCTGGCCAGGGCCGAGATGGGGCGCGCCACCCTCCGGCTCAGGAGCAGGGCCAGCCCGCCCGCGAGGGCGATGGCCAGGACCACGCCGCCGGCCGTGGCCAGCGTCGATTTCCACAGCACGCTGTTGACGGCGGCGACCGGCACGCCTGTGGCCATCGTCCATCCGCTCACCGCGGATCGGCTGTGCGCCGAATACAGCCGCTCCCCCTCGAGGCTCGTCGTGCGGTACGCGGCGAGGGTGCTCTCGCCACTCCGCTCCCGCACGTCGGGAGCGGCGGGCTTGCCCACCCACCGGGCATTGTCGAGAGTCTGAGCGATGATGTGTCCGTCCTGGTCGAGGAGCGTCATGGTGGCATCGGCCGCGATGGGATACGTCCGCAAGAAGCTGAGCCACGACGCGGCGTCGATCTCCGCGAGGAGCACGTACTGGATCCCCTCTCGACTCACGATGGGCACCCCGATGAAGGTCCGGAACTCTCCGGGGCCGGGCCCCTCGAGGAGCCGAGAGACGACGGGCCGGCGAGCCCTGATGGCCTGTTGGAGTGTCGTCCCGTCCACGCGATCCCGAAGCGGCGAGCCGAACGGCCGCCGCAGGTCGAAGACCTGTCGTCCCGAGGCCTCCGCGAGAATGATGCTTTGCCAGCCCTTCTCCTGATCACGCACCCGCCGGGCCCGGGCGTAGAAGCTCGCGAGATCCGCCGCGTCGAGCGACGTCGACCGGGCGAGGATCTCGAGCACCCGCATGCTTCCCAGCAGCTCCCGGTCGAGGGCGATGGACATGCCCTTGACACGCTCGCTGAATCTCTGCTCCTGCGCCGACTGCTGCGTCTTCCACAACACGCCGGTGATGAGCGCAGAAAACACCACGAGCGGAAGGAGGGCGGCCGCGGTGAGGACGAAAAGATACGAGCGGATCTTCACGGGACTCGCGCGGAGGTCACGACGCAGGCGGAGATCGAGCCCGCACCCGGTAAGAGTGCCAAGGGGTGATCACGATAGCCGCTCGGGATGCTAGAGAGCATGGGACCCGAGAACCCTGCGGTCCTCGGATCAACCATCGCATCATTTGTGCCAACCGATCGGCGCTATTGTCGAGCGAGAATCGGCTGTATCGCGCTCATTTACCGTGAGCGCAACGTCAGGACGTGAGGTTCGCCGCGTCAACGTTACCTGGTCAGAATGGCAAAAGTGACATACTCGGAAAATCGAGCCGCCGCCTCGACATTGCTCGCGAGATGGGACTCGAGAAGTCCTAACGGCCCGCGAGGCTCGCCACGATGGTGGTCAGCTCGACGGGCTGCACCGGCTTGGGCACGTGCATGCTGTAGCCCGCGGAAATCGTGCGGAGGCGATCCTCGACGCGTCCGTACGCCGTGAGCGCGACGGCGGGGGTGGCGCCTCCGCTCGAGCGATCCAGCCCTCGCACCTTCCGGATGAGCGCATAGCCGTCCTCGCCGGGCATCTCGATGTCGGAGATCAGCACGTCGGGGCGCCCGTGACGCACCAGCTCCAGAGCCTCCGCCGCTGAGCGAGAGGTCGTGACCACAGCTCCCGCTCCGCTCAGGATGGCGGAGGCGAGATCGAGCGAGTCCTGGTCGTCGTCGACGACGAGGATGCGCAGGCCGTCGAGGCGCGGGCCCGCCAGCGCGCGCGCCGTGCGGGCCGCCGTGGGATGCTCTCCCGGCTCCGTCTCCGGCGCGGCCTGCACGATGGTCAGAGGCAGCTTCACCGTGAACGTCGCGCCTTTCCCGGCCCCGAGGCTGTACGCGGAGACGGTCCCGCCGTGAAGCTCCGTCAGGTACTTGACGAGGGCGAGGCCGAGGCCCAGCCCCTCGTGCTGCCGGGTCGTGGAGCTGTCCCCTTGGCGGAATCGCTCGAAGAGAAACGGCAGCAGCTCGGGGCCGATGCCCTGCCCCGTATCGCTGACCACGAGCTCGACGCGCGAGTCGATCCGTTGCAGGTGGATCTGGATCTGACCGCCCCTCGGTGTGAATTTCACGGCGTTGCTCACGAGGTTCCAGACCACCTGCTGCAGCCGGTTCGGATCCCCCGTGATCGGCCCCGCCCGCGGATCGAGGACAGTGTGAAGCCGTATGCTCTTGGCGGCGGCGGCCGGGCTCATCGAGTCGAGGGCCGCCTTCACCACCAGGTCGAGGTCGACCTTCTGGACGTCGAGGCGCATCTTGCCCGACACGATGCGGGACACGTCGAGGAGATCGTCGATGAGCTGCACCTGGGCATTGGAGTTCCGGACGATCGCGTCGAGCCCCCGCGCCGCCGTCGCCTCGTCGACCTCGCCCGATTTCAGGATATTGGCCCACCCGTACACGGCATTGAGCGGAGTGCGCAGCTCGTGGGAGAGGACGGCCAGGAACTCGTCCTTGGCGCGGCTGGCCCCCTCCGCCTCCTCCCGCGCCGCCCGCTCACGGGCGAGGCTGAGTCTGAGCTCCTCTTCTGCCCGCTTCCGGTCGCTGATGTCGCGCGCGATTTTCGAAGCCCCGATGATCTCGCCCGCCGTAGAGCGGACGGGAGACACGGTCAGGGAGATGTCCACCATCGTCCCATCCTTGCGAATGCGGACCGTCTCGAAATGGTCGGCCATTCCTCGCCGGATGCGCGCCTGGACCTCGTCCTCCTCGTGCCGGCGCTCAGACGGGATGATGAGCGTGATGTGCCGCCCCACCGCCTCCGCCGCCGTGTCAGATGGAACGACGCCATCTCGGCCTGCTTCCTCTCCGTGATGTCCTTCAGGTAGATGGCGAGCCCTGCGCGCGAGGGAAACATCCGCACCTCTGACCAGATCCTCCGCCGATCGTCGAAGAACTCCACGTCTCGGGAGACGTCGTCTGTCACGGCGTGCCGTGCCTCGATCTCGAATGGGGTGCCCACGAGCTCGGGGAATTCGTCCCAGATACACTGGCCCAGGAGCTCTTCGCGCGGGCGGCGCGCGAGCTGGGCGGCCCGCGCGTTGACGAACTGGTACCGCCACGCGCGGTCCAGGACGATGAACCCGTCGCTGATGCTCTCCAGGAGATGATCGAGCTGCCGCTCGCGGCGCTGCAGCGCCTCGTTGAGGACGCTGATGGCCACGCCGATGAAGAGGAAGGCCCCCATGGCCACCATGTCGCTCGGGGCTGTGATGATGAAGGAGTGAGTGGGAGGGATCCAGAGATAGGCGGCGGCCGCTGCGCAGAGGAAGGTAGTGACGAGGCCCGGGCCGAGCCCACCGAACCATGCGGCCACAATGATGAGCGGGTACGCCGTGAGGTAGGGGAACCTGGACTCCCACAGGGGATGCAGCAGGGCCCTGGCAAGAATCGCGGCAGCCGCGCACAGGATCGCGACCGCGTAGCGGGCGAATGGTCCGTCCTTCGAGCGCCACATCGCGCATACGATAGCCCGTGCGGGAGGGCCACGCTCGGAGAATTTCTCGAGGGTCGGCTGTCCCACGCGACGAGCGCGCCGATCAGTCGGGGTGGGCGGCCTGCCGCGCCGAGGTCCTCAGTGGCTCGGCGCTCCGCGGCTCGCCCAGCGCCGCAGCGCGACCAGCGCCCACACCGCCTCCACCAGGCCGAAGGGCCACGCGCCCTGGAGAAAGCCGTAGAGCGATCCCAGGGCGCAGGCGCCCGCGAAGGCCAGGATGAACCAGCGGCTCCGATCCTCGAGGGCGTAGAAGACGAGCTTCCGGGGTCACCGCCCAAAGCTCGGCGCCTCCCCCGTCCGCGCTCGGCCGGCCCCGCAGCTCGAAGGGCGCCGTGTCGAAGAGGGGGGCGCGCGCCTGGGTCGTGTACGTGCGAAAGGCGCGCCCGGGATTGTGATCGCGCGCGAAGTCGATGAGGAGCGTGGAGGTGAGGGGTCCGTGCACCACGAGCCCCGGATAGCCTTCGACGTCCATGGCCCAGGCGCGATCGTAGTGGATGCGATGGCTGTTGAAGGTCAGGGCCGAGAAGCGAAAGAGCAGGATGGGATCGGGAACGACGCGCCGCCGCCACGGGACGTCGACGGGGGCGTCCTCGCGCCGGGGCGCCTGGTTCCGCTCCCCCGCCTTGATCTCCTCGCGGAACACGGTTCGCCGCTCTTCTTCGAGGGCGAGACCGCCCGATCCATAGACGCGGTGGATCACGGTGGCGAAGACGAGGGTGCCCGTGCCGCCAGATTTCATGGCGAGGTCGGCAAGCTCGGTCTCTCGCCTCAGCTCCTCCCCGATGCGCAGGGGCTGATGAAAGCGCAGCTGCTCGCCCGCGAACATCCTCCGCGGCAGCGGCATGGGCGGGACCACTCCCGCGTCGAGCGGGCTGCCGTCGGGCCGCAGCTCGTCCTGGCGGAACTTGGGCAGGAAGTACAGGCCGAGCCAGCCCGGGGGCAGCGGATCTCCGGGCCGCAGGTCCGGCTCGGGGCGGCCAAAGGCGAGGCGGAGCAGGTTCGCGGAGCCGGGTGTGACGACGTCGGTGGCGACGGCGCGTCGGCCGACGTGCTGCTTGAGATCTTCGGGACTCAGCGACGCAGTGACCATGCCGACTCCTCTCCACTGCACTGGCTCGGGCGCGGACGGCATCGTCTGACTCACGGTGGTGTCCTGAATATCCGGAGGACGTACTCCCTGTTCTCCGGGTACCAGAGATTGCCCAGGTGCCCTCCATAGGGGTAGAGCTTCATCTGATCGCCCAATGTCTCCTTGAGCTCCTCCAGAGATTTCCGGTCGGCCAGGAAATCATCGGCGTTGTGCGTGATGTGCACTCTGGCATTGCCGCGTATCTGATCGAGAATCGGCGCCAGGGACCCCCGCTTGGTAAGGCTGTCCAGGTCGGCGTCGGGCGCGGCCGCCTGAGCTCTCCACAACGGCACGCCGATCTTTTCGCTGTAGTCCTTGAACAGGAAGCCCTTGGCTTCCTCCAGGCGCTTTCTCGCCTGATCCTTGGGAGTCTTGAGCACGCCCTGATCGTTGATCGCCTGGCTGACATAGACGAGCTCGGGGAGCAGGATCTCCAGATCCTCGGCGATGAGGAACTGGAGCTCCTCTCGCGTGAAGACCCCGAACGCCTTGGTGAACCTCGCGAAGACCGCTGGGTCGTCCCGCTTGTCCTTGGAAAAGGACTCGACGATGCCCAGGGCTTTGACCAGGAGGCCCTTGGACTTGCTCGGCCCCAGCTTCTCCTGGAGGGCGGACCATTCGTCGACCTTCTCCAGGGCGTAGGAGAGATCGAGGGGCGGGTTGATGAGCAGATACGTGTCGATGCCGATCTTGCGCTCCTGGGCATCGATCACGCTCAGGTGGGCGCCCTCGAGGGCTCCCAGGCTTGCCCCGAGGAAGTTGATTCTCGTAATCTTCACGTTGTATCGAGCTTTCAGAATGTCCAGAGTCTTTTGCATGGCTTCATAGAGATCGCGGACGTCTTCCGGGACATAGCCGGGGGCGCCGCTTCGGCTCGCCGCCAGCGCGAAGTTCCAGCTCATGGGGGAGGGTAGGATGACGATGTGAGAGCCCTCGGCATGGAAGAGGCCGGCGAAGTAGGTAGCGAGGCCGAAGTACGGGTTGGTGCCGATGCCGGAGAGAATGAAGAGCAAGGGGGCGGGTCGGTTCTGGCGATAGAGCGTGACCTTCAGCTCGCCGCGCCCTTCCAGAGCAGGGAGCTGGTCCCTGCCGGCGAGACCCGGCACGTGGACTATCTGCCGTTTGAGCTTGGGAGTGAGGTCGTCGGAATTCAGGATGGCGGCGGTGCTGGTCGCCACGTAGGGGTCGCGATACGGATACTTGTAGTCCTCGGCTCGGACCGGGCTCCATGACAGACAGACCAGGGTCAAGAGGATCGGCGGCACACGCAAGGCCACAAGCTGCCGCCGTCTCCCGTCGCGTCGCGCTCGCATCATCTTGGCCGTCTTTCCTCCTGGATGCTTCACTCCGTGGCCCGGCGGGCCAGGCCCGGCGCCTTGCGCCGGCCTCCCGCCCCTCCAGACAACATACCTCATGAGGATGGGAGCCAGCCGGCGCATTCCCCGGTGGGTGAAGCTGGCCTACACCGTCTTCGTGGCCATCCTCGTACCGTGGTACTGGGTCACGTATACCCCGTGGAACTTTCTCTACTTCTGTGACATCGCCCTGCTCGTCACCGGCGTGGCCATCTGGATCGAGAGCCCGCTCCTCGTCAGCATGCAGGCGGTGGCCATCACGCTGCCGCAGACGCTGTGGGTGGTCGACCTGCTGTGCCGGCTCGTGGCGGGCGTGCACGTGACGGGCGTCACCAACTACATGTTCGAGGGGAGCCTCCCCCTGTTTCTGCGGGGGCTCTCCCTGTTTCACGGATGGCTTCCCTTCGTGCTGTTGTGGCTGCTCTCCCGGCTGGGCTACGACCGGCGGGCGCTCACCCTGCAGGCCGCGGTCGCCGTCATTGTCCTCCTCATCTCGTATCTTCTCGCCCCCGCCCCACCTCCCCCGGCGCCACACCCGAACTGGGCGGTGAACATCAACTACGTCTACGGGCTCGATGACAAGCACCCTCAGACGTGGATGCCGCCCCCGCTGTGGTTGCTCCTCCTGATGGCCTTCAACGTGATCGTGCTCTACGCGCCGACCCACGTCGTCCTGCAACGTGTCTTTGACCCGCCCTACCCTGTGGACTCCCCCAGGAAGTAGCGGCGCGGATCGAAGAGGCGAATGAGGGCGAGCTCATCGGCCGTCGGCGCCTCGAAGCGCCGCAGCGCCGGAGCGACGGCCAGCTCCCAGCCACAGGCCGCGCGGGCGGCATCGACGGCGGCGGCCTCCGCGCGATCGCCGAAGGTGCCCGTGAGGCGGAGCGTCCCGTCATCCCCGTGCTTCTCGTAGAGGCCGAGATCGGAGACCACGGCGCGCACCGTGCGGCCCGGCGCGGTGATGTAGGGCACCTTGTCGACGAAGCGTCGGGGCGACTGCTGGAGGCAGACCACCACCTCGCGCGAGGAGGAGGTGATGTCGTTGGCGCCCCCCGAGCCCGTGACGTACGTCACGCCCGGAATGATGGTCGAGTTGATGTTGCCATGCTTGTCGATCTGTCCCGCCGCCAGCGATCCCAGGCACGCGTTGTGTTGCCCGCCCATGAACACCCCCATGACGTGCAGGATGTCCGTGAGCATCTTGGCCGAGGGAAAATTGCGAAAGGAGAACACGAAGGGCTCGGCGGGCCGCGGGAGGTAGCCGACCATGCCCGTCTCGGCCATGAGCTCGACATCGACGCCGTCGCGCTTGAGCTCGTAGGCGGCCAGCCAGGCGGCGAGGTTGGAGTTGCCCACGCCGGCCAGGAAGCTCCGGTAGCCATGCGCGCGGACCTTCTCGGCGAGGACGCGCGCCGCCACCACCACCATCCACTCGGATGAAGAGGCGGCGGATCCAGGCCCCGGCAGCGTCGCGGATAGCGACTCGAGCTCGGAGACCCACGCGTCGGTGTGGGCGCGGCCCTTGGTCTCCATGATCCGCGCATAGCCGAGCTTGGCCAGATAGGTCGCCTGGTCGGGCACGTCGAGGATCCACTCCTTGATCCAGACCTCCGCCGTCCCGGGCTCGCGGAAGGCGCGCCGGCACTCGAGGATCCATTCCAGATCTTCCGCGTACCCTTCCAGCTCGGCGACCCCCATGCCGTACATGCCGCCGGGATGACACCCCTGCGGCGCCTCGACCACGGCCTGCACGTACTGCGAGGGAAGCTTGACGAGACCCGAATGGCGCCGGATGAAGTCGGTGGAGACGATGCGCTCGACGGAGACGACGGCGCCGCGCCTGGCGGCCATGGCGCCGTACAGGTTCTCGTTGAGCGGTGCCGCCGTCAGCACATTGCCCGCGCGGTCGGCCGCCCAGCCGTGAATCAGCGCCACGTCGGGCACGAGCGCGCGGACGTAGCCCACGCGCCCCTCTCCCCCGAAGGGATCGTCGGCGGCCATGAAGTCCCCGTCCCTCGCGTTGTCCTCTTCCATGGAGGAGCCGAGGAGCGACTTCGTGGTGAGGAAGGGCACGCCCATGGCGCCGGCGAGGAGCCGCAGCGGCATGGTCAGCATCGACCAGTTCTGGACCTCCAGCCTGCCCTCGAGGACGGCCCGGGAGAGCAAGGGCTGCGGCGTGGGGAAGGGATAGCCCTCGCCCATGAAGGTGGTGATGACGCGGCGGACGAGGCCGCCATGGATGAGGGCGGTCCACGGTGATCCGACGCCGATGGCGGCGAGCGTGAAATCGGGGCGCTTGCCCCACCACTGGCGCGTGACCTCGCGGACGAGCACGTTGGCGCGCCCGTGGGCGGCGCCGACGTAGACCGTGTCGCCGGCCCGGACGTGCCGGCGCACCGCCTCCGCGAGGGTGGTGACCTTGTCGGGCCCCTCGTGGAGCGGCTGCTCGAGGCGCCGCCGGATGACGTCATGGTATGCCGCATCCATCACGCGGCCACCCGCCTCGGCGCGAGCACGCGCTTCCTCAGGCGCTCGGGCACCCAGGCCGCGAGCCGCCGGGCCGTGGCGAGGGTGGCCTCGAGGGACGCGACGTCGAACGGCCAGTGCTTGAGGAGCAAGGGGCGGCCAAGGACACTGACGAGTCGATCGAGGGCTTTCATGGCGGCGCAGCTACGGCAGCCCCTCGGCCAGCACCTCCGCGATGTCGCGGGCCTTGATCTTGTCGCCCACACCCTTGCCCTTGACGCCGTCCTCGAACATGGTGAGACAGAAGGGACACGCGGAGGCCAGGATGTCCGGATTCACCTCCATGGCCTGCTCGACGCGGATCTGGTTCACGCGACGCCCTTCGTTCTCCTCCATCCACACGCGGCCGCCGCCGCCCCCGCAGCACATGCCCTTGGATCGAGACAACTTCATCTCCGCCAGCTCGCCCCGCGTGGCGGAGGCGAGCACGCGCCTCGGCTCCTCGTACACGTCGTTGTACCGGCCGAGATTGCAGGCGTCGTGATAGGTGATGCGCTCGGTCCGCTCGCGCGGCACCTTCAGCCGTCCCGACTGCACCAGCTCGTCGAGGAGCTGGCTGTGGTGGATGACCTTGAACCGCCCGTCGAAATCAGGATACTCGTTCCGGATGGTGTTGAAGCAGTGGGGGCAGGCCGTGACGATGGTCTGGAACTTGTACTGCTTCAGCGTCTCGATGTTGCCCTGGGCGAGCGTCTGGTAGAGGTACTCGTGCCCCAGCCGCCGCGCGGGCTCGCCCGTGCACTTCTCCTCGTTGCCGAGGATGGCGAAGTCCACCCCCGCGGCCTGCATGAGCTTGACGAAGGCCCGCGCCACCTTCTTGTTCCGCTCGTCGAAGGAGCCGTAGCAGCCGACCCAGTAGAGATACTCCGCCTCGCGCACATCGCTCATGAGCCGGAGGCCGAGGTCGCCCGCCCACTCCGCCCGCGTCTGCCAGGACATCTGCCACGGATTGCCGTTCGTCTCGAGATTGCGGAAGGCGGGCTGCAGCTCCGCCGGGAACCGCGACTCCGTGAGGACGAGCCAGCGCCGCATGTCCACGATCTTGGGCACGTGCTCGATGAAGACGGGACAGGCGTCCACGCACCAGCGGCAGGTCGTGCAGGCCCAGAGGACGCTGTCGTGGATGACGTCGCCGACCATTGATCTCGCGGGGGCGGGCTTGTCGCCCGCCTGATGTCCGTGCTTGGCGTGGCCCCCCGCGCTCTCGAGGAGAAAATCCTGAAGGTTCAGGATGAGCCACTTCGGATCGAGCTCCTTGCCGCTGATGCTGGCCGGGCAGCCGGAGGTGCAGCGGCCGCACTCCGTGCAGTTGTACGTGTCGAAGAGATCCTTCCAGGTGAAGTCGTTGAGACTGCCCACCCCGAAGGTCTCGGCTTGCTCGAGGTTGACCGTCTGGAACTGGCCCTTGGGCTTCTGAGAGGCGAAGAAGACATTGAAGGGGGCGGCCATGATGTGCAGGTGCTTGGAGTACGGCAGGTACACGAGGAAGCTCAGGAGGAGCACGGCGTGGAGCCACCACGACACGTGGAAGACGGCGGTGACTGCCCCCGCCGGCAGATGAGCGAGCACGCTCGCGAGGAGGCTCCCCGCGAACTGCCAGTGGTCGGACGGCGCGGGGGCGAGCACGATCCGGCCCGCGTCGGCAGCAAGGTCCGTGATCATGAGCCCGAAGATCAGGAGCAGGATGAAGAGGCCCTCGGGGGAGAGGGTGAGGCGGCGGGGCTTCGTCACCAGCCGGCGGTAGGCCGCGTAGGCGATGGCCGCGATGACGGCCACGCTGAAGGCGTCTTCGAGGATCAGGTAGTGCGGCGTATTCGAAAGAAGGGGAAGGTGGAACCCCTCGGCCATCCCCTGCCCGAAGAACTCGATGGTCCCGAGCGTGAGGACGACGAAGCCCCAGAAGATCGTGGCATGCATGAGCCCGGGCCAGAAGTCGTTCTGCAGGAGCCTCGCCTGGCCGAAGACGTACACGAGGACCGCGACCAGTCGCTGGGGCACCTTGTCCCATCGCGCGGCCGGCTTCCCCGCCAGCATGAGCCGGAGGAGAAAGATCGCCCGTTGCGCGAAGAGCACGAGCGCGACGACGATCAGGGCGTAGAAGGGGAGCCAGCCGGGGACGACCCCATACCACTGGTGAGAGGGCGACATTCAGCGGAACCTCCGTGATGGACGGATGTTGGGCCTCATAGTGGGGGGCCGCCCCCGGGGTGTCAAGGCTGCCGGAGCATCGTGGAGAGAATCCGGGAGACGGCGGAGTAGGAATCGAGCGTGCCGTCGGCGACCGCGTCGAAGACGCGGGCGATGGCGCGGTCCTGCTCGACGCGACCGAGCACCTCGCCCGTGAGGCGCTCGACGAGGAGGGTCCGGAGCTCGGCGCGCCGCCTCGCCTGCCGGCGCTTCTCGAGGGCGCCGCCCGCCTCGAGGACGGCCCGGTACCGCTTGACCTCCGCGAGAAGCTCGGTCACCCCGACGTCGCTGACGGCCTGGGTGGCGAGCACCGGTGTCTCCCAGTCGATGTCCTTGGGCGAGGTGCTGCTCGAGTAGTGCAGGTGCATCGAGAAGCGCAGCTCGGCCATGAGGGCGTGGGCCCCGTCCCGGTCGGCCTTGTTGACGACGAAGATGTCGGCGACCTCCATCAGCCCCGCCTTCATCGCCTGGACCGAGTCGCCCGACTCGGGGACGAGGGTGACCACCGTCGTGTCGGCGAGCTTCACGATGTCGAGCTCGGTCTGTCCCACCCCCACCGTCTCCACGAGCACCCAGGGAAACCCGAAGGCGTCCATGAGCTTGAGCACGTCGCCCGTGGCGGCGGCGAGGCCGCCGAGGCTGCCGCGCGTGGCCATGCTGCGGATGAAGACGTCGGGGTCCAGCGTGTGGGTCTGCATGCGGATGCGGTCACCGAGCACGGCACCCCCCGTGAACGGGCTGGACGGATCCACCGCGAGCACGCCGACGGCGGCGCCTTCCGCGCGGAGATGGCTCGTGAGGCGGTCGACGAGGGTGGACTTGCCCGCTCCCGGCGGCCCGGTGATCCCGAGAACATGCGCGCGGCCCAGCCGCGGCTGGATCGCGCGCATGATCTCGGGTATCTCCGCGCCGCGGTTCTCGACCCGCGTGATGAGGCGGGCGAGGGCGAGGCGGTCGCCCGCGAGCATGCGCTCGACGAGGGTGTGCGGAGGGGCGGGTGCGGCGGCGGGCACCCGAAGATTCTAGCAGATTCGCCTTCGTGCTCCGGAGCGCGAGAACTGTTCAGCACTCGCCTCGCCGCCGATCCACTCAGCTCTCGCCTCGGGGCTTCGCCCTTCAGCTCGAACGGCCACGCCTGCGGGATTCAGCGTCTCGGCTCGATGCTGGGCTATTGCTTGGCGAAGGTCAGGTCCGTCTCGATGGCGATCTCGTTGGAGAGCTTCAGGAACATGAGCTGGGGGATGGTCATGCCATGATTGCTGAAGGTCGTGCCGAGCTTGGAGCGCACCTTGATGTTGTCGCTGGCGAACCCGAAGCGCTTCTGGGCCTCCACCTGCTCGGGGGTGAGCTTGATATAGGCCACGCGCGCGTCGGCCACCGTCTCCACGGGCTTCTGCTTGATGGTGAGGATGCCCTTGACCTTGGCCGGAACTTCCTTGCCCGGCTCCAGCGGCCCCGCCATCTCGATGCTCTTGATCTCGAAGACGGCGAACTTGTTCGCCTCGCTGCTGGCAATGTCGAGGTATTGCGGCCCCTGCATGTCCGCGTCGCGCTTGGCGACGCCGGTGTTCAGCGTGGTCAGGTCGACCTTGATGGTTCCGCTGGCGGTGGCGGGCTTGAGCGGATCAACCGTCAGATTGCCCGTCACGGCGGAGCCCGCCGTGTTGCCCACCACGGTCTCGAGCGGCGCATCCGTCTTGAACGTCGCGCGCGAGTAGTTCGACAGCATCTTGAGATTGATGGGCTCCGCCCATGCCCAGGCCGGCACGGCGACGGCCAGGACGAGCATAGTCATGACGCGGCGTCCGATCATGAGACGTGTCCCTCCAGGGATGAATGGGTTCGCGCGCCACGGAAGCGCGTGCGACGGTAACTCAGGATACCGTGCCCTGGTTCCCGGCCACCGCCCCGACCGTGTCGTCTCCGAGACGTGCCTCCATGACGAGGGCGTCTTCCCCCGTGTCGAAATAGTAGCCGCTCCGGCGACCGATGATCTGGAATCCGAGGCTGCCATAGAGCGCGACGGCGGGGGCATTGCCCGGACGCACCTCGAGGAAGGCCAGGGTCACACCCCGGGCCACGCCCTCCGAGAGGGCGGCGGCCAGGATGGCGCGGCCCACGCCGCGATGGCGCCACTCCAGATGCACGGCGAGGTTGGTGATGTGGATCTCGTGACCGATCTCCCAGAGGCAGAGATATCCGACCACCTGACGTCCCGCGCGCATCACCGAGCAGCGCGCCACGCGATTCTGCTGGATCTCGTAGCGGAAGGCCGCCGGCGTCCACGGCGTGGGGAAGGACACGCGCTCGATGGCCACCACCTCGTCGAGGTCGGCCAGCGTCATGGGTGCGAGCTGGAGCTTGGTGTCCATGGTGCTCATGGGAGTGCTTTTCCCGGGCCGCATGATGGGTGAGCTCGGGGCCTCTTCGCGCTAGCGCTCATCGGGATGCTTTGCCGGGGCAGCATGATGGGTGAGCTGGGGGCCTCTTCGCGCTAGCGCTCATCGGGATGCTTTGCCGGGGCAGCATGATGGGTGAGCTGGGGGCCTCTTCGCGCTAGCGCTCATCGGGGGCGCCCGGCCTTGAGCTCGGCCTCCGAGGGTCGGAGGTAGAGAGGCGCGATGTCGTCGGCGCGCCGCCCCTCACCTACCTCCAGAGCACGCCGCCCGAGCTGGGCGACCACCGCGGGCGACGGCATGCGCTGGGCGGGCGGCGCCACCCGACAGCCTTCACCGAGCCGCGCTAGCCATGGTCGGCAGGCGGCGATGCCGTCTCCCAGCAAGATGACGGGCGGCTCGAGGCGGGCCGCCGCCGCGTCGGGAGGGAGGGCCAGATACTCCCATTCCCTGACCATGGCCCGACCGTCCCATCGATACCGGGAGAGATAGACCTCACCCTTGCGGGCGTCGAGGATGGGGCAGACAGGGGCGTCGGCGAAGGGCAGGCGGCCCGCGAGCGCGTCGAGCGTAGGCACGGCCGCGATGGGCAGATCGAGGGCAAGGCCGAGCCCCTTGACCGTGGCAATGCCGACTCGCAGGCCCGTGAAGGAGCCCGGCCCGATGGACACCGCCAGGCCGTCAAGGTCATGCGGAGACAGCCCGCATTCGGAGACCAGGCGGTCGACGGCGGCCATCAGTCGCTCGGAATGGGTGACTGCGACGTCGAGCGTGACCTCTCCCAGCAGGCGTTCGCCGTCGACGAGGGCGGCCCCGCCTGAGAGGGTGGCGCTCTCGAGCGCGAGGACTTTCATGGCGCTGGAAGTCTACCACGCGCGGCACAGGGCCAATTTGCTCGCCAGATCCACTCAGCCCTCGCCTCACGGCACAGCCGTTCGGCTCGAACGGCCACGTTCTCGGTCATCTTCTCGGTCATCTTTAGGGATTGACAAGCGCGCGCCGGGGCCGTAATCCTTACAATTCCATGGCCCCGCCGCCCTCGAAGGAAACTGCCCGGATGGACGCCGAGGTTCGCGAGAAGATCCATCTGGAGATCCTGAAGCGGACGGGCGCCTACCACGCCAACGATCACATCCTCCTGCCCTCGGGCCAGCACACGAGCGAGTTCATCGAGAAGACGCTCGTGACCACGGAAGCCTCCTTCACCGAGGGGCTGGGGGCGGTCATCGCCAAGCACTTCGCCCAGTGGCCCATCGACGTCGTGCTCTCCACGGGCCCCGGCGCCCTCATCCTCTCCCACTGCGTGGCGCGCGCGCATCCCTCCCGGCCCACCCTCATGTACGGCACCAAGGGCGTCTCCGCGGGCAAGCGCAAGGTCACCCTCCCCGCCGAGTTCCACCGGCTCATCCGACCCGCCACCAAGGTGCTGATCGTCGAGGATCTCGTGAGCTCCGGGACCACGGTCAAGCTCTTGAGCGACCTCGTGGAGGAGCTGGGCGGGCAGGTCATCGGCATCGGCGCCCTGTGGCGCCGGACGAAGAAGTCCGAGGTCGCCGGCAAGGAGATCTTCAGCCTCGTGAGCCGAGATTTCCCGACGTATCCACCCGAGCAATGTCCCATGTGCAAGAAGGGCGTCGCCCTCAACCAGGAATTCGTGAAGCGTCGCGAGCATCGTCGCCCCTCTTCCGCTCGCGAGAAAAACTGAGAGTTTCGTCCCCAAGATGTAGCGCCCGAGAGGGTCACACGACCCCGCCCATTGTATTTTCCGCTTGACAGGTCTCCGGACCCTCCCCCAGAATCCCCGCAGAAGTCATCAACCGCGGGACGCGCGGGACGGGAGGGGGGTGACACGATGGCGAAGAAGAAGAAGGCCTCCAAGAAAAAGAAGAAGTAAGCCGCCGTTACCGGCGCTCGGCCCTGTCGGCCCCATCCCGGCAGGGCCGATCCATGTCGGCGACCGATCTTCCCTTCACCGCCATGAGTCACGCGAAGGTCTACGGGCTCCTCTCCGGCGCGGGACGCGCGGCCTTCACCAACCTCGTGCCCTTCCCGGTCATCGGCCTGTCCTGGGCCATCCTGGGCGAAGCGGTTCGCGGGTATCCCCTGGTCGGCGCCTGCCTGGTGATAGCCGGCGTGGTCCTGGCGGCCCGGCGCTAGAATCGTTCGATGGCCGAAGTCGACAGATTCTGGAGGCGGGTACCCTGGATCCTGGTCGTCGGCAACCTTGTCGGCGCCCTCCTGACCTTCCTCTATTTCAGGGTCATCGATCTTCCCCCGGTGGGTCCGTCGCGTGATCTCGGACCGTGGGAGATCGGGTACTTCGTCGTGGGCTTCTCCGCCCTCGTCGCCGTGGCCTGGGTGTGGGTGCGCAAGTGGATATCCCCGCTCGTCAAGGCCCAGGCCATCGTTGCCGAGGTGCCAGAGGCCGAGGCCCGGCTGGTGAAGCAGCGGGCGCTCATGCTCCCTCCCATGCTCGCGATGGTGAGCTTTGTCGCATGGATCGCCGCGGGCTTCATCTGGGGGGTGCTCTGGCCCATGGTCGCGGGCTTCTTCGTGCCCGAGCGGGTGTGGCGAACGGTGTTCGGCATCACGGTGGTGGCGGGCAGCGTATCCGTCGCCTTCGTCTTCCTCGTGGCAGAGCACCAGTGGCGCCGGGCCATGCCTCACTTCTTTCCGCGTGGTGACGCGGGCGGGGTGGCCGGCGCCCTCCGTCTCTCGGTCAGGATGCGCCTTCTCGTCATCTTCCTGCTGATCAGCATCATCCCCCTCGCCGTCCTGGGCACCATCGCCTACGCGCGCGCCCTGTCGCTCGCGGGCGCCGATGCCGCCGCGGCCTCCCACCTCGTCGGCGAGCTGCGGCTGATCATCGCCTTCATCGTCGGCGTGGGGATCGTGGCCGCGGTGGGGCTGGCGATCTTCACGGCGCGCAGCGTGGCCGATCCCCTGCGACGCCTCGAGCGCGAGATGGCCGCGGTGGGCCGCGGCGAGCTCGGCGGCCGCGTGCCCGTGGAGGCCAATGACGAGATCGGCGCCGTGGGCGAGGGCTTCAACCGCATGCTGGAGGGGCTGCGCGAGCGCGAGGTCATCCGGGAGACCTTCGGCAAGTACGTCACCCGCGAGGTGCGCGACGAGATCCTGGCCGGGCGGGCGAGCTTCGACGGCCAGCTGGAGGAGGTGACCGTGCTCTTCGCCGACCTCCGCGACTTCACTCCGTGGGTGGAGCGGACCGAGCCTCGGGAAGTCGTGCGCGACCTCAACGAGTACTTCACCGAGATGGAGGGGGCCATCCGCGGCGAGCGCGGCCTCGTCCTCCAGTACATCGGCGACGAGATCGAGGCGGTCTTCGGCGCTCCGCTGCGCGCGGGCGACCACGCGGACCGGGCCCTTCGCGCCGCCCGCGAGATGCGCCGACGCCTTGCCGAGCTCAATGCCCGGCGGGCCGGGGCCGGCAAGCCTCCCCTCCGCAACGGCATCGGCATTCACACGGGCACCGTGCTCGCCGGTAACATCGGGAGCGCGGAGCGGCTGACGTATGCCCTGGTGGGAGACGCGGTCAACCTCGCCTCGCGCATCCAGGGGCTCAACAAGGAGCTCGGCACCGACATCCTGCTCAGCGAGGCAACGCGGGGTCGGCTGAGCAACGGCGGAGGGCTGGAGACGCTCCCCGCCGTGCGGGTGAAGGGCAGGTCGGTCGAGGTCAGCGTCTTCAGCGTCAGCTGAGGCGAGCGGCCAGGTCCAGCTACTTCTTGGGCGCCGGCTTGACCGGCTTGGGCGCCTTCGTCTTGTCCCCGTCCTTGATGAGCCCTTTCACCTCGTCCATGAACTGTGAGATGTCCTTGAACTGGCGGTAGACGGAGGCGAAGCGGACGTAGGCGACCTGGTCGAGCTTCTGCAGATGCTCCATCACGATCTCGCCCATCTCGAGGCTCGTGATTTCCTTCTCCGCCCGCTCGTGCAGGCGCGCCTCGATGTCGGCGACCACGTCGTCCACCGCCTGGACGCCCACCGAGCGCTTCTCGCACGATTTCAGGATGGAGCCGCGGAGCTTCTGGCGATCGAAGGGCTCGCGCCGGCCGTCCCGCTTGACCACGTGGGGGAGCACATCCTCGATGTACTCGTAGGTCGTGTAGCGGCGGTGACACTTGAGACACTCGCGCCGGCGGCGGATGAACTCGCCCTCGCGCCCGACGCGCGAATCGACGACGCGGTCCTCGGTGTGTCCGCAGAAGGGACACTTCACGGGGTCACCTCAGTCGCTCCGCGTAGAGAGGAAATCGCGAGGTCAGCTCCTCCACTTCGCCACGCACCTTCGCCTCCGCCGAGGCATTGCCGAGACTGCCCAGCACGCCGTCGATGAGGGCGGCGATCTGGGCCATCTCGGGCTCGCGCATGCCGCGCGTGGTCACGGCGGGCGTGCCCAGACGCACCCCGCTCGTGACCATCGGCCCCTTGGTGTCGAAGGGAACGCCGTTCTTGTTCACGGTGATCCACGCCCGATCGAGCGCTTCCTGCGCGTCCTTGCCGGTGATGCCCTTCGGCGTCAGGTCGACGAGAAGGAGGTGGGTGTCGGTGCCGCCGGAGACCAGGCGGTAGCCCAGGGCCAGCATGGCCTCGGCGAGCGCCTTGGCGTTCTTGATGATCTGCGCCTGGTAGGCCCGCCACTCGGGCGTCTGGGCTTCGCGGAAGGCCACGGCCTTGGCGGCGATCACGTGCATGAGGGGGCCGCCCTGGATGCCGGGCAGCACGGTGCGGTCCAGATCCTTCGCGTAGGCGCTCCGGCACATGACCATGCCGCCGCGCGGCCCGCGAAGAGTCTTGTGGGTGGTGGTGGTGACGAAGTCGGCATAGGGCACGGGCGACGGATGGAGGCCCGCGGCCACCAGCCCCGCGGGGTGCGCGATGTCGGCCATGAGGGCGGCCCCCACCTCGTCGGCGATCTCGCGGAACGGCTTGAAGTCGATGGCACGGGGGAAGGCCGAGCCGCCCGCGATGATGAGCTTCGGGCGGTGCTCCCTGGCCAGGTCGCGCACCTGGTCGAGATCGATCCGCTCCGTGTCCCTGGTGACGCCGTACGGCACGATGGTGTAGAGCCGCCCCGAGAAGTTCATGGGGCTCCCCGCCGTGAGATGGCCGCCGTGCGCGAGATTGGGCCCGAGGACCACCTCTCCCGGCTTGAGCAGGGTGAAGTACACCGCCATGTTCGCCTGGGAGCCCGAGTGGGGCTGGACATTGACGTGCTCGGCGCCGAAGAGCGCCTGCGCGCGGGAGATGGCGAGGTTCTCGGCCACATCCACGATCTCGCAGCCGCCGTAGTACCGCTTGCCCGGATAGCCCTCGGCATACTTGTTGGTCATCACCGAGCCCGTGGCCTCCAGCACCGCCTCGGAGACGAAGTTCTCGGAAGCGATCAGCTCGAGGTTGCGCGATTGGCGCACGGTCTCGTCCCGGATGGCCCGGGCGATCTCGGGATCGACGTGCTCGAGCCCGCTCATGCCCCGCCCCGCGCACGCATGGCCCCGCGCTCCATCTCCGCGATCTTGTCCACCCGGCGGGCGTGGCGGCCGCCCGCGAACGATGTCTCGAGCCAGGCGCGCAGGATGTCGAGCCCCGTCTCGCGCCCCGTCAGCCGTCCCCCCAGGGCGAGGACGTTGGCGTCGTTGTGCTCGCGGCTCATGCGCGCGGCGAAGACGTCGCCGCACAGGGCCGCCCGGATCCCCGGCACCTTGTTGGCGGCGATGGTCATGCCGATGCCCGTGCCGCACACGAGGAGACCACGATCGACCTTGCCGACGGAGACGGCCTCGGCGACCTGGGCGGCATAGTCGGGATAGTCGACGGAGTCGGGGCCGTGGGCGCCGAAGTCCAGAACCTGGTAGCCGGCATCCATGAGCCAGGCCTTGAGGGCTTCCTTGAGCTCCCACCCGGCGTGATCGGCCCCGAGAGCAACCGCGAGCATCGCGCCTGACATTACGCTCCCTCGGGCCTGAGTGTCAATACGCCCCCATATGTGGGGCCCGTGCGCTAGTCCAGGAGACGCTCCATGACCAGGACGTCCACCCACCGACCGTCGACGAGACCCTGCTCGTGGTAGATGCCCACCGCGGCGAAGCCCATGCGCTCGTAGAGGGCGACTCCGGCCTTGTTGGTCGGGAAGCACGCGAGGACGAGCTTGTGGAAGTGGAGCTCTCGGCCGAGCTCGACGAGGCGCTCGAGGAGCGCGCGGCCCGCGCCCCGGCCACGCCAGCGCCGCTCGACGTACACGGAGATGTCGGCCACGTGATCGTAGGCCCGGCGCGGGTTGAAGGCGTTGAGGCTGCCCCAGCCGATGATCTGCGCCCGCGCCTCGGCCACGATGACGGGATGGCGCGTCCCGCGCGAGGAGAGCCAGCGCCGCCGCTCCTCGGCGTCGCGCAGCTCGGTCTCCAGGGTGGCCACGCGATCGTCGATGCCCTGGTTGTAGATGGTGCAGATGGCCGGGGCATCGTCGAGCGTGGCGAAGCGGACGCTCATGGCCTCCATGTGATCATCCTCCTGCTTCCGATCATGCAGGATAAAGTGAGATCAATAAAATAGATTGTTTTTATACATACGATCATAAATACTAATAGCAATGCCTGTCAGCCCCGTCCACCTGCGCACGCTGCACGAGATTGCCCGCCTCGGGAGCTTCTCCCGCGCCGCGGACTCCCTCCACCTGAGCCAGCCCGCCGTCAGCCTCCACGTCCGACAGCTCGAGGACGGCCTGGGGCTGCCCCTGCTCGAGCGCATGGGCCGGCGGGCCGCTCTCACCCGGGCGGGGGCGGTCCTCCTGGAGCATGGGGGGCGCGCCCTCGACGCCCTGGAGGCGGCGGCGGCCCGGGTGCGCGCGCTTCGGGGAGTGGTGGCCGGCCGGGTGCGCGTGGGCACCGGCGCCACCGCCAGCATCTACCTCCTTCCGCCCATCCTGCGGCGTCTCCGCGCGCGCTATCCCGACCTCGAGCTGGTCATCGTGACGGGCAACACCCCGGAAATCGCCAAGGCGGTGGCGGAGAACGCCCTCGACGTGGCCGTGGTCACGCTTCCCGTCCGCTCGCGACAGCTCGTGGTGACGCCCTTCTACACGGACCGCCTCGTCGCCATCGCGCCCCCCGCGCGTCGCCGGCGGCGCCCCCGCGCCTTCACGCCCGGGCACCTGGCGCGCGAGCCCCTCATCCTCTACGAGCGTGGAGGCACCATCCGCCAGGTCATCGAGGGATGGTTCCGGCGCGGCCGGGTGACGCCGCGGGTGGCCATGGAGCTGGGCAATGGCGAGGCGATCAAGGAGCTGGTCAGCGCCGGGCTCGGGCCGTCCATCACCTCGGCGATCTCGGTCCGGGCCGAGGCGCGCGCGGGCACGCTGCGAGTCGTCCCGCTCTCCCCGCCCCTGATCAGGCGGCTCGGCATCATCAGGAGACGCGACAAGCCTCTGAGCCCACCCCTGCAGGCCCTGCTCCACGCCCTCCAGAGGCGGGCCGGCCGGCGCCCTGCGCGTGAGCGGCCCGCTAAGCTCGCGCGGGGCCGCCGGCTTTCACGCGCGAAAGCAAGATGAGACCAATCAGGAAAAAGGTGCCGATGGCGAGGATCCCCGCCCGCTGGTTGCCGCCCGCTGCATGCGAGATGCCGCCGAAGACGAGCGGCCCCATGATCGCCGCGCTCTTGCCGCACAGCGAGTAGAAGCCGAAGAGCTCCGCTTCCATGCCCGCGGGGCAGAGGCCGGCCAGAAAGGCGCGGCTGGCCGCCTGCACGGCGCCGAGACCGGTGCCCGCCAGCACGGCCAGCGCCCAGAACTGCCCCTGCGTCTCCACGAAGTAGGCGGCGATCACGACGGCCGTCCACTGGCAGAGGGTGACCATGACCACCCGCTTCGGCCCCAGCTTGTCGGTGGGCCAGGCCCAGGCCAGCGCGCCCAGGAGCGCCGAGACCTGGACCACGATGTAGAGGACGATGAGCTGGCCCATGGGGAAGCCGAGGGTCTGGGCGGCGAAGATGGCGGAGAAGCCCACCACCGTGTTCACGCCGTCCTCGTAGATGAAGTAGGCTCCGAGGAAGCGCCGCAGGTCGCGCATGCGCAGGATCTTGCGCGCGGTGGACAGCACCTCGGCGCCCCCTTCCCTCGCGGCCTGCCACACGGAGATGCGTCCGCGGTGAGGCTCGGGAAGGAAGATGAAGGCGGGGAGCGAGAACACGGAGAAGAGGACGGCGGTGGTCAGGAAGGCCCCGCCGTAGTTTTTGGCCTGGACGAACGGGTAGGCGGCGAGAAGGGCCGCAATCGAACCCGCGTAGCCGGTGGCGAAGCCCCAGCCCGAGACGCGGCCTTGATGGCTCGGTGGGGCCAGATCGGGCAGGTAGGCGTTGTAGTAGACGAGCGCGCCCTCGTAGCCGACATTGCCCAGCACCCCCAGGATGAAACCCCACATCACCATGCCCGGATGCACGGTGGCCATGAGAGCGGTGGAGAGGACGGCGAGGGAGGTGAAGGCGATGAACAGAGGGCGCCGAATGCCCGCGCGATCGGCGAGCCCGCCCAGGAAGGGCGACGTGACGGCGACCACGCCCATGGAGACCGAGATCACGCGACCCCACCAGAGGTCCCCCGCCCCGCTCTGGTTGCCCACCACGGCCATCGCGTAGTACGTGGCGTAGATGGTGGCGAAGATGACGGCGGCGAAGGAGGAATTGGCGAAGTCGTAGAGCGTCCAGGCGACGATGCGCCAGGGCCTCACGAGGCGCTCCCGTCCAGCACGGGCTCCGACACCTGGCGCAGGAGATCCTGGAACTCCTCCATGATCGCCCGTCGCCGCGCCAGCAGGTGGCCGCGGAGATCACGGTCGACGAGCACGGCGAGGAGCCCGCGGGTTTCGCGCCGCATCCGCTCGAGGCGCTCCGTCCAGGCGAGCGCGAAGAAGCCCGCAGGCAGGAGCGAGAGGAGGAAGACGGCGAGGAGCCCGCTCCCGCCCAGGCGCCAGGCCCCCCAGGCCTCCAGAGCCCAGGCAGCGGGATACAGCACGAGCCCGGCCATGACCTTGTAGGTGGCGAGCACGTCCTCCTCGGGCCGGAGCGCGCGCACGGCGAGCGCGGTCAGCCTGTACGGCAGGAAGTGGATGATCACGCCCCAGAGGGCCAGGGGCAGCCCCAGGACCAGCGCGCTCCCTTCGCGGAAGGCGTAGCGCACCACGGGGCCCGCCCGGTACCCGCGCGAGAGGTCGCGGTCGGTGAGGCCGGCTCGCTCGAGATCCCCGACGTAACGCTCGACGGTCGAGCGTAGGGCGGCCACGCGGATGGGCTCGACCGCGGCGAGGTAGTGGTAGGCGCGCGCGGCCCGCTGCCGCCACGCCGCGCGATCCTCCGGCTCGCGCGCGGCCTCCGGCATCTCTTCGCGCCAGATCGACTCGGCCGCGTGGACAAGATCCAGGATGTGGCGATCACGTGCCTCGACGATGAGCCGCTGGAGGGCCTCTCCGAGCCGCTCGGTCAGCCGCCGTACCGCCACGTCGGCTTCCTGCGTCGGCAGCGCGGCCAGATCCGCCGTCGGCACGGGCTCCCCCACCAGGACGAGCGCCGACCCAGCCCGGAAGGTGCCCGGCTCGCGGAACATGAGCCCGACGGGGAGCAGGGTCGCGGTGGGTCCGGAATCGCGCGCGGCGCCCAGGAGGAGCCGCGCCGTACCCGTGCGCAGCGGCATCAGCGCGGGCTCGGGCTGGCTCACGCCCTCGGGGAAGATCAGGATCGCGTCTCCCATGGCGAGGGCGCGCTCCGCCGCGCTGAACATGGCCCGGTTGTTGATCGCGCCGCTCCGCTCGTCCTGGCGTCGGTGAACCGGGATGGCCCCGGACAGCCGCGTCAGCTGGCCGATGATCGGGTAGCGGAAGAGCGGCGCCTTGGCCACGGGACGGAGGCGTCGCGGCAGGGCGGCCACCAGGAGGATACCGTCCATCAGGCCCTGGTTGTGGTTGGCGGCGACCACGAGCGGCCCGGAGAGGGGCAGGCGCTCGAGCCCCGCCACCTCGACGCGCCGGTAGAACACGGCGACCAGGAAGCGCGAGAGAGCCCGGAAGACGCGGTAGCCGGCGGGCTCAGCCAAGGCTGACGAGCTGGCCATCCTGCGCGACCTCGACACGCCACTTGAGCCGCGCTGCGATGAGGGCCTGCAGGGCCGAGGCGGCGTCGGGCTCGCCGTGCACGATATAGGTCGCGCCCGGAGGCTGGGTGAAGCCGCCGAGCCAGCGCATGATCTCGCCCTGGTCGGCATGCGCGGAGTAGGAGTCGCTGACCATGATGGCCGCGCGCACGGGCACGCTCTGGCCGAGCATCTTGAGCTCGCGGGCGCCGTCCTTGAGGAGACGGCCTCGGGTGCCCGCCGCCTGGTAGCCCACGAAGAGCACGGTGGTCTGCGACTCCGGTAAACGCCGGAGGAAGTGGTGGAGGATGCGCCCGCCCGTGGCCATGCCACTCCCCGCGATGATGATGCCGGGCCCGTCGGTGTCGTTCAGCCGCTTGGAGTCTTCCACCGTTCGCGAGATCCTGAGGCCCTTGGGACCGAAAGGGCGCGCCCCCGAGGCCTCGACCCGCGCGAGATCCTCGTCATGCTCCTCGGAGTGCCCCGCGTAGACGGCCGTGGCCTGGATGGCCATGGGGCTGTCGAGATAGATGGGCAGCGAGGGAATGCGTCCCGCGTCCTCCAGCTCGCGCAGATCGTAGAGGATCTCCTGCGAGCGCCCCACCGCGAAGGCGGGGATGAGGAGCCACCCCCGCTGCGCCGCCGCGCGCGCCACCGCGCCCGCCAGCTTGTCGTGGTGGTCGTCGGCGGGGTGGAGGCGGTTGCCATAGGTGGACTCCACGAGCAGCACATCGGCCGCGGGCACGGGATCGGGATCACGCATGATGGGCACGCCGTAACGCCCGAGATCGCCCGAGAAGACCACGACGCGCCCGTCGATCCTGACCTCGATGAGCCCCGCCCCCAGGATGTGGCCGGAGTTGAGGAAGCGCGCCGTCACCCCCGCGCTCGGACTGAACGAGCCGTTGAAGCCGACGGGACGCACCAGGCGCAGCACGCGCGCGGCATCATCCGCCGTGAAGAGGGGCAGCGCGGGATCGTGCTTGGAGGTCTTGTGGCGATTGGCGAACTCCGCCTCCTCTTCCTGGAGGTGCGCGGCGTCGGGCAGCATGATCTTGAGAAGATCGGCGGTGCCCCGTGTGCAGTAGATGGGCCCCGTGAAGCCCTCCTTGCCGAGCCGCGGCAGGAAGCCCGAGTGGTCGATGTGGGCGTGGCTCAGGAGGACGGCCTGGATGGACGGCGCGGGCACGGGAAACCGCGCCCAGTTGCGCAGGCGCAGCTCCTTGAGCCCCTGGAAGAGGCCGCAGTCCATGAGGAGCCGGCTCGCGCCGCTCTCGAGGAGATGCCGGGAGCCCGTGACCGTGCCCGCGGCGCCGAGGAAGCGGAGCGTCGCGCTCACGGACGGGGCGGGGCGAGGCGCGGACGGCGTGAAGAAGACGGCGCGTGGGCCCCCGCTCCCCTTGGGAAGTCGAAGGTCTCGAGGGAGGCGCCCTCGACGCCCGCCCGCACGAGGGCGTCCGTATCGAGCCGCGCTTCCATCGCCTCGATCTCCTCCCGCCCGAGGCGGGTGCCCGGATGGGCGGGGGTGAAGAGCGTGCAGCAGTCGGCGTCCGGCTCGATGGAGGTCTCGAACGTATCGAGCCGCTGCGCCGCCTCCGTGATCTCGATCTTGTCCATGCCGATCAGGGGCCGCAGCACCGGCATGGTGGCGGCCTCGTCGATCCGGGCCAGGTTGTGGAGCGTCTGCGAGGCGACCTGGCCCAGGCTCTCCCCCGTCACGAGGGCGAGGGCGCCCGTCTGGCGCGCCAGCGCCTCGGCGATCCTGACCATGAGCCGGCGATAGGCGACCACGCGGGCCATGGGCCGAACGGCCAGCACGACTTCTCGTTGAATTTCCCCGAACGGAACGAGGTAGAGATGCGAGACGTACTGCCACTGCGTCAGCCGTCGCGCGAGCTCGCGGGCCTTGCCGATCGAGGCATCGGGCAGGTACGGCACGCTGTGGAAGTGCACGAAGTGGACACGGCACCCGCGCTTCATCATGCGCCAGGCCGCCACGGGCGAGTCGATGCCGCCCGACAGGAGCGCCATCACCGTGCCCCCCGAGCCCACGGGCAGCCCGCCCGCCCCCGGCCGCCGGTCCGCGTAGACGAAGGCCTCGTGCGGGAGCACCTCGACGTGGACGTTGAGCTCGGCGTGCTCGAGGTCGACGCGGGCCTCCGGCCTCACCTTCAGCACGTGCGCGCCCAGCTCACGGTTGATCTCGACCGAGGTGAGCGGGAAGGTCTTGAAGGCGCGCCGCGCGGTGATCCGGAACGACGAGAACGGCCGCGGCCCGATGACGTGGTCGACCGCGCGCTTCAGCGACTCCGTGGAGGAGCCCGTGCGGACGGCCAGGGCGAGATTGGCGATGCCGCAGACCCGGTCGAGCCGCTCTCGCGCCGCCTCCGCATGCGCGTGACCCTCGAGATCGATCACGATGCGCCCGGGGCGCTGGACGACGGTGACGGGGCCGAGATCGCTCACCGCCCGCGCGATGTTCTCCTGGAGTCTCCGCAGGAAGAGCGGGCGATTGCCGCGCTTGAGGCTGATCTCGTGATAGTGGACGATGACGCAGGGGTGCCGCTCGGCGTGGGTCATGCGTCGCCCGCCGACGGCTTCGGGTGCTTGGGGCGACGGCGATAAACGGTCTTCGGCACCTCCACCTTGGGCGGCTTGCGCGGCATGGGCTTGCGGACCTGCGCGTGCAGCGGCTTCTTGCGCTTCACCCGCTCAGTATATTCCACCTGGAAATGTGTTCACGTCCGCCCGCCGTCCGGCCGCCTTGTACATCTTGACCCCGCCCCAGCCGCCCCTCGAGATCCCGTCGTGGAGGGCCCAGCTCCGGCCGCGCACCGTGCGACCCGCTTCCGGCACGCGGAACGGTGTGGAGCCGTCGAGCCCGGTGGCGAGCCCGCCCCCCTCGGAGAACTCCGCGTGGAGGCGGTCCATGACCTCGCGGCCGAGGAGATAGCCGCACCCGTGCCGCTCGTAGAGCACGGCCGAGTGATAGAAGAGGGGCTCGATGAGATAGACCTCGGCGCCGATCAGGCGGCAGAACCCGTCCATGGCGTCGAGCACGCCCGGGAGCAGGCGGAGCCCCCGGCGGACCTGCCCGGGCGCCAGCCCGTCCTTGAAGGCCCGCGTCTCCTCGTCGACGTTGCGCGACAGCGTCCCGAAGAGCGTGTCGCGCCCGTCGAGGTCGCGGTCGATGCCGTAGCGGGCGGCGGCGGGATCGGTGATCTGGACGAAGGCGAGCTCCGGCACGGAGAGGGGCGAGGTCTCCACGTCCACCAGGAGCGCGGGGTCCCGGTCCTGGGTCGACGAGCGCACCTCGACGCGCGCCCACGGCTTGTCCTCCGGCGCGGTGATCTGCACGAGCCGCGTCCCCTCGGGACCCGTGAGGGTGCGCGGATCGATGCGGAAGCGCTCGAGCAGATCCTCGGGCACCAGGCGGAGGTAGAGGGCCTCGACCATCTCGCGAGGGAGATGGTTGATCTCCCGGATGGAGGACAGCCCGAGGCCGCCCGCCTGCTCGTCCATCAGCCGCGCTCGCCGGCCAGGGCCCGCGCTCGGGCAAGCTCGTCGGGAGTGTTGACGTTCATGAAGATCCGCGCGGGGTCTCCGAGGGGGGCGAGGTCGGCTTCGGGAATCTCCACGACCCGCACCTCGTCGAAGAAACCCGTGATCTTGAGCCGGCCCGCCGCGATCCTCCGCTCGATGGGCCCGAGACAAGCGCGGGCATAGCAGGCGTGCAGGGTCTCGTGGAATCCATTGACGACGGGCACGACCACGTCGGCCTCGGGCGCGCGCGATGTCACGAGGCGGGCGACGGCGGCAGAGAGGAAGGGCATGTCGCAGGCCACGGTGAAGGCAGCCTCCCCCGCCGCCTTGAGACCGGAATAGATTCCTCCGAGCGATCCCGCGTCGGGAAACACGTCGGGGACCATGGGCAGTCCCATCCAGGCGTAGCGGTCGGGCGTGTTGGTCACGAGGAGCTGCTCGTCGGTGACCTGGCGAAGGACATCAGCTACCCGCTCGATGATGCGCCGGCCGCCCACCTCCAGGAGGGCCTTGGGCTCGCCCCCCATCCGGACGCTGCGTCCACCTGCCTGGATCACTCCGGTCAGCCTCACGGAACCGTCCTCACACCCGGGCGAGCGCCCTTCTGCCGATGTCGTGGCGGAACTGCATCCCCTCGAACCGGATTCTGCCCACGGCGTCATACGCCCGCTCGATGGCCGCGCGGATGTCTCCCCCGAGCGTCTGCACGCCCAGGACTCTCCCGCCCGCCGTGAGGAGAGCGCCGTCGCGGCGCGCGGTGCCGGCGTGGAAGACATTGACGCCCGGGAGCGCGGCCGCCGCCTCCACGCCCTCGATGGCGAGCCCGGCGCGTGGTGTCCCCGGATAGCCCGGCGAGGCGAGCACGACGCAGACGGAGGCCTCGCGCCGCCAGCGCAGGGAGGCGGGCAGCCCGCGTCCGGCGGCCACGGCCTCGAAGACGGGAAGGACGTCCCCGTCGAGGCGGGGCAGGATGGCCTGACACTCGGGATCGCCGAACCGGCAATTGAACTCCACCACGCGCGGGCCGTCGGGACCGATCATGAGCCCGACGAAGAGCACGCCCGCGTACGGCGCGCCTTCCTTCGCCATGGCGGCCAGCGTCGGCGTGACGATCTCGTCCATGACCCGGCCCGTCATGGCTTCGTCCATGACGGGAGCGGGCGAGTACGCGCCCATCCCGCCCGTATTGGGGCCGCGATCATCGTCGAAGATCGTCTTGTGATCCTGGGCCGCGGGCAGGGGGAGGGCGGACACACCGTCGGTGATCACGAAGAAGGAAGCCTCCTCCCCCGTCATGAACTCCTCGACCACCACCGTGCGCCCGGCGGCGCCGAACGCGTCCTCGTCCAGGCAGAGCCGTATGGCCGCGTCCGCCTCCGGCAGGGTGGCGCAGACCATGGCGCCCTTGCCCGCGGCGAGGCCATCGGCCTTGACGACCAGCGGCGCTCCCAGCTCTCGGCAGAAGCGCCGCGCGGCGTCCGCGTCCTGGAAAACGCGAAAGCGGGCGGTGGGGATGCCGTAGCGGGCCATCAAATCCTTCGCGAAGGCCTTGGAGCTCTCGAGGCGGGCGGCGACCTGGCTCGGGCCGAAGACCGACAGCCCGGCGTCGCTCAACCGGTCACGAAGACCGAGGGACAAGGGAAGCTCGGGCCCGATCACGGCAAGCTCCAGGCGCTCCCGCCGGGCCAGCGCGACGAGCTCATCGAGGTCGGTGTCCCGTACCGGCACGCAGTCCGCGTGGGCCGCGATGCCGGGATTGCCGGGAGCGGCGTAGAGACGCGTGAGCCGCGGGCTCTGGGCGAGCTTCCAGGCCAGCGCGTGCTCGCGCCCTCCCCCGCCCACCAGGAGGACCTTCATGCCCCCGCCTCCGGCTTCTCGTCGCCGTCGTCGTCCGGAAGGTCGGAGGGCGACGTCGGGTCCTCGAGATGCGAGCGCGCGATCTGCGCCCAGGGTGACCCGAGGTCGAGCTCCAGGTAGCGCCGCCAGTGCAGCGCGGCGGCGTCCGGCTGCCCGGCCTTGCCGAGGACGCCGGCGAGGTTGAAGTGGGCATCCGCGTAGTCGGGCTCCATCTCGAGGGCGCGCCGGTACCAGACGATGGCCGTGGTGACGTCGTCGAGGTCTTCGTGCAGCGAGCCAAGGTTGAAGGCGGCCTGGCAGCACGAGTCATCGGCCTCGAGGGCGGCGCGGTAGCAGGCGCCGGCCTTCTCGTACCGCCCCATGCGGTGCTGGAGGAGGCCCAGGTTGTTCCACGCCGCGGCATAGCCGGGATCGATGCCGACCACGCGCTCATACGCGTCCACGGCCTCTTCCCAGCGCTCGGGATCGCCGTCCCAGGCGGAGGCGCGCGAGAACCACGTCTCCGCCGCGTCCGCCGGGGGAACGAGCGGCCTGACCATTCCCATGGCCAGGGACTCCCGGGTCTCGCGCTCGAGGTCGCCCGTGGCGAAGTCGAGGAGGCCCTGACCGGTGCGCGCGTCGAGACGCAGCCGGTCCTGCTCGACGACGATGCGCTGGTCGTGGACGAGGAGCCGGAGCTCGGCCAGGGGCGACTCGGCGCCGGGGGCGAGGCGCCTGGCGCCGTCGAGGGCGGCCCGCACCTGCCGCACGGTGGCGCCCTCCCCGAGCAAGGCCGCGGCCGCGCGCGCCGCCACGATGTCCCGGAAGCGATAGCCCGCCGTGTCGGCGCGGAGCAGCCCCAGGCGCTTGAGCTGGGCCGCGCGCTTGGGGGTGAGCCGAAGCAGCCGCGTCAGCTCGCGCAGGGTGAAGATCCGCTCCGGCTGCGGCATGCCCGCCCGGACGCTCAATGCTTGAAGTGCCGAATGCCGCAGACGACCATGGCCAGGCCGTGCTCGTCGGCAGCCTTGACCACTTCCTCGTCGCGGAGGGAGCCGCCGGGATGGATGACCGCGGTCGCGCCCGCCTCCGCCACCACGTCGAGACCGTCGCGGAACGGAAAGAAGGCATCGGAGGCGCACGCCGTGCCCTTGGTCTCGAGGCCGCTGGCGCGCGCGCGCATCACGGCGAGGCGCGCCGAGTCCACGCGATTCATCTGTCCCGCGCCCACCCCGACCACCTGGCCCGCCGTGGTCAGCACGATGGCGTTGGACTTGGCGTGCTTGGCCACGCGCCATGCGAAGCGGAGCGCCTGCATCTCCGCTTCCGTGGGGGCGCGCCGCGAGACGACCTTGAGGGCCGCGAGATCGAGATCCGTGAGATCGGCCTCCTGGACGAGGAGGCCGCCGAGGACGCTCCGGACGTCGCGCATCCGTCCCGGGTAGTCGGCGGCGAGACAGGGCAGGCGCAGGGCGCGGCACTTCTTCTTGGTCCGCCGGAGCTCTTCGAGGGCGTCCTCCGCGAAGTCGGGGGCGAAAAGGATCTCGAGGAGGATGCCCGAGAGCTCCTTGACCGTCCCCAGGTCGAGCCGGCGATTGACGCCGACGATGCCGCCATAGATCGAGACGGGGTCGCAGGCCTTGGCGCGGCTCACGGCCTCGGCCACGTGCGCGCCCAGGGCGACGCCGCAGGGATTGGTGTGCTTGATCACCACGGCGGCGGGATCGTCGAACTCGAGGAGGAGGCCGAGGGCGGCCGACCAGTCGAGGAGATTGTTGTACGAGAGCTCCGGCCCGTGGAGCTGTTCGGCCGCGGCCAGGCCGAGGGCCGTTCCCACGGGACGGTAGAAGGCGGCGGCCTGGTGGGGATTCTCGCCGTAGCGAAGGTGCTGGAGGCGCTCGGCCTCGAGGGAAAGCCGCGCGGGGAAGGCCCCGCCGGATTCCGGACCTGCCGCGATCCTCCCCAGATACGACGCGATGGCCGCGTCGTACTGCGCGGTGCGCCGGAAGGCCTCGAGGGCGAGACGGGAGCGCGTCTCGGCCGTCAATGTCCCGCCCCTCGCCCGGAGCTCATCCAGCACGGACGCGTACTGCGAAGGATCCGTGATCACGCCGACCGCGCCCGAATTCTTGGCCGCGCCCCGGATCATGCTGGGGCCGCCGATGTCGATGTTCTCCACGGCCTCGTCGAGGGTCACGCCCGGCCTGGCCACCGTCTGCTCGAAGGGATAGAGGGCGACCACCACGAGATCGATGGGACCGATGCCGTGAGCGTCGAGGGCCTGCATGTGGGCGGGGACATCCCGGCGCGCGAGGATGCCGCCGTGCACCTTCGGGTGGAGGGTCTTGACGCGGCCGTCCAGCATTTCCGGAAAGCCCGTCAGCTGGGCCACGTCAACTACGGGGACGCCGGACTCGCGGAGGAGCCTGGCCGTCCCGCCCGTCGACACGATCTCGATGCCAAGGGCAGAGAGCCCTTTCGCGAAGTCGACGACGCCCGTCTTGTCGTGCACGCTCAGGAGTGCACGTCCCACCTTGGTCATGCCCTCTCCCTGATGTGGACCCTCCGGCCGTCCAGCACCAGCCGCCCCTCGGCGAACAGGCGCACGGCCTCGGGGAAGATTCGATGCTCGACCTCCAGGATGCGCCGCGAGAGCGTCTCTTCCGTGTCGCCCGGGAGCACGGGCACGGCGGCCTGGAGCACGATGGGGCCCGTGTCGACACCTTCGTCCGCGAAGTGAACGGTGGCGCCCGTGACTTTGGCCCCATGCTCGAGCGCCTGGCGCTGAGCATGAAGCCCGGGAAAGGCGGGCAGCAGCGACGGGTGGATATTGAGGGCGCGGCCGCGGAAATGCTCGATGTAGGCGGGTCCCAGGATACGCATGTACCCGGCCTGGCACACGAGCCCCACCCCGCGCTCGTCGAGGGCGGCCATGATCGCCTTCTCGTGAGCCTCCCGGGTCGGATACTGCTTCGGATCGACGAAGAGCGCCTCGATCCCGTGCGCGCGGGCGATCTCGAGCGCGGGGGCAGTGGCCCGGTCCGACACGAGCACGGCCATCACCGCGGGCACCCCTCCCGACTCGATCGCCTTGACGAGCGCCTCGAAGTTCGAGCCCCGGCCCGAGGCGAGGACTCCGACACGCAAGCGCTCAGGCATAGACCACCGAGCGGACACCGGCCCGGATCTCGCCCACGTGGAAGACGCGCTCCCCTGCCTGGCCGAGCAGGTCCGCGGCTCGCGCGGCATCCCCCGCCCTGACCACGAGGAGATAGCCCAGCCCCATGTTGAAGGCGCGACGCATCTCGGCCTCCTCCACCCCGCCCGCCTCCTGGATGACGCGGAAGATGGCGGGCACGGGCCAGGCGCGCGGGTCGATGAGAGCCTGACAGCCCTCGGGGAGCACGCGGGGCAGGTTCTCGGTGATGCCGCCCCCCGTGACGTGCGCCATGGCGAGGACAGGGACGCTCCTGATCAGCGAGAGCACCGGCTTGACGTAGATACGCGTGGGCTCGAGAAGCTCGTCGGCGACCGGGCGCCCCACCCCGGGCAGGAGATCGCCGGGCTTGAGTCCCATGCGCTCGAAGATGACCTTCCGAGCAAGGGTGTAACCGTTGGAGTGGAGCCCCGATGAGGCAAGCCCCAGCACCCGGTCTCCCGGCCTGACCTCGGCGCCCGTGATGATCCCGCTACGCTCGACCACGCCCACGGCAAAGCCCGCGAGATCGTACTCCCCCTCCGCATAGAGCTCTCGTAGCTCCGCCGTCTCCCCGCCCACCAGGGCGCAGCCCGCGCGCCGGCATCCCTCCGCCACGCCCTTCACGATCGCCTCGATGCGCGAGGGCTCCACGCGGTGGACGGCGAGGTAATCGAGAAAGTAGAAAGGCTCGGCGCCGTGGACGAGGAGATCGTTGACGCCCATGGCCACGAGGTCGATGCCCACGGTGTCGTGGCGGTCCGCGAGAAAGGCGACCTTGAGCTTGGTGCCCACGCCGTCGGTGGAGGAGACGAGCACGGGCTCGCGGTAGCCGGCGGGAATGGAGACGAAGGCGGCGAAGGCGCCCACACCTCCCAGGACCTCGGGACGGCGCGTGGCCGCCGCGAGTCTGGCGATGAGGCGGACGGCCTCGTCACCGGCCTCGATGTCCACGCCGGCCGCTCGGTACGTCAGTGGGTCCATGAACTCCGGGTACTGGGCCAATTTGCTTCGCCACTTCTACTCAGCCCTCGCCTCGGGGCTGCGCCCCTCAGCTCGAAATGCCACGTTCTCGGTCGCGAGCAACGCTCAACGTGCGATCGTCTCAGCCCTCGCCTCGGGGCTTCGCCCCTCAGCTCGAAATGCCACGTACGCCTCGCGTTGCTGGCTCCCTCGGGCGTGGCCCTTCGAGCTGAGGGGCGCAGCCCCGAGGCGAGGGCTGAGTTGGTCTGGCTCGCAACTTGGCCCGGTACCACAGCTGCCCTTACAGGCTCACCGATCGAGGACGTGATGGCTCAGCACTAGGAGTCGAATAGCTTGAGCTGAGCGACGTCGCCCGTGTCGAAGCCGATACGATACTGCCCGGTGAAGCAGGCATGGCAGAAGTGGGCCGGATCGTTGCCCGTTGCCTTGAGCATGCCGTCGAGCGAGAGATAGCCGAGAGAGTCGGCGGAGAGGTATTTCTGGATCTCGGCGACCTCGTGACTCGAGCCGATCAACTCCTTCCGCGTCGGGGTATCGATGCCGTAGTAGCAGGGCCACTGGATGGGCGGCGAGGAGATGCGCACGTGCACCTCGCGGGCACCCGCCTGCCGCACCATCTTGACGATCTTGCGACTGGTCGTCCCGCGCACGATGGAGTCGTCCACCACCACCACGCGCTTGCCCGCGAGCACCTCACGGTTCGGGTTGAGCTTGACCTTGACGCCGAAATGCCGGATCCCCTGCTTGGGCTCGATGAAGGTACGCCCGACGTAGTGGTTGCGCACGAGCCCCGAATCGTAGGGCAGCCCCGCCTCCTCCGCGAAGCCGAGGGCCGCCCCCACGCCGGAGTCGGGCACGGGAATGACCAGATCGGCGGTCACGGGGTGCTCGCGGGCGAGCTGATGGCCCAGGGCCTTGCGCACGACGTGCACGTTGCGGCCCCAGAGGACGGAGTCGGGGCGCGCGAAGTACACGTACTCGAAGACGCACTGGAGGCGCTCCTGCGGGCGGAAGGGCTTGAAGCTCTGAAGCCCCGCGTCGTCCACGAGGACGATCTCGCCCGGCTCGACGTCGCGGACGATCTTGGCCTCCATGAGGTCGAGGGCGCAGGTCTCCGAGGCGAGCACCCAGGAATCCTCGAGCTTGCCCAGGGTCATGGGACGGAAGCCCGAGGGGTCGCGCACGGCGATGATGGAGTCGGGCGTGAGGAGGAGGAGCGTGTAGGCGCCCTTGACCTGGTTGAGGGCGCGCGCCAGCTGGTCCACCAGGGTGCCACCCTCGGCGCGGGCGAGCAGGTGCAGGATGACCTCGGTGTCGGACGACGACTGGAAGACGGCGCCGTCGGCCTCGAGGTCCCGCCGGAGCTCGTCGGCGTTGACGAGGTTGCCGTTGTGGGCGATGGCCACGGGGCCATGGGCGGTGGTCGCGGTGATGGGCTGGGCATTGCGCAGGTTCGAGCTGCCCGACGTGGAATAGCGGACATGGCCCATGGCCCGGTGACCGGGAAGCCGCCGGAGCCGCTCCCGGCTGAACACGTCGGCGACCCAGCCCATGGCCTTCTCGACGTGGAAGGCATGGCCGTCGGTGGCCGCGATCCCCGCCGATTCCTGGCCGCGGTGCTGAAGCGCGTAGAGACCGAGATAGGCGACGTTGGCCGCCTCGACGTGGTTCCAGACGCCGAACAGACCGCATTCGTCGTGGAACTTGTCGTCGAGCTGGAAGTCCTGCTCCTCAGGCGACATGTCGCTCAAAACCGTGCCTCCACGCGTGATCAAGTTCCGCCAGCGGCACCGAGAGGACCGTCTCCCCTCCGCGCCTCACGTTCACGGCCTCGCCGCCCACCCGACCCAGCCACGTCCACGGCAGGGCGAACTCGCCCATCAGCCGCTCGAAGTGACGCTCTGCCTCCGGCCGCACCGACACCACCACCCGCGACGGTCCCTCGCCGAAGAGGGCGAGGTCGAGGCGGCGCCCATCATCCGGAAGCTCCACCGCCACACCGATTGCCCGCGGCCCTGACACACAGCTCTCGGCCAAGGCCACCGCCAGCCCGCCCTCTGAGCAATCGTGCGCCGACCGGAGCAGGCCCGCCGCGATGGCGGCCCGGCAGGCCTCGTGGACCCGCCGCTCCTGCTGAAGGTCGAGCGGGGCCAGCCCCCCCGCCATCTTGCCGTGCATCACCCAGAGGTACTCCGAGCCCCCGAGGCTCACCGCCGGCGGGCCAAGCAGCGCGATCCTGTCACCCTCCTGCTCGAACCATTGCGTCCGCCGGCTCTCGGCCTCGTCGATGAGCCCCGCCATCCCGATCACGGGAGTGGGCAAGATCGCCTGCCCCAGAGTCTCATTGTAGAAGGAGACATTGCCTCCCACCACCGGGATATCGAGGACGCGGCAGGCCTCGGCGATCCCCGCCACGGCCTCCTTGAACTGCCAGAGGATCTCGGGCCGCTCGGGCGAGCCGAAGTTGAGACAGTCGGTCAGGGCCAGGGGGCGGGCGCCCGACACTGCCAGGTTCCTGGCCGCCTCGGCCACCGCCATGGCCGCGCCCGCGCGCGGGTCGAGATAGACGAAGCGAGCATTGCAGTCGGTGGTGACGGCGACGGCCTTGCGCGTGCCCTTGATGCGCAGGATGCCCGCGTCCGACCCCGGCATCACGAGGCTATTGATGCCCACCTGCTGATCGTATTGCCGGTAGACCCAGGCTTTCGAGGCGACGCCCGGAGAGCCCAGGAGCGTCACCAGCGCCTCGGAGCAGTCGGCGGGGGCGGGCAGCGTGAGAGGGTCGAAGGCCGCGAGGGCATCCTGCCAGCCGGGGCGCGCGGTGGGCTTGTCGTAGATCGGCGCCTCGTCGGTGAGAGCCTTGACGGGGACCTCCGCGACCACGGCGCCGTTCATCCGGACGCGCAGGGTGCCGTCATCGGTCACCTGTCCGATCTCGACGGCGTCGAGCTCCCACTTGGCGAAGACGCGACGCACTTCTTCCTCGCGGCCCCGGACCGCCACCAGGAGCATGCGCTCCTGCGACTCGGAGAGCATGATCTCGTACGGCGTCATGCCCGTCTCGCGCTGAGGCACCCGCGAGAGCTCCACCTCCATGCCCGTGCTCGCCCGGGCCGGCATCTCGGAGCAGGCGCAGGCGAGGCCGGCCGCGCCCATGTCCTGGATGCCGAGCACGGCGCCCGTCTCCATGGCCTCGAGGCAGGCTTCGAGGAGGAGCTTCTCCGTGAACGGGTCGCCCACCTGCACCGTGGGCCGCCGCTCTTCGGCGCCCTCGTCGAAGGTGGCCGAGGCCATGGTGGCGCCGTGAATCCCGTCCCGCCCGGTCTTGGCCCCGACGTAGAAGACGGGGTTCCCCGGTCCCTCCGCGCGGGCTCGGAAGATGCGCGTCTTGCTGACCAGTCCCACGGCCATGGCGTTGACGAGCGGGTTGCCCGCGTACTCGGGGGCGAAGCCGACCTCGCCGCCCAGGTTGGGAACGCCGAAGCAGTTGCCGTACCAGCTGATGCCGGAGACGACGCCCTCGATGAGACGGCGGCTCCGCGGGTCCTGGGCGGGGCCGAAGCGCAGCGAGTCGAGCACGGCGATGGGCCGGGCACCCATGGTGAAGATGTCGCGCAGGATGCCGCCCACCCCCGTGGCCGCGCCCTGGAAGGGCTCGATGAAGGACGGGTGGTTGTGGCTCTCGATCTTGAACGCGAGGGCGAGGTCGCCGCCCAGATCCACGATGCCCGCGTTCTCCCCGGGGCCCTGGAGCACGGCGGGCCCCGCGGTGGGCAGGCCACGCAGGAAGATGCGCGAATGCTTGTAGGCGCAGTGCTCGGACCACAGCGCGCTGAAGAGTCCGAGCTCGGTGAAGGTGGGCTCCCGGCCGAGGCGCCGGATGATGCGGTCGTACTCCTCGCCGGTGAGACCGGAGGCGAGGGCTAAATCCAGCGTGACCTTAGGCTCGGCCCCGCTCACCCCGTCTCCACCGCACGCTCGACCCTCCTACCGCTTGAGGAATGAGCCGTCCTCGACGAGGCTGCCGAGGAGCGAGTGGAAGATCAAGAGGCCGTCCGTGCCGCCCATGGCGTTCTCGCTGGCGCGCTCCGGGTGGGGCATGAGACCGAGCACGGTGCCCTCCTCGTTGATCACGCCGGCGATGTTGTCCAGCGAGCCATTGGGATTGGCGTCCTTGACCACGCGGCCGTCCTCCGCGCAGTAGCGGAAAACGATCTGCTTCTGGTCGCGGAGGCGCCGGAGGGTCTCGGGATCAGCGTAGAACTTGCCCTCGCCGTGCGAGATGGGCATCTTCAGGATCTGGCCGGGCCGCATGAGCCGTGTGAACGGCGTCTCGGCGTTCTCCACGCGGAGGTGGGTCGACTGGCAACGGTACTGCAAGCACTCGTTCCGCATGAGGGCCCCGGGGAGGAGCTTCGCCTCACAGAGGATCTGGAACCCATTGCACGAGCCCAGGACGAGCCCGCCCTTGGCCACGAACTCGGGCAGGGCCTCGACGACTGGCGAGCGGCCGGCCACGGCGCCTGCGCGCAGGTAGTCGCCGTAGGAGAAGCCGCCCGGAAGAATCAGGCAATCAAAATCGTCGAGCTGCCGGTCCCGGTGCCAGACGTAGCGGACGGGCTGGCGGAGGACCTCGCTGATGACGTAATGGAAATCGCAGTCACTCCACGTCCCGGGAAACACCACCACGCCGAAGTTCATGGGGCCGAACCATCCTCCTTGTATGAAGACTAACCCACTCTAACCTGCCGGCAGGAATCTGACAAGAGGTACGCGCCGCTAGGCGAGCACTTCGACCGTATAGTCCTCGATGACCGGATTGGTGAGCAGTCTCGCGCACATCTCCTCGATCCGGCGCCGAGCCGCCTCGCCCCCGACACCGTCCAGCTCGAGCTCGAGCACCTTGCCCACGCGGAGCTCCTGCACCTCGCCGAACCCGAGTCCATGGAGAGCGCGCTGGACGGAGGCTCCCTGGACGTCGAGAATTCCCGGCTTGAGTCGGACGAGGACGCGGGCCTTCACGACCCAGAGCCCACGAGCCGGCGATACACCTCCTGGTAGGCTTCCTCCACGCGGCCGAGGTCTCGCCGGAAGCGATCCTTGTCGAGCTTCTCGAGGGTGTCGGCGTCCCAGAGGCGGCAGGTGTCGGGGCTGATCTCGTCGCCCAGGTACAGCTTGCCCCCCGCCCGCCCGAACTCGAGCTTGAAGTCCACGAGGATGAGCCCCTTGCGCTTGAGGAGCGGGCGCAGGAGGGTATTGATCCGCAGGGCCATCCGCTTGATCCAGACGAGCTCCTTCGGGGTGGCGAGCTTGAGCATGCGGACGTGCTCGTCGGTGATCATGGGATCGCCGAGAGGGTCCGATTTGTAGAAGAGTTCGACGATGGGCGGCTTGACGGCCACGCCTTCCTCCAGCCCCGTCCGCTTGGCCAGCGAGCCTGCCACGATGTTGCGCGGAATGACCTCGATCTTGATGATGTCGAGGCGGCGACAGAGCATCTCGCGCTCGGACAGCATGCCCAGGTAGTGGGTGGGCACCCCCGCCTTGGCCAGCCGCTCGAAGAGCACGGCCGACATCTTGTTGTTCACCACGCCCTTGCCGAGGATGGTCCCCCGCTTGAGGGCATTGAAGGCGGTGGCGTCGTCCTTGAAGTACTGGATGACCTTGCCGGGGTCGTCCGTGCTGTAGACGATCTTGGCCTTGCCCTCGTAGATCTTTTGCCGCTTCTCCATGTCACCCCCTCACTGGGACTCGAGCCGGAAAATGGGGGGCGCCGCGCCCCCTGGCCATGTCGGGCGGCCCGGCACTACAGGAGACCCGCGCGCCTGTAAATCGCGTCCACGTTGCGGAGGTACCAGGCGGGGTCGAAGCAGGCGTCGAGATCTGCCGGACTCAGGCGCGTGGTCACCTGCGGATCGGCGGCCAGGAACGCGCGGAAGGGCTTTCGCTCCTCCCAGGCCCGCATGGCGCTCCCCTGGACGATCTCGTAGGCCTGCTGGCGCGGGAGCCCGGTCTCGGCCAGGCGCAGGAGGACGCGCTGGGAGAACATCAGCCCATAGCTGCGCTCGAGGTTTTCCCGCATCCGCTCGGGATAGACCTGGAGACCCTCGATGATGCGAATCATCTGATGAAGCATGTAGTCCACGAGCAGGGTCGAGTCCGGAAGGATGACGCGCTCGACGGAGGAGTGGCTGATGTCCCGCTCGTGCCAGAGGGCCACGTTCTCGAAGGCGGCCAGGCTGTTGGTCCGCACGAGCCGGGCGAGCCCGCAGATCTGCTCGCACGAGACGGGATTGCGCTTGTGCGGCATCGCGCTCGAGCCCTTCTGGCCTTCCGTGAAGGGCTCCTCGACCTCGAGGATCTCCGTGCGCTGCAGGGAGCGGATCTCCGTGGCGATCTTCTCGAGGGAGGCGGCCACGATGGCCAGGGTCGCGCACAGCTCGGCGTGGCGGTCGCGCTGGACGACTTGCGTGGAGATCGGCGCCGGCTCGAGCCCGAGGAGCCGGCAGACCTCCTCCTCCACCTCCGGCTCCACGTGAGCGAAGTTGCCGACGGCGCCCGAGATCTTGCCCACGCGCACGGCTTCCCGGGCCCGCCGCAGGCGCTCGAGGTTGCGCCCCGCCTCGGCGAACCAGAGAGCGGCCTTGAGGCCGAACGACGTCGGCTCCGCGTGGATGCCGTGGGTGCGCCCGACGCAGATGGTCTCCTTGTGGCGGAGGGCGAGGGCGCGGAGGGCCGCGCGCAGCCGCTCGAGCCCGGCCAGGAGAAGCTCGGAGGCCGCCACCAGCTGCAGGGCCTGGGCGGTGTCCACCACGTCGGAGGAGGTCAGCCCGAGGTGCACATGGCGGGAATCGGCGCCGATGGACTCCTCGAGGTTGGTGAGGAACGCGATCACGTCGTGGCGCGTGCGCGTCTCGATCTCGTCGATGCGCGCGGCATCGACCTTGGCTCCCGCCTTGATCCGCCCGAGGGCGTCGGTGGGGATGATTCCGCGCTTCGCGTAGACCTCGCAGACGGCCAGCTCGACCTTGAGCCAGGCCTCGTACTTCGACTCCTGGGTCCAGATCCGGGCCATCTCTGGACGGGAGTAGCGGGCGATCATGCTAGATGGCCATCTCGCGGGGAAGGTTTCGCTTGTCCACGGGGCCGAGGGTGACCAGGGCCATCTGCTCCTCGTCGAGCACGCGGTGGATGAGCGCCTCGACCTCTTCGGGCCGCACGGCGTCGATCTCCCCGAGCATGCCCTCGATCGAGTGAAAGGCCCCGAAACGCAGCTCCTGCTTGGCCAGGCGGTTCATCCGCGAGGAGGACGACTCGAGCGAGAGGAGGAGGTTGCCCTTGAGATGGTCCTTGGCGCGGCGCAGCTCCTCGGCGGTGACGCCATCTTTCTTCAGCGCCCGCACTTCGCGAACGAAGGCCTTGAGGACCTTGCCGAAATTGGCGGGATCCGTACCCGCGTAGAAGTACAGGATCCCGGTGTCCCGGTACTGCTGGGTGCCCGAGTGGACGGAGTAGACGAGGCCCTGACGCTCCCGCACCTCCTGAAAGAGGCGCGAGGACATGCTGCCGCCCACGATGTCGTTGAGGAGATACAGCGCGTACCGCTCGGGCGCGGTGTCCGAGACGCCGGGAAAGCCCATCACCACCTGCACCTGCTCCAGCGGCCTCGAGTGCATGTGGATGCCCGGCTGGAGGCTGGGCGCCTCCATCGGGTGCGGCGGGGCGGGCCCGCGCGAAAAGTCATCGAAGCGGCGCGCGAAGCAGTCCACCACCCGCTCGTGCTCGGCATGGCCCGCCACGGCCACCACCACGCGCCCGGGCGTGTATTCCTCCCGGAAGTGGCCCAGGATGGTCGGGCGGTCGAGCGCCTCCACGACCTCGCGCCGTCCGAGGATGGGCCGCCCCAGCGGATGGCCGGGCCACACCCGCTCCGCGAAGAGATCGTGGACGAGATCGTCGGGAGTGTCCTCGACCATCTTCATCTCCTGGAACACCACGGCCTTCTCGCGCTCGATGTCGTCAGCGGCGAAGCGGGAGCGCAAGAGCACGTCGGCGAGGAGATCGGTGGCCAGCTCGAGATGCTCGTCGAGCACGCTGACGTAGAAGCACGTGTGCTCCTTGGCCGTGAAGGCGTCGAGCTGGCCGCCCACCGAATCGATGGCGCGGGCGATGTCCTCGGCCGAGCGATTCTCGGTGCCCTTGAAGACGAGGTGCTCGATCAGGTGGGAGATGCCGCCGCGCTCCACGGGCTCGACCCGGGAACCCGTCTCGACCCAGATTCCCACGGCCACGGAACGGACATGGGCGAGGAACTCGGTGACCACGCGAATACCACCGGGCAGCACCGTCTTGCGGTACGCCTCCGGCCGGTCGGGCGAAGCCACGCGGTCCCTCCCCCTACCGCCGGCTCGTGCCGGAGCGAGTCGCGAGCCAGACGAGGCCCGAGGGAGAAGCCAACCCGAGACGTACGTGGGTGTACGTTGAGGGCTGGCGACGACCGAGAACGAAGTCTGGCGAAGTGAATCGGTCCGGCATCAGGCGCCGGCGGTGGTGGGTGCTATCTTCAGCTTCTCCTTGTCGGCGAGGGCGGGCTGGTCGCGCAGGGCCTGCTTGCGCGAGAGCCGCACCTTGCCGCTGGCGTCGATCTCGATCACCTTGACGAGCACCTCGTCACCCTCCGTGAGCACGTCGCCCACGGCGCGGATGCGGTTCTCGGCGATCTGGGAGATGTGGAGCAGCCCTTCCGTCCCCTGCATGATCTCCACGAAGGCGCCGAAAGATGCGGTCCAGCTCCGCCTCGCGGCAGATGTCCTGGATGATGTCGATGGCCATCTGCGCCTTTTCGCTGGAGGACGAGAACACCGTCACCTTGCCGTCGTCCTCCACGTCGATCTTGGCCCCCGTCTTCTCCTGGATGCCGCGGATGACCTTGCCGCCGGGGCCGATGATCTCCCGGATCTTCTCCGGGCGGATGCGGATGGTGATGAACCTGGGGGCGAATTCGGAGAGCGCGGTACGGGACGCCTTGATGGTCTCGGCCATCTTGGCCAGCACGTGCAGCCGGGCCTCGCGGGCCTGGGCGAGGGCCTGGCGCATGATGTCCACGGAGACGCCGCCGATCTTGATGTCCATCTGGAGCGCGGTGATCCCCTTGTCGGTGCTTTCAGGGGCACGCCCGCGTCCATGAGGGCCATGGAGGCGCCGCACACGGTGGCCATGGACGAGGAGCCGTTGGACTCGAGGATGTCCGAGACGATCCGGATGGTGTACGGGAAGGCTTCCTTGGTCGGCAGCACGGCCTCGACAGCGCGATGGGCGAGGGCGCCGTGGCCGATCTCCCGTCGGCCAGGAGTGCCGAACCGCTTGACCTCGCCCGTGGAGAAGGAGGGGAAGTTGTAGTGGAGCATGAAGTGGCGGTACGAATCGCCTTCGAAGGATTCCATCTTCTGCTCGTCGTTCTTCGTGCCCAGGGTCGCCGCCACCAGGGCCTGGGTTTCGCCGCGGGTGAACAGCGCGGAGCCGTGGGCGCGAGGCAGGTAGCCGATTTCCGACCAGATCGGGCGGACTTCCTTCACGCTCCGGCCGTCCACGCGAATGCCCTTGTCCACGATCAGGCGCCGCACCTCGGTCTTCTCGACCTTCTCGAAGTACTCCCGCGCTTTCGCCTTCGTCGCCGGCTCGTCAGGCACGTGATCCACGCTCACGAGATGAGCCCATACGGCCTCGAAAGCGGCCACCATGGCCTCGGCACGCGCCTGCTTTTGATGAATGGCGAGGGCCTCGGCCACCCGGGGGGTGGCGACCTGCTGAACCTTGGCCTGGAGGGTCGGATCGGCCCCGGCATTGGCGTCGAAGGCCCAGCGCGGCTTGGCCGCCTTGCCCATGAGGTCCTGCTGGATGCGCGCCAGCGCCTTGCACTGCTCGTGGCCGAAGGCGAGCGCTTCCAGCATCTGGTCCTCGCTGATCTCCCGGCCCCCGGACTCGACCATGAGCACCGCGTCCTCGGTGCCTGCGATGACGACCTCGAGCTGAGAGGCGGCCAGCTGCTTGTACGTCGGATTCGCCACCAGCTCGCCCTCGACCAGCGCCACCCGCACGGCGCCCAGAGGGCCCCCGAAGGGGAGGCCGGACAGGCAGAGCGCGGCGGAGGAGCCGATCATGGCCAGCACATCCGGGTCATTCTCGTCGTCGGCCGAGATCACCAGGTTGATGACTTGAATCTCATTGCGGAAACCCTTCGGAAAGAGAGGGCGGACCGGCCGGTCGATGAGGCGGCAGGTCAGCGTCTCCTTTTCGTCCGGCCGGCCCTCGCGCTTGAAGAAACCTCCGGGGATCTTCCCGCCCGCGTAAGCGCGCTCTCGATACTCCACGGTGAGAGGCAGGAAGTCGCGCCCTTCCATGGACGCCTTGGTCGCGACCACAGTGGACAGCACGATGGTGCCGCCGCAGCGCACGACGACGGCGCCGTCGGCCTGCTTGGCCACCTTGCCGGTCTCGATGGAGATCGCGCGGCCGTTGAGCTTGGTCTGTACGGTATGGCTCGTCATGAGATCAATCGTCCTCCGGTAGTAATAGAAGCGTGGGCAGCCAACAGAGCGAATGACAGCCTGACATCGCAGACGGCTGTCGACGTGTCGGCCATGAAAGCGGCGCCACGTGGTGCTCGGGCTGATTCAGGGGTGAGTGAAGCGAGGATGCGGCGGGCCCGGCGACGCCAGGCGGTCCGTGGTCGAAGCCTGTCGGGATCCGCGGTCACCGGCGGATTCCGAGCTTTTCCGTCACGACTCTGTATCGTTCGGAGTCCTTCTTTCGCAGATACTCGAGCAGGCCGCGGCGCTTGCCGATCAGCATCAGGAGGCCGCGCCGCGAATGATGGTCTTTCTGGTGGGTCTTGAAGTGGTCCGTCAGCCCGTTGATCCGCTCCGACAGGAGCGCGATCTGCACCTCGGGTGACCCCGTATCCCCATCGTGCACCTTGAATTGCTCGATGAGGGTCTTCTTCCTGTCGACGGACAGTTTCATTCCTCAACCCTCCCGGGGGCTCCCCCCCCAATCGCCACGCCCCCAGGGCTCTTGCTTCGGCTCCGCGGGACGGGTTCGTGTGATGAACTCAAAACTCAAGGACGGCAACACTTTACCACGCGAGGGCGAGCGTCGCAAGCGCTCAGCCGAGAGTTCCGCCGGAAAAGCGCGCGCGGGCGGCCTCGATATCCCTCATGACCTGCCGCTTGAGCTGCTCGACGCCGGGAAACTTCATCTCCGGTCGGATCCGGTCGAGAAACGCCAGCCGGAGCGTCCGGTCGTACAGATCTCCGGCAAAATCCAGAAGATACGCCTCGACCCAGTACTCGTTCTCTCCGAAGGTCGGGCGGTAGCCGACATTGACGACGGCGTTGGCCTCTCCCCCGTCCCATGTGGCACGAGCGACGTAGACGCCGGCGGCCAGCGCCAGCAGCCTGTCCGGTCTCACGTTCGCCGTGGGAAAGCCGAGCGTGCGGCCCCTGCCCGCGCCGCGCGCGATGACACCCGCGATGGCGTACGGGTGGCCGAGGAGCTCGGCCGCCCGCGCCGCATCGCCCTCCCCGAGCGCCTCGCGGATGGCGCTCGAGGACACAGTCTGGCCGCGGACCTGGAGCGGGGGCAGCACGCGGGCCACGAAACCGAGCTTGGGCGCGAGCTCGGTCAGCAGGGCCGCCGTGCCGCGCGCGTTGTGGCCGAAGGTGTGATTGAAGCCCACCACGACCTCCTGCGCCCCCAGGGTCCCGACGAGCACCCGCTCCACGAAGTCCTCCGCCTCGATTCTCGAGAAGTCGATGGTGAAGGGAATGACGAGCGCCGCATCGGCGCCGATGCCGGCCATGCGCTCGAGATTGTCCTCGAGGGGGGCAATGGGAACGGGCGCCCGTTCGGGACGGAGCACGGAGGCTGGGTCTGGGTGGAACGTGCACACCACCGAGGGCACGTGAAGGGCCCGGGCGCGCTCCACCGCGGTCTCGATGAGGCGGGTGTGGGCGAGATGAATGCCGTCGAAGACCCCGAGCGCCGCCACGCAGGGGCGGAGCTCAGGCGGGTAGGACGCGAGCCCGCGGAGGATCCGCATGCAGGAGTCGATCGGGCTTCACGCTGGGGCCTCGACGCGAGCCGATGCCCAGGAAGACGCCGTCGGGACCGTAGACGCGGAGGAGGGCCCCATCGGCAGGGTCGGCGCCACCCTCTGCGGCAACGGCCTGCCCATGAAGAAAGGCGTGGGCGGGCGCTTCGGCGAGGCGCAGCTCGGGCATCCCCATCAGTGCAGAGTCGGGCGGAAGGAGCTGCGGCCGGAGGAGCCCGCCGTCACGCGCGTCCCGCACGGTCTCCCATGGCACCGCCGCCTCGAGGCGGTACGGGCCCACGCGCGTGCGCTGAAGCGAGGCGAGCGAGCCCCCGGGCCCGAGCGTCGCGCCGAGATCGGCGGCGAGCGTCCGCACGTAGAATCCCTTGCCGCAGCGGACGCGGATCACGAGGTCTGGCAGGGCCATCGACTCGAGCGCGATGGCGTGGACCATGACCTCGCGCGGCTGCCGCTCGACATCGAGGCCCTGGCGGGCCAGCTCGTAGAGCCGCTGGCCCTCGTGATGGAGCGCGGAGTACATCGGGGGCACCTGACGGATGAGGCCCACGAAGCCTCGCAGGCACCGCTCCACGTCTGAGCGTTGGAGGTCGGGGACAGGCCGCGTCTCGAGGGTGGTGCCCGTGAGGTCCTGGGTATCGGTGGCGACGCCCAGGCGCACGGTGGCCAGATACTCCTTGTCGAGATCCACGAGATACGGCGTGAGCTTGGTCGCCTCGCCGACCAGGATGGGTAGGACGCCTGTCGCGCCCGGATCCAGGGTGCCGCCGTGGCCCATCTTGGGGACACGCAGCAGGCGGCGCAGATGCGCCACCACCTGGAAGGATGTGAGCCCCGCGCCCTTGTCCACGGGGAGCACGCCCGAGCTACGCTGAGAGGTCACGACCGGGCCGAGCCCAGCGCTTCCCGCACGGCCTGGAGCAGGGTGGCCGCGGCCTCCTCGAGGGTGCCGCTGAGCGTGCAGCCGGCCGCGTTCTCGTGGCCGCCGCCGCCGAACCGATGGGCGATCGTGTTCACCGCCACCTCGCCCTTCGCGCGCAGGCTGACCTTGACGGTGCCGGGTGCCTCCTCACGAAGGAGCACCGCGACCTTGACGCCGCCGATGGAGCGAGGGTAGCTCACGAGGTCTTCGGACTCGATGAGCTCGCGGGGGACGAGATCCCTGGGCACGCTGAGCCAGGCCACCTGGCCATCATCGCTGACTTCAACGCGCCGGAGAACCGTCCCGAGCTGAACCAGCGAGTCACGGCCGCGCTGCTGGTAGAGCCGGTCGGAGACGAGGGCGGGATCGGCGCCGGCCGCCGCCAGCTCCGCCGCGATCCGGAACGTGCGGGGCGTGGTGTTGGAGTACCGGAAGGAGCCCGTATCCGTGTGGACGGCGGTGAAGAGGTTGAGGGCGATGGCCGGGGTCAGGGGCAGGCCGAGGGCCACGAGGAGGTCGAAGACCATTTCCCCCGTGGCCGCCGCCGACGGGTCTATCCAGTCGATCGACCCGTAGCGGCGATTGTCCGGGTGGTGATCGATGTTGAAGACCCGGCTCTGCGGCCCGCGCGCACCCTCGAGCAATCCTTCCGATCGATCGGGATTCGGGCAGTCCGTCATCACGATGATGTCGAAGGGGGCGGGCGCCGTCTTCCACACCTGCCAGCGATCCGTGCCCGGCAGGAAGGCGAGAACGTCCGGGACGGGGTGCGGCCCGGCAAAGGTGACCGAGGCGCCCGCGGCGCTCAGGGCGAGGCCCAATCCCAGGAGGGTACCGAGCACGTCACCGTCGGGGTGGACGTGCCCCAGGCACAAGATGGTGCCGCTGGGCTTCCGAAGAGCCTCGAGCAATTCGCCCGGCGGACTCACGGCCCTGCTCACTCCTCGCTCCCCGGCTCGCTCGACTTCAGCCCGGCCAGGAGGGCCTGGATGTGCGCGGCATGCTCCATGGAGCGGTCGGGCCGGAAGACGAGCTGCGGCGTGGCGCGAAGGTCGAGGTGCTTGCGCAGCCAGTTCCACACGAAGCCTCGCGCGCTCTCCAGGGCCTTGAAGGACGACGTCCACTGCTCGTCCGGGCCCAGCACCGAGACATAGACACGGGCCAGCTTGAGGTCGGCCGTGGTATCCACCTCGGTCACCGTCACGAAGCCCAGGCGCGGGTCCTTGAGCTGTCGCTGGAGGACGGCCGAGACTTCCTCCTTGATGAGCTGGTTCACGCGCTCGAGCCGCTTCCCCTGCACTACCAGATCTCCGTTTCGATGTTCGTGATATAGCCGTCCACGTTGTCCTCGATGAAGTCGAGAGCCTTCGAGATCACTTCGTTGGCGTGGCGCGAGCTGCCGGAGACGTAGGCGACGGCAAGGGTGGCGCGCTGCCACATGTCCTGGTCATCGACCTCGGCCACGGACACCTCGAAGCGCCGGCGGAGCTTGTCCTTGAGGCCCTTGAGCACGTGACGCTTGCCCTTGAGGGAGCCCACGTCCGGCAGGTGCAGCTCGACGGTGCCGACCGCCACCCGTGCGACCGACATGCTCGCCCCTCGTCACCGGCCTGCTACAGCGACCGCGCGACCTCTTCGGTCGTGAAGGCCTCGATGATGTCGCCGGGCTGCACGCCCTTGATCCCCTCGACCCCGATGCCGCACTCGAGGCCCTGCAGCACCTCGCGGACGTCGTCCTTGAAGCGCTTGAGGGAGCTGAGGACGTTCTCCCCGAGCAGGGTGTCGCCGCGCTTGATGCGGACGCGCGCGGTGCGGACGATCTTCCCCTCCGTCACCACGCAGCCGAAGATGGTCCCGACCTTGGAGATCGGGAAGAGCTGCTTGATCTGGGCGCGACCGTGCACGGTCTCGCGGATCTCGGGGGCGAGGAGGCCGGAGAGCGCGGCCTTGACGTCGTTCAGGACGTCGTAGATCACGCTGTAGTTGCGCAGGTCCACACCGTCGGACTGGGCCTGGGTGGCGGCCTTGGGCTCGGCCTTGACGTTGAACCCGAGCACGATGGCGTTGGAGGCGGAGGCGAGCATCACGTCGGACTCGTTGACGGCGCCCACCGAGCCGTGGATGACCTTGAGGCGCACCTCGTCGGTGGAGAGACGCTCGAGCGATTCCGTGAGCGCCTCCACGGAGCCCTGCACGTCGGCCTTGAGAACGAGCCGCAGCTCCTTGACCTCGCCGGTGACGATCTGCTTGTGCAGGTCCTCGAGGGTGACGCGGGTGGCGCCCTTGCCCTTGAGCCTGTCCCGATCCGAGCGCACGGTCGCGATCTGCCGCGCCTTGCGCTCGTCGGCGACCACGAGCAGCGTGTCCCCGGCCTGGGGGACGCCCGAGAGTCCCAGGATCTCCACGGGGTCCGAGGGACCCGCGCTGGGAACCTTCTTGCCGCGGTCGCTGAACATCGCGCGCACGCGGCCAGAGTGGGAGCCGACGACCACGGCGTCCCCCTCCTTGAGCGTGCCGGACTGGATGAGCGCGGTCGCGACCGGACCGCGGCCGCGGTCGAGCCGACCCTCCACGATGATGCCGCGGGCGGCGCGGTTGGGATTGGCCTTCAGCTCGAGCACCTCGGCCTGCAGCGCCGTCATCTCGAGGAGCTGCGGGATGCCATCGCCCCGCTTCGCCGAGGTGGGCACGAAGATGGTCTGTCCGCCCCAGTCCTCCGGCACCAGCCCCAGATTCGACAGCTCGCGCTTCACGCGATCCGGCTCCGCCCCGGGCTTGTCGATCTTGTTCACGGCCACCAGGATGGGCACGTTGGCGGCCTTGGCGTGATTCACCGCTTCGATCGTCTGGGGCATGACCCCGTCGTCGGCCGCGACCACGAGGATGACGATGTCGGTCGCCTGAGCCCCACGCGCCCGCATGGCGGTGAACGCCTCGTGGCCCGGCGTGTCGAGGAAGGTGACCTTCCCGTGGGAGGTGTCGACCTGGTAGGCGCCGATGTGCTGCGTGATGCCTCCCGCCTCGCGCTCCGCCACCTTGGTGGTCCGGATGGTGTCCAGCAGCGAGGTCTTGCCGTGGTCGACGTGACCCATGACGGTGACCACGGGCGGCCGCAGGCTCAGCTGGCTCGGATCGACGTCCTCCTCTTCGAGAATGTCGCCCTCGAGCGAGCGGACCTCGACGTCGAAATGGAACTTGTCGGCGGCGAGCTTGGCCGCGGTGGGGTCGAGCACCTCGTTCACCGTGGCCATGACGCCCAGCTCGAGCAGCGCCTTGATCACCTCGCCGGATTTCCTGCGCATGGCCGCGGCGAGCTCGCCCACCGTCACCGATTCCGGAACCTTGATGAGCTCGCGCTTGATCTCGACGGGCGGCTCAGGCGGTGTGGGCTCGGGCCTGGGTGCTGCGGGCTTGACCTCGACCTTGGGCGGAGGAGTGGCGGCGGCCGCGGGCTTCACGGGCGCCACGGGCACGGCGGGCCGGGCTGGAGGCGTAGGCGTCGCGGGACGCGACGGCGCAGCGGGGGCGACCCGCCGGGGCGCGGCGGGCGGAGCGGCGATACCAGAGGCGGCGGCTGCCGCGGGCACGACGGGACGTGGCGCTCCGGGAGTCGGCGCCGCGGAGGGTCGGAGAGGCGTCGGCGTGGGCGCATCCTTGGTCACGATCGTGGGAGGTACGGTCGAGGGCGTGACGGTCGTCGGCCTGATGGTCGCCGGGGGCGTGGGGGCCGTCGACGGGGGAGCAGACGGGAGCGCCGAAGGCGCGGGGGCGATTGGCGCGGGTGCCGGCGATGTCACGAGGGGCGTCGCTGCCGGCGCGGCCTCGACCGGTCCTGCCGCGGCGGTGTGACGGAACAGCGTCGCTGCCGGCTTGAGCTCTTCGGTGGGCTGCGGCGCCAAGGGCTCCTCGTGCTCGAGAACGGCCGCCTTCTTCCGCGGGGGCTTCGCGGCGGGCTCCGCACCCTCGATCTTCTTCCGGGATGCTCCGGGACTCTTGGGCTCGGTGGCGGCAGGCTTGGCCTTGGGCACCCGCTTGGGCTTGGGCTCTTCGGGGAGATCGCGGCCGCGGCCGAGCTTCACCCGCAGCTCATTGGCCGTGGTCGTCTGCAGCGGGCTCATGGCCCGCATGCCCTTCTGGCCCATGGACTCGAGGGCAACGATCAGATCTTTGCTGGTGACTCCAAGCTCTTTCGCAAGGTCGATGACCTTCACTCGTGCCGCCACAGCCCCGTTACCTCCTCAGCTTGAAGTTGAGAGCCTCGACGTCCTCGAGAGGCTCGCGCCCGATGGCGGGCTTCCCCCCGGACTCATCCAGGACCCCCGCCGCGCCCGTCGTGGGCGGCTCGCTGGGCCGCTTGAACGCGTGCGCCAGCTGACCCGCCCGCAGCGCCTTGTCCACGCACTCAGCATCGCGACACACGTATGCGCCGCGGCCGGGCGCCCGTCCCCTGTCATCCACGATTACTCGCCCGTCTCTTCCCCTCACCAGGCGCGCGAGCTCTCGCTGGGGCCGCGCGCGCCGGCATCCGATACAGGTGCGGGTGGGTCCGGCCGTCACTCCGCCGATGTCCGCGCCACGCTCTCGGGCGGAGCCTCACCCTCTGGCTGAGACTCTCCCTCGACCGCCCGGGTATCGTCCGTGCTCTCCGGCGTGGCCTCGGGCTCGGGCGCGACGGGAGGGTGCTGCGTGATCCAGTCCTCGGCAGCCGCGAGGACGGCGGCCGCCTTCTTTTCGCCGAGCCCAGGTATCGCCTCGAGGGCCTCGAGTCCGGCGCGCACGATGCGTACCGGCGAGAACAGACCGTGCTCGGAAAGGCGCTCGACCATCTGAGGGCCCAGGCCCGGGAACTCGGCGAGGGCGGCCTGCCCCCAGGTGCGCTCCTCTTCGAGGAGCCGGCGCTCTTCCTCCACCTCGCCCTCGCTCTTGATGTCGACGTGAAGTCCGGTCAGCTTCGCCGCCAGCCGGGCGTTCTGGCCCTTCTTGCCGATGGCGAGCGAGAGCTGGTTGTCCGGCACGATGACGAGAACCGCGCGCGCCTCCCCGCTCTCGTCCGGCGGGCCGAGGGTGACCGAGGACACCTTGGCCGGCGAGAGGGCCCGCGCCACGAAGGTGGCGGGGTCGGCTGCCCACTCCACGATGTCGATCTTCTCGCTGCGCAGCTCCCGGCTGATGACCTGGATGCGCGTGCCGCGAAGCCCCACGCAGGCGCCGATGGGATCGACGTCGCGCTTGGTGGAGACCACGGCGACCTTGGCGCGCTCCCCCGGCTCCCGCGCCGCCGCCTTGACCTGTACGATGCCCTCGGCGATCTCGGGAATCTCGGCCTCGAAGAGGCGCACGAGGAACCCCGCGTCCGCGCGCGAGAGGAGGATCTGCGGCCCCTTGGCCGTCTTCTTCACCTCCTGGACGTAGGCACGCACCCGGTCATTGGGGTTGTAGCGCTCGCCGGGAATCTGCTCGCGCTCGGTGATCACCGCCTCCGCCTTGCCCAGATCCACGATCACGTTGCGCTTCTCGATCCGGTGGACGGTGCCGCGGATGATCTTGCCCTGCTTGTCGATGAAGTCGGAGTAGACGGCGTCACGCTCGGCGTCCCGCACCCGCTGCAGGATGACCTGCTTGGCCGTCTGGGCGGCGATGCGGCCGAATTCCTGCGGGGGCAGCTCGACCTCGATCTCGTCCTCGAGATCGGCCTCCGCGTTGAGCTTGCGGGCCTCGCTGAGCGCGATCTCGAGCTTGGCGTCGCTGACGCTCTCCACGACCTTCTTGCGCGCGAAGACCCTGAGGGCCCCCGTGTGCCGATCGAGCTCCATGCGCGCGTTGTCGGCCACGCCCATGGTCTTCTTGGAGGCCGACAGAAGGGCAGACTCCAGCGCCTCGAAGAGGACCTCCTTGTCTATCCCCTTCTCTGTCGCCATCTGGCCGATCACGTAGATGAGCTCTTTGTTCATCATGGCTGCGTCCACTCACTTCCGTCTGAACGGCGGGTCCAGCCGCGCCTTGGTCAGGAGCGCCCGGGGCACCTCCTCCCGCCCGCCGTCTGGAGCCTGGATGACCAGCCGCTCCGTCGACGCCGACTCGAGACGTCCCGCGAACTCGAGCCGGCCTGCCACCGCCTCGCGCACCCAGCACCGCACGTCCTTCCCGACCGCCCAGACAAACTCCCTATCCTTCCGGAGCTCGCGGTCGAGCCCGGGAGAGGATACTTCGAGGTCGTACGACTCCGTCAGAAGACCCGACACGTCCAGCACATCGCCGGCTTCGTGACTGAAGCGCTGACAATCGGCGATGCCCGCTCCACCCGGCTTGTCCACGAAGAAGCGCAGCGCCCAGCGTCGTCCCTCGCGGCGCCACTGCGCGTCCACGAGCTCGAGCCCGTGCGCCTCCAGGACCGGAGACAGGACAGCTTCGACCTTGGCCAAGAGCGCCTCACCGTCACCGGCCATCAGGCCCATGGGCCGCCGAACCTCCACCCCATAGAGAACAAAAAAGTGGGCGGCGCCCACTTTTGTCAAAACTTTAGCACATGTAGCGGTCACCCGCAAGGACGGGTCTCAGCCCAGGGCCTGCACGGCCTCGATGACCCGGGCGGCCTCGACCACCTGGGACTTGGGAACCCTCTGATCGACCCGAGTGGCACGGTCTCTGACCTCCACGACCCCTTCCTTGACGAAAGCGTTGCCCACCGTCACGCGGATCGGGACGCCCAGGAGGTCGGCGTCCTTGAACTTGACGCCCGCCCGCTCGTCCCGATCGTCCATGAGGACGTCGAATCCCGCGCTGACGAGAGATCGCTCGATGTCCTCGGCTGCCGCCATCTGCGAGCCGTCCTTCACGGCCACGGGGATGAGATGGACGTGGAACGGGGCGATGGCCCATGGCCAGATGATGCCGTCCGCATCGTGGCGCTGCTCCACCGCGGCGGCGGCGATGCGTGCGGGGCCGATGCCGTACGAGCCCATGACGATGGGCTTCTGCTGGCCCGCCTCGTCCAGGTACATGGCGTTGAGCGCCACGGAGTACTTGGTCCCGAGCTTGAAGATGTTGCCCACCTCGATCACCCGCTCGACCTGGAGGGGCTGGCCGCACCGCGGGCAGCCCTCGCCGGGCAGGGCGACCTGGAGATCGGCCCAGTCGCACCCGAAATCCTTGCCCGGCCTCACCCCGACGAGATGAAAGCCGTCGCGATTGGCGCCGACCACGTATGGCCCGCTCTTGAGCGACTCATCGGCGATCACGCGTACGCCACCCTTGAGACCCACGGGACCGACCGAGCCCACGGACACCGCGAGACGCTCGCGCACCTCCTCGGGACGCGCCGGGCGGGGCTCGGCGCCGAGCGCACGCGCGAGCTTGCGCTCGTGGAGATTGTGGTCGCCGCGTACGAGGGCGAGAACGGGTGTGTCTCCCGCCATGTAGAGCAGGCTCTTGATCATGCCGGCGGGGTCGATCTGGAGCTGCGCCGCCACCTCGGCGATGGTCCGGGATCCGGGCGTGGCGACTTCGCGCGGCCCCGCGTCCTCCGACAGTGAGGCGGGCGATGGCGAGGCAGGTGCCAGGGAGGCGGGATGCGGCACGCCGCGGGCCAGCTCGACATTGGCTGCGTAGTCGCAGCCCGCGCAGAGGGCGACCTCGTCCTCCCCGGCGGCGCTCGGAGCCATGAACTCGTGCGATCCCGACCCGCCCATCATACCGGGATCAGAATCCACCACGACGTAGCGGAGGCCGCAGCGGTCGAAGATCTTGCCATAGGCCTGCTTGTGAGCGTTGTACGAGACGTCGAGGGCGGCCTGGTCGGGGTCGAGGGTGTAGGAGTCCTTCATGAGGAACTCCCGGGTGCGCAGCACCCCCGAGCGCGGCCGCGCCTCGTCGCGCTCCTTGGTCTGGATCTGGTACCAGATCTGCGGGAGATCGCGATAGGAGCGGATCTCCCGCGCGGCCAGCCACGCCACGACTTCCTCGTGCGTCATGCCCAGGCACATGTCGCGCTGGTTCCGGTCCTTGAGGCGGAACATCTCCCCGCCGATGGCGTCCCAGCGCCCCGACTGCTGCCAGATCTCCGCGGGATGCAGCACCGGCATGGTCAGCTCCTGGCCGCCGATGCGATCCATCTCCTCGCGGATGATGGCGTTGACCTTCTCGATGACCCGCAGCCCGACGGGCAGGTAGACGTAGATGCCCGCCGCGAGCTGGCGGACGAGCCCCGCGCGGACCATGAGCTTGTGGCTGATGGCCTCGGCGTCGGCAGGGTCCTCCCGCAACGTGGGAATGAGAGAGCGGGTCCAGCGCATGGCCTAGGAAGCGCCCGGTACCTTGTTGGCCCCGGGCACGCCCGGATCGTAGAGCAAGCGCTTGACGGGCCGGCCGCCCAGGATGTGCGATTCGATGATCTCCTGCAGATCGGATTCCTGCACGCCCGCGTACCAGACGTTCTCGGGATACACGACGATCATGGGGCCGTGGCCGCACTGCGAGAAGCACCCCGCCTTGTTGACGCGGATCTCCGCCTGCTTCCCCGCCGCGACCGCGCCCGCGCGGAGGGTCTTGACGAACTTCTCCACGTCGCCCTGCCCAGGACAGGTCTCCCCCGAGGTGCAGACGAACACGTGGCAGCGATACTGGCCCATGGCCGTCCCCGTCAGCGGAAGAAGAACCGGTGGAAGACGTCGAGTCGCGACAGATCGTTGTAGACCGCGTACACCATCAGCATCATGAGGAGCACGAAGCCGACCTGCTGGGCGATCTCGCGCTTGCGCACGGAGATGGGCCGGCCCAGGACCGCCTCGCACACGAAGAAGAGGAGATGTCCGCCGTCCAGCATGGGCACGGGCAAGAGGTTGAGCACGGCGAGGTTCACGCTGATGAGAGCCGTGAAGAGCGTGAGATACGGCAGGCCCTGGCGCGCCTGCTCACCCGCCGCCGCCGCGATCTGGATGGGCCCGCCGATGTTGGAGGGGGCAAGCTGTACGGTGATCAGCTTGTACATCCCCTTGACGGTGAGATGCGTCCACTCCCAGGTCTTGAGCACGCCCTCGCGGATGGCGGTGAGAGGATCGGAGCGGACGAACACGGCGCCGGCGGCGGGCGCCATCGAGTGGCTGATGCCGATGCGTCCCTTGCCATCAGGGCCAGTGGGGGCGGGCGTGACCGTCAGGGTCAGCACCTGATCTCCCCGCTTGACGCCGAGCACGGTCGCCTGGCCCGCCCGTTTGCTGATGCCGTCAGCGAGCTCGTCCCACGACGTGATGGGCTGCCCCTCCAGCGAGACGATCATGTCGCCCGGCTTGAGCCCGGCCTTGGCCGCGGCGCCGCCCGGCACGACGTCGCCGATCGTCGCCTGGTCCGAGACCGACTGCCGGGCCCCGAGGTCCCAGTAGTCCTGCTCATCGCCGAAGATGTCGCGACCGGCGATGCGCTGCGGAGTGACGGCGATCTCGCGCGTGGCCCCTCCGTCGGTGACGGTCAAGCGGAGGCTCCGCCCCTTGCTCGCCTGCACCTGGGTCAGCACCTCATCCCAGTACTGGACGGGACGGCCATCCACGGCGACGATCCTGTCGCCCGGCTTGATCCCCGCCTGCGCCGCCACACTGCCGTCGGCCACGCGGCCGACTACCGCGGGCACCACGGGACGGCCCCACACCATGAAAGCGAGGGCGGTCAGGAGCACGGCGAGCACGAAGTTCATGCCGGGGCCGGCGAACACGATGAGGAAGCGGACCCAGACGGGCTTGAGGTTGAACGACTTCTTCGGGTCCACCGCGTCGGTCTTGCCACCCTCGAGCGGGTTCTCGTCGTCGCCCATCATCTTGACGTAGCCGCCCATGGGAATGGCCGAGAGACAGTACTCGGTCTCCTTGCCCTTGATGCGCCAGAGAACGGGGCCGAAGCCGATGGAGAAGCGCTCGACCCCCACACCCGACAGGCGCGCCACCACGAAATGGCCCCATTCGTGGATGAGGATGAGGATGCCGATGACGACGACGAACGCGATGACGGTGGTCAACGGACGGCCCTCCCGGGCGACCCGGCTGCGGGGGCGGCGGGCAGCCAGCTTGCCACGAGCCGACGCGTCTCGGTGTCCACGTCCACGCACGTCTCGATGCTGTCGAGGGGGCGCGGCGACACGCGGTCGAGGGCGCGGGCAATGAGATCGGCGATCTGGATGAAGTGGATGTGGCCTTCGAGGAAGGCAGCCACGGCGACTTCGTTGGCGGCGTTCAGGATCGCGGGCGCGCAGCCCCCGGCCGAGAGAGCCTCGCGAGCCAGCCGGAGGCACGGGAAGCGCACCGGATCGGGCGCTTCGAAGGTGAGCGCTCCCACTTTGGTCAGGTCGAGCCGCTCGTCGGGCCAGGGTAGTCGGTCCGGATGGTTGAGGGCGTAGAGAATGGGAATGCCCATGTCAGCCACCCCGAGCTGGGCGATGACCGAGCCGTCGACGTACTCGACCATGGAATGGACGATGGATTGCGGATGCACGACCACCTGCACCTGCGAGGATTGCACGTCGAAGAGCCAGCGGGCCTCGATGATCTCGAGGCCCTTGTTCATCAAGGTGGCAGAGTCGATGGTGATCTTGGCGCCCATCTTCCACGTGGGGTGATTGAGCGCGTCCTCGACGGTGACGGAGGCGAGGCCTTCCTGGGACGTCTGGCGGAACGGGCCGCCCGAGGCCGTGAGGAGGATCCGGTGCACCTGCGAGCGCTTGTGGCCCTCGAGGCACTGGAAGATGGCGCTGTGCTCGGAGTCCACGGGCAGGAGCGGCACCTTGCTCCGGCGCGCCGCGGCCGTCATGAGGCTGCCCGCCATGACCAGCGGCTCCTTGTTGGCGATGGCCACGGCCTTGCCAGACTCGAGGGCGGCCATGGTCGGCAGGAGCCCCGCCCCGCCCACGATGGCGGAGAGCACCACGTCGGCGTCGACCTCGCGCGCGAGGGTCTCGAGTCCGCGCGGGCCGGCCAGAATCTCGGGTCGCGGGTGCGGCAGCGCGCGCGATACGCGGTCGATCGCGCGGTCGTCGATCAGCGCGAGGGCCTTGGGCCGGTGGATGCGGCAGAGCTCGACCACCAGATCCGGGTTCGAGCCCCGCGCGGCCAGCCCTTCGATCCGGAAGACGTCGGTGAACTGCGCACACAGCTCGAGGGCCCGCCGCCCCACCGAACCCGTCGCTCCGAGCACGGTCACCCGCTTCATGCGCTCCACATCCTCCCGTGCGTCACATAGTAGAACAGGGCGGGGGCATTGAAGAGGAGGCCGTCCACGCGGTCGAGCATGCCGCCATGGCCGGGAATGAGCTGACCGGCGTCCTTGGTGCCGACGCTCCGCTTGAGGGCCGATTCCGCGAGATCGCCGAGCTGTCCGACGACGCCTAGGAGGAGGCCGACGAGCAGCGCGTCCCTCGTGCTGAGCCCCGGGAAAAGCCAGCCCTGCGCCGCGAGCGCGGCCAGCGGCGACCCCACGAGCTGGGCCAGCGCACCCTCGACGGTCTTGCCGGGGCTGATGCCGGGCGCCAGCTTGTGCCGGCCCACGAGAGAGCCCACCGTATAGGCCGCCGTCTCTCCGATCCACGTCACCCACACGAGGAGCAGCACCCAGTGAAGCCCCTCCGGCAAGGCGCGGAGCAGGATGGTGTGGCCGAGGAGCGCATTGATCCAGGCCAGCCCGAGAAGGGTGACCGCCACCGCCTGCCAGCGCGCGGGACCGGGCTCGGGCCGAGCGAGGCTGAGGGCGAGGACGGCCATGACGGATGCCGTCGCCACGAGGGCTATCCGCTCCGGGGCGAGAAAGCTCGCCGTGAGGAGGGCGCCCAGCACGACGCCGGCGTCACGGAATACGGGCACGCCGGCCCGCTGGAACATCCGGGAGAACTCCCAGCTCGCGAGGATGCCGACGGCCACGATCATGAGATCGAAGGCGAGAGGGGCGCCTCCCAGCACGATCCAGATGAACAGCGGCAGGAGAACGACGGTGGACAGCGCGCGCTTGGCGAGCTCACTCCACCGGGAGGTCGTGGACCTCTCCAGCGGCGTGGGCAGCGGCATGCCGTGCGCCCCGGGCATCAAACCCGCCCGAAGCGGCGGTCGCGCTGCTGGAAGTCGGCCACGGCCAGATACAGGTCGCGAGGCTCGAAGTCCGGCCAGCGGGTGGGCGTCACCCAGAGCTCCGTGTAGGCGATCTGCCAGAGCAGGAAGTTCGACAGCCGCATCTCGCCGCTCGTGCGGATGAGGAGATCCGGGTCGGGAACGCCGTCCGTGTAGAGGGCCCGGCCCAGGCGCACCTCGTCGATCTGCTCCGGGCCGAGTCGGCCTTCGGCGACATCGCGCGCCAGGCGGCGGCAGGCGTCGACGATCTCGTCCCGCGCCCCGTAGTTGAAGGCCATGAGCAGGTTGAGGCCCGTGTTGGCCGCGGTCGCCTCCACCACATGGTCGATGCGACGCTGCACTTCGGCGGGCACCCCATTCGGACGTCCGATGACGCGGAAGCGCACGCTGCGCGCCATGAGCTCCGGCAGCTCGCGATCGATCGACCGCTCGAGCAGGCTCATGAGAGTGGAGACCTCGTGGCTCGGGCGGTTCCAGTTCTCGGAGGAGAAGGCGTAGAGCGTCAGGTACTCGATGCCGACTTCCCCCGCCGCCCGCACGACGCTGCGCACGGACTTGACGCCCTCGCCGTGGCCGGCCACGCGCGGGAGTCCGCGGGACGTCGCCCACCGACCGTTCCCATCCATGATGATGGCGACGTGCCGGGGCAATGGGCGGGACAGAACCCGCTCGCGGAGCTCCCGCTCTCCGAGCGTAGAAAGCTCCTGGGCCGTCACGCCAGACTTGAGAGGCATGCTCCTCACAGTTTACGTGACGGCGCAGGCGAATTCCACGTAAAACCGCCCCGCGAAAAGCAAAAGCCAGAATCAGATCGCCAGGATCTCTTGCTCCTTCTTCTTGGCGAGCTCCTCGACCTTGCCGATGAACTTGTCCGTGGCCTTCTGGATGGCGTCGTGGCCGCGCCGCTCGTCGTCCTGCGACACCTTCTTGTCCTTGGCCATGCCCTTGAGCTTGTCGTTGGCCTCCCGGCGGACGTTGCGGATGGCCACGCGGGCGTCCTCGGCGTACTTGCCGATGGTCTTGGCGAGCTGCTTCCGCCGCTCCTCGGTCAGGGTCGGCATGGTCAGGCGCAAGACCTTGCCGTCGCTCGAGGGCGTGATGCCGATATCGGACTTCAGGATGGCCTTTTCGATGTGGCCGAGCTGAGAGGCGTCCCACGCCTGGATCATCAGGGTCTTGGAATCGGGCACGGACAGCGAGGCGAGCTGGTTGATGGGCGTCAGGTTACCGTAGGCCTCGACGCGGATGTTGTCGAGGAGCGCCGTGCTCGCGCGCCCCGTGCGCACGCCCGCGAACTCGCGGCTCAAGAGATCGAGTGCCGCCTGCATTCGCGTCTCCAGATCTTTCACGACCTGTTGCATGGCTCTACCTCTTGGGCGGTACGGTGTCGTTCGTCACGATCGAGCCCACCGCCTCCCCGGCCACGATGCGCCGGATATTGCCGCGTGTCGTGAGGTCGAACACCACGATGGGCAGCTTGTTGTCCATGCAGAGCGAGATGGCCGTGGTATCCATCACCTCGAGACCCCGGTTGAGGGCCTCGATGTAGCCGACCCGCGCCAGCTTGACGGCCTTGGGATCTTTGAGAGGGTCGGCGGTGTAGATACCGTCCACTCGCGACGCCTTGAGGAGGGCCTCCGCACCGATCTCCACGGCGCGCAGGGCGCCCGCCGTGTCCGTGGTGAAGAACGGGTTGCCGGTGCCCGCCGCGAAGACGACCACGCGCCCTTTCTCGAGGTGCCGCATGGCGCGGCGGCGAATATACGGCTCGGCCACCGCGCGCATCTCGATGGCCGAGAGCACCCGCACGGGCACGCCCGCTTTCTCTATGGCGTCCTGCAGGGCCAGGGCGTTGATGACGGTGGCGAGCATGCCCATGTAGTCGCCCGTGGCCCGGTCCATGCCGCCCGCGCTCGCCGCGATCCCGCGAAAGATATTGCCGCCGCCAATCACGATGGCCAGCTGCACACCCATCTCGACCACCTCGCGGATCTCCTCCGCGATGCGGTTGATGGTCTCCGGCTCGATGCCGTAGCCTTGCTGGCCCGCCAGCGCCTCGCCCGAGATCTTGAGGAGGACGCGTCGGTAGGGGGCGGCGCCGGCCTCGGCCATGGAGCCTAGTCCGCTCCGACCTGGAAGCGCGCGAAGCGCTTGACCACGATGCGTTCGCCCATCTTGGCCGTGGCGCCGTCGACCATGTCCTTGATCCGGGTCTTGCCCGTCTCGTCCCTCACGAAGGGCTGCTCGAGGAGGCATGTCTCCGCGTAGAACTTCTCGAGCTTGCCCTCGATGATCTTGTCAATGACCTGGGGCGGCTTCTTCTGGTCGACCATCTGCTCCCGGTAGATCTCCCGCTCCTTCTCCATGACCGCCCCGGGCACCTGCTCCCGCGAGATGTACGTGGTGGTGGGCAAGGCAGCCACCTGCACGGCGAGGTCCTTGACGAGCTGCTGGAAGTCGGAGGTGCGGGCCACGAAGTCCGTCTCGCAATCGACCTCGATCAGGACACCCATCTTGCCCGTCTGGTGGATATAGGCGTGAATGAGCCCGTCTCTGGCCTCGCGGTGCTGCTTCTTGGCCGCGTCGGCCAGTCCCTTCTTGCGCAGGTGCTCCACCGCGCCCTCGACCTCGCCCTTGGAGGCTTCGAGGGCGGCCTTGCAGTCCATCATGCCCGCCCCGGTCAGGTCCCGGAGCTTCTTGACGTCTTCGGCGGAGTAGGCCATGCGCGAGACCGCTCCTCAGGCCGGGGCCGGCGCTTCGGCCGAGGCCGCCATCTCCGCCTCCGTCACCACGGGCAGATCGGGCGAGGCGGGAATCTCCGCGGCCTCCGCCGCTTCCTTGGCCAGCGTGCCCGCACCTTCCAGTACGGCGTCCGCGATGCGGGAGGTGATGAGCCTCACGGAGCGGATGGCGTCGTCGTTGCCGGGGACGGGATAGTCGATTCCCGTGGGATCGCAGTTGGTATCCACGATGGCGATGATGGGAATAACGAGCCGCCGCGCCTCCTCCACCGCGATCGTCTCCTTCTTCGGGTCGATCACGAACACGGCGGAGGGCAGCCGGTCCATGTTCTTGATCCCCACCAGGGTGTGCTGGAGCTTCTCGCGCTCGCGCTCGAGCACGATGACCTCTTTCTTGGGCAGCCGATCGTACTCCCCCGTCTCCTTCATCTCGTCGAGCTTCTTGAGCCTGGCGATGGACTTGCGGATGGTGGCGAAGTTCGTCAGGGTCCCGCCCAGCCAGCGGTGATTGACGTAGAACATGCCGCAGCGGCCGGCCTCCTCGAGCACGGTCTCCTGGGCCTGCTTCTTGGTGCCCACGAAGAGCACGGTACCCCCGCCCGCCGCGAGATCGCGCACGTAGGCGTACGCTTCACGGAACTTCTTGAGGGTCTTTTGCAGGTCGATGATGTAGATGCCGTTGCGCTCCCCGAAGATGTACTTCTGCATCTTGGGGTTCCAGCGCTTGGTCTGGTGGCCGAAGTGCACGCCGGCCTCCAGCAGCTCCTTCATGGTCAGTGCCGCCATCTCACTCTCCTCGTTCGGTTGGCCTCCGATCGCGAGCGGCGAGGCTCGATTCGCCCCCGCGCTCTCCCGGCTCTTTACTCAGCACTCGCCTCGCCGTGCCCGGCCCCTTGCGGGGCTCGGTCACGTCTCAGCTCGAACTGCAGCCGGGCACCGAAGCTCGCGATCGTGCGAGTTAACTGCGTGCTGCTCAGGTCGTGTATTTCCCGTTCAGGCGCACGTACTCCTCGCTCAGGTCCGATGTCCACACATGGTCCTGACCGCGACCGAGGCCGAGGTCGATCCCGATCATGTATTCCGGCTCCGCCATCAGCGCCCGAATCTTCTCGAGACGGGCCCCGCTCCTGAGCATTCCCTTCTCGACCAGCACCTCGTCGCCGAATCGGATGGACACTCTGTCCTGGGCCACCCGGGCCACCGATTTGCCGAGCGCCATCATGATACGCCCCCAGTTGGGATCGGCGCCATAGATGGCCGTCTTGACGAGCGGCGAGTTCGCCACCGCGCGAGCGGCCAGGAGGGCCTCGCGCCTCGTCCGCGCCCCGCTCACCGCCACCTCGACCAGCTTGGTGGCGCCTTCCCCGTCGGCCACCAGCATACGGGCCAGGCGTGCCGCCACGGCCTCGAGTCCGCGCGCGAACTCGCGCAGCCCGCGGCTGCCGCGCTCGAGGGGGGCGTTCTCCGCGAGCCCATTCGCGAGCACTGCCACCGTGTCGCTCGTGGACTGGTCGCCGTCCACGGTGATCCGGTTGAAGGACACGTCGGCGGTCCGCTTCAGCACGCGCGGCAGGGCATCCGCCGACACCATGGCATCGGTGGCGAGGAAGCAGAACATGGTCGCCAGGTGTGGCTCGAGCATGGCCACTCCCTTGGCGATGCCTCCGATGGTGATGGGGCGTCCGCCGACATCGAGCCGGAGGGCCGCCTCCTTCGGCCGCGTGTCGGTGGTCATGATCGCCTCGGCGGCGCTCCGACCACCCTGCGGAGTCAATCCCTTCACGAGTTTCGGCAGGGCGGCGCGGATCCTGTCCATGGGGAGGGGCTGGCCGATCACACCCGTGGCGGCGATCAGCACCTGGCCCGGCTTGATCCGCAGCAGCTCGCCCACGGTCTTCGTCATCTCGCGGGCGTCCTTGATTCCCTGCTCGCCCGTACACACGTTGGCGCAGCCGCTCGAAGCCACGATCGCCTGAGCCCGGCCATCGCGAATGTGCTCCTGCGAGACGAGGACGGGCGCGCCCTTGACCTGGTTGGTGGTGAAGACGGCCGCGGCACGGGCGGGGGCCGAGGAATAGATCAGCGCGAGATCCTTCTTGCCGCTCGCCTTGATCCCCGCGACCATCCCCGAGGCCAGGATGCCGGGAACGGCCGTGATGCCTCCGTCGAGCCATTGCATGTCGGTCATGCGCACCCTAGGGGTACACGGGCGGCGCTTCGAGGCCGGTCCGCTCGTCCCACCCCATCATGATATTGAGGTTCTGGATGCCATTGGCCGAGCCGCCCTTGCCCAGGTTGTCGAGAGCAGAGACGCACACCGCGCGACCGGTGCGCGGATCGGATACCACGGTGACGTCGCAGAAATTGGAGCCGACCACCGCGCGCGTGGTCGGGCGCTCGCCCTCGGGAACCACGCGCACGAAGGGCTCGCCGGCGTAAAACTCCCGGTACAGGGCGAGGAGGTCACTCGACCCCGCGCCCTTGGTGAGCGGCACCGAGGCCGTGGTGAAAAGCCCGCGGTTCATGGGCAGGAGATGGGGCGTGAAGCCCACCACCACGGGCTGGCCCGCCAGAGCCGAGAGCTCCTGCTCGATCTCCGGCGTGTGGCGGTGCGTTCCGATGGCATACGCCTGCACGTTCTCGTTCGCCTCGGTGTAGAGGTACATGGGCTCGACCTTCCGTCCCTGTGCCCCTGCCCCCGTCACTCCTGACTTGCCGTCGACGACGATGCCCTCCCGGCGACCGAGCCCGCTCTTGATGAGGGGCGCCGTGGCGAGCACCGCGCCCATCGGATAGCAGCCCGGATTGGCCACGAGCGATGCTGAGGCGATGGCCTTGCGGTGAAGCTCGGGCATCCCGTACACGGCTTCCGCAAGCCCCGTCGCGTCGATGTGATCGGCCTTGTACCAGGTGCCGTAGAGTGCGGCATCGCGCAGTCGGTAGTCCGCGGAGAGGTCGATGACCTTGCGCCCCTGCCCACGCAAGACGGGCACGGCGCGCTGGGATTCCATGTGAGGGAGGGCGAGGAACACCACGTCGGCCTGGTCGGCCAGACGAGATGGGTCGAGCTCACTCATGGTCAGACCGGAGAGACCCCGAAGATGCGGGAACACGCGATCGAGCCGCTCGCCCGCGAGCCGCTCCGAGGTGACCGCCGTGAGATGGACCTTGGGATGAACGGAGAGGAGGCGAAGGAGCTCCGCCCCCATGTAGCCGCTCGCCCCCGCAACCGCCACGCGCAGCACGGCGCCTACCGCTTGGAGTACTGGAACTTGGAGCGGGCGCCCGGCTGACCGTACTTCTTGCGCTCTCTCATGCGCGGGTCGCGCGTGAGGAGCCCGGCCCGCTTGAGGGTCGGGCGCAGGTTGACGTCGAACTCGAGGAGGGCCCGCGCGATGCCATGACGGACGGCCCCCGCCTGTCCCGTCGGCCCGCCGCCGCCCACGTTGATGGTGGCGTCGAACTGCCCGACGGTATTGGTCAGCTGGAGCGGCTGCGCGATGATCATGCGCAGCGTCTCGCGCGGGAAGTAATCCTCGAAGGGACGCCGGTTGACCAGGATGCGACCCGGGCCGGGCCGCAGCCATACGCGCGCCACGGAGGTCTTCCGCCGTCCCGTTCCGTAAAACTGCGTTGCTGCAGCCATGCGCTCTCCTCTCGAATCCCGGCGGGAAACCTTGAACTAGGCCTTGTTCCGGCTGCCTACGGTCAGCGGCTCCGGCTTCTGCGCGGCATGCGGGTGATCGGTGCCTTTGTAGACCTTGAGCTTGCGAGCCATGGCCCGGCCGAGGCGGCCCTTGGGTAGCATCCCCTGAATGGCCCACTCCACGACCCGCTCGGGATGGCTCTTGAGCATGCGCTCGGCGCTGACTTCGCGGAGGCCTCCGATATACCCCGAGTGCCACCGATAGATCTTGTCTGTCAGCTTGCGCCCCGTGAGATGGATCTTCTCGGCGTTGATCACCACGACGTGATCCCCCATGTCGAGATGCGGCGCGAAGGTCGGCTTGTGCTTCCCTCTCAGGACGTGAGCCACCTGGCTGGCCAGTCGGCCCAGCACCTTGCCCTGGGCGTCGACCAGGAACCACTTCCGCTCGATCGCATCTTCCTTCGCCATCACGGTCGCCATGGTCCGCGTCCTCTTCCCGCTTTGAAGTCAGCTACTTGGAGATCACTGATGCGCAAATTGGCAACGGGTAATCCTATAGGAGATTGCTCGGAGAGTCAACCACGCTCTGGCAGGGTTCGGCTCCTTGCCCACTACCCGGACCGCGTCTTGTCCGGCCAGGGGCAGAGCGCGAGGACCGGACAGCGCGGGCACTCTGGTCTGCGGGCATGGCACGTGCGCCGCCCGTGAATGATCAGGAGATGGGTGGCCTGGATCCACTTGGGCTGGGGCAGGAGAGCGCAGAGCTCATCGTGGATCTTCTCCGCGTCATCCGCCCGGGCGAATCCGAGACGCTGGGAGACACGCGTCACGTGCGTATCGACGGCGACGGCGGGAATGCCGAAGGCGTTGCCGAGGACGACATTGGCTGTCTTCCGGCCCACCCCGGGCAGCTCCACGAGCTCGGCGAGGGTGCGCGGGACCTCTCCCCCGTGACGCTCGACGAGAGCCTGGCCCATGCCCATGAGCGAGCGCGCCTTGGCCTTGAAGAAGCCCGTCGAATGGATCTCTTTCTCGAGGGTCGCCGGCTTCGCTCGTGCCCAGTCCTCGGCCTTGCGGTAGCGCTGGAAGAGCGTGCTCGTCACGGCATTCACGCGCTCGTCGGTGCACTGCGCCGAGAGAATGGTGGCGGCGAGCAGCTCGAGGGCGTTGCCGAAGCGGAGCTCGATGCCCGCGGTGGGATAGGCCCGGGCCAGCCGGGTCAGTATCTTTGCCGCGCGCGTCTTCTTCGCCTGCGCTGATTCGGCCACGGGAGAGGGTCTCAGTCGAGGGCGGCGCGGATATCGGCGATGCGCCGGCGAGCCTCGTCGAGGGGCAGCGCTCGGGGCTCGTGCTCGACGCGCCACACCGGCCCCTGGGGCTCGGGATCGCCCTCGAGACGGGGCACGAGGTGCCAGTGGATGTGCGGCACGAGGTTGCCCAGGAGCTCGTAGTTCATCTTGACCGGACGATAGACACGTGCCAGGGCCCGCGCGACCCGGGCGACGTCCTCGATCAGGGCCGCGCGCTCGCCGGGATCGAGGTCGTAGAGCTCGATGGCATGGCGCTTGAGGACCACGAAGACCCAGCCGGGGAAGAACTGGTCCTCGTTGAAGTAGACGCGGCTCGAGGGCAGGTCGGCAACGAAGAGCGGCCCGGTCTCGGAGAGCCGGGTGCACATGAAGCAGTCCCCCGTCATCGCTCCCTCTGCGCGAAGTACCGTCCGATCCGCTGGATGGCCTCCTCGATTCGCTCGAGGGAATTGGCGTAGGAGAAGCGCAGAAATCCTTCGGCGCGACGGCCGAAATCGACCCCCGGTGTCACCCCGACGTGGGCGTGCTCGAGGATGTCGAAGGCCAATGCTTTCGAATCCGCTCCGAAGCGCTGGGCGTTGGCGAGGACGTAGAAGGCGCCGGTGGGTGGCACCGCGACGCCGAGGCCGATGCGGCGGAGGCCGGCGACCATGGCGTGCCGGCGCTCGTCGAAGATGCGCCGGAAACGCTCCGCGTCCTCGGAGGCTTCGCGAAGCGCGGCGAGGGCGGCCCACTGGACGAACTCGTTGGTGGAGATGAAGAAGTTGCCATGAGCCGTCTGGAGGGGGCGCATGAACTCCCGCGGGGCGATGAGGTATCCGAGCCGCCAGCCCGTCATGGCGTAAGCCTTGGAAAATCCGTTCAGCACGAAGGCGCGGTCCGTGTACTCGAGGATGGTGTGCTCTTCACCCTCGTACGTCAGCCCATGGTAGATCTCGTCGGAAATCGCCAAGGGCCCGAGCCCGCCTACGGCCCTCAAGCGCTCCGCCGGCATCACGGCGCCCGTCGGATTTGCGGGCGAGTTGACGAGCGTGGCCTTGGTCCGGGGTGTCACGAGCGCGGCGAGCTCGTCGGTCCGGCACTGGAAGCCCTCGGCCTCGAAGGTCGCCGCGAAGATCGGCTCTCCGCCGGGATAGCGGATGAGGTTCGGGTACACGGCGTAGTGCGGGTCCGTGAGCAACACGTGATCACCGGGATCCAGGAGCGTGGAGAACAGGAGGAGCATGGCAGGAGAGGTCCCGGCGGTGACGAGGACCTGGTCGGGGGAGACCGTCACGCCGTAGCGGGCAAGGTAACGCTCCGCGATGGCCTCGCGCAGAGGCACGAGCCCGAGACTGTGCGCGTACCGGGTCCGGCCGTCCTTGAGAGCCTTTTCGGCGGCTTCCCGGATCACGGGCGGCGTGTCGAAATCGGGCTCGCCGAACTCGAGATGGATGATGTCGGCACCCTGCCGCTCCAGCTCCTGGGCGCGTTGGAAAACCTCGACGGCCAGGAACGGGGCGATGGAGCCCGCGCGCTTGGCGATCACGACGAGGCTTTCGGCCGCCGGGCGACCCGCCGGCGCGCCGCCAGGATCTGCAGGACCATGCGGGGACCGTCGCGGAAGACGGTGACCTTGGAGCCCGGCTGGTCCGCCCAGTTTATGGCGACCTCCGTCACGCGGTAGCCGCGCCGCTGCGCGAGGAGCAGGAGCTCGACATCGAAGCCGAAGCCGATCGTCTCGAGCTCACCAAAGAGCACCGTGGCCACCTCGGCCCGGAAGAGCTTGAAGCCGCACTGCGTGTCCGCCACGTCGGGCAGTCCCAGGCGCCGGACGAGAAAGTTGAACACCTCTCCCGAAAGCTTCCGGTGCAGGCGAACCTGTCGAGTGACGGAAGGATCCCGGAGCGCCCGTGAGCCCACGGCGATGTCGGCGCCCGCCAGCATGGCGGCCTCGAGGCGCTTGAGCTCCCCGATGGGCGTGGCGCCGTCGGCATCGGCCATGAGGCGGAGCTCACCGCGGGCGGCAAGCATCCCGGCGCGGACGGCGAAGCCCTTGCCATGGTTCACGGCCAGGCGATGCAGGGTGACCGCGGGGTGGCCCGCCTGCGCCTCGAGCACGTGCGCCGCGGTGCCATCGCTGCTGCCGTCGTCGACTACGAGCACCTCGTACGATCGGTCGAGCCCTTCGAAGTACGCCACCACCTCGTCGAGATACGCGGGCAGGCGCCGGGCTTCGTTGTACGCAGGAATGATCACGGACCAGCCAGGGATGCCCGCGGACGGCACGCGCGCTACGCCCAGACGGACGCGTCGGCTCGGGGACGCCGGCGGGCCACCCCGGTCTTGTGGGCGGCGCGCGCGACCTCGCGGGCGACGGCGGGAGCGACCTGCTTGTTGAACACGCTCGGGATGATGTACTCGGGCCCAAGCTCGCTCTTGCCCACGCACGAGGCAATGGCATGCGCCGCCGCCAGCTTCATCTCGTCGTTCACGAGCCGCGCGCGGATGTCCAGGAGCCCGCGGAAGAATCCAGGGAAACAGAGCACGTTGTTGATCTGGTTGGGATAGTCGGACCGCCCCGTGGCCATGACGCGCACGTGACGCTCAGCCTGTTCTGGCTGGATCTCCGGCACGGGATTCGCCATGGCAAACACGATGCGGTCGCGTGCCATCCGCTTGACGTCGCGGAGGGCAAGGACCCCGGGGACGGAGAGCCCGATGAAAACGTCGGCGTCCTTGAGTGCCTCCGGCATCTTGCCCTTGACGTTCTGTGGATTGGTCGCCTCGCTGACCCACGTCTTCATGAAGTCCATGCCCACCGTTCGCCCGCGATGAATGGTGCCATGCTCGTCCACGCCGATGATCTGCCGGACGCCCAGGGTCATGAGCATCTTGATGACGGCCGTGCCGGCCGCGCCCACCCCGCACACGGTCACCTTGAGCCGTCGCGGGTCCTTCCTGACGATCTTCAGCGCGTTGAGGAGCGCCGCCACCACCACCACCGCGGTGCCGTGCTGATCGTCGTGAAAGACCGGGACGTCCAGTTCCTTGCGGAGGCGCGCTTCGATCTCGAAGCAGCGAGGGGCGGAGATGTCCTCGAGGTTGACGCCGCCGAAGGCGGGAGCGATCAGCTTCACGGTCTCGACGATCTTGTCGGGATCCTTGGTGTCGAGGCAGATGGGGAAGGCGTCCACCCCGGCCAGCTCCTTGAAGAGCATGGCCTTGCCCTCCATGACGGGCATGGCGGCCAGGGGTCCGATGTCGCCGAGCCCGAGCACCGCCGTGCCATCGGTCACGACGGCGACGGTGTTCTGCTTGATCGTCAGCGAGAATGCCCGCTGCGGATCCTCCTTGATGGCCAGGCTGACTCGCGCCACTCCCGGCGTGTAGGCCATGGAGAGATCGTCGCGCGTGCGGATCGGCACCTTGCTCCGGACCTCGATCTTGCCGCCGAGATGCATCAGGAAGGTCCGGTCGGAGATGTTCGAGATCTTGACCACGGGAAGCTTGCGGAGCTTGTCGATGATGCGCTGGCCGTGCTCGCTATCGCGGGCCTTGATGGTCATGTCCCGGAAGACACGGTCGCCCGTCATCTCGACCAGGTCCACGGCACCGATGTCGCCACCGGCCTTGCCTATGACCGAGGTGACGCGCCCGAGCATGCCGGGGCGGTTCAGGATGCCCATCCTGACCGTAAAGCTATAGGAAGCGCTGGGGGCAACAGTCATGGGGTCGAGGTGTTAGTAAAACTCCCGTAAGATTGGACTTTTTACGATACGGCCCGGGCTCGGTCGCTGTCAACCTAATTCCCTGGGTTTGAGGCGGAGCGCCGATTGACCCTGGGCTCACCGCCGTGTTATCCCACGCGCATGGCGTGGACCCTGGCGCTCCGGTGCCTCGCGATCGCCTGTCTCTCCGCCTCCCCCGCCCTTGCCGAGACTCCACGATGGGTGACGGTATCGAGCCGATGCTTCATCTCCGTCGACGTCGACTTCGCGCCCGGCGCATTCAGCGGCCTCGGCCGAGAGGTCTCCGGCGAGTTCCAGGCCAATCCGTGGAATTTGGCTGATGGCGTCAGCGGCCAACTGACGGTGAGGGTCGCGAGCCTGAGCACGGGGGTGGATGGGAGGGACAAGGAGATGTTGAAGGCCCTTGCCGCCGAGAGATACCCGACCATGGCGTTCGTTATCCAGGCCGTGAGCGCCTCGTTCCCCTCGGTCAGCGAGCACTCCGATGTGCTACTGACCATCCAGGGGCGGCTCACCATCGCCGGCGTCGATCGCGTCAAGCGCTTCTCGGGCCGCGTTCGGTGGAAGGAGCACCGGCTCTGGGTGCGCGGTGAGACGCGCTTCAAGATGACCGACTTCGGTATCAAGCCGCCCACGTATCTCCTCTTGAGCGTGAAGGACGAGGTGGGCGTGGGCTTTGATCTCCTCCTCGATCCGAAGGACGGATCGGTCCCGCCGCCCTCACCAAGGCCGGCGCCCGTGTCGCCGACGCGACCCCCCGAACCAGTGCCCGACCTCCCCTAGAACGCGCGGCCATCAAGGTCGAAGGCAAGCGCGTTCCGTCCCCATGATCGGGGCCGAGAACCGCAGCCTCTCGGCTTTCGTAGTCTTCACAAAGCCGCGGCTGGTGTGAATAAAGGTTTCACTGGGTGCGTCCCTTGAAAAACGCGGGATTACGGAACAGTTGGCTTCCTGCCGGCGTTACGTTCTAGGAAGCCAGACCCTGAAACTTTCGGATGTCCGGTCGCGTCTAAACAACTGATAAGGGGCCCTTCCAGGCGCCAGGCCTCGGGGAGCCAGCGAGGAGCGTGATAAGCCATGACGTTCAGGGAAGCCGACGAAGCTGTAACTTCCGCGGTCAGCCCGTCCGGCGCGGGCGCGCAGTCAAAGGTCAAGATCCGGTCAAGGCTCCGCCACGACGGACTCCCCAAGCTCAAGGCCGTGGCCGAGCCTATCGCGGCTGAGATCGAGGAGGAAGAAGCGGGGCGTCCAGTGACCCTGGAAGAGACCCCGGCGCTCTCGGAGGAAGCCCTCCGTCCCGGCGCCACCTCGGGGGAGGATCCGGTCCGCCTGTACCTCAAGGAGATCGGCAAGGTGCGCCTGCTCACGGCGGAGCAGGAGGTTGCGATCGGTCGACGGATCGAGGCGGGCCAGATCCAGCTCCGCCGCGCGCTCGCGGGCATTCCGATGGCCACGACTCGACTGCTCGGATTGGCCGACCTGATTCGCCGGCAGGAGATGGCCCTCGACGAGGTCATCTTGCTGCCCGACGGTGTCGAGCCCAAGCCCGAGGAGGTCAAGCCGCTCCTCGCCGCCTTCGCGAGGATCCGGCGTCTCGAGCGCGAGATCGAGCGGCTCGCGCTGGCCCTCGCCGACAGGCGCCGCGGCAGGACCACGCGCGCCAACTATCACAAGTGGATCGCGCAGAACCGTGCGTCGATCCAGGGCGTAGTCGAGAAGCTGCCTCTCAAGCCCGCCCTCGTGGACCGGGTGGTGGCGGATATTCGCCGGCAGGCCAAGCGCCTCGCCGAGCTCAAGACCCCGAAGGAAGTGCGCGAGCTCGAGGCCCAGATCGGCCTGGGAAAGAAGCCCCTGCAGTCCGCGCTCCACGAGATCGAGGAGCATGACCGAGTGGTGCGTCAGGCCAAGCGCGAGCTCATGGAGGCCAACCTGCGCCTCGTGGTCTCGGTGGCCAAGCGTTACCTGGGGAGCGAGCTCACCCTGCTCGATCTCGTTCAGGAAGGCAATATCGGGCTCATGAAGGCGGTGGACCGCTTCCAGTATCGGCGCGGGTTCAAGTTCTCGACCTATGCCACCTGGTGGATCCGCCAGGCCATCACGCGGGCGATCGCCGACCATTCCCGGACCATCCGCATTCCCGTCCACATGGTCGAGACGCTCAACCGCATCGCCCGGGTCAACCGGAGCATGGTCAACGACCTGGGCCGCGAGCCCACGCCCGAGGAGCTGGCCCAGAAGACGGGCGTGCCCGCGCGCAAGGTCCGGCTCATCCTGGAATCCTCGCGTAAGCCGCTGTCGCTGGAGACGCCGATCGGAGAAGACTCCGAGCTCGGGGATTTCCTCGAGGACAAGAGCGCCGAGTCCCCGAACGAGACGCTGATCACGCAGGACCTCACGACCCAGGTCGAGCGGGCGCTCAGCACGCTCAGCCCCAAGGAGAAGGAGATCCTCCGGCTGCGCTTCGGCATCGGCGAGGAAGGCGAGCACACGCTCGAAGAGGTGGGCCGGCGCTTCTCGGTGACGAGAGAGCGTATCCGCCAGATCGAGACCAAGGCTCTCCGCAAGCTGCGCCACCCTCTGCGGGGCCGCGCCCTCAAGGCCTTCGTCGAGAACTGATCCCCCGCCCGCCGTCCGCGGACACCCCGCGGGCGGCGGGCTGTCCCATCTCGGGCCGGGCCATGCGGGCGAGCCGCGCCACTGGTCCTGGCACCCACCAGTTCCACGTCCCCATGAGTCGCATGGTCGCGGGGACCAAGAGTGCGCGCACGACGGTGGCGTCGAGGACCACCGCAATACCTATCCCCACCCCCACGGCCTTGATGACGACAGAGTCGGCCAGGGCGAAGGCAAAAAAGACCGCGGCCATGATCGCGCCCGCCCACGTGATGAGCCGTCCCGTCCGCTCGAGCCCCGCGCCCACGGCCAGCACGTTGTCGCCGGTCCGCTCGTATTCCTCCCGCACGCGGCTCAAGAGCAGCACCTCGTAGTCCATGGAGAGCCCGAAGATCAGGCAGAACATGATGATGGGCGTGGCGGTCTGGATCGGCCCGGGCGTGAAGTCGAGCCAGCGGGAGAGATGCCCGTCCTGGAAGATCCACACGAGGGCGCCGTAGGAGGCGCTGATGGACAGCAAGTTGACGATGACGGCCTTGAGGGGCAGGAGCACCGAGCCCAGGAGAATGAGGAGCGCCGCGTAGGTAGCCACGACCACGAGGGCGATGGCGAACGGCGCATTGCGCTGCACGACACCCATGAAATCGAGATCGAACGCGGTGGGGCCGGTGACCAGGACCTCGCCGTCCACGGGCGGGTGCGAGGCGCGAATGCCGCGGACGAGGGCGCGGGCCTCGTCGCTGCCCGGGGAGTGCGACGTGGAGACCGCAAGGAGCATGATGCGCTCCCCGACCATTCGGGATACGGCCGCCTGGATCTCCGGCGGCCACATGGCCTGGGGGATCTTCACGAACCGCTGATAGTCCTCGCGGCTCATGTCAGGGGACAGGTCGAGCAGGCTTCGCACCGCGGTCACTCCGGAGAGCTTCACGAGCCAGCGACTGAGGTCATAGACTTCGCCCACCCGCGGAGGCGAGAGGGGTGACCCGTCCCGGTAGCTCAGCACCACGATGATGGGCGTCTCGTCGTCACCCGGGAACTCCCGCGCGAGAAGCTCGGCCCCGCGGCGCGCCTCCGCCCACCGGGGCAATGCCGTGACATCGCCTGCGCCCAGCCGGATATGCAGAAAAGGTTGCCCCAGGAGGAGAAGCAGGGCCGCCGCGGGCAGGAAGAATCGCCACGGGTGTGTCATGACGAGCGCGGCCAGGCGATGCCAGAACCCCGAGCCGCCGCCCAGGCCGAGGAAGCCGAGGCGGGGCAGCGACAGGGCATTCACGCGCGGACCAAGGATGGCGAGGGCGGCGGGCAGGAAGGTCAGCCCGTAGAGCACCGACAGCGCGACCACGATGGTCCCCGCCAGTCCCAGCGACCCGATGTTGCCGAGGCCGAGCACGAGCATGCCGAGCAGCCCGATGGCCACCGTGACCCCGGAGAAGAGAATGGCGCGCCCCGTGGTCGACATGGTGCGGGCGAGGGCCTCGGGAACGGTGCGCCGCCCGATCTCCTCCCGAAAGCGGTTCACGATGAACAGCGAGTAGTCGATGGCGACGCCCAGCCCGATCATGGTCACGATGTTCGGGGCGTAGGCCGAGACGGACATGTGGCGCGCGAGCAGCTCGGTCCCCGCGATACCGCCGATCATCGCTAGCAGGCCCACGCCGAGAGGGAGGAGGGCGGCCACCACCGAGCCGAAGGCCAGCAAGAGGAAGACCACGACCACGGGAAGGATGACGAGCTCGGCCCGCTTGAGGTCGCGCTTGGCGACCTCCACGAAGTCGTGATTGATGGCCAGCATGCCCGCCCCGACCACCTCGAGAGTCCGCGACTGCACCTTGGCGCGGAGGGAGGCGTACACCTCGGGCGACACGGAGGAGAATCCGAGGGTGACCAGGCCGGACGAGCGGACGGCAAGCTCGACCACGACCCGCGCGCGGCGGCCGTCGCGTGAGAGCATGGCCGGGTCCGGCGACCTCACGTCGTACGGGGTGCGGACGCGCGCCACGCGCGGGTCGGCCTTGAGGGGGGCCAGCGCCCGCTCGACCTCCTCGCGGAAAGCGCGGTCGGTGGCACGCAGGGTGGCGCTGCTCAGGATGAGCTCGAACGAGACGGGCGGTCCCGGGAGCTGCCGGGCCATCAGCGAGGCCGCCCGACCGGACTCCGTCGTCGTGAGCATGGTGCCGGCTTCGAGCGAGGCGCCCTGGATCAGGATGACGGAGGCCGGCGCGAGCGAGAGGGCTGAGGCAGCGAGGAGCCACCAGCGGAAGCGGTACACCCACCGCCCCCACGCGCCCAGCATGTCGCTCATCGTGGTTCAGCCTCCGCGGCGTGTCGCCGGAGAGACACCGACCGCCGGCGTGGTCATACTGTAACAGAGAGGACCAGCCTCCCGCTGGCCCAGAGGCCCGATCGGCGTTAGACTGCCCCCGTCGCGAAACCGTCCCGACCTCAAGGAGGCTGCCCATGAACATCGGCGTGTGCATGTTCTTCACCGATTACGCGATCCGCATCGACGAGCTCGCCCGCGAGGCAGAGGCGCGCGGCTTCGAATCGCTCTGGGTGCCCGAGCACACTCACATCCCGACGAGTCGCCGCACTCCGTTCCCCGGCGGCAGCCAGCTCCCCAAGGAGTACGCGCACACCTTCGACCCCTTCGTCTCGCTCATGGCCGCCGCCGCCGCAACCAAGCGACTCCGGATCGGCACCGGCATCTGCCTGGTCATCGAGCGCGACACCATCATCACGGCCAAGGAGGTGGCGAGCCTCGACGCGCTGTCCGGCGGGCGCTTCGAGTTTGGCATCGGGGGAGGATGGAACGCCGAGGAGATGGAGAATCACGGCGCCGTGTTCGCCACACGCTTCAAGAAGCTGCGCGAGCAGGTCTTGGCCATGAAGGAGATCTGGACGAAGGACGAGGCCGAGTTCCACGGGAAGTTCGTCAACTTCGACAAGATCTGGTCCTGGCCGAAGCCCGCTCAGAAGCCCCACCCGCCCGTGCTCCTGGGCGGCGAGAGCGCGTACACGCTCCAGCGTGTCGTGGATTTCTGCGACGGGTGGTTTCCGCGCGGTCGGGCGGCCGAGATCATCATGCCCGCCCTCAAGGACCTGGGCGAGCGCGCCGCCAAGGCGGGGCGCGACATGAAGACCATTTCCGTATCGGTCTTCGGGGCCAAGCCCGACGAGGCGACGCTCGAGACCTACGCCCAGGCGGGGATCACGCGGGCCATCTTGCGGCTGCCCCCCGACGGCCGGGACGCGGTGCTGCCGCTCCTCGACGAGTGGAGCAAGTTCGTCAAGAAGTAGGTTCTAGATCGGGATGTCTTGGCCGACCCCTCGTGCGCGCGCCTCGCGCAGCACGAGAGCGGCGGCCGCCACATCCTGCACGGCCACGCCTCCGGACTTGTACAGCGTGATCTGATCCCTCGAGGTGCGTCCAGGTCGTCGGCCGCTCACCAGCTCTCCGAGCTCGGCGTGGACGTGGCCGGCATCGATGAGCCCGTCCCGGACGGCCCAAAGCAGATCATTGGCTCCGCTCGGATAGGGGGCGAGAGCGGCCGCCCTCGTCTCCACCACCACGAGGGCGTCCCGCACGGTATCTCCGTCGACCTCCCGGCCCTCCCGATTGAAGCCGACCGAGTTGACGTGCATGCCGGGCGCGAGCCATTCCCGACGCACCACGGGCTCCACGGCATGCGTGGTTGCCGCCACGATGTCCGCCCCCTGCATGGCCTCTCTGTAGGAGGCCGCGGGACGCACGGGGATCTTCAGTTCATCCGCCAGGTCCTGCGCCAGGCGATCGACGGCGACCCGATTGCGGCTGGCGATACGGACCTCTCGAATGGGCCGCACCCGGGGGATGGCCCGGGCATGGCTCCGGGCCTGGACGCCGCTGCCCAGCACGGCCAGCACGGCGGCGTCTGGACGTGCGAGGAGGCGCGTGGCCAGCGCCGAGCCCGCCGCCGTCCGCGCCGCCGTGATGTAGATGGCGTCCATGAGGGCGACGGGGGTGCCGGTATCGGGATCGAACGCGACGATGACGCCCTGATGGGTGGGAAGCGTGGACCCGGCATTCCGCGGGAAGAGGGACACGAGCTTGACGGCGAGCGCCTTCGCGGAAGGAAGAAAGGCGGGCATGGCCGCCACCATCCCCTCCTGGTCCGGCACGAGCGCCGCGATGCGCTGGGGCATGGAGGCCGCGCCCGTGGTGGCGTCGACCATGGCGGCCGCCATGGCGTCCACGAGGGCGTCGAGGTCGAGCAGCTCGCGGACCTGGGCCTCTGTGAGGATCAGCATCGCCCGCCGGCTCGCGCCGCAGATCGCCTCATACGAGCATGACCCCGTGCTTCATGGCAGGCGAGACGTTGGCGTGGGTGGCCAGGAGACCGATCTCGCGGAAGGAGTCGGGATCAAAGAGCCCCGCGATCCGCTCTCGAGCCGTGTGCTTGCCCTCGCCATGCTGCTTGGCGATGGCCGCCGCGCCGCCCATGGTGAGCGCGCGCTCACGACGGGCGCGAAGCTCATCGACCAGCTCCTTCATCCCCATGGCCGCTCCGACCGCGCGTCGTCCGATCGCCTCAGGGCTGGAGCTGGCCCGAGGCGACGCGGTAGTAGACGACCATGTCGGTGGACGGCGGCGAGCCCTTGACCATGGTGATCATGGTGGCGAGCTCGCTCCGGTGATGCGTGGCATGGTTGACCACGTGCTGGAGGAGCTCCCACAGCGGCTGGCGGAACGTCACCTTGCCGTCGAGGCTGGTGTGAACGACCACCCGCTGGAGCTCGGACGGAGTCAGCGCATCGACGAAGCGGTGCTGCTCGGCCTCGAGGTCATCCCAGCGCTTGCGGAGATCGGCCAGGCTCGCGAAGTCTCCGTCACCCAGCAACTTCACCGGCTTCTTCCCCATCCAGCGTTCGAGCCAGATCCTGTCGGCCCCGTGGATGTGCGCGAGCATGCCCTTGAGCGAGGGAAAGCTGAACTGCGTCCCCAGCTCCCGGGCCGCGGTCTCTTCGCCGAGACCCGAGACGATGTCGAAGAGCTTGCGATTACCCCACCAGTGATAGCTCCAGCTGCCCCGAATCAGCTCGAGCTCCATGACGGCCTCCTAGTCGAGGACGGCAACGGTCTCGCCTTCCTGCACGGTCTGTCCCTCGGCGACCTTGATCTCCTTGACCTTGCCGGCCCTCGGCGCCTCCACGGGGATCTCCATCTTCATGGATTCCAGCACGATGACGGGGTCGCCGGCCGCCACGGCGTCACCGACCTTGCTCGTGATCTGGAAGACCACGCCCGTGATGTGAGCCTTCACGTCCTCAGGCATTGAACGCTCCTTGCTCGACGAGTTGGGTATGCACGCGTCCCTCGCGAAAGGCGGCGCTCCGCATGACGCGCAGATGGAACGGGATCGCGGTCTTGACGCCCTCGATCACGAAGGCCCCAAGGGCCGCCTCCATGCGGGCCCTTGCCTCCTCCCGCGTGGCGCCCGTGGCGACCAGCTTGGCCAGCAGCGGGTCGTAGTGTACCGAAACCTGGCAGCCTTCGGTGACTCCGCTTTCGAGCCGGAGGCCGGGACCCTCCGGGGGGATCCAGCGCACGAGGGTTCCGGGTGATGGCATGAAGTTCCGGACCGCATCCTCGGCGTAGATCCGGCACTCGATGCTCGCGCCACGCTGGACGATGTCCTCCTGACGCCAGGCCAGCGGCTCTCCAGAAGCGACCTTCAGCTGCTCCTGGACGAGATCCAGCCCCGTCACTTCCTCGGTCACCGGATGCTCCACCTGGAGCCGGGTATTCATCTCGAGGAAGTAGTACTCCCGGCCCTGGACGATGAATTCCACGGTGCCCGCGTTGACGTAGCCGACGGACGTCGCCCCGGTGACGGCGGCCGCGGTGAGCCGCTCCTTGAGGTCGGGCGTCAGGTTTGGGGCCGGGCTCTCCTCGATCAGCTTCTGATGTCGGCGCTGGATGGAGCACTCACGCTCGTGAAGGTGCACGACCCGTCCCTGCGCGTCGCCGAATATCTGGACCTCGACGTGGCGGGGCTGGGTCAGATAGCGCTCGACGAAGAGGGCGGGCGCGCCGAAGGCCGCCTGGGCCCGGCGCTCGGCCGCGGCATACGATTGCTCGAGGGCGGCCGCATCCGCCACTTTCACCATGCCGATGCCGCCGCCGCCCGCCGCGGCCTTCAGCATGACGGGATAGCCGATCTCTCCGGCCATCCGGCGTGCCTCCTCCACGGAGCCGACGGGCCCCTCGCTCCCTGGCACCACGGGCACGCCGGCCCGCTGCATCTCGCGCCGCGCGCCCACCTTGTCTCCCATCTGCTGGATGACTCGCCAGGGCGGTCCGATCCAGACGAGACCGGCCTCCTCACAGGCCTTGGCGAAGCGCCAGTTCTCGGAGAGAAAGCCGTAGCCGGGATGAATGGCCTGGGCGCCCCGCTCGCGGGCGGCCGTCAAGATGCGCTGCGCGTCGAGGTAGCTCTCCCGCGCGGGGGCGGGGCCGATGAGCACGGCATCGTCGGCATCGGTGACGTGGGGCCAGCCGGCGTCAGCCTCGGAGTAGACGGCGATGGATCGGACACCGAGGGCACGGCAGGCGCGGATGACGCGGCGGGCGATCTCGCCGCGATTGGCGATGAGGACGCTCTCGAGCACGCTTCAGGCGGGCTGCGTCTGCTCGATCTTCACGACGTCCACGGCGCCCACGCGCCAGCCCTCCGCGCCCTGCTCCCAGCGCGCATTGAGGGTGACCGCGCCTCCCCCACCCTCCAACCGGTACTTCACGATGCGGTGCCGGCCCAGCTTCACGAACGCCACCGCACGGTGGCTCGCGAAGCGCCCGGCCTTGAGGGCGGCCATGTTCCGGTATGGGCCAGCGAGTCTGCGCCCGCTCGAGACGGATGAATTCCCGCGCGTCGTCAGAGACGGGAGCGGACGGGCTGGTCGGCAAGCCGACGGCCGGAGGCAGTCCCTGTCCGGTCACCCCGCCCGCGGCCTCGAGCAGGCCCTGGAGCTGGCTCTGCCAGGCGCCCGCGCGGGCTTGAACCTCGGAAGAAACGGCGAGATGGCGAATGATGGTCTCGCCGGCCACGACGTGGCGGCGCTCGTCCTCGATGCAGCGGGAAAGGATGCGGCAGGTCGGCGGCTCGTACACGGGGTTCGCCCGGACGAGATGCTGCTCGTAGACGCTCAGGAGATGGGGCTTGAGCACGCGATAGACGCCGGCCAGTCGCTCGACGGTCTGGTCGGGCGCTTCGGGCGCCTCGAGGGCGTCCATGAGAGCCACGAAGGCCTGGTTGGCAGGCGCGGACTCCTGGGCATGGGCCCGCAATTCCGGCAGCCGCTTGCCCCAGGCATCGGCGTGCTGGGCGTTGTCCCAGACATGACGGCCAAGCAGGAGCTTGGCGGAGAGCTCGGGCGTCAGCGCGATCCAGCCGGCCATGATCCGCATCACGCGCTCGGCCGCGTACCGATAGTGGCGGCAGAGGCGGGCGGATTCGTCCGCCGAGAACTGCCCTTCGAGGAGCTCCACGGCCGGCTAGTAGACTTGCGAGCGCTGAGTGGTCTTGATCAGCCGCTCGATCTCTTCGTCCGTGAAGCCGGCGAGCTTGCGGGCCTCGGTGGCGATGGAGATGGGCACCACCTCGTGGTCCCCGAGCTGGCGGGCCCCGCCCAGGTTGAAGCGCTCGTCGATGGTCTCCTGGAACTCGATGGCCTTGCGCCGCCGCTCCGGATCGCCTTCGGTCAGCTTCGTGAGCCACTTCGACCCCATGCGCACATGGGTGATCTCGTCGGCGAGGACGAAGTCCACCGCGCGCTCCAGGATGGGATCGCCGATCTTCTTGCCGATGTAGACGAGCTGGTTGAACACGTCGCAGGCGAGGCCCTCGAGACCCCGGTTGACGCCGGCCACGCGGGCGGCGGCGTCTTCCGCGCAGGCGCAACGCCAGAGGATGGTCGTCTCGGGAAATTCGCCGATATAGCCGTCCAGGTGCTCGAGCAGGCGAATGTAGATCTCGACGTGGCGGGACTCGTCCCAGACCTGCCGCGCCATGTCCAGGCTGAACTCCCATGGCGCGTCGGGGAAGTCGTACACCGTGCGGCCGGCTCCCTCCATGGCCTGCATCTCTCCCACCAGGATGCCGTGGGCTCGCTCCTTGATGGAGTCGCGGCTGGAGAGCTCGGGAAACGGGGGCAGGCCCTGGCTGATCTTGCTCTCCGCGACCTCCCGCGCCCGCATGCGCACCATGCGGTCCTCCCGGGCCAGCTTGTCGAACGCGATCTGCCGCTCCATCGCTCTCTCCTCGGTGACCTTCCCCAGCAGACTGAACGACTGTTCAGTGAGTCTAGCCGAAGCGGAACCCGAAGGCAATCGGCACGGGTCGCCGTCTACTCGGAGGGCTGCCTCGGTCGAGGCCGGCGCCTACCCGGGACGAGGCTCGCGGGACGGACGGCCTCGTCTCCGAAGCGCGCGGCGAGACGGTCCACCGCGCGGGCGAGGCGCTCCGTGCGCGCCACGTCGGGCTCGAGAAGGGAGAGCTGCCCGCTGCCCGCGGACCCCAGCATCGAGACGGAGACGCCGATGAGCCGCACGGCCTGCGTCAGGCGGACACGGGAGAAGAGCGCCTCGACCCGGCGATAGATGGCGAGGCCATCCTGGGTGGGATCACCCGTCTGCGCGCGCGTGATGGTGGAGAAGTCGGCGAAGCGGAGCTTGAGCGTCACTGTCCGGCCTGCATGGCCGCCCGCCCGGAGCTCGCGGGCCACCCGCTCGCTCTGACCCCGGAGCGTCGCCCGAACGAGCTCGACGTCGCGCGTGTCCCGATCGAAGGTCTCCTCGGCGCCCATGGATTTTGGCGCGGCGTCGGACTCGACCGGCCGGTCGTCGAGGCCCCGCGCGAGCTGAAGGAGATCGGGCCCGTGAGGGCCGAAGCGGGCCTTCAGGTGCGCGGCCGGAGTCTGGGCGAGCTGACCGATGGTGAGAATCCCCATGGCCTGGAGCTCGGCTCCCGCCACCTTGCCCACTCCCCAGAGCCGCCCCACGGGCAGCGGTGACAGGAATTCCCCCTCTTCGCCCGGCGCGACCACGACGAGCCCGTCGGGCTTCTCGAGCTCCGAGGCGACCTTCGCCACGAACTTGTTCGCGGCGACTCCGACAGAGGCGGTGAGGCTCACCCGGGACCGGATCTTCGACTTGATCTGACGCCCGATGGCGGCGCCGTCACCCCACAAGGCGCCGCTCGCGGTGACGTCCAGGAAGGCCTCGTCGATGGACAAGGGCTCCACGAGCGGGGTGAACTCGGCGAGGATGGCCATGACCTCGACGGACACGCGGGCATACTTGTCCATGTCGACGGGAAGGAAGGCGCCCTCAGGACAGAGCCGGAAGGCGCGGCTGATGGGCATGGCCGAATGCACGCCGAAGCGCCGGGCCTCGTAGGAAGCGGCGGAGACCACGCCGCGGCCCCGGGGGTCCGCCCCCACGATGACGGGGAGCCCGTGAAGCTCGGGCCGGTCGCGCTGTTCCACGGATGCATAGAAGGCGTCCATGTCCACGTGCACGATGGTGCGAGGGCCCGCGTCGTGGCCCACGGCCGCGCTACGACGGCCCGCCCGCGAGACCGATGCGGGGCGCGACCGCGGTCAAGGCGGAGATGACGAAGGCGATGTGCTCGTCGAGATCCACACCGAGCTCCTCGGCGCCGCGGTAGACGTCCTGCCGATTCACCGTGCGCGCGAATCCCTTGTCCTTGAGCTTCTTCCTCACCGACGCCGGCTCGAGACCGGCGATGACACGCCCGGGGCGCACGAGGGCGCACGCGGTGACGAAGCCGGACAGCTCGTCACACGCATAAAGGCCCCGCTCGAGCAGGGAGAGGCGCGGATAGCCGGAGTAGTCGGCATGCGCGAGGATGGCGCGCACGATGTCGGGGGGCGCGCCTCGCGCGAGCAGGATCTCCGCCCCCTTCATCGGGTGCTGGGGCGCCGCGGGATGCATCTCGTAGTCGAAGTCGTGGAGCATGCCCGCCACCCCCCAGGCGTCCACGTCCTCGCCATAGCGGGTGGCGTAGGCGCGCATGGCCGCCTCGACGGCCAGGGCGTGCTTGCGGAGGTTGTCCGACTGGGTGAATTCTGCGAGGAGCGACCACGCGGCGGCGCGATCCAGCATATCCGCCTGTGAGTCCGGCACGACGACGGTGACGGCTCGCGCCTTACTGCGGCCCGGCCGCGGCGCTCCGGGCCCGCCACTTGTCGACGGACTTTTTCGAGAACAGCCATTGCCCGTCCTGCTCGAGGGCCGGGATGCGACGCTCCACGGCCAGGCGCTCGAGGGTGGCGGCGTCCATGGAGAGATAGGTCGAGGCTTCGGCCACCGTCATCGTGTCTTTGGGAATCACGTGCGCGAGGTCTCCTTGAGTGCCCGCCTGAGTAACTCGATCTCCGCCTCGAGGGCGTGGATGCGCTCCACCATCTGCTCCAGGGTGCGGGCCAGGGGATCGGGCAGATCGCTCTGGTTCAGGTCGATGCCCGACCTC
>WNFF01000041.1_pt1 | contig 100238 bp, 107 predicted proteins | sample 5400441 | NCBI WGS metagenome assembly WNFF01 (sample SAMN13153345, study PRJNA577476) | soil metagenome | isolation source: 120 cm saprolite under Douglas fir tree site 2 hole 3 replicate 1 | place: USA:California | collected 2015-04-18 | reverse complement strand
TCGGCATTCTCGCCGCGATCGCCATCCCGCTGTACGCCAACGTCCAGGCCCGTGCGCGCCTGGCCAAGGCTCAGGCTGATGCCCGCGCCCTCGCGTCGGCCGTCAGCATCTACTCCGCCCATGTGGGCTCTCTCCCCACCGCGCTCACGGCCCTCACCACGGCGGTGACCAACTCGCTCGGTCAGGTCGGCGGCCCCTTCATGGCCTCGATCCCGGCCGGTCCGGCTGGCTGGGGTACCTACGTCTACACCCCGGTCGCTTCCGCCGGTACCTTCACCATCTCGAACTCCGGCGACAGCACCACCGTCAGCCTCCCGTAGCGCCTGACCAGCAACCGCAACAAACCACGCGGGGGGTGCAACCCACCCCCCGCGTGTGTGCTTTCTGCGCGACCCCACCGCATAGGCTCCTGTCCCACCTAGACGTCGAACCCAGAACACCCGCCGACCTCTGGCCCGATCTGCCCACCGCCGAACAGCTATCGAATGTCGGAGGCCCGAATTCTGATACTCGGCCGCCTCAAGGGATGGCACATGGTGTGCACCTCCTACCGTCACGACCGGCCGATCCGCGAGACAACACCTATCGGCTTGGCAAAAGAACAACATCTCCACTTGGAACGGAGGCCAAAGTACATGACGAAGTTCTGGCACGGGAAACACAGGATGGTGGGCAGCGAGCGCGGCTTTACCCTCATCGAGTTGATGATCGTCGTCGCGATCATCGGCATTCTCGCCGCGATCGCCATCCCGCTCGCCATCCCGCTGTACGCCAACGTCCAGGCCCGTGCGCGCCTGGCCAAGGCTCAGGCTGATGCCCGCGCCCTCGCGTCGGCCGTCAGCATCTACTCCGCCCATGTGGGCTCTCTCCCCACTGCCCTGACGGCCCTCACCTCGGTGGTGACCAACTCGCTCGGTCAGCCCGGTGGGCCCTTCATGGCCTCGATCCCGAACGGTCCTTCTGGCTGGGGCACCTACGTCTACACCCCGGTCGCTTCCGCCGGTACCTTCACCATCTCGAACTCCGGCGACAGCACCACCGTCAGCCTCCCGTAGAGGAGCCGCGCTGGAACGGTCTGACCCTTCGGGGGAGGCGGGATAGTCGACTCCGCCTCCCCCGAAGCGCGTCTCGCCCCGATCACATGAGGGAATTGCCCGCTGGTACGGATATCATCGAGCTCGGCGTGCACACAATTCTGGGCAGGACCCTCATCGAAGAAATGGGGCGGGGCAGCGGATGATACCGATCCCGGTCGGCGTGATCTTCTCTCTCATCTTTGGCCTGTGCGTCGGCAGCTTCCTCAACGTCGTGATCGCGCGACTCCCAGCGGGACGAAGTGTCGTCAGTCCCGGCTCGGCCTGTCCCCGATGTGGCAGCGCGATTGCCTGGTATGACAACCTGCCCGTCCTTTCGTACGCTCTGCTCGGGGCGCGCTGCCGCGCGTGTCGAGGCTCGATATCCTCGCGCTATCCCGCGGTCGAGCTTGGATGCGGTGTTCTGTTCGCATTGGCCTACCTCCACTTCGGGCCGAGCTCTCGGCTGGCGGCGGCCCTGGTGCTCCTCTCCGGCCTGATCGCGATCACCGGCATTGACCTCGACCACCAGATCATTCCCGACGTGCTCAGCATCCCGGGCATCGCGGCCGGTGTCCTGTGGAGCCTGACCTCAGGTGGGATCGGGTGCCAGGCCTCGCTTCTGGGGGTGGTGGTGGGCGGCGGCGTCTTCATCGTCATCATCGTCGCGAGCTCGCTTGTGCTCGGGCAGCCTGGCATGGGGGTGGGAGATGTGAAGCTGGGCGCGATGATCGGCGCATTTCTCGGCTGGAAGCTGGCGCTCCTCAGCATTCTCCTCTCCGTGTTGGTCGGGGGACCCCTGGCCGCAACGCTGTTGGCCACCGGCCGTAAAGCGAGGAAGGATCCGCTCCCCTTCGGGCCGTTTCTCGCCGTGGGGGGGGTCGTCAGTCTCTTCTGGGGCGAATCGCTTCTCGCGTGGTATTTCGGCCAGTTCCTGAACTAGGCTCCCGTCGGATAGCTGACGTCAATCCCTGTCGTGTGGCCTACCTGGCCCGACCGGCGACGGGGTTCGTCGGCTCGACTGACGCGCATCGTCACCCACGATCGACCGGCTCGCCCGACTTGCAATCTGAGGGCTCCCACGACCTCGCCAGATCTGATATAAATGACATAAATATTTGATTAATATAGAGTATTGTGACCGCATGCCTCTGAGATCGAGATCCTTTGGGCATGACGGCCGGTACCCCACATGTTCTCCAAGGACTAGATCTGGTCCCCTTCTTGCTACTACACAGGTCGCCATGAACGTTCATCCCCGGGTCCGGCACGCAGCTCCTCACCGAAGCCGACAGTCCGGGTACTCCTTCGTAGAGCTGGTGATCACCGTTGGCATGATCCTGGTCATCACGACTTGGGCCATGCCCTCGTTCCTCAACTACTACCGGAGTGCTCGCGTGCGAGCCGGAGCGCAGGTGATCAGTACGTACCTGAACGAGGCCCGCCAGCTAGCTATCAAGACTAACTCGGCGGTCTGCGTCTTCCGCAGCACCGCCAGCATTATCCAGTATCGAACGGCTACCGGCACGACGTGCAACGCGACCGCGATCGCGGTTGCCGGCCTCGCGAACGCGACCAGCAGCATTCGACTCCCCGACAACGTCACGCTGAGCACGGCGACCGCTATCTTCGGAAATCTCGGCAACGCCAACAGCGCCGCGACCTACACGGTGACCGACGCGGTGAGCGGTCGTACCCTGACCGTCACTGTCGCGGCCTCTGGGCGGGTCTCGATCGGCCCCTAGACGACGCGTGCGTTCGCTCCTGGCGAAGGAGCGAGGCCTGACCCTCGCGGAGGTATTACCCGCGCTCGCCTTGCTCTCGCTCGGTCTCCTCGCGATGATCTCCCTACTTCCGCCGGCGGCTTCGGGCATCCACGAGGGCGAGTACCGCTCGCGGGCGATCTTCCTCGCTTCACAGCGTCTCGAGCAGATTCGGCACGCGGTTGGACGTTCCGAGCCCGAAACCGATCCGCTCCGAGAAATCCACCCCGCTTTCCCCGACGAGCCGACCCTCGCGATGCCCAATGATGCGTTCAGCCGCTCCGTCCGGATTCTCGACTGTGGACTCGCCCCGGGGTGCTCGGGCACTCAGAGCCCAGGGGTTCGCCAGGTCTCGGTGACGGTAGGATATCCGGGCTCGGTGGGAGTGGTCGCGTCCCATCGCGGCGTGGTGATCCTGACTACCTACATCGGCGCCCGGTGAAGGATTTCGCTTCCCGCCCATCCGTAGCGCAGGACCAGCGGGGTGCCGTCCTTCCTCTGGCAATGTTGAGCCTCCTCGTGCTCTCGGCGGTACTCCTCGGCCTGTCACTGCTCAGCGGACAAGAGCCGCTGGTCGCGAGGAACCACATGGTGATAGCCCAGGCGCAGGCCATCGCCGAGGCCGGTCTCGACCGTGCCCTGTCGGCGTTGGGCACTCCGGAGGCGCCCGACGGCATCGGATGGACCGCAGCCGCCACCGCGCCCTACGACGGGAGCCGCCTCATCGCCGTGGCGCTTGACGGTGTACCCCTCGGGGGCTTTCGCGTCACCGTCAGCGGGACCGGGGATCGGCAGCGACAGATCCTGGCCACCGGGCTGGTACCGGGCGATTCGGGACCTCTCGGTCGTGCGCGACAAGACATCAGCGCGACCGCGATTCGGCTTCGATTCCCATCGCCGCCGGCTGGGATCGCCGTTCGAGGCAACCTCCAGATCGGCCCCGGCGTGGTCGTCGACGCGAGTGAGGATGGGGCGTGCGGGAACCGGGCTGGGACGTGGTCCAGCGGGATGACCAGTCTCTCCGCCGGAAGCCAGGTTCGAGGGCGCGGCGGAGACCCGACGGGCCCGAACGGAGAGTTGGACGTCCAGCAACACCAAGACGTGGGGGCGTTCGATGAGCGAGCCTTCGATGCTTCCGAACTCAGCGCCCTGAAAGCCGTGGCCCGGGCCCGCGGAACGTATTACCGCGGTCACATCTCGTTCGATTCGACTCGACCCATCCCGGATGGACTGATCTTCGTCGACACGGTCAGTGGGCAGCCCGTCGCGGAGGGGACCCCGGACTCCGATCTGGCCTTGGTCAATGTCGGCGACGGGGCCGCCGCCGGGCCAAGTGGCATCGTGCGGGGCTGGATCATTGTGAATGGGACCCTCTCCCTCGGTGGCAGCGTGACGCTCGAGGGCTTCGCCTTCGCCGCGGACCGGTTCACGCAGACCGGGGCCGCCCGGATCCTGGGTGCCGCGATGGCCGGACATGTGCGCAGCGCCTCGCCCAGCCTCATCGAGGCCCGACCGACGGCCGGACCGGCAGTCGCCTGGAACTGCGAAACCGGGCGAACCGGTCGCGGCCTCATTCCGCAGCGCTGGACCGTGAAGCCGGGCACCTATCGGGAAGCCGCGAGCTAGCGTCCCGGGCGGCCATGCACTGCCAGGTTCGAATTCTATTCGGATACCCCATAGGTCGGGGTCGGAGGAGCGCCAAAACGCATGATGTCGTGCAAGAAGTGTTGACAGTTTAAATAGGGCACCGTTATAAACTGTCACCACGATAGGGACTTTCCTTCCACAATGCACCGGGCTGACAGCTGATTACGCTTCTCGGAAGCGGGGTCAGAGTCAGGAGAAGGCCGGGAGCCGAATATGGCGCTGTTTGGACTCGGTAAGAAGCCTACGACGTTCGGGCTCGACATTGGTACCAGCGCGGTCAAGCTCGTCGAGCTCGTGCAGAGCAAGGGCGGCCTCGCGCTGAAATCCTTCGCGACCGTTCCGCTTCCGCGAGACGTCATCGCCGAGGGAACGATTCGCGAGCCCCAGGTCGTGACCGACGCGATCAAGGAATGCATCGAGAAGGCCGGGATCAGCGGAACCAGCGCGGTCATCTCCGTCTCTGGACGGGAGGCGATCGTCAAGCGGGTGCCGCTCCCCAAGGTCACCGCCAAGGAGCTCGGTGACGCCATCCAGCTCGAGGCGGAGCACCACATTCCGTTCGCCATCGACGATGTCTTCCTTGACTACCAGGTGGTCAGCCAGTCGGCCAACGCCATGTCGGTGGTCCTGGTCGCGACCAAGAAGGTCAAGGTTCTCGAGTACGTGGCCGCGGTGGAAGCAGCTGGTCTCGACGCGGTCGTGGTGGACTTGGATGCCTTCGCGATCCAAAACCAGTTCGAGCTCAGCAGCCCGGGTGGCGACAGCACCGACGCGGTCGCCCTCATCGACATCGGCGCCAGCGTCATGAAGACCAATGTCATTCACGCCGGCGCCTGCATCTTCGCCCGCGACGTACCGTTCGGTGGGAACAACTACACCGACGCCATCGCCCAGCGGCTGAACGTCTCGACCGAGATGGCGGAAGCTGCCAAGCAAGGGCGGGAGGTTGGCGTCAACTGGGACGACCTGGTACCGGCACTGGAAGCGGTCTCCCGCGAGCTGTCGCTCGAGGTGCAGCGAACCTTCGACTACTTCGCCTCGACTGCGGAGTCGGAACGGATCGGCAAGATCGTCCTGTCCGGCGGCTGTGCGAAGCTGACGGGCCTGGACGACTTCCTCGGGTCGTCCTGGGGCGTGCCGGTGGAGCTGGCCCGCCCCTTCCAGGGCATCGAGCACGACGCCGCTCAGTTCGCCGACGACGATCCTGAGCAGATCGGCCCCGTTTTGGCGGTGGCGGTCGGGCTCGCCCTTCGCCGCCCGGGAGACAAGCCGGCATGATCAAGGTCAACCTCGCGCCCCCCACGACCAAGAGACCCCGCCGAGCGACGGCAAGCGGCCCCGAGCTCAACCTGGGCCTCCTGTTCGGCGGAATCCTCGCGGCCCTCGTCCTGATCATCGGCGGCTGGTGGCTCGCCATGTCACTCGAGCAGCGGCGGCTCTCGGCGGAGATCGACAACAACAAGCGTGAACTCGCGCGGCTCCAGCCCATTATCGCGGCCGGCCAGCGATACCGGCGGGAGCGTGACGAGCTGGAGAAGCGGCTGAACGCCATCGAGACCGTGGCCCGCAACCAGGCCCGGCCCGTCTATCTGCTCGACGCCATGGCGGACACGCTGCCTCCGGACCTGTGGCTCACCCGTCTCGAGGAGCGGGGGCCGAGCCTTCGGATTGCGGGTACCACCTACTCCTCGGTCGCCCTCTCCGACTTCATGGCCAATCTCAAGGCCTCGGGGCGGTTCAAGGACGTCGACTTGGTCGATGCCAAGCAGGACCTCAGCAAGTCGCCCCGCACGATCACCTTCGAGGTGACGTGCCGGTTCGAGATCTAGGCCATGGCGCTCCTCGATCCCATCACGAACGCTCCGAAGAACCAGAAGATCGCCCTCGGGGTCATGGCGTGCGTCGTCGTGGCTGCCCTGGGGTACTTCCTCCTCCTGTCTCCGAAGCAGACCGAGCGGGACCTGCTGAGGCAGCAGAGTGAGCAGGTCCGGGGCGAGCTAGCTCAGGCCCAGGCACTCGAGGCCAGCTTGCGCGGATTCCGGGCCCAGGCGGAGGCCCTGCGCAAGCGACTCGAGGCGGCGCAAGAACGCCTGCCCACCGAGAAGGAGATGCCCGGCCTCTACCGGCAGATCTCGGATCTCGCCTTCCAGTCCGGCCTGGCCATGGCCGTCTTCACCCCCCGGGCCCCGGAGGAGAAGGAGATCTTCTTCGACGTTCCGATTACGGTGAACGCGGAGGGCAACTACCACCAGTTCGGCAACTTCCTCGCCCGCATGGGTCGGATGCCCCGCATCGTGAACTTGACGGACTGGCGGCTGCTCGGCATCGACAGGCCGACGGGCACTATCCGGGCGGAGGTCACCTTGATGACCTACATCTTCCGACCGGAAGGCGCCCCGCCCCCCAAGACCTCCGGTACTCCCGGCCAGCCCGCAGGGGCCAACCGATGAGCGCGCCGGCGAAGACGCCCAAGCTGGTCGTCCTCCTCGGCACCACCGCCGCGCTGCTGGCCGGCTGTGGGGGCGGCGCCCCGCCGACGCCGCCACCGGCCGCGGTATCCCCGGTGGCTCCGGCGCCGGTGGTGCGGCCCAAAGAACCGGACTCCGGCAAAGCCCTGCCGCCCATCGCCTATGAGCCCAAGGGACGGCGCGATCCGTTCACGCCGATCTTCCTGGGAAAGGACAACGCGGCTCTCTCGGTCAGCGCGGTCAAGTTGACCGGAGTTGTGGGCGGCCGCGGCGGGCTAATGGCACTCGTCGAGGCACCTGATGGCATCGGCTACATCCTCAAGCCTGGGGATGCCCTGGGCGACGGACGTGTCACCGGAATCACACCGAACTCGGTCACATTCGCCGTCTCGGCCCGGGGCTCACAGAGCAGCTCCAGCCTGACGCTGCGCCTACCGGAGAACCAGTAAAGGTATGAGGGGGGGACCGATCTGATGAGAAGCGCGCGGATAGCCGGTCTTGTGGTGGCACTGTCACTGGCCGTGACCGGAATCGGCTCGAGCCAAACGGCCGACTCGCCGGTGCAGCTCAAGGACGTGAGCATCGACCGGGCCTCGGAGGGAGCTTCCGTCACGGTCAAGACCAGCGGCCCGGCCCAGTACGAGGCCAAGCTCATCGACTCACCTACCCGGCTCGTCATCGACGTCAGCGGCGCGACCTACAGCTCGGCCAAGTCGCGCTGGACATCGGGCGTGGACCCCGTCAAGGAAGTCCGGGGGAGCCAGTGGAGGAAGGGCATCGCCCGCATCGTCGTGGAGATGACCCGGAACGACGTCGGCTACCGAATCGACGAGACCCCCGATGGGCTCGTCGTCGCGATCGAGAGCAAGCCCGAAACGGCCAAGACCAATAGCGGGCCGGCCGATGCACCCAAGGTCGTCCCCAAGTCGGCGCCCGTCGCCGTGGCGAAAGTAACCGAGAAGGCCCCCGCGGTGACGTCGATCGGCGCTGACTCCATGATCGACGCCCCGAAGGTGGCCAAGCCGGCCGTGATCGCCACCGCCAAGCCGCTCGACAAGGTAGCCGCTGTCCCGGCCCCCGTGAGGAAGGAGCCCGCTTCGCCCGCTCAGGCCCCGGTCGTCGTAGCCGTCGCGTCCGCCCCGGCGCCGGCCGCGGCCACACCGGCCCCTGCACCTCCGGCGCCGGTGCGCCAGATGATGGCCCAGGCCGCGACGACGCCTCCTCCCGCCCCACCCGCCTCGGCTCCGACATCCGGCGAGAAGCTGATCTCGCTGGATTTCAAGGACGCCGACGTGGTCAACCTGCTTCGAATCCTGGCCGCGGAGAGCGGCCGGAACATTGTTTCCGGTGACGACGTCAAGGGCCGCGTGTCCATCTCCCTCAAGAACGTGACGTGGGAGCAGGCGCTCGACACCATTCTCGAGGTGCGGAGCCTCGCGAAGGTCGAGAAGGACGGCGTGATCCGTATCGTCTCCCTCGATCAGTTGACGAAGGAGAAGGAAGCCCAGGCTCGGGTCGAGGCAGCGAAGCGGAATGCCGAGATCGAGACACGTACCAAGCTGGCGGAGGCTCAGCTCAAAGAAACCGAGCTCGCGAGCAAGAAGCTGGTGGCGGACGCAGCGGCGGCCGAGCAGGCTGCGCGTGGTCCGCTGCGCGAGGAAGTCATCCGGCTCTCCTACGCGGACCCGACGGACGTCGCCATGACCCTGCAGGGCATCCTGGGCATCCCGCCCGAGGGCGTCCAGGCCGTGCCGTCGACCATCATCCCGAGCGTCCCCTCCGTGCCGAGCGTGGTTCCGTCGATAGGGGGCCCTCCGAACCCAGCTCTCGGGCAGCTCCCTCCGCCCAACGCGCCGTACCCGCCGCCATATGGTCCGGCCACGCAGCCGGTCGTCTCGGTAAGCCAGGACGTGCTGGCTAAGGGCATCACGGTCAGGGCCAACAAGGCGACGAACAGCATCTTCATCCGGCACTACGAGGCTGACCTCGAGCGGATCAAGAAGCTCATCCGCGAGCAGCTCGACGTGCCGCTGCCCCAGATCAAGATCGAAGCCCGGATGGAGATCCTGGACCGCAACGCACTGGAGTCCATCGGGGTCCAGTGGGGCGGGGCCGCCGCGCACAACGCCGGCAACACCACGCTGATTGGGCAGGGCTTCTCTTCGGCGACGGACCCGGGACGGGCCGGAATCGCCCCGAGCAACAACTTCGCGCCGGTGAACCCAAACCTGTCGCTGGCCTCGCTGCTCCCGGTGGCTGCCGCGACCGGCCTGTCGACTGGCGGAAATCTCGTGAACCTGCCCTTCAGCGCGCTGCCCAACTCGCTCGGCAATACCCCGGCCGGCGGTATCGCGTTTGGCATCGTCGGCACACGGTTCAACATCAACCTTGCGTTGCAGGCCCTGGCTCAGGTCGGCAAGACCCGGACGCTGGCTCACCCCGAGATCGTCACGGTGGAGAACAACAAGGCCACCTTTAGCCTCGGCGAGGAAATCCCCTACGCCACCGTCAGTTCCGCCGGCACCCAGGTCCAGTTCAAGGAAGCCGTGCTCCGGCTCGAGGTGACTCCGACCGTGATCCGTGAGAGTATCGACGGCCGGGAGATCCGAAAGGTCAAAATGACGGTGATCGTGGAGAACAACTCGCGGGGCGACCTCATCACCTTCGGGGGTACCTCCGTCCCGATCATCAACAAGCGCAAGGCGGAGACGCAGGTCCTCGTCAGGGAGGGCGACCGCCTGGTCATCGGTGGCGTAACCCAGAACGTCCAGCAGAAGACCGTCCGCAAGGTGCCGCTGATGGGCGACATCCCGATCCTTGGTTGGCTCTTCAAGCAGCGTGAAGACTTCGAGACCGGCCGCGAGCTGGTCGTCTTCCTGACCCCCTCGATCCTGCGGACGGACGGCGCGCAGGCTGCGACCTCCGGAAGGTAGGTGACCGGGCGGTTTCGGTTCCTCACCGCCGGAGAATCCCATGGTGAGGCGCTGACCGCCGTCATCGATGGGGTCCCGGCGGGGCTGGCCCTGACCGAGTCGGACATCAACGGTGACCTCGGCCGGCGCCAGCGCGGCTACGGGCGCGGCGGCCGGATGAAGATCGAGCAGGACCAGGCTCACATCTCCGCTGGTGTCCGCTGGGGCCGTACCCTCGGCAGCCCGATCACCCTCACCGTCCGTAACCGCGACTGGGAGAACTGGCAGCAGACGATGTCGGTGGGAGCGCCACCCCCCGGCGCCGCCCCCAAGACGGTGACCCGCCCGCGGCCCGGCCATGCCGATCTGGCCGGCGCCATGAAGTACGGACACCACGACATCCGGAACGTGCTCGAGCGCTCCAGTGCGCGCGAGACGACCGCCCGGGTCGCGGTGGCCGCGGTGGCCAAGCGCCTGCTGGGCGAGTTCGGGATCTCGATCCTGAGCCACGTTACCGAGATCGGTGGCGTGCATATCGGGCCGCTCGAGACCCCGTGGGAGGAGATCCGGCGGCGCGCGGAAGCGAGCGAGGTCCGCTGCGCGGACCCGGAGGCCGAGCCGGCCATGATCGAAGCCATCGATCGCGCCAAGGCGGCGGGCGACACGCTCGGCGGTGTCTTCGAGGTGGTGGCCCTGGGTTGCCCGGTGGGCCTCGGCTCGTACGTCCAGTGGGATCGCAAGCTGGACGGCCTGCTCGCGAGGGCGTTCTGCTCGATCCATGCGATCAAGGGCGCAGAGATCGGGATGGGCTTCGAGGCGGCGCGGCGGCCTGGATCCCAGGTCCACGACGAGATCCTGTTCGACAAGGAAGGCGGCTTCCACCGCGGATCGAACAGCGCAGGCGGGCTCGAAGGGGGCGTGACCAACGGCCAGCCGGTGGTCGTCCGGGCCGCCATGAAGCCGATCTCGACGCTTCGCAAGCCCCTCCGATCGGTGGACCTGGATACGCGCGAGTCCGTCGAGGCGGTGGTGGAGCGGAGCGACGTCTGTGCCGTCCCCGCCGCGGGCGTGGTCGGGGAGGCCATGATGGCAATCGTGCTCGCCGAGGCGTTCCTCGAGAAGTTCGGCGGGGACAGCGTGGAAGAGATCCGCCGTAACCACCAGGGGTACCTGGAGTACCTCAAAGGCTGGTAGTCTGGGCCGCAGAGGCCCGGTCATGATCGAGATCCCCGTCAATCTCGGCCCCCGCTCGTACCCCATCCTGGTCGGGGCCGGCGCCCTGTCGATGGTCGGAGCGCAGCTGGCCAAGCGCGGCGTCGGGCGCCGCGTGGTCCTCGTCAGCGACCCCACGATCGCTCGGCTTCACGGAGACACAGTCCTCCGCAGTCTCACCTCGGCCGGCTTCGACGTCGCCCAGATCGGGGTCCCGGAGGGCGAGCAGGCCAAACGCCTAGAGATCGCCAGCAACCTCTGGGATCGCCTCCTCGAGCTCGGCTGCGACCGCACATCGACCGTCGTGGCCCTGGGAGGCGGGGCGGTCGGAGACCTCGCCGGGTTCGCCGCCGCCACCTACATGCGGGGCATGAACTTCGTCCAAGTGCCCACGACGCTCCTGGCACAGGTTGACGCCTCGATCGGAGGCAAGACTGCGATCGACCATCCCCAGGGCAAGAACCTGATCGGCGCGTTCCACCAGCCCCGGATGGTCATCGTCGATCCGAGCGCGCTCAAGACCCTCCCCGAGCGGGAGTTCAGGTCCGGGCTGGCCGAGGTCATCAAGCACGGCATCGTGCTGGACGCCGCCTATTTCGGCGACCTGGAATCCAGCATCCCAGCTCTCCTCGCCCGGGATCTGGCCACGCTCGATTGGGTCGTGGCCGGCTCTTGCCGACTCAAGGCCCGGGTCGTCGAGCGTGACGAGCAAGAAGCGGAGCTGCGGTGGGTGCTGAACTATGGGCACACGATCGGCCACGCGCTCGAAGCCGCGACCGGCTTCCAGCGCTGGGTTCACGGGGAAGCCGTCTCCCTCGGAATCGTCGCCGAGGCCCGTCTGGCCGAGCGCCTGGGCGTCGGCAGCCTCTCGACGACCGAGCGCCAGATACGTCTGCTCAGTGCGGTGGGCCTGCCGGTGAAGGGCCTCGCAGTCGATCCCGGCGCGGTGATCGAGGCGCTCTCACGCGACAAGAAGCGCCGGGACGGGCGGGTATCCTTCGTTCTGGCCCCTGAGATCGGTGCCTTCCGGGTCGTCCCCGACGTGCCGCCAGACGCCGTGCGGCAGGTCCTGGAAGAGCTCTTCTAGGGGCCGGCCCTAGCGGCCCAGCAGCCGCAGGGTGCGCTCGAGATTGTCCCGGGCCTCCCGAAAGTCGGGCCTGGTTCCGACTGCCAGCTGGAAATGCGCGACCGCCTCCGCCGGGTTCCCCGTCTGCACGAGCGCCAGACCCAGATTGTTCTGAGCCTGGGCCGAACCCGGGTCGAGACGCACCGCTTCCGCGAACTCGACGAGCGCGTCGGCAACCCGGCCGCTCCGGGCCAGTGCCACCCCGAGACCGTTGTGCGCGCCCGACGACCGTGGCTCGATGTCGATCGCCGCGCGGAAGTGGGCGAAGGCCTCGTCGATTCTGCCCTGGCCTTCGAGGGCGGAAGCGAGGCCCACATGGGCCGGCGCCGAGCGCGGCTTCAGCTCGAGCGCCCGGCGGAATTGCCGCTCGGCGTCGCCGCTCCGGCCTTGCTGGGCCCGGGCCAGGGCCAGGTTCAGGTGCGCTTCGGCGAAGCCTGGCCTGAGTCGAAGCGCCCGCTCCGAGTACTCCACCGCCTCGTCGAGATGGCCCTGGGCGCGCAAGGCTGACCCGAGGTTCGACGCCGCGGAGGGTGACGCGGGATCGAGCCGCACCGCGCGGCGCCACAGGCTCTCGTCGTCTCGCCAGATCTTGACTTGGCCCCATGTGACGAGAGCCAGCGCCACCGTGGCCGCCGAGATGGCGAGGCCCAGCCCGACGGAGAGCGCGCGCCGGCCCGGCCGCAGATCCCGGACACCCGCAAACACGACCAGCACCGCGGCCCCGACGAGCAGGGCAAACCCCAGTCCGGACAGGTAGCTGTATCGATCGGGCGCCAGGTCCGCCCCGAGTCGAAGCGCGAGGCTCGTCGGGGCGAGCATGATGACCGAGAACATCCAGGCGGCCAGGCCGGCCGGCCAGCGGCGCCTTAGGAGGATCAAGACCGCCGATACCAGCACGCAGCCGAGGACGGCCAGGCCGAAGCGAGGCTCGGACAGGTCGATCTGGGCGGGCATCTCGTAGAGCGGCGAGAGCGCGGCGGGCCAGATGAACCGGAGCGGATAGATGCAGAAGCTGTAGGCCGCGACCGCACCTCGGGCGAGCACGCCGTATTCCTGGGACTGCGTGAGCAATGCCCCGTGCCGAATGGCGAACGCCACCACGACGCCACCCGCCAGGGATATCAGGAAGAGGGGAATCTTCTCCCGCACCAGCGACCAGCCCCCGACGCGGGCCAATCGACGGAGCGGGTATACGTCGAGTAGCAGCAGGGCCGCCGGCAGCGGCAGGGCGGCCCCTTTGGAGAGAATCGCCGCGGCCAGCGCGACTCCAGTCATCGCCAGGAAGCGGGGTCGGGGTGGCTCGGCGCCGTCAACCGCGCGAAGGTACGCCCAGGTCGCGACCAGGACGAACGTGCCGCAGAGCACGTCGGCGCGGCCGGTGATCCACGCCACGGGCTCAGCCCGGAGCGGGTGCACCCCGAAGGCCAGGGCCGCAAGCCCGGCCGCCACGCAGACATCGAGCCGCGTACGACCCTCCTGCTCGCCTCGGCCGACCGCCGCGGCCAGCAGCCGGCGGGCCACGACGTAGAACGTGAGGGCGTTACCCGCGTGCAAAAGCATGTTCGCCAGGTGGTACCCCCAGGGGTTGAGCCCGCCGAAGGCGTAGTTGAGGCTCCAGGTGAGGCGCGTGAGGGGGATGTAGTGCCCGAAGAGGGTGCTGGTGAACGCCCCACGGATCTGATCCGGCCCGAAGCCCCGGAAGGCCGGGTTCTCCTGGAAGTTCACGTTATCGTCCCAGTTGAGGAACGACCCGGACATCGCAGGGAGGAAGCAGGCAATGGTCAGCAGGACCACGACGACCGGGACCAGTCCCCGAACCTCGGAAGGGGTCGATGCCACGATTCCAAATTTCCCATGGCGACCCACCAGGACCAAGCGGAAAGGACTCGCAGGCTATCGGAATGATTGACTCTGCGGACCCTGCCGCGTATAACGAAAGATGGATGGCTAACCCGGTCTCTCCGGTCGGCGGGACCCTGACGCCCGATGATCCAGCCACCCTCAGCGCCATTCGCCGCTATGAGGAGCGTCTGGCCCGGGATCCGACCTCGCTGGCGTTCGCGCCCTTGGCCGACGCGTACCGCAAGACCGGGCGCGTCCGCGACGCCATCCGGCTCTGCCGGGAAGGGCTGGAGCGCTTTCCGCATTACGTGACGGCGCGGCTCATCCTGGCGAAGGCACTTCTCGACGATGGCGATCCGGACGGCGCGCTGAGCGAGGTGCGCGCCATTCTCGAGGCGAGTCCTCACGAGGCGCAGGCCCATCGCCTGGCCGGTGATCTCTACCGCCGGTCCGGGGCGCTGGCCGAGGCGGTCAGCCACCTGGAGCAGGCGGTGCGGCTCGACCCGGGCGACCGTGAATCGCGCGCGCTCCTCGACGTCCTCGGGGCCGGAGGGTCCGTCTCGGACAACTCGGCGCTCAAGCAGCTGCTGGCCGACGATACGTTCGTCACGATGAGCTTCGGCCGGGTCTGCCTCGAGCAGGGGCTGGTCGACGAGGCGGCGCAGATCTTCCTGCGTCTCCTCGGCCGCGATCTACGCCACGTCGGGGCCCGCGAGGGCCTCGAGGAGGCGCTTCGACTCAAGACTCAACGACGGAAGGGGTCATGATCTCATGGTGGTGTCCACCGCGGAATTCAAGAAGGGCCTGAAGATTCGTTTCGACGGCGAGCCGTACAGCATCGTCGACTTCCAGCATGTCAAGCCCGGCAAGGGCGGAGCGTTCGTGCGGACCAAGCTCAAGCACATGAGGCTCGGGCGCGTGATCGACAACACGTTCCGCGCGGGTGAGAAGGTGGAGCTGGTCGACTTCGAGGACAAGCGGATGCAGTACCTCTACCACGACGATCGCTTCCACTTCATGGACCTCGACACTTACGATCAGATCTCTCTTTCGGCGGAGGAGGTCGGGGAGGCGCGCGACTTCCTCAAGGAGAACATCGAGGTGGAGATCCTGTTCATCAACGACAGCCCGATCACCGTCGAACTACCGAACTTCATCGAGCTGCAGATCGCCAAGACCGATCCCGGGATCCGTGGCGACACCGCCTCGGGCGGCTCGAAGCCCGCGACCCTGGAGACCGGCGCGGTGGTCCAGGTGCCGCTGTTCCTCAACGAGGGCGACGTGGTGAAGGTGGACACGCGCAGCGGAGAATACCTCGGCCGCGTGGCGACGGCCGGCTGATGGCCGGACGGCGACCGGCTCGCGGCGCGGACGAACCCGGGCGCGTCACCCTCGACCAGGTCGTCGAGCTCGCGGTGCGCCACAACCTCGCCGAGATCGAGGTGGAGGCGGCGGGCCTCCGTATCCGCGTCGTCCGGGAGCACGCCCCCGTGGCGGGCGGGCCCCGGGGGGACACGGGCCCCGCCATCGCGCTCGCCCAGCCCATCCCGGAGCGGGTCGAGTCCACCGCCCACCTCGTCGCGGTGGAGGCGCCGATGGTCGGCACCTTCTACCGCGCGCCGAAGCCCGACGCTCCCCCATTCGTCGCCGAGGGGGACGTGGTCAAGGAGGGGCAGGTGCTCTGCATCGTCGAGGCGATGAAGCTGATGAACGAGATCGAGGCCAAGATCTCGGGACGCATCGTCAAGGTGGTGGTGGAGAACGGCCAGCCGGTCGAGTTCGGGCAGTCGCTCTTCCTGATGGAGCCTCTGCGCTGACCGCTGGAGCCGCGGCGCTGACCTGGGGCTGATGTTCCACAAGATCCTCATCGCCAACCGGGGCGAGATCGCGCTCCGCATCATCCGGGCCTGCCGCGAGATGGGAATCCGCACCGTCATCGCCCACTCGACGGCCGACGCCTCCTCCCTGCCGGTGCGGCTGGCCGACGAGTCGGTCTGCATCGGGCCTCCCGAGGCGCGGGCGAGCTACCTGAACATCCCGAGCATCATCTCGGCCGCCGCCATCACCGACAGTGAGGCCATTCATCCCGGCTACGGGCTGCTCTCGGAGAACCCGGCGTTCGCGGAGATCTGCCGGGCGTGTGGCATCACCTTCATCGGCCCCTCTCCGGAAGCGATCCGGCTCATGGGAGACAAGGCCCAGGCCCGCGAGATGGCCAAGCAGGCCGGAGCTCCGGTGGTGCCCGGCAGCGAGGGGCCGCTCGGCGGGGTGGACGAGGCCCAGGCGCTCGCCGACTCGATGGGCTATCCGGTCATCGTCAAGGCCGCGGCGGGTGGCGGTGGCCGGGGCATGCGCATCGTCCGCGAACGGGAGGACCTGGCCCGCGCTTACGCCACCTGCCAGGCGGAGGCCGGAGCTGCGTTCGGCTCGTCCGAGCTATACCTGGAGAAGTTCGTGGAGGAGGCGCGGCACGTCGAGATCCAGGTGCTCGGGGACAAGAACGGCATGCGCCTGCACCTGGGCGAGCGCGACTGCACCGTGCAGCGCCGGCACCAAAAGCTCCTCGAGGAGTCGCCCGCGCCGGCGCTCGCGCCCGAGACGCGGGCCGGGCTCTACAAGGCGGCCCTCGCGGTGGCCAACGCGGTCAACTACATGTCGGCGGGCACGGTGGAGTTCCTGGTGGACCGGAACGAGCAGTTCTACTTCATCGAGATGAACACCCGGATCCAGGTCGAGCATCCGGTCACCGAGATGATCACCGGGATCGACATCGTGCGGGAGCAGATCCGCATCGCCACCGGGGAGGCGCTCGGCTACCGGCAGAGCGCGGTGCATTTCACCGGCCACGCCATCGAATGCCGGATCAACGCGGAGGATCCGGAGCACTTCGTGCCCTCGCCCGGCCGCGTCACCGCCTGGATCGCCCCGGGCGGCCCCGGAGTCCGGGTGGACAGCCACCTGATGGCGGGCTACGTGGTGCCCGCGCACTACGATTCGCTCATCGCCAAGATCATCGTGCACGCCAACGACCGCGCCGCGGCGATCGCCCGCATGCACCGGGCTCTCTCCGAGACCGTGGTCGAGGGGGTGAAGACCACGATCCCCTACCACCTCAAGCTGTTGGCCGACCCGGCCTTCGTGGCGGGCGAGTCCACGCTGGCCCGGCTCGAGCAGAACTTGTAGGGGCGCGGCCGTGCGGCTGCCCTCCCCGCTCTACGCGATCCTCGACCGCTCGGTGTCTCGGGACCGCGACCTGCCCGAGCTGCTCGAGGCGGTCCTCGCCGGAGGCTGCCGCCTGGTGCAGCTCCGCGAGAAGACCCTGTCCCTCGCCGAGCTCTTGCCATTGGCGCAGCGTCTCGTGCGACGGTGTCGCGAGGTCGGGGCCCTGCTCATCGTGAACGATCGTGCCGACCTGGCCCTCGCGGCGGGCGCGGACGGCCTGCACGTCGGCCAGGACGATCTCCCGGCCCGCCAGGCGCGGGCCCAGCTTCGGCCGGGCATGATCCTGGGCGTGTCCACCCATGACCCGGAGCAGGCGCGGCGCGCGGTCGGAGACGGAGCCGACTACGTCGCGGTGGGCAGCATCTTCCCGACCACGACGAAGGTCGGCTTCCAGCTCGTCGGACCGGAGCTGATCCGGCGCGTGCGCGCGGAGATCCCCGTCCCGCTCGTGGCCATCGGCGGCATCACGGCGGAGAATGCGCCCTCCGTCCTCGAGGCCGGCGCCGACGCGGTGGCCGTGATCTCGGCGGTGTGCGCGACCGCGGACCCGGAGGCCGCGACCCGCGCGTTCCTGGCGAGGATCGCCCCGGGCGCCGTCGGACCGGGCCGGTAGGAGATCCGCAGCGTGCGCCGGCTCCTCCCGGTGCTGATCGGGCTCCTGAGCGTCCTCGCGTTCCTGCCCGCGCTCGGTGGCCAGTTCCTCAGCTGGGACGACGACGTCAACCTGGTCACCAACGAGTGGTATCGGGGACTCGGCGGGCCGCAGGTCCGGTGGGCATTCAGCAATGTCCGCATGGGGCACTACATCCCGATCACCTGGCTCACCTTCTCGGCGAACTACGCGGCCGGAGGGATGGACCCGCGGGGTTATCACCTCCTGAATCTGCTCCTGCATGCGGCCAACGCGGTCACCTTCTACTTCATCGCGCGGCGCCTCCTCGCGGCGGCCCGCGACGGCGGGCGCCAGGCCTCGCACGGCGAGCCGGCGACGGTGTGGGGCGCGGCCGTCGCGACCCTCGTGTTCGCGCTGCATCCACTCCGGGTCGAGTCGGTCGCCTGGGTCACCGAGCGGCGCGACGTCCTGAGCGGCTTCTTCTTCCTCACCGCCGTCCTCGCCTACCTGCGCGGGGTCGAGGCCGGAGATCGCCCCGCGCGACGCTGGCTGGCCGGCTCGATGCTGCTGTTCGCGGGGGGGCTCCTCTCCAAGGCCTCGATCATGGCCTTGCCCGCCGTTCTGGTGCTGCTCGACGTCTATCCGCTGAGGCGTGGTGCGTTCGCGTGGCGACGGCTCGTCGTCGAGAAGGCCGGCTACTGGGCGCTCGGCGCGGCGGGGGCGGTTGGGGCCCTGGTGGCGCTGAAGGTCTCCGGCCTCCGCATCACGAGCTACGGGGCGTACGGTCCCGGCGCGCGGGTCGCGATGGTGGCCTACAGCGTCTGGTTCTACCCCGCCACCTGGGTGTGGCCGCTGCGACTCTCCCCCATGTACGAGCTACCGGCCACGGTGGACCCGCTCGCATGGCGCTTCCTAGGGCCAGCCCTCGGGGTGGTCGCGGTCACGACCCTCCTCTGGCTGCTCCGCTCCCGGTGGCCGGGAGGGCTGGCCGCGTGGGTGTACTCCGCCCTGATGATCCTGCCGATCAGCGGGGTGGTGCACTCCGGGTTCCAGCTCGCCCACGACCGCTACAGCTATCTCTCGGGGCTGGGCTTCGCCCTGCTCGCCGGGGGAGCCATCGGCTGGCTTCTCCGCCGCTCTGGAACCCGGCCGGTGAGCCGCCCCGTCCTCGTCGCGGCGTGCGGCGTCGCCGCGCTGGTGATCGCCGGTCTCGGCGTCGGGACCTGGCAGCAGGCCCAGATCTGGAAGGATTCGGAGACCCTGTGGCGATGGGGACTGGAGGCGGATCCCCGCTGCGCGCTCTGCGCCAACAATCTGGCCGTCGTGCTGCTCAACCATCCGTCGCGCACCCCGGTCCAGATGAAGGAAGCGGAAGATCTGGCCCGCCGCGCGGCGGCTCTGAATCCGGCCTACGACAGCGCGTACACGACGCTCGGCACCATCCTGGCCGCCCGGCGGGACGATCGTGGCGCGGAGGCGGCGTTCGTCGAGGCGCTGCGCCTGGCCCCCGAGCGCCTGGGCGCCGCCGCCAACCTGGGCGCGGTGTACGCCCGGAACGGCCGCTACGCTGAGGCGCTGCCTCTGCTCCGGATCGCGTGGGCCCGCCAGCCGGAGACGGCATGGGTCCGGACCAACCTGGGGCTCGTTCTCCGCGATCAGGGCATCGTGCTCGCGCGAAGCGGGCGCCTCGTCGAAGCGGTCGCCCTCTTCGAGGAGGCGATCCGGGTCACCCCCGACGACGCGGATCTGCATCGCAACCTGGGCCTGGCTCTCTGGCAGCAGGGCCGTCTCGAGGCGGCGGGGCCCCACCTCGAGCGTGCGGTGGCGCTCAAGCCGGGTGACGAGAGCTCCCGCGGGCTCCTGGCGCTCTTCCGGGCCCAGCCTCACCCGCCCGCGCCACGATGATCCGACGAGCGATCGTCCCGGTCGCGGTCGCCTTGCTGACCGCGGTGTGCTTCCTGCCCGCGCTCTCCGGCGCCTTCCTGAACTGGGACGACAACGTGAACTTCCTGGACAACCCCGCCTACCAGGGGCTAGGACGTGAGCAGGTCCGCTGGGCCTTCACCAGCGTCCTGTTCGGCCACTACATCCCCCTGACCCGTCTCACGTGGAGCCTGAACTACGCGCTGGGGGGCCTTCACCCGTGGGGCTATCACCTGGTGAACGTGCTGATTCACGCGGCGAACGCGGCGATCTTCTACTTCGTGGCGCGGCGCGTGCTCGCGGCCGCGGTGGACGATGGAGCCCAGGACGCGCGGCGCCAGTCCGCGATCCGAGCCGGGGCCGCGGTCGCCGCCCTGGTCTTCGGGATCCATCCACTCCGCGTCGAGCCGGTCAGCTGGATCACCGGCCGGGCCGATCTGCTCTGCGCCCTGTTCTCGCTCGTGGCGATCTGGGCCTACCTCCGGAGCGTCGAGACCGACGGGACGGCGAAGCGGGGGCCGGTGGTGGTCTCGGCCTTCGCGCTCGCCGCCGCGCTGCTCTCGAAGGGTGTGGCGCTTCCGCTGCCGGCGGCCTTCTTCCTCCTCGATGTCTACCCGCTTCGTCGGCTCGGCCGGCTGGGCGGGTGGGCACTGGTGAGGGAGAAGATCACACTCCTGCTGGTGGACCTCGCGGGGGCGATGGTCGTTGTCTATGCCCTGCGGCACGGCGCCGTCCTCACCGAGGCGTCGACGTACGGCCCCATCGCCCGCGTCACCGCGGCCGGGTACAGCTTCACTCTCGCCCTCGTCCGGTTCGTCTGGCCGGCCTCCCTGTCCCCGCTCTACGAGATGCCGGCGCGGATCAGCCCCTTCGAGCCGCGGTTCGGCTTGGCCCTCGCGGCCGCCGTGGTCATCACCGTGGCGCTGATCGTGCTGCGGCAGCGGTGGCCGGGCGGCCTCGTCGCGTGGACGTTCTCGGCCCTGATGCTCGCGCCCACGAGCCTCGCGGTGCGGCAGGGCGCAGACCTCGCTCCAGATCGCTACAGCTACGTCGCCGGCCTGGGCTTCGCCGTCCTCGTCGGCGGCGCGGCGCTGGCCGGCATCCGCCTCGCTCAACGTGGCGAGCTCGCCCGCTCGATCGTGTGGATCTCGGGGGTGGCCGGCCTTGCCGCGCTGACCGGGCTGGGCGTCGCATCGTGGAGTTTTGCGCAGGTCTGGGCGCAGTCCGAGAGCCTGTGGCGCTGGGCGGTCGAGCTGGATCCGACCTGCAGCGTCTGCCAGGGCAAGCTGGGAGAGAGCCTGCTCGGTGGGCCCGACGGCTCTTCGCGAGTCGCGGAGGCCGAGGTTTTCTTCCGTCGTGCGATCGCGCTGCGTCCGGATCTCCCGGACGCCTACTTCAACCTGGGGACGGCCCTCGTGATCCAGGGCCGCTTCCCGGAGGCCGAGGCGCCGCTGCGGAGCTACATGGAGCGGGTGCCCCACGCCGCCGCGGGGCCCGAGCGCCTGGGCCTCATGTACCTTCTCGAGGGGCGCTACGCGGAGGCGATCCCCTTGCTCCGGAATGCCTTCATCCGGAAGCCTGATGCTCCGGGTCTTCGCGGCTACCTGATCGAGGCCCTCGGGGCCCGAGCTCGCGAGCTGCAGGCCCAGAGGCGCGGGGGGGAGGCCGAGGAGCTACTGGCCGAATTCCGCGTGCTCGGAGGCGCCCAGGCCGCGGGCGAGGGACGGCCGGATCCGCTGGCGGCCCGGCCCGGGCCCGGACGGGCCGCCCACCCATGACCCGCGAGCGCGCCCTCGGCCTCCTGGTCCCGCTGGCGGTCTTCGCGATCACGATGGCGGTGTTCGTGCCGGCCCTCCAGGGCCAGTTCCTCAACTGGGACGACAGCACGCTCTTCACCAAGAACCAGAACTTCCGAGGGCTCGGCGGACCGCAGCTGCGCTGGATGTTCACCACGACCCTGGCCGGCCACTACATGCCGCTGACCTGGCTTACCCTCGGCCTCAACTATTCGCTCGGCGGGATGAACCCGTGGGGCTATCACCTCCTGGCGATCCTCCTCCATGCGACGAACGCGACCCTGTTCTACCTGGTGGCCCGCCGGCTCCTCGCGATCGTGCTCGCACCCGTCGGAGGCGCGCCGGCGGGCGCCGAGGGGCCTCTGCCCGAGGTGAACGCGGGCGCGGCCCTGGCGGCCCTCGTCTTCGCCATCCATCCGCAGCGAGTGGAGTCGGTCGCGTGGGTCACCGAGCGCGGGACCCTCGTGAGCGGCGCCCTGTACTTCGTCGCGGTGCTCGGCTACCTCCGCGCGGTGACGACGACGGGCGCCATCCGCTGGCGCTGGTGGGGGGTCTGCTCCCTCACCGCCTTCGCCGGCGCGCTCCTGGCCAAGGGCCTCGTGGTGAGCCTGCCGGTGACCCTCCTGATCCTCGACGTCTACCCCCTGCGACGGACGCACGGCCGGTGGTGGGCGGTCCTACAGGAGAAGGTCCCCTACCTCGTCGTCGCGGGCCTGGGCAGCCTGGTGGTCCTGTTCGCGAGGAACCAGGGGGCGCAGTGGAGCGCCTTCTCGCAGTTCGGCATCGACGCGCGGCTCGCCTTCGCCTCCTACAGCTTCTGGTTCTATCCCGCGAGCACGATCTGGCCGATCGGGCTCTCCCCGCTCTACGAGGTGCCGGTGAGCCCCGGGCTGCTCCAGTGGCGCTTCCTGACGCCACTCCTGGGCCTCCTCGTGGTCACCAGCGCCCTCGTCCTGCTCCGGCGCCGGCTCCCGGGACTCCTCGCCGCGTGGATGCACTCCGCGGCGGTGGTGGCGCCGGTGAGCGGAGTCGCCCACTCCGGCAGCCAGCTCGTCTCCGACCGCTACAGTTACCTCGCCGGGCTCGGCTGGGCCCTCGTCGCCGGGTACGGCGTGATGTGGGCCGCTCGCCTGCGGCGCGAGGGGCGTCTGAGCGGCTGGGTCTCGGCGGTCGGCGTGGGAGGCGCGGTGCTTCTGGTGAGCGCGCTCGCGCTCAGCACGTGGGGCCAGAGCGGAACCTGGCGGGACTCCGAGACGCTCTGGCGGTGGGCGACCGAGCAGGACCCGACCTGCGCCATGTGCGAGGCGATCCTGGGCGAGGCAATCGTCTACGAAGCGCCGGCCGGCCGGGTACGCCTCGACGAGGGAGAGGCGCACGTCCGTCGTGCGATCGCGCTGCGGCCGACCATGCCGTTGCCGTACTACACGCTCGGCTCCATGCGGCTGGCGCGCGGGCAGTACGCCGACGCGGAGGCGAACCTCAAGACGTACATCCAGATCGCTCCGGGCCTCAGCCAGGGCCCGGCGCGGCTCGCCCTCGTCTACCTCGTGGAGGGCCGCACCGCGGACGCGGTACCACTCCTGCGACGGGCACGGCAGCTGGAGGGAGCGCCTCCCGAGGATCCGGGCCCCATGACTCCGATCGCCGGGAGCGCGAGGACCGACGACCCGGGCTTCGTGGAGGCGATCCGGCTGATGGGAAACCGCTGGGAGGACCTCGAATACCTGGGCCAGGCGCTGCTCCAGCAGGGCAAGGGAGCCAAGGCGGTCCTGCCGCTGGAGCGGGCCTCGGCGGTGGCCCCGACCGCTTCCGGGCCGCGGTTCTGGCTGGCGCAGGCCTACGAGGCGATTGGACAGCCCGACCGGGCCCGGGAGCAGCTCGCGGTGCTGCACCGCCTCGATCCACGGGCCGCCGGGGGACTCTCCGTCCGTTGACCGCTCGGTAGAAACCGCTATAATGGCCGCGCTCGAACCTACCCGTTCGCCCCGGTCACAAGGAGGAGGAGTCGATGAGAATGCCGCGACTACGCCTGGTCATCACTTCGATTGCCGCTTTGGCGCTGGTGCTCCCGGTGACCTCGGTCGCCGACGCCCAGTCCAAGGGCACCATCAAGATCGCCACCCAGAGCCCGCTCTCGGGCGGCCAGGCCGTACTCGGGGAAGGCATCAAGCTCGGCTCCCAGCTGGCGGTCGAGAAGATGAAGGGCAACCTCGAGAAGATGGGCTACAAGGTCGACTTCGTGCCGTTCGACGACCAGGCCAAGCCCGACGTCGGCGTCGCCAACGCCAAGAACATCATCGCCGACAAGGACATCATGGTGGTCATCGGCCACCTGAACTCGGGGGTGGCGATCCCCTCGTCCGAGGTCTACAAGGAAGTCACCCTCGCGATGATCTCGCCGGCCAACACCAACCCGGTCGTGACCGATCGCAACTATCCGAACGTGAACCGGGTGTGCGGGCGTGACGACGTGCAGGGCGTGGTGGGCTCCGAGTTCGCGCACGGCACCCTGAAGGTCAAGAGCGCGTACATCGTCCACGACAAGACCCAGTACGGCCAGAGCATCGCCGAGTTCTTCAAGGCGGACGCGGAGAAGAAGGGAGTCAAGGTCGTGGGCTTCGAGGGCACCGAGGAGAAGTCGAACTTCGACCCCCTCCTGACCCCGATCAAGGCCAAGAACCCGGACATCATCTACTTCGGCGGCATCTACGACCAGGGGGCGCCGTTCTTCAAGCAGGCGCGCGAGAAGGGCATCAAGTCCAAGTTCATGGGCCCGGACGGTATGGACTCCTCGGACCTGACCAAGATCGCAGGCAAGGCGGTGGTGGGCATGAACTACACCTCCGCGGCGGGCCCCGCCTCCGCGCTGCCCAAGGCCAAGGCCTTCGTCGACGACTTCAAGAAGAAGTTCAGCAAGAACCCCGAGCCCTACGCGGCCGAGGCCTACGACGCGACCGTCATGGCGATCAAGGCCATCGAGGAAGTCGCCAAGACCGGCAAGATGAGCCGGGAGGCGGTGTCGACCGCGGTCCGCAAGGTCAAGCTCTCCGGCATCACCGGCGAGATCGCCTTCGACGGCAAGGGCGACCGGCTGAAGGCCCAGTACTTCGTGCTGACGGTGGCGAGCGACAATCCGGAGAAGTGGGGAGACAACAAGATCGTCAAGCAGCTCACGATCGCGCCCCCCGCGGCCAAGTAGCCGCCACGGTCATCGGCGGGAGGGGCGGTGTCGCGCCCCTCCCGCTCCCCACCGCCTTCCTCCCCGCCGCCGATGGACTTTGAGATCCTGATCGGCATCTTCCCGCAGGTCCTGATCGACGGCATCACCCTGGGCTTCATGTACGCCCTGATCGCGCTCGGCTACACCATGGTCTACGGCGTGCTCGAGTTCATCAACTTCGCCCACTCCGAGATCTTCATCATCGGGGCCTTCGTCGGCGTCGAGATCCTGCTCTCCTTCAAGGCGGCGGGCTGGCTCGACGTGCTGCCGTGGGCGCTGGTGCTCCTCATTATCCTGGTGGCGGGGATGCTGGTGAGCGGGGTGGTGGCGGTGGTGATCGAGCGCACCGCGTACCGGCCGCTGCGCCACGCGCCCCGGCTCATCCCGCTCATCTCGGCGATCGGGGTCTCGTTCTTCCTCCAGGACGTGATCCGGCTCTTCGAATCCCTCTGGCGCAACTCCTTCAATCTGGTGTACCCCACCATGGAGGTGCTGAACCACCGGTTCGAGCTGACCGACACCATCGACGTCTCGGTCAAGTCGCTGGTGGTCATCGTGGCGGCCCTGCTCATGCTCTGGGGCCTGCACACCCTGGTCAACCGAACCAAGGTGGGCAAGGCGATCCGGGCGGTGGCGGAAGACCAGGCCGCCGCGTCGCTCATGGGCATCAACGTGAACCGGATCATCTCGCTGACCTTCCTCATCGGGGGGGCGATGGGCGGGGGCGCGGGGGTGCTCTTCGGCGTACAGTACAGCCTCATCAACCCGTATACCGGCTTCATCCCCGGGCTCAAGGCCTTCACCGCCGCGGTCCTGGGCGGCATCGGCAACGTGCCGGGAGCGATGCTGGGCGGGCTCGTGCTGGGGCTGCTCGAGGCCTTCGCGGCCTCCTACCTGTCGCTGCTCACCGGCGGCGCCTTCGGGGCCGAGTACAAGGACATCTTCGCGTTCTCGATCCTCATCCTGATCCTCATCTTCAGGCCGAAGGGTCTCCTCGGAGAGATCGTGCGCGAGCGGGCATGATCAAGGACCTCCTCGAGCGCCCGGGGCCCGCGACCGTGCTGGTGGTCGCGCTCTTGCTGGTCACCACGTGGGGCGTCACCTACAGCCCCCGCTCGATCGTGCTCTTCATGCTGTTCCAGGGCTCGATCCTCCTGCTCTACTTCGCCCGGATCCCGACACCGCTGAAGGCGGCCCTCACGATCCTCACCCTGGGCGTGCTCATGCCGGTCCTCGGCACGATCAACGCCTACTACATGGAGATCGCGATCCAGGTCGGGATCTTCGTGGCCCTGGCCCTCGGGCTCAACATCGTGGTCGGGCTGGCCGGCCTGCTGGACCTGGGCTACGTTGCCTTCTTCGCGGTCGGCGCCTATTCGTGGGCGATCTTCGGCTCGCCCCAGGCGAACCTGATCTTCGGCGGAGAGCACTTCCCGCTCGGCCCGTGGTGGTTCTTCGTGTTCCTCTTCGTGGGGGTGGCGGTGGCGGCGGGGGCGGGCATCCTGCTCGGCCTGCCGGTGTTGCGCCTGCACGGCGACTACCTGGCGCTGGTGACCCTCGGGTTCGGCGAGGTGATCCGCGTCCTGGCCAACAATCTCGACAAGCCGATCAACTTCACCAACGGCCCCAAGGGCATCACCCCGATCAACCGGCCTCCGATCTTCTTCGCCCCGGTTCTACGGTCGCTCGGGATCGACCCGGACCCCAACGTGATCTACCCGCTCTATCTCTACGCACTCGTGCTGCTGATCGTGGGCGCGACGGTGCTCGCGAACCGGCGCCTCGAGGACTCCCACATCGGGCGCGCCTGGGAAGCGATCCGCGAGGACCAGACCGCGGCCCAGGCGATGGGCGTGCCCCTGGTGCGCATGAAGCTCCTCGCCTTCGCGTGCGGGGCCTCGTTCGCGGGGACGGTGGGCGTGCTCTTCTCGGCCAAGCAGATCTTCATCAATCCCGAGTCCTTCACCTTCATGGAGTCGATCGGCGTCCTGGCCATGATCATCCTGGGCGGCATGGGCTCCATCCCCGGCGCCATCCTGGGGGCCTCGGTCGTGACCATCCTGAATCTGCAGATCCTGAAGGGCCTCTCCCTCTGGCTCAACGAGCTGCGCAACGCGGGCACCGTGATCCTCGGCTACGACCTCACCAACTTGCCCACCCAGCTCGAGCCGGCCAAGTACGAGCGGATGATCTTCGGCCTCATCCTGGTCCTGATGATGATCTTCCGACCCCAGGGCATCCTGCCGGCCAAGCGCCGGCACCGCGAGCTCGAGGAGGAGGGCTGATGGCGCTGCTGGAGGCCCGCGGGGTGAGCAAGCGGTTCGGCGGCCTGACCGCGCTCAACGCGGTGGACTTCACCCTCGAGGAAGGGCACATCGCCTCGATCATCGGGCCCAACGGAGCGGGCAAGACCACCTTCTTCAACGTCTTCACCGGCATCTACGTGCCGGAGGAAGGCGTCGTCCGCTTCCGGGACACCGTGGTGCTGGGCCGCCGCCCCGACCAGATCACCGAGCTCGGCATCTGCCGGACCTTCCAGAACATCCGCCTGTTCTCCCGCATGACCGCCATCGAGAACGTGCTGGTCGGGATGCACAGCCGCGTGCCGCTGGGCTTCTGGGACGTGATCAGCCGGAATGCGCGCTGGCGAGAGCACGAGCGCCGGCAGTGGGAGCAGGGCGCGGAGCTGCTCTCGGTGGCCGGGCTGCGTGACAAGGCGAACGAGCTGGCCCGCAACCTGCCCTACGGTGAGCAGCGGCGCCTCGAGCTGGCCCGCGCGCTCGCCTCCAATCCCTCGCTGCTGCTGCTGGACGAGCCGACCGCGGGCATGACCCAGGGGGAGGCCCGGAGCCTGATGGCCCTCCTGCGACGCCTCGTCGAGGAGCGCAAGCTCACCCTCCTGCTGATCGAGCACAACATGCGGGTGGTGATGGAGGTGTCGGACCACGTCACCGTCCTGGACTACGGAGAAAAGATCGCGGAGGGCCGGCCCGCCGAGGTGCAGCGGAACCCTCGCGTGATCGAGGCCTATCTGGGCCGTCGCCGGTGGACACCGGGGTCGAGCGCTACCGGGGACGCGCATGCTTGAGGTGACCGATCTCCACGTTTACTACGGCCAGATCCACGCGCTGAAAGGAATCTCCTTCCGGGTGGCCCAGGGCGAGATCGTCACCCTGCTCGGCAACAACGGCGCCGGCAAGACCACCACCCTGCGCACGCTCTCCGGCCTCCTCGCCCCGCGGCAAGGTGACGTGCGGTTCGAGGGGTCTTCGCTCCTGGGCATCGCGGCCCACGACGTGGTGCTGAAGGGCATCACCCACGTGCCCGAGGGGCGACGGATCTTCAATCGCCTGAGCGTCGTCGAGAACCTCGAGATGGGCGCCTACACCCGCAGCGATTCGGCCATCGCCGAGGACATGGACCACGTGTTCACGACCTTCCCGCGCCTCAAGGAGCGCCGCGCGCAGGTGGCGGGGACCCTCTCCGGGGGCGAGCAGCAGATGCTCGCCATCGGGCGGGCCCTCATGGCCCGGCCCCGGCTCCTCCTGCTGGACGAGCCCTCCATGGGACTGGCCCCGGTGCTCGTCGAGCAGATCTTCGAGACGGTGCTCGCGATCAATCGACAGGGTGTCACCGTCCTGCTGGTGGAGCAGAACGCGGCCATGGCACTCTCGATCGCCGAGCGCGGCTACGTGCTGGAGACCGGGCGCCTGCCCCTGGAGGGCGCCGCCCGGGAGCTGGCCGACAACCCCGAAGTGCGCCGCGCCTATCTGGGCGAGGCCTGATCCCGGAGGAGCGCGTGAAGACGCGAGGACTCACGTACGAGGAGCACGCGGTCGGTGCGGTGTACCAGACGCTCGGTCGCACGGTCTCGGAGGCGGACATCTGCGCCTTCGTCAACCTGTGCGGATTCAACGAGCCCCTGTTCATGGACATGGAATACGTGGCCAAGGAATCGGTCTTCAAGGGGCGGGCCGCCCCGGGCGCGCTGACCTTCTCCCTCTCCGAGGGGCTCATCATGCAGACCGGGCTCATCCACGGCACCGGCATGTCCTACCTCGGCGGCGAGATCCGCATCGTCTCGCCGGTCCTCGAGGGGGACACTCTCCGCGTGAGCGTCACCATCACCGACAAGCGCGAGACCAAGAAGCCCGATCGCGGCATCGTCACCTACCGGCACGAGGTGACCAACCAGCGCGGGGAGATCGTGCTGGAGGCCACCGTGAAGCGCATGATCAAGCGCGCCGAAGCCTGATGCGGGGCGCGCGCATCGCGCAGATCAGCCGGTCGGAGGGCGGAGTGCCCAAGCGCGCGGTGCCCGCCGCCCGGGTCACCACCCTCGGCCTCGAGGGCGACGTCCAGCGCAACCGGACGATCCACGGCGGCGCAGAGCGCGCCCTCTGTCTCTTCTCCCTCGAGCTCATCCGGGCCCTCCAGGCCGAAGGGCATCCGATCAGTCCCGGGAGCATCGGCGAGAACCTGACCCTCGAGGGCATCGACTGGAGCGTGGTGGTACCCGGGGCGTGTCTGCGGCTGGGCTCGGAGGTCGTCGTCCAGGTCACGCGCTACACGGCCCCCTGCGTGAACATCACCGGCTCCTTTCGGGATCACGACTCTGCCCACGTCTCGCAGAAGCTCCACCCCGGCGACAGCCGCGTCTACGCCCGGGTCCTCCACGAAGGGAACGTCGAGAGCGGAGATCCGGTCCGGATCCTGTCCGACCACGAGGCCTCGGCCCTGATCGGCGCCCGATGAGGACGGCCGACGCCGTCATCGTCGGCGGCGGGGTGACCGGCGTCTCCATCGCGTTCCATCTCGCCGGGCTGGGCGTCCGGCGCGTGCTGGTCCTCGAGCGCAAGTTCCTGGGCTCGGGCGGTACCGGCCGATCGGTCGGCATCATCCGACAGCTCTACCCCACCCGCGAGACGAGCGAGATGGTCCTCCGATCGCTCGCGGTCTTCGAGCGGTTCGGGGAGGCGGTGGGCGGCGAGGCGGGCTTCGTGCGCACCGGTGCCCTCATCGGCGTCTCGCCCGCCATGCGTCCGACGCTGGAGCAGACCCTCGCGCTCCAGCGCGGGATCGGGATCCAGGCCGAGATCGTGGACCCGGCGGATCTCGGCCGCATCGAGCCCCGCATCGATCCGTCGGGCCTGGGCGCGGTCCTGTGGGAGCCCGGCTCGGGCTACGGGGATCCCTCCGCGGTCACCGCCGGGTTCGCGAGCGCGGCGCGCCGGCGAGGCGCGGCGATCGAGCAAGGCGTCGAGGTGATCGCGATCCGGCAGGAAGCGGGACGGGTCATCGGAGTGGAGACCGCGGGCGGCGAGCGGATCGACGCGCCGGTGGTGATCAACGCGGCCGGCCTGTGGGCGCCGCGCGTCGCGCGCCTGGCTGGCGTCGAGCTGCCGATCGTGATCGGCCGGCATCCGGTGTTCATCGTGTCTCGTCCTGCGCAGTTCGGCGCCGCCCACCCGGTATACCTCGATCTGGCGGGCGGCAGCTACGTCCGGCCCGAGACCGGCGGTCTGACGATCACCGGCTCGCTCACCGACGACGAGGCGCAGCATCCGATGGACGCCGACCTGCTGGGCGGCGAGGCTGGATTCGACGAGGCGGCGGAAGTGCTCGCCCGCACCGCCCGCGCCATCCCCACACTGGTGGAAGCCCGGTTCAACCGCGGCTACGCGGGAGCCTTCGACATCACCCCGGACTGGATGCCGATCCTCGACGAGTCGCCGGTCCGCGGCTTCTGGATCGCGGCCGGGATGTCAGGCCACGGGTTCAAGCTCTCCCCGGCGGTCGGCGAGATGGTCGCGGCGCTCGTCACCGGCGAGCGGCCGCCGGTCTCCGCCACTCCTTTCCGGCTCGACCGATTCGACCTCAGTGTCGCCTCCGGCGCGACCTTCGTCTCGTCGTATCTCCGGCCGGCCGGCTCGCCCAACCCGACCGGCCCGGGCGAGGCCCCCGGCCGGTGACCACCAACCGGACGGTGTGCATCCTGGCCGGTCTCCTTCTCATCCTGGCCTTCTTCGGGCTCTCGATGACCGCGCCCGGCCTCCAGATCACCTTTCGCCCGCCCCTGACCGCGAGCTCGCCGGGCGAGGTCTACTTCTGGCTCGGCCACGCCCTGCTCTTGTTCCCGGCCTCGTGCCTGATCGGCCACGCCTTGGCCGGCTGGATCGGGCCACGGCTCGTCCGCCTCCGCGACGAGATCGGACAGCTCGCCCCACGCGACCTGGCCGTCGGCGCGCTCGCCCTCCTCCTCGTGACGATCGCGCTGGCCCGCGTCGGTCGCTTCCTGGTCTTCTACGATTTTCCGTTCACGGACGACGAGTACGCGACCCAGTTCGGCGGCTACATCTTCGCGACCGGCCGCGCCGTCGCCAAGCTGATTCTGCCGCCGAACGCGATTCCCACCCTCGGGCTCTACTATCGGGACGGCCTCGTCGCGAGAGCCGATTGGCCGGGCGCCCAGGCGGTCTGGGCCGTCGGCGAGCTCCTCGAGCTCGGTCCATTCGTCTGGGCGGTGCTGGCCGCGATCCCGGTGGGCGCGCTCGCGCTGCTGATGCGCCGGCGGCTGGACGCGGGATGGGGCTTCGCGGCCGCGGTGATGTTCCTGTGCTCGCCGATGGCGCTCATGCTCTCGATGACGTCGCATGCCCACCTCGGGTCCCGGGCCATGCTGGCCCTGGCCCTCGCGGGATACTGGTTCGCGGAGCAGCGGGGAAGCTTCGGACTCTGGACGCTCACCGGGCTGGCCTTCGGGCTGGGCTTCCTGTTCCGGCCCCTGGAGACCGTCTTCTTCTCGGCCCCGCTCCTCGCCTGGGCCGCCGTCCAGAGCATCCGGAAGGCGCCGGGCTATTCCCGCGCGCTGCCCGCGCTCGTGCTCGGCGGGCTCGTGCCGGTGCTCCTGATGCTCGCCCACGCGTACGCGGTGACCGGCAATCCCTTCGTCCCGCCCCGTCTGGACGATCCCGCCGCGACACCCCAAGACCTCGTGAGCAACGCCCTCTGGTTCCGGTTCGGCGCCAACATGGCCTACAACACGTTCATGCTCGCGATATGGTTCCTGGGCCCGCTCGGAATCCTGCTATTCACGGCCGGCGTGATGACCGATCGCTTCACCCGCCTGCTGGGCCTGGGCGTCTTCACCGGCCTGTGCCTCACGCTACTGCACACCAACATGGGGCTGCACTCGGTCGGACCCATCCACTACTCCGAATGCGCGGTTCCGCTGACGATCATCGCGGTCCACGGCCTCGCCAACATCCTGCGGACCGCGAAGGCTCATCACGTCGATGCCCGTTCGATCGCGAGCGCGGTCGTCGTCGCGCTGGTGCTGGGGCTCGGAATCTTCAACCTCAAGCACGCGGCCGCTCTTCAGGAGCAGGCGGGAATCCAGGCCACCGTCTACGACTGGGTCGAGCGGACCCGCCCCGATTCCACCGGGCCCAAGGTCATCGTGCTGGCCCCCCAGTTCGGGGCGACCTGGGTCCATCTCATCGGACTGACGACGGGCTCGTGGGTCTTCGAGTGGAGACGGCCGCATCCGGATCTGCACGACGATCTCGTCATCCTGCACGACCTGCCCGGCCTCGAGCCAAGGATACGCGCCCAGTTCCCGGATCGCCGCTTCTATCGGCTGCAGCTGCTCACGGGTCCGCCGTTCGGGGTGATCCTGCCGCTCGCCGGAAATCCCGGGCCGGTCCTGCCGTACGGCGCGCCTGCGAGTGGCTGACCCGGGCCCGGGCGACGGCCCGGGCTCTACCGGGCGGTAATCTCCCGGGAGATGCAGACGAGATTCGATCGCAGCAGGGGCAGGCCGGACTTCACGAGCCGGTTCCGGCGCGAGACCGGGAACAACGAGACGAACGACGGGCCGTCCAGGAGATTCAGGTTGTCGATCTCCGCGAAGTACGTGAATCCGAGCCGGCGGAGGACGGACCGGTAGAGGCCGTCCGGCAGCCAGTGCAGCAGGGGAAGAAACGTGTGGAGCTCGACCGGGAATCTCCGGTTCGGGGTCGTGAACAGCACGTTGCGGCAGACCCGACAGACCTCGGCGACGAGCGCCATCTGTTGATCTCGCGTTCCCGCGTGCTCCACGACCGCGTTGCAGATCCCGTAGTCGAAGTGGCCGTCCGGCAGCGGGATGGCGCGAAGATCGGCTTCGACGTACCGGGCGCCGGGAAACTCCTCCGAGAACCAATCCGCTTCCTCGGCGGCCCGGCCGATCACGGTGAGCCGCTCCCGATGCGGATAGAGGCTCTCGAAGAAGTAGTGGACCGGGTGGTCGCGGTGGCCGGAGACTCCGAAGTCGGCCACCCGCGACTCCGGACCGGGGGCGAATTCGTCCATGAAGCGGGCAAAGATCCGCCGCCGGACCCGAAGGGCGAGATCGTTCTTCATGCGGTCGAGGGCACCGAGCTCGGTCGAGTAGCGAAGGGCCACCGGGCTAGGCCTCCGGGGACGACTGGATCACGCTGATCATCCGACCCATCTCGTCAGCCGTGGCCACGTCCGCCGCGCGACCGCCACGAGTGCCACCGATGCGAGGCCGGTCACCACCGCCGCAATCAGCCACGACAGGTGGCCACGGGTCGTCCCGTCGTAGAACAGGCTCGCGCCCAGCACCAGGGCCACGTTCGATGGGATCATGGCGACGATCGACCATCCGATGTAGCGCCAGAATCCGATCCGGGTCAGCCCGAATCCGTAGTTGACGACCGTGAAGGGGGCGATCGGGAAGATCCGCAGGAGCGGGATCAGGACCCAGTCGTGCGCGTCGACCAGCGCGGACAGGCGCGCGAACCCCGCCGCGCCCGCCATCCGCTCGGTCACCGCGGGCCGCGCGAGATAGCGGGCGATCAGGAAGGCAAGAGCCGCCGAGGCCGCGCTCGCCACCACCATCACCGCGATGCCCCCCATCACCCCGAACAAGACGGGGGCGAGCAGGGTGAACGGCATGCTCGGCATCCCGACCAGGGTGGCCGCCACGTACGCGAGCACGTACGCGACCGGTGCGAGCCGTCCCAGTCCTCCCGTCCACTCCTGCGCGGCGCGGGCGTAGTGCTCCACGTCGATCAGGCGCCCGCCCGCGACCATGGTGAGCAGGAGGAGAGCTCCGACCGCCAGCGGCCAACGACTGCGTGAGGCGGCGTCCGTCCGCGGGGCGGTCATCGGCGAGAGGGCGACTGGCATCGGATGGATCCCCTTACCCGTCGACCGATTCGCCCGCGATCACGCCCGCTCCCGGACCATCGACTCCATCCTCAAATCGGCGCGGATTCGGCCGAACACGAAGCCCAGGTAGCTGCGGTTCGTGGGCACCGGGATGCCGGCCGCCACCAGGAGGCGATGAACCCGGTGCAGGTTGTAGTTCGGGATGCTGGGAAAGACGTGGTGCTCGTAGTGCAGGTACTGGCCGAACGGGGCGATGATCCACCGCTCGAGCACGTTGAGCCGGCGCGTCCGGGTCAACCACGCTTCCTGTGGGGTGTCCGGACGATATCCGGCCTCGAAGCCGTGTTCGGCGATGGACCTGACGCGGATCTGCAGCGGATAGAGCGTCATGATCGGCAGGACGTGCAGGAGCAGGTACGCCCAGGCCCGCCGGCCAGCGTGAACACGGCCAGCAGCGCGAGCTGAGCGAGGCGACCGGCATCATCGAGCGAACCATCGCAACCAGACCTCGCGGCGTGAGGCGTCGCCACGGCGAGACGGAATAGGAGGTCGCCGAGCAGTCCCCGCAGGACGGCCGCCGCCGACGCGCTCGGCTGGCACTGAAGATGGTGTCCGGATCACGCTCGGTGTTGAGGCAGAGGTGATGGTCCATGTGGGCGGTACGGTGCCCGCTCCGCGTGTACCCGAGCAGATACGCGAAGAGGTTGCCCATGCCCTGATTCACGCGCGGATCGCGGAGCAGGGTACCGTGGTCGCTCTCGTGCCCAGCTGCGCGGCGCAGTTGAAGTTCCGGATCGACCAGAGGGACAGGAGCGCGGCCGTCCACCAGCGCGGGGACAGTCCGAACAATGTGGGCACCGCGACGAACGACACCAGCGTGGCGACGATGTCCAGAGCGCTGCGGCCGTCCCGCATCTGCGGGGCGGCCCGAAGGGCCTCGAGACTGATCGCTCCCGACTGGAGGGCCTCCCGGGCCGACCGGGGCGCTCCCGTCGTCATCTCCTCCAGGCCGTTCACCTTGGGGATGGATCCAGTCGTGTCCATGTCGAGGCTCTCGTCGTCCTTTCTAGACTGCCTTCATGCGGAGCATCTTCCGGGCCGCCCATCCGATACTGCCGCCGATCCATCCCTTGGCGGTCAGCCAGAAGCGGTCGCCCCGCGCCACCAGGAAGCCGTTCTGCACCATGATGTCGAGGCGATCCTGCATCAGGACCTCGACGCCGCACCGGCGCTGCAGCTCGGCCAGGGTGAGGCGCTGGCGGGGTGCCTGGGCCAGCACGATCAGCAGCCGGACCGTGATCGAGCGGTCGGCGTGCGAGTAGAAGAGGCCCGCGGTCAGGAAGACCAGCACGTGCACCATCAAGCCGTTGGCGAGGCCCAGCCGCCAGTCCGTCCCCGTGAGTGGCGGAGAGAGAAACCCCAGGTCGGCCGGGGAGAGCCAGTACAGGAGCAGGTAGAGGGGAACCGTGGGCGAGAAGCACGCCAGCATCGACGCGAACGCCTTCCGGGGCGCCGCCACCTGGAACACGACTCCCTGCACGACCAGCCACGCCGTGATCAGCATCCCGCTCAGGACCAGCCCTTTCAGCATGGCGAACCCGTCACCCGGCGACCGGCGTATTGATCAGCCGCTTGAGCAAGGAGCCGAAGGAGGCCACCCGGCCGCCCCGGGCCAGGAGCCGGTAGGCTCCGCCGTCTTCCCCCACGTAGCCGCCCTGGATCAGCTTGGGAAGCCGGCGCTGGAAGATCAGGTCCACCGGCTGACCACCGCCGTGGATCGCGAGGGCCTCGGCCCGGCTCATGCCTTCTCGCCCGCGCGCCCGCAACGCCACCATGACGCTCATCGACGGGCTCAGGCACGAGAAGTAGCAGAAACACCAGTAGCCGTGGAATATGAGAGTGAGCACGAGCAGCCCGTTGCCAAAGTCGACCGCGGGCACCCCCTCACGCGAGGTCGGCGGCAGGATTCCAAGATCCGCGGGCAGGAGCCAGAAGGCCGCCGCGTAGAGGCCCACCGCCCCCGCGAAAGCCCCGAGGAACACCTTGAACTCCTTGTTGCCGCGATAGAGGCGGAGCGCGACGGTGCTGCCGACCACCAGCAGCGCGAGCGCCACTCCGGCCAGGATCAGGCCCCGCATCTACTGCATCCACTTCTGGAAGTCGGTGACGAACTGGCGCACCGCTTCGTCGGTCTTCGGGTGGCTCACCATCGCGCGGAAGAACTTGGGCGGCACCGTCACGATGTCCGCCCCCGCCTGGAAGGACTCGCTGATGTCCGCGATGTGGCGGATGCTCCCCACGATGATCTCGCACGGAACCGCCCGCTCCCGGAAGGTCGCCCGGACGTCGCGCACCACCGCCGCCGCGTCGTACCCGATGTCCCGGATTCGACCGTAGAACAGGCTCACGAAGTTGGCCCCCGCCGCCGCCGCCATGGTGGCCTGGCCGTACGACATGCAGCAGGTGCAGTTCACCGGGATCCCCCGCAGCCGCAGCTCCCGGATGACGGCCAGCTCGTCCCATCCGACCGGGATCTTCACGTTCAGCTTCGGGTAGTGCCCGAAGTAGCGGACGAAGTCCTCGGCCTGGGTGATCATCTCCTCCGGACGGGTCGAGAAGACCTCGACGCTCAGCGGAATGTCGTAGCCGTACCGCTGCACCAGCTCGATGATCTTGTTGATGTGCTCGCGGAAGTCCGCCTTCTCTTCCTTGGCCAGGATCGATGGATTCGTGGTGATGCCCGACGGGAAGCCGCGCTCGAGCGCCTCCTCGATCTCCAGCAGGTTCGCCGAGTCGACGAAGATCTTCATGGTCTCCCTCTCCGGTCCCGCGCCGTCACTCGGTCACGGTCCAGTAGTAGTCGCCGCGGTAGGCCGCCTCCGCGAAGAGCCGGCGCCAACCCGCCGGATCGGAGTAGGTCCGCGCGGTGAGCTGCCAGCGCTCGAACTTCTCCCGCTGCGATTCGTTCAGCCAGGAATCCACCTGGACGTAGCGGTGCCGACGTCCGACCCGCTCGATCTCGGCAAGGGCCCGCACGCAATCGGCCCGCTCGAGATTGTGAATGGTGTTGATCGACACGACCAGATCGAAGCTGCCGTCCGCGAACGGCAGCCGATCCGCGGAGCCCACCAGCAGCCGCGGGCGCACGTCATCCATCGCGTGGGCGATCGCGTAGCTCGAGACGTCGATCCCCGTCACGCAGAGCCCGGGGACGACCTGCCGGAGGTCGTGGAGCAGGAATCCCTTGGCGCACCCGACGTCGAGCACCCGCTGTCCCGCGGTGAGCCGGTAGTGATCGCGGAACCGCTCCGCCACCGGCACCCATCGCCCGTCGTAGCGGTAGCCGCCGTAGCCCTGGCCGCGGTCGCCGTCGAAGTACTCGCGGGCGAACCGGCTCGCGATCTCGCGCTGGGCCGGCACCGCGGCGGCCCGCGCCGCGATGTCGCGGGTCGTGCGCGGATACCGGTCGAGGAGGTCGACCTCACCCATTGCGGATGGCCCCGAAGGAGGCGAGGGTCGCGGCCAGACCGTCGCGCAGCGGGGTGAACCGCAGGTCGGGCAGCGTCCCTTCGAGACGCGTGACGTCGAACCGGCGGTGGGTGATCGGGCTCTTCCGCGCGACGCTGGCCATCTCGACGTCGTACGGCACGAGGTCGCGGATCGCCTTCACCACGTCCGCGAAGGAGCGGCTCTGCCCGGTGGCCACGTTGTAGACGCCCTCCGCGCCGGTCCGCAGGAGGCCGACGGTCACCGCCGCCACGTCGGCGACGAAGATGTGATCGCGCTCCTCCTCGCCCGCTCCGAAGATGCGGACCGAGCGGTCGCGGGCCACCGAGCGGGCGAACGCATTGGGCCCGTAGGAGGCGTGGGGATCACCCGGCCCGTATACCCCGGTCACGCGCAGCACGAGCAGGGGCACCGACGACGCCCGGGCCGCGCAGTCCATCACGCGCTCCGCCGCGTACTTGCCGAGGGCGTAGTACCCGGTCGGTGCCACCGGGGTGTCCTCGGTCACCGGTTCGTCGCCGAAACCGTAGACCGCGTCGGAGCCCAGGTAGACGAGCGAGCCGACACGACGGCCCTCGAGGTAGGCGGCCAGATTCGTGGCCATCGTGGTGTTGGCCAGGAAGGTGGCCGGAGTCTGACCGCGATCCGGGGTGAGCGCGGAGGCGAGCACGACGGCGGTGCCGGGCGTCAGGACCGAATCGAGCTCCGCCAGCGCTTCCGGGCGGGTCAGGTCGAGGGTCCGGGAGGAGTGGCCGATCACGTCGACGCCGGCCTGGGTCAGGGCGGCGTGGACCGCGCGGCCGAGAAAGCCGCTCGCGCCCAGGACGACGACCCGATCCGGCATCTCGCTCATCGCGCGAGACTCTCCCAGCGCATCGGGGCCGCCTGGAGCCGCGGGTGGGCAACGAGCATGTGCCAGACCACCGCCTGGAACGCCTCCACGTGGGCGGTGAGCCGCTCCGGGCTCACGGTGGGGATGATCACGCACGCGTCCGCGACCGTGGCGGCGAATCCCCCGTCGCGGCCCACGATGGCCCCGATGCGCGCTCCCACCGTCTTGGCGTGCTCCAGTGCCCGCACCAGGTTGATGCTCACCTTCCGCACCAGGTCGCCGCCGCCCACCGAGAAGACGAGGATGCAGTCGCGCGCGCCGAGGCGGCTCGCCTTGAGCCAGTTGGCGAAGGAGGTGTCCCATCCGTCGTCGTTGATCCGCGCGGTGAGCTCCGAGACGTTGTCGGTGGGGGCGTAGGCCTCGAAGCCGGCGATCTTGCGGAAGTCGTTCACCGCGTGCGACGCGTTGCCCGCGCTGCCCCCGACTCCGAGCACGAAGAGCCGACCGCCGCCGTCCCGGGCGTCGACGAGCAGCTCCACCAGCTTCGTGACCGCGTCGTGATCGATGCGGGCGGCCACCTGCGCGGCTTCCGCGAGGTACTGGGCGACGAAGTTCATTGGGATTCCTTTGCCCGGGCGAGGATCGCGTCGACGGCGGCGGCCAGGTCGGCCACCCGCACGTCCACCTCGCGACACTCGCTGTACGGGCGCTCGATGAGCACCGTGTAGCAGCCGACTGCGCGTCCCGCGTCGATGTCGCGCCAGCGGTCGCCCACCACGAACGAGTCCGCCAGGTCGAGCTCCCACTTTCGGGCCGCCGCCTCGAGCATGCCGGGCCGCGGCTTGCGGCAGGCACATCCGTCGCGCTCGGCGTGGCCGCACACCAGGATGTCGTCGATGCCCACCGCGGCTCGCAGCCGGGCGTGCATGCGGTCGAGCACGCCCGGGCTCAGCGTGCCGCGGGCCAGCTCGGGCTGGTTCGTGAAGACGATCGGCCGCAAGCCGGCCGCCTTCAGCCGTGCGACCTGCGCGGGCGCCTCGGGGCAGATACGAAACTCGGCGAGGGTCACCGCCGCGTGCGCCCGACCGTCGCGCACCAGGGTCTCCACCAGCACCCCATCGCGATCGAGAAAGGCGGCCCGCCCACTCATGAGCGCCCCGCCCGGCCCATCGAGATGTATTCAACCCCCGGCAGCTCGTGACGGCTCGGGTCCATCACCCCCACGCAGTCGATCACCACCGGCCGGCGCATCGACCGGAACCCGGCGCGCGGCGGCGTGGCGAACTCGTCCCAGTCGGTGAGGATCAGCAGGCAGTCGGCGCCGACCAGGGCCGCGTCACGGCTCTCGACGAGGGTGGCGGGCACGTCCGCGCCCGGGGCCTTCACCAGCGGGTCGTAGGCACGTACGTCGGCCCGTCCCCGCAGGTCCTCGATGACCCGGAGCGCCATGGAGTTCTTGGTCGAGTGGGTGTTCTTCTTGTAGGCGAGGCCCCACACCGCGACTACCGCCCGCCCGTCGCGATCGAGGAGCCGGCCTTCCAGCTGCCGCTGGACCCAGCGATAGCGCCGGGCGTTGTGCGCGAGCAACGTATCCACGTAGGCGACGTCGACGCCGTGCCGGTGCCCGAGGCCCCGCAGGGTCACGAGGTCCCGCTCGAGATTGCCTCCCGCCACCCCCAGGCTCGGGCGGATGTAGGCGGCCGGGCCGATACGCCGATCGAGCCGCAGGGCGGGCACCATCTCCGACCAGTTCGCCCCCACCGCCTCGCAGAGGTCCGCGAGGGTGTTCGCGTAGGTCACTGCCCCGAAGAGGTAGAGGTTGATCGCGGTCTTGGTGAGCTCGGCACTCTCGTAGCCCATCGGAAGGATCGGGCAGCCGAATCGCCGTAGGCCCGCTTCGAACGAAGCGGGAAGCGGCCGGGCCGGGTCGGGTGCACCCACCATGATCCGCTCCGGCTTGAGGAATCGCTCCACCGCGTTGCCGAAGATGAGGGTCTCGACCCAGTAGTAGACGCTGATCCCCGCCTCCGGCCGGAGGGCCTGGACGCGGGCGGCCAGGGCCCGGGTCGACCCGGGGGACACTTGGCTCATGAGGACGAGAGTGGACCCCGGTCGGAGATGCGGGATCGCCGCCTCGAGCAGACGGTTCACGACCGATGGATCGCTGCCGTTGTCCGTATCGGTCGGGATGTCCCGGGAGACGACGACCAGGTCGCACGCCGCGAGCGCGGACGGCTCGGTCGAGAAGGTCATCCGCTCGCGCGTCGACGCGAACAGCTCGGGGAGCGAGGGCTCGTGGACGGGCAGCTCACCCTTGCGGAGGCGGTCGACCGGCTCGGCCTCGAGATCCACCGCGACCACCCCGGATCCGAGGGACGCCCAGCCAATACTGGAGATGATCCCGAGGTGGGACAGCCCCAGGAACCCGGTGGGCCCGTCGCTCATGGACCGCCCTCAAAACGGGCGGTGGCCGCCGTCTGCACCGTGCGCGACAGCCACAGATCGTTCTCGCACGAGGTGGCCCCCGTCGCGGCCATCTCCTCGAAGTGCCGGATGTCCGCGGCCCACGTGGGATCGGGCCCGTGCGCGACCTCCCGCCTCTCGTCCGGTACTCCGCTCGGCCGGCGCCTTCGCAGGATCAGCAGCTCGCTCTTCCCCCACTTGGTGAGCCCGTTCATCTCGAGCGCGCCCTCTTCTCCCAGCGCCTCGATCCGCCAGCGGTTCTTCCAGGACAGGAAGCTGCACTCGATGGTGACCGCGCGGTCCGCGGTGGCCAGCAGACAGTGATCGAAGCCCTTGAGCTCGTAGCCCCGGCGCTCCCACACCCGGAACTCGGAGCCGAAGCGCCCGAAGACGAAGCCGCTCAGGTCGATGAGGTGCGAGGCCATGTCCTCGAGGATCCCGAGCGGGCTGTCCCGCCAGGTTCCGGCGATGTTCCCGGCGGTCCCGTTCCCGTAGAACATCCGCGCCCGGTACAGTCGGCCAATCGTCCCGCCCTCCAGGTGGCGCTTGAGGGCCAGCACGTTGGGCTCGAAGCGGAAGTTGTAGGACGTGTACCAGATCGCCCCGGCGGCGCGGCCGGCGCGGCTCAGCTGCCCGGCGGTCTCCGGATCGAGAATCAACGGTTTCTCCACCAGCACATGCTTGCCCCGGGTGAGGAAGAACTCCATCAACCGGACCTTCACGTCGTTCGGCACCGCCAGGATCACGGCATCGTACCGATCGGCGGGGCACTCTTCCGGCTGCCGGAAGTCCGCGGCCGCATTGAAGGGATCGACGGTGGCGACACAGCGTTCGCCGAGGACGGCTCGACGCTTGGTGCCGATGTTGCCAAGACCCACCAGGAGGTACCTCATTCGAAGTGGGCTCGCTTCTCCAGGCGGTACAGCTTCTCCTCTACTTCTTCCGGGGTGATCTGCCGATTCCCTTGATGCTCGCAGGCGAGGGCCGCCGACACCGAGCCCAGCACGGACGCGATCACGATGTCGCCGGTCGCGGCGAGGGCGAGCGCGGCGTAGCTCAGGAGGGCATCGCCCGCGCCTACCGGGTCCCTCAGGGAATCAACCAGACTGTCCACCATGAAGAACTCCCGCGGCATGTGCCCGGGGGTGCGGTAGCCCAGGATGCCCCGCTCGCCAAGCTTCAGGATCAGATGCTTGCAGCGAGCGAGACGGAAGAGCTGAAGGGCGAGGGGCCGCACTACCGAGTCTTGATCGCCCAGCGCGAAGCGCGCCTCCCGCTCGTTGGGCGTCAGCAGATCGAAGTCGGTGAACTCGAGGATGTTGCCCCAGCGGTTCGACACCTGGCTGTCCGCCACCTTGATCGCGCCCTCGGGAATCCGCTCCCGCAGCATCCGGATGCTCTTGGTGCGGAAGATGCCGTGCCGGAAGTCGCTGAAGATGACCACGTCAGGCCGGCCGTCGGCCATCGAGTCGCTCAGGAAGCGCAGGGCCTTGTCCGAGACCGCGCGGTTGTCTACCCGGTCAACCTGGAGCATCTTGTATCCGTCCGCGATGAAGCGCTCCTTCTGAGTCGTCGGGCGCGTGCGATCGACGAAGCCGTGAACGACGATGCCCGCCTCGTCGAGATCCTTGAGGACGAAGTCCTTGGCCGCGTCGTTTCCGAGCACGGTCGAGAAGGTCACCTCCGCTCCGGCCGCCTTCACGTGCTTGGCCACCACCGCCGCGCCCCCCGCGAAGATCTCCGTCCGCTCGTGCTTTACGCTGAAGGTCGGCGACTTCGCGGTGGCGCCGAGGAGCGAGCAGGTGCTGTAGCTATCCACGATCGTGTCGCCAACCACGTGCACCCGCAGACCGCGCATCCGGCGCAGGGCATCGCGAAGCTGATCGAATCCGAAACCCTCCGACTCCATCAGAGCGAGCAGCTTCTCCACCCCGAGGTTGGGGGGGCTTGCCTCGATCAAGCGGGACGAAGAGTAGACGACGTCCCCCGGGGTAAACACGATCTCCCCGCCATAGCTCTCGAGCGTGTCGATCTCCTCCTGGGTGCGCGGCGGGACTCCTTCCGAGAAATACTCGTAGCCCTTGGCGAAGTAGTCCGGCTGCAGGTACTTGATGTGCTCGATCGGCGTGGGGTGGGGATCGACGATCACGTAGTCGACCGCCTCGAGGGCCGCCAGATTGGATGCTCGCAGCTCCTGGGGCACGTAGGGGCGGAAGGCGGCCTTGGTCGCGTGGACGTCAGCGGTGAGGCTCGCGATCAGGAGGTCCGCCTTCTCCTTCGCGTACATCAGGTGCCGGAGGTGGCCGGGATGGACGATGTCGAACATCCCGTGACACATAATGACGGTCTTGGCGCGGGGTCGCGGGCCGATGGCGGCGGCCAGCTCCTCCAGGGTCTTCACCTTGTGCCGGTAGTCGGCTTTCATCGCGCCAGATGCTCGAACCACGTGCGGGTGGCCACCTCGATCTTCTCGGGCGTCCACAGCGGCGCGGCTCGCCACTCCTCGATGTGCCCGAGCATCGCGTCGACCCCCTGGGGAAACGAGATCTCCGGCTTCCAGCCGAGCAGACGCTGGATCTTCCCGATGTCGGCCCACGTGCAGTCCGGCTCTCCGGGACGCTTGGGCACGTAGACGACCTCGCCGCCCATCAGGTCCACGAGACGGTTGACGGTCTGGGGACTCCCGGATCCGAGGTTGAAGACCTCACCCGCGTGCTTCGACTCGGCGGCCATCAGGTAGGCTCGCGCCACGTCGGTCACGTAGACGAAGTCCCTCCGCTGGCTGCCGTCGCCGACCACCGTGAACGGCTTGCGGTGGAGCTTCTGGGCCAGGAACACGCCGAAGACCGCGCCGTAGGCCCCGGTGGTGCGCACGCGCGGCCCGTACACGTTGAACATGCGAACCGAGATCACCGGCAGCCGGTAGACCTGGCCCCAGTGGAGGGCGGCGCTCTCGCCCAGGTACTTGCTCAATGCGTACGGGTACTCCGGGCGGATCGCGGCCTGCTCGGTGGTCGGCAGCTCGGTGGCGAGTCCGTAACAGGAGGAGGAGGCCGCGTACACGAACTTGCGCACCCCCGCGTGACGGGAGGCCTCGAGGACCGCGAGCGTCCCGTTCACGTTGGCTCGCATGTACTCGAGAGGCCGCTCGATCGACGGGACGATGTCGCCGATGCCGCCGAAGTGGAAGACATGGTCGACGTCGCGGAAGAGCCGGGAGTCCGCCGCCAGGGTGCACATGTCCACCGGCTGGAAGTCCACCCGCGGCTCACGCCGATGCTGGGCCAGGTTCTCGGCCCGGCCGGTGGCGAGATTGTCGATCACCACCACCGAGTAGCCACGATCGACCAGCAGATCGACCATGTGGCTCCCGATGAAGCCGGCCCCTCCGGTGACGACGGCGCGAGGCATCGGTCAGGCCAGCCCCGAAGCCTGGACCGTCTTCACGTTGTAGTAGCGAATATCGTTGAGGGGGTCCGGGATCTGACCGGCTCGGAAGGCCGCGCAGAGATCGATCACCGCGTCCTCGATGGTCCGCTGCGGCGACCAGCCGAGCTCCCGCTTGATCTTCTCCGAGGAGACGTGGTATGAGCGCGTGTCGTTGCTCGGCACCGTCTCGAGAGCGATCGGACCGAGCTCGGGCATCTGCCGGCTGACGATCGACCGCACCATCTCGCCGAGCTGGGCGACGGTGTGGTTCTGGTACGCGGCGTTGAAGGTCTTCCCCGCGATCATGTCCGCCGGCGTGTCCAGCAGCTCCACGTAGAGGTCGCTGATGTCCTCGATGTGGATGTTGGGGCGCTTCTGGGCGCCGCCGAAGACGGTGATGCGCCGCTGGTTGATCGCAAGGCTGGTGAGGATGTTCACGGTGAGGTCCAGCCGCTGGCGGGGCGAGTAGCCGCACACGGTGGCGGGTCGGATGATCACGGTGGTGAAGTCGGGGGCCTGGTAGCGGAGCAGGATGGGCTCGCACATGCCCTTGTACTTGTTGTAGTCGGTGAGCGGAACCAGCGGGTGGTCCTCGGTCACGTCGGGCGCGTCGCTGACCCCGTACACGCTCGAGGTCGACGCGTAGACGAATCGCCGGACTCCCGCCCGGCGCGCGACGCTGACCATGGGCTCGAAACAGTCGTAGTTGATCGAGCGGCTCAGCCCCGGGTTGAGCTCGAAGCTCGGGTCGTTCGAGATGCAGGCGAGATGGATGACCGACTCCGCCCCGGCGGTGGCCTTCGCGAGCGCCCGCTCGTCCCGGATGTCCGCCTTCACCAGCTCGAGGGCCGCATGCTTGGGCAGCACGTCGGTACCGAAGAGGAACAGATCGATGATCCGGACCCGGTAGCCCCGGGCCAGGAGCTTCGGGACCAGCACCGCCCCGACGTATCCGCCGCCTCCGGTCACGAGTACCGTCGGTCGCTTCGTCGCCATCTCAGGCCCTCCGCGCCACGGACGCCCCACCCAGGTGTATGGCCCACCACGCCTGGGCGATAGTTCGCAGCGCCTTCAGGATGTTCCCGGCCGACACGGCCTTGGAGCGGCCGTGGGTGCGGTCCACGTGGGTCAGCCCGACCTCGACGTAGGTGTACCCGGCGTGGAGCGCGTGGATGAGCATCTGGGTAACGAAGTAGAAGCCGCCCGCGCTCTTTGGCAGTGCCCGCGCCAGGGCCACCGAATAGATGCAAGGCCCCTGGTAGTAATGCATGCGCTGGCCGAACAGCACGTTCACCAGGGCCGTCGATGCCCAGGTCAGGAAGCGGCGATGCGGCTGGCGGGCACTGGGGTTCTGGTGATAGGGTGCGACGATGTCGGCTTGACCGACCGAGCCGAGGATGTCTCGAACCGACTCGCGTGCGATCTCGCCGTCGGCGGGCAGGAAGCTGAAGTAGTCGAGGCGAGCCTCTCCGAGCGCCCGCTCGTAGGCGGCCGCGATACCCAAGTTCCTCGGCTGGTGGATGGCCCGGATCCGCGGGTTCTCCCCCGCGAGCCGGTCGGCCAGCGCGGCGGTCCCGTCGATGCTGCCGTCGTCGATGATCAGCACCTCGTACTCGGTCAGTACCTGGTCGGCCGCCCACACGATGTCGCCCACCGACCGTTCGAGGTTGTCCACCTCGTTGTACGCGGGCAGGAACACGCTAACGCGGCGCCGGGTCTCCATCTCAGTACGGTCCCGCGAAGGAGGCCTGCACGTCCGCGACCCCGACGCCGAGCGGCGCGCCCGCCTTGAGCACGTCGAGACAGGCCTGTGCGATCGTCATCGGATTGGGATGGAAGGCGTCCTCGAGCGGCTTCGAGACCGGGGCCGGGCAATCGGGCGGGGTGACCCGGCGCACCGGAGCCTTGAGATACGGCCAGCCCTTCTCGGCCGCGATCGCCGCGACCTCGGCGGAGACTCCGCACAGCGCCCAGCTGGTGTCGGCCACCACGAGGCGGCCGGTCTTCCGGAGGGATCGAAGGATGATCTCGTCGTCGAGCGGCCGAACGCTGCGAAGGTCGATGACCTCGGCGCTGACGTTGCGCTCCATCAGGATCTCGGCCGCGCGAGCCGCCTCGTACGCCATCAGGGAGATCCCTACGATGGTGACGTCGGTCCCGGGCCGGACCACACGCCCCTTCCCGAAGGGGATCGGCTCGAGCGCCTCCGGCACGTCCCCCTCGAGCTCGTAGAGCGCTCGGTTCTCCAGGAGGACCACCGGGCCGGTGCCCTGGAGCGCGCTCACGAGCAGGCCCTTGGCGTCGGCAGGCGAGGCGGGCAGTCCCACGTAGAGCCCAGGGAAGTGGGCGAAGAGGGCCTGCAGGCTCTGGGAATGCGTGGCTCCCTGGCCCCAGCCCCGGCCCACGATGCCGCGGAAGACTATCGGCACCCCCCCGCGGTTGCCGAACATGTAGCGCCACTTGGCGGCGAGATTGAAGAGCTGGTCCATGCACAGGAACATGAAATCGTTCCGGGGGTGCACCACGAGCGGCCGCTTCCCGACCGCGGCCGCCCCGATCGCGATCCCGGTCATCGCGTTCTCACCGTTCGGGATGTCGAAGACCCGCCCGGGGCCGAAGCGACGGAAGGCCTCCGAGGTCGTGCCGAAGATCCCCTTAAAGTCGTCGACCCCGATCCCGGTGACGAAAATGTTGGGATCCGCCTCCATGCACTGCACGGTGGCCTCGCTGATCGCCTGCCCGTAGGTGAGTCGCCTCATCGTCGTCCTCAGTACGTACCCAGCGTGAGGTCTTCCACCGCCGGGAAGGGTGCGATCCTCGCCGCCGCGATCGCCGCGTCTACTTCGCTCTGGCACTCGCGCTCGAGGGCGGCGATCCGGTCGGGGGCGGTCGCGAGCCGCTCGGCCGCCCGTCGGATGGGGCAGCGCGCGACCCAGGAGTCGACCTCCGCCTTGGACCGGTAGCCCTTGTCGTAATCCCAGAGCGGTCCCACGTGCTCCCGCCACCGGTACGTCGTGCACTCGAGGAAGAACGGCCCCGCGCCGCTGCGGCAGTGCGCCACCGCCTCGCGGGCCGCGTCGCGGACCGCGAACACGTCGTTGCCGTCGACCAGCCGCGACGGCATGCCGTACGAGCCGCCGCGCACGTGGATCGGGACCGCTGCCGGCTGGCGCACCTCGAGACGCGTGTGCGTCGAGAACCCGTTGTTCTCGCAGACGAACAGCACCGGGGCCCGCCGCATCACCGCGAAGTTCAGCGTCTCGTGGAAGATGCCCTCCTCCACGGTGCCGTCGCCGAAGAAGGTCACCGCGACATCGTCTCGCCCGTCCATTCTGAAGGCGAGCCCGGTTCCCACCGCCACCGCCATGGTCTGGCCGAGAATGGCCGACGAGGCGATCACACCCGCGTCGGGATCGTTGAGGTGGACGGACCCACCGCGACCACGCGCGCAGCCGGTCTCGCGACCGTAGAGCTCGGCCACCATTCCGCGGAGGTCGCCGCCCTTGGCGAGGTAGTGCGCGTGGCAGCGGTGACCGCTGTAGACGACGTCGCTCCGCCGGAGCGCCGAGCACACGCCGACCGCCACCGCCTCCTGCCCGATGGAGAAGTGGGTCGGAGTCCGCATCTCCTGCGACGGGTACAGCTCGGCCAGCGTCTCTTCAATCCGCCGGATCCGTACCATGTCGCGGAGCAACTGCTCTCTCGTATCTGTCGTCATCGTCCTCGCCTAGTCCCGGCGTGAATGGGCACTGTCCGGCTTACGAGCAGCGTCTCGCTGACGACGCTCTTGGTCACCCACAGGCTCACTTCCGCGGCTCGAAGTCGATCTCGATGCCGTCCTTCGACAAGAAAAAATTGTAATCTTATCAATATCTTGAGGTGCACTAACCCGAGCGACTGACACCAGGATCTCGAGAGACAGATCGTCGTTTGGCACGCATAACTTGCATCGGCCATGCCAAGGAGTCGGTGAGGAAGGCGCAGCGCAATCGCCTCCCCCGCATCCCGAGGCCTTGCTAGAATTAGCCGCCATGTCACCCGGACCCGCGGGCCCCCTGGTGGGCATCATCATGGGTTCCAAATCAGACTGGGAGACGATGGCCCACGCGGCGAAGGCGCTCGACGCGCTCGGGATCGCGTACGAGGTCAACGTGATGTCCGCCCACCGCACGCCGGCTCTCGTCGACGAGTACGTGAGCGGGGCCGAGGGCCGGGGACTCGAGGTCATCATCGCGGGAGCCGGAGGCGCCGCGCACCTGGCCGGGGTCAGCGCAGCGCGGACTCTCCTGCCGGTGCTGGGCGTGCCGATGCAGTCCAAGGCGCTCAACGGCCTGGACTCGCTGCTCTCCACCGTGCAGATGCCGGCCGGCATCCCGGTCGGCGCGCTGGCCATCGGCCAGCCGGGCGCCACCAACGCGGGCCTGCTCGCCGCGGCCATCCTGGCCAACAAGCACCCTCAGATTCGAGCCGCGCTCCGCAAGTACCGCGACAGCCAGACCCAGACCCTTCTCAGCCAGACCGACCCGCGCGCGTGAGTTCGAACACGCAGGGAGAGACGCCATGACCGATCCGAGCCCCTTCCGGACCCAGCTCGAGCACGCGGTGAACGCGCGGCACAGCCGGATGAACCCGTTCACGGAAAAGTGGGTCAATGGGGAGCTGACCCGCACCCAGCTCGGCCAGTGGGTGTGCCAGCACTACCAGTACGTCTCCCAGTTCGCGCGGTGGTGCGCCATCGTGTACGGCGGCTGTCCCGATCCGGATGCGCGGGACTTCCTGCTCGAGAACATCATCGAGGAGGAGTCCGGCACCAAGCACGTGGATCTCCTGATCCGGTTCGGCGAGGCGTGCGGGGTGAGCCGCGCCGAGGTCGAGGGCACGCGTCAGCTCCCGAGCACGCGGGCGCTGACCGCGTGGTGCTACGAGACGTCGCGCAAGCCCTTCCACGTTGCGGCGGCCGGGCTGCTGGTCGGGCTCGAGTCGCAGGTGCCCGGCATCTACAAGCGCAACCTTCCCCCGCTCAAGACCCACTACGGGTTCAGCGATCGCGAAGTGGAGTTCTTCGCCATCCACATCGAGGCCGACGAGGTGCACGGCGAGCGGGGCTATCAGATTGTCGAGCGGCACAGCACGACCACGGAGAAGCAGGCCGAGGCCGCCGAGGCGGTGCGTGAAGCGACCGAGATGCGCTGGCAGTACATGACCGGGCTCCATCGGGCCTTCGTCCTCAAGGAAGACGCGTGAGCCCAGCCCGGCGCGTCGCCTCGCTCGACGAGGTGCCGGCCGGTCAGCCCAAGCTGGTGGAGCTGGAGGGGGCCCGGGTCGTCCTGGCCCGGGTGGGCGACGCGGTCTACGCGTGCGGCGACATGTGTGCTCACCGGGGTGGCCCCCTTAGCGAGGGCAAGCTCAACGGCACGCGCCTCGCCTGCCCGTGGCACGGGTGGATGTACGACGTGCGCACCGGGCAGTGCCTCTTTCCGGGCCGCGGGGCCAGCGTGCCGAGCTACCCGGTCCGCGTGGAGGCCGGAGAGATCCTCCTGGAGCTGCCGTGATCACCGTCAAGCGGCTCACGCTCGAGGATGCCCTCGTGCTGTTGGCTGCCGCCGAGGCCAAAGCACGCGAGATCGGGGTGACCGAGACGATCTGCGTCTGCGATGACGGCGGCCATCCGGTCGCGCTCCATCGGATGACCGGGGCACGGATCACCGGGGTCGAGATCGCCATCGCCAAGGCGTTCACCGCGGCCGGCCATCGTCGGGCCACGCATCGGTTCAACCAGCCCCCGGGCGGGCCCGCGCTGCCGGGCAACGAGGCCTTCGGGATCCACGCCATGCACCCCGGCCGCTTCGCGGTGTTCGTCGGGGGATTCCCCATCGAGGTGGGCGCCGAAGTGGTGGGCGGCGTCGGCATCAGTGGGGGCAACGGGGAGCAGGACACCGCGGTGGGGACGGCGGCGCTCGAGGCATTCTCGCGCCACCTGGCCGCGACCGGCACCTAGCTGCCGCGTGACGTCAGCGGCCGCGGGGGAGACCGTCGCCGAGCGCCCTGTCTCCTCGCTCATCGAGCGGGTCGCCGGGTGGGCCGTCCCCCTCGAGATCGCCCTCGTGACCGCCGCGGTCTTCCTGCCCGCGCTCCGAGCCGACTGGACCGATTGGGACGATCCGATCAATTTCCTCGCCAATCCCTACTACCGGGGCCTCGGCCTGCGACAGCTCCGCTGGATGCTGACCGCCAGCGTGATGGGCCACTGGATCCCGGTGACGTGGCTCACCCTCGGGGCCGACTACGCGATGTGGGGCATGCGGCCCTTCGGCTATCACCTCACGAATCTCCTGCTGCATGCGGCGACCGGCGGCCTGTTCTATCTGGTGGCCCGTCGCCTGCTCGCGCTCGCGATGCCCACGGCCTCCCCGCTGGCACGAGGATTCGGCGCGGCGGCGGCCGCGCTCTTCTTCTCGGTGCATCCACTCCGGGTGGAGTCGGTGGCCTGGATCACCGAGCGTCGGGACCTCACCTCTGGCCTCTTCTTCCTGCTCACGATCCTCGCCTACCTCAAAGCGCGCGAGCACCCACCGCGAGTGCACCGCGGCTGGCACCTCGCGTCCGTCGCGTTCGCGGGGCTGGCGCTGGCGTCGAAGTCGATCGTGATGGGCCTGCCCATCGTCCTGGTGATCCTCGACGTCTATCCGCTCCGCCGCCTCGGTCCGACCCTGCGGGACTGGATGAGTCCGCGCGCGTGGCCGGTCTGGCGCGAGAAGATCCCCTTCGTGGTCCTGGCGGTCGCGGCCGCGGTCACCGCGTACTACGTTCAGCGCACCACCGGTTACCTGACCGACGCCGAGCCGGCCGCCCGCGTGGTGATGGTCCTCTACAACGTCTGGTTCCACGTATGGAAGACGGTGATACCCCTGCATCTCGGGCCGATCTACGAGCTGCCCGCGCGCCTCAGCCTGACAGATCCCCCCTACCTGTTGAGCGCGATCGGGGCGGTCGGGATCACCGTCGCGGTCTGGCTCTTGCGGAAGCGGTGGCCCGCGGGTCTCGCGGTCTGGCTCTTCTATCTGGTGATGCTGGCGCCGGTCACCGGGATCGTCCACACCGGCAATCACCTCGGCGCGGACCGCAACACCTACATCCCGTGCGCGGGGTTCGCCCTCCTGGTCGGCGCGGTGGTCGCCGCCGGGACCCGGCGGCGCGGCCGGCTCGGGGCCGCCGGCGCGATCGTGACCTTCAGCGTGGTGGGCCTCTGGCTCGCCGGCCTGGCGGTGGCGGCCCGGATCCAGACCACCTTCTGGCACGACCCGGAGACACTCTGGCGTCACGGCGCCGCGGTCGACCCGGCCTGCTCCATCTGTCTGCACAATCTGGCGATTATCGTGGGCGGGCGCGGGGAGCAGGAGGCCAGCCTGGCCCTTTTCCGGCGGGCGCTGGCCCTCCGACCCGACCGTTCCGAGTTCCACGGCAACTACGGGTTGCTCCTGTTGCAGATGGGACACCGCGAGGAGGGCCGGGCCGAGCTCCGGTACCGGATCGCCCGGAGCCCGGGCGACTTCAGCGCACGCACCAATCTGGGCATCGCCCTGATCGAGGACGGCCAGCTCGCCGACGCCATCGCTCAGCTCGAGCAGGCTCTACGGATAAAGGCCGACTCGGTGCCCGCTCTCGACGCGCTCGGGCGGGCCCTGCTCACCGACGGCCGCGTGGACGCGGCGATGGCCGCGTTCGAGCGGGCCCTCGCGGTGAATCCGACCGACTCGGTCGGCCGCCTCGGAATGGCCCGCGTCTACCTGGCGCGCGGCGATCGCGCGGCCGCGCGCGCGCAGTTCGAGATCCTGCGCGCGCGCGATCCGAAGCTCGCGCTCCGCGTGGAGCAGGAGTTTCGGTAGGGCCCGTCCGTTTCGGTGTAGACTCCCAGCGAAGTGGTCACGGAAGCGATCTCGGTCCAGCACCTGTCCAAGCTCTATGCGACGCGGGACGGCGGGGTCGCCGCCCTCGAGCGAATCAGCTTCGCCATCGACGAGGGCGCGTTCGTGGCGGTGGTCGGGCCGTCGGGCTGCGGCAAGTCCACCTTGCTCAAGATCCTGGCCGGCCTGCTGGCGCCCTCGGGGGGAAACGCCTCCCTCCGCGGCACCGCCATCCAGGGCCCGCGTCGCGACATCGGCGTGGTCTTCCAGGCGCCGGTCCTGTTCCCGTGGCGCACCGTCCTCGACAACGTGCTCCTCCCCATCGACGTGCAGGGCCTGGGCCGGGACCGATTCCTGCCCGTGGCGATGGACCTGCTGGCCCTGGTCGGCCTCCGCGAGTTCGAGCGCCGCTATCCGTGGGAGCTGTCCGGCGGGATGCAACAGCGGGTGGCGATCACGCGCGCCCTCGTGCACGACCCGGCCATGCTCCTCATGGACGAGCCCTTCGGAGCACTCGACGCCATGACCCGCGAGCACATGAACCTGGAGCTGCAGCGCATCTGGATGGAGAAGAAGAAGACCGTCTTCTTCATCACCCACTCGATCCCGGAGGCGGTCTTCCTTGCCGACCGGGTCCTGGTCATGACGCCCCGGCCGGGCCGGATCGTGGACGACCTCGCGATCAAGCTACCGCGGCCGCGGTCGCTCGACCTCATGACCACCCCGGAGTTCGGGGCCTACACCCGTCACATCCGGGCCCTGTTCAACGTGAAGGGAGGCCTCGACGCGTGAGGAGCCCGAAGAACGTCGCGCTGTCCGTCTTGCTGTTCTGCGCCTCGGTCGGCGCCTGGGAAGGGCTGGTCCGCCTCTTCGAGGTGCCCGCCTTCATCCTGCCCCCGCCGTCCCAGGTCGCGCTGGCCCTCTGGCGCGGGTTCAGCAGCGGGCTCTACGTGCAGCACCTCTCACACACCCTGCTCGAGACGATGCTCGGCTTCATCGCGGGCTCCGCGCTGGGCCTGATCCTCGGCACCGCGGTGGCGCTGAACCGCCCGGTCGAGTTCTTCCTCTACCCGTACATCGTCATGTTTCAGTCGCTCCCCAAGGTGGCCCTGGCCCCGCTCATCGTAGTCTGGTTCGGGCTCGGCCTCACCTCGAAGGTGATCAACGCGGCCCTCATCGCGTTCTTCCCGCTCCTGGTGAACACCATGGTCGGGCTGCGCTCCGCCGACGAGGAGCGGGTGAGCCTGATGCGCTCGCTCGCGGCGAGCGAGCGGCAGATCTTCTGGATGCTGCGGCTGCCGAATTCCCTGCCCTTCGTGATGGCCGGGCTCGACGTGGCCATGATCTTCGCCCTGATCGGGGCCATCGTGGCCGAGTTCGTCGGGGCCCAGAAGGGCCTCGGCATGTTGATCCAGTCCATGAACTTCAACATGGACGTCTCGGGGCAGTTCTCCATCCTGCTGATCCTGTCGGTGGTGGGACTGCTGCTCAACCGCGGGGTGATGATGATCCGCAAGCGCGTGCTCTTCTGGGATCCGTCCGAGAAAGAGCGCATCGACCAGGAACGGGTCAGCGCATGATCGCGCGCCCACCTGCGCCTACCAGAGGTGAGCGTATGGCACCCAACGGGAATCCTTCGCGTATCGGCGTCGACATCGGCGGCACCTTCACCGATCTGGTCTGGGTCGACGAGACCACCGGCGCCGTCCGCGTCGGCAAGCTGCTGACCACCCCCAAGGACCCGTCCCAGGCCGTCGAGGAGGGCGTGGTCACGCTGCTTCACGAAGCGGGCGCGGGAGCGGCCGCGGTGCGGGCCCTGATCCACGGCACCACGCTCGCCACCAATGCGCTGATCGAGCGCAAGGGCGCGCGGGTCGGGCTGCTCGCGACCGCCGGCTTCCGGGACGCGGTCGAGATCGGGCGGGAAGGCCGCTACGACATGTACGATCTCTTCATCGACCCGCCGGTGCCCCTGGTCCCGCGCCAGCTCCGGGTCGAGGTCACCGAGCGCGTGCTGGCCGACGGGTCCGTCCTTCGCCCGCTCGACCCGGTCCAGGCGCGCGCGGCGATCGCCGAGCTCGGGACCCTGGGCGTGGAGGCCATCGCGATCTGCCTGCTCCACGCCTACCGGAACCCGGCCCACGAGCGGACCCTCGCCGCGCTGTGCGCGGAGATCCTGCCCGCGGTTCCCGTCTCGTGCTCCTCCGACGTGGTGCCGGAGATCCGCGAGTACGAGCGCACCTCCACCACCACCGCGAACGTGTACGTGATGCCGCTGATGGCGCGCTACCTCGACGATCTCGAGCGCAAGCTGCAGGAGCTCGGCGTCCCGGGCCGGCTCTACGTCATGATGTCCGCGGGCGGCATCGCCACGCCGGAGACCGCCAAGCGCGTCCCGGTCCGGCTCGTGGAGTCGGGCCCCGCCGCCGGTGCGCTCGCGGCGGCGCGCAGTGCCCGTCAGGTGGGTCTGGACCGGCTGCTCTCCTTCGACATGGGCGGCACCACCGCCAAAGCCTGCGTGATCGATCGCGGCGAGCCGCTCCTGGCGCGCGAGTTCGAGGTCGCGCGCGCCGACCGCTTCAAGAAGGGCTCCGGCCTTCCCATCCGGGTGCCGGTGGTGGAGCTGATCGAGATCGGGGCGGGCGGCGGCTCGGTGGCGCGGGTGGATCGCATGGGTCTCCTGAAAGTCGGCCCGGACAGTGCGGGCGCCGATCCGGGGCCGGCCTGCTACGGAGCGGGCGGGCAGGAGCCCACCGTCACCGACGCCGACCTCCTCCTGGGCTACCTCGACGCCGACTTCTTCCTGGGGGGCCGGATGCGGCTCGACGTGGAGGCGGCCCGCCGCGCGATCGAGACGCGCGTGGCCCAGCCGATGGGTCTCGGCCTCACCGAGGCCGCCTGGGGCATCCACCGGGTTGTCAACGAGAACATGGCCGCCGCCGCGCGCGTGCACGGGATCGAGCGCGGCAAGGACCTGCGCGGCTACCCGCTCTTCGCCTTCGGCGGGGCGGGTCCGGTGCACGCCTGGCAGGTCGGCCGCATCCTGCGGGTGCCGCGGGTGCTCGTGCCCTACGGCGCGGGCGCGCTCTCGGCCTACGGGCTGCTGGCCGCCCCGCTGGCGTTCGACTTCGTGCGGACCGCACCCCAGCGGCTGACCGCAGCCGACTGGGAGCTCATCAACCGGCTCTTCCAGGAGATGGAGGCCGAGGGCCGACGGATCCTGCGGGGCGCCGACGTGCCCGACGCGGAGGTCTCGGTCCGCCGGAGCGCCGAGATGCGCTACTTCGGACAGGGACACGAGGTGGACGTGGAGATCCCGACCGGCATCCTGACCGAGGCCAGCCTGGGGTCCATCACCGCCTCGTTCGAGACGGCCTATCGCCTCCTCTACAGCCGGACGCCGATGGGGGTGCCGCTCGAGGCCCTCAACTGGCGCGCGGTCATCTCCGGTCCCTCGCCGGCCCTGACCATCACCAGTGGGCTCGAGACCGGCGCCGCCACCGCGCCCACCGCCAAGAAACACCGGGCCGCGTACTTCCCGGAACCCGGCGGCTACGTGGAGACGCCGGTCTACGACCGCTACCGACTGGACCCGGGCGTCCGCTTCGTGGGTCCCGTCATCGTGGAGGAGCGAGAGTCCACCACCGTCATCGGGCCCGGCGCGCTCATCTCGGTGGACGCCCACCGGAATCTGGTGGCCGAGCCGGCATCCGGGGAGGCGCTCTGATGGACCCGATCACGCTCGACATCTGCTGGAGCCGTCTCATCGGGGTGGTCAACGAGCAGGCCGCCGCCCTCATGCGCACGTCGTTCACATCCATCGTGCGGGAGGCGGGCGACCTCTCGGCCGGCGTGTTCGACCGGCGCGGCTACATGATCGCCCAGGCGGTCACCGGCACACCCGGTCACATCAACTCGATGGCGCTCGCCATGAAGCACATCCTGGCGGCCTATCCACTCGATCGGCTCGCTCCCGGGGACGTGCTCATCACCAACGATCCGTGGAAGACCTCCGGCCACCTCAACGACGTCACGGTGTGCAACCCGATCTTCCGGGGCCGCGACTGCGTCGCGTTCTTCGCCTCGACGTGCCACAGCGCGGACATCGGGGGCCACGTGCTCTCGGCCGAGGCGCGCGAGGTCTACGAGGAGGGGCTCTTCATCCCGATCATGAAGCTCTACGAGGGGGGCCGCCTCAATGAGTCGCTGGCCGCGCTGATCCGGAGCAACACGCGGGTCCCCGATCTCGTGATGGGCGACTTCCACGCCCAGGTCGCCGGGGGCACGGTGGGCGGGGAGCGGCTGCTCGAGTTCATGGACGAGTTCGGCATCGAGCGGCTCGAGCCGCTCGCCGACGAGATCATCACCCGTACCGAGCGCGCGATGCGCCAGGCGATCGGCGAGCTGCGCCCGGGCCAGTACCGCTACCGCCTCACCTCGGACGGATTCGACGAGCCGATCACGATCGCGGCGCGCTGCGAGGTCAGCGGGGAGAACTTGTGGGTCGACTTCACCGGCTCGTCGCCGGCGAGTCGCCGCGGCATCAACGTGGTCATGAACTACACGGAGGCCTACACGACGTACGGGGTCAAGGTCATCGTGAGCCCCGACGTTCCCAACAACGAAGGCGCCTTCCGCGTGCTCCGCATCACCGCCCCCGAGGGCTCCATCCTGAACGTGCAGCATCCCGCCCCGGTCGCCGCCCGCCACGTCATCGGGCACTTCCTGCCGCACGTCGTGGCGGGCGCCCTGAAGGAGGCGGTGCCGGAGCGGGTCATGGCCGAGGGTTCGGCCAACATCTGGGGCATCCAGCTCACCGGCAAGAACCACGACCGCTCGCCCTGGGTGTATACCTTCTTCAGCTCGGGCGGCACCGGGGCTCGGCCGGCTCAGGACGGCCTCTCGGCCACCGCCTTTCCGTCGGGGGTGCTCGGCACCCCGGTGGAGGTGGTCGAGTCGCTGGCGCCGCTGCTGATCGAGCGCAAGGCGCTACGGGACGGATCCGGCGGCGACGGGCGCTACCGGGGCGGGCTCGGGCAGGTGATCGCCTTCCGGGTGCGCTCCGACGAGCCGGCCACGTGCTCGATCCTGTGCGACCGCACTCGGATTCCGGCCTTGGGATTCTTCGGCGGCCTGCCGGGCCTGCCCGGCCAGGTCCTGATCAACGGGCGCGCTCCCGACAACCCGAAGGGGGAGCAGACGCTCCGACCCGGTGATCTGGTCGAGGTGCTCCTCCCGGGAGGCGGCGGTTACGGTCCTCCCGAGGAGCGCGACCCGGCGCTCCGGGCGCGCGACCTGCAGCAGGGCTACGTCGTCGCGACGAGCCGAGGCGCCAACGGCGGCTGATCGGGCATGACTGCCCGGGCCCGGATCGGCGTCCTCGCCGTCGCGGGCGCCTGGTGGCTCGTGCTCGCGGTGGCTTTCCTGCTGAATCGCGGGGAGGACGTGGGACGGCTCCCCGCTCTGATGTCGACCAGTCTCGCCCGCCTCGCTCACGAGCCGGTATGGGGCCCGGCCGGGATCCAGTCCCTGGTCGGCCTCCTGATCGCCGGCCTCATCGGTCTCGCCTGGTACGGGCTCGGCGCTGCGATCGTCCGGAGCATTGACCTCCCCGCGCATGGTGAGCCCGGCGATCCGCCGGTCATGCAGATTGCCGAGCGCTCCCTGGCCGGTGCCGGTGCCTGGTCTCTGGCCTGGTTCTTTCTGGGAGTCCTGCCCCTCTATCGCGCCTCGGTCGCGGCGCTGGCGCTCCTGGTGGGCCTGGCCCTCGCAGGCAGGGCGGTCGCACGCGTCCGGATCACCGCCGGTGACATCGCGCGCACCGCCGGTTGGGGAGCTTTGAGTCTGGTGGTCACCGGGCAGATCTTGGCGCTGGTCGCCGCCTTGGCGCCGCCGACCGCGAAGGACACCCTCCTCTACCACTACGCGCTCCCCAAGGCCTGGATCGCGGCGGGGCGGGCGATCGAGATCCCGTACAACATCGCCGGTTACTACCCGTTGGGAGTCGAGATGCATGCGGTCTGGGCCATGCTCCTAGGCGCGCCGCTCGGTGCTCGCGTCGCCGAGGCCGCGGCCGGCGCCACCCTCTTTCTCTTCGCGCCACTCCTCGTGATGACGGTGTACGGCTGGGCGCGAGAGCGGGGCGCAGATCGGGCGTGGGCCGCCACCGCCGCCCTCGTCATCGCCTGGATCCCCTCGGCGTACGAGGTGGCCGCCAGCGCCTACGTGGACCTGGCGCTGGCCGGCTACACCGCGCTGGCGGTGCGCGCGTTCGGGCGATGGTGGGTGAGCGGACAACCGGGTCAGCTCGCCTGGGTCGCGGCCGGGATCGGAGGCGCCCTCTCGATCAAGCTCAGCGCCGCGTTCCTGCTGCTCCCCCTGGCGCTGCTGGGGCTGCTGCATGCCCTCGGCGCCGGAAGCCAGGACCGAGAGGCCGCGCGGCCGACCACCGCCCTCACGGCCGCCGGCGTCCTGGGAGCCCTGGCCCTCGGGGTGACCCTCGCCGCGCCCTGGTACGTGCGGAACTGGATCCGGACCGGAAGCCCGCTCTTCCCGTTCTATCTCGAGATCTGGCCCGCCCAGGCACCCGGCTGGGACCTCGAGCGGTCACGTCTCTATGAGACCCTGTTCTCGCTGTACGGGGACGTCCGGGGACCCCTTGACTATCTGTGGTCACCGATCCGTCTCGCGGTAGCCGCCCAGCCAGATCAGCCCGCGTTCTACGACGGCGTGCTGGGGATCGTCTTCGTCCTCGCGCTCCCCCTGCTCGCGTGGGCCCTGTGGCGGCGCCACCTCGATGTCGAGCTACGCCTGGCCGTTCTCATCTCGGCCGGCCTCTTCGTCTTCTGGCTTTTCTCCAGCCAGCAGCTACGATATCTCCTGCCCGCCGCGGCCGGTCTGGCGGTCGCCATCGCGGTGGCCGGCAGCGGGCTCGACCGGGGGCTGAGCCGGCCGCTGTGCGGCCTCGTGGTCGCGGGCGCCGCGCTCGGGCTGCCGGTCGTCCTGGCCTGGTTCCTGGCGCTGGATCCGGCGCGGGTCGTGCTCGGGGGCGAGCCCCGCGACGCCTTTCTCGCCCGGCGGCTCGACTACTATCCCTACTACCAGGTCGTGAACCGCGACCTTCCCCCGACCGCCACGGTCTGGCTCATCGATATGCGCCGGGACACCTATCACCTGGACCGGCCGGCCTTCTCCGATTTCATTTTCGAGGACTACACGCTCACCCGGTACGTGCGCACGGCGACCAGCGTCGACGAGATCCGGGCCCGGGTCCGGGCGGATGGCATCACCCATCTCCTGGTGCGGCACGACATCTTGCTCGACTACGAGCGCTCACCCATCGTCGACGAGCGTCGCCCGCGTCAGGAGAACGTGGCGAAGCTCGAGCTGATGACCGCGTTCTTCACGCAGGACACCCGCGTGATCAAGGGCGACCGGAAGTTCTGGCTCATCGAGCTGCCTCCCGCCCGTCCCTACTGAGGGCGGCGCGGCGACCGGCGGGCGATCAATCGCCCGGGCGCGGGCGATACACCTCGGTCGGCCCGATCCGCTCCTCGACGACGTAGCGCCGGTCGATCGTGGCCAGCATCTCATCGGTCCATCGCTGCCGATGAAGCGGCAGCTCGGGGATCCGGTAGATCAGGATCGCCGCGAAGGCCTGCCGCTCGATGTCGCGGAGAAACGGCCGCTGGTCCCAGCGCCCGGTCCTGGCCAGCTGGGTCATCTCGAAGGGCTGGAAGACGATCTGGCGGCCGTCCAGGGGGAGCAGCCCCATATCCTCGTCGGCCAGCGCGATCCCAGGTGTGCGATGGACCACGTCGAGCAGGTGCTGGGCCTCCTCGCCCTGCTTGAGACGGACGTGGGTGACCGTGCGGTACGGCGAGGCGAGGACCACCAGGGCCATGTCGAGGGCGAGCAGCAGGGCGATCGCCGCGTGGACCGCCCGGCGGGGCCGCTGCCAGGCGATCAGGGCCCCGATGGCCAGGCTCACCCCCGCCCCCAGCTCGATCAGGTAGTTCACGTTCGAGCCGACCTTGCCGATGGTCAACCCGGACACGACCGCCCCCACGGCATAGGGCGCGACCAGCCGCCAGGACGGTACGCGGAACCAGGGCGCGACCAGCAAGAACACACCGACCGCGGTGAGGACGAGCGGCATCAGCGTCCATACGTCGGTCAGGTACTGGACGAGAGATCCCGCCTGGTAGTCGTTCAGGTTGGCGGAGACGACGTTGAAGGCGAAGGTACCCCCGGTCGCCAGCTCGAGCGCCAGGAAGACGGCGGCACCCAGTCCCCCGATGAGGCCCGCCAGCGCGAGACCCCGGCGCCAGGAGATGGCCTGACCCAGCCAGAGACAGGCCGCGAGCGGCGCGGCCAGCCCGTACGACTGCCGGGTGTAGATCGCGGCCGTGAGCAAGAGCGCCGCCGCCGGTACCGTGAGCCGACCCCCGGGGCGCCGCACGGTGACATAGACCCCGCCGAGGCTCAGCGCGAGGGCCAACGCGTCCACCCGATACAGCGACGACCAGTACGACACCGGCGGATAGGCCAGTAGGGAGAGACCGCCGATCACGGCGGCCAGCCGATCACGCGTCATGGCGTGCAGGATGAGGCCGACGAAGATCCCCCCGGCAACGGTGCTGAGCCACGAGAGCAGGCGGCCGTACCAGAATGCAGGGCCCCAGAGCCGGCCGAGAGGGCTCAGCACTAGCGGGTACACCGGGGGGTAGTTGCTGACGGTGTATGGGGGCGATGTCGGGTTCGCGCGGTACATGCTCTCGAGACGCCCCAGACGCATCGTCTGATCGAGCAGGGGCCCCTCGCCATAGTCCATCGGATACCGGAAGCGGATGACGCGAGCGCCGTCCGTCACGAAGAGGCCGGCGGCGGCGATCAGCACCACCAGGAGGACGCCCGCGGGCAGCATGGCCGCCAGCGAGCTCGGGTCAAGGCGTAGGCGCATGGTGTCGGGCCGCGCGAGCAGTTATAGCATCGCCCGGACGGGACCCCTCTCATGTTCCGGGCCCGCGCGTGGGGATCCGGCCAAGACCTCGATTCTCCGGAGTTTGGAAGCTCCTCGGGGCCTGCGTGCTATGATGACCGACAACGATGATCTCCAGGCTGGGCAACCCCTGGACGAGGGAGGTCGGCGCGTGGGTCTAGCCACGTTCCTCGAGCGTACCTGGAGCGGTCTCACCGGGCTCGTCAAGCCGCGGTCCGCGGCAGCGATGTTCCGTCTGGCCGACCAGTACCGGCACGAGGGCCGCTACGAAGAAGCGGCCGACTTGATCGCCGAGGGCTTGCGGGTCTCCCCCAATATCGCGGTCGGGCACCTGCTGGACGCGTATGTCCACGTGGTGTTTCGCGAGATGCCGGCGGCCAAGACCTCGTTCCGGCGGGTGCTCTCCCTCGATCCGTATCACCCGCGGGCCCTGTTCGGGCTCGCCCGCATCGCCCTCGAAGAGGGCGACATCGAGGGATGCCGACCTTTTCTGGATCGGGCGATCCAGTACTTCCCCGATTTCCCGGAAGCGAAGGCTCTCCAGGAGATGGTCGCGACTTGGTCGGCGCCCGCCGTGGCGGTGCCGAGCACGGTCGGCGCCATCAATACCGAGCGGCTCCGTCTGCCCCAGGGCGCGCACGATCTGATTCTCACGCACGCCGACGGAACGCTCGTGTTCGCACAGGGGAGCGAGGACCGCCAGCGGCACCTCTCCATGCACATGACCCAGGTCTATCGCATTGCCTCCGCCACCCTCGCCCGAGCGGGCCTTGGCGCGATGCGCCGCGGCGTCATCGAGGGCTCATCGGAGATGACATTCCTGAGAAGCGACGGCGGCGTGATCCTCGGGGTCGCGCTCCCTCGCGAGATCGAGGTCGGCGGCGGGCTGGTGCAGGTCGGCCGGCTCTGGACCGATCTCAACATCAAGGCCTGAGCCGTGGCCGACTCGCAGACCGCCTCCGATTCGACTGGGCCCCACGATCCCGGGGCCGTCCCGCGACCCTCCTCGCGGGCCCAGGCCTTCCGCGAGACGCTCTTCGAGCTGATCCGGCTGGACGGGGTCCGGGGCGGGCTCATCGTGACCCCGGACGGGCTCGTGATCACCTCCGAGCTGCCCCCGCGCTTCCCGGTGGAAGCGCTGGCCGCGCTCGCGGCGACCCTGGGGAGAGAGCTGGAGCTGGGCGCCTCCCGCCTCGAGCGCGGAGCGTTCCGGACCGCATTGTTTTCGGCGGACGACGGGACCGTCTTCATCGGAGGCAGCCCGGTCGGCTACGTGACCCTGGTCGCCGACCGCAACGTGAACATGGAGGCGGTTCGCGCCGCACTCGGCCGCGCGGTGGATCGCCTGCGCGGCACCTGGCGGACCGCCGGCGCCGCCTGAGCCCGATCTAGGTACCGAGCGTCACCCGCAGGACTTCCTCCACCGTCGTCACGCCGTCGATCACCTTCTGTAGCGCGTTCTGGCGGAGGGTCTTCATGCCCTGCGAGCAGGCGGCGTCCAGGATCTCGTTGGTGGTCGCGTTGCGCAGGATGAGGTCGCGGATCTCGGTGCTCACCGGCATGACCTCGTAGATGGCCACCCGGCCCTTCATCCCAGTGAAGTTGCAGGTCTGGCACCCCTTGCCCTTGTAGAAATTCACGGTGCCGAGCCCCTGGGGCACGTGCCCGTAGGGGACCAGGCTCTCCTCGCTCGCCTCGTAGGGCTCCTTGCAGTCGCGACAGACGCGTCGCCCGAGCCGCTGGGCCAGGATCAGCTGGAGCGAGGAGGAGACCAGGAAGGGCGGGATGCCCATGTCCAGGAGCCGCGCGGGGGTCGACGGGCAATCGTTGGTGTGCAGGGTGGACAGCACCAGGTGGCCGGTCAGCGCGGCGCGGATGCCGATCTGGGCGGTCTCCAGGTCACGCGTCTCACCGACCAGGATCACGTCGGGGTCCTGGCGCAGGAAGCTCCGCAGACAGGCCGCGAAGGTGCGCCCGATCTCGTCGTTGACCTGCACCTGGTTGACGCCCTTCAGGTTGTACTCGACCGGGTCCTCCGCGGTCATGATGTTGATGTCCGGCGAGTTGATGGTGTGGATCGCCGAGTAGAGGGTGGTGGTCTTGCCGGAGCCGGTCGGCCCGGTGATCAGGATCATGCCGTAGGGGCTGTGGATCGCCTTGGTGAACTGCTCCATGCTCCAGGGATCGAAGCCGAGCGCGGTCAGGTCGAGCTGCAGGGCGTCCTTGTCCAGGATACGCATGACCGTCTTCTCGCCGAAGATCGTCGGCAGCGTCGAGACGCGGAAGTCGATCTCGCGCTGATGGTAACGCAGCTTGATGCGCCCGTCCTGAGGGAGCCGCCGCTCCGCGATGTCGAGGGTGGCCATGATCTTCACGCGCGAGGTCAGGGCGGCTTCGAGGCGCTTGGGCGGGGTCATGATCTCGTGGAGCACGCCGTCGATACGGAACCGGACCCGGAACACCTTCTCGTACGGCTCCAGATGAATGTCCGAGGCGCCCCGCCGGATGGCGTCGGTCAGGATCATGTTGATGAGCCGGACCACCGGCGCTTCGTCGGCCGACTCCTTGAGGTCGAAGACGTCGGCCTTGGTGAAGGTCTCCTCGCCGCCCTCGACGACCTCGACGTCGGTGTCGGCCTCCTCGAGCTCGCTCATCATGTCGGTGACGCTGGCGCCGGTCTCGTAGAGGCGCTCGAACGCCTTGCGGATGGCGGCCTCCGAGGCGACCACCGGCTGGATCTGCAGACCGGTCATGAAGCCGACGTCGTCGAGTGCGAAGACGTTGGTGGGGTCGGCCATCGCGAGGGTGAGGACGTTTCCCATCCGCTTGATGGGCAGCACGCTATGCTTCTTGGCGATCTGCTCCGGCACCAGCTTCAGCACGTCCGGATCCGGATCGACCTGCGCCACCGTGATCGCGGGAATCGAGTACTGCTTGGACAAGAAGGAGACGAGACTGTCCTCGGTGATGAAGCCGAGGCGGACCAGGATGGTCCCCAGCTTGTCCGCGCTCCCCTTCTGCTCGGCGAGGGCACGCTGCAGCTGCTCGGTCGTGATCAGCTTCTCGGCGACCAGGCGATCGCCGAGTCGGGACAGGCTGCCCTGCCGTCGCTCGCTCGCCACTGCGGCGGCGCTCCGCTTGCCCGGCCCGCGCCCGAGTCCGTTGTCCCCGCCCGGCGTGCCCGGCTCCAGCTCGACCGTCGCGGGCGAGATCGGGGCCACCGCCGGGATCGGCGGGGCCACCTCGGGCGCCGGGGTCACGCTCGCCGAGGGTCGTCCACCCACCGTGCCGGCCAGACGCGCGACGACCCGAGCCAAGTTCTCCCGATCGCCCAGCTTGGTGTAGATCTCCTTCAGCGTCTCGAGCGCCCCGGTGTCCGAGGGGTTCGCCTCCACGATCATCTCGCAGAGCCGGGCCGATTCGGCCAGGGAGCGCTTCTCTTCGGGCGACAGTGGCTTGCTCTCGATCTGGGCCATGATTAATATCCGTCAGTTCAGACCGGGCGCTCCCGGAGAGTGGACTGCACCTCGTCCTTGTGCAGCGGCGCCGCAAGTGCTCCGGTGCGGTGCGGGCGGGTACGGGTCTCCGCCAAGATCGCCCCGATGGCGGTCCCGGCTTCCTTCGCGAAGAGACGCACCATGCCCACCGTCGTCCGGCTGTCGAAGATGGCGAGCAGGATCGCGTGCTCGTCCACCGCCGCCACATGGATGCTCTCCTTCACACCCTGATGAAACAGCATCGTGAACTCGGTCTCGCCCAGCAGGCGGGCCATCGCGGCGGTCGAGCTGAAGGCTCCCGCCGCGAGAGCGGACAGCGACACCGTGTCGAGAGACCGGGACGCGCCGCCGCGGGCGAGGAGCTGCCCGCTCCGATCGATCAGGAGGGCCTCCATCGCCCCGGACTCTCCCAGGAAGTGCAGGAGGACGCCGTTGATCCGCTGCGCGTCCTCCTCGTGGATGGCTAGATTGTCATTTAGACTCATTGAGCGCCCCCTGTTCTTGTCCGAAGCCCGCGACGAGGACCATGCGCGACACCGTGTTCAGCGTATCGAAGACCCCTTTGCCCTCGACGGCGACCGACTCGAAGTACGGAACCCGCCGGCCCCTACGGTTCAGCAGGTATTCGAGGTATTCCACCGGCGCCACGTTGGGCAGGTCTCGCTTGTTGTACTGGATCACGTACGGAATCTCATCAAGATTGTACCCATACTCCTTTAGATTCTCTTCCAGGTTTCGAAAGCTCTCGACGTTCTCGCGCAGACGGTCCCACTGCGAGTCCGCGACGAACACGATGCCGTCGACGCCGCGCAACACCAGCTTGCGGGTCATGTTGTAGTACACCTGCCCGGGCACGGTGTAGAGCTGGAACTTCGCCACGAAGTTCCGTACCGTCACCGCGGAGACGGGCAGAAAGTCGAAAAAGAGTGTTCGGTCGTCGCCGGTCGCGAGCGACACCATGTTGCCGCGGTTCACGTCCGGCAGCCCCCGGTAGATGTACTGCAGGTTGGCGGTCTTGCCCGCGACTCCGGTGCCGTAATACACGACCTTGAAGCTGATCTCTTTCTGAGCGTAGTTGATGATGGACATCGATCGCCTCAGGCCTGGGCCAGCATCGCGGTCGCTCGCTCGACCTGGCGATAGGCCAGGCCGGGGCGGGTGACGTCCCCGCCCGCGACAACCACGATCGACCGACCGTGCCCGACCTCCTCGGGCTGGATGACCACAAGCGTGTTCCCCGATCGCAGCACGGCAGTGCGGAACACGGCGCCGGATCCCGCAGCCTTCCTGATGACGGCCTGGAGATCCTGCGCGAACGCTCCCACCGCGGGTACGTCGGCGCCCCCCGGCAGGAAGAAGTAGAAGACACCTTCACCCTCGGTGTCCCGGAGCACCGACGCGGTGACCGGACCGTAGGCGGTGAAACTCGATGCGCAGCGCATGGCCTGGTCCGGCACCGCCGCCGGGACCAGGTTGCGATTCCTGTCCGGTGGCGCGGGTACCGGGCCCGCTCGCCGACTCCCCTCAGCGGCGGCGCGCCGGCAGAGTATCTCGAGCAAGGCCAGGGATCCGCCACGGGGAGTCGCGGTCGCGAGCACGGACGCGGCCGAGCTCCCGCGGCTGAGAGGCGTCAGGACCAGCGCGGTCTCCGGACCGCGCAACGTGATCTGATCAAGGGGCCACGGCGCCCGCCGGTCGGTCAGCAGAGGCAGGGCGAGGCCGGTCGCCGCCACCGCGGTCTCCGGCGCCACCGCGGGTGCGGTCATCGCGAACACGGTAACGCCCTCCATCGACTGGATGGTCACCTCGAACGAGGCGATCGGCGCCAGCAGGGTGAGGATGCGCCGCGCCTGGGCGGCGGCGGCCGGATCCACAACCGGGGGCGCCGGCGACGGCTCCACGGGTGGGGCGACACGCCAGTCCCGCGTGGTCGTGGTGACGATCGGTTCCGGTATCGGCTCCTTCCAGCGTGGCGCCGGCGTCGCGGAGGGCGCGCCGTGCGCGACTGTCGGTCTCTCCGCCTCGAGTACTGGAGTGGGGGCCACGACGAGCGGCGCCTCGGCCTGGATGCTGGCCGCATCTGGCCCGGCGATGAGCGCGGGCTCCGACACGATCGGGAGCGCCGACTCGGGGACGGTCGGTGGCTCCGCCGCGGCGGGAATCGACGGAGCAATGACCGGCGGAAGCTCGACGACCACCGGGACCGGCGGAGCAACAACCGGTGCGGGCTCTACCGCGACGGGGTTGCTCGGGCGGGGCGGCTCGGCCGCCAGCGACGGCGCCGTATCGACCACGAGCGGCGGCTCGGCCATCGGCTCCGGCTCGGGTAGGGCCACGACGGCCGGCGCGGGAGATTCCTCCGCCGCGACCGGCTCGGGCTCCGGCGCCGGGTCCGAGACGAGCGGCTGGAACGGCGCGGGAAAGCTCTCGAGCCCACTCACATCGACCGCTGGCCCGCCAGTCATGAACAGGTCGGGTGAGATCTGACGGATGATTTCGTCCAGCGGGAGCTGGAATCCATTCGGGAGCCGCTCGATCATCTCGGCATCCGACATCGCCAGCTGCTCACGCGGGAACTGCGGCGCGACCACATCCCAGCCCACCTGGATCAATCCTTCCCCCAGCTGCGGCAGCACCCGCGCCAGCGGAATGAGCAGCGCGCCCGGGTGCTGCATCCGCGGCCCCAGCTGATCGAGCGGCCCGCGGAATGCTTCCGCCGGCAGCTGGGCGACCACGCGGCCGAAGGAGATGCGTACCGTGGGCTCGTCGAACTGGGAGACGGGCACTGGAGCAACCACCGGCTCCGGCAACGGATCCGGCTCGGACCGGGACAGGACTGGCTCCGGCCGCGGCTCGAGAACCGGAGCCGGCACCGAGTCGATCCTCGGCTCGGCCGGGACCTCGAGGGCCGGACGCTCGGCCACCACGGGTGGTGGCACGACATGTGGCCGCTCGATTGATGGCACGGGGCGGATCTCGGGGACGATCGGGGCCGTCGGGCTCGCCGTCGGCTCTGATTCTTCGAGGGGATGGAACGGCACTGGGATCCGATCGAGACCCGACAGCTCGACCTCCGGGGTGTCCGCGACGAACAGCTCGTGCGGCAGTTGGCCGACCACCTCGTCGAGCGGCAGCCGAAGGCCATCGCCGAGGTGCTCGCTGATCTCCGCGCTGCCAAGTCCGATGAGCCGCGCGGGGAACTGGTCGACGATGTCGCTCCACGCTACCAGCGCGACGCCTTCCGAGAGCTGGGTGACGACGAGCTGTCCCGGGATGAGCAGGAACCCGGGGTCGCGCAGGCTCGCCGCGACCTCGTCCTCGGGCGCGAGGAACGTGCCCGGCGGCAGCTGGCCCATGATCCGATCGAGCGCGATGCGCAGCACGACATCCGATCGACGGGCCGGACGCGGAGCCTGCATCTCACGTCGACGCTCGGCGCCGGCCGCCACCCGACGGCGACGGGCCTCATCCGCGACTTCTGGATCGACGGGCGGCGCCACCATGATGGGAGGGGCGACCGGGATCGCGGGAGCGATCGTCTCCGGAGGGGCCCCGACCTGCGGAGCGGTCAGAGTCTCGCTCGGCGTATGGCGGCCTTCCCCCGGAACGAGCTGAATCGGCCGTGCCGGGAGGGTCCGAGCGCGGGCGCTGGACGCCACGCGCCCGGTGGCCGACGCTCGCTCGCGGACAGATCGCGGACGCGGACGAAGGAGGTCGCGGAGCGGCACCAGGAGCAGGATGAGGCCCACCAGCTCGGGAAGCGGCGGGGGCAGCATCCAGGGCAGCGGCCGGCCCGCCAGGGAGGGATCGAGGAACGCGGAAACCGGGCCGCGGGCCATGCCGAGCAGGAGGTGCAGGCCGCTCAGGAGGGCCGTGGCGACGAGCCACCTCAGAGGAGACGGCCAGCGCACACAGAGCAGCACGAGCAGACCGTAGACGAGCGGAGGGACGACCGCGATCCCCCAGTGCGGCAGCGGCACCTCGAACTGCAGGGGCAGCATGGTCAACCCGTAGAGGAGCCCAACGTACGCGGCCAGCCCCAGGACGACCAGCAGCCACGACGAGAGCCGCCGGGCGCTGGAGACCGAGTTGTAGGACGTTCTCATGGACGAATGCCTCACACCGCCCGGACCAGGTCCGGAAGGGCCTTCTTCACGTGGTAGCGGACCTTGCCGAGGACGGCCGGATCACCGAGGACCACGGCGAGCATCGCTCCCTCGCCGACCGCGTTGAGCAGGACCACCCCGGCGTCATATTCGAGGATCACGCTCTGCAGACGGCCCTGCGCCAGGGCCTGCCCGACTCCAACTGTCGAATCGACGAGGCAGGCCGCCAGCGCACCCGCGAGCGCCGCCTCGGGGAGCAGTCCGCCGGCCGCCTCCATGAGCGCGCCCTCACGGTCGATCAGCGCGGTCAGAGATACACCGGGCAGCTGGGCCACCCCGTCGAGCAGGACCTTCAGATCCAGCGAGGGCGCCACACTCTCGAGGACGACGGGAGCGCGGTCGGCCACCAGAGCGCGGCGCTCGACGGGTGCCGCGACCGGGGCCGGCGCGGCCGTCGGCGGAGACACAGCCGGAGTCCGGCTCTGCGCGTTCAGGAAGCTCTCGATCCGCTGCAGCAGCTCCTCCGCGGCGAACGGCTTCCGCATCACGTCGTCGGAGCGGACCTTGGCCGCTCGCTCGAGCACCGTACCGTTGACGATGCCCGAGATCAGGAGCACCGGGGTGTGACCGAGCGTCGGGTGCTTCTTGACGAAGTCACAGATCTGGTAGCCGTCCATGTCCGGCATGATGACGTCGCAGACGATCAGGTCCGGCGCCTCGCGGCCGATCTGCTCGAGAGCCTCGGTTCCGGAGGCCGCCGACAACACCTCGATCCGTCGGGACTCGAGCGCTCGCTGTACCACCTTGCGGACGCTCAAGCTGTCATCGACCACCAGTACCTTGGGCATGACCTAGGCTTCTCCCGTTCGTGTCGCGCGAGTGGCGGCCGGTTCCCGGCCCCCCGCAGCGCGTTGGCTCATCTCGTCCATTTCCTGGGCCACGCTCAAGAGCAGCTGCTCGACCGTGCGCGAGATGGTCCGGGGCCGGCCCGCCATCGCCTCACGGTCCGCTCGGTTGAAGCAGAATCGCGCCTCGCCTTCGCACTGGGAGGCGGCGACCATCGCAGCGAATGCGGGCTCGCCCGAGCGCTCCGCGAATTCGGCGTGCACCACCCGGCCCGCCTCGAACAGAATGACCCCCTCCCCCTTTGACAGGGACAGATGTAGCTCGCCGGTCTTGACGCCGAGCGAGATGACCTGGGTCAGCTCGGTGAGGTCCATCACCCCGAGTGAGCCCTGGAAGCTGCTTCGCGCCGCCTCGACCAGCGGCTTCGCGGGCGGCGCGGGCGCGGGCGGAGCGGCGGCCGCGGGTGGTCGGGCCGGCATCTTGGCGGGCGCCTTCGAAACGGCGGCCGGCGGCGGTTCGGAACGGAGCTTTGGGGGCGCGGACACCGACACGTCGCCCAGAAGCTCCTGGACGCGAGTCATGACGGTGGCCAGCGTGAAGTCTCCGGTCACCGTCATGTCCACCCCGGCTTCGGTCGCGGCCAGCGCGATGGGCCGATCGCGCCCGGCCAGGAGGAGGAACGGGGTGTCCTTGGTAGCCGGGTCGCGGCGGACCATCGTGAACAGCTCATAGCCGTCCATGTCCTGCACCTTGGCGTAGCTCACGATCAAGTCGGGCTGCTCCCATTCCAGCATGGTCAGCGCGAACGATCCGCTGGTGGCCACCACGGCCTCGTAGCCGGCCTCGGTCAGGGCGTGGGCAAGGGCCGCCCGGCTGTCCTGGTTGGCATCCACCACCAGTACCTTCGCGTTGGCCACCGGCTACTCCGCCATCGTCCCGAAGCGCCCGGACACGGCGAGGGCCGCCTCCGGCACGGTCGTGACCGACGCCACGAGCCGGATGAAGCTCTGCTCCTCCACCGGCTTGGCGACGTAGTGCCGGACCCCCAGCCGCCGCGCGAGGCCGACGTGCTTGGCCCCCGCCCGCGTGGTCAGCACGATGACCGGAACCTCCCGAGTGGCGGAGCGGCGTCGGAGGTCCTCGATCAGAGCGTAGCCGTTCACCCGCGGCATCTCGAGGTCGGTGATCACCACGTCGACGGTCTGCTCGGTGAGCTGCTGGATCGCGTCCTGGCCATCCACCGCGGTGAGCACCTCGAAGCCGGCTTTCTCCAGCATCTGCCCCACGAACTTGCGGATGCTGAGCGAGTCGTCCACGAGCAGGATTCGCAAGCGCCCCTCGTCCGCCCTTTCCTCGTCGCGGGAAGTGGTCGTCGGCACCCCCGGAGAGGTCGCCGCGGCCTCACGCAGCCGGGTCGGGTCGAGGAGCAGGATCACCCGTCCCTCGCCGGAGATCGTGGCCCCCGAGAACGGGCCCACGCCCTCGAGCAGCGATCCGAGGCTCTTGATGACGATCTCTTCCTTCCCGAGTAGCTCGTCGACGACCACCCCGAACGGCTTCCCACCACCACGCAGGACGACCACCGGCAGCCGCGTGGGCGGCGGCGTGGCCTTGAGCCCCAGCACCCGGTCGAGCCGAACCAGGTCCAGCACCTGGTCGTCCAGCCGGACCGACTCCCGGCCGCCGGTGGTCACGATCTCGGAGGGAGCGACCGACCTCATCACGCTCACCGCGGTGAGCGGGAACGCGAGGGTCTCCGGGCCGCAGCGCACCATCAGGGCGTCGGCGATGGCCACCGTGAGCGGCACCTTCAGCACGAATCGGGTCATGCGCCCCGGCTCGGTCTCGACGTGAATCTCGCCGTTGAGCCGGCTCACGTTGGTCCGCACCACGTCCAGCCCCACGCCGCGCCCGGATGTACGGGTGATCGCGGCGGCGGTGCTGAACCCGGTGACGAAGATCAGGTTGAGAGCGTCCCGATCCGAAAGTGCGGCGGCCTCCCCGGCCGGCAGGAGGCCGCGCTCCACCGCCCTTCGACGCAGGAGGCCCGCCTCGATCCCGCGGCCATCGTCCTCGACCTCCACCAGGATGAAGCCTCCCGCCTGGGAGGCCGAGAGCGTCAACCGGCCCTGGGCGGGCTTGCCGAGACGCTCACGCTCACCGGTCGGCTCGATCCCATGCCCGATCGCGTTCTGGATCAGGTGCAAGAGCGGATCCGCGATCTGCTCGATGACGCTGTTGTCGACCTCGGCCGTCTCGCCCCGAACCGTCAGCGCCACCTCTTTCCCGGTCGCGCGGGCCGCCTCCCGCACCTGCTGGGCCACCCGGGTGAAGAGGCGTCCGATGGGCACCATGCGCGCCCGGGTAATCTCCTTGCGGAGCGCCGCGGTCAGGCGCTGGATCTGGGCGGTGTCCTCCCGGATGCTCCGCAAGAGGGCCACGTGCTGGACCTGGACCTCGCCGACGTCGGCCGACATCTCGGCCACGCTCCGGGCCAGGATGTTGACGTCGTCGTAGCGGTCGAACTCCAGCTCCGCGAAGAGCTCGGACAGATCGCGGAGGTCGCCGACGTCGCCACGCTCCGGGCCGGCGTCCTCGCCGAGGCGCGGGGGCATTCCGAGCGCGTGGCGCCGGAACTCGAAGTCGCGCCCCACTTGCCCGAGCCGTGTCCGGCTGGCGAGCAACAGCTGGTTCACCTGATCGAGCTGGCCCAGTCTCCGGTCGAGGCGGCTTCGCGCGATCATCAGCTCGCCGACCAGGTTCATCAGGCTGTCGAGGCGCTCGACCGCTACGCGGATGCTGGGGCCGGTGGGCGCGCTGGCCGAGCGCAGGGCCGGCCGGGGCAGCGCCTCCAGCCGGGCCAGGAACTCCGGCCGCACGAATCCCGGTAGCACCGGTACGAGGGGAGGAGCCGGAGGAGCGGTCACGGTCTCCACCTCGCGGGCGGCCACCGGCGCGACCGGATCCTCGTGGGCCATCACCGGGACTGGGCTGTCGGCGACCGCCGACGCCATCAGGGCGCGGAGGTCCTGGGTGGCCCCCTCCAAGGCGAGGGCGGTATCCTCGGAGACCACAACGCCCGTCTGGAGCACCTGTTTGATCGCGGTGGTTCCCACGAAGATCGCTTCCGTCACCGCCGGAGTCATCACGAGTCGATTCTCACGGACCGCTCCGAGCAGATCCTCGATCTGGTGCGCGGCGTCACCGATCGGCGCGCAGCCGACCGTGTAGGCGGCGCCCTTCAGAGTGTGCACCGACCGGAAGACGGTCGCCAGCGTCTCTTCGTCGCGCGCGCCACCCTCGACGGCCAGCAAGGCGGTGGTCATCGCCTCGAGGTGCTCGGTGGCCTCGGGCAGAAAGTACTCCAACACTTCGCTGCCGTCGGCGAAGAACCGGTCGAGCGCGGCGCCGATCGGCGATCGGACTGGGTCGGGCCCGGCCGCCGGAGCCGAGGGCACCTTGCCGATCGCCCGCCCGTCGTCGGGCAAGGGCGCGAGAAACGTAGGATAACGGGCCTTGAACTCGCCGACCCTGGCCGCGTCCTCCACCCCGACGGCGCTGATCCCGTCGAAGACTTCCTTCAGCAGCCCCACCAGGCCGCCGAGGAACCCGGCCGCCCGCGCTCGCTCGTCAGCCGAAGCAGCCGCCGCGTGCTCGAGCAGTCGCTCGGCGGCGCCGGCGAGATCCGACACGCCCGGGAAGCCGTAGAGCGCCGCGGACCCCTTCAGACGGTGCGCGAGCACCACGAGAGGAGCCAGGGCCTCGGCCGCTGGAGCTTCGGCACCGGTCAGCTGATCCAGACCTTCCTCGAGAGCCCCGGCGGTATCCCAGGCCTCCATGAGGAAGATGCCCAGCATCAGCTCGCGCTCGCGGCGCTCCGCCATGCGAGTCCTCAGCTCCCCAGCTTGAAGCGGGAGAGCTTGACGGTGAGCTCCTCGGCCAGCCGCGCCAGCTGCTCGACGTTGCTCCGGCTCTGCTGAACGCCCTGCTCGGTCTTTACCGCCGCCCCGGCGATCGCCTGGACCGCCCCCGCCATCGCCTCCGCCCCGCGGACCTGCTGCTGGGAGGCCTGGGAGATCTCGGCCGCCAGCTCGGAAGAGGTCTGCGAGATCTTACCGATCTCCTGGAGGGCCTCCTCCGCCTTGAGGCTCACCTCGTAGCCCGACTCTACCTCGTGGGTGCCGGATTCCATCGCGACCACCGCTTCCTGCGTCTCCACCTGCACCCCCTTGATCAGGGTGCCGATGTCACGGGTGGCCTGGGTGGCGCGCTCGGCAAGCTTTCGCACCTCGTCGGCGACCACCGAGAAGCGTAGGCCCGCCTCGCCGGCTCCCGCCGCCTCGATCGAGGCGTTGAGGGCCAGGAGATGGGTCTGGGCCGCGATGTCCTGGATGGTGTTCACGATGTCGGAGATCTCGAGGGAGCGATCGCCGAGCGACTTGATCTTCTTGGAGATCGTCTGCACCTCGGTCCGGATCTGCTGCATGCTCGACAGGCTGTTGCGCACCGCCTCCTCGCCCTTGCTGGCGGCCTGCAGCACCTGGCGCGCGGCCTTCGCGCTCTGGTCCGCGCTGTCGGCCACCTGGCGAACCGACACCATCACGTCCGATACCGATCGCGTGACGCTCGACGCGTCGCGGGACTGGGTCTGCGCGGCTACCGCGAGCTCGCCGGTGATCTTGATGGTGTCCTGGGAGCCCGCGGTGACCCGGAGCGCAGCCTCTCGCACGTCGCCGACGACGGTGGCGATCTCCTCGACCATCAGGTTGATGGCGTCGACCACGTTGCCGAGCACGTCCCAGGTCACCTCGCCGCGTCGGCTGAGGTCTCCCTTGCCGATCTCGACCACCGTATCGAGGAACTTGATGATGTTCTGCTGCAGGTCCTCGCGCTTCCGCCGCTCCTCGTCACGATCGGCCTCGGTCTGCACGAGCGCGCGGAGACGCACGATGGATTCGTTGAACGTGATCGCCATCTGACCGATCTCGTCGCGGGACGTGACCGGCACCAGCTGCGACAAGTCTCCCCGCCCCACCCGTTCGGCCCCGGCCATCAGGGCGTTCACCGGCCGAGTGATCCGCTGCGCGAAGATGACCCCCGCGAGGCCCGCCGCGACCGCGATCCCGCCGAACACCAGGAGAAGGAAGTTGCCGGCCTGCACCGCCGAGGCGGTGATGATCGACTTGTCCATGCCGACCCGCACCGTGCCGAGCTGGCCGCCCAGCATGGGCACCCCGATGTCGATGATCTCCCGCTCCCGGCCGGTCCGGGGATCCGGATAGGTGATCTCCCGCACCTGCGGCCGCGTGGCGTGCCCGGGCACCACGTTCTTTTCGACGATGCCCTTAGGCACCACCGGGGCGAAGGTATGCGCGATGAACCCGCGCTGCGGGTCGTAGACCATCACGTAGGCGACGCCGGTGATCTTGGCGAACTCGTCCACCTGCGCCTGCACGGTGGACGCGTCCCGGTTGACGATGAGGTCCGCTCCGGAGCTGGCCAGGCTGTTCGCGATCGCGCTGCCCTTGTCGGTGAACTCCAGGGTCAGGTTGTCCTGCAGTGACCGGTACGCCACCGTCCAGCTCACCGCGGCGAGGGGCACCAGGACCAGGACCAGGAACACCGTGATCTTGCCCAGGAGGCCGAAGCGCACGCGGGGTGCCGGGCTCGTGCCGACGATATGCTCTCCACCGGGAAGGCCACCGTCCGCGCCTTTTCTCATCGCGCGCCTCCGCCAGACTCGCTTCGCAGCGTTCATCCCGCCACCGCCGCCGACCAGTCCACGATCGGCACCCAGCGGTCGCCGTCCACCCGCGTGAAGTACACGCTGTCCAGGCCCTGGTGACGCTCGGGCGTGAACGTGAGGGGCGCGCCGATCCCCAAGTCGAGCCCGCGCAACGACTCGAGCGCCTGGCGGAAGCCCGGGCGCCCCGCGTTGGCGCCCGCGCGCTTCAGCGCCTCGGTGATGACCCGCGCATTGACGTAGCCCTCGAGGCTGATGAAGCTGTACTTCTGCGGCGCGTAGTGGGCGTCGCGGATCGCCTCCGGCACCGGAGGGTTGTGCTTGTCCATCAGGGCCCGGTACTCGGCCACCCCGGGCAGGGTGGTGTCGTCGTAGCTCGGCACCACCTGGGAGTTGATGAGCGCGCGGGTGTAGTCGCGGCCCTTGGCGCGGCCGTGCTTCACGAGCAGGGAGAGCATGGCGTCCGAGCCCACGAACGAGACATTGGAGATCGGTACCGCGAAGCCCGCGTCGCGCGCGGAGCGCACGAAGGCCGCGCAGCCCTGGTAGGCGCCGGTGCAGAGCACCACGTCACAGCCGGCCTCGCGGAGGGCGGCGACCGCGATCCCCATGTCCTCGTCGAACGTCGCGTTGCGGACGTAGGTCGCCTCCGCCACGATCCGGGCGTTGCGGGCCGCGAGCGCCCGCGCGACTCCGTCGGTGCCGCTGCGGCCGTAGGCGTCGATCTGGTAGTAGACGCCGAAGCGGCGCGCACCCGCCTGCCAGAAACGCTCCACCAACGCCTGCATCTCCTGCCGATAGGACGCCCGTACGTTGAAGACCTGCTCGACGTAGGGCGCCTCGCGCTGGGGCTGGGCGCCGGTGAAGTTGCCGACGAGGACCACGTGCTGGTCGGCGTATTGCTTGATCACCGGCAGCGCGCGCGTGAGGGTCGGAGTTCCCACGTAGTTGGAGAGGAAGAAGACCTTCTCGCGATCGATCAGCTGGATCGTGTTGCGAATGCAGGGCTCGGGGTTGTAGCTGTCGTCGAGCGCCACCACCGAGATCGGGCGCCCGAAGATGCCGCCCCGCGCGTTGATCTCGCTGTAGTAGGCCTGGGCCCCGCGGTACAGCTCGGCGCCGAGCCCGGCCGCGGCGCCGCGGAACGCGGCGCTCATCCCGATCCGGATCTCGTTCGCGGCGATGCCCTGGGCGGCCGCGGCGGATTCGGCCAGAACACCCCCCGCCACGCCGGCGGTGAGGAGGCCGAGAAAGCCTCGGCGGTTCATGCCTCGCCCCTTCGCGCGGGCCCGCCGAGCGTAGCCCGGAGGACGGCCAGGATCCGAGGAACGTCCAGGAGGGCCAGCGTCTCGCCGGCCCACGTGAGCCATCCCGAGACGAGCCGGGGGGAGGCGTGGCCTCGCGGAGCGGTGGGGGCATCCGGCGAGAGCACCTCGTCGAAGGGCTCGAGCCCGAGCACGGTCTCCACCGCGACCGCGGCGAGAAGAGGGCCGTCGCGCAGGACGAGCGTGCGTACGCTCCGAGCCGGGAGCAGCTCGGGGAGCCCCAGCAAGGAAGCCACGTCGACGATCGGCACCACCGTGCCTCGCAGGTTGGCGACCCCGAGCAGGAGCCGTGGCGCGCGCGGCACCGCGGTGAGGTCGTCGAACACGGCCACCTCACGCGCGCTGCGCACGTCCACCGCGAATCGCGCGCCAGAGAGAGCGAACAGGCAAGCGCGGAGCGCCGGCGACGTGTCCGGAAGAGCGGAGGGAAGCGCGACGGCGTCCGGGATCTGAGCCATCAGACTATTTGACGAACTGGCGGACCACGCCGAGGAGCTGCTCGGCGGTGAACGGCTTGGCCAGGTAGTCGGCGGCGCCCTGCCGCTGACCCCACAGCCGATCGCTCTCCTGGTTCTTCGAGCTGACGAAGACCACCGGGGTGTCCTTGGTACGGGGATCGCGACGGATGCCACGCAGCACCTCATAGCCATTGCGCTTGGGCATCACGATGTCAAGCAGGAGCACGTCGGGCCGCTCCTCTACCACGCGATCCTCGAGGAGCTCTCCGTCCTGGTAGGAGACTACCTGGTGGCCGGCGGCCTTCAGAATGCTCTCGATTACCTTCAGCTCCGACACCGCGTCGTCCACCACCATGACCTTGCCCAAGAGCTCATCCTCCCCAGCTGAGGTTCGCACCTACTCGCCTGGAGCCCCGGCCCGCAGCACGGGCCCTCTGGGGGCTACGCAGGGGGATGCATCTACTGCAAACCCCCTACCAACCGAGGTTTTCTGCCGGCTTGGACGGCATGTGCAAGGCAAACGAGGAGACGTCATGGATTCAAGGCTTTCGGGCTGTCTGGGCCTGTTTTGGGGCTCTCGGCGCGCCTAGTGACAACGGGTGGACGTCCGCTCGGTGACGCTCACTGTCAGGACAAGTGCCCCTGACCGTCGGCTGCCCAGCCGACTGGGCAGCGATCCTCGGCACCGCGACCCGGGCGTTGACCCACTGGGGAGGCGGCGCCGGGGCTCAACTTGCGATGATCCGGGCCGTATGCTAGCGTAGCCGTGCGTTTTTTATGGAACTCTCACCCGCCGTCCTGCAGACCATCTGACGACAAGGAGACCCTCGATCCATGGCCGAGTCCACGCTCCACCTCACCGAGGCCAGCTTCGACACGGAACTGGGCAAGCACAACGAGCTCATGATGGTCGACTTCTGGGCCGAATGGTGCGCGCCCTGCCGGGCCATTGCCCCGACGCTCGAAGAGCTGGTGCGCGAGGGCAACGGCGCGGTGACCCTGGCGAAGGTGAACGTGGACGAGCAGCCGGCGCTGGCGGCTCGCTACGGCATCCGGTCGATCCCGACCATCCTGTTCGTCAAGGGTGGCCAGGTGCTCGATCAGGTGACCGGCGCAGTGCCCAAGGCCCAGCTCAAGAAGAAGCTGGACGCCAACACCTGAGCGACCCCATGTCGACGGTGGGGCCTGGTCTGCCCCCGCTCTCACCGACGCGTGAGGAGTTTCACGCCCTGGCGGCACAGGGCAACCTGATCCCGATCTTCGCCGAGCTCGCCGCGGACCTCGACACCCCGCTGTCCGCCTTCCTGCGGCTCCGGCCCGGCCCCTACGCCTTCCTCCTCGAGTCGGTCGAAGGCGGCGAGAAGTGGGCTCGCTACTCGTTCCTGGGCACCGACCCGCACCTGGTGTTCACCGCCAAGGGCAGTCGGGTCAGCGTGCGACGGGCCGACGGGACCACGGAGCTGCTGCCGAGCCGCAATCCATTCGAGACCCTTCGGAGCCTGCTGGCCCAATTCAAGGCAGTCCCCGTGCCGGGCCTGCCCCGTTTCCAGGGCGGCGCGGTCGGGTTCCTGTCCTACGACATGATCCGCCACGTCGAGCGTCTTCCGGCCCTTGCCAAGGACGACCAGAAGCTCCCCGACGCGGTGTTCATGTTTACGGACAGCTTGCTGGTCTTCGACAACCTGCGCCACCGGCTGCTCGTGATCGCCAACGCCCATATCGGCAAGACCGATCCGGCGTCCCTCGATCGCGCCTATGACGCGGCGGCGGTGAAGATCGGCATGCTGCTGGGCAATCTGAGACGGCCGGCCCGGTCCCCCGCCCCGCTCACGCTGCCCCCGGTGGAGCCCCTGGTGGCCCTGGGCGACGAGGGGTTCACCTCGACCATGGACCAGGCGACCTTCATGGACGGAGTGCGCCGGGTGAAGGAGTTCATCGCGGCCGGCGACGCCTATCAGGTCGTGATCTCGCGACGGCTCGACACCGAGCTGCGTGCCGATCCGTTCACGGTCTATCGCGCGCTCCGCACCATCAACCCCTCGCCGTACCTGTTCTTCCTGCGGCTCGGCAAGACCAGCATCGTCGGATCGTCGCCGGAGGTGCTGGTGCGACTCGAGGACGACCGGGTGGAGGAGCGGCCCATCGCGGGCACCCATCCGCGCGGACGGACCGAGGAGGAAGACGCCCGGCTCGCAACCGAGATGCGCTCCGACCCGAAGGAGCGCGCCGAGCACGTCATGCTGGTCGACCTGGGCCGAAACGACGTGGGCCGCGTCAGCCGCCTCGGCTCCGTCGAGGTGTCGGAATTCATGGTGGTGGAACGCTATTCGCACGTGATGCACCTGGTGAGCCACGTGCGGGGCCGCCTCGAGCCGGGCAAGGATGCCTTCGACGTGCTCGCGGCCTGCTTCCCCGCCGGCACCCTCACCGGCGCGCCCAAGATCCGGGCGATGGAGATCATCGAGGAGATCGAGGCGACCCGGCGCGGCCCGTATGGCGGAGCGGTCGGCTACATCTCGTACTCCGGCAACCTCGATTCGTGCATCACCATCCGCTCCGTGGTCTGCCACGGGCGACGGGCGTCGATCCAGGTCGGGGCGGGCATCGTGGCCGACTCGGACCCGAAGACGGAATGGCTCGAGACGTGCTCGAAAGCCCGCGGCATGATCCTGGCGCTGCGGATCGCCTCCCAGGAGCCGGCGTGATGATCCTGGTCCTCGACAACTACGACTCGTTCACCTACAACCTCGTGCAATACATGGGCGAGCTCGGCGCCACCATGCACGTGGCGCGCAACGACGCGCTCACGGTGGACGACGTGGAGGCGCTCGCCCCGGAAGCGATCGTGATCTCGCCCGGTCCGGGCAACCCCGACGGGGCCGGTATTTCCCTCGCGCTGATCGAGCGCTTCCACGCGCGGGTGCCGATCCTGGGGGTCTGCCTCGGTCACCAGGCCATCGGGCAGGCTTTTGGCGGCACGGTGGCTCGCGCGGGCCGGCAGATGCACGGCAAGACGTCCGCGATCGCCCACGACGGCCGCGGGGTCTTCCGCGGACTTCCCGCCGGCTTCGAGGCGACGCGCTATCACTCGCTGGTGGTCCTCGAAGCGGGTCTTCCCGCGGACCTCGAGATCACCGCGCGGGCGGAGGATGGCGAGATCATGGGTCTTCGCCATCGGCGTCATCCGGTCGAGGGCGTGCAGTTCCACCCCGAGTCCATCCTCACCACCCAGGGCAAGGCGCTGCTGGCAAACTTCCTCGAGCTCTGCTCCGTCGCCGCCCCCGCATGAAGGCATCCGAGCCACCCGAACGGGTGGGTCTGGGGCAGCTGGGCGAGCGCGGGCTGATCCGCCGGATCCGGCGGAGCGGGGTCGCGGCCGAGGGCGCGCCGGGGATCGAGGTCGGGATCGGCGACGACACGGCGGTCATGACGGTTCCTCCGGGCCACCGCCTGCTCGCCACCACCGATCTCCTGATCGAGGACGTCCACTTCCGGCCGAGCTCCGCCAGCCCCGCCGACATCGGGTGGAAGGCCCTCGCGGTCAACCTCTCCGACATCGCGGCGATGGGTGGCATCCCGCGGTGGGCGCTGGTGGCCCTCGCGGTCCCCGCCGGGACCGAGGTCGCGGCGGTGGACGCATTCTACGCCGGCATGGGGGAAGCGGCGGCGCCCCACGGGGTGACGGTCGTGGGCGGCGACACCTCGGCCTCCCCGAGCGGCTGGATGGTGAACGTGACCCTGCTCGGCGTCCATCCGGGTACTCCGCGGCTCAGATCGCACGCGCGTCCGGGCGACGCGGTAGCAGTCACCGGGAGCCTCGGGGCGTCCGCCGCCGGGCTCTATGTCCTCGAGCTGGGGCCGGACCGGGCGCACACGACCGGGCTCGCCGCGGGCCCGCTGGCCGAGATCGTGGCGACCCACCTGCGACCACGGGCCCGCGTCCCCGAGGGCCGCTGGCTCGGCGAGGCGGCGGGGGTGCACGCGATGATGGACTGCTCCGACGGGCTCGCCACGGATCTCGAGCACATCTGCCGGGAGAGTGGGGTGGGCGCCCGTGTGAGGCTCGACCGCGTGCCGGTGGCCGCGTCGGCTCTGGCCGCGGGCCGGGCCCTCGGGACGGACGCGCGCGACTGGGCCGTCGGGGGCGGCGAGGACTACGAGCTGCTGCTGACCTGCGAGCCCGGCGCGGCCGAGCGGCTCGCCTCGGGCCTGGCCTCGGCGACCGGGACGCCGCTCACGATCATCGGGCGCATCGAGGGCACCGCCGGGAGCGTGGTCTTCGTGGACGCCGACGACGAGCCGGTGGCGGTGCGGAGCGGCTACGAGCACTTCCATGAATAGCGGCGTGGACGGCCGCCTCGTCCCGGAGCTGATCGGGCTCGGCGTGCTGCTCCTGGTGTCCGCCCTCCTCTCGGGCGCCGAGGCCGCGTACTTCTCGCTGGGCCGGACGCGGCTCAAGGAGCTCGCGGAGCAGCAGGGCCGGACGCCGGGTCCGCTGGCCCCGCTCCTGGCCCAGCCCCACGAGCTGCTGGTGACCCTGCTGGTCGGCATCACGGTGGTGAACATCGGCGCCTCCGCGCTCGCCGCGGCCATCGCGGAGCAGGTATTCGGCTCGAATGGCCTGGCCATCGCGATCGCGGGGATGGTGTTCCTGCTCACCGTCTTCGGCGAGGTCCTGCCCATGACCCTGGCCGTCGAGCATCCGCTTCGCTTCTCGGCGTGGGTGAACCGGCCGGTGGCGTGGCTCTCGATCCTGCTGAAGCCGATCCGGGCCGGGCTCGGTGCCTTCACCGCCATCACCCTTCGGCTGGCCGGCTCCGAGCACCAGGCCGGGCGGCCGGAGATCTCCGAGGAGGAGCTGCGCAACCTGGTGGACGTGGGAGCGCGGGAGGGCGTGGTGGAGCGCAGCGAGCGCGAGATGATCCATCGCGTGTTCGAGCTGGAGGACACCCTCGTGCGCGAGGTGATGGTCCCCCGTCCCGACATGTTCTGCCTCGACGTCGCCACCGAGACCGCCCGGCTCCTCCCGCTCCTGCGCGAGCAGCTCCACTCGCGGGTGCCGGTCTTCGAGGACACCATCGACCAGATCGTCGGGGTGCTCTACACCAAGGATCTGCTTCCCTACCTCGACGGCCTGCCCCCCACCTTCGACCTGCGGGAGCACCTGCACCCGCCGTACTTCGTCCCGGGCTCGAAGCGGGCCGACGCCCTGTTGCGCGAGTTCCAGGCCAAGAAGCTCCACCTCGCCATCGTGGTGGACGAGTACGGCGGCACCGCCGGGCTCGTGACCCTCGAGGACCTCCTCGAGGAGCTGGTGGGCGAGATCCGCGACGAGTACGACGAGGACGAGCGCCTGATCCAGCGGGTAGCGCCGCGCAGCTTCCGGGTCTCGGGCCGCCTGCCCATCGACGAGCTGAACGCGGCCACCGGGCTCACGATCCCCAACGAATCGTTCGACACCGTGGGAGGCTGGGTGCTCGACCTCTTCGGGCGCGTGCCCCACAAGGGCGAGAAGAAGGAGTCGGACGGCGTCCGGGTAGCGGTCGAGAAGGTCGAGCGGACCCGGGTGCTCGAGGTGCTCGTGACCCTGCCCGAGGTGGCCTCCCGGAGCGAGGCGGCGTGATCTACGTCTGGATCATCGGGCTTTCCCTGCTGGTGACCGCGCTCTTCTCGGCCGCCGAGATGTCGTTCATCGCGGCCAACCGGGTCCGCCTCCGGCACATGGCGGAGGGAGGAAACCGGACCGCGATCCGGTACCTGGACGCGTTCCGCAGTCCCGAGCGGCTGCTCTCCACCGCCATGATGGGGGTGACCATCGCCCACATCACCGCGTCGTCGGTGGCCACCTGGGCGCTCCTCCCGGTGGCCGGCGGGGCGGCCGCGATCCTGGTCACGGTGGCACTCACCCCGATCATGCTGGTCTTCGGCGAGGTCATCCCGAAGGCGGTCGCGCGCGAGCGGGCCACCGGGCTGATCCTGTGGCTGTTCCCGGTGATCGAGGCGCTGGGCCGGCTGCTGACCCCGCTCACCTGGGGCGCCAACGCCCTCGTGGGCCGGGCCCTGTCGCTGTTCGGACGCGAGCGCACCAGCACCCGCCAGTTCGTCTCCCGCGAGGAGCTGAAGCTCCTGCTCCAGATGGAGCCCGAGGAGGCCGACGTCACGGTGAGCGAGGCCGAGATGATCGACAAGATCTTCGACCTCGGCGAGACCGCGGTGCGCGAGGTGATGGTGCCGCTGGTGGACGTGGCCGCGCTGCCCGAGACCGCCTCGCGGGCGGACGCGGTCCATCTCATCCAGGAGCGGGGCTTCTCGCGCATCCCGGTCTTCACCGACCAGGTCTTCAACATCGTGGGGGTGGTCACCGCCATGGACCTGCTGCGGCGAGGCGGCGAGGCGACCGACGTGCGGGCCCTGATGCGCCCGGCCACCTATGTTCCGGAGACCAAGCGGATCGACGACCTTCTCCGCGAGATGCAGAAGAACCGGGTGCAGCTGGCGGTGGTGGTCGACGAGTACGGCGGCGCGGTCGGCATCGTCACCGTCGAGGACATCGTCGAGGAAGTGGTGGGGGAGATCCGCGACGAGCACGACCGCACCCCCGACACCGTCGAGCGCCTGCCCGACGGAAGCTACCGGGTGGCGGGGCGGGCCAGCCTCGAGGAAGTCAACGAGGCGCTGGAGTGGGATCTACCCAAGGGCGACTTCGAGACGGTGGCCGGCCTCGTCCTCGCTACCCTGCACCGCATCCCACTCGTGGGCGAGGTGTTCCGCGTCCGCCGCTTCACCATCACCGTGCTCGAGGCCGACAAGCGTCGCGTCCTCACGGTGCGCATCATCCCCGACGCCCCCAAGAAGCCGGGCGCCTCGGACAACATCTAAGACAGAAAGGACGATTCCCATGGCGGGCAAGATGGTCGAGTTCCCGAGCAACGGACACACCGCGAAGGGCTATCTGGCGACGCCGGCGGCCGGCAAGGGACCGGGCGTGATCGTGATCCAGGAGTGGTGGGGTCTGGTCGGGCACATCAAGAGCGTGTGCGATCGTTTCGCGGCCGCCGGCTACTCGGCGCTCGCGCCCGATCTCTATCACGGCCAGACCGCGACCGAGCCGGACGCGGCGGGCAAGCTCTTCATGGCGCTCAACATCGAGCGAGCCGAGAAGGATCTGGCCGGAGCGGCCAAGCACCTGGCCACCCACTCCTCGACCGCCCGGCTCGGCGCGGTGGGCTTCTGCATGGGCGGCCAGCTCGCGCTCTTCGCGGAGGTGGAGGCCGCCATCAAGAAGGCCGGCAAGCCGGTGGAGATTCACATCTACCCGGGAGTGGATCACGGCTTCTTCAACGACGAGCGGCCCGACGTCTACAACAAGGCGGCCGCCGAGGACGCCTGGCGCCGCACCCGCGATCTGTTCAAGAAGAACTTGAAATAGGGCGGGCGGACGGGCCACCACGAGCGTCCGCGCACTGGAGGAGTGCGGGGGCCATTTCGGGGCCCCCGCAGCTGAAAGCGCCTGAAGAACGAGACGGTTGTCCGCGGACCGGGGGGAGTGCGGGGGCCATTTCGGGGCCCCCGCAGCTGAAAGCGCCTGAAGAACGAGACGGTTGTCCGCGGACCGGGGGGGATTGCGGGGGCCATTTCGGGGCCCCCGCAGCTGAAGAGCCTGAAGAACTAGACGATCGACCGCTGTCTGCGCGACGCCGCCCGCGCGACTGGGCGCCCTACCCCGCGGCCGCCGCCGCCTTCTTGCGGCGGCCCTTGGCCGCGCCCGCCCCGGCCTCACCCTTCCCGGCCTTCTTGTCTTCCTTGGGCGGCGTCTTCTCGGCCCTGGCGTCCTTCTTCCCCTTCTCCTTCGGGGCCTCCGGACGGTCCACCAGCTCGAGGACCACCATCTGGGCGCGATCGCCGGCGCGCAGGCCCGCCTTCATGATGCGGGTGTAGCCGCCGTGGCGCTCGCTGAAGCGGGCGGCGATGGTGTCGAAGAGCTTCTTCACCACCACCGCGTCCGGCACCATCGACAGCACCTGCCGCCGCGCGTGCAGATCCTCGCGCTTGGCCAGGGTCACCATGTGGTCGGCGAGGCCCCGCACCGCCTTGGCCTTGGCCTCGGTGGTCATGATCCGCTCGTGACGGAAGAGCGCGACCAGCAGATTCCGGAAGAGCGCCCAGCGGTGCGCGGTGACGCGTCCGAGCTTGAAGCCCGCCTTGCCGTGCCTCATTTCGCGCTCCCGCGCCCGAGCGCGCCCAGGAGGTTCGGGTCGATGCGCATGCCCAGGGACAGGCCGAGCGCCGCGAGCGCGGTCTTGATCTCGTCGATCGACTTCTCCCCCAGATTCTTCACCGACTCCAGGTCCTCGTCGGTCTTCTGGACCAGATCCGCCACGACCATGATCTCGTGGTTCTTCAGGGCGTTGATGGCGCGCGCGGGGAGCGGCAGGTCCTCCAGCGGCTTGGCCAGGCTCTCCTGCAGGAAGCCCTCGCCGATGGTCTCGACCTCCTCGTCCTCCTCCTCGCGCCCTTCCGGGGCCAGGTGGGAGAAGTGGGCCTTCAGGTGGCGGGCCGCCCGGGAGAGCGCCTCCTCCGGGGACACCGCGCCGTTGGTCCAGATCTCGAGGATCAGCTTCTCGTAATCGGTGACCTTGCCGAGCCGCGCGTTCTCCACGCTGTAGGACACGCGCTGGATCGGGGAGAACGCGGCGTCCAGCGGGATCGCCCCCGCCGGCACCGTGCCCGCGGGATGTCGATCGGCCGCCACGTAGCCGCGACCGACGCCGATGCCCAGGTCCATCGAGAGCGAGCCTCCCGCTCCCAACGTGGCGATGTGGATCTCCGGATTCAGCACCTCGATCCCGGTCGCCTCCGACACGTCGGCCCCGGTCACCGTCTTGGGCCCCTTGGCCTCGAGCCGGGTCTCGGTCGGCTCGCCGGACGGCACGTTCACCGCCAGCTTCTTGACGTTCAGGAGGACATCGGTGGTGTCTTCCTGGACCCCCGGGATCCGGGTGTCGAGGTCCTTGACCCCCGGGATCCGCACCCAGGCCACCGCCGAGCCTGGCACGATGGCCAGGAGCGTGCGACGGAGCGAGTGCCCCACCGTGAGCGCGTAGCCCTTCTCGAACGGCTCCGCGACCAGCCGCCCGTAGCGGTCGGAGCGGATTTCCCACTGGATCGACTTCGGCTTCTGAAACGGAATCCTCGCCATATGCCCCTTCTGTCGGCCGCTTGGGCCTACTTCGAGAACAGCTCGACGATGAGCTGCTCCTGCACCGGGATCTGGATGTCCTCCCGGAGCGGAAGCCCGCGCACCGTACCTTTCTTCTCGTTCACGTCCAGGTCGAGCCACGGCGGAACCGGAGAGCGGCCCGCGGTCAGGTTGTCGGCCACCCGCTCCTGCATCTTGGAGCTCGAGCGGAGCTGCACCACCTCGCCCACCTTCACGATGAAGGACGGGATCGACACCTTCCGCCCATTCACCTGGATGTGGCCGTGGCCGATCATCTGCCGGGCCTCGCGGCGGGAGGCGGCCATGCCGAGACGGAACACCACGTTGTCGAGGCGCCGCTCGAGATACTTGAGCAGGTTCTCGCCGGTGATGCCCTTGTCGGACTCCGCCCACGCGAAGTACCGCCGGAACTGCGCCTCGAGCACCCCGTAGATGCGCTTGGCCTTCTGCTTCTCGCGCAGCTGGATGCCGTACTGGGTCGGCTTGGTGCGACCCAACCCGTGCTGGCCCGGCGGGTAGTTCCGCCGCTCGATCGCGCACTTCTCGGTGAAGCAGCGCGATCCCTTCAAGAACAGCTTGATGCCTTCACGCCGGCACAGCCGGCAGACGGCGGCTCGGTATCGTGCCACTTACGTCTCCTCCTACACGCGTCGCCGCTTGGGCGGACGGCAGCCGTTGTGCGGAATCGGGGTCACGTCACGGATGGCGGTGATCTCGAGCCCCACCGCCTGCAGGGAGCGGATCGCGGCCTCGCGCCCGGCCCCCGGGCCGCGCACGAAGACCTCCACCTGCTTGAGCCCCACTTCCATCGCCTTGCGGGCCGCGTTCTCCGCCGCGGTCTGCGCCGCGAACGGGGTGCTCTTGCGGGAGCCCTTGAAGCCCACGCTCCCCGCGCTCGCCCACGAGACCACGTTGCCCATCTTGTCGGTCAAGGTCACGATGGTGTTATTGAAGGTCGCCTGGACGTGGGCGATGCCCACGCGGACCTCCTTGCGCTCCCGCTTGCGCCCACCCTTGCGGGGGGCGGCCTTCTCGTCCGGCTTCTGTTCCGCGGCGTCGGCCATCGACTCGGCTCCTTACTTCTTCGGCGGGGCCGAAGGAGCGGCGGCCACCGGCTTCTTCTTGACCATCACGCCCTTGCTCTTGCCCTTGCGGGTGCGGGCGTTGGTGTGGGTCCGCTGCCCGCGCACCGGCAGACCCTTGCGGTGCCGGATGCCCCGGTAGCAGCCGATGTCCATCAGCCGCTTCACGCTCATCGACACCTCGCGGCGCAGGTCGCCCTCGACCTTGTACTCGCGCTCGATGATGTCACGGACGCGGCCGGTCTCGTCGTCGCTCCACGTCTTCACGCGCTTGTTGGGATCGACCCGCGCGTCGGCGAAGATCTTCTTGGCCGACGGAATGCCGATCCCGTAGATGTACTGGACCGCGATCTGACCCCGCTTGTCCCGCGGCAAATCGACTCCGGCGATACGTGCCATGTATGCTCCTATCCCTGGCGCTGCTTGTGGCGCGGGTTCTTGCAGATGATCCGCACGATGCCTTCCCGGCGCACGATCTTGCAGTTCTCGCACCGGACCTTGATCGATGGACGTACTTTCATTCCCTTGCCCCTCTATATATCCGCTCGATATCCGCTCGGCTACTTGAACCGGTATGTGATCCGGCCCCGCGTGAGGTCGTAGGGCGACAGCTCCACCTTGACCTTGTCGCCCGGCAAGATGCGGATGAAGTTCATCCGCATCTTGCCCGACACGTGGGCCAGCACCTTGTGGCCGTTCTCCAGCTCGACCCGGAACATCGCGTTGGGCAGCGGCTCGACCACCGTGCCCTCCACCTCGATCGCGTCCTCTTTGGCCATGTCCGGGAGCTCTAGACGCCCTGATCCAGCCGGGTCAGGACCTCGGGGCCCCGCTCGGTGATCGCGATCGTGTCCTCGAAGTGGGCGGCCCAGCTTCCGTCGACGGTCACCGCGGTCCACCGGTCCTCGAGCACGCGCACCTCCCACGAGCCCATCGTCACCATCGGCTCGATGGCCAGCACCATGCCCGCCTTGATGACCGGGCCCCGTCCCGCGTCCCCGAAGTTCGGGATCTGCGGCTCCTCGTGAAGGCTCTGCCCGATGCCGTGGCCCACGAAGGCCCGCACCACCCCGAAGCCGTGGCTCTCGCAGTGGTCCTGGACCGCGTGCGACACGTCGCCGAGGCGGTTGCCGGCCCGGCACTGCACGATCGCCTTGTCCAGGCTCTCGCGGGTGACGTCGAGCAGCTCCTGCACCCGCGGCGGCACCGTCCCCACCGGCAGGGTGATCGCGCAGTCCGCGTAGTAGCCCTCGACGATGCAGCCGAGATCGAGCCCCACGATGTCGCCCTCGCGCAGCTTCCGCTTGGGAGAGGGGATCCCGTGGACCACCTCCTCGTTGATCGAGATGCACACCGTGGCGGGAAAGCCCCGGTAGCCCTTGAAGGCGGAGGTCGCTCCGCGGGACACGATGAAGGCCTCCACGTCCGCATCGATCTCCTTGGTGGAGATGCCGGGGCGCACCAGTCCGCGCAGCCGGTCCTTCACCGCGGCGAGGATGCGCCCCGCCGTCCGCATGTGCGCGAGCTCGCGCGCCGACTTGAGCAGGATCACCGCGGCACCGGCTCCTTGACCGCCTTGCGGATGCGATCGGCCACTTCCTCGACCGGGCCCTCTCCGGCCACCCGCGTCAGCAGGCCGCGCTGGCGGTAGTGGTCGAGCAGGGGCGCGGTCTGGGTCTGGTACACGTCGAGGCGGCGGGCCACCGTGGCCTCCGCGTCGTCCTCGCGCTGGTACAGCTCGCCGCCGCACTGGTCGCACCGCCCCGCCGTCTTCGGGGGCGCCGAGACCAGGTGGAAGGCGGTGCCGCACTGCCGGCAGATCCGGCGCCCGGTGAGCCGGCGGATCAGCTCGTCGCGTGACACGTCGAAGAAGATCACCCGATCCAGCTCCTGCCGCCTCCGCCGCAGGAGCGCGTCGAGGGCCTCGGCCTGGGCCACCGTCCGGGGGAACCCGTCCAGGACGTAGCCGGTGCCCGCGTCGGGCCGGGCCAGGCGCTCGTCGACGAGACCGATCACCACGTCGTCCGGCACGAGGGCGCCCGAGTCCATGTAGCGCTTGGCCTCGCGGCCGAGCGGCGTGCCCTCGGCCACCGCCTCGCGCAACATGTCGCCGGTGGCGACCTGGGGCGCGCCCGACTCGCCGGCCAGGCGCCGGGCCTGGGTACCCTTACCGGCGCCCGGGGCGCCGAGGAAGATGACCCGGCTCATGCGCCCTTGGCCTTCTTGCGCAGGAAGCCTTCGTAGTTCCGCATCAGGAGATGGGACTCCATCTGGCGCACGGTGTCGAGCGCGACCCCGACCACGATCAGGAGGCTGGTCCCGCCGAAGTAGAACGGGGTGTTGAACCAGCGGATCAGGAAGTCGGGCAGCACCGAGATCATGGCCAGGAAGATGGCCCCGGGCAGCGTGATCCGCGTCAGGACCCGGTCGATGTACTCGGCGGTCTTCTTGCCGGGCCGGACGCCCGGGATGAACCCGCCGTACTTCTTCATGTTATCAGCCAGGTCAACCGGGTTGAACACGATGGCGGTGTAGAAATAGGCGAAGAAGATGATCAGCGCGCAGTAGAGCGCGGTGTAGGTCACGTGCCCCGGGGAGAGCGCCTCCGAGACGTACTGCATCCACGGATGGTGGATGAAGCGCGTGAGGGTCGCCGGGAACAGGATCAGCGACGAGGCGAAGATGACCGGAATCACGCCCGCGGTGTTGATGCGGAGCGGGATGTGGGTCGACTGCCCCCCGTACATCCGGCGCCCCACCACCCGTTTGGCGTACTGGACCGGGATCTTCCGCTGACCCTCCTGCATGACCACCACCGCCGCGGTCACCAGGATCATCATGATGATCAGCCCCAGGAACACGAAGAGCTTGAGCTCGCCGGTGGAGATCAGGGTGTAGGAGGACACGATCGCCGAGGGCAGGCGCACCACGATGCCCGCGAAGATGATCAGGGAGATGCCGTTGCCGATGCCCTTTTCGGAGATCTGCTCGCCCAGCCACATGATCAGGGCCGTCCCGGTGGTCAGGGTGAGCATGGTCAGGAGCCGGAACCCCCAGCCCGGATCGGGGACCAGCACCGCCCCGGTCGAGCTCCGCATGCTCTCGAGTCCCACCGCGATGCCGAAGGACTGCACGAGAGAGAGCGCGATGGTGCCGTAGCGGGTGTACTGGGTGATCTTCTTCTTGCCCGCCTCGCCTTCCTTGGCCAGCCGCTCCAGCGCCGGGATCACCACCGTGAGCAGCTGGAGGATGATCGAGGCCGAGATGTACGGCATGATCCCCAGCGCAAACACGGTCAGCCGCCGCAGGTTGCCCCCCGAGAAGAGGTCCACCATGCCGAGCAGCGTGCCCTGCACCTGGTTGAAGAACTCGGCGAGCGCCGCCGCGTCGATGCCGGGGGTGGGCACGTGGGCGCCCAGCCGGTAGGCGGCGAGCAGCACCAGGGTCATGAGCACGCGGCGCTTGAGCTCCGGAACCTTGAAGATGTTCTGGAAGCTCTGCAGGCCTTCGATCACTTGGCGGCCCTCGCGACGCGCGCGGACAGGATCTCGACGCGCCCGCCCGCGGCCTCGATCTTCTGCTTCGCCCCCTCGCTCACCTTGTGGGCGCGCACCGTGAGGGCGTGGGCCACGTCTCCGTCGCCCAGCACCTTGACCGAGGCCCGCCCCGACTTGTGGATGAGCCGGCTCCCGGCCAGCGCGTCCGGATCGACCACGCTGCCCGCCGCGAAGCGGTCGGACAGGTCGCCCACGTTCACGATGGCGAACTCGGTCTTGCCCCCGTAGGGCAGGAAGCCGCGCTTGGGCAGCCGCCGGTAGAGCGGCATCTGGCCGCCCTCGAACCCGGGCCGGGCGCCGCCGCCCGACCGGGCCTTCTGGCCCTTGTGGCCCTTGCCGGAGGTCTTGCCCTGGCCCGACGCCCGCCCACGGCCGAGCCGCTTGCGGTTCTTCGTCGAGCCCGGCGCCGGCCTCAGGTCCTCGAGCCTCATGACTCTTGTACCTCGACCGCGAACGGGACGGTGGCGATCATGCCCCGGATCGTCGGGGTGTCGTCGTGCTCGACCTCGTGCCGGATCCGCCGGAGGCCGAGGGCCTTGACGGTGGCCTCCTGCGTCGGCGACATCCCGATGATGCTCCGCACCAGCGTGACCTTAAGCTTCTTTGGCACCGGCCGTCTCCTGCGCGTCGCCGTCGAGCGACCGGCGCCGTGCCGCGTACGTGGACTGCAGCCGCTTGAGCCGGCGGAAGGCGTCCATCGTCGCCTTCAGCACGTTGTGCGGGTTGTTGGTACCGAGGGTCTTGGTCAGGATGTCCTGCACCCCCGCCGCCTCCAGCACCGGCCGCACCGCGCCGCCCGCGATGACCCCGGTGCCCTGCGCCGCCGGCTTCAGGTACACCCGCGCGGCGCCGAAGTGGCCGGTGATCTCGCACGGGATCGTGGTGTCCTTCAGCGGCACCTTCACCAGGTCCTTCTTGGCGTGCTCCACCGACTTGCGAATGGCCTCGGGAACCTCGCGGGCCTTGCCGAGCCCGACGCCCACGTGCCCCTGTCCGTCGCCCACCACCACCAGCGCCGTGAAGGAGAATCGACGGCCGCCCTTGACGACCTTGGCCACCCGGTTGATGGCGACCACCCGGTCGGTCAGGTCCAGCGCATTGGGATCAATCCTCGCTTCAGCCACTCGATGCTCCTCCTAGAATCCCAGGCCGGCAGCGCGTGCCGCGTCGGCCAGGGCCTTCACCCGTCCGTGGTATTGATAGCCGCCGCGGTCGAACACGACCTGGCTGATGCCGCGCGCCTTCGCCCGCTCGGCCAGCAGCTCTCCCACGATCTTGGCCGCGGCCACGTTGCCGCCCGCCTTCACCTTCTGCCGGAAGTCCGGGGCCCGGCTGTCCACCGCGGCGAGCGTGCGACCGCTGGTGTCGTCGATCACCTGCGCGTAGATGTGGTTCAGGCTCCGGAACACCGCCAGCCGCGGACGCTCCGCGGTGCCGATCACCCGGGTGCGGATGCGCAGGTGGCGGATCTTCCGTCCCTCGACCTTCTTGCCGGTCAGCATTACTTGGCCCCCGCCTTCTTGCCCACCTTCCGGCGAATGTATTCGTCGGAGTACTTGATGCCCTTGCCCTTGTACGGGTCGGGCTTCCGGAGCGCCCGCAGCTTGGCCGCGGTCTGGCCCAGCAGCGCCTTGTCCGCGCCCCGCAGGGTGATCGAGACCTGGCGGTCGACCTCGGCCTGGATCCCGTCCGGCAGCGGGAAGATGACCGGGTGCGAGTACCCGAGGGCCAGCTGCAGGGCCTTGCCCTGGATCTGGCACCGGTAGCCGATCCCGACGATCTCGAGCTTCCGCTCGAAGCCGTCCTTGACCCCGTGGACCATGTTGGCCAGGAGCGACCGGGTCAGGCCGTGGAGCGCGCGCACGTTCCGGTGATCGGAGCTGCGCGCCACCGTCAGCACGTTCGACTCCATGGTCACCGACACGCCCGAGGGGATGGCCTGGCTCAGCTTGCCCTTGGGCCCTTCCGCGCGGACGGTGGCGCCGTCCAGGGCGACCTTCACGCCCTGGGGAACCGAGATGGGCTTCTTGCCGATTCGCGACATGGCTTAGGGACTCCTACCAGACGTAGGCCAGCACTTCGCCGCCCAGGTGCTGCTTCTTCACCTGGCGGTCGGTCATCACGCCAGCCGAGGTGGACAGGATCGCGACCCCCATGCCGCCCAGGATGGTCGGGATCTTGTCCTTGGTCACGTAGATCCGCCGTCCGGGGCGTGAGACGCGCACGATCCCGGAGATGATCTTCTCGCTCCCCACGTACTTCAGATAGACGCGCAGCACGCCCTGCTTGTTGTCCTCGATGACCCGGAAGTTCTTGATGAACCCCTCGTCCTTGAGGATCTCGGCCATGCGCAGCTTGAGCTTCGACGACGGGATGTCCACCTTCTCGTGCTCGGCCCGGCTCGCGTTGCGGATGCGGGTCAGGAAATCGGCGATCGGATCGCTCATCATGGGGCTACCAGCTCGCCTTGATCACGCCGGGCACCTCGCCCTTGAGCGCGAGCTCGCGGAAGCAGATCCGGCACGCCTGGAACTTGCGCAGGTAGCCGCGCGGGCGGCCACAGATCTTGCACCGGGTGTACGCGCGCGACTTGAACTTGGGGGGGCGCTGCTGCTTCATGATGAGCGCAGTCTTGGCCATCTACGCCTCCCGGAAAGGCACGCCCAGGTGGGTCAGGAGTGCCTTCGCTTCCTCGTCCGTTCGCGCCGTCGTCACCATCGTGATGTCCATCCCGCGCACCTTGTCCACCTTGTCGTACACGATCTCCGGAAAGATGATCTGCTCCTTGAGCCCCATGTTGTAGTTGCCCCGGCCGTCGAAGCCCTTGGGGGGCACCCCCTTGAAGTCCCGGACCCGGGGCAGCGCCACGTTGACCAGCCGGTCCAGGAACTCGTACATCCGCGGCCCGCGCAGGGTCACCTTGCAGCCGATCGGCACGTTCTCACGCAGCTTGAAGTTGGCGATCGACTTCTTGGCCCGAGTGATCACCGGCTTCTGGCCCGCGATCGCCTGCAGGTCCGCGGTGGCGAAGTCGAGGACCTTCGCGTTCTCCTTGCCCTCGCCCACCCCCATGTTGATGACGACCTTCTCGAGCCGTGGCACCTGGAACGGATTGCTATAGCCGCGCTCCTTCATCATCGCGGGCACCACCGCCGACCGGAACCGCTCGCGCATGCGCGGCGGCGTGCTCCCGCTGACGCTCGCGCGCTTGCCGGGCGCCTGCGGCTCGCCCGCCGGCGCGGCCTTGCCGGCGCCCTTGGGCCGCGCCGCCGGGCCCGCCTTGCCGGCGGCGGCTCCGCCCGCCTTCGCTCCGGCCTTCCCGTCCGCCTTCTTCGGCTCTGCCATCACGTCCTCACGCTCGGTCGAGCATCTCGCCCGACCGTCTGGCCACCCGGACCTTCTTGCCGTCCGAGAGAGCCTTCATTCCGACGCGGGTCGGCTTGCCGCTGCCGGGATCCACCAGCATCACGTTGGAGAGGTGGATCGACCCCTCGCGCTCGATGATTCCGCCCTGCCGGATCTTCTGGGTGGGCTTCTGGTGCTTCTTGATCAGGTTCAAGCGCTCCACCACCACCCGGCCTTTCTCGGGAATCACCCGCAACACCTTGCCCTTCTTGCCGCGCTCCTTGCCCGCCACCACCATCACCGTGTCGCCCTTCCGTACGTGCGCGATCGCCATTGAGCGTCCTCTAGATGACTTCGGGAGCGAGCGAGATGATCTTGGTGAACTGCTTGTCCCGCAGCTCGCGCGCCACCGGCCCGAAAATACGGGTGCCCACCGGGTTGTCGTCCGCCTTGAGGAGGACCACCGCGTTGCGGTCGAAGCGGATGTAGGACCCGTCGCGGCGTCCCACTTCCTTCACGGTACGCACCACCACCGCCCGCGCGACCTCGCCCTTCTTCACGGTCCCGTCCGGCACCGCCTCCTTGACCGCCACCACCACCACGTCGCCCAGGGAGGCGTAGCGCTTGTTGGCGCCGCCCATGACCCGGATGCACTGGACCTTCTTGGCCCCCGAGTTGTCGGCCACGTCCAGCATGGAGCGAGGCTGGATCATGACGCGCTCGCCAGCACCTGGAGGATGCGCCACCGCTTTTCCTTCGACAGCGGTCGCGTCTCCTCGATCAGCACCCGGTCCCCGACCTTGCTCGCGTTCTTCTCGTCGTGCGCCTTGAGGCGCTTCGACCGCGTGATCACGCGCTCGTACTTCGGATGACGGAACACGCGCTCGATGACCACCACGCGCGTCTTGGTCATCTTGTCGCTGACCACCACGCCCTCTCGCGTCTTCTTGACGCCCACTGTCCTGTCCTCCCCCGCCTCTACGCCGTCCGCGGGATGCGCAGCGCCCGCTCTCTCAGAATGGTCTGGGCCCGCGCGAGATCCCGCCGGGCGATCGCCACCCGGGCCGGGTTCTTGGCCACCCCCATCGAGAGCTGGAACCTCAGGTTGAAGAGCTCCTCGCCGAGCTCCTGGGCTTTCTGCTGCACTTCCTCGTCGGACATCTCACGCCACTTGGCCGCCTTCATGGTCGCCTCAGAGCGCCCGCGTACGGGTTACGAACTTGGTCTTGATCCCGATCTTCTGCGCGGCCAGGCGGAAGCCTTCCTTGGCCGTCGCCTCGTCCACGCCCTCCATCTCGTACATGATCCGTCCCGGCTTGACCACCGCGACCCAGAACTCCGGGTTGCCCTTGCCCTTGCCCATCCGCGTCTCGGCCGGCTTCTTGGTCACCGGCTTGTCGGGAAAGATGCGGATGAAGATCTTGCCGCCGCGCTTGACGCTGCGGGCCAGCGACACCCGCGCCGCCTCGATCTGGCGGTTGGTGACCCAGCCCGGCTCGAGCGCCTTGAGCCCGAACTCCCCGAAGGCCAGGGTGGAGCCGCGCTGGGCCTTGCCCTTCATCCGGCCGCGCTGGGCCTTCCGGTACTTGACCCGCTTGGGCATCAGCATGGCGGCTTAGCCCTCGGCGGCGGCTTTCTGGGCGGGAAGCACCTCACCCTTGAAGATCCACACCTTCACCCCGATGGCCCCGAACGTGGTGTGGGCCTCGGCGAGCCCGTAGTCGATGTCGGCCCGGATGGTGTGCAGCGGCACCCGCCCGTCGCGGTACCACTCGCGCCGCGCGATCTCCGCCCCACCCAGCCGGCCCGAGCAGGCGATCCGGATGCCGTCCGCCCCCAGCCGCAGCGCGGAGGTCACCGCCTTCTTCATCGCCCGGCGGAAGGCCACCCGCTTCTGGAGCTGCAGGGCCACGTTCTCGGCCACCAGCTGCGCGTCCAGCTCGGGATGGACCACCTCCTCGATGTTGAGGTAGACCTCCTTGGCGGTGCGCGACTGGATCTCGTTCTTCAGCTTCTCGACCTCCGCCCCCTTGCGGCCGATGATGATGCCGGGGCGGGCGGTGAAGATGGTGATGCGGGCCCGGTTGGCCGAGCGCTCGATGTCGATCCGCGAGATCCCCGCGTGGTAGAGCGACGACTTGATGAAACGGCGGATCTTGTGATCCTCGTGCAACAGGGCCGCGTACCCCTTGGTGGCGAACCAGCGCGAGCTCCACGTCCGCGTGGACCCCAGCCGGAACCCGATCGGATGCGTCTTCTGGCCCATGGTTACCTCTTGCCTCCCCGCGCCGCGGCGGCGGAAGCCGTCGTCTCGTCGCTCAGCTCGATGGTCAGGTGGCTCGTGCGGTGCTTGATGAAGTAGGCGCGCCCCATCGCGCGGGGGGACACCCGCTTCATGGACGGGCCCCCGTCCGCGATCGCCTTGACCACCCGGAGGTCGTCGAGGTTCCGGACCTGGTGATTGTGCTCCGCGTTGGCGATGGCGGAGCGCAGCACCTTCTCGATGAGGCGGCCGGCCGCCTTCGGGGTGTACTGCAGCGTCGCCAGCGCCTCCCCCACCGACTTGCCCCGGATGTGATCCAGGACGAGGCGGGCCTTGGAGGCGGGCACCCGGATGTAGCGCGCGGTCGCTCGCGTGCGCATGCTCAGGACTTCCCGGTCGGCGAGGTGGCGGCCTTCTCGGCCTGCCCGTGGGCCTTGAACGTCCGGGTCAGGGCGAACTCGCCCAGCCGGTGCCCCACCATGTTCTCGGTGATGTACACCGGGATGAACTTCTTGCCGTTGTGCACCGCGAGAGTGTGGCCCACGAACTCCGGCGAGATCGTCGAGCGCCGCGCCCACGTCTTCAGCACCTTCTTCTGGCGCGTGCGATTCAGCTCGTCCACGCGCTTCTCCAGGCGCTCATCGATGTACGGGCCCTTCCTCAGCGACCGTCCCATGGCTTCTGCCCTCGCTCCCTATTTCGTCCGCCGGGTCACGATGTAGCGATCGGACGGCCTCGCCCCGCGCCGCGTCTTGTAGCCCTTGGTCGGCTTGCCCCACGGGGTCATCGGGTGATTGCCCTTGCCCTTGCCCTCGCCCCCGCCCATGGGATGGTCCACCGGGTTCATCACGGTGCCGCGCACCGTGGGTCGGAAGCCCTTCCACCGCACGCGTCCCGCCTTGCCGATCGAGACGTTCTCGTGATCCAGGTTGCCCACCTGGCCGATGGTGGCCATGCAGTCGAGCTTGACCTGTCGCACCTCGCCCGAGGGCAGCTTGATGTTGGCGTGGTCGCCTTCCTTCGCGAGCAGCTGGGCCAGCGTCCCCGCGCTCCGGCAGAGCTGGCCGCCCTTGCCGGGCTGCAGCTCCACGTTGTGCACGAGGGTGCCGAGCGGGATGTTCCGGATCGGCAGCGCGTTGCCGGGCAGGATGTCGGCCTGCGGGCCCGACATGATCACGTCGCCCGGCTTGAGCCCGAGGGGCGCGATGATGTACCGCTTCTCCCCGTCGCGGTAGTGGAGCAGCGCGATGCGGGCCGAGCGGTTCGGATCGTACTCGATCCCGGCCACCTTCGCCGGGATCCCGACTTTCTCGCGCCGGAAGTCCACATCCCGGAGCATGCGCTTGACCCCGCCGCCCCGATGCCGCACCGTGATGCGGCCGTAGACGTTGCGCCCGTTCGTCCGATTGCCCTTGGACCGGAGCAGGCTCTTCTCCGGCGTCTTCTTGGTGATCTCCTCGTTCGTCAGGAACGACATGTAGCGTCGGGCCGGCGAGGTCGGCTTGACCGTGCGGATTCCCATGGTCCTAGGCCCCCTCCACGAGCTCGATCTTGTGGCCGGGGGCGAGGGTGACCATCGCCTTCTTCCAGCCCCGGCGCCGTCCCTCGAACTTGCCCATGCGCTTCCACTTGCCCTCGCGGGCCTGGGTGCGCACGTCCGCCACCTTCACGTTGAAGACCTTCTCCACCGCCTGGCGGATCTCCACCTTGTTGGCGTCCACCGCCACCTCGAAGGTGACCATGTTGTGGGCTTCCTTCTGCTGCATGCTCTTCTCGGTCATCAGCGGGCGCACCAGCACCGACCGGGGGTCTCTCATGGCTTGAGCGTCTCCTGCAGGGTGAGCAGCGCCGCCTTCTCGAAGACCAGCCGGTCGTTCCGGATCACCTGGTAGACCGAGGTGTGCCCGGGCAGCTCGACCGATAGCCACGGCACGTTGCGCGCGGCGCGGGTGAGCGCGTCGGTGACCTGGGCCACCACCAGCAGGGTGGGCTGCCCGTCGATGCCGAGCCCCTTCAGGCGCGTGGTGAGGGCCTTGGTCCTGGCCTCCGCGACGCCGAGGGCGTCGACCACCGACACGTGGCCGGCCCCGAGCTTGGCCGCGACCGCCTCGCGCAGCGCGGCGCGCCGCATCGTCGACGGCATCTGCTTGTCGTACTTGCGCGGCCGGGGGCCGAACGGCTTGCCGCCGCCCTTCCACTGGGTGGCCCGGATGGAGCCCTGCCGGGCGCGGCCGGTGCCCTTCTGCTTCCACGGCTTGCGGCCGCCGCCTCGCACGTCGCTGCGCCCGCGCGTGGAGTGGGTGCCCGCGCGGCGCGCGGCCAGCTCCTTCACCACCGCCTGGTGCAGCAGGGGTACCCGCGGGGTGACGCCGAACACGTCGTCGGACAGCTCGAGCGCCTGCTGCGACTTCCCCTTTGCGTCGACGATCGGCACGCTGGGCATCGCTACTTGGCCTCTTTCGCCTTCTGCTGCTGGGCCTTGGTCTGCTTCACGCTCTTGCGGATCACCACCAGCCCTCCGATGGCTCCCGGCACCGCGCCGCGGAGCAGGACCAGGTTCTGCTCGGGGATCACCCGCGCCACCACCACGTTGAGCACGGTGCGCCGGTCCGCGCCCATGCGGCCCGGCAGGTGATGGCCCGGCCACACCCGGGACGGATCCGACGAGGCGCCGATGGAGCCGGGCCGCCGATGGAACATGGAGCCGTGGGTCTCGTCGCCGCCCGCCCAGCCGTAGCGCCGCACGCCGCCCTGGAAGCCCTTGCCCTTGGTCGTCCCCACCACGTCCACGAACTCCCCGGGGGTGAAGAGGTCCACCGTCAGGGTCTGGCCCACCTGGTACGCGCTGACCGCCTCGGTCTTCTGGAGCCGGATCTCCCGCAGCACCCGCATCGCGGAGGCGACCCCCGCCTTCTTGTAGAGCCCCGCCATCGCCTTGTTGACGTTCTTCTTCCTCGGCTCGAAGCCGAGCTGGATGGCGTCGTAGCCGTGGGTGGGCTTGGTGCGCAGCCCCACCACCGTGCAGGGGCCCGCCTCGACCACGGTCACCGGGATGAGGTTGCCGTCCTCCCCGAAGACCTGGGTCATGCCCTTCTTCCGGCCGATCAGCCCTTCCTTCATCGCCATGACGAGGTTCTCGCTATCTCTCGGGCTCGGGCTAGAGCTTGATTTCGACGTCGACGCCGCTCGGCAGATCGAGCTTCATCAGCGCGTCCACCGTCTGCGGGGTCGGGTCCAGGATGTCGATGAGCCGCTTGTGCGTGCGCATCTCGAACTGCTCGCGCGAGGTCTTGTCCACGTGCGGGGAGCGCAGCACCGTCCACCGGTTGATGATGGTGGGCAGCAGCACCGGGCCGGTGACGCGCGCGCCGGTCCGGCGCACCGTCTCCACGATCTCCTTCATCGACCGGTCGAGGAGATTGTGATCGTAGGCCTTGAGGCGGATGCGGATCTTCTGGTCGGCGCTGACGGTGACCATGACCTAGTCCGTGATCTCCGCGACCACCCCGGCGCCCACCGTCCGCCCTCCCTCCCGGATCGCGAACCGCAGCTCCTTCTCCATCGCCACCGGCTGGATCAACTCGATCGTCATCGTCACGTTGTCCCCCGGCATCACCATCTCCACCCCCCCCGGCAGCGTGCACACCCCCGTCACGTCCGTCGTCC
>WNFF01000026.1_pt2 | contig 102356 bp, 99 predicted proteins | sample 5400441 | NCBI WGS metagenome assembly WNFF01 (sample SAMN13153345, study PRJNA577476) | soil metagenome | isolation source: 120 cm saprolite under Douglas fir tree site 2 hole 3 replicate 1 | place: USA:California | collected 2015-04-18 | reverse complement strand
CGACGGCGAGAGCACGGAAGCCGTCATCGACAAGCTCAAGACCCGCATCGGATAAACGGATGGCGGCAAGGCGACGAGCGGACAGGAACGAGATCAGGGCAACCCAGCGAGCGAGCGGGGAGGCCCGCTCGCTCGCGGAAACCATGCCGCGCCTGATCCTCGAATCGCGCCGCATCGCCGCGACCGTCATCCACGGGCTGCACGGCCGGCGGCGGCCGGGGCCGGGAGAGAATTTCTGGCAATACCGCCGCTTCCTGTCGGGCGAGCCGGCGCGCCGCGTCGACTGGCGGCGCTCCGCCCGCGACGAGCATCTCTACGTGCGCGAGCAGGAATGGGAGGCCGCGCACACGGTGTGGCTGTGGCCCGATCGTTCGCCGTCCATGGCGTTTCGCTCCCAGCTCGCCCAGGAATCCAAGCTCGATCGATGCTTGGTCGTCGCCTTTGCGCTCGCCGAAATTCTGGTGCAGGCGGGCGAGCGCGTCGGCATGCCAGGCTTGATGCGGCCCACCGGCAGCCGCAACGTGCTCGACAAGATGGCGAACGCGATCGTCCACGACGTCGCCGAGCGGCCCAGCCTGCCGCCGCTGTTTGCGCCCTCCTCGCTCGCCGAAATCGTGGTGGTGTCGGACTTCTGGAGCCCGATGGCGCAGGTGCGCGCCACGCTGGCGCAGCTCTCGGCAACCGGCGCCCACGGCCACACCGTGCAGATCGTCGATCCGGCGGAAGAGACCTTTCCTTATTCCGGCCGCGTCGAGTTCATCGAGCCCGAAGGCGCGGGCTCCATCACCGCCGGCCGCGCCGAGGCCTGGAAGCATGAATACGAGACGCGCGTCGCGCGTCATCGCGCGGAAATCCGCGCCGAGACCGACAAGCTCGGCTGGAGCTTCACCATCCATCGCACCGACCGGCCGGCGACCGAACTCTTGCTCGCGCTGCATGCGCGTCTGGGCGCGCCTCCTCCGGGCGCGATGGTCAGCGGCCGTCTGCGCGTCGCCGGGCAAGCGCGGAGGCAGGCATGATCGCTGGGCTCCCGCTCGGCTTCGCCCAGCCGCTGGTCCTGCTCGGGCTCTTGAGTCTGCCGGTGCTGTGGTGGCTGCTGCGCCTCATTCCGCCGCAGCCGCGCCGCATCGCGTTCCCGCCGACGCGGCTCCTGTTCGACATCGCGCCCCGGGAGGAGACGCCGCAACGCACGCCGTGGTGGCTCACGCTGCTGCGTCTGACGCTCGCCGCGCTCGTGATCATCGCGGCCGCCGGTCCGTTGTGGAATCCGCCGGTTGCGACCTCGACCGCCAAGGCGCCGCTCGCGCTCTTGATCGACGACGGCTTCCCGGCGGCGGGCACCTGGGACGCGCGCATGCGCACCGCCGAGGATCTGATCGCACGCGCGGAAGCGGATCAGCGCGGCGTCGCGCTGATCCCGCTCTCGGAGCCGGCGCGCGATATTTCCTTCGAGACGCCGGCGGCCGCGCGCGTGCGGATCAAGCAAATCAAGCCGAAGCCGCACGCGGTCGAGCGCGCGGATGCGCTGCCGGCGCTCGGGCGCTTCCTCGCCGCCACGCCCGAGGTCGAACTCGTTTGGCTCTGCGACGGCGTCGATCTCGGCGGCGGCAGCGAGTTCGTCGCGGCGCTCGGGCGGCTCATCGAGCAGCGGCCCATCACCGTGATCGACGGCGGCGTCGCGAGCGCGCGCGCGCTCGCAGCCGCCGACAATGCCGCGGGCGCGCTGACGGTGAAAGTCTTGCGCGCGAGCAACGGCGTTGGCGAAACCGGCACCGTGCGCGCGCTCGACCTCAAGGGCCTCCCGCTCGGCGATACCTCGTTCATCTTCAGGGACGGCGAGCGCGAGAGCGAGGCCGAGCTCACCATGCCCGTGGAGATCCGCAACGACATCGCGCGATTGGAAATCGCAGGCGAGCGCTCGGCGGGCGCGGTGTCGCTGCTCGACAAGCGCTGGCGGCGGCGCTCGATCGGCGTCATCACCGGATCGACCGCCGACACCGCGCAGCCGCTTCTGGCCTCGACCTACTACCTCACGCGCGCGCTCGGACCCTTCGCCGACGTGCGGCTCGCCGATCGCGGCTCGCCGGCGCAGGCGGTGAACCAGTTCATCGAGCAACGGCTGCCGATGGTGATCCTCGCCGACGTGGGCAACGTCGCCGAGGCGCGCGACCGCCTCGTGCGCTGGCTCGACGACGGTGGCGTGCTGGTGCGCTTTGCCGGTCCGCATCTCGCGGCCGCCGACGACGATCTCGTGCCGGTAAAACTCAGACGCGGCGGGCGTATTCTCGGCGGCAGCCTGTCGTGGGAGCAGCCGCAGCAGCTCAACGCCTTCGCGCGCGAGAGCCCGTTCTTCGGCATGGTGGTGCCGAGCGACGTCAGCGTGAGCCGCCAGGTGCTGGCCGAGCCCGATGCCACGCTGACCGAGCGCACCTGGGCGACGCTCGCCGACGGCACCCCGCTGGTGACCGCGCAACGTCGCGGCAAGGGGCTGATCGTGCTGTTTCATGTTACCGCCGATACGCGCTGGTCAGACCTGCCGCTATCGGGCACATTCGTCGAGATGCTCAAGCGAATCGTGTCCTACGCCGGTTCGGTGGCGGCGAGCGATGCCACCGGCGCCGGCGCCCGCAACAGCCGCGAAGTGTTGCCGCCGACGCGCATTCTCGACGGATTCGGCCTGTTCGGGCCGCCGCCGCCGACCGCGCGTCCCGTGCCGGCGAGCTTTACCGGGCGCGCGACCTTCGATCATCCGCCGGGGCTTTACGGGCCGCCCGAGGGATTGCTGGCGGTCAACGCGCTCGCGCCCGACGACCGGCTCGCGCCGCTCGATTTCTCCGCGCTGCACGCGGTCCGGGAGGCCTACCGAATGAGCGAACCTGAAGATCTGCGCGGACCCATCCTGCTGGGCGCGCTCGCGCTGCTCGCGCTCGACGCGCTCGTGGTGTTCCTGCTCGCCGGCGGGATCGGGCAACTCCTGCGCCGGCAGCGGCCGGCGGCGACTGCGCTCGCGCTCGCCATCTTCGCCGCGGCGCTGATGGCCTCGCCGCGCGCGTTCGCGCAGAGCAGCGACGAGCAAGCCTTGCGATCGACGCTCGAGACGCGGCTTGCCTACGTCATCACCGGCGACGCCGAGGTCGACCGCATCAGCAAGGCCGGGCTCCAGGGCCTCACCTTGTTCCTCGCCCAGCGCACCGCGCTCGAGGCGGGCGAGCCCATCGGGCTCGATCCCGCGCGCGACGAGCTTGCGTTCTATCCGCTGATCTATTGGCCGATCGTGCCGAGCGCGGCCAAGCCCAACCGCGAGGCGCTCGAGCACATCGACGCCTATATGAAGCAGGGCGGCACCGTCTTGTTCGACACGCGCGACGCGGTCGAAGCGCCTGCCGGCGCCGGCGGCGAAACCCGCGGGCCGGGCATGCAGGCGCTGCGCGCCATCCTCTCCTCGCTCGACATTCCCGAGCTCGAGCCGGTGCGGCGCGACCACGTGCTGACGAAGACGTTCTATCTCTTGAAGGACTTTCCGGGCCGCTTCAGCTCCGGCCAGCTGTGGGTGGAAGCGCTGCCTGCCGTCAACGACGACGAGCCGGTGAGCCGTCCGGCGCGCGCCGGCGACGGCGTATCGTCGATCATCATCACGTCGAACGATTTCGCCGGTGCCTGGGCGATGCGCCAAGACGGCCAGGCCATGCTGCCGCTCGTCTCCGCCGAGCCGCGCCAGCGCGAATTCGCGTTCCGCGCCGGCGTCAACATCGTGATGTACACGCTCACCGGCAACTACAAGGCCGACCAGGTCCACGTTCCGGCGCTGCTCGAACGGCTGGGACAGTGAGAACCTTTCGTCTTCGCGCAGGCATATGGGCACGAACTCAAGCGGCGTGTCCCCGACGCAGCGCAGCGCGAAGCGAAGCGTAGCGGTGCGCTGCAGAGCCGGGACCGTTACGGTCCGTGACGATCCCGGATCAGCGGTGCACCGTTCCGCGCTGACGCGCTGCACGCTGCACCGCATCCGGGACACGTGGCCCAATTTAGGAGTATGAACGGTTGAATTTCGGTATTTCATTCTCTCCGCTCGTACCCGCCTACGTCGTGTGGGCGGCGGCTGCGGTTGCGTTCGCGCTCGCGCTGCTGCTCGTGTTCGCCCGCACCCGCGCCGCGTTGGTTCGCGCCATCGCGCTCGCGCTGTTTGTGCTCGCGCTCGCCAATCCGTCGATCACGCGCGAAGACCGCGACCCGCTGACCTCGGTCGCCGCCGTCGTCGTCGACAAGAGCCCGAGCCAGGAGTTCGGCGACCGCTGGCAGCAAACCGAGGCGGTGCGCGCGGCGCTGGCGGAGCGGCTCGCACGCATTCCCGGCATGGAGGTACGTTTCGTCGAGGCCGGCCAGGCCGACGGCGAGACCGACGGCACGCGATTGTTCACGGCGCTGTCCTCGGCGCTCTCCGACGTTCCCCACGACCGCGTGGCCGGCGCCATCTTCATCACCGACGGGCGCGTGCACGACGTGCCGGGCGAGGTCGCGGCGCTCGGCTTTGCCGCGCCGGTGCACGGGTTGATCACCGGTCACAAGGGCGAGCGCGACCGCCGCGTCGTGCTGGTGACCGCCCCGCGCTTCGGCATCGTCGGGCAAGCGCAGACCATCACCTTCCGCGTCGAGGATCAGGGCGCGCCGGCGGGCTCGGCGCAGGTGGCGGTGCGGCGCGACGGCGAGACGATCGAGAACCGCACCGTGCGCGTGGGCGGGAACGTCAGCGTCACCGTGCCGATACCCCATGCCGGGGCGAACATCGTCGAGATCGAAGCCTCTGCGCTCGAGGGCGAGCTCACTGGCGTCAACAATCGCGCGGTCGTCTCCATCGACGGCGTGCGCGACAAGCTGCGCGTCCTGCTCGTGTCCGGCGAGCCGCATGCGGGCGAGCGAACGTGGCGCAACCTGCTCAAGTCCGACGCCAGCGTCGACCTCGTGCATTTCACCATTCTGCGTCCGCCCGAGAAGCAGGACGGCACGCCGATCAACGAATTGTCGCTGATCGCGTTTCCGACGCGCGAGCTGTTCCAGCAGAAGATCAACGACTTCCAGCTCATCATCTTCGACCGCTATGCGCGGCAAGGGGTGCTGCCGATCATCTATTTCGACAATATCGCGCGCTACGTGCGCCAAGGCGGCGCGGTGCTGGTGGCGGCCGGACCCGACTACGCCAGCCCGACCAGCATCTGGCGCACGCCGCTCGACGTCATTCTGCCGGCCGAGCCGAACGGCCGCACCACCGACGGCGCGTTCCGCGCCGAGCTCACCGACCTCGGCAAGCGCCATCCGGTGACGCGCGGCCTCGAGGGCGGCGACCAAGACCCGCCGCATTGGAGCCGCTGGTTCCGCGTCGTCGACAGCCGAGCATCCAAAGGCACGACCGTGATGCACGGCCCGGACAACAAACCGTTGCTGGTGCTGTCGCGCGAAGGCGACGGGCGCGTCGCGCTGCTGCTGTCCGACCATATCTGGCTGTGGGCGCGCGGCTTCGAGGGCGGCGGGCCGCACATCGACTTGCTGCGGCGGCTGTCGCACTGGCTGATGAAGCAACCGGATCTGGAGGAGGAAGCGCTTCGGCTGCTGGTGCGTGGGCGCGATCTCACGGTGCAGCGCCAGACCATGTCCGACACCGTCAGCGACGTCACGCTCACGACGCCGTCGGGCAAGACCCGCGCGCTCACGCTCGCTCCGGCCGAGCCGGGGGTGTGGCGCGCGACCATCGAAGCGAACGAGCTTGGGCTGTGGCGCGCGACCGACGGCACGCTCAACGCGCTCGCCAATGTGGGCCCCGCCAATCCGCGCGAATTCACCGAGGTCACCTCGACCACCGAGGTGCTGGCGCCGCTCGCGAACGCCACCGGCGGCGACGTCGTGCGGGTGGAGAACGGCAGCGGCGTGCATGTGCCGCGCATCGTCGCGGTGCGCTCGAGCGACGTCTACCACGGTGACGACTGGCTCGGACTGCGCACGCGCGAGGCGAGCGTGGTGCGCGGCATCGGCGTGCTGCCGGTGTTCGCCGGCTTGATCGGGCTCCTGCTCCTGGTCGGGAGTCTCGCCGCCACCTGGATGCGCGAAGGCCGCTGAAACGCGCGACACGCTGCAGTTGCGCCGCTCATTGTAAATAACAACCCGGAAACAAGGGAATTGCGCCGGCGGCGATTTCGTACAGCCGCAGGTTGGTGCTTCGCTCGGACCAAGCCATCGTCGTCCCGGCCGAGCGCAGCGAGAGCCGGGATCCATAACCACTGGCAGTGATTATGGATCCCCGCTTTCGCGGGGACGACCCGATGGCGAAATGATCCTCGGCTTCGTATCAACAACACGCACTCCCTCGTTCCCGCGGCGCGTTTCTGCGCCCGGGGTTTGCAACTTTGTTTCACTCACCCCGAATCGAGGGGTGGGCGGAGCGCCGAGAGACGTTCGGGTGCTCGGCGGAACACCCGTTGGGCCTGCACATGACGCGGCAGGCCAGGCGCCTAGCGAGGCGCCTTGCGTCCCATGACGCGGGACGCTCGCCTCTCGGCGCTCCACCGTGGCGGTTTTAGGCTCCCGGGGCCGCGCTTCTCTCACCGGCATTTGCGCCGGATCGGTTACAGCGAGCTCCTCGCACCCAGGTCGTAGTGCCTAGAGGGCGGGGTCCCTGCCTCCCGAGGCGCGCGGTTACGGACCGCCCGCCGCGGGACGCCACGCCTCGCTCCGCATTCAGGATCGTCTCTAGAGGCGATGTTCCCGGACTCGACATAAGCCCGGGAGCGGCCTATTCCAATGGCTTACGGATCGGATCGGCCATGTTTTGGCTGGTTCTGGACCGTCACGGCGAATTGGTCGTTTTGCTACGGCCCGTCATCAATATTGGCTACAGCCGACCGTAAATCTGTGGATTCATCGGTTGACGCGGCCGGGGTGTCGTTATGGCGGCACCCATGAAACCAAAATCACGCCCCCGCAGCCGAATCAAAGACTGGGCGGCTCTCTTTCGCGCCCTCGCCAGATTTGTAAGCGCCTGCGCTTGGTTTCTGTTCGCGCTGGCGTGGCTGCTTGGACTGTTGGGCTAGTTTTCTTCGGCGCGGCATTGCTCGTCGGTGCAGTTGAAACGAGTGCAAGGGATGTTAGCTATGTTGAACCCCGGCGAGGGGGCGGAGAAATCGCCATTGAAGCGATAAGCCCGTTCGCAAAAGCGCGTAATACGCTCCCTATCAAAAATGTCCGTGTAGATCGCTTCGGCGAGGACATACAGTGTTTGCTCTTCGCGCTGCCCGGCCAAAATTGTGTCCGTTGGCCAAAAGCAAGTGCCGCCAAATTTATTCTGCTTCGGTCCCACGACGAGACTGATTTCAGACCATCGTTTTTGCAGAACTATTACCTTTTTAAGATCGTAGGGATCTACAATTGTCTCTTTGCCGGTGACCGTGCCGCATCCCAAGCCGAAAGCACCATATTTGATAGGTGTAATACCCATATTCTCCCAATTTGGCAGAGCCCACCAATCTTTTGGAGAGCGCTCTGGAAGTGGACGCCACCAAACATCTTTGACGTACATGAAGGCGCGTTGAATTTCTTTGTTTGTCGCGAGCGTGTCCTTGAGAGTGCCATCAGTTTTTTCCAGAGTGAGCCATTGCAAAATGGCTACGCCCACAGCCGCAGCAGTAGCAAGAAAGATGCCTATGGTGGCCCATACTATAGGATCGCGAAGGGCGCTGCGTTTTTGTTGTTGTGTTTTATCTTGGGGTCGTTTGGGATTGTTCGTATTCGCCAAGATAGCTGCGATGATAATCCCAACCAAAGAAACGATAAGAGACGTGCGGCCATTACCGCTCTGGCGTTGGTTATCGGATGGGTCGCTGGTGTTTATGGTACAATCCTCATTTTGCCAGGTGTTGCGGAATTAACAGCCTTCAATCGCCGTTCCGAAGATGTCCGCGTTCTCCCGATTGTTGTATCGGAACTGAAATTCCGCAACATAGAGCGGCATGTATTTGGCGCTGACCTTGTGGAAGCTTCCGACGATCCCGCGTTTGAAGATGGACCAAAAGCCCTCAATCGTGTTCGTGTGGATTGCGCCAACAACATATTGTCGTATGCCGTGATCGACGGTGCCGTGCGGATAATCGGTCAGCCCGTCATAGACGCGGCTCTGATCGGTCGCGAGCAAACTGACCTTATGCGAAACGGTTTCACGAACGAAAGCTTCGGCGGCTTGTTTGGTGATGTGCTGCAAGACGCGAGTGACAACGCTTCCTTTGCGGCTGACCGCGCCAATGATCGGGGTTTTACCGCGAACGCCGCCGACAATACCGCTCTTGCCGCCGTGCTTGTTGATGCTCTTGCCGCCGATATAGGTTTCATCGACCTCTACAATGCCGCCAAGCTTAGTCTCAGGCTCGATAAGAGCGGCCCTGATGCGGTGTGCCATATACCAAGCCGTTTTAAGCGAACCAAAGCCCATGTAGCGCCACAGCTGCCGCGCGCTGATGCCTTTCTTGCTGGTCATCATCAGATGCGTGACTTTGAACCAATCTCGCAGCGGCTTGTTCGTATTTTCGAAGATCGTCCCGGCAATGATCGAAAATCGATAGCCCGTAGAACCGCCGGGGGCGCATTGGGTGCATTGCCAATGCCACTTGCGGGTTTTGAGATCATAGACCTTGGGATTGCCGCAGCGCGGGCAATGCACGCCGTCTGGCCAACGCCTAGCCTTCAAGTAGGCTTTGCAGGCGTCCTCATCTCCGACCGGAAACATGGCGTCGAATTGAGCCGAGGTCATCTGATGGACCGGCTTTGGACGACGTGTAGCCATAAGAAGTCCCTCCCGACTGATGGAAGGACAATAACCCATGTCTAACCTTATGTCAAGTAGGGGAACATCGCCTCTCTAGAACACGCCCTCAATGAGCAAGGCTGCGAACCTTCTAGCATAGCCTCAATATGTAGTCAATAGGGTAGTTGGCATGTAGTCACAAAATTTATCGAGCCAGTGGACCCGGTGATGATCACCTGGCCTTTTCGATTTTCGTGACGGTGATCTGCCCGTTGATGCGATCGGCATCGAATCTGACCTTTTCGCCGACTTTCACTCGTTTGAGCATCGCCGGATCCTGCACGCGAAAGACCATCGTCATCCCTTCGTTCATGTCGAGCTTTTTGATCGGGCCGTGCTTAAGCGTGATTTTGCCGGCAGCCTCGTCGATCTTCGTCACCTGGCCGTTGACCATGGGAGCTTGAGCCAGGGTCACGCTCGCAAGCATCCCGCCCGAGAGGACGAGCATGCTCGCGGCCATGACGCTCATTTTTCGCATGTGTCGTCTCATTTTGGGCCTCTCACTTCACGATGATCTGGCCGAACATGCCCTTCTCATAGTGGCCGGGGATGAGGCACGCGAACTCGAATTGACCGCGCTTGGTGAACTTCCAAACGATCTCGCCGTGGCCGTGCGGCAGCAGGCGCTTTGCATTCGGATCGTCATGCTCCATGTCTGGATTCTTTTTCATCACCTGCGCGTGCTTGCGATTTTCAGCGACCGTAGCGAGGATGAATTCGTGATCCTCCTCGCCATCGTTTTGCAGAACGAAACGGACTTGTTCCCCTCTTCGCACTTCGATGCGCGCGGGCTCGAAACCCATCTTTCCGCTGCCCTCGAACATCTTGATGTTGACGACGCGCGCGGGCTTCTTGGGATCACCCGGCTCGCCCGCCGAGAAATGTCCGTGATCCTCATGCGCTGATGCCGGGCGCGGCATTGCGACATGCGTCGCCAAGATTGCCGCGGTCGCCGTCAGCAAGAGGCCAACGGCCGCGACGAGGCCGGTAAGTTTCAGCATGGCGACTTTTTCAATGTCCCTTGTGGTTACTTCCGGGTTTGACTGCCTTGGGCCCGGCATTGGGCTGGGCGGCGGGGCCGTTTCGGCGGGGCGATGGCGCGGATGAGTTCGCGACTTCGTACGCGACCGTGCCTTGCGGGTGCCGATAGTTGCCCGGGTCCTTGTAATCGTTGGCCGCAAGGCCTTCGCGGATCTTCATGACGGTGAACATGCCGCCCATCTCGATCGGCCCGAATTGGCCGAAGCCCGTCATCATCGGCAGCGTGTTTTCAGGCAGGGGCATCTCCATTGCGCCCATCTCAGCCATGCCCGTGCTTCCCATCGGCATGTAGTCGGGCACGAGCTTGCGGACCTGCCGCGTCACATCGCGCTTGTCGACGCCGATGAAGTTCTTGATGTCGTGTCCCATCGCGTTCATGGCGTGATGGGTCTTGTGGCAGTGGAAGGCCCAGTCGCCGGGGTTATCGGCAACCATGTCGAATGCCCGGATGACACCGACCGGCACGTCGATGGTCGTCTCGGGCCACTGCGCGCTCTCGGGCACCCACCCGCCGTCCGTGCAGCTCACCGCGCAGCGATGGCCGTGCAGGTGGATCGGATGGTTGGTCATGGTGAGATTGCCCATGCGCACCCGCACGCGGTCGCCAAGCCGCATCGGCATGGGATCGATGCCCGGAAACACGCGGCTGTTCCAGGTCCACATGTTGAAATCGGTCATCTCGGCGACCTTCGGCAGAGACGTGCCGGGATCGACGAGGTAGGCACTCATGATGAAGACGAAGTCGCGGTCGACGCGCCGAAACTTCAGGTCGCGCGGATGCACGACGAACATGCCCATCATGCCCATCGCCATCTGAACCATTTCGTCGGAATGCGGGTGATACATGAACGTCCCGCTGTGCTTCAGCTCGAACTCGTAGACGAAGGTCTGTCCCGGCTTGATGTGCGGCTGGGTCACGCCGCCGACCCCGTCCATTCCATTCGGCAGCAACATGCCGTGCCAGTGGACCGTCGTATGCTCCGGCAGCTTGTTGGTGACGAAGATGCGCACCTTGTCGCCTTCGACCGCCTCGATCGTGGGTCCCGGCGCCTGGCCGTTGTAGCCCCACAAGTTCACCTTCATGCCCGGCGCAAATTCGCGCACCACCGGCTCGGCCAGGAGGTGAAATTCCTTCCAGTCGCCGTTCATGCGCCAGGGCAAGGTCCAGCCGTTGAGCGTGACCACGGGTTGATAATCGGGCCCGCTCGTCGGAAAGATCGGCGGCTGCATCGCGGTGGTCTTGGTGCTCGGCGCTTCCGGGATGCTTGCCGCCTGCACGCGCCCGCTGACCGCGGTTGCGCTTGCCAGCACCGCGGCGGTGCCGAGAAAGCCTCTGCGTGAAATCATGGGTATTCTCCTTGTTCAACGCGCGCCGGCGTCGCCGGCGGATACCGCCAGGGGGTTTGCTCGTTCCTGTCTGTTGCCCGATCGGCCTCCGCCAGCGACGGCTGCCTTGAGGTCCACGGTTGCCAGCCAGAAATCGCGCTTGGCCTCGATGGTCGTGATCGTCGCCGCAATGCGCTGGCGCGCCTCCGCCAGCAGCGAAAACACGTCGATCAGCATCGCGTTGTAGCGAAGCAGCGTTTCGTCGGAGATGATCTTGCGCAGCGGCAAGACCTCGCGCTGATAATGGCCTGCGATCTCGTAGGTCGAGCGGTAGCCGCGGTAGGCATCGCGCGCCTCGGAGCGCGCATTGACCGCCAATGCGAGGAGCCGATTGACGGCCTGCATGTAGGTGGCCTCGGCCTGGCGCACGCGAACCTCGCCGAAGTCGAATATGGGGATTTGCAAGCGGATATCGAACCCGCGCATCAAATTGCGCTCGTCGACTCTCTTTTCCAGCTTATCGGCGTAGCCACCGTCGAGAATGTTGATGAAGCGGCTGGCTTGCGTGAGTCCGTAGGACTTCGCGAGCACGTCGAGCTCGATGCGGGCGATCTGCAGATCCACGCGCCGGGCGACCGCGTCCACCTCGATCCCTGCCAACGTTTGAACACGAGGCGGCACCGCCGGCAGCGCATTGGGAAGCTTGAAGTCGAGATTTACGCCGGAGAGGCCCATGGCGCGAATGAGCGCCTCGCGTTCGCTTGCCTCGCGCTGGCGCGCGGTTGCCAGTTGCGCGGTCAAATCGGCATAGAAGACCTGCTCGCGCGCTTGATCGAGCTTGTTCATTGCCCCGGTTTCCCCGAGGCGCGCGGCCAACTTGGTCGCGACTTCGGCCGCCGACTGCGATTCCGTCAGGAAGTGAATGAGCTCGCGTGCGGCAACGGCGCGATAATAAGCGCGCCGCGCTTCGTGGGCGACGCGGAGCGTCTCTTCGGCAGCGCGCAGCTGCGCTTGATGGAAGCGTTCCGCGGCAATCTCGGACCGCGCCGGCAAGGTCGCAAGCGCGATGATATTGGTGACGAGCTGCATCTCGCTCTCGAGCGCCGGGCCCGCCTGGATGCGGCGCCAGGAAAACGTTGGATTGGGCGGAAGGCTTTGTCCCACCCGTTCGGCATCGGCTATGGCGAGCTCGTCGTATGCCGCTTGCAGACCGCGGTTGTTGAGCAACGCGACCTGGACCGCCGCGTCGGCCGTGAGCACGCGCCCGAGAAGGCGGCGCACCCTGGCGCTCGCGGCTTCGGCCTCCTCGGGCGAGCGGATCGCAGCCGCGTCCTTGTTGAGCTCCTGCTGGGCGATCGTCGTGACGACGCCCATGCCCGCATCTGGCGAGAACCAGGTGCAAGCCGAAAGCAGCATCACCGGGCCGAGGCCCGCCAGAATGAGGACCGTGCCGAACTCGGGCCGGAATGCCCGCGTGACCGCCGGTCCGCCGGCGGCATCGGACGTCCGAAAGTGTAAGGACATGGACTCCTCAACTGTCGATTGCGGTCGGACGCGCAAGACCAACGGCCGCGCCCGCCAACTCCAACTACCGACAGTCAGACGATGGGAGGCCGGTTGATGCGCTCCGGACCGCGTCCGCTCAGGGCCTCACCGAGAGCCGGCAAGACTACAGAAGCGAGGCTGTCCAATCCGAAGCTGGGGACCGGCTCGCCGGGAATTGCAACGACGGAGAACAGCCCGCAACAGCTCGCCATTGGTCCCTTGCCATCATCGGCGGGGGCTTGCGGCGCGGTGCCGTCGTCATGGTGCTGATGGGTGGTGCCGTCAGCATGGACGTGAAGCTTGCCGCCATGTTCGTGCTTGCCGCCGTGATCGTGCACGCCGACGTGACCTTCGGTCAGGCAATGTGCGACGGCGGGATTGTCGGAAAGCGCAAAGGCAACGGCCGGCGCGAGGATGCAAAGCACGTAGAGCACGGCCAGAACGATCGCCGCTTTGACGCGAAGAGTTTTGGTCAAGGCCGACATCGCGCCTCGTAGCACTCAATGCGCCGAAGACATCCGATGCTTCGAGGATAGAGCATTACTTGTGGTTTGCAACGCATCCGTCGTGCGCCCGTGCAGAATTCGGAACGAGTTTGCGGCGGAAGCGTGGCAAACGATAGTGCGCTAGGCATGGTGGCATGCACTCGGCATCGTGCCATGCTAATACCGACTCGGGTGGCGACATGGGAGCAACGTCATGAATCGCATGGTGCTTTCGATTGTTCTCTTGCTCGGGTTTGCGCCAGCCTCGGCGCAAGAGCAACCCTACGCCGGATATGAGCAACGCCCGATCAAGGCCTTGTCAGCGCAACAGATCGCCGACCTAAAAGCGGGCCGGGGAATGGGACTTGCGCTTGCGGCGGAACTGAATGGATTTCCAGGCCCGATACACGTGCTGGAGCTTGCGGACAAACTGGGATTGACGGTGGAGCAGCGTGGCGCCGTCGACGCCTTGTACGCTGCCATGAAGGCCGCGGCCGTACCGATCGGCGAACGGCTGATCCGCGAGGAGGCCGAGCTCGACCGGCTGTTCGCCACCCGCTCGGTCACGCCGGTCTCGCTCGCGGCGGCGACCCGGGCGATCGGAGCGACGCAGGCGGAGTTGCGGAACGCGCATCTGGCCTATCACCTTTCGACGGTGGCGATTTTGACCCAGGAGCAGGTGCGGCGTTACGGAGAATTGCGCGGATACGCAGGGGTACAGCCGCACCACGGAAATCACTGACGCATCGCGGCGAGAGGGCAAAGCGAGCCATTCGGTCGGGCGGCCAAGATCGACTACTTCCCCACCGACCCTCCTGTCCCCTTCGGAACGATGGCCAGAAATTCCAACGGCTCTTGCGCGAGATTCTCGCCGGCATGTCGTTGCACGGGGACCCAGTCGATATCTCCCGCTCGCCGACGAAGTTCATCGGTGCGCCCGTCAGGATGAGTGTCGCGCAGGTATGCATCGGTCAACCAGACCACCAATCGCGCGCTCGTGATGTCATGCATCGGCGTCTTCTCGCCTGGCGCCATTCGGATGCGAACGACGACGATGGACTCATTCTCAAATTCGACCACGGCATTGGCAGGGCCGGCCTGAGGGATCGCGGCGCCGTGGGACGGCGTTGAGTGCGCGCCAGAATGTTGTGCCCTGCCGGGATCGGATCCGAAGGCGAGGAACAGGCAAGCGGCAGAGAGCCAAAGCTTTGTGAGCGTACGTTTCATGGCGCGTCCTGTTGCTCGGCGACTATCGTTTGACCTTCGCGTCGATCGACCGTACGAGTTGAAGCGAACTTCAAGTCAAGGAGATTCTTCATGCGCGGGATGAGTATCGGGGAGGTGGCGCGCAAGATGGGGCTGAGGTCCTCAGCCATTCGTTACTATGAGAAGCTCGGCCTGATCCCGAAAGCACCGCGGCTGAGCGGACGCCGGCGCTACGACGAACGCGTGCTGGAGCGGCTGGCGATGGTCCGATTTGCCAAGCACGTGGGTTTCAGCATCGCCGAGATTAAGGTGCTGTTACGCGGGGTCGACGGCCGTCCGCCACCCGAGCGGTGGCGTAAGCTCGCCGCCGAGAAAGTCGCGCAGGTCGACGCATTCGTTGTGCAGGCCCGAACGATCCGAAAATTGCTGTCCGAATCGCTGGACTTCCAGTGTCCGAAATTGGTGGAACGCGGTCGTGCCTTGCCCGCCGCAAGCGCACGTCCAGCGTTGCGCCTGAAGCATCCCGCCAGGTCGGCTCGTTCAGACTAAGTGCCGGCGTCGGTTAGGCAACAAAAAGCCCGGCCGCGAAGCTGGGCTCTTTGTTTTCCTGCCGATAGACTCAGCAGAACACGCAGGCTGCGTAGACGACACCGGTTGTCGCAAGCAGCCCAAGGGCGATCAGAACAAGTTTCATGATCTGCCTCCTACGAGACTGCAGCATAGCTTCGGCTCCGCCAGGTCGCAATCCGCCGTATCGTCGCGGGGTCATCAGGCGATGGTTCGCATCCCGGAAGCCCGAGCTAAAGTGCTGCGTCTGCCGATGAACCCTAGGCGGCCATCCGCTCACGCCAAAGCCAGCGACTCACAGCGACGGCGGCGAGCATGCCTGCCAACTGGGCGGCGATGAACGCCGCGACGCCGGCCGGCGCGATCCCCGCAAACGTATCGGACAGCGAGCGGGCAATGGTGACGGCGGGATTGGCAAACGATGTTGAAGCCGTGAACCAATAGGCCGCCGTGATGTAGAGGCCAACGGCGTAAGCAACGGCCTCCGGCCGCCGCGCCACACAGCCGAAAACGGTCAGCAGAAGGCCAAAGGTCGCGACCGCTTCCGCCAACCATTGTCCTGGACCCGTGCGCTGCGTGATCGAGAACTGCCATATCGGCAGTTCGAACATGAGATGCGCCGCCCACACGCCGACGAGGCCCCCGAACACCTGCGCTACGATGTAAACGACGGCCATCGACCAGGCCAACTCGCCGCGCAAGGCGAAGGCAAGACTTACGGCGGGGTTGAAGTGCGCGCCCGACAGCGGACCGAATACCAGGATCAAGACGGCGAGGATCGCGCCGGTCGGCAGCGTATTGCACAGGAGTGCGAGCGCGTCGTTACCGCCCGCGAGTTTTTGCGCCATGATGCCGGAGCCGACGACCGCCGCGAGCAGAAAGGCGGTCCCCAACCATTCGCAAAATGCGCGCTGCGGCAGCGCGGGCATCAGCTCGGCTCTTTCGCCTTCGCCGTTGCGCCGTCCATGCGGCCGATTTCCTCGAGCCGCCGTTGCAAACTCAGCCCATCGAGGCTGCGGATCGGCAGCGCCGTGAAAACTCCAATGCGCTGATGCAGCATCCGGTACGCATCCTTGAACGCAAGGGCGATCTCAGCCGCCGAGCCTTTGGCTTCGGCTGGATCGGGAACGCCCCAGTGCGCCGTCATCGGCTGGCCGGGCCACACGGGACACACTTCGCCCGCCGCGTTGTCGCAGACGGTGAAGGCAAAATCGAGCGCAGGCGCGCCAGGCTTGGCAAACTCATTCCACGACTTCGAGCGAAAGCCTGACGTGTCATAGCCGAGACTCTGCAAGAGTTCCCTCGTGTGCGGGTTCACTTTGCCCTTCGGCTGGCTGCCCGCGCTGTAGGCACGGAATTTACCGGCGCCGAGCTTGTTCAGGATGGCCTCGGCCATGATCGAGCGCGCCGAGTTGCCGGTGCAGAGAAACAAGACGTTGAACGGATGGGCCATCGCTACCTCCTGCAACGCGAACTATCGGGGATCATCCAAGCGCCGTTGCGCGCCGGCGCGCAGGTTGGAGAGGATCGCGCTCGTGAGCACCGAGGCGTGGGTCAGCGGCAGCAGGTGGTTTGCGCCTTCCACCACGGTGCGCGCGCTCCCCGGCATGATCGCGTGCAGCGCGTCGACCAGGGAACGCATGGGGCGCGGGCTATCGCTGCCACGCACCAGCAGCGTGCGCACTTCCAACGCGGAAAGGCAGGCTCTGCCGGGATCGGCCGCAAACGAGGCTTGCCAGTCGAGCACGATCTTGTCGGCCGCCTTCAACATGTTCGCGCGGGTGCCTGCGGGTAATCCCGCCCAAGCATCATTGCCCATCCAAAAACCGACAAAGCGACGCATCGCCAACTCGCGCTCGCCGCGAGCCAGCGTCGATACGAATTCATCGCGGACGCGGCAAAATTCAAGGTACGAGGTCCAATCACCTACATATTTCAGCGCGGCGAAAAACACCGGGTCGATCAAGGTAAGGGACTGGACCCGTCCCGGATCTGCCAGCGCCAGGTGCAACGCCAATACGCCACCGTATGAGTGGCCCACCAGATGAAACGTGTCGGCACAGCATTGCAGCAAGGGCTCGATCGCGCGCAGTTCCGCCTCGAGGCCGAACGAGGCATGGCAAGGCCAAGCCGCAGAGCTACCGTAGCCGATCAAATCCGGCGCGATACAGCGATAGCTCGACTGCAAGGCGCCCTTGGTGTGGCGCCATAATGCGCCGCTGCTCGCCGACCCATGCAACAGGACCACCGTTTCACGACCGGTGCCGACGTGCGCCGATCTGACGTTCGCGCAAATTGGCGCTTCGCAGCCCATATGCCTCGTCTCCCCGGGTCACGAGACCATGACGTTCCATTCGCTGCGCTAGGTGTTGCAGCAGGCAGCCGTGGCAGCGGCGGATTGTCGGACACGCACGCCTTGGGCCACGCGCGGGTCTTTTTCGACGCTCACGCCATAGTCGGTGCTCTCGCCCGTGGTGAAGAACGTCTCCCAGGAAATCCCCGCGGGATCGTCGATCCATGATTTTTCGGACTTGGCGTAGCAACAGGTCGTCTGTCCCTGCTCCAAGACCGTTCCACCAGCTTGGCGCAGACGCGCATAGACATCGCCCAGCTCGTCCTTGCTTTCGACCTGGATGCCGAGATGATCGAGCCCCGGCTGCTTGCCGCGCGTCGAGATCGCGAAATTCACGCGCGGGTCGTCCAACATCCATTTCGCATAATCGGCCTTGACCACGCTGGGTTGCGTGGCGAACAGCGCCGAATAGAAGCCGATCGAATGTTCGAGGTCTTCGACGCCGACATGAACATGTATGCGCTTCATGGCATGTACTCCCTATGCCGCAGGTAACGGCTGGTATCCGATGCGCTCCATCATGGCTTCAAAATACTCCCGGACCTTTTGCGGGAAACGAAGCCCTTTGACGACGGCAGCAGATCGAAGCAATGGCAGGATGCGAATATCGTCGAGAGAGAGTTTACCGTTGACCGCCAACGGGCTCTCGATCAATCGATCGAGTTTCTCAAGTTCAGGTATTAACGCGTCGATGTGCTCACGAGTCTTGGCTCGCAGCTCGACGAAATCTCCAAGCTGCTTGCGCTTGCGCACGACATAGTGATCGAGCGCGGCGACCGTGCCAAACTCCGGCAGGCCAAGCAGTGGATAGCGCGGCCACGTCAGCGGCACCGTCTTGGCAACGATTGTATCCGCACATGCAGCAATTTCGCTGCGTTCCGGGCCAGTCAGAACAGGATCGCCAAGACCGTCGACGTAGCCAACCATATCCATGCTTTCCAGCATGGGCTGCCCGTCGTCCTTCACCAAAATCGGAACAACACGTTTACCCACGAGGCGGAACATCGTGTCGGAATCATCTTCGAAAACGACTGTCTCCTGTAAATGCAGGCGCTTGAGTGCGGCCGCCATGCGCACGCGAAAACAGATCGAGCAGTGTTCGAACAAATAAAGTCTCATGTCACCGGCTCCTTGCGACGAGCCGGAGCCGGAGCGCGTTTCATGCGTGCCGGCACGCATCGACCGGCACGGCCCTGGCAGCAGTTCTCGGTCAAGTAGCCCAGCAGTTCGTTCATCGTGTCGTATCGCGCGGCGTAGATCATCGAACGACCGTCACGCCGCACCGACACGAGACCGGCTCCACGCAGTCGGTCAAAGTGAAACGTCAACGTATTCGGCGCGAGCTTGAGTGCCGCCGCCACTTGGCCCGCCGGCAGACCGTCCGGTCCCGCCTGCACCAGGAGCCGGTAGACATCGAGGCGATTGTCCTGCGCGAGCGCGGCCAATGCGGCCACGGCATTTGACTTTTCCATATTTCAACGAATATAGAATTATCGCTCGCCTGTCAACAATTGTTTCGAGAATCATTGAAATGAGAATTTCATGCCCGCGCTGACCGGACGAGCCTTGGTCGCTGCGATGTGTCTGGGCCAGGTCGGCAGCCTGCTTCCCCACGTCGTCGTCCCCGCCATCATGGCGCAGCATCTGATGCCGCTCTGGCACCTCAGCGCAGCGCGGGCTGGACTCATGGCGAGCGCCTATGCGTTCGGCTACATGCTGGCGGTTCCGGTGCTCACCACGCTCACCGACCGTATCGACGCGCGTCGAGTATTGATGGTTGGCTCGGCCTCGAGCGGCATCGCCACCGCGTTGTTCGGCTTGATCGTCGATGGTCTTTGGTCGGCGACTTTGATCTGGGGTCTTGCCGGGATCGGGTTTGCCGGCGCCTACATGCCGGGCCTGAAGGCTCTCGCCGACAGGCTTCCCGCCGGCGACTTGTCTCGCAGCATCACGCTCTATACCGGCAGCTTCTCGATCGGCGTCGGTCTCTCGTTTCTCGTGTCACAACTCGTTGCGGACGCTGCTGGCTGGCGCGCGGCCTTTTATGTCACGAGCGCTGGGCCGTTTATCATGGTTGCCGTGTGCCTCTGGCTTGCGCCATGCAAACCGGCACCTGCGCACGGACACCTCCTCGATTTCCGGCCGGTTCTGCGCAATCGCGCTGCGCTCGGCTACATTCTCGGCTACGGCGCGCATTGCTTCGAGCTTTACGGCATGCGCACCTGGATCGTCGCCTTCTGGGCCTTTGTCGTGGCGCAAAGCGACGACGGCGCGTTCGTGGGTCCTATCACCGTAAGCGTCATCGTCACGCTGCTGTCGCTGCCCGCGAGCGTGCTCGGCAACGAAGCGGCCTTGCGCTTCGGTCGACACCGCGCCATTACGGCCGTCATGGTCGCGTCGGCGGCCGTCGCATTGGCAATCGGCCTCAACGTGGGATCCTCGCCTCTGCTGTTGCTCGCGCTCGTCCTCGTCTACGGCTTCACCATTCCCGCCGACTCGGGCGCACTGACCTCCGGCACGACCGCAAGCGCCGCGCCGGCCTATCGCGGGGCGACGCTGGCACTGCATTCGACGGTGGGATTCGGCCTTTCGGCGCTGGGGGGCTGGGGCGCCGGTATAGCACTCGATGCCGCCGGAGGGCCGGAGCAGCCGGCAGGATGGTCCGCCTTGTTCGCACTGCTCGCGGCAGGAGTCCTTTTCGGTCCCATCGCCCTACGATGGTCGCGGCAAGGACGCGTAGTTACGTCATAGCCCCAAGGTCAATGGAGCGGTTCCTTGACGTTGGCGGCTTCGGTCGGAAGTCGCGCAGGCCTCAGTCCTTTCTGAACAACCCGATCACGACCAAGAGAATCACCGCCCCGATAACGGCGTTGATGATCGCCGCGATGACGCCGCCGACGAGAACAAATCCGACCAACGGCAAGAGCCAACCGGCCAGGACGGCGCCGATGATGCCGACTACGATGTTACCAACGAGTCCAAAACCGTATCCTTTGACGATTAGGCCCGCCAGCCAGCCCGCCACCGCGCCGATGACCAACCAAATTATGAGAGCCTCAATTGTCATGAGCGTCCCTCCGCGTTTCGCCGACACCAGTCCGGCAACTCATTTTGCCTTGCCATTTCATTTTACATAAATTACGCATGAATTAAAATGCGTGGGCCATCGATTCTGATATCTAGAACATGATAACTGGAGCTCAGATGCGGGCCGCGCGGGCGCTGCTCGAGATCGATCAACGCGAACTCGCCCAGCGCTCGGGTCTCTCGCTGCCCACGATCCAGCGCATGGAAGCGAGCGAGGGGGTCATCAGGGGAAATGTCGACTCGTTGATGAAGCTCGTCGATGCGCTTGCGGCCGCAGGCATCGAATTGATCGGGGAAGGCGCGGTCAGTCACGCCGGTGGGCGTGGTGTGCGGCTGAAGCGGTGAGGGCACAGAATTGCGCTGCGACTATCCATGCGCTGGCGCGCTGGTGCGCCAACGGGGGAATAACTGATGGTGCTTCTGGCACTGGCGTGTGCCGCCGTCCTCCTCTCGACGACCGCGCTTGCCGTCGTGGTCCCCGATGAGGCTCGCGCGGGGCTCATCGTCTACGGCGTTTGTCTGATCGCGTCGCTCGCGTTGTTCTCGATCGCGCTGCTCGCTCTGCTCGGCATCTCTGATCGTCCCTCGGCCGCCACCCTTCCGTTGGGAATCCCGTGGCTTGGAGCGCATTTCCGTCTCGATGCGCTGTCGGCCTTTTTCCTCGCTGTCGTCAATCTCGGCGCGGCCGCGGCTAGCCTATTCGCGCTCGGATATGGTCGCCATGAGGATGCCCCGCGCCGGGTGCTGCCGTTCTATCCGGCGTTTCTCGCCGGCATGAGCATCGTGGTGCTCGCCGACGACGCGTTCACTTTTCTGGTGTCGTGGGAATTCATGTCGTTGTCGTCGTGGGCGCTCGTCATGGCGCATCATCGCGTCGGCGACAACGTCCGCGCAGGATACGTTTATTTGATCATGGCGAGCTTCGGGACGCTCGCGCTGCTGCTCACCTTCGGCTTGCTGGCGGGCGCCGACGGCGGTTATGCCTTCGCCGACATCCGCGGAGCGCATCCCTCAACGGCGGTTGCCACCTCCATTTTGATCCTTGCGCTGATCGGCGCCGGTTCCAAAGCCGGCCTCGTGCCGCTGCACGTCTGGTTGCCGCTCGCGCATCCCGCGGCGCCCAGCCACGTCTCGGCGCTGATGAGCGGGGTGATGACCAAAGTCGCTGTCTACGGCTTCGTGCGCATCGCGTTCGACCTCATCGGCACGCCCGCCTGGTGGTGGAGCATGGTGGTGCTGGCGCTCGGCGGGATCACCGCGGTCATGGGCGTGCTTTACGCGCTCATGCAACACGACCTCAAGCGGCTGCTCGCGTATCACACCGTGGAGAACATCGGGATCATTTTCATCGGACTTGGCCTCGCGCTCGCCTTCAAGGCACACGGCATGGCATGGGCGGCTGCGCTCGCGCTGACGGCCGGCCTGCTGCATGTCTTCAACCATTCGATCTTCAAGAGCCTGCTGTTTTTCGGCGCCGGGGCGGTGCTGACAAGCACCGGGGAGCGCGACATGGAGCACCTCGGGGGCCTCATCCATCGCATGCCGCAGACGGCTTTCGTTTTTCTCGTCGGCTGCGCCGCGATCTCGGCGCTGCCGCCGCTCAACGGCTTCGTCTCCGAATGGTTGACCTTCCAGGCGATTTTGCTCAGTCCACGGCTTCCCTCCTGGGGACTCAAGCTGCTGGTGCCGGCGGTGGGCGCGCTGCTTGCGCTCTCCGCGGCGCTTGCCGCGGCCTGCTTCGTCAAGGCATTCGGCGTGACCTTTCTCGGCCGAGCCCGCACGCCCGCGGCCGAGCGCGCGCGCGAAACCGATCGCTTCTCTCTCGCCGCAATGTTCTTCTTCGCCGCGCTCTGCCTGGTTGCCGGCATCCTGCCCGGCTTCTTCATCGATGCACTGGCGCCGGTGACGGAGGGTCTGGTGGGCGACCGCATGCCGGTGCAAGGAAGCGTCGATTGGCTCTCGATCGTGCCGATTGCGGAGAGCCGCAGCTCCTACAACGGTCTCTTGGTCTTCACGTTCATGGTCCTATCGGGCGCGCTCGCTGCCTGGGCGATCCACCGGCTGGCGTCCGACAAGTTGCGCCGCGCGCCACCCTGGGACTGCGGATATCCCGATGCAAACCCTGCGACCCAGTACACCGCGTCGAGCTTCGCGCAGCCGATCCGCCGGGTTTTCGGTACCGTCGTGTTTCACGCCCGCGAGCACGTCGAGATCCCGCCGCCAGGCGATGGGCGGCCGGCGCGGCTCACGGTGGAATTGCGCGATCCCGTTTGGGACGCGCTCTACGCGCCAATCGCTGGCGGCATCGCTTTTGCTGCCGACAGGCTCAATCATCTGCAGTTCCTGACCATCCGACAATTCCTCAGCCTGGTCTTCGCCGCGCTCGTGCTGCTGTTGCTGGTGCTTGCGATATGGCCGTGATTTTCGATTTCGGCGTGCAGGGCGCGCAGATGCTGCTGGTGCTGCTGCTGGCGCCGCTGCTCACCGGCTTCACGCGCAAGGTGAAGGCCCGCCTCCTGCTGCGGCGAGGGCCGCCGCTCGTCCAACCCTATCGTGACCTGGTGCGACTGATGCGCAAGGAGGTGGTGCTCGCGGACAACGCCTCGTGGCTGTTCCGAGTCAATCCCTACCTCATCTTTGCCGCCACTTGGGTGGCGGCATCGCTGGTGCCGACCTTCCGCACCGGACTCCTGTTTTCCTGGTCCGCTGATCTCATTGCTATCGTGGCGCTCCTCGGCAGTGCCCGCTTCTTCCTGGCGCTGGCCGGGCTCGATGTCGGAACCAGCTTCGGCGGCATCGGGTCGAGTCGAGAGGTGATGATTGCCTCGCTGGCGGAACCGGCGATGATCATGATCATCTTCACGCTCGCGCTGATCGCCGGTTCGACGCAGCTCTCGACCATGGCGGGTTTTTTGGTTTCGTCCGCGGTGGGGCTGCGGGTGTCGCTGGGCCTTGCGCTGCTCGCCTTGATCATGGTGGCGATCGCGGAGAACGCGCGCATTCCAGTCGACAATCCGGCGACCCACCTCGAATTGACCATGGTGCACGAGGCCATGGTGCTCGAATATTCCGGTCGGCACTTGGCGCTGATCGAGCTTTCAGCGTCATTGAAGCTCTTGCTCTACATTTCGCTGATCGCTTGTCTGTTCGTGCCCTGGGGCTTGGTGCCGTCAGGCGCCGGACTTGGACTGCTGGCGATCGGGCTCGTTGCCTACATCGCCAAGCTTATCGTCGCCGGTGCGCTGCTCGCGCTCTTCGAGACATCGATTGCCAAGATGCGCGTGTTCCGCGTGCCGGAATTCCTGGGCGCCGCGCTGATGCTCGGTTTGCTCGCGACGCTTCTGCTGTTCGTCTCGCGGAGCCTGTGATGCGCGGCCTGACGTTCGACATCGCTCACTTGCTCGCGGGTACGCTGGTGCTGGTGAGCTTTCTCGAGCTCTATCAGGACCGGCTCTATGCGCTGCTCAACATGTTCGCGTTGCATGCGTTGGTGTTGGCGCTCTCGGTGGCGTGGCAGGCCTATATCCAAGATGCGCCGCACCTCTACGTGACCGCGGCAATTGCGCTCATCTTCAAGGCGATCATCATTCCCGTTGCGCTTCATCGCATCATCGTGCGGCTCGGTATTCACCGCGAGATCGAAAAGGTGGTCGGCGTGGGCTCTGCCATGCTGCTGGGCATGGGCCTGGTCGCGCTTTCGATGGTGGTGATGCTGCGCGTGACGGCCGAGGCCGACCCGCTCGCGCGCGAAGATCTGGCGTTCGCGCTCGCGGTCGTACTGCTCGGCCTCTTGATGATGGTGACGCGGCGGAACGCCGTAAGTCAGATCGTCGGCTTCATGTCGCTCGAGAACGGTCTCGTGCTTGCCGCGACCGGCGCCAAGGGCATGCCGCTGGTGGTCGAGATCAGCATCGCCTTCTCGATCCTCATCGCTTTCATCGTCATCGGCATTTTCCTGTTCCGCATCCGCGAGCGCTTCGACACGGTCGACTTGCAGGCGCTCGATCAATTCCGCGGAGAGCGCGGATGACGGGACTGTTCGAACCGGTCACTGCCGTTCTCGCAATTCCCGCGCTGGCGGCGGCGCTGCTCGCGGCGCTGACGGCATATCGGCTGACGGCGACGCTCAATGTAATAGCGACGTTCCTAACCTTCCTCGCCGCGGTCGCGCTGTTCTTCGGCCGCCCGTCGCCGACCCCGTATCTCCTGGTGGATGACCTCAACAACGTCTTCATCGTGCTGACCACATTCGTCGGCTTCACAACCAGCGTATTCAGCGCGAGTTATATCGGCCACGAGCTCGAGATCGGCCGGCTCACGCCGAGGTTCCTGCGCTTCTACCACGCCATGTATCAGCTGCTGATGTTCGCGATGAATCTCGCGCTCGTCGCCAACAATATCGGCATGATGTGGGTGGCGATCGAGCTCGCGACGCTGACCACGGTGCTCATGGTCGGCATCTATCGCACCCACGAGGCGCTCGAAGCGGCGTGGAAATACTTCATCCTTGGCAGCGTCGGCATCGCGCTCGCGCTGTTCGGCACCATCCTGGTCTATATGGCGGCGCGCCCTGTGCTTGGAGAGGGACTCAACGCCATGGTGTGGACCGTGCTGGTCACCCGCGCCGGGGCCTTCGATCCGGCGCTGCTCAACGTCGCCTTCGTGTTTCTGCTGCTCGGCTACGGCACCAAGGTCGGGCTCGCGCCCCTGCACGCCTGGTTGCCCGATGCCCATGCCGAGGGTCCCACTCCGATATCGGCGGTGCTCTCGGGACTCCTCCTCAACGTCGCGCTCTATGCCTTGCTGCGGTTCAAGATGCTGCTCGCTCTCAATCCCGCCGCGCTGGCACCGGGTCCGCTGATGGTGACCATGGGGCTCATCTCGCTCGTTTTCGCGGCGTTCATGCTCTACCGCCGGCGCGACATCAAGCGCATGTTCGCCTATTCGTCGATCGAGCATATGGGCATCATTACCTTTGCCTTCGGCATGGGCGGCCCGCTTGCGAACTTCGCCGGCCTCCTGCACATGACCATGCATTCGCTGACGAAATCGGCGATCTTCTTCGCGGTCGGTCATATTGCCCAGGTCAAGGGGACCCAGCGCATCGCTGACATGGGCGGGCTTACCGAGACCAATCCGGTGCTCGGCTGGGGCTTGGTGCTCGGTGTTGTCGCCATTGCCGGATTTCCTCCGCTCGGCATCTTCATGAGCGAGTTCCTGGTGGTGACGTCGACATTTGCGCGCGAGCCCTGGCTGGCGATCGTCCTGGTGTTGGGCATTCTGATCGGCGTCGCCGGGCTGTTCCTGCGATTGAACACCATCGCATTCGGCAACCCCCGCGGCGCCACGGCGAAGGCCGAGGCCTCCTATGTGCCCATGTTTGCGCATCTCGCGCTCGTATTCGTGGCGGGCATCTACATGCCGCCGGTGATGGTCACTTGGTTTCAGAACGTGGCGAAGCTCTTGGGATAGAAGCTCTTGGGATAATCGATGGCGACGCTGCTCGACACGATCGAAGGCAAGACAATCCCGGAACATCGTCCGTGGCCGCGGCTGGTGGTGGACGAGGACGGCTGGCGCTTCGCTGCAAGCCAGCTGTCCGCAGGATCTTGGACGCTGCTGGGCCTGTGGGGTGACATCGGCGAGGTGCACATGGCGGTGCTCGACGAGGGCGCGCGCGGGATCGCGGTCGTCACCATTCCATGTCCGGACGGACGTTTTCCATCCGTCGGGGCGGTCCATCCTCCGGCCATTCGCCTAGAGCGTGCGGTGCGCGATCTTTACGGGCTCGAACCGGTCGGCTGCCCCGACACGCGGCCGTGGCTCGATCTCGGCTTTTGGGATGTGCAGCACCCGCTCGGAGAGCGCCGCAACGCTGCGGCGGGGCGCGCACCTTACCCCTTCCTGCCCACCGCCGGCGAGGGCCTGCACCAGATTCCCGTCGGTCCGGTTCATGCCGGCATCATCGAGCCCGGGCATTTCCGTTTTACGGCTAACGGCGAGACGGTGGTTCGGTTGGAGCAGCGCCTTGGTTACGTGCACAAAGGCATCGAGGCGTTGATGGCGGGCGCCAGTCTCGACACGGCGGCGCGCCTGGCAGGGCGCACCTCGGGCGACAGCACGGTCGCTTACGCGCTTGCTTTTGCTCATGCGGTCGAGGCGGCGATCGACGTCGAGGTTCCACCCCGTGCCATCTATCTGCGGGCGCTGATGGCAGAGCTCGAACGCCTCGCCAATCATTTCGGGGATATCGGGGCCATCTGCAACGATGCGTCGTTCTCGCTCATGCACGCCCAGTGCGGCATCCTGCGCGAAAAGACGTTGCGCGCCGCGCAGTCGTGCTTCGGCCATCGGCTGATGATGGACGCCGTAATGCCGGGCGGCGTCGCGCGCGATCTCGGTCCGAGCTGTGTCACCGAGGTGGCCGCGTTGCTGGAGGAGATCAGGAAATTGTTTCCGCGACTCGTCGAACTCTATGACAATACCGCGTCACTGCAGGATCGCACCGCCACCACCGGAGTCCTACGCGGCGAACTGGCACGGCAATTCGGCGCTGGCGGCTACGTCGGGCGTGCCAGCGGCCGCGCCTTCGATGCGCGCAAGACGCCCGGCTATCCGCCCTACGATCGGCTCGATTTCGAGGCCCCCGTGTTCGAGGCCGGTGACGTCAACGCCCGCGTCTGGGTGCGCATTCGCGAGGTCGAGCAGAGCCTCGCCTTAATCGATCAGATCTTGCGAGGTCTGCCCGCAGGCGCGGTTCGAGTCGCGATCGATCCGGGTGATGCGGTGCGCGAAGGGCTTGGAATGGCGGAAGCGTTTCGCGGTGACGTGCTGGTGTGGATGCGACTCGAAGGCGGCCGCGTCGCGCGTTGTCACCTGCGCGATCCGTCCTGGTTTCAATGGCCGCTGTTGGAAGTTGTAATCGAGGGCAACATCGTCGCCGACTTCCCGCTGTGCAACAAGTCATTCAACTGCTCGTATTCCGGTCACGATCTCTAAGGTCACGACATGCGCAGGATTTTGTTCGACAGCCTGATGCGCCGTCCCCTGACCGAAGCAGCGCCGGCTAAGGACGACGAGATGCTTGCCGAGTTGGGCGCCAGCGTCGAGCGTGCGGCGCGGCGGCGTTTGGGGCGCAGTCTCTCGATTCGGGAGGTTGATGCCGGCTCATGCAACGGATGCGAACTCGAGATCCACGCGCTCAACAATGCCTTCTATGATCTCGAACGCTTCGGGCTGCACTTCGTGGCGTCGCCGCGTCACGCTGACGTGCTCCTGGTGACCGGGCCGGTCACCAGGAACATGCGCGAGGCGCTCGAGCGCACGTATAATGCCACGCCTGATCCCAAATGGGTGGTCGCGGTCGGAGACTGCGCGGTCGACGGCGGTATTTTTTCCGGCAGCTACGCGGTCGTTGGCGGGGTCTCTGGCGTCGTGCCGGTCGACCTACATATTCGCGGCTGCCCGCCCCAGCCGACGCAATTGCTCAAGGGGCTGCTGACGTTACTCGAACCGACCTGACTAGATCACCACAAGACTATCGAGGCGATGTCGGGATTTCGGCTCGGCCAGGCGAACGCCCTAGCTTTTTGCGACCCGATGGCGGGTGGCTTGAAAGTGCCAAAGCGCCGCGAAAACGAGGAGCGCCGAAACGACGGCGGAGATCAGGCAATAACTACAGAGTTCGCGGATAAAGCGCAGCTGCAGGTATATAAAGTACATCGAAGAAATGGCGCCCATGGCGGCGTAAAGAATCGCACGCAAGCGCAAGCTCCGCGCGAACGGCTCGAACACGAGACGCACTGCCAATGCGAACATGTACAAAAAATAGATGAAGCCGAAATAGGACATCGGCACGCCGAAGACGCGCGAATACGGGCTGTTAACGACGGCGTTGCATCCGTCGAGGATCGGACACCACAGCGACTGGCCGGTGTAGTTGCCGTGGGCCACATAGAGCGCTGCCGCGATGCCGATGAGCGCGAGCGCGAGCATGGAGTAGGCCGGGAGGGTGACCTTCCCACTCCTGGATAGTTGAGCCGCCTTCTCCGCCGCGTATGTCATTGCCCAAGTCAATCAGGGCCAAGTCAATCAGGCCCAAGTCAATCAGGCCAAGTCGGTCCGCCAGCTCTCCTTTTCTAGGTGATGGGAAAATCCAAGGACGCGCTTTGACCTGGATCAAGTTTCCAACCGTTTGTCCGCTGTGCCGTCACGCGCTCTGCCGTGGGACGTGTCGAAGCCGGAATGTTGATTTTTTGCAACACGCCAGATGAATCGCGACTGAACCGCGACACGGCCTAAATCGTGGCAATGTTACATTGTTACTAAAGCGGCAAGCACGTACCGGCAGAATGGTTCTGCCGCGGCGTGAGACGCGTGCAGCGTGACGACCATGCGTTGGTTCCGGTCGCGTAAAAGAGCGGGTTCGTATCTGGCGCTGTTTGCGCTGGCGTTCCAGCTCGCGGTTTCGTTCGGCCACGTGCATCTCGAGCGCATCGCGCCGCCTTCAATGGGGGCGAGCGCGCTCGCCCACGCGCAGCCGTCGGCCGCGGACCTCAACGCGCCTTCCAATCCAGCCGGTCGCGAAGACCTCGCGGACGACTGCTGCCCGATCTGCACGCTGATCCATCTCGCCGGAGCACTGGTGCCGGCCGAGATGCCGTTGTTGGCTCTGCCGACCGTTGTCGGCCGGCTGCGGCTCGAGGTCGCCGCTGAATTTGATCTGACGCCATCACACGCCGCGCTGTTCCGCGCGCGCGCACCTCCCACCGTCTGACATCGATTGAGGTCTCGGACCGCTCTCGCGCCGGCGAGGGCCCGGCCGAGACCCCATGCGGCGCTGCTTTCGCCGTCATGCGTTGATTGTCGGGGTTGACGGATCGTTTCCGTCAGGAATGGGGGCGTGTGATGTCTATCCGTAGCAGGCGTTTGCTGCTGTTGAGCAGTTCGGCGCTCGTGCTGCTCTGCTTCGCCGGGGTCGCATTGCCGCAAACGACAGAAACGCCGCCGGAGACTCCGCCGGCGACGACGACGACACCGCAGACTCCGGCGACCCCGACTCCCGCGCCAGAAACGCCCGCGCCGCAACCGTCGCAGCCCGCTCCCGAGACGCCGCAAGCCGAACCCGGGACCGCTCCAGCGGTTCAAGTTCCGCAAGTCACGGTGGAAGCACCGAAACCGCGGCCCGCGCGGCGGACCGCGCCCGCGGCTCCCGCCACGACGACGCTACCGTCGCCGCCGCCACCCGCACCGCCGCCGACAACGACGCCGCCGACGTCGCCGAGCGCGACCACCACCGCGGGACAGCCGGCCGCGCCGTCGCCGTTCCAGCCGCCGCCGTCGCTCACCACCCTCAACAGCGAGCAGATCCAAGCGAGCCAGAGCAACAGCGTGGGCGGGCTCTTCTTCACCCTGCCCGGCGCCACCTCCGCCGGTCTCGCGCCCGGCACGCAGCGACCGGTGCTACGCGGCCTCGACGATTTCCGCGTGCGCGTGCAGGAGAACGGCGTCGGCACCTTGGACGTTTCCGACTTGGGCCAGGACCATGGAGTGCCGCTCGATCCGCTGGCAATTCAGAAAGTCCAGATCCTTCGCGGCCCGGACGCGCTGCGCTACGGCTCGCAGGCGGTCGGCGGCATCGTGGAAGCGACCAACAACCGCATTCCCTTCGCGGCGCCGCCGGGCGGCTGGCAAGCGCAAATCCTCGGCGCCACCACCACGGTCGACCGGGGCGCCGAAGGCGGCGCGCTGATCGACGCGGGCTCGCGCGACTTCGCCTTCCACGCCGACGTCTACGGCCGCAAGGGAAACGATTACTTCATCCCGAGCTATCCCTATCTTTTCCCCTCCGATCCGGCGCCGCCCTTCAACGGCAAGCAGCCGAACTCCTCGTTTCACTCCGAGGGACAGTCGGTCGGCGGCTCCTACCTGTTCGACGGCGGCTATGTGGGCGCCGCGGTCTCCCGCTTCAGCACGCTCTATCATGTTCCCACCATGGACGGCGCGGCGACCAACACCCGCATCGCGCTCGAGCAGGTCAAATACACCAGCAAAGGCGAGTTTCGGCCGGAGACCTCGGCCATCGACGTGATCCGCTACTGGGCCGGCGCGGTCGAGTATCACCACGACGAGATGGGGCTCGGCGATTTCAATCTCGACGGCGTGCAGGCGACGTTCAACAACCACGCCCAGGAAGCCAGAAGCGAGATCCAGTTCCTGCCGATGGCGACGCCGCTCGGCACGCTCATCAGCGTCGTGGGTGGGCAAGTCAACCACGCGCAGATCGACACGTCGGGCGATGCCGGCAGCCTGCTCGGCCAGGCGCGGACCAATAGTGCCGCCGGTTATTTTCTCAACCAGCTGTGGTTCACCGACACGCTGCGCCTCGTCTCGGCGGGGCGGGTCGAACCCGTTCGTCTCGACGGAACGTCCGGCATATTCCCGGCGTCCCTGATGCCGCCGCCCGACAATCCGACGCTGGTGCAGCAATCGCTCGATTATGTGCCCAAGAGCATCAGCTTCAAGGTGCTCCAGGACCTGCCGTCGTGGATGGTGGCGAGCGCCACCTTGCAACGCATCGAGCGCGCGCCCACCGCGCTCGAGCTGTTCGCCCACGGCTCCCACGACGCGCCCGGCACCTTCGAGATCGGCAACCCCGCCCTGAAAATCGAAACCGCCAACAGCGCGGAGCTGGGGCTGCAGCGGTTCCAAGGCGATTTCCGCTTCGACGCCAAGATCTACTACACCTACTACAACAACTTCATCTTCCGGCAGGCGACGGGCATCCTCTGCGGCGCGACCTTCGCGACCTGCGGCAACGGCGTCGATACCGGCTTCATCCAGACCATCTATTCCCAGCGCGACGCCATCTTCCGCGGCACCGAGGTCGCCTGGCAGTGGGATCTCGTGCCGCTGGCGACCGGCATGTTCGGCGTCGACGGCCAATACGACTTCGTGCGCGCGACCTTCGCCGCCGATGGCAGCAACGTCCCACGCATGCCGCCCATGCGCGTGGGCGGCGGCGCCTACTGGCGCGCCGACGACTGGTTCGTGCGCATGGGCCTGCTACACGCCTTCGGGCAGTACGATCTCGGCGTCAACGAGACTCCAACCGCCGGCTACAACCTGCTCAAGCTGCAAATCGAAAACACGCGATTCTACCAAAATTCGCCGTGGGGACCGACGCTGATCACCACCGGCCTCACCGGCGACAACCTGCTCGACGTCGACGTGCGCAATCACGTGCAATTCCACAAGGATGAAATTTTGATGCCCGGGCGCAGCATCAAATTTTTCATGAACGCCAAGTTCGGCGCCGAGCCCGCGGGCGACAAAGCAGCGCAAGGCTATTACAAGCGCTCCACCGGCGATGGCTCGCCGTGGTTCTCCAAGGCGCCGATCGTGACCGCATGGAGCTGGGCCGGCCCGTATCTTGGCCTCAACCTCGGCTACAGCCTCGGCAAGTCCAAGACCGACGGCGTCTTCAGCGATGCCACGCTCGGCACGCCCCTGTTCGCCACCGGCTCCTCGGACAGCCTCAGGGGCATCATCGGCGGCGTGCAAGCCGGCTACAATTGGCAGGCGGGCAATTGGGTGGCCGGCCTCGAAGGCGACATCCAGATGTCGGGGCAAGGCGCAACGCCGAGCTATGCCTGTCCCGGCCCAATCTGCAATCCGACCGTCGTCGACTTCGATGCGCCGGTGACGGCGAAGCTCGTTCAAGGGCAGAAATTGGATTCGTTCGGCACGCTGCGCGGGCGCCTCGGCACCACCATCACGCCCGATGTCATCGCCTACGCCACCGGCGGCCTCGCGGTCGGCTCGATCCGGACCGCCATCACCCTTTCGGGCGTCGGGTTCGATGCCAATGGCAACCCCTTCCCGTTCGACGCCCCTTTCAGCGTGCTGAAGATAAAGCCGGGCTGGACGGTCGGCGCCGGCCTCGAAGCCCGCCTGTTCGGCAACGTGACCGGCAAGGTCGAATACCTCTACATGGATTTTGGCACCGTCTCGGCCTCCGTCACCAATGCGGTAAACGCGACGCCGATCACGTTCGCCGCCAGCTCGCACGTCACCGACAACATCGTGCGCGCCGGCGTCAACTACAAATTCAACCCCGCCGTTGGCGGCTACGACGTTGCTCCCGGCATCGGCGTGCCGCTCATCTTCAAGGCGCCGGCTTATGGCGCACCGGTCGCGATCGCATGGAGCTGGGCCGGGCCCTATGTCGGAATCAACGCCGGCTACAGCGCGGGAAAATCCAAGACCGATGCGGTGTTCAGCGATCCCACGGGCGCGCCGCTGTTCACCACCGGTTCCACCGACAACCTCAACGGCGTGATCGCGGGCTTTCAAGGCGGCTATAACTGGATGGCGAGCAGTTGGTTGATGGCCGGCATCGAGGCCGACATTCAGCTCTCGACGCAGAACACCACCCCGACCTTCATTTGTCCCGGCGCCGTCTGCAATCCGGGGATCGGCGACCTCGCCACGAGCTTCGACCGCGCGCAGACATTGGATTGGTTCGCCACGGTGCGCGGGCGCCTCGGCGCGACCGTCACGCCGGAGACCATGGCGTATCTCACCGGCGGGCTTGCCGTTGCCGAGATCAAGACTGCCGGCATCGTCGCGGGGTTCAGCCTCTTCGACAGCAGCGGCAACCCTAACGTCACCCCTGTCCCCTACGGCTTCTACGACCACAGGACAAAGGCGGGCTGGACGGCCGGCGCCGGTATCGAGACCCACCTTAGCGGCAACCTGACCGGCAAGATCGAGTACCTCTATCTCGATTTCGGCAGCGTCTCGACCTCGACCACCAATCCGCTGAACGCGACGCCGGTCGCGGTCAACTTGGAGTCCCGCGTCAGCGACCACATCGTGCGCGTGGGCCTCAACTACAGATTCGATCCGTTCGCAACGGTCTACGCCGCGCCGACGGGCTACAATCTCACGTTCGACAAGGCGCCGATGGTGGCGGCGTGGAGCTGGGCCGGCCCCTATCTCGGCGTCAACTACGGCTATGCCTGGGGCAAATCCGACACCAATACCGCGCTCAGCGACGCCGCGATGGGCACGCCGCTGCTCGCCGCCCATACGCCGTTCAAACTCAACGACATGATTTTTGGCGGCCAAGCCGGCTTCAACTGGCAGGCGGGCGCGTGGGTCGCCGGCATCGAAGCCGACTTCCAGCAGTCGCGCCAGCGCGGACGTGCAGCGACGCTCAATTGCGCCACCGCGGTCTGCAACCCGGCGATCGGCGCGTTCGGCCTCGACGCGCCGGTGACCGTGACGATGGCGCAAAAATTGGAATGGTTTGCAACGCTGCGCGCGCGGCTCGGCCTAACCCCGACCCCGGACTCCCTGCTCTTCGCCACCGGCGGTCTCGCCGTCGGCAGGATCAAGACTTTCGGCACCATCAGCGGGTCCAGTCTCGTCCTTACGCCGGGCGTTATCGAAGGCGTCACCCAGACCACGACTCCCGGTGTCGACGAAGACGGCAACCCGATCGACATTCCGGTCGAGGTTCCCTTCGAGACCCCGACCGTCACCGCCAGCACCGGCGCCGCCAACAGCAGCTTCATCAGCTATTCGACGAAGGTAGGCTTCGCGGTGGGCGGCGGCGCCGAAATCCGTCTCGGCGGCAATTGGACGGGCAAGGTCGAGTATCTCTATCTCGATTTCGGCCGCGTCTCGACCGCCGCAACCAATCCGCTGAACGCGACGCCGCTCGCGGTCAACTTCGATTCCCACGTCACCAACCAGATCGCGCGCGTCGGCCTCAACTATAAATTCGATCCGAACGGCGCGGGCTACGCGCCAGCCGCGGGCTCAACGTCGCCGATGCCGTTCAAGGCGCCGGTGCGTGCAGCATGGACTTGGGCCGGCGCTTATATCGGCGGCACGATCGGTTACAGTGCCGGGAGATCGAGGACCGACACGGTGTTCAGCGACCCGGCAAGCGCGACCGAGCTGTTCGCGACTCGCGCCTCGCGCGATCTCGACGGCGCGATCGGCGGCGCCCAAGCCGGCTACAACTGGCTCGCCGGCGGGGTGCTGCTCGCCGGCGTCGAGGGCGACCTGAATTACTCGGGCCAGCGCGCAGGGCTTAACGCCGTGTGCCCCGGCGAGATCTGCAATCCCGCCCTCATCGGCGTCATCGGCGATCCGTCGGTGATCGCCCAGTTCGAGCAAGGTCAGAAGCTCGAATGGTTCGCAACGTTGCGCGCGCGGCTCGGCGTCACCGTCACGCCGGATGCCGTGGCGTATGTTACGGGCGGCCTTGCGGTCGGCGAGGTGATGACCGCCGGCACGGTCTTGGGGTTCGACGGCAATGGCAACCCGGTCAACACCATCGTCAGCAGCCACAACACACAAGGGGGCTGGACGGCCGGCGGCGGCATCGAAGGTCGCGTGGCCGGCAATTGGACCGCCAAGGTCGAGTACCTCTACCTCGATCTGGGAACGGTCACGACCATCCCAGCGCCGGCGCTGGGTGCGACGACCGCAGTGGGCTTCAATTCCCGCATCACCGACAATCTCCTGCGCGTCGGCGTCAACTACAAATTCGACCCGAACGAACTCTGGGTCGATTACTGATCGGGCCACCATTGAGTGATCGAATGGACGTTTGGAAACGCCCGCGATCTCGTGCGCGATCGGAGCCTTCCGCGACCAGATGGTCATTAGAGCGTGATAGCTATATTATACCGTCATGATTGCTTGCGCGTGGATCGCATCGACCCCGGCGAGATCGAATGTCATGACCCAACAATGAGGTGAGTTATGTTCACAATGGATAGACGCTGCTTGATTTTAGGTTCGGCCGCGGTCGTCGCCGCCTCGGCGCTGAGCCGCGGCTATGCGCAATCGCCCACCGGACCGTTCAAGCTCGATCCGCTGCCCTATCCAACCAGCAAGAACGAGCCGTACATCGACGCCCAGACGATGGAAATCCATCACGACCGGCACCACGCAGCCTATGTCAACAATCTCAACGGCGTCATGGCGCAGCAACCCGATCTCGCCAAGCGGCCGTTGCTCGAACTTTTGACGGATCTCAATAGCGTGCCGGAGGCCGTTCGCACGACGGTACGCAACAACGGCGGAGGTCACGCCAATCACACGATGTTCTGGCAGATCATGGGCGGCGCCGGCGGCGAGCCGAAAGGCGATGTGAAGGCCGCCATCGATCGCGACTTCGGCGGATTCGACAAGCTTCAGGACCAGTTCAACACGGCCGGCACGCGCGTCTTCGGATCGGGCTGGGTGTTCGTCACCGTCGCACGGGACGGTAAGCTCGCGCTCGTCAGCAAACCCAACCAGGACACGCCGCTCATGGACGGCCAACGCACGCTGATGGGCAACGACGTATGGGAGCACGCCTACTATCTGAAATATCAAAATCGGCGTCCCGATTATCTCAAGGCATGGTGGAACGTGGTGAACTGGGACAAGGTCTCGGAACGCTATTCCGCCGCCAAAGCAGGAACGCTCACCATCTAGCCGCTAGGGCGTGGACCCATAAATCCGACGTGGAAAGTGCGGCTCCCTGAATGTCCGCTTCGCCTCCGAATGCGGACATTCGTCAGCGCAATCGGCATGTCCGCTTAGTGCTAATAGCGGACTCATGCACCGCAGCAAAACAATACGGGTTCCCTCAGTTCAGTCGGAGCTCGGTGATGTGTCGTGGATTGGGCCGGAGTTCACCTCGCTCGACGCGCTTGACGATGTCGGTCAGTATCGCGTTGGCTTGGCACGTCAGACCAACCTTCTCGCCCTCTCGCACGACCAACCCATTGAGAAATTCGATTTCCGTGCGCCGGCCCTTCTGCATATCCTGTCCCATCGAAGGCCGTTGTTCGGCGGCGGTGCGCTTGCTCTGTCTGAAGCGCTCCTCATCGCAGGTGCGCATCGCCGCTTCATCGCCTTCTCCCGCGCGCGCAATCATCTCGGGGGGTAAGTGGTAGATCTCCTCAAGCTGGTAGCCGAGCGCTTGCCCAACACGGATTGCTTCGCTGCCAACGCGGGTAGAGAAATGACGGAGCGCATCATTGTGCAGCACCTCGCTGCTGGTCAGTCCGGTGCAGGCGGCGATCCCGTTTGCCATTGCGTTGGTGACCAACTTCGACCAGCGCTCGCCCCAGAGATTAGCGGTCACCTTGGCGCTATCCGCATAAGCGACTAACCGACAGACCTCCTCGGCCCGCGGCGTAATACGGCCGTGCACCTCGCCGGCGCGAAACACGGTGTGCGCCTTTCCGCCTTTGCCAGCCCCGCGGTGGATCAGGCCGGGCTCCGGGAGGTTGACCGTGATGCTGCTCGCGATGCAGCCAAGCGTCTTGCCCCAGCCGACGATCGCAGCGATGGTCTCTTCGTTTATGCAATTCTGGAGCGAAACCACATAGCCGTCAGGCGCCAGATATTGGCGGATCATCATTGTCGCCCAGGCTGTGTCGTAAGACTTCATGCAGACGAACGCGATATCGAATGGCTTCTCTTTGGCGATCTCCTGCACGTCCGTGACATGCAAGGCGCGTACGGGCACACGGAATTCCGGCACGTCCTTGGCGTGCGTCACGCGCAGTCCGTGCTTTCGCATGTGATCGACATGCGCGGGCCAGGGGTCGATGAAGGTCACGTCCTCACCGGCCTGCACCATATGAGCGCCGGCATACCCGCCGACCGCACCAGCTCCGACAATCGCTATCTTGTGGCTCAAGACTTTCACCCCACGCTAGGGTCTGATGCCCGCATCGCGAATCACCTTCGCCCATTTTGGCATGTCTGCCTTAATCCGCGCCTTGAACTCATCTGGCGGCACGGCAGCCGGCTCGTAACCGATTGCCTCCATTTTCTTCTTGACGTCCGGCGAGGCAACCGCACGCGCGATTTCGCGGTAGAGTAGATCGATGATGTCGCCTGGTGTGCCCATGGGTACCCACACGCATTGCGGCGCCTCCTGCACTTGGCCAGGTACGCCGGCTTCTTCCATGGTCGGCACGTCGGGAAGTATCGCGATACGCTTTGCGCTCGTGACCGCAAGTGCCCGCAAGAGACCGTCTTTGATCTGCCCAGACGCTGCCGGCAGCGTCGAGAATGCGACCGGTGTGTGGCCCGCGACCACCGACTGCACCATCGGTCCGCCGCCGCCGAACGGCACCATCACGATGTCGAGCTTAAGCGACAGTTTGAACAGCTCTGTTGAGAGATGCGGGGGCGTACCGACGCCTGCTATGGCGAAATTAGTGTACTTTCCAGCGCGCACAAGCGTGACGAGCTCCTGCACGCTTCGAGCGGGCACCGACGGATGCACCACAAGCACCTCAGGCGAAGTTGCTCCGATGATGATCGGCTCGAAATCCTTCACAGGGTCATAGGGAATCTGCGGATAGAGGCTGGCGTTGATCCACACCGCCGAGCTTCCAACCATCAGCGTATAGCCATCCGCTGGCGACCGCGCCGCAACAGCCGTACCGATATTGCCGCTAGCGCCGGGGCGGTTCTCGATAAAAAATTGCTGCCCAAGCTGCTCGGATAGCTTTTGTCCGATCAGACGAGCGAAGATATCCCCTGGACCGCCCGCTGCGAACGGCACGATTATCCGCACAGGTCGACTGGGATAGCTGTCTTTGGTGGTTTGCCCCTGCGCCGTGCCGCCGAGAAGCAGGGCGAAGCCGATCGATATCGCGATCCAGTTGCGCACGTTCGGGTCCTCGATTGGGCAGGATAATGTTGCGCGTCCAGCTCCACGCCGCAACCGTCAGGGCTGCAACAGGAGCTTGCCCATCACCAAATCGCTCTCCAGCATTTCATGCGCTCGCCTCGCCTCGCCGAGCGGCACCCTCGCATAGATATGCGGATGCAACTTGCCGGCAGCGAGCATATCGATGACGTTGCGCATCCCAGCACGGCGCTCCTCAACAAGGTTGTCCCAGGTGTGGATTGTGAATTGCCGGACCGCCGGGGAGTTCTTGCTCAAACGCAGCGTTGGCTGCAAATCGAACTGCGCGTTTCCGCCTAGCGCACCATAAAGGATGAGGATGCCGCACGGCGCGAGCATCGCGATGTTGTCGGCAATGCTTGGTCCTGCGACAGGATCGATGATGATGTCGACCCCACGGCCATGGGTGATTTCGTCACTCATGCACCGCAGCAAAAAGCCTGTAGCTCAAAACGGCACATCACCCGCTATGGTGATCCGATGCATACGCCGACGCTTGCCCGCATAATCGTTGAGCGCGCGGTGCTGGGTGCAGCGGTTGTCCCATATCGCCAGCGAACCAACCTCCCAGCGGAATCGGCAGGTAAATTCCGGTTGAACGGCATGCGTGATCAGAAAATCGAGAATTGGCCGTGCCTCGGCGTGCTTGAACCCATAGAGCGTTTGCGTGTGATTACTGATGTAGAGCGCTTTGCGGCCGGTCTCAGGATGGGTCCGTACAAGCGGATGCACGGATTCCGTCTGCAGGTCGCCAGGGTCGCGAACCTTGGCTGCCATCTTCTCGTTGCCGGTGTAACGGCTGCCGTCTCCCGTAGAACCTATTTCGTTGGTTCGGCTAAGTTTCTTGCGGTCCCCGACATTCCAGGTCTTGATGCCCTTGAGCATCTCTTTCATCGAATCGGACAGCGCGTCGTAAGCGAGGTACATGTTGGCAAACAGCGTATCGCCACCCGCATCAGGCGTCTCCTTGGCGTAAAGGATCGTCGCCTTTGCGGGTTTCGGATTGAACATCTGGTCGGTGTGCCAGACCTCCCCGAATGCTCTGGTGTCACCCTCCTCCTTGATGACTTCGAGGATCTCGGGATGCTCGTCCATGCCTTTCATGAAAGGGTGATGGTGGATTTCGCCGAAACGCCTAGCAAAGGCGATCTGCTGCTCGGGCGTGAGGGTCTGGTTGCGGAAAAAGACCACAAGATGCTCGAGCCAGGCGGCCTCTACTTCCCTGAACGTTTCATCATCCAACTTACCCAGGTCGACGCTGGCGATTTCAGCGCCGAGCGCTCCTGCGATAGGCTTGGCTTCGATCCGCCGGTAGGATGCCACGGTCTTGCGCCTTTCGTCGGGGGATGCTGCAAGAGGCAAGCTAACCGATCAACGGCAACATATTAGCTCTCGGCCGCCCGCGCCGCGAGCGGCCAAGCCACAGCCGTGCCGCCGAGAAGCGTGATGAACTCGCGACGCTTCAGATGATCGAATTGCATTCGATCCCCGCCAGCCAGGCCGAATTGCAGGATATCCAATTGGGCGCGAATAGTCAGTGGGTAATCGGAGCAACTATACAACGCGTTAGCCGTTCGACGGCCTGTGTGGGGCGGCCAAAAGACAAATCGGTGAGTCGAGGCTGCCGATGCATGCACGCGCGCGGTCTCATATCGGACATCTCTAATCACGAGCTATGCTTGCTTCTCGTTCCTGTGCAGGGTGGCAAGGGAGCTCAACCAAGGCAGTGCCGAGCGGAACCAGTTCTGCCGGCGTGGGGCGAAATCACGGCGCTGGCGCAAGATTCCCACCCGTACCATGTAGGACGCCTGCTGCCCCTCCCCCGGCGAGGTCGAATAGATCGGCGAGCCGCAGCGCGGACAGAATGCCTGCAGGCGTGGATTGCCGCTCTCGGCAGTGGTCTTGAGGTATGTCGCCGGCTGGCCCGTTATGCGAAAGGTCGCACCGGGAACGGGAACATTGACGCGGAAGGCGGAGCCGGTGCCGACCTGGCAGTCCGTGCAGTGGCAAACCGTGGTCTTCTCCGGGTCCGCTTCGCCTTCGACCCTGATGTAGCCGCAGTGGCACGCGCCGTCGATTTTCATAGGTCGTTCCTTTTCCTAGGTCAGGCTCAGCCATCGCTTCATCGACGTAGATCCCGCCGAAAGGATAATTGAGCTCGACTGCCACTCCAAGCCTGGGGGCGACTTCGGCGGCCGACGGCATCCTCGAAGTGAGAGCCCGGCGTCGAGGGTCCACGATGAGAAGCGTCCAGTGTGGACAACAATGAACTTACTGACAGAACTGATGTGCGGAATCGCATAGAGCAGTATGTAAAAAATGCAGTTGCCTCTGCCGAGAAGAGTGGCAAAGAGTCATTTCCGCCAGCGCCTCATCGACAGCAATGGTAGACTTCGCCGATGTCCCAACCTGGAGATTACTTTTTTTGCGGCATCGGCGGTAGTGGAATGACTCCGCTCGCCTTGATTATTCAAGCCAGGGGCGGACACGTGGAGGGTTCTGACCGTGCTCTTGACCAAGGGCGCAACGCTGAAAGATTTGATTTCCTGCGTGGACGCGGCGTGCTGCTTCATCCACAAGATGGCAGTGGCATCAGCCGGGCCAGTCAGATCTTGGTCACCTCCGCTGCTGTCGAGGAGATGGTCCCTGACGTCCAAGCCGCACGTCGTATTGGTGCTTCCATCATCACCCGCCCGAGACTTCTCGCCCAACTATTTAACCGTGCCGGTTTGGGCATTGGTGTCGCTGGGACGAGCGGTAAGTCCACCACGGTCGGTATGATTGGGTGGATTCTGCATTGCGCTGGAAGAAGCCCAACGATCATGAACGGCGCGGATATGAAAAACTTCATCGACCTGGACTCGCCTTTTGCCAGCGCCAGGGTGGGTGACGGCGATGTTTTCGTCAGTGAAGTGGACGAGAGCGACGGCTCGATTGTGTTTTTCGAGCCCCGCGTAGCAGCAGTGAACAACATTTCTTTGGATCATAAATCACTTGATGAGCTGCGGGCACTTTTCCGCGGCTTCATTGCGAGGGCGCGGACGGCGGTGCTGAATCTCGATAACGCGGAAACCGCGGCCCTCTCGGCCGGATTGAAGCCGGGACAGGCTGTGACCTACGGTTTGCGTGCTACCCAGGCGCATCTCCAGGCCTCTCCGCCCATTCGGTCACCGACGGGAATCGCGTTTCAAGTGAAGGATCGCGATAGCGGTGAGGTCGTCGAGCTGGCGTTGAAGGTTCCGGGGCTACACAATGTGGCCAACGCGCTCGCCGCCCTGAGCGTCGCGAAGGCGTGCCACGTGGGACTCGCGGAGGGTGCGGCCCACCTAGGTGAGTTCAGCGGTATCCGCCGGCGGCTGGAGGTTGTGGGCACTGCAAGTGAAATAACCGTCATCGACGATTTTGCCCACAATCCCGACAAGATATCGGCCACGCTCGAAACCATGCATGCGTTTCCTGGACGCCTGCTTCTAATGTTTCAGCCCCATGGCTACGGCCCGCTTCGTTTGATGAGGGACGCCTTGGTGGACTGCTTTGTAAGCGGATTGCGCGATGAAGACGTTCTGGTGATGCCCGAGCCCGTATATTTCGGTGGCACGGTCGACCGCAGCGTCGGAAGCCAAGAAATTATCTGCGAAATTGAACGGCATGGTCGAAAGGCCTTTGCCTTCCCAGACCGCAGCGCTTGCGGCGACGCCCTAGTCAAACTGGCCCGTCGTGGCGATCGCATCGTCGTCATGGGCGCCCGCGACGATTCACTCTCCCAATTTGCGCATGAACTCCTTCGACGGATTGCGCTGTCGAGAGGGTCGACTGTACTGGTGACCGCTCGGAACAGACAATCGACTTCGCAGCCAAGAGCGAACGCGCAAGATTAGCAAGGACACGGTGCTGAACAAGGTGCATCGCTCCTCGGTCCCAGCCACATGATGCTCTATGTCCGCTTCGCGCCGAAAGCGACCGTGGGTTCAATGCGCCGGGCGGTCTTCACATCGGGTCCGAACTGCGGATTTCGCAAAGTAGGCGATAAACGCCGATCATCGCTTCGCGAAATTGGGTGGAAAGCACAGCCGCGATCCTGTCGGCATCCTGCACCCGTAGCGTCTCGACCATTAGACATGCTTCGATCCTGCGATCGTCGCCGCGCAAACGCTCTTCCTCCGATAACGGAAGTTGATCTGCGCTCGCAGCCCGCCAGATTTCCCCGCGAGCGACGCCCTTATCTTGCAATAAAGTCTCCAACCTCGCCTTTAGCGCGTTTTCGTCCGGCGTTTTGGTAAATCGTGCCGTAACGGCGATCGCCCCGCGCATTCGTCCGAGGCGCAAGCTTTGCTGACACACCGTGCGGATCATGTCTTTGAAAATTTCCGACATCACCATGCGCGTCATCGGCGTCGGGTTATTCAGCCGCATTCGGTACTCGCTGGAACTGAGAACATCCGCCGAGCGGGTCACATAAAAGTTGAAGTACTCGGGCGTTCCTTTCAGGGCTTCATACCGCCGCCCGAGAAGGAAGCCGGGCAAGCCAAGCCGTTCCTGCAAGTGCTCATGCTGAAACCATTCCTCGAATTGTGCCTTACGGTCCGGCGCGACGTTGTTGAAGATTGCGAGAATGCCGGGAGGCGCGAGAGTCATGTCACATCCCTTCGTTTGTCTTATTTAGCAAGGATCGACTCTTTCAGTAGCCGTCCTGCGCCAAAACTAGCCGCGCGCCGCCATTGGCATGTCCGCTTTGTGCCAAAAGCGGACTCATGCAGTGAAACAAAAACAGCACTCACTCGCTCGACGGATCGATTATTTTTTCGCCTCTAGCGCGGCGAACTTTGTCGTGTCGCCCTTCGGCCGCTCGTCGGCGATCGGGCGGCCCTCCACCATGTAGTAGACGGTTTCCGCGATGTTGGTGGCGTGATCGCCGATGCGCTCGATGTTCTTGGCGCAGAACATGAGATGGATGCAGAAGGTGATGTTGCGCGGATCTTCCATCATGTAGGTCAAGAGCTCGCGAAACAGCGAGGTGCACATGTCGTCGACCTCTTCGTCGCCGTTCCAAACCGCGAGCGCCTTCTTGAGGTCATGGCCGACGTAGCTGTCGAGCACCTCCTTGAGCTGGGTGAGGACCAGCGCGCCCATATGTTCGACGCCGCGCAGCAAGTTGGATGGGGGAAGTTCGCCCCGCAGCGCGATGACACGCTTCCCGGTGTTTTTCGCCATGTCGCCGATCCGCTCGAGGTCGCTGGTAACGCGTAGCGCGCCTACAATCTCGCGCAGGTCCACCGCCATCGGCTGACGACGTGCGATCGTGAGCACCGCTTTTTCCCCGATCTCGTGCCAAAGGGCATCGATACCGATATCAGTTGCGACCACCTGCTGTGCGAGGTTAGCGTCGCCGCGCACCAGCGCATCAACCGAATCGGCGATCTGCTTTTCGGCGAGCCCACCCATCTCCGCGAGCAGCCGAGTGATCTCCTGCAGGTCGACATCGAAAGCCTTGGTGGTATGTTCCTGCGTGGCCATCTGCGTCATCCTGCTGGCGATGCTACCCGAAGCGGCCAGGTGATGTAGTCCTGATGTAGTCCTGGGCACGGTGGTCGCTTGGCGGCGAACATCTTGCTCGCGATATCAAACTCGATCAACTCACCCAGACATGTGAACGCGGCTGACCAGGGTAGCGAACGGCTTCGCCGGATGTCCGCTTTCCCGCCAAAAGCGTCGAACGTTGGCACCGCAGAAAAACGACGTCGCGCGCCACGACCGGACTCGTGCACCGCAGCAAACCCCAGGCTATTCGATCACCTCGTCGGCGCGCCCGAGCAGCGTGATCGGGAAAAATAAGCTTCCCGCCGCTTGTTGACTACGGTTGCGCCGCGCGTTCTGCTGCTCGGACATGCGGCTCACGTTTTTGATCGCGAAATAATATCGGGAGGAAACTATGCGGAAAGCCATCGCCGGAGCGATCGCGCTCACGACGTTGACCGGAGCGATCCAGTCGATCGCGCAGACGCCACCGCCGGCACCTATCATGGCGCCATCGCTGCCGGCCGCGCATGTGGTCAACCTGATGACCAACGAGGGCTCCGGCGCATTCGGTGTGCAGTGGCGTGTCGCCGATGTCAGAATCGTCGAAGTGCCAGCGGCCATTAACAAGGATCGTTACAAGACCACCTATCAGATCGAGCCCCGAGCCATGCCGACCGATTTTGACGATTCCCAATGGGAGCGGATCGAGAGCAAGGACCTAGGTGTGCGCCGCAGTGGTGGCCATACCGCCTTCATGTGGTTCCGCGGGCTGCTGACCATGCCGGCGCGGATCGGCGATTTCGACCTAAGTAAGCCGGCCGTGGCGGTGCTCAACGTCCTGGTCGACGATTATGCGGAGGTGTGGATCAATGGCCAAATGCCGCGCCGGAGCGGCTATCCCAGCCCGGCTACCATTCAGGGCCTCAACATGCCCAATCGCGTGGTGCTTGGCACCGAAGTCAAGCCCGGCGACAGATTCCAGCTCGCAGTGTTTGCGATTAACGGACCAATGTCCGATCCGTTCGGAAGCATTTGGTTTCGCCAGGCCATGGTAGAGTTTTATCGTTGATGAACGGGAAGCGACAGGGCGGCCTACGCGCTGTGCAAGGTGGCCAGGAAATAATGCGGACGTCCACCGTATTTCCGCTTTGCCCCCGAAAGCAGACATCGACTGCCACGACAGGCATGTCCGCTTAGTGCCAAAAGCGACCATTCGCACCGCAGAAAATTACAGCTTTATTCGATCACCTTGTCGGCGCGCTCGACCACTGCTGGCGGTACGGTAATGCCCAGCTCTTTTGCGGACTTTAGATTGACAATCAATTCAAACCGAACGCGCCGTATCCTCTGATGGCAAACTCAAAGCAGGCTCTAGTAGTTGGCGCGGCGGCCGAAGCGGCCAATCAAGTATCCTATGGCAAGCGCCACTGCGGCGGCCGTGTACGGGCGCTGCTCTATGGTTGTACGCAGGAAGTCGTCGGCCTCGCCGGCGGTTTCGCGGATGGCGTCGGCCGCAGTCGCCGCCGCGTCCTTTGCTTGTCCGTAGACATCCTGCAAAGCACCTTCCGCCTGCTTTGCCTTGCCCTGGAGTTGGGTTTTCACGTCGCCGGTTGCGCGTCCGAATCCCTCTTCCACTTGGCCGCCAAAGTTCTTGGCGTTGCCGGTCAGGCGATCTTCGTTCATGGGCGTATTCCTTCTGCGTGTCGCAACTTCAACGGCCGGGGCGGGCGTCGGTTCCCCGTGCGGCAGCAGATAATGGCAGCGGACGATTTTGGACTTGGCAGCTCGGGGAGGAGCGCCTTACGCCGCTCGCGCAAGCTTGCGGCGGCCGTTTCGCTCCTCGTCCTCGACCTGCGGTCTCTCGCGCCCAAACCATTCCATCCCGACGCCGGCGGCGAGCATGCCGACGGCCAGCAGCGGAACGAGCTTGCGCCAGCCGACGGCGCGGCTGGCTTGAATGGCGCCGCCCAGCACTTTGGGGTCGAGCCAAATCGCGTTCCTGCGCGCCGCCAATGCCAGCTCGGCCTGCTCAATCGTTCGGCGGCGCGACCAGAGACACGAAATCGCCGCGATAATCGTCGCGAACAAGAAAAGACCCGCGAGCACTATGGCCGCGGTCAGAGGACTGTAGCGTTCGGCCAGCCAGATGAATGCAATCAGGAGGACGAAGCCGGCGGTAAGCACGCCGAATACAACGGCAAGGAGCGCCCAAACGAAAAGCCCCGAGCTGAGGCCAGTCTTAGCTTGCGCCTGTAGCTCCAGATATCGGCGCCAACCGCCCATTCAGCGGGTCCTCCCGCCTGCTAGCGCGCCCAGATGGCCCCGAGCAGAAAGCCAAGCGCCAGCGTCAGCGCCAACGTCGTATAGGGCCGCCTCTTCAGAGACTTGTCGATCGCAACGGCCACGTTGTCGCGGACCTCGCTGACCGCCTCGACTGCTTCCCGTCCCTTGTCCTGGGCGTCGGAGACGACACTTCGGACATTCGCACGTGCCGCCATGGCTCGATCCTTTCGTACGGAATGATGTGCTGTAAAACCAAATGTGGACACAAAAGTTCCGCGCGCGAGAGGCCCATCGATCGGCTTGCCGACCATATTGGTGAGCCGCGCGGCAAGGCCAGGATGTTCAAGCTGCGACATCTCGGCCCGGAGTGAAGGCCGCCGAAGGTTACATCGGCGGCCCAGAGGTCAAGTCAGCAAGTTTTCTACCGGCGCGGCGGAGGAGCGGCAGGAGAACCCGTGGTCGCCGGGGCATTCTCCGGGAGCCAAGTCATCGCATTGCGGTCGTACTTGAATCCTGTTGCGCTCTTGAGCGTGTCCTTCGTGGAGTTCATCACGAGGTAGTACTTGTTGTTGTCCTTGGTGGTGGCCCTGACCGAATTAAAAGGAACAGCGACGTCCTTCTCGCCCGCGCCTAGGAACCCACCTACGCCGACGATGAGCGCGGTGACCTTGCCGTCGCGATCGACCAGCACATCCATGATCTCGCCGATTTTGTTGTCTGAGGGGTCATAGACGTTCTGCTTGTACCAGTGGGTGACCGTCACGCTGTCGGCGGGAAGGTTTGTGTGGATCTGGGCGGCCGGGCCAGGACTTTGTCGCGGTGCAGCTGGAACCGGCTGAGGGGCTTGTGCGCTCGCGACCGTAGTCATGAGCGCGAACAGGACTGAAGCATAGGCAAGTCTCGCCATGGGGAGTCTCCTCTGGTGAAGGGATGAGATTTTCATCCTGCCACAGCAACGTTGCAGCGCGAGCTAGGTTCCAGAGTCGGTCCCGACGGAACGGACCGATGGCGTCGGCAGACCATGGCAAGGAATCCGGACTGCGGACGGAGTACGAGTCGGCCCAGCGAGAGTTCAATGAACGGCAGATGATGCCGTAGTTAGCCCTGGAGACGCGGCCGGCGATACAGCAACAGCAACAGCAACAAAATGCAGCCTAAGAAACAAGAATGAGTCCTCCTCAAATTGGCGGAAGCCCATTAATGGAACCAAAGATAGCCGGCGACCGTTTAGGATTTGGATTTCCCGCGGATATTGTTGATGTCCGGTAGAAAATCGGAGAACTTCAATGGGTAAAGGCCTATTGCTCTGGCTGATTGGAATCCCAATTCCAATCATCCTCCTACTTTGGATTTTTGGCTTTCTCCATTAGCCAAAGACGGACGATAGCGGCTTTGTTCAATCGGAGGATGTCATAACCGGAGCCATGTCGGCTTTGTGCCAAAACCGGATGTCGCCGCAGCATCAGCCGAGATCCGAGTCTTGCAAAAGAAGGGAACCGAGTTCCTCATGCAAAGCCATCAGCTCCCTGACATCCTGCTCGATTTCGAGCGCGGGATGGATCATGGTCCAATAGTGAGCAGTTCTGATGAACGCGAGAAGAGCGAGCAGATACTCAAGTCGCTTCGCACCCAATGCTTGCCGCAATACCTGTAGGGCGCGCTCGGACTTCCTCGGCTCGACAAAGATCAGAGCGGACATTGCAAATATCCAGTCTTCCGCATCGCTTTCAGGATCGGGCCAATCGATCACTGACCTGAACGCCTCCAGGCGTTCATAGATCGGGTCAAGCGGCCGTCGCCACGGTGGCGGCACCTTGAGCAGCTTGAGCGCCTGCTCGATGCTCTGTCGGGCGGCCAAAGCATCGCCGGATGCATAGCCGTAGCCGACCAGAAATCCGCAGTGACGAGCGATGCAATAGCGGACCTGGCAGAACCGCGAGAGGAAGACAAACAACCGCTCCTTGAAGAGGGCCGGGATCGGGCTGTCGAGATAGGCCGACTTGGCGAAATCCCACAGCTTCTCGACAATCTCGGGCGCATCCGGGGTCGACAGAAAGAAATTCGGTATGAGCCCGAAGCGCTGGCTTACTTCGCGGTGAAGCGGGCCCAGCAAGCCCAAAGCAATCCCCGCAAGTCGGTCTGGATCGCGCTCACCGTGTTGCGCAGCTTCAATGATCTTCTTAGCTAGTAGTTCTTGTACGACGGGCGGCTGGCCTTTGCGGTGGAGGGACCGGCAGGCAATGTCATAGGCGTTGCCCAAAATCTGCGTCGCCTCGGAATCGAATCCCCTGTCCCTAAAAATCGGTACGACCGAGGACACGAACGCCTCCCTCTTACAGCGCAACCCCACCCCGCCACCTTCCTGCGGGCAATGCCACTTGATGACTTGAATGTACCGCGTCGGCGGTTTTCCATCAGCATATCGCCCGCCAGGAGCGTCTCTCAAGGTCCGCTAGCCCTCGCCCTGCGTGCCAGGGCGTGCGCTGCCTTGCAGTGCCCCTCGTGCGCATCCAGGAATGGCTCTAGCAAGCTCAAGCCGCATCCTGAGCCTGGGCATCCTGGTTCACGACCGTTTCGGCAATCTGCGACAGCGCCTCGTCGGTTGCCTTCTCCTCTCGCAGCGTCGCCTCCAGGAGCTTCACGGCGTCCGGCAGGCCCAGTTCCTCCGCCCACGTACGAAGCGTGCCGTAGCGCGAGATTTCATAGTGCTCGACCGCCTGAGCTGCCGCGAGAAGGCCGGCATCCAGGGCCGGAGAGCCCTTGTACTCCTTCGCGATCTCCTGCCCCTCTTCGACAATGCCGATGATGGCGTGGCAGGTCTTGCCCTGCGGTTTTGCATCGATGGCGCCGAACACCTGCTCCAGGCGCGAGACATGAGTTTCGGTCTCGATACGGTGTTTCTCGAATGCGGCCTCTAGTTTCTGGTCTTGCGCGGCCTTCGCCATCTTCGGCAGGGCGGCCAAGATTTTCTTCTCGGCGAAGTAAATGTCCTTCAGCGTGTCGTGAAAAAGTTCATCCAGCTTTTTCGGTCCTTTGGCCATCGGTTTCCTCCTACTCGAACCAGGTAGTTGAGCTCTATCCCCCAACGCCGCTTCTACTGGAAAGGTCCCTGGCGAACCGCGAAAATGAAACAAACGTCTCGCTTTTCGGCTTTAGCGCAGAAGGAAGAACATCCAGCGAGGCGAGCAGCGTCGGGCAACGTTTGTCGGGTGCCAGACCAACCCCGGCGTCATCGCGTCATCAAACCCAATCCGACGCCGCCACGGCGGCAACGGGGTCGCCCGCGCGCAGTGTGGGATGCAGAGCAAAATGGAAGCGTCGCCTGCGGCGGCTATGTCTGCCTAACCTTTTGGCATCCCGAACCGTCATTCTGATCGTTTGAGGACCACAGCGTCAAAAGCCGACATCGCAGCCTGCCGAGCGGATAAACGTAGAACCCGAAAGAAAGAGGAAGGAACTTAGAACATCTTCACCTTCATCAATGGCGCGTCATCCCGTCGGGCACCTCTAAGAACGGAAGCGTGAGAACGTTTTTTCCGTCTTTATCCTTTACCAACATAGTCCAATGAGACCATCTGTGGCCTAGCATCCCCGTGCTGTTGAACATCAACTCACGCGCGACCGCCAAAGCGTGGCTCATGGCTGCGTTTTTGTCGAGCAGCACGGTTCCGTACGGGTCGGTAACGCAGCGTTTGTCGGATAAATGGAAATAGTATCGGGGCATTGAGCCTCCATATGGAGGCCAACCCGGAAAGTGGTCTGTCGTTCCTAAGCCGCAAACCGGACACTAGGGTGACGCGAGATTGACGCCGATGATTTCGGGAAGGGTTTCGTGTTGGATGATTTGGTAACACTCGCAAGCGACTTCTTCGAGGCCTGCTCGGTCAAGGATAACAATGTGACCGCGTCTATACCTGATGAGCCCGGCTTCTTGAAGCGTTCGGGCGACGAGCGTGACGGTTGTTCGGCGCACTCCGAGCATCTGGGACAGAAACTCTTGGGTCAGAGGAAGCGAGTCCAAACCAATTCGGTCCTGCACTTGCAGCAACCATCGGGCAAACCGCGCTTCCGCGCCGTGAACGGCGTTGCATGCGGCAATCTGCTGCGCTTCGACCCAAAGCACCTCCGTGTAGTGCGTGATGATGTCTTTGATGGTATCGCTTTGACCGACAGCGCGTTCAAACACTTCGGCAGAAATATGAGAAATCATTCCAGATACCTGGATGACGGCTCGCGTGAATGAGCGTCGTTTTCCCAATCCTCGATGCAACCCGACCGCCCCCTCGCGGCCTATCGAAGCGGCCTCTATGCCAACTCCTTCCTGCGTGACGACCAGGAGCGAAATCATACCAGTTTGTGGAAAGTAGATTTGGTCTACGGGCTCCCCGACCTCCTGGACAATCGCCCCTTGCTTGAACGTCGTCGCCCGAAGGCCCGGTTCAAACAGCGAAAAAGCGCTCGGGGGAAGGGCCGCGAGCAGTCGGTTCTGGAGATGTCCGTTGGACTGCTTCTGCACCATCACATTTTTCCCGGCCTAAGGGGAACAGGTTTGTTGCTTTGGCTCGATCGCTTCTTCGTTCGAACGACAGCGGCGAGAGGACCAGTCCCAATTATACGCGACTCGAAGCGGAACGTCGGTAAGGTACCTTACCGACCTGATGAGGTAGCGTTTTTACGTGTATGTCTTGGGAAGGTGAAAGGCGACGCGTGCCCTAACTAACTGATAACATTCACACGATTCCTCGACGAGACGCCGCCGATCAACTATCCTGACTTGCCGTCGACCGTGCTCAATCGCACCTGCACATTCCAACTCTCTGACGGCATGCGTGATGGTTGGCCGCTGGACACCCAACATTTCGGCGAGCAGGCTCTGAGTGATCGCGAGTGCGTCATCGTCACTGCGGTCACGCATCATGAGCAGCCAACGCGCTAGCTTCTCCTTGAGGCTGTGTGCACCGTTGCACGCCACCGACACCAGGACCTGCTCGAGAAAGGCGTGAATGTAAGCGGACATGAGATGTCGGAAGGACGGCATCGACTCCATCGCCCGCGCAAAGGCCGCGCGCGACATCTTGGCTGCGCTACCGGGGATTTGGACCAAAAGCCTGACAGAGGATGTTTTGGCGCCGAAGAAAGCTTGCATACCCGTGCAACACTCCCGACCGATCGTTGCCATCTCAATGACGCTGCCGTCCGCATAAACCGCGACCACCGAGACGACACCGCTTTCGGGAAAGAAGACATGGTCGAGCGAACTATCAGCGTCCATGAGAACCTGCTCGCGTTGGCAGCGAATGTGTTCAAGCTCCGGCATGAGTCGCTTGAGATTGCGGGAGGGCAGCGCGAGCAAAAGTCGATTGCGGGGCCAATCTGATAAAGCGTTCATGACGTTAAACCGCGCCGGGATCGCGTTAGTTCCAAGGAAACACGGTGTGACGCGACTCTATTGCCCGCCCGTTCAGCGCGAGGAGAGAATGTGTCTGCAATGGAAGCGGAACCTGCCTACCGATGGCCGCGATTCGATTAGTGGTGCGTCCGGAGCGCCTGCCGGCCGGCTTCCGTGCTCCGCATGCGGGCAACGTTGATCGGGGCGGCCGCCGGCGACAACCCCGTCGTTCTTCGCGGTCGCGAGCCCCGCTTGCACCAAGTCAACTAGGATCTCGACCGTGAACCCATGCGCCCGCAGCATTGCCTCGCCCATTCCATCAGGGCTGCGGACGAGCAATTCGAGGGCCCGGCGGCGCGTGGCGGGTGGGCTGCGTTTGCGGCTATGAAAAGGAAAACCGGCAACCGAGGTGGCCTGCCGATAGGAACATAATTGGAGCGGCGGCATTGGACTAGATGCCCCGCTATTTCTTTGATGTGACCAACGGCAGCACTCTTGCGGATGAAGTTGGGGAAGAATTCGAGCTAGTTGAAGCCGCGCGAGGGCATGCTATGGCCGTGGCACGCGAATTGTCACGCAACCGGCTGCCGCTCAGCCTCGTTGGGCGCTTCATCTCGGTCGTCGATGAACGGGGCGTCGTAATCTTCAGGACGCCCTTTTAGACGGGCTTTCGAGGGGCAGCGGGCGATCTTCCCTGGGCTCGTCCCCGAGGCCTGCTGCAGACGTTATGGCCTCCGCGCGAGCTTGCGCCCGCGTAGAGGCGAGACCGCGAGCGATGATGCTCCCGTCGCACCTAACGTCCCAATGCTCGCACGACCTGGTCGGCGTCTGAGCACTATTGATCACTTCACCAATTCATCTCGTCCTCCGCTGGCGCCGCTCCGTTGACGATGAAGCTCGCGCCGGGAACCTTTTCATCATCCAACGTCTTATCAGATGCGAGAGCCCTTTCTGGAGCCGAAGCTAAATGCGCGACAAAGCGCTATCCTTCGGCCGTAACAAGAACCCGGTGCTGCTGCGCCGGGTTCTTTTTTACTTCGTTGGAGTTATGTGTGCATGCTCGACTTCTGGCGCAATTTGATCGATGCCGGCCTCTTCGCGGCTGAAGTGCAGGGCGTGATAGCCCTGCGCCTAATTCGCCTGGCTTCCGGTGGATCGGAAACAAGCGCCGAGATACGCCGCATGGTGACTGAAAAATTCACCGCGCTCTCCGCAGGTCACGCAACCGCCACATCAGCGTTCCTCGGTGGCAACAACCCAGTACAAATTATGAATAGCGCACTTCTTCCAATCAAACGCCGCGTTCGAAAAAATCGCCATCGACTCGCTGGCCCTCGCCGCTGAGGCGTGCCGAATGCGGCATGTGAGCAAGATCGAGTAGTGCCCAAGTCTCCGAAATTGAAGCATTGAAGATGCGATATTTCCTCCGCGTCTTGGAGGCACGAGAGCGGCTTCGTTCAATCCGCGGCTGTCTGAAATGGGTCATAAGCAGACACGACACCATCTTTGGGTCATGTCTGCTTTGCCCCCGAAAGCGGACATTGACGGACGCGGCGGCCATGTCCGCTTAGTGCCAAAAGGCGACATTCGCATTGCAGCAAAGGCACCGCTATTCGATCACCTCGTCGGCGCGCGAGCAGTGGTCAGCGGCACAGTGAGGCTGAGCGCTTTGGCCGTTGAAAGACGTACTCATTGTGACTTAGGTGCAATCATCGCGGGGGCCGTCCAATCTTTCGGAAGGATCTCCACGACCAATAGGCGAAGCGGCACGTTTGTCTTATTCTGCGCGGTGTGTGCGAGATTCCCAGTTTCAAAAAAATACTCGCCAGCTTTATAGATCGTCTCCTGACCTCCCTCTGCGAATGTAAGCTCGCCGGAAATCACATATCGAATTCCGGGCCCAATGTGGTGATGGACTCCGATGTAGCCGTCTGGGGCAAAGGTGAGTTCGGTGGCGCGTAATTTGAACCTACCATTAAGCTCAGTCAGATGGCCGAAGATAACTTCGTCGATTTTTATTACCGACGTGACGCTTCGTGTCTCCACGGTTTCCTGAGCCGCCAAGCGGACTGTTCCGCCAAGCAGCGCCACGAGCACCAATAGCGTCAAGCGCCTCATTGTCTTCTCCAGACCTTTGCCGCGCCGCCGGGCGGGGTAATGGCGTGTCCGCTTAGTGCCTCTTGCCGACATAGGCTCTCTTATTCAATCACGCCGTCGGCGAGCAATTGCAGCGAGTTGGGCACGGCGAGACCGAGGGCTGCCGCGGTCTTGAGATTGATGACAAGCTCGTATCTGAGCGGGAGCTGAACCGGCAGATCGCCTGGGCTCGTGCCCCGCAATATCCTGTCAACGTAGGACGCCGCCGACCGCACCAGCTCGAGCTGATTGATCCCATAGGACATTAGGCCCCCGCTCTCGGCATAGAAACCGAACGAATAGATCGCAGGCAAGCGGAGCCGGGCTGCCAGTGCGATGATGAGATCGCGCCGCGTCGCCGTCAGCGCGCTCGGTGTCACGATGAGGCCGCCGCTTTCCTCTCCGAAGGCCGACAACACGCGCTCGATATCGGTGGCATTGCGAATCTCTGCCGCTGTCACAGACATGCCCAATGAAGGGGCTGCAGCCTCGACCACGTGGAGGAACGCGACATTCGGCACGATCTCTGGAACGTGCACCACTGCGACGCGGCGCAGATCGGGTGCGATCTGTTTGAGAAAAGCCAGCCACTTCCCGCCGATGGCCGGCTCGAAATTATGGAAGCCGGTGATGTTTCCGCCGGGATGCGGCAGGTTAGTCACAAATCCGCTTCCGACCGGATCGGAGACCCAGGTGAAGACGATTGGAATGGAGCGTGTCGCTTTCAGCGTTGCTGAAACGACCGAGTTGGTCGAGACCAGAATGACATCAGGCTGGAGCCCTGCCACTTCCTCGGCCATGCTGCGCATCAGCTCCTCGCTATCACCGGTGAACCGGTAGTCGAAGCGGATGTTGCGCCCGTCAGTCCAGCCGAACTCTTGTAATCCTTGTCTGAAGTTCGCGAGATAGGCCTGCCATACTTCGTCGTTCTCGGCGAATCCCATGATCACGCCGACCCGCCTTACCTGATCGCTCTTTTGCGCGTGTGCAGCGAGCGGCCATGTCGCCGCACTGCCAAGCAGCACGATGACCTCACGCCGCACCATATTGGACATGGGCCTTCCTCCGGTCTTGGCGTCGCCGGTCAGTCTACCAGAGGTTTAGAATGCCGGAGGGGGGTGGGAAGTCCTTGGGATAGACCTGAATCGTTCTGAATCGAGCCGGTCCAGCGAGCAATCGCGACCTTGCGGCAAGGCGGTCTCACTCTGGTTGGAAGTTGGCATCCTTGAGGAGCTTGGCGCTGCGGTCGAGATCGCCTGCGATAAATCTCGCGAACGCCTCCGGGGTCTCCGACACCGGTTCAATGCCGAGCGCCGCTAGGCGCCCCTCGGCGGCCAGATCTTTCACCGCGTCATTGACCCAGCCGTTGATCGTCTGGACGAGATCAGCCGCCATGCCTGGCGGTCCCCACATGGCCCACCACGCGCTGAAATTGAGCTCCGGCAAGCCGACCTCCGCCATCGTCGGGATCTCCGGCGCCAGCGAACTCCGCTTCGTGCTTGTCACGGCGATTGCCCGCACGCTTCCAGCGCGCACCATCGGCAGTAGGGCCAGAATCGCCTCGATCATCATCGGCACGTGCCCGCCGACGACATCGTTGGCGGCCGGTGCCGTCCCGCGATAAACGATGATCGGCAGATTGAGGCCGTTGTATTGATTGAACGCAACGGCGGCGAGATGACCGGGCGCGCCGAGCTGCGCCGTCGCGAACGACCACTTGTCGGGGTTTGTCTTGCCTGCGGCGACAAGTTCCGCCAGCGTCTTCTCCTGCCGGTTGTTCGAAACGATGTGCACCAGCGGCGCGTTGCCGGCGAGTGCGATCGGCGTGAAATCCGCGACGGGATCGTAGGGCACATTGCGCATGACCAACCGCGCGACATTGTGCGTCGAGGCGTGGAACAGCACGGTGTAGCCATCCGGCGCGGCGCGCTGGACGTCGAGGCCCCCGATCGTGCTATTGCCGCCGGTACGGTTCTCAACGAAGAACTGAACGTCGCGCTGGGTCTTGACCTTGGCTGCAACGAGGCGCGCGAAGGTGTCGACGCCTCCACCCGGCGATACGGGAACGACGATGCGGATTGGGCGATTGGGGAAAACCGCTTGCGCGCGCACGATACCTGGCGCGAGCACGACGCCCGCGGCCGCCAGGAGCGATGAAATTGCCTCACGACGATTCGTAGAAATGGTCCTTACCGGATGCCCTTCGCTTTTATAATATCGCACGCGCCATCAATAGAGACTATGGTCGAGCGCAGTTGCCAAGCACACGGTGGAAGGATGCACCATGGCAGCGAAGAATGCGATCCCTACAATCGACCTGTCGCCGCTCCGCGGGGCCAGCGGGACCGAGAGGCGCGAAGTGGCGCGCCAGATCGACGCGGCCTGCACCGAGATCGGATTTTTCATAGTCACCGGGCATGGCATCTCTCAGGATCTGATCACGACGGCGCGCCAGCAGGCGATCGACTTCTTCGCGCTGCCCGACGAAGAGAAGATGAAGGTGCAGCGGCCCCCCGCCAAGATCAGCCGCGGCTACAATTGGGTCGGCGACCGGTCGGTTGCATATTCGATGGGCCAGGCGGCGCCGCCCGACATTCAAGAGGCCTTTGCATTCGGGCCCGAAAGCGTCGCCGATCTGGCATCGCGGGTCGACGCCGCCAGCGCGAAAATGTACGCGCCGAACATCTGGCCGGACCGTCCGGCCGACTTCAAGAAGATCATGCTTTCCTACTACGGCGCCATGTCTGACTTGGCGTCGCATGTGCTGCGCGCCATGGCGGCGTCGCTTGGCGTGAGCGAGGCCTATTTCACCGACAAGTTCGATCGCCAAGCGAGCGTCGTCCGAATAATCCGTTATCCGGCGGTGACCCAGCCGCCGCTGCCGGGACAGCTTCGCGCGGGCACCCACACGGATTACGGAATCATGACGTTCGTGCGCGGTGACGATACGCCGGGCGGGCTGCAGGTCAAGCATCGCCAGGGCGGCTGGATCGATGTGCATATTCCGAGTGACGCCTTTTGCTGCAACATTGGCGATCTAATGGCGCGCTGGTCGAACGACCGATGGGTATCGACCCTGCATCGCGTCGCGGTGCCACCGCCAGGCGCCGTGCCGACGGATCGCATCTCGCTTGTCTTCTTTCAAAACCCAAATCCTGACACGGTCATTCGCTGCTTCGAGAGTTGCGTGAGACCAGGCGAGACAGAGAAATATCCGCCCATCACCGTTGCGGAGCACTACCTCGGCAAATTGATGAAGGCAGGCCACAGCCGGCTCGATGCCAAGGCCGAGGATGCATTGACGGATGCCAAACGGCGCGAGTCCCAAACTATCCAATAATCCCGTCGCAGCCTGCCTTCGAGCGTCAGTGTTCATGGACAAGGTCCTCGAGGACCCCTGGCCGGCGACATTCCGGTCGACGCGCGTGATCTAAATGTGGATTAGTCTTGAGCGCGAAGCTGCAGGCTAATTCCGCGGCGGAATCTGGATCAGCTCGGCGAGTTCCGCCTTTGTGAGCGGCGCGGGGATGAACTTCAGATCGACCGCCTCGGGCATGATCAAATCGATGCCCACAATCTTGTCTGGCGACAAGACGGATTTGGGAAAATAGTCATCACGAATGCGCTTCGCCTTCGCCTCGGTGATGCCCGCAAACTCCGCATATGTCTTGAGCGCCGTCGGATCGGAATACATCCAGTCGATGGTTTCGCGGTAGGCCCTCATGTATCGGACGATCGCATCCTTGCGGTTCTGCAAAGTCTGCTGGTGGGTAATTACAAGCCGAACCGTCTGTTCCTTGAAAATCGTATCGTTGCCCGTGGCGATCTGACGGATTTCTTTGCGGTCGAGCTGATCGAGGCCAAATGGCGGCGCCGCCCAGCCGACGTCGACCTGACCGGACATCACGGCCGTCAGCGTTGGCGCCGGCCCCCCGGTCTGCGTCGGCTTTGCCGCCGTCAGCCCATATTGCTTGATAAAGGCTGTGACGACCCCGTGGGTGGACGCGCCGATGGTTGAAAAGGCGATGGTCTTGCCGTCGAAGTCCTTGATCGTCTTGATCGGCGAGTCACTCTTCACATACCAGTAGACGTCCCCGGCTCCGGTGATTTCGTTCCCGATGATGCGCACCGGCGCGCCCTTGGAATAGCCGGCCAACGCACCCATGACCCCGACGCTCACGCCAATGTCGACACTGCCGGCGAATACCGCCTGCTGGGTCTCACCGCTGCCCTGGGTGTAGAGGATATCCAACGTCACGCCATGCTTCTTGAAGATGCCGGCGCGCTGGCCGACGTCGGAAATCGAAGTATCCCACAATCCACGCTGGCCGACCGTAAGCCTGAGCGTGTCCTGCGCAAAGACCGCGGAGCCTGTAGCCATCGTTGCCGTCATCAGTACGAAAGCCAGCGGCCGCGCAAGCTTGGTCATGGCCGTTCTCCCTGCGGTCTTGTTCGCAGGACTTATCATAATTCGTGTTCAGTGTTGAGCGCCGTCCGTCGACAGTAGAGCGCGAGACTAGAATGCGACATAAGTTGTGACGCGAAGCGGCGTGATGGCGTGCAGGATATCATCATCTCGACGGTCCAGATATTGAGGCAATCGCGTTCAAAAGTGGCCAGGACGTTAGAAAGGATCCGGTATGCCGGAGTGCTCCTTCATCGACTACCGTCTGCAGAATCGCGGCGTCGTGGTGCTCACCCTCGACAACCCACCGCTCAACCTCACCACCCTTGTTACGCTCGACAAGCTCCTGTCCGCCTGCCGCGACATTGCGGCCGACGAGCGGGTGCGTGCCGTCGTGGTGACGGGGTCGGGGAGCAAAGCGTTCTGCGCCGGTTCGGACATCAGCGAATTCGTCCATGTGCGCGACGATGTCGTTTCCCGCAAACTGGCGCGCGAGAACATGGCCTTCACGGCCCTCGAGCAACTGCCCATGCCGGTGATCGCCGCACTAAACGGCGTCGCGCTAGGCGGGGGAGCCGAGATCGCGCTGGCCTGCGATATTCGCATCATGGACGAGACTGCGCGTATCGGCTTTCCCGAAGTGAAGCTGGGCATCTTCCCCGGAAGCGGCGGCATCTTCCGGCTTCCCCGCCTCGTCGGTCCGGCGAAGGCCTATGAGCTGCTCTACACCGGCGAACTGATTGACGCCCACGAGGCGCATCGCATCGGCTTGGTCAACCGCTTGGCGCCGGCCGGTCAGGCGCTGTCCGCCGCTGTTGCTCTCGCCGAGAGCCTGGCCAGTCGCCCCGCGCTTGCGCTGAGTCTCATCCGCGCGGGCGTGCGCGATTCGCTGAACCAAACAACGCAGGAGGCGATCAGCCGCACTCTGGCCGACAGTCATCGGGTCTTCACCGGCCCCGATATCGAAGAGGGCATCGACGCCTTTTTCGCCAAGCGCGCGCCGGTCTTCACCGCCGGACGCAACCGCACTAGCGCAAAAAGAACCGAAGGAGATTGAACATGGGCGGCCTCTCCTCGCGGCAATAAAAGGTGGTAAGCTTTGGGCAAAGCATATCAACAATGCACGCACTGGGGAGGACACGATGATCAACAGACGGACGCTCTTAGGCGGAATTGCATCCGCAGCGACGGCAATCGCGGCGCCGCACGTCGCGCGCACGCAGGAGGTGAAGCATTATCGCTTCGCATACGACCAGCCGAAGCCCACCGGATACGGCATCCTCGGCGACATCTTTGCAAACAAGCTCAAAGAGCTGAGCAAAGGCACGATGCTGATCGATCAGTATCCGGGCGCCCAGCTCGGACAGGAGCCGCAGGTGCTGCAGCTCGTGAAATCAGGCGATATCGAGTTCTGCATCTCGTCTTCGGCGAATGCCGCGACCGTGTCGCCGCAAGCCGGTGTGATGTCACTGCACTACCTCTTCCGCTCCGAAGACCATCTGGTCAAGGCGATGGCCGATCCCAAGCTTTCGGAGGCCTGCAAGGCGATGATCTCCGACAGCGTTCAGGGCGCGCGCATCATCGCGCTTTCCACGCTCGGGCTGCGCAACATGTATTCGAAACGGGAGATCAGGAAGATCGAGGATATCAAGGGGCTCAAGATCCGGGTGCAGGCCACGCCGACCGAAGACACGATGTTTCCGGCGTATGGGGCACAAACCGTGCACATGCCGTTCGGCAGCGTTTACACGTCCTTGCAGACGGGGGTGGTCGATGTGGCGGAGAACGGCGTGAACGTCTATCTCGCGAACAAGCACTACGAAGTTGCGCCCGTGCTTTCGATGACGGAGCACGAGGCGAACAACAGCTTCACCTGGGTCAGCGACAAAGTATGGAACGGCCTTTCTTCCGAGCAGAAGGGCTGGGTGCAGGCGGCCGCCGACGAGGTCAATAGGAACCAGCCGGCCAAGGCGGTCGCCTTGGAGCACGAATCTGCTGCCAAGCTGAAGTCCATCGGCGTCAAGATCGTCAACGATGTCGACAAATCCGGTTTCCAGAAAATCGCCGACCCTTACCTGGACAAGATGTCGGCCGATCTCGGTCCGCATGCGACCAAGATCAAGGATTTGATCCGCGGCATCGCTTGAACGGGGTGCGGAAATCCGAAGTGTGATCGCAAGAGGCCGGCTTCTACCGGCCTCTCATCTGCATTGAACGATCATGACAGTTGCCGAAAGACTGGTGCTTAAGCGGCAGCGTCACCTCAAGTGGCGCGCGCTCGACCCGCTTGAAACCGTGCTGATGATGCTGTGCGGCCTCCTGCTGTTCGGCTTTTGCACGACCGTCATCTTGGACATCGTCACGCGCGAGATCGGCCGGCCCTGGCTGTGGTTGCAGGAGGTGACCTCGACCTTCTTCATTTACGCGATCTTCACCGGCACCGCGGTCGCCACACGGCGCAACGATCACCTCTATCTCACCGCCGTCGCAGACACGCTGGTTGGGACAGCGCGGACTATTGTGGAGGTAGCTACGCGTCTCGTCGTGCTCGCCGTAGCGCTCTGCTTCATCTATTTCGGTTGGCTGAATTTCCTGCGCGGCTTTTCCAGCTTCCGCATGCCCTCGATGACGCCGATTGCCTCCCTCTATGCGGCGATCCCGATCTGCGGGGTTCTTGTTGCTCTGTTTACGATCGAGCAGCTGGTCAACGGCCTGCGCAACGGTTTCGCGCGCGACGAGCCGCCCGAGCCGCCGCATGTCGCTTCGATCGAAGGCATCGCGCCCGCAGCGGGAGGTCGCAGATGAGCGGTACGTTGATGGTCCTGCTCATGACATTCCTGTTCCTGTTTTTCGGCTATCTCGGCGTGCCGGTGGCGTTCTCGCTGCTGGCCGGCACTCTGATCGGCGCGATGTTCACCGACGTGTCGCAGACGGCCATCATCCAGAAAATGTTCGACGGAATGGACAACGAGGCACTGCTCGCGATTCCATTCTTCCTGCTGGTCGGCGAGCTGATGAGCTCGGCCAACGTCGTGCAGCGCGTGGCGAACCTGTCGCTGACTCTGGTGGGTCATATCCGCGGCGGCCTGTCCCAGGTTGTCACCGTCTTCAGCATGTTCTTCTCGGAGATGTCGGGATCGACGACCGCGGACGTTGCGGTGATCAGCCGCGCATTGGGCGAGCCGATGAAGCGGGAGGGGTACAGTCCCCCCTTCATTGCGGCGATCATCGCCGCGGCCTCGACCATCGCGGCGCTGGTGCCGCCGAGCATTACGGCGGTGGTGTATGGCGCCATTGGCAATGTCTCGATCGCCGGCTTGTTCATGGCCGGGGTCGTGCCGGGCCTGATGATCGGCATCGGGTTGATGATATTCTGTTACTTCTTCGGGCCGACGGGTATGACCCGGCCGCGCGCGCCGTTCCGCGAGGTCGCGCGCGCGTTCAAGGACGCCTCGCTGCCATTGATGATCCCGGCAATACTGCTGGGCGGCATTCTGACCGGCTTCTTCACCCCTACCGAAGCCGGAGTCGTTGCCGTCGTGTGGATCGTCTTCGTGGTCATCCCGGCGCTCGCCCGCGGTCATATCAAGCTTCTGCCGTGGGATTTCTGCCTCGCAGGGCTCATTTTCTCGTTGCCGCTGATCACCATTGGCGCTGCCAACGCATTCGGCTGGATGTTCGCGTATTTGCGCGGGGCGCTCATGATCGCCGAATGGATCACCGATCTTGCCGGCAACAACCCGCAAGCCACGATGCTGCTGCTCGTTCTGTTGTTCACCATCATCGGCGACTTCATCGAGCCGGTGCCGACCATCATCATCTTCATGCCGCTGGTGAACGCATTGACGCAGGCGACGGATATCAATCCGGTGCACATGGGCGTGGTGCTCATCGCCACGCTTGCATTCGGGCTGATCACGCCGCCATACGGCCTCGTTTTGCTGATGGCGTCAAAGTTCGTGGGGGTGAGATTTTCGCAAGCCTTACGCGCGGCGCTGCCAATCTATTGCGTCTTCCTGATCACGATCACCTTCATTATCTTCTTTCCGAAGGTCGTGCTTTGGCTGCCGAAGCAGGTGCTTCCCGAATCCGTCGGCTGCTTCAAAAATGCAAGCGGAATCGGCTACATTTGCCCGCAATGATGTGACTGCTGTCGCCGGCTCCCGTGCTCGACTGAAAGTGCGAGGTGCCCTCCTCCAGGGTCACACTGCCCGCTCCTGAGGCTCCGCCGTCGCTGCTACGAGCGACGCAGGATATTCAGCGCGTGGAGCTTCGATTCCAGCCAACAACGATCGAAGCTGGTACGTTAAACCCTCCGGGCTAAACTTTGCTTGAACGTCTTGGCTGAACTGCTTTGCTACCTCGAATAGTATCGTGCTCCCAAAGCCTTTGCGTGCGGGTGGACTGACCGGCGGTCCTCCTGACTCCCTCCACTCGAACCGGAATTGCCCACTTCCGTTAGCGCCGTCGATGCTGCATTGAATAGCGACTCGACCTTGGCGCGTCGAAAGCGCTCCATACTTGACGGCATTGGTCGCTAGCTCATGGATGATGAGCGCAAAGCTTTCCGCCGCACGGGTATTGACGGCAATATCGCACCCCGTGACGGTGACCTGATCGGAGAAGCTCGTGAGCTCCTGCGCCACAATTTCTTTCAGTGGTGCTCCCAAAAACGCGTTATTCGCCAGCATGGAATGAGTACGCGCCAACGCATGTAAGCGACCCGCAAATACCTCCTTTGCGTTGGCGATTGTCTGCCCCTCGATTAACGTTCGTGATGCAATGGCTTGTATGACCGCAAAGAGATTTTGTGAGCGGTGCTGCAACTCTCGAAACAGTAGTAACTGGCGATCCTCATGCCGCAGGAGAACGGCAACAAGACCCGAAACCAAGGCCACGTTGATGCTCGCCACGACGGCGAACATCGTAACGGTCCAAGCTTCTTTTGTTGAGAAGAGGGCGAAGCTGAACGTGGGGGGAACAAAAAAATACGAGCCTATCAGCACGGAGAGAACTGTCGCCATCATGCCAGGCCAGAATCCACAGACAAGCGCCGCGATGATGATTGCGAGGCTGTAGATGGTAAAAGGCCCGGCCTCCGATACCACACCCCAAAGAAGCATACGCAACAACGTCGCGAGCGCGACCACGAGCAATGCGACCCCGTATGCCTCTAGCCGCCGTTGGCGAAGGCGGCGAAGCCATGCAAGCAGATCGTAATTCTCGAAAACCTTCCCGAGCAGCACCGCGCTCAATCCTACCCCCGCTCACGACTTTACCGCATGCGCCGGGCGCAATCTATGATCTGTGGAGTGTCGGATACCCGACGAATGCGCTGCGGACCCCCGGGAAGCCGCCAGGGTCCGGTTCGGGTCAAAGCGGAAAGGCTAAGAATGAGCAAATGTTGCAGGTATGCCCCCAACTGACGAGATTTGTTTCGGCGCTCAAAAGCGAGCGCCGACGCGCAGCTTCACGTGGTGGCGCTCGAAATTATCGAGATCGAGCGCGCCCGAGCTTCCGGCCGCCGCGCCCCAGACCTGAACGTTCCACGCCGCCGAGACAAAATATCGTTCGCCGAACGTCGCGTAGAAAGTCGGGCCGATGTAGAACGCCTGCCCCGCGAAACCGTTGAGGCCGAGCCCGTCGTAGCGACGAAGGTTGTGCGCTTCCCCGTGAGGGCGCCCAGCGCTCGGCTCAATCGGCGCGGCAGGCTTCAAATCCCCGCGTGAGCTCATCCTTCGGCAAATCGCGGCCGATGAAAACCAGCCGACTTTCGCGCTTCTCGCCCGTCTTCCAAGGCCGCTGACGGTTGCCCTCGATCAGCATGTGCACGCCCTGGATGACGAAGCGCTCGTCGTCGCCCTTCATCGCGATGATGCCCTTCATCCGCAGGATGTCCATTCCGAAATTCTGGGTGACGTCCTGGATCCATGGGATGAAGCGTTCGGGGTTCATGGGCCGGTCGCTGGTCAGCGACAGACTGGCAATGCGTTGGTCGTGCTCGTGGTCGGCGATTTCGCCGAGAAATTCGGGCTCGATTGCGAGAATGCGATCGAGATTGAACGCATCCCTGCCGAGCACGTTGCCGAGATCGACGTCGCATCGTTCGGTGCGATGGATGCCCGCGTAGGGATTGATCTGCCGGATGCGCGTTTCGATCGTGGCAAGCTCGTCGGCGGAAACCAGATCGGTCTTGTTGAGCAGCACGACGTCCGCGAAAGCGAGCTGCTCCTGGGCCTCGTGAGCACGATCGATCTGGCTCAGGAGATGCTTGGCATCGACCACGGTCACGATGGCATCGAGCTTGGTCTTGCGGCGGACGTCTTCGTCCACGAAAAAGGTCTGCGCGACCGGCGCCGGATCGGCAATTCCGGTGGTTTCGACCAGGATCCCGTCGAAGCTACCCTTGCGCCGCATCAGCCCGGCGAGGATGCGGATGAGATCGCCCCGGACGGTGCAGCAGATGCAGCCGTTGTTCATCTCGAAAATCTCTTCGTCCGCGTTGACGACGAGGTCATTGTCGATGCCGACCTCGCCGAATTCATTGACGATGACCGCGTAGCGCTTGCCGTGGGTCTCCGTGAGGATGCGATTGAGCAATGTGGTCTTGCCAGAACCGAGGTAGCCGGTGAGCACGGTGACAGGCGTTTGCATCTGAGCATTGGGCATGGGCATATTCCTAAGCTGGCGTGGAACTGGAGGAGGACATGCGCGACACCATCACTTCGTCCGCGATTGCGCCCTGGGCGCGTCGCTCACGCAGGCTAACGGCGCGAGCGCGTCGGAGAGATCGGCCGCTGTCACGGCCTCGAGCGGCTTGTTGATCTTGATCGCCTCCGTCGGACGATCCGGACGCATGATCAGGATGACGGTCCGCACGCCGCGGCATTCGGGATCGCCGCAATCATGCTCGCTGACGCTCACGACCGCGTCGTCGTCGACGTTGAGGATGCCGCGGGCGCGGATCATCAGATCGAGCGCCGCATCTTTCCGCCCTTGCGACGCCATTCGATTGCGGAAGAAGGGAGCCATTCGCTCAAGCAATTGCTTTGTCAGATTTGGTCCGGACGCATGCGTTCGGCGCCGTGGCCCAAGTGGCCTTCGACTCAACGTCCGGCGTCTTCGGAACGACGCGAAGGACGGGCCTTGCCTTTGCGGTATCGCGGCTGTGCGCGGGCAAGCCAGCGTCACCGCAGTCCGTGCCCGCAAGCGTGTTGTTGAATTTCTTCATGCTGGCCGCCGATAACCTCAATTTGTAATGTTATAACATTACATTGTCAAGGTCGGCACCGGCGTCGGCAATTGCGAACGATCCAAACGAAATCTGAGCTACGACTGACGAGACTCGTATCGACGCTCAAAAGCGAGCGCCGATGCGCAGCTTCACGAGGTGGCGCTCGAAATTGTCGAGATCGAGCGCGCCCGAGCTTCCGGCCACCGCGCCCCAGACCTGAACGTTCCACGCCGCCGAGACAAAATATCGTTCGCCGAACGTCGCGTAGAAAGTCGGGCCGATGTAGAACGCCTGCCCCGCGAAACCGTTGAGGCCGAGCCCGTCATAGCGACGAAGGTTGCGCGCTTCCGCGCCGACAAAGACGTTCGGCATCACCTGCATCGCGAGCGCCGCTCCAATCCCGAGCATCGATTCGCGCAACGTCTCGCCGGACGCCCGCAGCCGCGTCTGTTCCGGCTCGTAGCTGACGTTGAGCGCGGCGAATAGACGGCCGGGTATCCATTCACGATCCGCAAGCACGCGAAATTCAGCCCCGTACTGGTCGGCAGGCTCCCCGCTCATCTCATCCGCGAAACCCCGATGGGGCTCGACGCTGAGCGTCAGCCCGAACGGCGCGTGCTCGCGATCGAACAGGCGGAATCTCGCGTCGAACGAGACCGACTGCAGCGCCCCCTGGCGGCGATCGTCAATCGCGTTCATCCCGGTGATGTCGTAATAGGCGACCGTCGCAACGGCCGAGAGACGGAACCTGTCCGAGAAACTGTATTTGGCCTCGAGCGCGGTCGCGGCGGTGTTGTAGGAGCCGCCGAGCTTGCCGAAGCGGCCGGTCGAATCGGCCTCGAGCTCCTTTTCTCCCGCTTCCCCGATGTCGCTGCCTTCCGTGAAGCCGAACATGTGTTCGGTATCGACTTCCCCGGTGTTGTCCGCGCGTTTGCCCGCGGCGCCGTGCGCGGGGCCGGCCGCGACAAGCACCGCCAACACGATCAGCAGTATCGCCCGCGATAGCGCGCCGCGCGGCGCCTTCCGAAGCGGCAAGGCGCGCACCGACCAGCAGTGTGAAAACATGGTACGCCATCCTGTCGAAATCCAAACGCATGCCCGCGGCCATGGCGGCCGCGCGCGGGGCGGTTCAGATCAGCGACGAGGATTTCGGCGGGCGTTCGAGCAGGATCGGATCGGCGCTCGCGAGCGCGCGTGCCGGCGCCACAAGCATCGGCCGCGCGGCAAGGTTGAACGAAGTGACGCGCACGGTGAAAGGAAGGACTCCCGCGAGGTGATGATGCAGCGAGCAGCATTCATCCTTCACATCGCCGATGCCATGCCGATGGTCGCCGTGACGGCCGGGCGCGCCGTGGTCGTGCGCGCTGGAGACCGCCGGCTGGCTTTCGAACACGTGCACGGCGTGGTCGAACATCACCGGCACGACGCCGGCGAGCTGGGCGAGCAAAAACAGCCCGAGCAGCCACGGGCCCAAGGGAGAGAAGCGGCGCATTGTTTGCAACGAAGTCAAGCAGGTGCCCCTTGACCTGGAGTGCCGGTCAAGCTTGGCACCTTGTCCCGCACAGCGAAACCCGCGCGATGCGTTCTCTTTGGCGATGTTGCATCCAAGCCACAGAATGGGCGCGCAGGTTAAGAGGAGCCGCATTGTGTAATGGCGTGGCGAGTGCCTATATCCATGGCGCCTCACGCTGATCTTCATGTTCCCCCATGAGCCCACATCGCCCCTTCGGCCACGCTCACGTGCATGAACACGATGATCATGACCATCGCGGACGCACCCATGGGCACGCTCCCGCGAGCTTCGGCACGGCCTTCGCGGTCGGCATCGGCCTCAACCTGGCTTTCGTTGCCGTGGAGTTCAGCTACGGCGTGCTCGCCAATTCCGTGGCGCTGATGGCCGATGCCGGGCACAACCTCTCCGACGTGCTGGGGCTGGTCATTGCCTGGATTGCGAGCGTGCTGACCAGGCGCGCGCCGTCCTCGCGCTACACCTATGGCCTGGGCGGCTCTTCTATCCTCGCGGCGCTGTTCAACGCGGTGCTGCTGCTGCTCGCGGTCGGCGCCATCGCCTGGGAAGCGGTGCTGCGGCTCTTTCATCCCGAACCGGTGGCGAGCAGTACGGTCATGATCGTGGCGGCCGTCGGCATCATCGTGAACGGCGTGACCGCCGCGCTGTTCGCGTCCGGCCGCAAAGGCGATCTCAACATCCGCGGCGCGTTCCTGCATATGGTCGCGGACGCCGCCGTGTCGGCGGGCGTGGTCGTGGCCGCCCTGGTCATCCTTTACACCGGCTGGCTCTGGCTCGATCCGCTCGCCAGTCTGGCGATCGTCGGCGTGATCGTATGGGGCACCTGGAGCTTGCTGCGCGACTCGCTCGCCATGTCGGTCGACGCGGTGCCGGCATCGATCGATCCGCAGGCGGTGCGAAGCTATCTTGCGTCCTGCGCCGGCGTTACCGCCGTGCATGATCTGCATATCTGGCCCTTGAGCACGACGGAAAGCGCCCTGACCGCACATCTCGTCTTCCCCGGCGGCCATCCCGGCGACGAATTCTTGGCTGTGGCGGCGAGCGAGCTGCGGCAGCGCTTCGGCATCGGGCACACGACCTTGCAGATCGAAATCAGCGAAGAAACCGCCTGCCACCTCGCGCCCGATCATGTGGTGTGACTAGTGGTCGCCGCAACCCGGCGATGCGGACGACGGCGGATCGATGCGAGCAGCTTCCGCGCAGTCGTCATTGCCGGGCTTGACACCGCAAGTCGGGTTTACCCGACTTGCGGCGCATTATACTGCGCAACTCGGGCGGGCCCGAGTTGCGGTGCAATCCATCCTGTTCGCAAAAAAAGTTCTAACGAAGAGGATGGACCCGCGGGTCAACGGGTTCCCCGCCGACAATGTCGGCGGGGTGCCCCGTCCCGCGGGTGACGGAGGATTTGCGTCGCGCGCTGCCCCTCTTCCGGCACCGAGTGCGCGGCCTCTATGCTTCAAGCACAAACGAACCTGCTCTACGCCGAGGAACGCGATCCAGGCGCGGCAGCGGGCTCCTCAGCGAGGAACGGCTCGATGGCGTTGGTGGTCACGTCGGGAAACTCCTCGTGCACGGCGAGTTTGCCCTGCGGGAGCCGAGCGGTTCGAATGCCGGCAACGGCGGCAAGCGCCTCCATTTCCGCGCGCGACTTCGGCGGCGTCTCGGCACCGTAGACCAAGAGGATCGGAGCCGCAGCGCGCCGCGCCAGATCGAGAAACGCCTCGCGGCTTGCGAGCGGATCGAGACGGCCGGTGACGAAGCGCACCGAGGCGAAGCGGGCTCCCGGCGCGCGCACCACGTTAACCTTCTGGCGCATACGCTCGTCGTTGAGAAACGCCGGATCCGCATAGACGTGGCCGGCGCCCATGCGCCGCACCATGAACGGGTTGACGTTCAAGCGATAAATGAGCGGACCGACGGCGGGACGATCGACCAGGCGGCACAGCCGATCGAAGAACGGGCGCTGCCCGCCCATCATGGTGGGCAGCGGTCCGCGCCAGGTCGGCGCGATCAGGACGAGCCGCGTCGTCGGCCCCGAGGCGCTTGCGGCATGTTCGAGGACGTAGGTCGCGGCATGCCCGGCGGCGATGATGGCGTAGGGATGCGCGATGACCGACGTCAGAACAAAGGCCAGGAAGGCGGCATAGGCCTCGGGCGTCCAATCGAGTTGCGGGCGCGGCCCCTCGCCGAATCCCGGCCAGTCTACGGCGAGCGTCGAATAGCGCCGCGCCAAACGCTGCTGCAGCGGGTGCATCTCGCGCCGGCTCGAGATCGAGCTCAGCGCCGGCAGCAGCAGCACCTTCGGCCCGGTTCCGCTCGCGTCGGCGCCCAAGCGAATGGTTTCCCCGCGCCAATTCCATTCCAGCGTTCGCGTGTCCATGGCTTTCTATCGAGAACCCGACTCACCGGCTCATATATTGTATTGTCGTCCCCGCGAAAGCGGGGACCCATAATCACCGTCTCGGGAATATGGGTCCCCGCCTGCGCGGGGACGACGGTGGACAGTGTGAGGCCAATCAGCCGGATTACGTATGACACCGCGGCGGTCCCGCAGCACAGACTTGAGCTTAATTACTAAGAGTGCGGACGTGAGCCGCAACGTCCTCAACGGACCAGGCCGGCACGAGAATGCCGCCGATGATCGCCGCCGTTCCGGCGCCGTCGAACCACGCCGGCTTTATCTCCTCTTTCGACCGCACGCGATGCACGCGTTCGTTCACGCGTGAGCAGACCTCGAAAACGCTTTGCGCGGCGCCGCCGCCGTCATCGAGCAGAATGACCACGTCTGCCTGCTGCGCGAGCTCGACCGCGGTTCTCTGGCGCGAGTAGGAATCGCTGCACATGGTCTTGACGATCTTGACCGGTACTTTCGACCTGCGTATTCGCTCGATGACTTCGGTGAAGATTTCGGTGTTGCCGGTGACTTGGCCCACCAGCGCAACGGCGCGACCCTCTTCGTCAGGCAAAACGTCGACGTCGTCCGCGCGTTCGATCACGTAGCAGCGGCGCCCGTGCTCATCGGCTATCTTTTTCGCGACGCGGCAATGATGATTGTCCTTCGTACCGACGATCGCGATGTCGAATCCCTGCTTCGCGAGCCGCTCCACCACACGATCAAGCTTTTCGATGAACGGGCAGATCAAATCGTCGAGCAGATCGACACCGCGCGCGGCCAAGCTCTCCTTTGTCTCCTTGTTAAGTCCGTGAAACCCGAGCACGAGGCGATCGCCGGCGCTCAGCGTCGACACGTCCCGCACGACCGAAAGCTCGCGCAAGCCGGGATAATCGGCCAGCAGCCCGGCCTCGCGGCGCTCGATGCGGCTGAGCGTATCGAACTCGCCGCCGGCATTTTGGTGGGCCACGGCGAACGGGGCCTCGGCGAGCGCCCGTTTATTCATCTCGCGGTAGGCCCGCGTGATGCCGAGGCAGAAGCCGACGCTCGCCGTCAGAACTTCCATTCAGTCCCTCGTGGGATCCCCTGAGCGTGAAGATAAGTCGTCATTGCCGGGCTTGACCCGGCAATCCATCCATCTTCGTCAGACTTTTCTTGCGAAGAAGATGGATGCGCGGGTCAAGCCCGCGCATGACTGGCTGGACGAGGCTCTCACTTTACCGGCTTACGCGGCGTAGCGCGGCACTGGCGCTCCAAAGACGTTCGCCTGCAGCGGCCGCATCAGGCGGCACGCGAGGAAGCCCAGCAGCGTGCCGAGCACGAAGCTGCCGACAATGATGCCGATCGTCCGCGAGATGTCGCCGAGGATCACCGCGGTCTGCGCCGCCGGCCCGAACGCCACCGTGCTCAAATAGTTGAACGCGGCGTAGAGCCCGGCATAGAGCCCGGCAAGCAGCGACAGCCAAACGTGCGACCGCGCCCACTGCGGATTATTCAGCAGCAGCACCGCTGCCCCGCCTGCAACGATCGCAGCGAGCAAAGTGCCGCTATGCTCCACATTGGCCGGAAACACGAAGCTCAGCGACAGCGCGCGCAGGAATCCGATCACGGGAAAGACCATGGCTTTGCCGGTCTTCAGGAACAAGGCGAGCAGCAGGAACGCCATCAGCGGACCGAACACGATCTGCGGCTGGCCGGGAAAGGAAATGCCAAGATTCTGAAAGACGTCAGCCGGCAAGAGGCCGAGCACTTTGAGGATGGGATTAATGGTGACGGCAATCAGCGTGACCACGACCGTCCAAATCACGTCGTCTCGGCGCATGCTCGTCATCGGAATAGCCTCCCAGCAGATCGGATCATGGAGAGTGCCAAGCCTAACATCGCGGTTGGATGGGCGTAAGGCTCATCGCGAGCATGCGACAATTTGAACTTGGCTGCACCGCCGCGCGCCGTCGCAAGCACAGTTTCAATGTGCCGTGGTCTTCCTGAGAAGATAGGTGTCCATAATCCACCCCTTCTTTCCCTTGGCTTCGCTTCGGATCCGCTCGATGTCGTGCATGCGCCCTTTCAGGTTGCCCGACACGAGAATCTCATCTTCGGTTCCGATGTAGGCGCCCCAGTAGATGTCGATCTCCGGGTCGCTGATGTTCTTGAACGAACATTCTGCGTCGAGCATTACAACGACATCGCCGCTATCAGCGGGCAGCCGCTGCGATATCTTGCGCCCGGTCGTAATATGAACCGGCTGTCCAATCCGGTTCAGGGCGATCTTATGTCGCGCGGCCAACGCCTGAATGCTGCTTATTCCAGGAACCACTTCGTATTCGAATGCAACGGTTCCTCTGGCAATGATCCGATCAATGATCCGTAACGTGCTGTCGTAGAGCGACGGATCGCCCCACACGAGGAAGGCGCCGCGTTCGTCCTCGCCGAGTTCTTGTCCGATCAATCGCTCGTATACGGCGGCCCTCTGCTCGTGCCATGCTTTGACGCCCGACTCGTACGATGACGCAGTTCGATCGCGCTCCGGATCCGGGACCTCGATGGTCCTGTACGACTTGTTCTTGATGTAGCGCTTGCAGATTTCCTTGCGAAGGCGGACCAGGTCCTCTTTTTCACGCCCTTTGTCCATCACGAAGAAAACGTCGACCTCATTGAGCGCATTGATTGCCTGCACCGTGATGTAGTCGGGATTGCCGGCACCAATACCGATGATGAAAACCTTTCGCATCTTCAAGCGTCCTCCACTCGACCTTCATCCCAGAAATCTAATCCATACTGACAGCAAGGCGGTCACGCCCATTAATCCTGCGGCCCAAAAATTCCAAGTGCTCATTCTTTGCAGCCTATTGGATAATTCAGTTACTTTATCTAGTTCGTCTTTGCCCGGATTGATGCCGCGCAAGCGGCACATTGCGGAGGCGAACCAAAATGCAGCGGAACCACACCCGGTGATCAGTGCTGCGGTCTCAATGTACGATTTCATAATCGTCCCTGATCATCTTGGGCAAGGATAGATATTACAGTGCCAATAGCACTATCTGATGGTGCGTGCGGGCCAATGTCTGCTCTCGGCACCTCTGAGACGTCCACCGACATCCGCCATACGGCCGCTTTCGGGTCATGCGGACATCAGCCAGCGATTGCGGACAATCGCTTTATGAGTACACGCCCTCATCATATCCAGGACCTTGTTCTTCCATCTCGATTTGATCGGGACGCTCGTGGGCCGAGAGCCACATCATGAGCGATGGCGACATGCCGTCAGCGGCCTTGAGCTGCCGGAGCGCCACGCGGATGCTCGTCCGTGCAAAGCGATCGCCCGCGATTGCGATCACGGATGGATCTTCTCCCGCGGCCACTGCCGCAAGCACCTGCTGTTTGAGGGCGTAGAATTTGGGATCCCCGAAATCTTGCAACATCTTTTGAAAAGCATGGTGACGGGCAGGCTCGAATGGGTGCGGACGCCCGAATGCATCCTTTGCCGGGTGGGCGGGATAAAGATGCGCGTACGGAATCCAGCCCTCCGGGACCGGCTCCGTGGCCGCATGCGTCCGCTGGTGCTGGAGCAGCTTCGGGAGGACGTGCGTGTGCGGTCCAGTCGGACTCCTGCCGTCGGGACGCGGGATCGGCTGATACACCTCGATCCGCCCCAGCTTGCTCACGAACACACGGTGGGGGTTCGCGGCGAGGATCACACCCATCGCCGGATTGCCTGGGTCGAACAGGCTCCGTCCAGCATACGACCGCAGTTCTGCCGCCACATCGGCATCGGCCACACGGACGCAGACATCGACCTGCAAGGCGCCAAGGCCAAGATCGAACAGCGTGGCCTCCCGATGCTGTTCCCGTAGCGCCTCCCTGTCCGGGCCCAATTCGGCGAGCGCCATTCGTTGGTTCATAGCGCACTGGCGCTCTGGCAGGCACAATGCAATGCGATGGTTCCAACTATCGCGTGTGGTGCTCTCGGAAGCGAATAGCCGCACCCCGTTGCCGGGCTCGATGCGAATACCTCCGCGACCGGTCATGGCGGCAAGGGCGACGTCGCTGCGCGACAGGGTCAGCGGCTCATCCGCGTCGCGTGCGAACTCGGCGATCGCCCCGAACGTTCCAAGGCTCCAGTTCGACCGAGGGTCGGCCATCTGGGCGGCAAGAAATTCGAAATTGCTCGGGACGTCGTTCACAGGCTCCGGTCCAATCCTGGACCTGCCTCATTTGCCGTATGGCGCTGAGCTCAAACGGAGGCGCCTGGAACCGAACGAGCCGGACCGGACCAGAGCGTTTCAGCAACGGGCGCCCCGATCAACACGGTAGCCTTATCGAGGGCGCCAGGCAGGCTGACGTTAAATGTCGAGCCTGGGCCAGGCATCGCAGAGGCCCATATCCGTCCGTCATGCGCTTCGATAATCGAGCGACAGATCGATAGTCCCATGCCCATGCCGTCGGCCTTGGTCGTGTAGAACGGATCGAAGACGCGGTCGAAGATCTGCGAATTTAGTCCCGGCCCGGAATCCTGCACGCTGATTCGTACCCCGCCCGCTTCATCGGCGCCCGTGCCGATCAGCAACTTTCGCGAGCCGTGGTTGACGCTGCCCATCGCCTCGACGGCGTTCATGATCAAGTTGACCAGCACTTGCTGCAGCTGGACCCGATCGCCTTGAATGAGCGGCAAGCCCTGCGCGAGTTGCGTGTTCAAGGAGACGCCGCTTTTGACCAACTCGCCACGCATTAAGGCGGTGACCTCGAGGATCACCTCGTTGATCTGCAATCCGTCCTTCCGTGCAGGAGCCTTCTTGATGAGGGCACGCATGCGGTTGATCACGTCGCTGGCTCGGTTGCTATCCGTGACAATAGCGGCCAGGGCCTCCCGGACCTCTTCCAGATTAGGCGGCTCGAGGCCCAACCAGCGCAAGCCGGCATGAGCGTTGGTGACTGATGCTGCGAGCGGTTGGTTGACCTCGTGGGCGATCGAAGCCGCCAGTTGTCCCATCGTCGTGACCCGATTGACGTGCGCGAGCTCTGCTTGGGCTTCCCGCAAGGCCTCCGAGGCGAGCATCAGCTGGCTGGTCCGTTCTAGAACACGTTGTTCGAGCTCATCATTGAGCCGCTTGATCTCCTCTTTGGCTAGCTTGAGACCGGCAGTTTCGATGACGTCCCAGTCTCCGTGTCGTTTTGTAACGGCAAACTGGTGTGTCCGCACCACATCCAGGATTTCCATAGCCCCGCACGCCGCAAGCGGGTACGTGCACAGGACCGCCAAACGTTGGTTGGCGACAGCCTCGTTGAGGCCTTCTTCGTATTCACAGAAGTGTTTCCAGTCCTTTTTTTGCAGCCAAGCGGTATCCCCGGTCACTCTCACCCCGACGTAACCTCTGGCCGATGCACGAGCGAGTTTCTCCAGCCAACCGGCGGTTACTCTCTTGAGATCGAACGTGCCGCCCGAGAGATACCAATCGCGAGCCGACACGATTTCTATGCTGGAGTCCGCGAGATACCGGCTAAATCCAGGGACCGTGTCTTTCAGCGCGCCTGTCGCTTCCTCGACCGTCAGGGGCTCGGCGACAATCCACAGGCAGAACTCCCCGCTTTCCAATCCGGCCTTGCAGTACGAGATCAGTATCTCGAGGAGATCCTCTTTCGTCTCGTAGAAGAGACAAAAGTGAGTACCCCAAGGCATGTCGCCGACGACCTCGATCCCGGTCTTCCGCGTTTCGGTTGATACCGCGGTCATCCGACATTCCTCAGCCACGCAGTCATTAATGTCGCAATTGACGGTCGCTGCTGGGAGCAAGCGTTGCCTGCGCTAGCCGGTCGTTGTCTCGAAGACAACAACGGCCGCGGTGCTTCGAGCAGGCACGCGATCTCGGCCGTTCAATGCAGAGTTGCTTAGCAAACGGGGTCGTTTCTGTCCACCCACCCTTGCGGCAGATGGCCCAGCAAGCCGCGCATGTCGTCGTTCGAGAGCCGATCACTGGCGCTCCGGTAGGCACAATGCAATGCGATGGTTCCCACTATCGCGTGTGGAACTCTCGCAAGCGAATAGCCGCACCCCGTTGGCGGGCGCCAAACATCTCGGTTGCGAGTGATATCGAGTTGGCGATAATTCCCAATTCCGCGGATCAGCAGGTCGACAGCTGCCCATGGCCCATTATCGCAGACCACTCGCGGCGGCCGCCGCGCTCAACACCGCGATTTTCGTGGTCGAAGCGGTCGCCGGATTCAAGGCCGATAGCCTCAGCCTCATCATGGACAGCGTGCATAATCTCTCCGACGAGATGGCGCTCGTTTTCCTCTATCTGGCGTTCGTCCTGCCGCACGGAGTCTCACGGCACCTGCTGCGCACGGCCAATGTCTTCAACTCGTTCGGCCTCCTACTCGTCAGTGCACTGCTGCTGTGGCAGGCGGCGGAGCGAATCCTCCATCCCGCCCCGGTCGTCGGCTCGATCGCCATCGTGGTCGGCCTCCTCGCCGCCGCCGCCAATTGGGGCGTCGCGCGGCTCCTGCTCGCGCCGAGCCGCAACAACGCCGCGATCCGCCTCGCCTATATTCACAATATCGGCGACGTCTACGTATCCCTGGCGCCGGTGGCCGCCGGCCTCCTGGTCAGCCTGACCGGTTATTCGATCTTCGATCCCCTCATCGCCGCAGGCATCGCCACGTGGATCATCGTCTCCACCGTGCGCGAGGTCTTTGCATCGAGCGAAGAGCTCATCTGGCCCGAGAAAATCGTCTGCGGCCATTCCGACCACGAGGAGGAGGCGGTCGGCGCCGCTTCGTCGCGGCCGTAGAGGTCGAGCGCCCCAAGCCGGGCCCGCACAATGCTCACTTAAATGTCACACCTTACGGCGAAATGAATTTCGGGCGTTGACAAAAACGGCGCCGCCTTCTTCCATCACGAGCGTTCAGGTGCGCCGGTCGCGTTGATCGGCCTAAAAGGGAATCCGGTGCGATCCGCCGTTTCGGCGGCGAGTCAAATCCGGAGCTGCCCCCGCAACTGTCGGCGGCGAGTCCTTCTTCAAGTTGCCACTGGGCTTTGTGCAACAAAGCCCGGGAAGGCGGAGAAGGACGATGACCCGCGAGCCAGGAGACCTGCCTGAACACGTCATCCTTCCGGCGTGCGGGGCGCGCGCATGGGGCGGTCTTCCGCTGTGGTGACAGAGGGGAACTGTCGAGCGGAAGGGGGCGACCGCCATGGCTACGTTTTTGCCGATTTTTGCGAGCGACGAACCCGCGCGCGTGCGCGATAGGGTCGTCGGCATTTGCGTCGCGATCTCGTTCGCTTTCGCCGCCGGGCTCCCGGCGACATTCGCCACCGCGCAGGCGGCAGACGCGACTGTGCCCCCGCCCCAATTGAAGGCGCCGTGGCAGCCTCCCGTAGTCCAACCCTACGACTGGACCGGCCTCTATGTGGGCGGTCATCTCGGCTATGCCTGGGGACGTTCGAACTGGAGCACGCCACCTGATCTCGCGAGCTCGCTCGACCTCAATCAGCCCTCTGACATCTTCACCGGGTCGGGAAGCTACTTCGGGGGGCTGCAAATCGGCTACGACTTCATGCTGGCGAACCGCGTCGTGCTCGGCGTCCAGCTCGATACCTCGTTTCCGGGCTTTCCACGCCACGGCGTCTCCATCGGCGGCACGTCGATCTTCTCCACGCCGGACATCGGCCTGGCGAGCTATAGCGAGTCGGTGCTGCACTCCGGCACGGTGCGCGGTCGCATCGGTTACGCCCCCGACAACTGGCTCTTCTATGCGACCGGCGGCTTCGCCTGGACCTACAACCAGCTGACGCTGACGCAACTGGCCGACGACACAACCGATTCCCCATTCCTGTGGCGACTGGGCTGGGTGGCGGGGCTCGGCGTCGAGTGGGCATTCGCGCCGAACTGGACGGTGAATCTCGAGTACCTGTACACGAAGTATGGCAACAGCAGCGTGATGTTCCCGAACGCAGGGCTGCAGTTCACATCCGATCTTTCCCTGCAGCAGGCGCGCGCATCGCTGAACTATCGCTTCGGCGGCGGCGGGACGAACGCAAACGGCGGCTCGACCGGGCTGCCCACGCCGGCGACGGACCTCGTGAACTTTCACGGTCAAACCACGGTCGTGTGGCAAGGCTACCCGGCGATCCGATCGCCCTATGCCGGAACCAACAGCCTGCCCAGCAGCGGGCTCGGCCGCGAAACGTTCGACGCCACGCTCTATGCCGGCATACGGTTGTGGCAAGGGGCGGAGCTGTGGATCAGCCCGGAGATCGATCAAGGTTTCGGCTTGGCGAACACGCACGGCGTCGCCGGATTTCCGAGCGGCGAGTCCTACAAGCTCGGGTCATCCTACCCCTACACGCGCATGCAGCGCGGATTCCTCCGGCAGACCATCAATCTCGGCGGCGAAGTTGAGAAGGTCGACGCCGACATCAGCCAGTTCGCCGGCACGCGCACGGAGAACCGCCTCGTGTTGACGGTCGGCAAGTTCGCCATCGTCGACATCTTCGATACCAACAAATATGCCAACAGTCCGAAGACCGACTTTCTGAACTGGTCGCTGATCAACGCCGGCACGTTCGACTATGCCGGCGATGGCTGGGGCTATACCTACGGCGCGGCCGCCGAATGGTACCATGGCTCCTGGACCTTGCGCGCCGGCGCCTTCGACTTGTCGGCGTCTCCGGCCGGCGCCGACAGTCCCGACGGCGGCGTCCTCGACCCGACCTTTCAGCAGTACGCGTTGGTCGCGGAAATCGAGAAGCGCTACGAATTGTGGGGCCAGCCCGGCAAGTTCAAGGTCACCGGCTTCCTCAACCGCGGCCGGGCGGGAAGATTCCAGGACGCCATCACGCTCGCTCAGATCACCGGTGAGCCCGCCGACATCACCGCAGTGAGAAGCTACACCAGCCGCCCGGGCGTCAGCATGAACCTGGAGCAGCAAATCTCGGACACGGTCGGGGTGTTCGCCCGCGGCGGCTGGGCCGACGGCAATATCGAGCCGTGGGATTTCACCGACATCGACCGGACGGTCTCCGGCGGCGTCTCGATCAACGGCAAGAACTGGGGCCGGCCTGACGATACCGTTGGCATCGCCGGCGTGATCAACAACATCTCCGGCGTGCACCAGGCGTTTTTCAACGCCGGCGGCTTGGGCATCCTCATCGGCGACGGACAGCTGCCGAATCCCGGGCTCGAGAAAATCTTCGAAACTTATTACAGCTACGCGCTTTCACCCGAGATGCGCGTCAGCTTCGACTACCAGTTCATCGCCAACCCCGCCTACAACAGGGACCGCGGTCCGGTGAATACGTTCGCCGGACGCTTCCATGCCCAGTTCTAAAGCGCATCCGAGTGGACTGGATTGCGAGTGTATGCGCCGGCACGGCGATCGCCAGAGGTCATGCGTGATTTGAATTTCGCCTCTATGGCGCCGGAGCCGGAGCCACCTCGAACAGCCCTTCCGCTTTCATCGCGGCGTCGAAGCGCCCCGCGGGATCAAAGGTCTTGTTCCATTCCAAGACCTTCGGCAGCCACGCGTCGGCGACGGTGTAGCGCAAACCCTCGCCGGTTTTTCGGTTGCGCACGACGACCACCGCAAGCAGTCCCGCCGGCGCCTTCTCCGGCGCGATGACGAGCGTTCCCTGCCCTGGGCTGGCGTTGGTCGCCAGCATCACGCCGTCGGCGATGCAGGGACACGGCGCCTTCTCGCCGGTGTAATACGTCACCGCAAGCTCACGCGCCTCCGCCTTGATGCGCTCCTTGGCGTCGAGGCCGATGCGGATACCAATGGGAATGAACGCGCCGAAGGCGCCGTGCACGCGAGCCCCGAGCTCAATCCACTCGGTCGGGGTTTCGGCCCTTGCGGGCAAGCTCAGGAGAATGACGGCGCTACACAGCGCGGCGCGGGCGGACATTCGAAGCAACCTCTGACTGCGTGGGCCTTTCAATGCGCCCACGACGCTCATTTCTTCGCCGGCAAGAAGTCCTGATTGCTGAAATTTGATCGCGTCGGCCGTCGGATCGCGATGTAGGGTCGATTCGCGGCCTGATGGCAGGAGTTGCAGGCTGCGGTCAGTTCGTCGAAGGCGGCCGAAAACTTGCTGAAATCGCGGGTTGCGATTGCGCCCTCCATATCGGCGATTGTACCGGTCATGAGCGCATCGATCATGTCGCCGACCGGAACATTTTGATAGCGCGGGACGAGGTCCTGCACGTCGGAAAATACTTCCTTCAGCTCGCTCAATTGGTATCCGGCGAGCTCCCAGTTTCGGGCCTGCCCGGCGAGCCAGAGCTTGGCGTGATCGGTCTGAATTCGTCCCATGAATTCACCAAGGCCAGGAAGATAGTTTTTCGGAAGCTCCTGGGTCGGCGCCGACGATGGCGGGGACTGCTGCGCGGGATTCGGCAGGGGTTGGCTTCTGGCCGCGCAACTCACGGCCGTGACCAAGCCGAGAATGAGAACGATTCTAAGCCGTTTCATTGGGAACTCTCTTGCTTTCGATGGCGGCGTCGAAGCATAGCCGCGGCCACCTTTCGTGAACTGCAGCAGCAGCGTCTGGGTAGACACTATATCGCTATCGAGCCGGCCCGCATGCGTCCAGTCTCCACGCCTGCGGCCAAGGCGTTACTCGGCAATCGAATCCATGCAAGCGGCGCCGACCAGACCGCGTCCGCGTCTCAAATCTCCACTTGGCCGCCGAGCTCGATATGACGATTTTATGGGGATGGCGATTTTATAGGGATGGCCAACGTCATGGCCCTCCATCTTCGATGAGACGCGCCGTTGGGAAGCACATGCTATATTTCGGTTCGCGTCCTGGATACTACGCGGCAGCATCGGGCTTTACGAACGGCATAGAATTCCTCCCATCGCTCTGCGCGCGGCTCTCGGGATGGTCCGAATCGTGGAGCGATCGGCGAGAACGGCGCTGTTCGGACACCGGTCGGTTCGTAGCCGCAGCCAACCCAACGGGGAGTGATCGGCGATGACGATGTCCATCGAACAGGCAGCGATCAATCTTGCGGTCGCCTTTTGCCTCAGTGCCGCCATCGGCTTTGAGCGGCAATGGCGCAACCGCCTTGCGGGATTGCGCACGAACACGCTGGTCGCCTTGGGCGCGGCCAGCTTCGTCGTATTTGCTGCGCTGGTTCCGGGCGAGGGCAGTCCGACCCGTGTCGCGGCACAAGTGGTATCGGGGATCGGGTTCCTCGGCGCCGGATTGATCTTCCGCGAGGGCATGAGCGTACGCGGGCTCAATACGGCGGCCACGCTGTGGTGCTCCGCGGCGATCGGCGTCTTGGCGGGTGCGGGCTATCTGGCCTATGCCACGCTCGCGACCGGATTCGTCGTGTTCGTCAACCTCCTCTTGCGGCCCGTCGTCAACTTCATCAATCGACAGCCGCTGGTGTCGACCGAGCTCGAGATTGGATACGTGGTGTCGTTGACGTGCCGCGCGCCGGACGAAGCCCACGTTCGCGCGCTCCTCTTGCAAGGGCTCGTCGGCAGCGGATTGGCGCTGCGCGGGCTCGACAGCAACGACGTCGGCGGAGGCGAACGCGTCTGCGTAACGGCGCATCTGACAGCACCTCATCGTGTCGATGCCGACGTCGAGAGGATCGTGGGGCGGCTCAGTCTCGAGCCGGCCGTCACCGCTGCGAGCTGGCAGGCCGAGGTGCGGCTCGATTCCGAGAGCCGATCATCGCTGGGGGCGCGATGAGTTTCCCCCGGATGTCGTGAACACATGCATCGATCGAACGCATGAATCGCGCCGCCGTCCTTGCTGCGCTTGCATCGGCCGCCTTGTTCGGGGTCTCGACGCCCGCGGCCAAGGCGTTGCTCGGGGTCGTGCACCCCGTGATTCTGGCCGGCCTGTTCTACTGCGGCGCGGGCATCGGCATCGCGCTGCTGCGCGCCCTGGCGGCACTCGGTCTCAACGCGCCCGCCGCGCGGCAGCAGCCGCTCGCGCGCCAAGATTATGGCTGGCTCGCCGGCGCCATCGCCTTGGGCGGGATCGCCGGCCCGGTGTTGCTGATGCTCGGGCTCGCGCGCACCCCGGCCGCCACCGCGTCTTTGCTGCTGACGATTGAGGGCGCGGCCACGGCGCTGCTCGCCTGGTTCGTCTTTCACGAGAACTTTGATCGGCGCATCGCGCTCGGCATGGCCTGTCTCGTCGCCGGCGCGGCCACGGTGTCGTGGTCGGGAACGCCGACGATCGAAAGCTTCGCCGGCCCGCTCGCCATCATCGGCGCGTGCGTCGCTTGGGGCATCGACAACAACCTCACCCGCAAGGTCTCGCTCGCCGATCCCCTGCAGATCGCGCAATGGAAAGGATTGATCGCGGGCCCCGTCAATCTGCTGTTGGGCTTGTGGGCGGGAGGTTCGCTTCCCGGCCCGCTCGCAATGCTCGTGGGCGGGCTCGTCGGCTTCGTCTGCTACGGCGTGAGCCTCGCGCTGTTCGTGGTCGCGCTGCGTCACCTCGGTACAGCGCGCACCGGCGCATATTTCTCGATTGCCCCCTTCATCGGCGCGGCGACCGCGGTGATCGCGCTCCAGCAACCGCTGACGGTGCAGCTCGTCGCCGCCGGAACGCTGATGGCCTTCGGCGTTTGGCTGCACCTCACCGAGCGGCACGCGCACGCGCATGCCCATCGCCGCATGCTGCACGCCCATGCTCACAGTCACGACGAGCATCACCGCCACCCCCACGGTCCGCAAGATCCGCCGGGCGAGCCCCACACCCATGCGCACGAGCACGACGCATTGACGCACTCACACCCGCACGTGCCCGACATGCATCACGATCACCGGCACTGATCGCGGCGCTGGCTTGCCTGCACCGGCGGGCACGGCACCGTGCCGTAGGAGCAGAACACGCAGCAGTCGCCCGGCAACGGCTTGAGCGTCTCGCCGCAGCCCTTGCACACGTAGAAGAACCGGCAGGCATCGGTCGGCATCTGCTCGGTCGATTGATGCCCGCAGCGCGGGCACGTCAGCGTGGATTCGATCTGCATCAAGGAGCTTTCGGCGTCTTGAGGTCCACCTGTAGCTTAGCGGATCATGCAGCCGCGGAGTTCACAACGACACGCGTCGCAGCCGCAGGGAATTTCCCACCACGCTGACCGACGAAAGCGCCATCGCCGCCGCGGCGATGATCGGCGAGAGCAGGATGCCGAAGAAAGGATAGAGCACGCCGGCAGCGATCGGCACCCCGGCCGCATTGTAGACGAAGGCGAAGAACAGGTTCTGGCGGATGTTGCGCATCGTCGCCTGGGACAGCCGACGCGCGCGCACGATCCCGGTCAGGTCGCCCTTGAGCAAGGTGACGCCCGCGCTTTCGATCGCGACGTCGGTCCCGGTGCCCATGGCGATGCCGACTTCGGCGGCCGCCAGCGCCGGCGCGTCGTTGACGCCGTCGCCGGCCATCGCGACCGAGCGTCCTTCCTTTTGCAGCTTCGTGACGACGGCGCTCTTCTGGTCCGGCAGCACCTCGGCTTCCACCTCGGTGATGCCGAGACGCCGCGCCACGGCATCCGCCGTGGTCTTGTTGTCGCCGGTGAGCATCACGACCCGGACGCCTTCCTTCGAGAGCGCGTTGAGGGCATCCGGGGTGGTGCTTTTCACCGGATCGGCGATCGCGATCACCGCCGCGACCCTGCCATCGACGGCCAAGAAGATCGCCGTCGCGCCCTCGTGCCGAAGCCGTTCGGCGTCTTGCTCCAGCGCGTTGGTTTCAACGCCGAGCTCGCGCAGGAACCTTGCATTCCCGAGCGCGAGCCGCCGCCCATCGACAACGCCCACCACGCCCTTGCCGGTCGGCGAATCGAATTCGGCGACGGGCGAGAGGTTGAGCTTGCGCTCCTGGGCGGCGGCGACGAGCGCGAGCGCAAGTGGATGCTCGCTCGCCTTTTCCACGCTCGCAGCCCATCGCACCGCGTCGTTTTCGTCGAAGCCTTTGGCCGCGACGACGGCCACCACCTTCGGCTTGCCTTCGGTGAGCGTTCCGGTCTTGTCGACGACGAGGGTGTCGATCTTCTCCATCCGCTCCAGCGCTTCGGCGTTCTTGATCAACACGCCGAGCTGGGCGCCGCGTCCCACCCCGACCATGATCGACATCGGCGTCGCCAAACCGAGCGCGCAGGGACAGGCGATGATCAAGACCGTGACCGCGGCGACCAGTCCGAACGCGAAACGCGGCTGCGGCCCGTAGATGCTCCACGCCGCGAATGCCACGAGCGCGACCGCGATCACCGTGGGCACGAACCAGCCCGACACCTGGTCCGCCAGCCGCTGGATCGGCGCCCGCGAGCGCTGCGCCGCCGCCACCATTTGCACGATGCGGGACAGCATGGTGTCGCGCCCGACCTTTTCCGCCCGCATCACGAAGCTGCCGGTGGTGTTGAGCGTGCCGGCGATGACCTTGGCGTCCGCCTCCTTGGTCACGGGCATCGATTCTCCCGTCACCATCGACTCGTCGACCGCCGAGCGTCCTTCGATCAGCTCGCCGTCGACCGGAATCTTCTCGCCCGGACGAACGCGAAGCCGATCGCCCACCACGATCGCGTCGAGCGACACCTCCTCCTCGCTCCCGTCCGCGTTCAAACGCCGCGCCGTCTTCGGGGCGAGATCGAGCAAGGCCCGGATCGCGCCCGAGGTCTGCTCGCGCGCGCGCAGCTCGAGCACCTGGCCGAGTAGCACAAGCACGGTGATCACGGCCGCAGCTTCGAAATAGACCGCGACCGCGCCGTCCGGACTGCGAAACGCCGGCGGGAACACGCCGGGCAGCAGGATCGCAACCACGCTGTAGAGCCACGCCACGCCGATGCCCATGGCGATCAGCGTGAACATGTTGAGGTTGCGGGTGACGAGCGATTGCCAGCCGCGCACGAAGAACGGAGCGCCCCCCCACAGCACGACCGGCGTGGCGAGCAAGAACTGCAGCCAGTTCGACCAGTTCTGGCCGAGCAGCATGTGGAGATTGGTGAGGTGGCCGCCCATTTCGAGCGCGAGAACCGGCAGCGTGAGCACGAGCGCGATCCAGAACCGCCGCGTCATGTCCGCAACCTCGGGATTCGGCGCGGCTTCGGCGGAGGCCAACTCCGGCTCCAGCGCCATGCCGCAGATCGGACAGACGCCGGGGCCGACCTGCCGGATCTGCAGATGCATCGGGCAGGTGTAGATCGTGCCTTCCGCCGCGGGCGGCGGCTTCGCCGGCGATCGCGCGTCGACGGGGCGATGGCAGTGGTCGTGCGTCAAGACAAGTCCCGCCGACGGATCGCGGTTGCCGAGCAGCCGCCGGTCTGCGTCAAGCCGCTCGCGCGCGCCATGAGCCGTTCCTCCGGGGTTGCAACTTATACCCTAAGGGGGTATATAGCGCGCATGCGCAAAGACATCAAGGCATCCTGCGCCAAGCGCTTGAGCCGGATCGAGGGCCAGGTGCGCGGCATCGCGCGCATGGTCGACGAGGATCGCTATTGCATCGACATCGTCACGCAGGTTGCGGCGGTGCGCGCCGCGCTGCGGCGCGTGGAGGAGGAAATCCTGCGCGATCACGTCGCCCATTGCGTGGAGCACGCGATCGCCTCCGGCAACAAGGCCGATCAGCGGCGGAAGATCGAAGAGCTGATGAACGTCGTGGGCCGCGCCGAGCGCTAGCCTGTCGGGCCAAATTCACGCAGCCGCACGCTGCGTGCTGTGCCGCGCGCTGCGGCAGCAACATCTGTCGCTAAATCATCGTCAGCACGATCGCGGGGATGAGCGCACAGGCGGTGACGATCGCCGCGTAGGGCAGCGCCTTGTCGTTGGGCACCTTCATCAGCATGGGCAGCCCGACCCGCAGCAGGTAGAACCCGTAAAGACCGAGGATCAGCAAGAAGTTCAGGCCCGGGATGAGCAGAAAAATGCCGGCAAGCCAGAGCGGCGTGTGGGAATAGGCCGACAGCTTCACGGCGCTGGGAAAATTCTTCTCGGCGCCGAATCGCGGCGCGAGCAGATCGATCACCCCCGCTATGATGTAGACCATGGCGAAGGCAACGGCATAGACGACGACCGCGCGCACGAGATTTGACACGACCGGCGCGGAGCCGGCGACGAGCGACTGGCCGATGAAGTGGGCGACCTCCGGGATCGCGGCAAGGATCGCGACGTACTTGATCAACAGATCGCCGAGCGTGTCCCGCTCCCGCGCGATCACCTTCCATTCCGCCTGGGGCGTCAGCAGGATCGCCTTCACCCGATTGAGAAGCTTCATCAGGTAATTTGCCCGCATGTGGTCCTCCCAGCGGCGCCCGCGCGCGCCAGTCCTTCCGGATCATGCCTTGTGCGCGATTGTCATCGTCAGTGGATCAAGGATTGCCAGACGACCCGTGGTTGCGCTGATCGTCGCCCGTGCTTTTTTCCGGCCCCGGTACTGCAATTTAGGCTGTGTACAGCTCCTCGAAAGGGGGCGTCGTCCGTCGACGCCGCCCGGAGTTTTACCTTCAAATCCGCCGAGCGGTAGCTCGCCTGGAAGGAGCATTATACCATCTTCAGAGAATCTCCAGAAAATCTCCAAGCGGATGCAACACCGGCTCCAAGCCTCGCATCGCGCTTGCGGCTAAGCCTCCTCCAACGCTTCCGGCACCTGTCGGCAGTTTGATGGAGATTCCCGATGCACAATGTCACCCGTTTCGTCACCGCCGCGCTGACGGCGGTCGTCCTGACCCTGCTGGCGGCGATGCCGCTGGTCGCTGCCTGGCGCACGCCGGCCGAGCAACCGGCAGTGCCGGCGTCGATCAACCCGCTCGAGCTCCTGCAGCAGGCCACCGATTTTCCGGGCCAGCAGCTCCAGAGCCTTCCGATGGTCTACTGAGGCAGCGACGGCGCAGCGCGATGACCCCCGAACAGAAGCGACTCGTGCGGGACACCTGGAAACAGGTCGCTCCCGTCGCCGACGCGGCGGCCGCCATGTTCTACCATCGGCTGTTCGAAATCGACCCCACCACGCGCACGCTATTCCGCGCGACCGATATGGTCGCGCAACGCAAGAAGCTGTTGCAGACGTTGGCCTTCGCCATCGGTGGCCTGGACAATCTCGGCGCGCTGGTATCGAAGGTCGAAGATCTCGGCCGCCGTCACGCCAGCTATGGCGTCAGCGACGCGCAATACGATTCCGTGGGTGCGGCGGTGTTATGGACGCTGGAACAGGGCCTCGGTCACGCGTGGACACCCGAGGTGGCCGCGGCGTGGACCGAAGTCTATCGCCTGCTGTCCGGCATCATGCGCAATGCCGCCGCGCGCGCCGAGCGCCTGCAAAGCGTGTGGCCCGCTCCGTTTGAGGCGACCGTTTGAGCGTCATGGCATTTGCCGCGTTTTCCGCCGCAAACGGATCTCCATCGGATTTCTCATCGACGCCGGCTTGCGCCCGCTAGGCGCGGCGGTCCTCCGCGATCATCGCGGCGCCCTTCTCCGCGATCATCATGGTCGGCGCGTTGGTATTGCCCGACGTGATCGTCGGCATCACCGAGGCGTCGACCACGCGCAGCCGCTCGAGCCCGATCACGCGCAGCCGCTCGTCGACCACCGCCGTGGGATCGCTCGCGCGCCCCATCTTGGCGGTGCCGACGGGGTGAAAGATCGTGGTGCCGATGTCGCCGGCCGCCTTGATCAGCGCCGCTTCGTCGTTGCCGACGGAGCTGCCTGGAAGATATTCGACCGGCTTGTAGCGCGCGAGCGCAGGCTGCGCCACGATCCTGCGCGCGACGCGGATGGAATCGATCGCCACGCGGCGATCTTCGTCGGTGGACAGATAGTTCGGCTTGATCACCGGCTTGTCGGCGGCGTCGGCCGAGCGCAGCCGCACGAAGCCGCGGCTCGTCGGCTGCAGGTTGCACACGCTCGCGGTCAGCGCGGGGAACTCGTGCAGCGGGTCGCCGAACTTGTCGAGCGACAGCGGCTGCACGTGAAACTGGAGATTGGCGCGCTCGCGTCCGCTATCCGAGCGCGTGAACAGGCCGAGCTGCGAGGGCGCCATGGTGAGCGGCCCGCGGCGAAAGAGCGCGTAGTCGATGCCCATGCGCGCGCGGCCGATGAGCGAGCGATAGGCCTCGTTGAGGGTCTTGGCGCCCGCGACCTTGTAGATGAGCCGAAGCTGGAGGTGATCCTGCAGGTTGTTGCCGACGCCTCCCTTGTCGAGCACGACCGGAATGCCGAGGCGCTGCAACTCGCCCGCGCCGCCGACCCCGGAGAGCTTGAGAATCTGGACCGAGCCGATCGAACCGGCCGCGAGGATCACCTCGCCGCGGGCGCGCGCGGACCGGCTCGCGCCGTTCTGCCGCCAGCGCACGCCCGCCGCGCGCGTGCCGTCGAACACGATCTTTTCCACCAGGCACTGGGTTTCGAGCCGCAGATTGGCGCGGCCGAGCACCGGCTTGAGAAAGCCGCGCGCCGCCGACCAGCGCCGCCCGCGCTTCTGGTTGACGTGGAAGACGCAGCTGCCCTCGTTGTCGCCGGTGTTGAAATCGGGAATGCGTTTGATGCCGGCCTGTTCCGCCGCCGCGCAGAACGCATCCAGGATGTCCCAGCGCACGCGCGGAGGCTCGATGCGCAATTCGCCGCCGACGGCGTGCGCTTCGCTGGCGCCTAAGAAATGGTCCTCGTGCCGGCGAAAGAACGGCAGCACGTCGTCGGAGCCCCAGCCGGCGAGCCCGAGCTGGCGCCAGTGATCGTAATCGGCGGCTTGGCCGCGCATGTAGATCATGGCGTTGATGGATGAGGAGCCGCCGATCACCTTGCCGCGCGGGTAGTTGAGGCTGCGGCCGTTGAGCCCCTCCTCCGGCTCGGTCTTGAACATCCAGTCCGAGCGCGGATTGCCGATGGCGAAGAGGTAACCCACCGGAATGTGGAACCAGATCCAGTTGTCCTTGCCGCCGGCTTCGAGCAGCAGCACGCGCATCGCCGGATCGGCGGAGAGACGGTTCGCCAGCACGCAGCCGGCCGAGCCGGCGCCGACGATGATGTAGTCGTACTCGCCTTCGAGTGGCGCTGCTTCGGCCGTCAAGCGGATGTCTGATTCAGACATCTCTTTGCATCTCAAAAATAGACCCCCAGCACGCCACTGACGACTCAAGCGGCACAGGCTGCGACCGCGGCGTCACAGAACTCCTCCGCTCATTCCCGCGCATAGCGCGTCGGAAGACGCGCGTAAACGCCCTTATGCTGGGAATCCAGGGCCTCTGGGTCCCCGCTTGCGCGGGGACGAGCGGATAGAGCGGGCCGCCGGATGGCAATCGGGACGCATCTTTGCCTCCGAGTCCAATGCTGCTAGGGTTGCGCTGCGGCCCATGGCGCGCCGTAAGTGCGCTTTTGCCCCGGAACGGCGCTTCCGGGTTGGTCGCTTCCTGACAAACCTGTGGCCGGACCTATTGCCGGAGCGCGGCGCGGTATCGCGCGGGCGCGCCGGACGTTTCAAGGAGTGCCAGAATGCTCGATCGGACCCGTATGTGTCTTGCCGCCGTCGCGCTCGGCATCGGGCTGGCGAGCCCGCCGACCCCTGCGCTTGCGCAGGACAAAACCATCACGGTCTTCGCCGCCGCCTCGATGAAGAACGCGCTCGACGACGTCAATGCCGCCTTCACCAAGAGCACGAGCATCAAAGCGGTGGCGAGCTATGCGGCAAGTTCGGCGCTGATAAAGCAGATCGAGAACGGCGCGCCCGCCGACGTCTTCGTCTCCGCCGACCTCGACTGGATGGACTACGGCACGCAACACAAGCTCATCAAGGACGACACCCGCGTCAATCTTCTCGGCAACCGGCTGGTGCTGATCGCACCGAGGGATTCCAAGATCGGCAACGTCACCATCGCGCCGGGATTCGACCTGGCGAAACTCGTCGGCAACGGCCGCATCGTCACCGCCGACGTGCGCGCCGTGCCGGTGGGAAAATATGCCAAGGCCGCGCTGGAGAAGCTCGGCGCGTGGGCCGCGGCCGAACCGAAATTCGCCATGACCGAGAACGTGCGCGCGGCGCTCACGCTGGTCGCGCGCGGCGAAGCGCCGCTCGGGATCGTCTACGAGACCGACGCCAAGGTCGAGCCGAACGTGAAGATCGTCGGGGCTTTTCCCGCCGACTCGCATCCCCCGATCGTCTATCCCGTGGCATTGACGGTCAACGCCAAGCCCGAAGCCGCACGGTACCTCGCCTTCCTGCGCTCGCCGACGGCCAAGGCGGTGTTCGAGGCTTATGGCTTTACGTTCCTGGTGAAGCCGACATCGTGAGCAGCTTGGCGCAGCCGAAACGCGAGATTAGGGCTCGCCAAGGGTAGCGATGCTCGACCTCTCGCCCGACGAATGGATCGCGATCCGGCTGTCGCTCAAGATCGCGCTGGTGGCGACGGTGGTGGCGCTGCCGTTCGGCATCGCCGTCGCCTGGCTGCTGGCGCGCAAGAATTTCTGGGGCAAGGCGCTGCTCGACGGACTGGTGCACATGCCGCTGGTGCTGCCGCCGGTCGTCACCGGCTATCTGCTGTTGATCTCGTTCGGCCGCCGCGGACCGATCGGCGCGTTTCTCGCCGATCATTTCGGCATCGTGTTCTCGTTCCGCTGGACCGGCGCGGCGCTCTCCTGCGGCGTCATGGGCTTTCCATTGCTGGTGCGTCCGATCAGGCTCGCGATCGAAGCGATCGACCGCAAGCTCGAAGATGCCGCCGCGACGCTCGGCGCCGATCGCCTCTGGATATTTCTCACCGTCACCTTGCCGCTGGCGATGCCGGGGCTGATCGCGGGCATGGTGCTGTGCTTCGCCAAGGCGCTGGGCGAGTTCGGCGCGACCATCACCTTCGTCTCCAACATTCCGGGCGAGACCCAGACGATTTCGGCGGCGATCTACACCCTCACCCAGGTCCCCGGCGGCGACGCGGCGGCGGGCCGGCTGGTCCTGGTCGCGATCGCGATCTCGCTGGCGGCGCTGGTGGCGGCCGAGTGGCTCGCGCGCCGCGCCGGCACGCGCTTCCACGGGGAATGAGCATGCTCGCGGTCGACGTGGAGAAACGGCTGGGCGACTTCTCGCTGGCGGCGCGCTTCGAGACCGCAGGCGGCGTCACCGCCTTGTTCGGCGCCTCGGGCGCGGGCAAGACCACGCTCGTCAACATGATCGCCGGGCTGCTTCCGCCGGACCGGGGATGCATCCGGCTCGACGACACCGTGCTGTTCGACTCCGCCGCGCGCATCGATGTGCCCGCGCACCGCCGCCGCATCGGTTACGTCTTCCAGGAGGGGCGCTTGTTCCCGCATCTGAGCGTTGCGGCGAACCTCGACTACGGCCGCCGCATGCGCGGGCTTGCGCGCGACGGCGCCGAAACGGCGCGCATCGTGAATTTGCTCGACATCGGCCACTTGCTCGATCGGCGACCGGGGAAGCTCTCGGGTGGGGAGCGCCAGCGCGTCGCCTTCGGCCGCGCGCTGCTGATGCGCCCCCGGCTCCTTCTCCTCGACGAGCCCCTCGCCTCGCTCGACGCCGCCAGGAAGCGCGAGATTTTACCCTACCTGCAAAAGCTGCGCGACGAAGCCCACGTGCCCATGGTCTATGTCAGCCACCACGCGGGAGAGCTCAAACGCATCGCGACCTCGGTGGTGCTGCTCGACGGCGGGCGCGTGGCGGCCGCCGGCGGGCTTGAGGTGCTCGACGCGGCGACGGCGGAACTGATGGCGTAATCGACCTGCGCGGTCGGCGGGTTGCCGTCAGCTCGGGGCCATGCCCTTGTCTTTGAGCTCCTTGATCGCGTCCTTGTTCTTCGACAGATGGGTGAGCCCCATGCCGCGCAGCACGTTCGGCGCCTTGGTGAACTGGATGTTGTCGTAGCCGACGATCTCTATGCGGTTGCCCCAGGGATCGTGGAAATCGAGGAACCGGCCCGGCAGCGGCTTGATGCCCGCCGCCGCCAGCGCGCGGCGGACCGCGTCCTTGTCGTCGACCACGAGTCCGAAATGACGGCCGTCGTCGGCGGCCTGGGCGCGGCCCTTCTGCAGCGCGAGGAACTGATCGCCCAAATCGATGAAGGCCGAGGTCTTGCTCTTGCCGCGCAGTTTGAACTCGAACAGGCGGCCATAAAACGCCAGCGCCTCGTCGATATCGCCGACCTCGAGAGCGACGTGGTTGAAACCGACGGCGCGCGCTTTCTTTGCTTCCGGCATGGGGGACTCTCCGACAATCAGGGCAGTCATCATGTGGTGATATAACCGGCATAAGCCAATATGGCCTGCCGCCTTGCCGATGCGACCCGAGAGGTGCACGCTCGCGGGAAACCAGACATCCGACGAATGCGGCGCGACCGCCGCAACGAACTTTGGGAGGAGCATGTGTCAGCACATCCCATTCGTTACTTCGCGGCCATTGCGCTTTGGGCGCTTCCAACTCACGCCGACGCGCAAAGCCCTTCGACGGCGGCCCCCGAGGTGCTGCGCGTCACCCGCACCGCCGATGACGGCGGCGAGGGTTCGCTGCGCTGGGCGATCGAGCGCAACAACGCGGCGCCCGGACGCTTGCGCATCGAGCTCGATCCGGCGGGTCAGGCACCGCACGTGATCAAGCTCGCTTCGGCGCTGCCTGCGATCAAAGGCCCGGTGGCGATCGAGGGCGCGCCGTGGAAGCGCAGCGGCGAGTTCGTCGTCCTCGACGGTTCCGGCTACATCGAGGACAAGGGCCCGCAAACCTGTCCGGGCGCCGTCGCCGGCCAATACGGCGCCAACGTGCGCACGACCAGCTATCCCGGCCTGGCTTTGGTCGACACCCAGGGGGTCGAGATCAGCGGGCTCGAAATTCGCAACTTCTGCATCGGCGTGCTCATCCACCGCGCGAGCGGCAACTCGATTCACGACAATCGCATCGTCGGCAATCGCGGCGGCGCCGGCGTGATGCTTACGGGCGACGACGGTAATGGCAATCCCACCGCCACCACGACGGTGCACAACAAGGTGCAGCGCAACGAATTTCTCGACAACGGCGACGGGCTCGAGCTCACCCGCGGCGCCGCCTTCAATCTGGTGGCCGACAATGTCTTCCGCTCGACCGCCGGCAACCCGGAGCCGTCGCAGGGCATCGAAATCCTGCTCGGCAACGACAACGTCGTCGTGAGCAACCGTTTCGAAGGATATTCCGACGGCCTGCAAATCAATTGGGGGCAGCGCAACTACATCGCCGCCAACATCTTCACCGACAACACGTTCGGCCTGAGTCTCTCCGGCTCCGGCAATAGCATCGACGGCAACGTCATCTCCGGCAACGCCGTGGGCATCGCGGTGCGGCCGGCAGCCGACATGACGATGGCATGGATCTCCCGCAACGCCATCTACGGCAACAGCCAAAAAATCGAACGCTGCTTCGCCGGCGGCAGTTGCGACCCCGACATCCGCAAGGGCGGCATCGTGTTCGGCCTGCCGAGCGGCGAACACGAACGCTACGCCGGCAAGCGCGGCACCGGGGTTGTTCCGCCGCCGGGAAGCCTCGCCAAGATGTGCCCGGATGGCGCGCCCAACTGCCAAGCGTCGCCGAACGGCGGGCTTGCCGCCCCCACGCTCGGAAGCGTGCGCAAGCGCGCGGGCGAACTCATCGTGCAAGGCGAGCTGCGCGGCAAGCCGCTGTCGCGCTTCACCGTGGAAATATTCGGCAATCGGGCGGCGGGCAGCGGCGAAGGCGAAATGTTTCTCGGCGAGGTCGCGGCCACCTCCGACGCCGAGGGGCGGGGCAGATTTTCGCTGACGGTCGACGCCGCCAAGCTCGCCGCGATGCCGGCCTCGTTCACGGCCACCCTCACGTCGGCGGACGGCGCCACCTCGGAATTCAGCCAGCCCGTTGCGCTGTCGGAGTGAGCGGCCTGATGTTCCCGGCCGAGCGCATCGTCTGCCTCACCGAAGAGACCGTGGAGACGCTCTATCTCCTCGGCGAGGAGCGGCGCATCGTCGGTGTGTCGGGCTACGCGGTGCGGCCGGCGCGGGTGCGCCGGGAGAAGCCGCGGGTGTCGGCCTTCATCTCCGCCGACTTTGAAAAAATCCTCGCGCTCGAGCCCGACCTCGTTCTCGCCTTCTCCGACCTGCAGGCCGATATCGCCGCCGAGCTGATCCGCCGCAACGTCGCGGTCCATGCCTTCAACCAGCGCGACATCGCCGGCATTCTCGACATGATCCGCGCGCTCGGCGCGCTGGTCGGCGCGGCCTCCAAGGCCACCACGCTCGTAGAAACGCTGGAACGGCGGCTGGCGCAAGCGCGTGAGCGCGCGGCCGCGCTCGCGCGCCATCCACGGGTCTATTTCGAAGAATGGGACGAGCCGATGATCTCCGGCATCCGCTGGATCGCCGAGCTCATCGAAATCGCCGGCGGCGAGGATGTGTTTCCTGCGCTCTCCCGGCGCAAGAACGCCAAGGACCGCATCGTATCCGCCGACGAGTTGATCGTCGCCCAGCCCGACATCATCGTCGGCTCCTGGTGCGGCAAGAAGTTCGTGCCGGCCAAGGTCGCGGCGCGGCCGGGTTTCGCCGACGTTCCCGCCGTGCGCGATAACTTTGTGCGCGAGATCAAGTCGCCGCTCATCCTGCAGCCGGGGCCGGCGGCGTTGACCGACGGCCTCGACGCGCTCGCCGCCATCATCGAGGAATGGGCGGCGGCGACGCGGTCGGCCCACGTCGAGCGCACGCGGAACTCTTCGCGAGGAGGATGAGACAATGGGCGGGAGCCGTTGCAATCGCCTCACCCGGCGCTCGGCGGCAATTGTGCTGGCAACGATGTTGCTCGCCGTCGCGGCGGCGGGCGAGCGCGCACGCGCTCAAACCGCGACCGTTCGCCTGGTCGTCGACTACGGCGATGGCGTGATCAAGACCATCACCGACCTTCCCTGGGCGAAGGGCAGCACGGTTCTCGATGTGATGAACGCGGCCAAGGACCGCCCGCATGGAATAACCTTCAGTTACACCGGCAGCGGAGCTTCCGCGTTTGTCACGCGAATCGACGACGTCGCCAACGAGGGCGGCAGCGGGGCGAAGAAAAATTGGCAGTTGTGGGTCAATACGAGCTATGCTGACAAAAGCTTCGGTGTATACGAGGTGCAGCCGCTGGACGTGGTGTTCTGGCGCTTCACGACGCAAGCAGGGAAATGACTCAGCAGGGAAATGACTCAATGGCTCTGGTCGCAACAATCCGCCGCGCGACGTGCGTTCACGGGCTGTCGGCGGGTGAACTTTCGCTGGCGATGAGCCTCGTGGGGCTCGACATCGTGGCGCGCTTGGCGCCGCACGCCCCGAATGTCACGCCCATCGCCGCCAGCGCGGTGTTTGCCGGCATGGTGTTGCGCAGCAGGGCCTTGGCCTTGGCAGTGCCGATCTCGGCGCTGCTGCTGAGCGATCTCGTCGTCGGCTCTTACGATTGGCGCATCGCGGGCGTCGTCTATGCCGCGCTTGCGCTCCCCGCGCTTGCGGCCAGGTGGGGACGCGCGCGGCCCGTGGTCGTGCTCGCGCCGCTCGTCCTGTCGTCGTCGCTGCTCTTCTTTGCGACCACGAACTTTGCAGTCTGGGCGTTCAGCGGCATGTACGCGCATGACCTCCATGGTCTCGTTCATTGCTACGTCGCGGCGCTGCCGTTTCTCTGGAATACCGTGGCCGGCGACATGCTCTGGACGGCGCTGTTGTTCGGCACCTGGTGGAGTGCAAAATTCCTGTTCGCTCCGGCGCCGGCGGGAAGCGGCGCGTTGAGCGTCGCGCCGCGATCAGCTAGCTGATATTCGCGCGAGTTATCCTCGATTTGTCATGCGCGGGCTTGACCCGCGCATCCATCGAAAAAAGCACTTCATTCAAGGATGGATTGCCGGGTCAAGCCCGGCAATGACGGTGGATGGAGCGCTGTCAACGGCCGCTGATAGAGCGCATCCCAGCAACTCAGGTTCACTACCAGCGGCCAGCGCGGTCGCGCCGCCTCACCCCAAACGCGCCCACAGGTCGCGCGCGGCCTTCTTGAGCTTGGCGGGAAGCGTTGCCGGCGCCTCGTCTTCCGCCAGCCGCAAGCCCACGCTGCTGACACGGCCGTTCGCCACCCGATGCGCCACCAGCGCGATCGGCCCGAGCGGCACGATGTCGCCCTGCTTCAGCCGGCGCTTGATTTCGTCGGCGAAGTGATCGGCGAGCGACATCTCGGCGGCTTCCGGCGCAATCGAGAGCCCGTAGATGTCCGCCAGCGCACCGAGCGTCACGTCGCCGGATACGAAGAAATCGCCGAGCAGGCGCGGATCAGGCACGGCCGGCGGCGGCATGTCGACGAAGAAGCGGTCGAGCGCCTGCGCCTTCTCCGGCGGCGCCAGGACGTAGACATAGTCGCCGGGCTGCACCGGCTGGGACTCCAGCGGGCTCAGGATCTTCTGCTCGCGCACCACCAGCGTCGGCCGCGCCCACGACGGCAGCAGGCCGCGCTTGAGATAGGGGCTGTTGGCGGACACCGGATAACCCACGATCTCCTGCTCGAGCTGTCCGGGCAGATCGAGCTCGACCCGACGCGGCAACGGATCGTGCCGCGGCAGCGCGATGTGCAGCCGCCGCGCAGCGGCGGCGATCGTCCAGCCCTGGATCAAGAGCGAGGTCAGCACCGTCACGAAGGCGATGTCGAAATAGACGTGCGCATGCGGCAATCCGACCAGCAACGGAATCGACGCGAGGAAAATGCCAACCGCCCCGCGCAGGCCGACCCACGAGATGAAGGCCTTCTCCCGCCACGCGAAGCGAAACGGCGCCAGACACAGGAACACGGCTGCGGGGCGCGCGACGAACATGAGCGTCGCAGCCACCGCGAGCGCCGGCCAGATGGTCTCGACGAGACGCCCCGGCCACACCAGGAGGCCGAGCAGCACGAACATCACGATTTGGGCGAGCCAGGTCACGGCATCGAGAAACACCACCACCGTATTGTGGGCGCGCGTCGGCCGGTTGCCGACGACGAGGCCGGCAAGATAGACGGCGAGAAAACCCGAGGCGTGCAGGGCCGAGGCGAGGCCAAAGATGACGAGCGCGCTCGTGGTCACGAACGGGGCGTGCAGCCCCTGCGCCAGCCCCAGTCGGTTGAGCACGACCACGATGGCGCGTCCGCCGATGACGCCGATGACGGTGCCGAGCACGGCCTGCTCGGCGAGCACGGCGAGCACGTGCTGCCACGAGCGATCGCCGACGGTGAGGAATTCGACCAGGAGGAGGGTGAGCAGAACCGCGAACGGATCGTTGCTGCCGGATTCGACCTCGAGAATGGCGCCGACGCGCGGCCGCAGGCGCAGCCCGCGGGCATGCAGCAGAAAGAACACCGCCGCGGCGTCGGTCGAGGCCACGACCGCGCCGACCAGCAGCGCCTCGGTCCAGCTCATGGCGAGCAGATATTTGGCGACCGGCGCGGTCAAGGCCGCGGTCACTAGGACCCCGGCGGTCGCGAGAGTCGTCGCCGGCCCCAGCACGCTGCGAAAGGTGACAAACCGCGTGCGCAAGCCGCCGTCGAACAGGATGAGCGCCAGGGCGATCGAGCCGACCACGTAGGTCGTGCGCACGTCGTCAAACTTGATGCCGCCCAGCCCCTCCTCGCCCGCGAGCATCCCGACGATCAGAAACACCAGCAGCAGCGGTGCGCCGAAGCGCATCGCCACCAAGCTCGACATGATGCCCGCTAGAACCAGGAGGGCGCCGAGCAGAATGCCGATGCTGAGGGCGTCGAGAGCGGCCATGTGCGAATCCTTGGCTCCCATTGGTAATGCGCACGCGCCGCACGGCAACTGCTAATTATCATCCCAAGCTTTGTGAGCCTGCGCTGCGAAAGGAACCGCGTGACATCCAATCCCGCCGCTCCCCGCTCCGACGTACCGGCCACCGCCGCCGGGATCGCCTGCGGCGCCGGCGCCGCACTGTTCTGGGCGGCGGGGTTCGTCGCGGCGCGCCATGGCATCGCGATCGGGTTTTCGCCAGCCGACATCGTATTTCACCGCTTCGTCTGGGCCGGGCTCGTCTTCCTCCCGTTCGTCGCCCGCGCGGGCTTACGCGACCTCGGCGGGGTGGGCTGGGCGAAAGGGGTGGCGCTGACGCTCCTCAGCGGGCCGCCGATCGCGTTCCTGAGCTATGCCGGTTTCCTGTTCGTGCCGCTCGCCCATGGCGGCGTGATCCAACCCTCGTGCGCCACACTCGGCGGGCTGGCGCTGGCCACGTTGGTGCTGAAGGAAAAGCTGCCGGCGCGGCGCGCGGCAGGCGCGGCTGTCATCGTCGCCGGGCTTGCCGTGATCGGCGCCGACGCGCTCGTAACGATCGGGACGCACGGCCTCGTCGGCGACCTGGCCTTCGTCACCGCCGGATTGATGTTCGCGACCTTCGCGACGTTGCTGCGACTCTGGCGCATCGCGCCGACGCGCGCGGTCGCGGTCACCAGCGTGGTGTCGCTCGTCGATGTGACGATCCAGTGGCTTGCCGTCGGCTTCGAGCGCATGATCGCGTTGGGGCTTACCGAAAATCTCGTGCAGCTCGCCATGCAAGGCATCTTCGCCGGTGCGGGCGCGACCTATCTCTTCTCCCGCTCGGTCGTGCTGCTCGGCGTCGGCCGCGCCGCGGTGTTCCCGTCGCTGGTGCCGGGATTTACGCTTCTGATCGGCTTCCTCGTGCTCGGCGAAGTGCCTACTCTCGCGCAGCTCGCAGGCTTTGCCATCGTCCTCCTCGGATTCCGGCTGACGCAGAAGAGTTGATACGTCAACTGGCTGATCGGGTCGGCATCGCATTGCTCGCCGTCGTCCTCGCGAAAGCAGGTACGCGCTAACTCAAGGCCGTCATTGCCGGGCTTGACCCGGCAATCCATCCATTTTCGTAAAGAGTTCTTTGCGAAGAAGATGGATGCGCGGGTCATAAGCGCGTTCACGCGCGTCTTCGACGCGCTTCTGCCCGCGCATGACCGCCTATGGTTTTGGTCCTACACCCCGCTGAGCGTGCGCCGCGGCAGGTAATGCAGCACGCGCTGCTCCACCAGGATCACGGCGAGATAGGCAATGCCTCCGACCACGGTCAGCATGAGGATCGCGACGAACACCATCGCGGTATTGGCCTGGCCCTCGCCGAAGGCCAGCAGATAACCGAGCCCGAGATTGCCTCCCACCAGCTCGCCCACCACGACGCCGACCACGGCGAGCGTCGAGGCGATGCGCAAGCCCGCGAACAGCGGCGGCAGCGAGGCCGGGAACTCGATCTTCCAGAAAATTTGCGCGCGCGTCGCCTTGAACGCCCGCGCGAGGTTGACCAGGTCGGGATCGACGGTGCGGATGGCGGTCAGGACGTTGACCATGACCGGAAAGAACACGATCAGTATAGCGACCAGGATCTTCGGATAGAGCGTGAAGCCCATCCACAGAATGAACAGCGGCGCGAACGCCACCTTGGGCGCGATCTGCAGCGCAAGGATGTAGGGCGAGAGCGCAAACTCGGCGGTCGGCGACATGCCCAGCACGTAGCCGAAAAACGCGCCAAGCAGACTGCCGAGCACGAAACCCGCGATCACCTCGAGCGCCGTGACGCCGGTGTGCGTCATCAGGGCGCTCACCGCCAGCATGCGCAGGAACTCGTCGAACACCGCGGATAGCGGCGGGATGATGAAGGTGGGAATTCCGAGCAGGCCCGGTCCCCATTGCCACGCCGCCAAGACGATGATCAGCAGGGCCACGCTGGCGGCCGTTCCCTTGCGCACCAGCGAGGAATTGCCGTTCACGCCGATGCTCCCGCCGCATGTTGCCCGGCGTGACTGATGTCGAGGCGATCCATCAGCCGCGCCACATATTCGTTCACTCTCGGCTCGCGGCGGCGCGCGATCGGATCGTCGCGCTGCGGCAGCTCGATGCGGATCTCATCGATGACGCGGCCCGGCCGGCGGCTCATCACCAGCACGCGGTCGGACAGCGTGACGGCTTCGAGCAGGTCGTGCGTGATCAGCAGCGCGGTCTTGCCGGCGCGTTCGAGGGTCTGCGCCAGCTCGCGCTGCAGCACCATCCGGGTCTGCGCGTCGACCGCCGAGAACGGCTCGTCGAGCAGGAGCACGGACGGGTCGACCGCGAGCGTGCGCGCGAGCGCCACGCGTTGGCGCATGCCGCCCGACAATTGGTGCGGGTAGTGACCGGCAAACTCGGCCAGGTTGAAGTTTTCCAGCAGCGCGTGCGCGCGCCGCCTGCGTTCCGGCACGGCAAGGCGCTGGATCTCGACGCCGAACATCACGTTCTCGAGCACGGTGCGCCAAGGCAGCAGCAGATCCTTCTGCAGCATGAAGGCGACATGGGCGTTCGGCCCTTCCACGCGCTCGCCGTCGACGAAGGCCTCGCCTTCGCTCGGCGTGTAAAGACCCGAGCCGATATTGAGCAGAGTCGATTTGCCGCAGCCGCTGGGGCCGATGAGGGAGACCACCTCGCCATCGCGGACGGCTAAGCTCACGCGCTCGACCGCCGTAAGGGCTTTTCCGGACGCGGCGACGAAGCGCATCGTCACGTTGCGGTATTCGAGCCGTACCACGTCCGACATTGCCTGAAACTCGACCACCGTACCCGCGTCTTTCCCGTGCCGTCGTATTGCAGAACGATACCATGGCGTATAGTGGCAGACAGACCGCCGCTATGGGCGGCGAATCCGCGAGAATACGCCGACTGGAGAGGATGAGATGTCCGCACGTGATGCGAAAATATCCCGCCGCTGGCTCCTCGCCGGCGGCAGCGCGTTCGGTTGGGGGCTGCTGAGCGCGCCGGCGTCGTCGCAGACCCCCGAAAAGATCACGTATCTCTTTCCGGCGCCTCCGATTCTGCCGGCCTTCGGGCCGATCCAGATTGCCCAGGGCAAGGGCTATTTCACCGCCGCCGGCCTCGACGTGAGCTTCGCGGTTGGGCGCGGCGGCGTCGATGTGGCCAAGCAAGTGGGCGCCGGCAACGCGCCGCTGGGCGGCATCGTCGCGGACGGGCCGATCATGGTCCGCGGCAACGGCGTGCCGGTGAAGATCGTCGCGGTGTTCGGCGGCAAAGGTTTCATGCAGCTGGTGGTGCGCGAGGATTCCGGCATCGAGAAACCGGCCGACCTCAAGGGCAAGACCATCACGGTGATGTCGTATCAGGATACGACGTTCTACGCGCTGCTCGGGCTGCTCGCGAGCGCGGGGCTGACGCAGAACGACGTGGACATTCAGTCGGCCGGTCCTACCGGCGTGTGGGAATTCGTGGCCACCGGAAAGTCGGTAGGAATGGCGGGCGTGCCGGACTGGATACCGCCGGTCCAGGCGGCGGGCGTGAAGGTCAAGGTGATCCCGACCGACGAATACTTCCCGCACATGGCGCAAGGCATCGCGGCGTCCGATCAGATCATCAAGGACAAGCCGGAGATGGTGCGCAAGTTCGTGCACGCGGCGCTGCGGGGCATGAAGGACATCATGGACGATCCGGACAAGGCGACGGACGACTTCGTGCGCTTCGTGCCGGAGTGGAAGGGAAAGGAAGGCGCGGTCCGCTTCGCCCTCAACATGTACGCCAAGCTGGTCTATCCGGGGCAGAAGGAGCTGGGCGAGGTCAACGCCGAGCGGCTCGCCAAGCTGCAGGAGTTCTACGTGGCCAAAGGCTTCATCCAGAAGGCGACGCCGGTCGACGAACTCTACAGCAACGCATTCATCAAATAGGCTGCAATCGGGCTGAAGATTCTCGCGCTCGGACCCTGTGTCCCGGATGCGGTGCAGCGCGGAGCAGAAGCGTAGCGGTGCGCCGCTGATCCGGGACCGCCACGGACTATGACGGTCCACGCAAGTCGGGTTTACCCGACTTGCGCGCATTTAAGCGCCGATCTCGGGTAAACCCGAGATCGGTGTCTGCAGCGCACCGTTGCGGGATAGGCGCGTAAACGCGCCTATCCCTCCACGCTGCGCAGCGCCCGGGACACGCTGCTTAGGGGGATTATTTCTTATACCCGTCCGTTCCCTGCCAACCGTGTTTTGAAATATCGAAGATCACCCCGTCCGGGTCCTTGAACTTGCGCTCGAAATTGCCGTGGCGCTCGTCGCCGAGGTCGAAGAAGAACTTGCCGCCGTTAGCCTCGATGCGCTTCTCGGTCTCGGCGAGGTCGTCGACCTGGAAGCCGAAATGATGCGCGCCGACGACGGTCGCGCCCTCCTTGATATCGGACGCCTTGCTGCCCGCCTTCCCCTTGAAATTGAGCAGCGCGAGATTGATCACGCCGTCGCTCATGTAGATCGCGGAGCCGATGTCCAGATCCTCGCGGCCGATGCGCTTGAGGTCAAACACATTGGCGTAGAACTCCGCCGCCTTGTCGAGGTCCTTCACGCAGACCGCAAAATGGCGCAGACGTGCCATCATCATCCTCCTCGCGGGCGTCGCTCGCCCTTGGTCCCCCATCATAGCGCCAGGCGGTTGGCGCGGGCTACCCTCGATCATGCGATGCCATAGGATGGCGCCATGAAACGACACGCCGAAATCGCCGGCGCGGGTTTCGCCGGCCTGACCGCAGCCTGTGCGCTGGCGCAGCGCGGCTGGAGCGTGCGCGTGCACGAGCGCGGGCAGCGCCTGCGCACCACGGGCGCGGGCATCTACATCTACGAGAACGGGCTGCGCGTGCTCGCGGCGGTCGCCGCCTATGACGAGGCGGTCAAGGGCGCGCCTTTTGCCCACACCCGCGAGGTCCGCGACGATCGCAACCATGTGATCTCGGTGCACCGCTGGCAGGGCAGCCGCGTGTTCAGCATCGTGCGCCAGACCGTCATCAACGCGCTGGCGGCGGCGGCGACGCGCGCCGGCGCCGAAATCGCCACCGGTTCGGTTGCGACGGGCGCGAGCGCCGACGGCGAACTCGTGCTGGCGGACGGCCGCAAGCTCAAGGCTGACCTGGTCATCGGCGCCGACGGCAGCAACTCGGCGGTGCGCGACGCCGTCGGCCTGCTGGCGAAGCGCAAATACCTGGTCGATGGCGCCACGCGCCTGCTGATCGCCAAGACGGAGCCGGAGCGCCTGGCAGCGGCGGACGGCGCCACCACCGTCGAATATTGGTCCGGCACCCGGCGCGTGCTCTATACGCCCTGCAGCGAGCGCGACATCTATATCGCGCTCACGATGCTCGACCGCGACGAGACCGCCAAGGCGACGCCGGTCCGAAAAGACGCGTGGAAGGGGTGGTTTCCCCACCTCGAGCCGCTGATCGATCGCATCGGCGAGCAGGGCCGTTACGATCGCTTCGATCTGATCAAGCTCAGCCGCTGGTCGGCGGGGCGGGTGGCGATCATCGGGGACGCCGCGCACGCGCTGCCGCCGAACATCGGACAGGGCGG